>SKEG01000061.1_pt1 | contig 135723 bp, 117 predicted proteins | sample 4826631 | NCBI WGS metagenome assembly SKEG01 (sample SAMN11008815, study PRJNA524170) | human gut metagenome | biome: Human fecal sample; material: Feces; isolation source: fecal sample from pouch patient p26, p34, p50 | host: Homo sapiens | place: Israel: Tel-Aviv | collected 2016-11-02
TGTTTAATGAGTATATGAATATCAGATTTCATTTTTTTGAAGAATTTCCACGAGATTTGTTTATAGAAACCTTTCAGGAATATTTTGTAAATAAAGAATCTTATTCTGAAGAGGAGTTAAAATGTGAGCAGGCATTTTTGTTGTTAAAGTGTATTGGATGGTCTGAACTGAATCCAGTTCTTGGAACAATGGCATTTGAACAACTTTTTAGAGAGGAAAAAATGGTTCGGCTTCTGGAAGAACGATACAATTTTACACCAAAAGATTACTATGAAATTAATGGAAGAAAGCAATTTTATTCTTTGGAATTAAAAAATGATATAGAAGAAAAACAAGAAGAAATTGCAAGGCTAAAAAAAGAGAATGCAGATCAAAAAAAACATATAGAAGCATTGCTTAGATTAAAAGACGATCAGCAAAATCATATTAGAAAAATAGAAAATTCTATGAGTTGGAAGGTGACAGAACCTCTTAGAAATGTGAAAAAAATATTGTCAAGGCATTGAGCCTATGTTATGATTTTTTAATGTAAATGTAAAAAACTGAAGATTTTTAGTAAGGAGAAAACAAAAAAATATGATTATTGATAGTAAAGATGCCAAGCGGCTGGCAATTTATTTTTTTTATGATAGAAGAGGAATTGTCGATAGATATGTTCCATACTTTCTTGACGATTTAAGTAAAAATGTTACAGAAATCTTTATTGTTTGCAATGGAAAATTGACAGACGAAGGGAAGAAAATCTTGGAGCAATACGGAAAAGTATTGGTTCGTGAAAATAGAGGATTTGACGTATGGGCATATAAGACCGCACTGGAAACTTACGGTTGGGACAACTTGATTAATTATGATGAAATTATTTTGTTAAATAATACGATTATGGGTCCGGTATATCCATTTTCAGAAACTTTTGAAAAGATGGATAAGAAGGATTTGGATTTTTGGGGATTAACAGAATATTTCAAAATAAAGGGAGATCCTTTCGGCTATTCCCCATATGGTTATTTGCCAGATCATATTCAATCTCATTGGATTGCATGTAGAAGGAGTCTTGTATCCAGCAAGGACTTTCAAGAATACTGGGAAAACATGTCCATGATTGAAGATTATGCACAAGCTGTCGGAAAACATGAGTCTATTTTCACGAAAGTATTTGCAGATAAAGGATATAAGTGGGATGTTTCTGTTGACTGTGAAGATTTGAGAAATTATAGTGGATATCCTCTGATGATGTGTCCACGAAAAGTGTTAGAGGAAAAGCGTTGCCCTGTTTTTAAGAAAAGAAGCTTTTTCCATATGGAGTCAGATTATCTTAGAAATACTACAGGAGAGCAGACGACAGAGCTTTATGAATTCCTAAAGGAAAAGACGAACTATGATGTGGATTTTATTTGGGAGACAATTTTGAGAAATTGTCATCAGTATGATATTGTTAAAAATATGAATTTAACATATGTATTGCCGACAAACCAATATAATGAGGAGCTTTTACAAAAACAGACAACAGAAAATAAAATTGCACTTGTTATGCATTTGTATTTTGAAGATTTGTTGGAAGAATCTTATCATTATGTATCTGCTATGCCAGAAAAGGCAGATATTTATCTGACAACAGATACGGAGAAAAAGAAAGCAGCTATTGAGAAAGTATTTGCAAAATTACCATGTAATAAATTAGAAGTTCGAGTGATTAAAAACAGAGGAAGAGATGTCAGCAGCCTTTTGGTAGGTGTAAAAGATGTAATTATGGATTATGATCTCGTGTGTTTTGCGCATGATAAGAAAACTGCACAAGTAAAGCCGGGAACCATTGGTGCTTCATTTGCTTATAAATGCTTTGAAAACACATTATCAAATAAAGCCTATGTGGGCAATGTAATTAATACGTTTGTTAATAATCCGCGTATGGGGTTATTGTGTCCTCCAGAACCGAATCATAGTACATTTTTTACGACCATTGGATTTGAGTGGGGACCGAATTTTAATATTACGAGAGACCTTGCAAAAAAATTGGGATTGACAGTTCCAATCAGTGTTGCATCGCCACCGGTTGCACCTTTGGGAACAATGTTCTGGTTTAGACCGAAGGCAATGAAACCATTATATAACAAAGATTGGAAATATGAGGATTTCCCAGCAGAGCCAAATAAAATAGACGGTACATTACTTCATGCGATTGAAAGGATTTATCCATTCATTGTACAGGAATCAGGATACTATCCAGCAATCGGGATGACCGACAAGTTTGCAGCAATCGAATATAACAATTTAAGATATTATGTTAGAGGTTATAATCAGGTGCTGGTGAATCATGGGATTGGACCTTATCACGATGAAATGGTAGCAACTATGAATCAAATCATGGCATTGAGAGGGTCATTTAAAGCGGTATTGAAATTTCGATTTAAATGTTACTTAAAACAATATCTTCCAAAGAAAGCTTACGATGCATTGAAAAAGCGATGGAAGAAGATGAGAGGACACCAAAATAGTGAAAATATTGAGGTGAGTGAGAACAGGTAGATAAAAAAGTAAAAGGACGAGGAGTAGATAGTTAATGGATAAGAGTAAAAAATTAATTGTTATGGCAATTCTCCTAATATTGACATTTTGCTCGGGATACCAAATGGAGACAAGAGCAGAGGAGCATATTGACAGACCATATACAGGGATGGATGAAGAAGGTAATATATATGCAGTAGAGTCAGAAAGTGGTTTGGTAGATGAGACTGTGACAACATACGCGGATGAAGCGCAAGTAGTAAATTTTAATACAAAGGGGTCAGCTGCGGTAACTGAATATACAGAGGCATATACAGGAAATGCAGGATATACAAATGGGGGATATGGAGCAGATGCGGCATATCTTGGAAGTGAAAATGGAAAAGTAAAATTTATGCTTTCAGGGGTTGTTGGATATGTGAATCAAGATCAGGTTCAGATCGTGAAAAAAAGTTCAACAAAAAGTATCAGCCATTACAAAGTATCGGATGGATGGATTGTACATGCACTCACTTATAATATGAATCAGACAAATTATGCTGGACAGATCAGAGTTGGTAAAGCACCTTCATATCTTGTACAAGGCAATACCTATTATAGTTATGATGGACATTATTTTTACACAGATTACAGTATAATGTTGGAAGATTATAAGGCAGAGAATAGAAATCGGGCTGTAAATGCACAAAATCCATATTTTAATTATTTCCAATATCTTCCGTTTAGAAGTATGACATCATATAACAGTGATTCGTTAGATGCAAGTGTAGAGGCAATGTTGTCTTCCATGTATGGAGGGGGAAATTCGAAATTACGTGCAACAGGAAACAGCATGATTCAAAACCAGAATACCTACGGTGTAAATGGCTTACTAATGCTAAGTATTGCGGCAAATGAGAGTGCCTGGGGGACAAGCAGTATTGCACAAAATAAAAATAATTTATTTGGGTTAAATGCAGTGGATAGTTCTCCAGGAACGAGTGCAGATACATATGCAGATGTGAATACATGTATTAAAAATTTTGCTCAAGGATATATGTCAAAGGGATATCTACATCCGAGCGATTGGAGATATTTTGGAGGATTTTTAGGGAATAAAGCTAGTGGTGTAAATGTAAAATATGCATCTGATCCATATTGGGGAGAAAAGGCAGCGGCTATTGCTTGGAATCTGGATGAAAAAATGGGAAATCAAGATCAGTTTGAGTATACAATAGGTATCAAAGACGTACTTTCGACCAATCATAATAATTATCCAATTTATATGGATAGTAATTCGGCAGCTGCATCTTACCAGAGTAAGAACCAGTCAACGACAGCGTATTTAATTCTAGATAGTCAGTCAGAAAACGGATTGTATATGATTCAGAGTGATGGATTGATTAACAGCTCTAAAACCGGTTTGGATGCCAGCAGCGGGGTTTATGATTTTGAAAATATGCATGCTTACATAGGGCGTTCAAACCTTGTAATTGTTAATGAAGGACGAGAACTTACAGGAGTGGATGCATTTAGGGATGTCATTTCCGGAGGATGGTACTATGATTACGTAAAATATGTGTATGATCGCGGAATTATGACAGGCATGAACGGAAGATATTTCGGAGTTGCTGAAAATCTAAAACGTGCGCAATTTGCAACGATTATATATCGGATTGCAGGATCTCCGGAAGTAAAATATGAGCCTGTATTTTGGGATGTACCAGATGGAACCTTTTATACATCAGCAGCAATTTGGGCGCAAATGAATGATATTATAACAGGGTATACATCAGACGGAAGTTTTGGAGGCGGAGATGATATTACAAGAGAGCAAATGGCTACGATAATGTTTCGCTACGCGCAACATTGTGGATATGATACGTCACAGAGAGGAGACATTTCAATGTATCCAGATGCGACAAATGTCAGCGGATTTGCTTCTGAGGCAATGCAGTGGGCGAGTGCAATTGGATTGATAAAAGGTGATAATGGAATGTTAAATCCACAGGGAAGTGCAAGTCGTGTGCATTGTGCAGCAATTATTACAAGGTTTATGGAATTTTATAAGTTATAGAGAACTTTAAGAAATAGAGAACGTACAAAGTGAAAATCGAAAGTACGTTCTCTTTTTTGTGGTTCTAAGCTATAAAAACCCTTAAAACAATGAATTTCTATGTTTACAATTAAAATTAAGAGTGTCAAAGATTGAAAAGAATAAGTGAAAGTGATATAATACGGTGTGGTTTAATGTATAATAGAAAATAGTAGTGTAAAGAAATTAGTGTTTATATAATGTTTAGGAGGTAAAACGATGAAAGGAATTATTTTAGCAGGAGGCTCAGGAACGAGATTATATCCGTTGACAAAGGCGGTTTCAAAGCAAATTATGCCGGTATATGATAAGCCGATGATTTACTACCCATTGTCAATTTTAATGCTAGCAGGAATTAAGGAAATACTTGTAATTTCTACCCCAAGGGATCTTCCTGTATTTGAGGAATTACTAGGAAGTGGTGAAGAATTAGGATTAAAGATGTCCTATGCCGTGCAAGAAAGTCCGCGTGGCTTGGCAGATGCATTTATCATTGGAGAGGAATTTATTGGTAATGATAGTGTAGCACTTATATTAGGAGATAATATTTTTTATGGACAGAGTTTTTCGAAAATTTTGCGAGAAGTAGCAGAACGGAAAACAGGGGCGACAATTTTTGGATATTATGTAAGAGATCCAAGAGAATATGGTGTTGTTGAATTTGATGAAAATGGGAAAGCGTTATCAATAGAAGAGAAACCTGAACACCCGAAATCTAATTATGCTGTGCCAGGATTATATTTTTATGATAATAGTGTTGTTGAAATTGCAAAAAATGTAAAACCATCTGCTCGTGGAGAAATTGAAATTACAAGTGTAAATAATGAATATCTTCGTCGAGGAGAGTTGCAGGTAGAAACATTGGGAAGAGGATTTGCGTGGTTAGATACAGGAAATCCGGATGCTCTTTTAGACGCGGCTGATTTTGTGGCAGCATTTCAAAAACGTCAAGGGCTGTACATCTCATGCATAGAAGAGATTGCATATAAAAGAGGATTTATCGACAGAGAACAGCTGATTAAATTAGCACAACCTCTGCTAAAGACTCCATATGGAAAATATTTGATGGAAGTAGCAGAAGGATTATAAAAGGAGAGTGTTTAAAATGGGAAAAATAACAGTGGAAACATGTGAAATAGATGGATTAAAAGTAATTACACCGACTGTATTTGGAGATGAACGCGGTTATTTTATGGAGACATATAATTATAATGATTATAAAGAAGCGGGGATTGACATGGAATTTGTACAGGATAATCAGTCATGTTCCAAAAAGGGTGTCTTACGAGGACTGCATTTTCAGATTAATTATCCGCAGGATAAGCTTGTAAGAGTTGTAAGTGGAGAAGTGTATGACGTTGCAGTTGATTTGAGAGAAGGGTCTGAAACGTATGGTAAATGGTACGGAGTACTATTATCAGCAGAAAATAAAAAGCAGTTTTTTATTCCAAAGAATTTTGCACATGGATTTTTAGTACTTTCTGAATCAGCAGAATTTGCATATAAATGTACAGACTTTTATCATCCAAATGACGAGGGTGGATTGGCTTGGAACGACCCGGATATCGGAGTAGAATGGCCAATTCCGGAAGGGATGGAACTAACTATTTCTGAAAAAGACCAGAAATGGACAGGAATTAAAGAATTAAAGAAGTAGACTGGAAATTTGGGAGGTTAGATGTGTCAACATATATACAGAATTTTATAAAATTCCAGCCACTTTTAAGAGAATTGGTCTCTAGAGATATCAAGATAAAATATAGAAGATCAGTGCTTGGAGTGCTTTGGACTTTACTAAATCCACTTTGTATGATGATTGTATTGTCTTTAGTTTTTTCAAATATTTTTAAATTCAGAGTTGAAAATTTCCCTTTATATTTGCTGAGTGGACAGATTATTTTCAACTTTTTTTCAGATGCGACGACAAGTGCAATGTCGGCCGTGATCAATAATGCAGCATTGATTAAGAAAGTATATATGCCTAAGTACTTGTTTGTGATTTCTAGAGTATTCTCAAGCTTTATTAATTTGTTGGCATCATTTACAGCGTTACTGGTAGTGATGATTGCAACAAGAGCAGAATTGCACTGGAAGGTGGTTTTTGCAGTAATTCCATTAGGATTCATTGTCGTATTTTCATTGGGAGTGGGCTTATTATTGTCAGCTTTGGTTGTGAAATTCAGAGATATTATGCATTTATATTCTGTTTTTATCACAGCGTTATTATATTTGACACCAGTTATTTATCCGATGTCTTCTTTGCCTTATTGGATGCAAAAAGTTGTAGGGTTAAATCCAATTACTAATATTTTAATGATGTTCCGTGATGTAATGCTATACGATAATTTTCCGAACCTTTCTTCTATATTGATTGCTACAATAGAGTCTTTGGCAGCATTAGGAATTGGCGTATATGTATTCTATAAAAAGCAAGATGAATTTATTCTTAATATTTAGGAGAGAAATATCATGGAAAAAAATACGGTAATAGAGGTTGAACATGTATCGATGAAGTTTAATTTGGCTTCAGAAAAGTATGACAGCTTAAAAGAGTATGTAATTAAAAGTATTAGAGGACAAGTTTCTTTCGAAGAATTCTGGGCATTAAAAGATGTCTCTTTTCATTTGGAAAAGGGAGATTCCCTTGGTTTGATCGGGCTAAATGGAAGTGGAAAGAGTACAATGTTAAAAACAATTGCAGGAGTACTGAAGCCGACGAAAGGAAGTGTGCGGGTCTATGGTACGATTGCACCATTGATTGAGCTGGGAGCAGGATTTGATTTTGACCTTACTGCGGAGGAAAATGTTTTTTTAAATGGAGCAATTTTAGGATATTCCAGAAAAGAAATGGAAAAGCATTATAGTGATATAGTGGCATTTTCTGAATTGGGAGAATTTATGAATGTTCCAGTTAAAAATTTTTCATCGGGTATGATTGCAAGACTTGCTTTTGCGATTGCAACAATAGGAATACCAGATATTTTAATTGTGGATGAGGTATTGGCAGTTGGTGATTTCAGATTTCAGGAGAAGTGTGAAAAAAGAATTCAAAGAATGCTTGATCAAGGAACAACGCTGTTGTTTGTCTCACACAGTATAGATCAAGTTGCTAAATTGTGTAAAAAGATTGTATGGCTGGAAAAGGGTCAGGTAAAACGATTTGGGGATGCAAAAGAAATTTTGAACGAATATAGCAAATCATAATAGAGGTAAAAGATGAAAAAGCATATTAAAAAAATTGTCATTTGTATTCTGCTGGTTATCTGCTCTTTTATGTATTCTCATATAGATCGAGCAGTTAGAATCTATGATAAAAATATAGATGCAGGAGAATATAGGAGTGCTGGTATCGTAGAAGGCGAGAGTTTTCAGCAGAGTTTTATAAGTGAAGAGGATTCTATTGATGGTGTAGATTTGATGTGCACTGTAAATGGAGATGTATCAAGTGTAAAACTGGAATATGAATTAGCGGATGAACAAGGAAATATTAAGGCAAAGGGAGAAATTCCGCCGGAGAAGATAAAGACAGACAAGTTTTACAAAATAAGATTTGATAAAATAAAGGAATGCGAAGGAAAAGAATTTACATTTTCAGTAAGGCAGAAGGTAGATAAGGAAAATGTAGGAATTGCTTTTTATTATGAAGATAAAGTAGAAAATGGGACGACAATGCGTATATTGGGAAATGAAGTCCCTGGAACGTCTATTATGAAAGTGATTACGCATGAGTTTGATTTAGAGACTTTCTGTGTTCTGCTAGGATTTTTAGCCTTTATTTTTCTGTTTATGAGAAGTCTTTACAAGTTATTTAGCTAAGGGTGAAGATAGAGGGGATTATTTGTAAACTTGAAAGAAGGGATTTTGTGAAAAGCAAATGGAAAGTATTTGTTACTTTTGTTGTAGCAGTACTCGTAATGGGGGGCTGCGCGAAGAAAGAACAAGTGAAAGAAGAAAATAGTAAAATCGAAAGCGAGGATATGGATTCTGAAAATTCGATAGATGAAGCACCAGAGGAAAAAGAGGATGCTGTGGAGAAACAGGTAAGAATTTATTTTGGAAATGCTGATGCGTCTGACTTTGAAACTGAAAATGTGTTAGTACAACAAATTTCGGCAGATGAAATTTGGAATCAATTGATTGAGAAGGGTGTGATTCCAATGGATGTTACAATTCTTTCTTGTAAGGAAACGGAACAGGAAGGAAAGAAAGCTTTGGAATTGGATGTGTCGGAAAAATTTTCTACGTACTTGAATGGACTTGGAACATCAGGAGAATATATAACAGTAGGAAGTATTTGTAATACATTTTTAGATGCATTTGATAGCGAAACAATTCGTATCACTGTTGAAGGAAAGAAACTTGAAACAGGGCATGCAGAATATCCAGGATATATGTCAAAATATGAACTTTAATCAAAGAGCTTAGGAAAAAAGAATGAAAAAAAGTGAAAAGAAAGTTATCAAAATAAATTGGGGACAAATTATCAAAAGAATATCTCCGTATAATGTAAAAAAGGGAATTTTGTATTTAAGACATTATGGAATGAAAGAGTTTTGGGTAAAACTTACTGAGCGGTTTCAAGCAGATGATGTGGACTATAAAGAGTGGTATGAAAATCATAGAGTTTTAGAGAAAGATTTAGAAGAACAGAAAAACGTTCATTTTTTTAAAGAACCGTTGATTAGTATCATTGTCCCAATTTATAATACACCTATCACATTTTTAAGACAAATGATTGACTCTGTCCAACAACAGTCATATGCAAAGTGGGAGTTATGTATTGGGAATGCAAGTCCAGAAAAGCAGGAAATTAGACAAGTTTTGGAAGAATACAAAAGTGATAAGCGGATAAAAGAAATTGCGATTCCTGAAAATAAGGGCATTGCAGAAAATACAAATAAGGCAATGACAATTTCTGAAGGTGAATTTATTGGATTGTTAGATCATGACGATCTTTTAGCCCCTAATGCGTTATACGAGGTGGTAAAAGCTTTGAATGAGAACAATTTAGCAGAAGTAGTATACACGGATGAAGATAAGGTTACGGCAGACTTAGAAGAACATTTCCGACCACATTTTAAGCCGGATTTCAACTTAGATCTTCTCCGTTCCAACAACTACATCTGTCACTTCTTCGTAGCCAGCCGTGATCTGATCAAGCGTGTAGGAGGATTCCGCCCGGAATTTAACGGAGCGCAGGACTATGATTTGATTCTTCGCTGTACGGAGCAGGCGAAGCAGATTGTGCATATTCCAAAAATTTTGTATCACTGGCGTGTCCACAAGGCGTCAACTGCAGATAATCCGGCTAGCAAGATGTATGCGTTTGATGCGGGAAAGCGTGCAATTGAGGAACATCTTGTCCGCTGTCGTACAAAGGGAACCGTACAGCATACGAAAGATCTTGGATTTTATCGGGTAAAATATGAAGTCTGCGGGGAACCACTTGTATCGATCATTATTCCAAATAAGGATCAGTCGGAAGCGCTGAAAAAATGTCTGGATTCGATTCGAGAAAAGACAAGCTATCGGAATTATGAGATTATCATTGTAGAAAATAATAGTGAGGAGCCGGAAACATTTGCCTTCTATAAAAAGATTGCAGGGGAGAAGATTAAGATCGTCACCTGGGAAGGGGAATTTAATTATTCCGCGATCAACAACTTCGGTGTTCGTCATGCGAGAGGAGATTATCTTCTGCTTCTCAACAATGATGTGGAGATTATTAACGGGGACTGGCTGACAGAGATGCTTTCCCACTGCCAGAGAAAAGAAGTGGGAATTGTCGGGGCGAAGTTATATTATCCGGATAATACGATCCAGCATGCAGGAATCATCATCGGGATCGGAGGCGTTGCAGGAAGTGTCTTTGTAGGACTTCCAAGAGCGTTTTCAGGATATCTTCACAAGGCATCGATCCAGCTTGATCTCAGCGCGGTCACTGCAGCATGTATGCTTGTAAAACGCTCTGTATTTGAGCAGGTCGGCGGGCTTGAGGAAAAGTTGAAAGTAGCGTTTAATGATGTGGATTTCTGCCTGCGCGTCAGAGAAAAAGGGTATCTTGTTGTCTATGATCCGTATGCAGAGCTGTATCATTACGAATCGAAGACAAGAGGTGCTGAGGATACGAAAGAGAAGATCAGACGGTTTCAGACGGAAATCGAATATATGAGAAGCCACTGGATCGGGCTTCTGAAAAAAGGCGATCCGTATTACAATTGTAATCTGTCACTGACAAAGTGGGATTATTCGTTGAAAAATAATCAGAGGAGCTAAGAGATAGATGTACGATGTGTCAGTCGTTATACCAAACTACAACGGAATAAAGTATCTGGAGCATTGTCTGGAGGCTCTGGAAAAGCAGAGAGAGGTTGCCTTTGAGACGATCATTGTAGACAACTGTTCGCAGGATGGAAGCGCCAGCCTGGCGAAAGAGAAGTTTCCACAGTGCTGCTATCTGTCGCTGGATCAGAATTATGGCTTCTGCCGCGCGGTCAATGAAGGAATCAAAAAGGCAGCGGCTCCGTTTGTAGTGCTTCTCAACAATGATACAGAAGTGGAGCCTGAATTTTTGAAAAATCTGTTGGATTGTATCAGTAAGGATGAGCGGATCTTTTCGGTGGAGGCTCGGATGATGCAGTATCACAGAAGAGAACTGATCGACAGTGCGGGGACATCTTATTCAGCGCTCGGATGGGCATCGGCAAACGGAAAAGATAAGACAAAAGAAAAGTTTCTGACTTCCCGGAAGGTGTTTGCGGCATGCGCGGGAGCGGCAATCTACCGGAAATCGGTCTTTGAGGAGATTGGATATTTTGATGAGGAGCATTTTGCATATCTGGAAGACATTGATATCGGATATCGTGCAAGGATTCACGGATATTACAATGTCTATGAGCCGTCAGCAGTTGTCTACCATGTGGGAAGCGGGACGAGCGGCTCCAGGCACAATGAATTTAAGGTGAAATATTCATCGAGGAATAATGTCTATCTGATTTATAAAAATATGCCGCTCCTTCAGATTTTATTGAATAGTCCATTTTTGTTGATTGGTTTCCTCGCAAAAACGATCTTTTTTACTGTAAAAGGATTTGGGAAAACTTACGTAAAAGGACTTGCAGAAGGAGTACGCCTTTCTCGAAATAATCGGGAGAAAAAGATTGTTTTCCAGAGAAAAAATTTTGGCAGTTACTGGCAGATTCAAAAGGAACTGTGGAAGAATCTGCTTGTATATTTTCAATAGGAATATAAAAAGTAAAGGAATGAAAAGGCTGTTGCAGCAGAATATTTGCAAAATCGATGGGCGCCGGAGGCGTTTCAGGAAGAGGCAAAGAAAAGCTGCAATAGGCTTTTTTTGTTTCGGTTAAAAAATAAAATGCAACCTTTTCCGCCTGCGGAACGTCTAATAGTTGAAGAGAAAAATCATTTACAAGAAAAACAACGGGAGGAGGGGCAAATGTGATACAGCTTGTCAGAAGAGCAAAGAAAAAAGATGATCAGGCTTTTATAGAGCTGATTGACCGATGCAAAGGGGATCTTTATAAAGTGGCTAGAAGTTATCTGAATAATGAAGAGGACATTGCGGATGCGATTCAGGAGACGGTCATAGATTGTTACGAGAAGATTGGAAGCCTCAGGGAGGCAAAATACTTTAAAACATGGCTGACAAGGATTCTGATCAATAATTGTAATGACATCTTAAGATGTGGAAGGAGGGAGTGTCCTTTGGAGGAAGCAGCACAGATCAGAGGAGAGAGCAGGGAGTTGGAGAGATGTGAGTTTGAGGACGTTCTGGATGCGTTGGATGAGAAATATCGGATCATTCTTGTGCTGTACTATGGTGAGGAATTTAAAATACGGGAGATTGCACAGATCCTGGAATTGGAAGTGAATACCGTAAAGTCCAGGCTTTCCAGAGGAAGAAAGCAGTTTGAACACATGTATTGTATGGAACCAAGTATGCAGAGGGGGTAAAAAGATGAATAAAAAATTTGACGAAGAAGTAAAGAAAAAGCTGAGGGAAGATGTGGATGTGCCGGAATGTGTAGATGAGGGGATTAAGAGGGCATATGATATGATCGGGATTTCCGGTGAACGAAAGGTAATCCGGAGAAGAAAGAGAATCTGGCCGGCAGTTGCAGCGGTTGCCGCGTTGACGGCGGGGCTTTCCATCACGGCGGCAGCAGTGAATTATTATCTGAAAGTTCATCTGGAAGAAGAGGGACAGGTTCTGAAATATTATATTGAAGTGGATAAAGAGCAGAAAGAAGCACACCAGATCGAAGTGAATCCGACGTATCTTCCAAAGGGATTTGAAGCAGAACAGGCAGAAGAAGGGGCGCCAAAGAAAACCTACGGGACAGCGGAGGGAGATAGTATTTCCATTATTTCTTATAATGCGGCAGAACTTTATCGAATGTCGCAGCTCGAGGAGAATGTTTTTGCCGAATATCGGAAAGACAGCTATAGTGCAGTTGAGGGAGAACAGAAGTTAGATCTGTTTACGAGAAAAAACGAGAAAGTAGACAGTGACAGGGAGATTACAGATGTATATCTGTTTAGTGAAGAAGAGGGATATGGAGTATGGATCTGGAGTGAGAGCAGTCTGGAGCAGGAAGAACTGGTGAAAATTGCAAACGGGCTGGAGATTACTGTCTTAGAGGAAACTGTTCCATATCCGTCTGAGGCGGAAATTGCAGAAGAACGGCAAAATGACAAAGATGCAGCCAAAAAAGCCGAAGCAGAGCAGGAGTATCGGAGCAGCAATGGGGTTTCAGAAGAATTGGTTTATCAGGTTGGCGAAGAAGTAAAAGACACAACGAGAGAGATGATGGCAGAGTCATATCCAGATTATCTGAGAGAAGTTTATCTGAGCGAAGAGGAGGATATCAGATTTACTGTTCTTAGTACAGCAGTGTCAGATACACTTCCGACAGATACATTTTCGCAGCAATATTTTACAACAGACATGGAAAACTGGATGAACGAAGACACGTCGTTAAAAGCACACCAGAGATATCGGCTTGGAGAAGAGGAAGGACAGACGACTTTTGATGCACGGGCAGACAAAGAGGCAGAGACAGTGAATTCAAAGTATGTCATCGTGAAGATGAAAGCGAAAAATGTATCTGCGTTTCAGACAGACTTGAATAAGACAGTGGGCGTGTCAATTGCACCGATTCTTACCGTGATGCAGGAAGGAGAAGCGGGAAAGCTTGTGTATCCGCAGGAAACATTCTGGTCGGCAAATGAAGGATATGATCTCCAATGGGGAGCAGAAAGAGGAGGATCATTCCCAATTTATTTTGACAAGCCATATTTTACAGAGGGAATCAAGGGAGTAAAATCAAGGCTGTTTTGTCCGCTTGCTCCGGGGGAGGAAATGGAATATACATTAGTCTATGTGGTAGACGAAGATCAGCTTTCAAATATGTATCTGCATTTTTATCCGCAAAATGAGATAGAGATAAATGGAGAGTATCTGACAACTCCGTATGTGGACATCAGCCAGTAAAGAAAGCAGACAGAAATCTGAATGAAAGATTCAGATGACAAAAAAGAACTTGTGTGGATGGGAGAAAAGAAAGAAAAATCTCCATCGCATAAGTTCTTTTTTGTTACAAAAATATTACAAAGACTACACTTTTTCTTGTGATTTTTAAAACTTTATTGTATTATATATAGGATAATGGGAAAAAATAGATATAGAATCAAATGAAATAAACAATAGATGAGAAACGGGTGAATGAATTTTGATCAAAGATAATCAGAAACATTTTAACCGGATGCATGTTGTGCTGGATGCATGTGTGATTATTTTTTCTTATGTTCTGGCATGGTATCTTCGGTTTAAGAGCGGACTGTTTCAGCAGGATCCGTGGTTTTTATCTCTTCATGAATATATGGGAGCACTTCTCTACATTGTTCCGGGCTACTTAATGTTGTATTATTTATTCCAGCTTTATACGCCGAAGCGGGTACGTGGACGGAGACTGGAAGCATGGAATATTCTGCAGGCAAACACGATTGGGCTGATGGTGTTCACATTCGTGTTGTATATTATAGAGCAAGCAAACTTTTCCAGAAAAATGATCGCGATTTTTTTCTGCGTGAATATTGTGACAGAGATTTTTATGAGAAATCTTGTGCGGCATTTTCTGCGGGATATGCGGAAGCGCGGTTATAATCAGAAACATATGATTTTGATTGGATACAGCCGGGCAGCGGAGCAATACATTGACCGAATCAAGGCAAATCCAGAGTGGGGATACACCATCCGGGGAATTCTGGATGACAATCAGCCGAGAGGAATGGAATATAAGGGTGTCAAGGTGATTGGTACGATTGAAAATCTAAAGATCATCCTGCCGCAGAATCGTTTGGATGAGATTGCGATCACACTTGGAATTAATGAGTATTCCAAGTTGGAATCCATTGTTGCAATGTGCGAAAAATCAGGAGTGCATACGAAGTTTATTCCGGATTATAATCACATTATTCCGACCAAACCGTACACGGAGGATCTTTTGGGACTTCCGGTCATCAATATCCGCCATGTACCACTCAGCAACACATTGAACCGATGGATGAAGCGATTGATGGATATTTTCGGAGCCATCGTCGCAATTATTTTATTCTCTCCGGTCATGCTGCTTGCAGCAATCCTTGTCAAGACGACATCAGAAGGACCGCTGATTTTCAAGCAGGAGCGTGTGGGACTTCACAACAGACCATTTTATATGTATAAATTCCGATCAATGGTTGTGCAGGATAAAGCAGCAGAGAAAGGAAAGTGGACCGTCCAGAATGATCCGCGCGTGACACCGATCGGCAAATTTATGAGAAAGACAAGCATCGACGAACTTCCGCAGTTGTTCAATGTCCTGAAAGGTGAGATGAGCCTTGTGGGACCAAGACCGGAACGACCGTTTTTTGTAGAGAAATTTAAAGAAGAGATTCCGCGCTACATGGTCAAACATCAAGTACGCCCGGGGATTACTGGGTGGGCACAGATCAATGGCTACCGGGGGGACACTTCTATTATGAAGCGAATCGAATATGACTTGTATTATATTGAAAACTGGACTATCGGGTTGGATATTAAAATATTGATTTTGACGTTCTTTAAAGGCTTTATCAATAAAAATGCATATTAGTAAGGAGATTATAGATGGGAACAAAGAGACCGTCCGGGAGACGATATCCGGAAGATGAAAGAGAGATGAGAGCAGCAAGATCCACTTCGGAGCGGAGACGACTTGCACTGGAGGAGAAGAGACGGGCGAAGAAGAAAAAGAGGAGAAGAAGAATCGGTATTTTAGTAGCTGAAGTGATTATCCTCAGTGTATTGTGTGTTTTTGCATATGCGACAGTAAAGATGGACAAGCTTGATTTCAATTTTCTGGATGAAGATAAGCTGGAAGTATATAAGGACACCGGACCGTATACAAATATAGCGCTGTTTGGTCTTGACGCCAGGGAAGGTGAGAGCATTGAGAGCGGTGTGCGAAGCGACAGTATGATGATCGCCAGCATCAATAATGAGACGAATGAGGTAAAAGTCGTTTCTATTTTCCGAGATACACTGTTAAAACAGCAGGACGGTACGTTTGACAAGGCGAATGCGGCATATTCGTATGGAGGGCCGCAGGAGGCGATTGCACTTCTGAACCGAAACCTGGATCTGGATATTAAAAACTACATGAGTGTGGATTTTAAGGCGCTCTCTGATGTGATCGATGCACTCGGCGGAATGGAATTGGAACTGACTGCGGAGGAAGTTGTACATATGAATAATTACTGTGTGGAAACTTCAGAAGTGACTGGCAAAGATTACGAGAGAATCGAGCCGGAAGTGGCAGGAACTTACCATTTAAATGGTGTGCAGGCGACATCCTACGCCAGAATCCGTGCCACAGCGGGAGGAGATTACAAGAGAGCGGAGCGCCAGCGGCTTGTAATCGAGAAGATTGTAGAGAAAGCACAGAAGGCAAATTTAAAAACATTGGATAAGATCATAGACGTCGTATTTCCGCAAGTATCCACCAGCTTTTCTTCTAAAGATCTGATAGGGATTGCAGCGAATGCACTCTCTTATCAGTTGGGAGAGACACAGGGATTCCCATATAGTATTGCAGATACAGATGTAGTCGATGGATATGAAGGCTCTTATGTAGTTCCTTCAGATTTTGACGGGGATGTCAAAAAGCTGCATGAATTTTTATTCAATGAGAAAGACTATCAGGTATCGGATACGGTCAAGGAAATCAGCCATGAGATTGACGTGATGTCAGGAGCAATTGTGGAAGATGGATATACCGATGAGTATGGGACCGATGAAGGATATTCGGAAGAACCATATGGTGGTTATGAGTCTGACGGTTACGAGACTGATGTTTATGAAAGTGAAAATTACGAAGGCTCTTACTAAGAAGAGAAAAAGAGCAGGAAGACAGGGGACACAAGTGTAATGATGTTAGAAGAAAGAAGAAAAAGAGCTGATGTCATTATTCCGGTCTATAGGCCGGATGAAAAATTAAAAAAACTGTTGGAAGGGTTAAGAAAACAGACGCATTTGGCAGAGCATATTTTTCTGATCCATACAAAGACAGAGGGAGTCTCGTTAGAGTGGTGTAAAGAATACGAAACAGTACAGATTATAGAAATCCGGCCGGAGGAGTTTGATCATGGAGGAACAAGACGGATGGGCGCAGAACTGTCTGACGAGGAATTCCTGATTTTTATGACACAGGATGCAGTGCCGCAGGATCAGTACTTGATCGAAAAACTGATGGAACCTTTCCAAGATTCAAAAGTCGGAGCAAGTTATGCAAGGCAATTGCCGGATAAAGACTGCCGGATGGTGGAATGCTATACGCGAAGCTTTAATTATCCACAGGAAAGCAGAATAAAAACGATTGAGGATGTGGATAAACTTGGAATTAAGACGTTCTTCTGTTCAAATGTATGTGCCGCTTATAAAAAGTCAGTTTATAAAGAACTGGGGGGATTTGTACCGCGGGCGATCTTTAATGAAGATATGATTCTGGCAGGGACAATGATAAAGGCAGGATATGGCATCGCATATGCGGCGGATGCAAAAGTAATCCACTCTCACAATTACAGTGGGAGACAGCAGTTTCACAGAAATTTTGATCTTGCAGTTTCGCAGAAAGATCATCCGGAGATTTTTGCTGGGATCTCATCCGAGAGCGAGGGAATCCGCCTTGTGATTTCAACAGTCAAATATTTACTGAAAAATAAGAAAGGGATGGAAATTCCCGGTCTGATTGTACAGAGTGGGTGCAAGTTTCTGGGATATAAACTGGGGCTGCATTATGAGAAGCTGCCGGAATGGCTTGTTTTGCGCTGCACGATGAATAAAACTTACTGGAAATCACAAAAAAACGCATAAAGTCATTGTAGTTCGCTGATAAGTGCGATATGATAAAAGATAGCTTACGGATAAAAACATAGAAGAACAGTTGTAGGAAAAGAAGAAAGGATACAATTATGACACAGAGACAGTCAAGAAGAAGACGTGCAAGGAGAAGACGGAAGCATGGATTTTCCACATGGTCACTGGGGAAGAAGATTTTATTAGTTTTTGTCATTGCATTGCTTTTGATGATCACGGTAGGTGTTGTCTATGCGGCAGATAAGCTTGGCAAACTTGAGCAGACGAAGCTGGACACAAAGAAATTGAGTATTTCAGATGAAATTGATCTTGGAGATGGATATACGAATCTCGCATTGTTTGGACTGGATTCCAGAGATGGGGAGTTAGGCGAAGGTGTCAGAAGTGACAGTATTATCATCGCAAGTCTGAACAATAAAACAAAAGAGATTAAGATGGTTTCTTTATATCGTGACACGCTGTTAGAACTGGAAGACGGAAGTCTGAACAAAGCAAACTCGGCATATGCATTCGGAGGTCCGGAAGAAGCGGTCGCGATGATCAATAAAAATCTGGATCTGAATATTGAGGATTATATTGCAGTGAATTTCAACGCACTTGTCGATGTCATCGATGCACTTGGCGGCATGGATGTAACATTGTCTGATGCGGAAGTAGTGCATATGAATAATTATTGTGTGGAGACTTCGGAAGTGACAGGAAAGTCTTATACAAAGATTGAACCAGAAGTTGCAGGAACGTATCACCTGAATGGAGTGCAGGCGACATCGTACGCACGTATCCGCTACACAGCCGGAGGAGATTTTGAAAGAACAGAGCGTCAGCGGTTTGTTCTGGAACAAATAGCGGAGAGTGCAAAAAAGGTAAGTTTTTCTTCGTTGAACTCCATCATGGATAAAGTATTCCCTCAGGTGGCAACAAGTATGGAACTTGGGGAAATGTTAAAGTATGCCAAAATAGGAACCAGTCTTAAGATCGGCGCTACGAAAGGATTCCCGGAAGCCAATACGAGTGATACACTAAGTGGTGTCGGAAGTGTAGTAATTCCAGACAGTCTGATCCAGAGTGTCAGAGAACTGCATGAATTTTTATTTCCGGATCTGGAGTATGAAGTGTCTTCCACTGTGACTGCGATAGATGAAAAAATAAGAAATAAATCTTTGGACCGTTCGGATGGATCTGATTTTGTGGAAGATGAAGTAAACTTCTATTCGGAACCTCAATATTATGAGTATGGAAGTCCGGAACAGGATGTATGGACTGGCGGAGAGACTCAGACACCAGATTATGGAACAGGAGATTCTTCGGGAAGTATCGAGGGATCAGGAACTGGAGAATCAGGTTTGCCGGGAGGTGACGGAACCATTTCACCGGACGGAGGTGGAAGTGATCTCGGCGGTGGAGATGTAGGAGACAGTATGGGAGGCGGAGAGACTGGCGGTGTTGATACCGGAACCGGTCAAGAGATGACGCAATAACAAGAAACATACGATAAAGAGGATAAGAGGATGAAGATAGCAAAGAAAACAGCAGCATTTTTATTGGTATTATTTCTGGGAATCCAATGTATGCCGTTGACTGCACTGGCGGCGGACGGAACATTGTCATTCTCAGATCCTACTGCAAAAGCAGGAGAAACGATAGAAGTAACTGTAAAGATCAACACAGCAGAGGGACCGATCGGGGACGGTCAGGTACAGGTTACCTATGATCCGACCTATCTGGAATTTGTCAGTGGAGTCAATGCGACTGGAGAAGCAGGAACGATTACGCTTTCTGCATCTGGAAATGGAACAGATTCTGAACTCGCATACAGCATGACCTTCAAGGCTTTGGCAGAGGGAGAGACAACTTTGCAGGCAGTGGGATATACAGCGTATACGTTTGGCGGTGAAGAATTGAATCTGACACTTGGGACATCTGCGGTTAAGATTGAAGCGGGAGATGGCACACAGACGGTCGCTGCACAGCAGCCAGGCACACAGACTATGATTGAGCTGGATGGAAAGCAGTATTTTATTGCAGATGATATTCCAGAAGCGCTGATCCCGGAAGGATATGAGAAGAGCCAGCTCACATATGAGGGAAGCCCGCATACAATCCTTGTGCATACCGGAAGCGGTCAGAAGATGATTTATTTGATGGATACGCAGGGGGAGGGGAACCTGTTTTTATATGATAGTGAGACAGATCATTTCTCTGCGTTTGAAAAGATAGACTTATCAAGTGATTCGTATATTCTGATCACAGACGACAAAGAAAGTGCAAATATTCCGGAAGATTATGAGGAAACAACAATTCAGATCAATGGGAAAGTATTTCCTGCATGGCAGAATGTAGTTGACACAAAATTGGCTGATTTCTGTCTGGTATATGCAGTGGATAATGCTGGTAAAAAAGGGTTATACCAGTACGACAGCACACAGAAGACCTACCAGAGATTTCTTCCTCCAACGGCAGAAAAAGAGAAACAAGATGGTTCTGTTGCAAATAAGGTGACAACATTTGTAGAGGAGAATCTTCCGAAAATCATGGTAGGGGCTTGGGGAGTTTTCCTGATGATGTTGCTGCTCATTGTGATCCTTGCTGTAAAACTTCGCCATAGAAATGAAGAACTGGATGATTATTACGATCAGGAATATGACGAAAATCCGCGTGCAGGGAGAGGGTTCTCGTCAGAGGATTATGATGAGTCCGACGACGATGACTATGATTACGAAGAGGATTATGACGAGTCTGACGATGATGACTATGATTACGAAGAGGATTATGACGAGTCTGACGACGATGACTATGATTACGAAGAGGATTATGATGAGTCCGAGGAAGATGACTATGCTTATGAGGATGCTTATGACGAGTCCGAGGACGATTATGAAGATGACTATGATTACGAAGAAGACTATGAGTCGGAAGATGCTTATGATGATTTGTTAGACTATTATGATGATGACGATGATTATGAGTTGGAGCGGGAGATTCTGGACGAGGATGAAGGATTTTTCGATAAGAGAAGCGGTAAAAAAAGAGGAATCGATTTAATCTAACCAGTAGTGTAGAAAGAAAAGTTTCAATGAAAGGGGAGTACGAATCATGAAGATGAAGAAAGTAAAAGCAGTTTTAGCAGCATTTGCGCTGATTGCTATGATGCCGTTTCAGGTAATGGCAGCAGATGGAAGTATTATGTTTTCTGATCTGACAGAAGAAACGGGAAGAAGCGTAAAGACAGGTGAGACGGCTGAAATTAAATTTGCGGTAGCCTCTACAGCAGGTGCGATTGGAGAGGCCAATGTCACTTTGACTTATGATGCCAGCGCGCTGCAGTTTGAGGGCGCAGAAGGTGTCACAGAGGGAAGTGAAAAAGGATCGCTGGTCTATACGGGAAAAGGGGATGGAACAGCAGCAGAATTAAGAACAACTCTGAAATTTAAAGTATTAAAAGCAGGAGATTTGTCGATCCATGTCGCATCTTACCAGGTGACCTCCAGTGTGGGAGCACAGCTGACTGAAGTGGAAACAGGAAGTTCTGCAATCACAGCACTTCCAGGGGAGACAGAGGTGGCAGAGCAAACTGGCAGCGAACAGCAAGGACAGACGACAGGAGAAGCAATTGAGATTTCAGATACATACAAGATCACGCTTCTCACAGAAAAGCCGGATACAGAACTGCCGGAGAATTATGTAGATACAGAATTGACATTGAATGGAAAATCTTATCCGGTATGGCAGGATGAGAATAAATCTTCTTACTATATCGTCTATGCAGAAAACAGTGATGGCGAAAAACAGTTATATCAGTATGATTCAAAAGAAGGAACTTACCAACGTTTTATTGCGCCGGAGACAGAAAAAGACAGCGCATCGGGAATCAAAGGGAAGATCAAAGGTGTGTTGGAAGGACATCTGATGCAGGCAGTTATCGGAGTGGCTGCGGTTGTCGCATTCCTTCTTCTGATGGTGTTGATTCTTGCAATTAAATTGCACAGACGCAACCGAGAACTGGATGAGATGGAGCTGTTCGGTATGCAGGAAGACGATGATTTTGAAAATGACCTTTCAGACTATGCAACAGATGCTGATGAGGTTGAGTTTGATGACGATTATGATGAATATGAAGAGGATGATTACGAAGAGGATTACGATGACGAAGACGACTTTGATGATGAGGACGACTTCGAGGATGACTTTGATGATGAGGAAGATCGCTCTAAGACATTTTCCATGGACTTCATTGATCTTGATTAAGAATACATTCTAGTATGAGAATCTAATACTGTGCAATCATGACAGGATAAAAGCTGTTGTGGGACAAAAAATTATGAAAATATGTGCATAGATAAAATCTGTGAAACAGTTTTCTAGTGTAATTTTGTTCTGCGACAGCTTTTCTATTTGAGAAAATGCTTTACAAAATTCGATATTCTTGCTACAATACAACACGAAAATGCAAAAAAAACGGATGTTTGTGCAAAAGGAGGACTTATACCATGTGTGGGATTGTAGGATATATAGGAAATGAACAGGCGGCACCGATACTGTTAGATGGATTATCCAAGTTGGAATACCGAGGATATGATTCTGCGGGGATGGCTGTCTATAACGGAGCGGAGATCGCAGTTGCAAAGTCTAGAGGAAGATTACATGTGTTGAGTGAGTTGACACAAGAGGGGAAAAGTCTTCCGGGGACAAGTGGGATTGGGCATACGAGATGGGCGACACATGGTTCACCATCGGATCAGAATGCACATCCACATGTCAACAAGGAAGAAAGTATTGTGGTAGTACATAATGGAATTATTGAGAATTATTTGAAACTCAAGAAGAAATTAGAGAAAAAAGGATATGAGTTCCAATCGGAGACAGACACGGAAGTGATCGCGCATCTTTTGGATGATTATTACAAAGGCAATCCGTTGGAGGCCATTACAAAGATCATGCATCGAATGGAAGGCTCTTATGCACTTGGAATTTTGTTCAAAGATCATCCGGGAGAACTTTACGCAGTGAGAAAAGACAGCCCGCTGATCGTAGGGCGTACAGACGGTGGAAATATCATTGCATCTGATGTTCCTGCTGTCTTGAAATATACAAGAGATGTGGTGTTTATTGAAAATGAGGAGATTGTAAAGATGACAAAAGAAGAACTGTCATTTTTCACAGTGGATGAAGAACCAATCGAGAAAACAACAACAAGAATTGAGTGGGATGTAGATGCGGCAGAAAAGGGCGGATATGAGCATTTTATGCTGAAAGAAATGTATGAACAGCCAAAAGCAATTACAGATACTGTTGCACCGAGGATCAAAGAAGAACAGATTGTGATTGAAGAATTAGGTATGAGTGATGAGGAAATCAAAAGCATTCAAAAAATTATGATCGTTGCCTGTGGATCGGCATATCACGCAGGTGTTACGAGCAAGTACATTTTTGAAGGGCTGGCAAGAATTCCGGTAGAGGTAGATGTTGCATCGGAATTTCGATATCGGGATCCAATCCTTGGAGACGGTACACTTGTACTGATCATCAGTCAGTCAGGAGAAACGGCGGATTCATTAGCAGCATTGCGCGAAGCAAAGAGAAAAGGAAGTAAGGTACTTGGGATTGTCAATGTTGTGGGAAGTTCGATTGCAAGGGAAGCGGACAATGTGATGTATACATGGGCAGGACCGGAGATTGCAGTCGCTACTACGAAGGCATATTCCTCTCAGCTTGCAGCACTGTATCTCCTTGCAATGAAATTTGCGGGCGTGAGGGGGAAAATAACACCAGAATTGCAGAGAGAAATGTTGTCAGATTTAAGAAAACTTCCAAAACAGGTAGAAGTACTCTTAAAGCAACAGGAGAAAGTTCAGAAATTTGCAAACAGATATCTGGCTGCAAAGGACATATTTTTTATCGGGCGTGGAATTGACTATGCGATTTCGATGGAGGGATCTTTAAAGTTAAAAGAGATTTCCTATATCCATTCAGAAGCCTATGCGGCAGGAGAATTGAAACATGGAACGATTTCTCTGATCGAGGAAGGAACACTTGTGGCAGCGGTATTGACACAGGAAAATCTGTACAAGAAAATGATCAGCAATATGGTTGAGGTAAGAACGAGAGGTGCTTTTGTTCTTGCAATTACAAATGAAGGCAATACGGAAGTAGAGAGAGCCGCTGATTACGTTCTCTATATCCCGAAAACAAATAAATACTTTACAAATTCACTTGCGATCATTCCGCTGCAGTTATTTGGATATTATGTGTCAGTCGGAAGAGGATGCGATGTGGATAAACCGAGAAATCTCGCAAAATCGGTGACAGTAGAATAAACAAGATCTAAAAACACTTTTTTTTAACGAAGAGAACACAATTCCATCACAAATATCGCTTATACTGATAATCACAAAAGCGAAAGAATATGTGAAAAGGAAGGGAGACTTGTTTATGGATAATCAATATAATTATAATACACCAAATGATCAGTTTCAAAATCAGGCAACGGGGAATGGAGGACCGGATTTTCATTTCGGACAGACAGACCCAGATTTTTCTCACAGAAAAAAAGAAAAGAAACCGCGAGATCATAAAAAAGCAGCGAAAATTGCAGGAGGGCTCTGTTTTGCAGTTGCATTTGGCGTGATTGCAAGTGCGGCGTTTCAGACAACCAATTTCGTGGGAAATGCTCTTTTCGGAGAAAAAGTAAAGACAGAAAAATCTTCTGAGAAGAAGGTCGACAGTACATCTTTGACAAGAACATCAAGCACAGTGACATCTGACGTGTCAGAAGTAGTAAACAGTGTGATGCCGTCGGTTGTATCTATCACAAATATGAGTGTACAGCAAGTACAAAGTTTCTTTGGAGGAACAAGCAGTCAGGAAGTACAAAGCAGCGGTTCAGGAATCATTGTCGGACAAAATGACACAGAACTTTTAATCGCGACAAACAATCATGTTGTGGAAGGAAGTACAACATTGACTGTCAGCTTCATCAATGAGTCAAGTGCAGAAGCAAAGATTAAAGGAACAGATGCATCAAGAGACCTTGCAGTCATTGCGGTTCCACTGGAGAACATCGAAGAAGAGACGATGGGAGAAATCAAAGTAGCAACCTTGGGAGATTCCACAAAACTTCAAGTAGGGGAGCCGGTAATTGCAATTGGAAATGCACTTGGTTATGGACAGTCAGTGACAACAGGAATTGTCAGTGCATTGAACAGACAGATTGATATGGAAGGATTTGATGCAGAATTGATTCAGACAGATGCTGCAATCAATCCGGGAAACAGTGGTGGAGCCCTTGTCAATGCGAATGGAGAGGTGATCGGAATCAATACAGTGAAAGTAAGCAGCGATGCGGTAGAAGGAATGGGATATGCAATTCCAATTTCTGATGCAAATGAGACGATCACAACTTTGATGAACAAAGAAACAAGGGAGCAGGTACCGGAAGATGAGAGAGGATTTTTAGGAGTTGAAATCACAAACGTGGAGGCAGAAAGTGCCGAATTATACGGTATGCCGACCGGTGTTTATATCAGAAATGTTATCGAAGGAACCGGGGCGGAGAAAGCAGGACTTGTGCGTGGCGGAGTCATTACAGAGCTTGACGGAAGCAGTGTAGACAGTATGACAACACTCCAGAATTTACTTTCTTACTACCATGTGGGAGAAACTGTGACACTGACGGTAGAGATGCCGGGAAAAGACGGTTCATATGAAGAAAAAGAAGTGGAAGTTGTCTTGAGTGAAAAACAGACTGAAACAGCAATTCCAAAGAGATAAGAAAAGAAAATAATAAAAAAGAGCATCCTTCAGAAAACGAAAACATTTCCATGAATGGTTTTCTTAGAAGGATGCTCTTTCTCTTTTAGAATGTTATTCAGTGTCGCACTTGAAGCAAGATTTCATATCAAATTCAGGATTGAACGCATAGAAGTTTTTGCTGTCCAAATGATCTTGAACGATTCGGAGACTTTCACCGAAACGCTGATAATGAACAATCTCACGTTCCCGTAGAAAACGGATTGGTTCGCAGATTTCAGGATCTTTCACCAACCGGAGAATATTGTCGTAAGTGGTTCGAGCTTTCTGCTCTGCGGCCATATCTTCATGGAGGTCAGTGATTGGATCCCCTTTGGATTGGAAATAAGTTGCAGTCCAAGGTGTTCCTCCGGCAGACTGAGGCCAGAGTGCGAGAGTATGGTCGACATAATATTTGTCAAAGCCAGATTCTTTGATCTGTTCCGGAGTCAGATCTTTCGTCAGTTGGTATATGATTGCGCAGATCATTTCCATATGAGCAAGCTCCTCGGTACCTGGATGTGTACTGAAATTGCTTATTATAAAAAATAGTTGCATAGGACACTACAAGATAACAATTTTTTCTATAAAAGATGATAGTATTCATAAAGAAAATTAGTTATGAATGTGGAGGTTAAATTGATGATGGATATTACAAAAGATATTTTGAGACGTGCGACTATACAAGGGATTACAGAATAGTTGCTTTATGGATCTGCAATCGAAACAAAGCAGTTTCAGAACTTGTGGATTCAGCAAATGAAATGGTAAGTGATGTTTCAGAAGTTTATACTGCACTTGGTCTACAAGCAGGTATGAAGATTGTGCAGAAATTATTGAAAGGCATGAACAGATAGAGTATTTTCTTGTTCGTTTACATTCAGGAAGCAGTCTTCCGGAGGATACCCCGAGCATATAATCAGCAGATACATTGTAAAATTTGCATAACGCTATCAGATAATCAATAGGCATTGGTCGCTTTTCTAATTCATACTGAGAATAAGTTGTTTGAGCAACTCCTAACATATCAGCTACTTTCTTTTGAGAAAGATTATTATCTTGTCTTAAATTTTTCATTCGTTCCGCATAATTCAAATCTTATCACCTCAAGGTGATTTTATTATAAAAGGAATTTGATTATTGACTTATAAGTCGTAGTGAGTTAATATGTAAATATAACTCGTATTGAGTTAAAAACTGATAGAAATGGATTTGAAGATAATAAAAATAGTGAAAATGAGAGAAAAAAATAAGTAGATTTGATTGTCTTTGGATTCGATAAGAAAAAGGAGAGAGACAAATGAAGAAGAAATTTGTTGTTGCATTGGTAGCTGCTATGTCTTTGAATGTTGCAGGAACGGGAACAGTATTTGCGATGGATAAAGTATCAACAACAGCAAGCGAAAAAGAGCATGTACATGGGGATAACTGTGAGTGGGTAGTGGATAAAGAAGCGTGGATAGAGGAAGTATTTCATCCTGCTGAAGGACACTATGTAACTATAGAAAAGGAGCCGGCATGGGACGAAGAGGTAACTCGGATTGGTACATTCTGCCATAATTGTGGATTTGAAATTCATTCAAATGATGAATGGATTGCTCACAGCGAAGCAAGCAATGGTCAGTGTATGAGTTATGGTGATAAGGAAGTAACAGAAATCATCCATCACGAAGCAATAATGCAAGAGGTTTTTGTGGTAGATAAAAAAGCATGGATAGAAAAAATAGAACACCCAGAAGAGGGACATTGGGTATGTGATGGAGAACCACAAGAGCCGGAACAGCCGGAGAATCCAGAGCAACCGGGGAATCCAGATGTAGAAATACCAGAAACACCAGAACAGAAACCAGAAGAAAATCAGGGAAATGTTCCGACACAAGAAACAGAAACACAGAAAGAGGGAACAGCACCAAAAACTGGTGACTCAGCTTCCGCACTTCCAGTCGTAGGAGCAGGAGTTACATCACTCGGAGTTGTCCTTGCAACCATCTTAAAGAAACGGAAATAATTTGATAATTTTATTTGATCGAAGCCTAATCATGTATGTGTATAGGCTTCTTTGTATATGGAAAGATATATAATTTACTAGGAGTTAGATTTTATAGTTAGTACATTGGAAAAGGAGAAAGAAAACGTGTTTTGTACAGAATGTGGTAGAAAATTAAAAAAGATTTATAGTAGTGGGGAGCTGGTTGGTTATTGTTCTAAGTGTGGTTTTGAAGTTGAAATATGTTCGACAGAATTAGATAATAAAATGAATAATAATTTTTTACAAGATACAATAGGAAAAATTATAAAAAACGGGTGTATATATTTTGACTTTCTTTTAGATCAAATGGTTGAAACACAAGTTAAAGAGAGAATAGAGGAAGAAAGAAAAGTTAAGCACCGTCAAGAATGTGAAAAAGATGCATCAATACAATTAACGTTTATATTTGGTCATCAGCTATTGGGAATAAAAAATCAAGTATATCTTCGTCAGAAAAAAGGTGGAGATCTCTATTTTGATTATAATGAAAACGTATTATTTAGATTAGTTTCATATGAATGGGAGGGAGCAGAATATGTAACGGTATCTAACAGTGAAGAAATAATTGGAACAGAGCGTAATGGATATTCAAGACAGAAAGGCAAAGCAATGGCAGTTGGTGCAGGTGCAATTGCAGGAGGAATGATTGCATCAGGATTAGGGGCAGCGGTTGGTGCAGCAATTGGAGCCAGTGGACCTAAAAAAGTAAAAACAAAGGAATTTATTTCGGAGAAAGCTAATACTTCATATACGGTGGAAGATCAAGAAAAAGATACCCATGCACAATTAGTGATTAAAAGCAAAGAAACAGACGAAAATTATCGCTTGATGATTGTGTGCAACCGTACTATTGATGGAATGATTCGCTGTCTTGATTGGTCTGAGTAGTTGTAATTATAAAATTAAATGTACAAAGGAGAAAGGAAATGTTTTGTTATAAATGTGGAAATTACGGAACAGAGAATTATTGTGAAAAATGTGGTGCTAAGTTAGAAAAGCAAAAGATAATAAGAGAAAATATATCGGATGAAGAAAAAACAATAATCAAAGAAAAAATAAGCAAGAAAAGGGGAATATATTGGGGAATAGGTGTGATTATTTTTATCATAATAGCTATTTCTCCTAGTATTATTTTTGCATAAGTAAAAGAAAATTTATAAAGTTATAAAAGAGGAAAATTATGAAATGTCAATATTGTGGATATGAGTTAAAAGGAACAGAGAAATTTTGCCCTTTGTGTGGCATAGATTTTGCAAATCCAGATAAGTTAAAAGAAAAAATACTATTAGAGAAAAATAAGAAAAAGAAATGGAAGATAATTTGGGGAATAATTATTATTTTGATTATTATTTTTAGTTGTATCGGAGTTACAAGTTACAATAAGCAGATGGTAGAAAAGAAAGCACAACAAGAAGCAATTCAAAAGAAAAGAGAAAAAGAGCAAAGAGGAGCTGAGGAAAAGGTAAAGAAAGAATCCGAAGCAAAGGAGAGGAAAGTAGCTGAATTTATTTTTCCATATAGTGATACAGAAAATTTAACAGAGTCTCAACTACACTCTCTTTCTCAGGATCAACTTGCACTCGCAAAAAATGAAATTATTGCAAGACACGGCTGGATTTTTACAGATGAACCGTATAAAAGCTATTTTGAAAGCAAAAGCTGGTATAAAGGAGCGATTCAGCCACAAGAATTTGATACTAATTGTGAGATTGCTTTAAATGAGACAGAGAAAGCCAATATAGAACTAATTGAAAAGTATGAGAAAGTACTTCAAGAAAATGAACTAATCAATACATATTATAGTTCTATTTTACAAGAATATCAGCAGGCTGAAAAAAAAGGATTTTTCATAGAATATTCTAAATATCCAAATGTAAATCAAAATTTATTACAACTTGATGCAAAGGTATTATATTATACATTAATAGATTTATGTAATGATGGAATTCCAGAATTATTCATTGCAAGGTTGGAAGATGAGAAAACATCCCGATATGAGATTGTTGATGTTTATGGATATGATGGAAGTGCACAACATTTGAACGTAGGGATTGATTTAGGAATAAAGCCCCTAGATTCAAAGGGGACTATGGGAAATGGAACGCACTATACAATCTGCGAAAACAATATGATAAAACAATATGAAAGTAATGGGGAAACGTTGAATAGTGTTGAATATTATCAGCTAAATCCTAATTCTATTGTGCTACGACAAATAGAAGGTGTATCTCAAGAAGGTTCAATGTATTATAGACATTTTTCTGGTGGGTTGGAAGCCGAGCAGATTACGGAGCAGAGATATTGTAAAATAGAAAAGCAATATCCTGAAAAAAAGAATATTGCCTGGAGAAAACTAGAAGAATTAAAACTGTCAGGTTCATATGAGGAACCAGTTACAAATATAGAGCAGATCAATCCATCAAAAATGCTAGGGGGAATGTATGAGATTATCGATTGTGATATGACTGCTTCTTCAACTTTAGTAGAAGCGGGGTATAATTATTCGGTGGAGTCATTGGTGGATATGGATGAAAAAACTTGTTGGGCAGAGGGAAGCGAGGGAGATGGAATAGGAGAAGTAATATTATATACAGTTAGAGGTAATATGCCTATTAATGCTTTTTATATTAAACCTGGATTCCAACAGTCTGAGAAGTTGTTTTATGCAAATGGAGTTCCAACTAGAATAAGAATTAAGTGTGGGGATATAGAAAAAAATGTAGAACTTATAGACAGCGGAGATAATAAGGATAATTTTTATGTAATAGATTTGGGACAAGATATTATCGCAGAAACTTGTAGTGTTACTATTGAAGCAGTACGAACGGGACAGAAATATCAAGATACTTGTATAAGTGAAATGAGATTTCTAAATATAAAATAACGAAAGATAAGGAGAATGAGTATGAAATGTGAACATTGTGGATGTGAATTAGACGGAAATGAAAAATTTTGTCCGTTATGTGGCGCTAATCTGTCAAACGCGGTTAAAACGGAAAATAAAATTTTGTTAGGGAAAGAAAAGAACAACAAAAGAAAATGGATTATTGCAATTTTAGGAATATTTGTTCTGTTTATTATTTTTAGTTGTATCGGAGTTGTAGGTTACAATAAGCAGGTGGCGGAAAAGGAAGCACAACAAGAAGCTATTCAAAAGAAAAGAGAAAAAGAGCAAAGAGAAGCTGAGGAGAAGGCAAAGGAAGAAGCGGAAGAAAAGGAGAGGAAAGAGGCTGAGGAGAAAGCGAAAAGAGAAGCTGAGTTTATTTTTCCATATAGTGATACAGAGAATTTAACAGAACCTCAACTACAATCTCTTTCTCAGGATCAACTTGCACTCGCAAGAAATGAAATTATTGCACGACATGGTAGGATTTTTACAGATGAACCGTATAAAAGTTATTTTGAAAGTAAAAGTTGGTATCAAGGAACGATTCAGCCGCAAGAATTTGATGCTAATTATGAGACAGTCTTAAATGAAACAGAGAAAGTAAATATTGAATTGATTAAAACACATGAAACAGTATTTATAAAGGAATCTTATAAAAAAGCATATATAGGAATACTAAGAAATGAAAATCAAGCAATAGTTGGAAATCATTATTACTATTTATATGATATGGATAAAGATGCTGTTCCAGAATTGATTATTGCTAAAGGGACATCTGGTGATATGATGCAATGTTATATTTATTCATATGATATAGAAAAGGCAGTAGCATATTGTGCTGGATGGATACCTGCACCAAGTACGAGATGTTTTGAAACAAAAGCAGATCTCAATATGCCGGGGATTACAGTTATTATGACATATACTGGAATTCCAAATGCAGTCGCTTTGATGCTTCAAGATAAAACATTAGTAAAAGTAGATGAATTAGAAAATGAGGCGATATTGATTGAGCAATATTCACAACAAGAATTGACACGGCATGAAATTACAGATTTTTCTACATTGGAAAATATGTAATGTGTTTCCTCATGGTAAAGAAATGTAAATAATTGAATAACTTGGATTGATTGAAGCCAAATCGCCTATGCGAGAGGGCTTCTTTTTGTTTGCCCAGCATGGGCAAACTCTAACGGGTGTAAGTCCCGAACATGCCCAGATAGTGGGAAGTGTATAGCTGAACAGCAAGGGTGTTTGTCGTGAGGCAAAATCTGAAAGAAGCTGTAAGCAAACCTCTGGTCTGACGGACAGAAATCACATATAAGGCTATCAATTTAAGTAATTGCTTAAATTATTGGATAACAATACAGTATCATCAGTGAAAAGCAGGTATAAAAATAAATGCCTTGCTAATTGTAAGTTATTGATTTTAAAACAGCGTATGACATAAACACATTAAATGAACAGAAAAAATATTATATGAAGTTATTTTACTCTATAAGCATATATTGGGGATAAAGAAGTGTTGGGGGAATTATTTTGAATAATGATAGTTTTCAACAATATGCACTGAAAAATATAGAGGATGAGTTATATTCAGAAGAGGTACAAAGGCTGTTGCGTACGAACATTAAACGTGGCATTTACAAAGAATTGCATCAGAAATCACTGTTATCTGATAGACAATTAAGGATTCTTTTAAAGTAAGATGATGCATTGTAGATTATAAGATAATTTGCTATAATAAAACTATTTTATAGTGTGCTATGCAGATGGAGGGAGAACCAACAAATGCATGGAAATATGTTAAGAGTATCAGCATATGCCAGAGTATCTACTGATAAAGAAGATCAGACAAATTCATTAGCAAGTCAGAAAAACTATTTTGCAGAGTATATAACGAGACATAAAAACTGGAAATTAAATAAAGTGTATTATGATGAGGGAATCAGCGGAACTCAGACAAAAAAGCGTATGGGATTTCAAGAAATGATTCAGGATGCTATGAACGGAGAAATGGATTTGATTCTTACAAAAGAAGTTTCACGTTTTTCTAGGAATACAGTTGATACACTTTCTTATACCAGACAACTGAAAGATGCAGGAGTAGGTGTCTTGTTTACGATTGACAATATTGATACAAGAGACTTGGATGGAGAGTTACGTTTGACTATTATGGCAAGTATCGCACAAGAAGAATCTCGAAAGACTTCAGAACGTGTAAAATGGGGACAGAAACGCAGCATGGAGCAAGGGGTTGTTTTTGGACGAGATTTATTGGGCTATACAGTAAAAAATGGAGTTCTTAGTATCAATGACGAAGAGGCATCAATTGTTAGAACTATTTTCCATAAGTATACAAATGAGGGAAAAGGTACTTATATTATTGCCAGAGAGTTATTGGAAGAGGGAATCCATCCTAAAAGAGTTAAGATATGGTCTAATACAGCGATACTAAGGGTATTGAAAAATGAGAAATATGTGGGAGATTTGTTACAGAAAAAGACCTTTACTCCGAACTATCTTACTCATGCGAAAAAGTATAATCATGGAGAAGAAAAAATGGTATACTTGGAAAACCACCATGAGCCTATTATTGACAGAGAACTGTGGAAACGTACACAAGAAGAATTAGAACGTCGTTCTCAGTCAGAAGAAAAAAGAGCAAGACACACCAACAGATATTGGTGTAGCGGAAAAATTCGTTGTGCTGAATGTGGAAGAACCTATGTGAGTCATACAAAAAACTTACAAAGTGGTCAGTTATATAGAGCATGGAGATGTTTTAATAAAGCAACTCATGGTAAGAAGAAAATGACTGATGAGGGAGTAGTTGGGTGTGACAATTTTTCTATCAATGATCGTTCTTTAAAAACATGTATGAATTATTGTCTTTCAATCGTGCAAAAGGAAAAAGATTCATTAAAAAAGGAAATATTACAAGACATAGCTGATATTCAAAAAGAATCAGAGAGTGAATTTGATTCTAAGAAGCTTCAAGGGCAGATAGAGATACTTGAAGAGAAAAAGAGAAAAGCTATTGATTTAATGCTAGATGGCATTATTTCAAAAGAAGCTTTGAAAAAACAAACAGATTGGTATGATGAAGAACTGGATCGGCTCAGTAAACAACTGGAGAAAGCAACACAGAATATTAACGCAACAGTTTCCTATGTCAATGACATGGAGAAGTACATAAAAGCTTTGAATAATATTATAGCAATAGATAGTAACAGTGAATTGCTTTACAGAGAAATATTGGATCATATAGACATCCATAAAGGAAAAGTCATCGATGTCTGGCTAAAGGATGTTCCGGTAGGGATTCAGTTAAAAATCAAAACATCTGGGAAAAGAGAATATTTTAAAACGGAAATTTTAAGCACTTCTTTTATAGAAAAATAATATAAAGCTTATAAATGAGTAGATTTGATTCTTGAAAAAATATAGAAATTTTAAGCAAAAATCTACTTATTTATAAGGTAGCAATTTCTAGCACGATATACCGATATCTGTCAATGTTCCGATTACTTCCCGGTATGGCATTGTATATCGCTGGGAAAGATAACGCATAGATGCGGCGAGTTCGCCGTCGGGACCGCCAAATTGACTGATGATGACTTGTGCGATCTTTGGATTGGTTTGCGTGATTTTGACGGGATACTGTAATCTTTTTTCATAATTCCACATGAACTAACATCCTCCTTCCTGCCACGGCCATGGTTCATTGATCCAGTTCCACCTGTCTGTGCAGGAGGTCATAGTCGTATCAATCGTCAGCGGTCCGTAATATTTTGCATATTCTTTGAGCGCCTGATTCCGAAGCTTACTGTATTCGTGGAAGTAGGCCAGCGCATTGGCATCGCAAGGATGAGTGTCAAGAAAAAGTTTGACATCATCTACGGCAAAACTGACACGGTTGATCAGGCAGAGAAGATCTTTGCGGCAAGGTGCGTTGTTTGTCATCGATTACAACCTCCCATCCCATGAAATGGTTTGTCGAGTTCTTCAAAGATGGTTCCCCGGCAAAATCCTTTTTCGGCCTCGTAAATGCGCTGCCAGATCTGCCATGGAACATAAGCCATTGCAAGTGGCATGCCGTCCAGACTGTCTTCTCTGTCGCAGCATGGAGTTGCCTGCGGACGGGAAACATATTGTGTGGAAGAATATCTTCCATAGTCGGTTGTCTGCCTGCAGCCACAGTTATTCTGATGATAATTTTGCATATGGAAAGCTCCTTTCTTCTTCTATCTGATATTATTGTATGTTTTAGCAGAGAAACCGTGCGTTCACAGGAAGAAAACCGGAGGAATGCAGAAACAGAATAAAAAAATTGCAATCAGTGAAGAGGAAGGGTATAATAAAAAAGTATGATTTGGAAACAGAACAAAAGGAGAGTATAACTATGTGTGGATTTACAGGATTCGTCGGAAATATTGACAACAAAGAGCAAGTGCTTGAAAATATGATGAATACGATCGTGCACCGTGGACCGGACAGTGCCGGACAGTTTCTGGATGAGGATGCGGCACTTGGATTTAGAAGGTTAAGTATCATTGATATTTCCGCAGTTGGAGACCAGCCATTGTATAATGAGGACCGGACAAAAGTACTTGTATTCAATGGGGAAATCTATAACTATCAGGAACTTCGCGAAGAACTGATTGCTGCAGGACATACTTTTACGACACATACAGATTCGGAGACCTTGCTGCACGGATATGAAGAGTGGGGAGAACAACTTGTAGACCGTCTCCGGGGCATGTACGGATTTGTGATCTGGGACAGGGTAGAGAAGAAGCTCTTTGGCGCGCGTGATATTTTCGGAATCAAGCCGTTTTATTATGCACAGATGAACGGCACATTTTTATTTGGATCAGAGATTAAATCATTTGTGGAGCATCCGAAGTTTGATAAGGTATTTAATGAAGATGCGCTTGCAGACTATTTGTCATTTCAGTTTGTGCCGACAAACGAGACATTTTTTAAAGGGGTATTTTGTCTCCAGCCGGGACACTATTTCACATATCAGAATGGAACGCTTTCCATCAGCCGTTATTATGAACCGGATTTCCATGGAAAGACGGACAAGCCGTTTGAGGAGATCGTTGATGATGTGGAACGTGTGATGAGAGAATCTGTCAAAATGCATAAGATCAGTGATGTGGAGGTAGGTTCTTATCTTTCCAGTGGTGTAGATTCGAGCTATATGGCCTATTTAGGAGAAGTAGACCGGACGTTTACAGTTGGTTTTGGACAGGAACAATACAGCGAGATCAAAGATGCGAAGGAGTTTGCCGACAGCATCGGTGTAAAGAATGACAGTAAGATTATTGAGCCGGAAGAATACTGGGACAGTCTTTCAGACATACAGTACTATATGGATGAGCCAGTGGCAGATCCGGCGGCGATCGCACTGTATTTTCTGAGTAAAGAAGCGGCCAAGAAAGTAAAAGTAGTACTTTCAGGAGAAGGATCGGACGAGCTGTTCGGAGGATATCAGATTTATTGTGAGCCGATCGAGTATACTGGATTTAATAAAATCCCGCGTCCGATCAGGAAAGCGCTCGGAGTATTTGCAGAAAATTGCCTTCCGCGAGGAATGAAAGGTCGGAGTTTTCTGATTCGGCATTCGAAGACGCTGGAAGAGCGATATATTGGGAATGCATATATTTTTACAGAGAAGGAAGCAGGAAGACTGTTGAAAAATAGCAGAAGACCAGATACAATGAAAGTGACAGCGCCGATCTATGAGCGAGTAAAAGACAAAGATCCGGTGACAAAAATGCAGTATCTGGATATGCATTTATGGCTTGTTCATGACATTTTAATGAAGGGCGATAAGATGGGAATGGCAAATTCACTGGAAGTAAGGGTACCTTTCCTTGATAAAGAAGTGATGGAGGTTGCGCAGAGCCTTCCTCTGAAATATAAGATTGACGCACCTCGCACGAAGATCGCACTCCGTGCGGCAGCAGATCGTGAGATCAGAAGTTATACAGCAGAGAAGAAGAAGCTTGGATTCCCGATTCCAATCCGTGTCTGGCTCAAAGAAGACCAATATTATAACCGTGTCAGAGCGATGTTTGAGACGAAGGAAGCGGAGCAGTTCTTTGATACTGCTTATCTGAAAAAACTTTTGGAAGAGCATCGTGCCGGTAAATTTGACAACAGCAGAAAGATATGGACGGTCTATATTTTCCTGCTTTGGTATGAACGCTTTTTTGCAAATGGGAAACCAGTGCATCCGGCGATGAGCAACAAGTAGAAAAAGTACAGAACAGGAGAAGTAGATGGCAACACGTAGGAAAGTCCTGCGGGAAGGGACGAGAAAGAAAATTGAATATTTTGACTATAACCTGCTTGCGGTTTTGATTTTTATTATCTGTTTCGGTTTGATTATGCTGTACAGTGCCAGTGCCTACAATTCTCAGGCAGCGAACAACGGTGATGGAATGTATTTGTTCAGAAGACAGGCGATGGTCACGGCAGGAAGTTTTGTTGTGATGCTTGTTATTTCCAAGATTGATTACCATCTCTATGCCCCGTTTGCAAAAATCATTTATTATATTTCGATTTTTCTGATGGTACTTGTGCGCTGGTCGCCGCTTGGAATTAAGGCAAATGGATCAAAGAGATGGCTTGGTATTAAAGATACCCCGTTTCAGATGCAGCCGTCCGAAGTGGCGAAGATTGCGGTGATCATATTCATTCCGTATATTATCTGTCAGCTTGGGAAATATCTTAAGACAAGTGCCGGGATGACGCGAGTGCTTGTCTATGGAGGATTTGCTTCGTTCAGCGTATTTTTCTTTACCGATAACTTAAGTACGGCAATTATCGTGGCAGGGATCGTGTGTGGTATGATTTTTGTGGCGCACCCGAAGACAAAGCCTTTTATCAAGATTGCAGTTGGCGGAATGGTGGCTGTTGGAATTTTTCTGGTGATTATTTTAGTGCAGCTTTCTTCCAGTGAAAATTTCCGTATCCAGCGTGTCGTTACATGGCTTCAGCCGGACAAGCATATGGCAGAAGGCGGATATCAGGTAATGCAGGGATTGTATGCGATTGGTTCCGGAGGTTTCTGGGGCAAAGGACTTGGGAATAGTGTTCAGAAGCTTTCGGCAATTCCGGAGGTACAAAATGATATGATCCTTGCGGCAATCTGTGAGGAACTTGGAATCTTTGGCGCAATCGTTATTTTAATCCTTTTTGGCATGCTTTTATATCGCCTGATGTTCATTGCACAAAATGCTCCGGATTTATACGGCTCTTTGATCGTAACTGGAATTTTTACGCATATTGCGCTTCAGGTCATTTTGAATATTGCGGTTGTAACAAACTTGATTCCGACTACTGGAATCACACTTCCGTTTTTTAGCTACGGAGGTACGTCGATTTTGTTCTTGATGTCGGAGATGGGTCTTGCATTAGGGGTATCGCGCACGATAAAGTTTGAAGAAACTTAAGAAAAAACTTTTCATATAGCAGGCAGTGTGGTATTATAATGTAGTATTGAAAACTACATGAAAACATGATTGAGTATCATGAGAGCTGGTATCTGGGAGGGATGAAGAATGAATTACAAGATTGTCGTGGACAGTTGCGGAGAATTGACAGAAGAGATGAAGCAAAGCGGATATTTTGAATCTGTTGCGATGAGTATAGAATTAGAAGGAAGTACGATTGTAGATGATGAGAACTTTGATCAGGCAGACTTTTTAAAACGGATTGCAGCCAGTGGAGAATGTCCGAAGTCGTCTTGCCCATCTCCGGAACGTTATATGGAAAGCTATGCTGGAGAAGCGGAACGTGTATACGTTGTAACATTGACAGCAGAACTTAGTGGTTCGTATAACAGTGCAGTGCTTGGGAAAAATCTGTACGAGGAGGAATATGGGAAGAAGCAGATCCATATTTTCAACTCCAAATCTGCTTCTGTCGGGGAAACTTTAATCGCGCTGAAAATTCAGGAATGCGAAGAAGCTGGCATGACATTTGAGGAGGTCATTCAGACAGTAGAAGAATATATAGAAAGTCAGAAATTATATTTTGTCCTGGAAACATTGGAAACTTTAAAGAAAAATGGAAGATTAAAGGGAGTCAAAGCATTGGTTGCCAGTGCATTGAATATAAAGCCGGTAATGGGAGCTACTCCGGAAGGAACAATTTACCAGATCGGTCAGGCACGTGGAATTAAGAAAGCATTGGCGAAGATGACAGAAATGGCTGCGGAAGGAATTCAATGCGGGGAGAATAAGATTCTTGGAATTGCACATTGCAACTGCAGGGAGAGAGCAGAGGCGGTGGCGGAGATGATCAAAGAAAAGAAAAACGTGAAAGATGTGATCATCTCAAATACAGCAGGAATCAGCAGTATGTATGCAAATGATGGAGGAATCATTGTTGTAATATAAGAGAAGATGTTGCAAAGGAGCTGTGAAAGAAATGAGTCAGGAGAAAGTAAACAGATATAAGGAAGAAAAAGCCAACAGAAAGAAGATGCTGCGCCGCCAAAAAGTTATGAATACAGTTCGAAAGACTGTAGTATCTGTTGTGTGTGTGGCGGTTCTGGGATGGATCGGTTATTCGGCATACAGTACTTATACAGAGAGCCAGCCAAGAGAATCCTATGAAGTGGATTACAGTGCGGTAACAGAATATTTGCAAGGTGCATAATCGTGAAGGGAGTCGGAGAAGAGAGTAAGATCTTTTCTGGCTCTCTTTTTAAAATGAAAACTAGAAAACTGAAAAAAAGTCTTGAAATCAAGTAAGAAGTGGGGTACAATGAATCTAAGTGGTAGAAAGTGGTGAAAAGTGGTACGAAATGGAAAGGAAGTGGCAGACCATTTCGAGAGAAGGTGACCTTCATGTTGACTGGAGAATATAATCATAGTATTGATTCAAAAGGCAGATTAATTATCCCTGCCAAGTTTCGAGAGATACTTGGTGACAGTTTTGTAATTACAAAAGGGTTAGATAACTGCTTATTTGTGTATCCGGACAATGAGTGGAAACTTTTTGAAGAAAAGCTCAGAACCTTACCGCTTACAAACAAGAACGCAAGAACTTTTACGCGCTTTTTCCTTGGGAGTGCAGTGGAAGGCGTACTTGACAAACAAGGAAGAGTTTTAATCTCTTCAGCCCTGAGAGATTTTGCCGGTCTTGAAAAGGAAGTCGTTCTGGTAGGGGTGCTGGATCGAGTTGAGATTTGGGATAAGGCAAAATGGGATGAAAGTAATGCTGAAGTAGAAGCAAATATGGATGATATTGCCGGTCACATGGAAGAATTAGGGCTTGGCATCTAATTCATGACAATAGAAAGAGAGCAAGTGATGCTTTCTATCGTTAGAAATGGAGGACAATATGGAATTCAAGCATAAGTCAGTATTACTGGAAGAGACGGTAAATGGTCTGAACATCAAGCCAGACGGCATTTACGTAGATGGAACGCTTGGTGGTGGCGGGCATGCCGAAGAGGTATGTAAGCAATTAAATGACAAGGGGAGTTTTATAGGAATAGATCAGGACGCAGCGGCGATTGAAGCAGCGAGTGTCCGGTTGGCCGGCTTCGGGGAGAGAGTCACGATAATCAGAAGTAATTATTGTGATATGAAGTCGAGACTTCGGGAAAGAGGAATTGACAAAGTCGATGGGATAATCCTTGATTTGGGCGTATCATCTTATCAGTTAGATACGGCAGAAAGAGGATTTTCTTATCGTGTTGATGCCCCGTTAGATATGAGGATGGACAGGCGTCAGGAAAAGACGGCGCGTGATATCGTTAATACATACAGCGAGATGGAGCTATTTCGAATTATCCGTGACTATGGAGAGGACAAGTTCGCAAAGAATATTGCAAAGCATATTGTCATGGAAAGAGAGAAGGCGCCGATCGAGACTACGGGGCAGTTATGCGAGATTATCCGACATGCAATTCCGATGAAATTTCAGAAGAACACGGGACATCCGGCAAAGAGAACATTTCAGGCGATTCGTATTGAACTGAATCGAGAACTGGAAGTACTCAGAGATACATTAGATGAGATGATTGAGTTACTCAATGATAATGGAAGGATCTGTATCATTACATTTCACTCATTAGAAGACCGGATCGTGAAGGGAATATTTAAGAAGAATGAGAATCCTTGTACTTGTCCAAGCCATTTTCCTGTATGCGTTTGTGGAAATGTATCGAAGGGGAAAGTGATCACGAAAAAACCGATCTTGCCTGGCGAACAGGAATTAGAAGAGAACAGTCGGTCAAAGAGCGCGAAGCTTAGGATTTTTGAGCGGCATGTGAATACGAAAGTATAAAAAGAAAGAGGAGAGATTGTAATGGCGATAAGAGAAGAAGCTTACGTATATGGAAACACTGTACGACAGCCGAGAGTCAGTATAGATAGACAGACAGCATTACAGCCTTCAGAACCAAAAAGGGTGAGTAAACAAGTACATAAAAATAGAAAAAGAGCATTGGATATGAATAAGGGATATGTGTTGTTTTTATCTATAGCTGCCATTGCAGCGCTCTTTATTTGTGTAAGATATCTTCAGATTCAGTCTGAGATTACGAACCGTTCCGAAGCGATCGCTGCACTTCAAAGTGAACTGACAGAGCTGAAAGAGGAGAATACAGCAATGTACAATGCTGCGACAGACAGCGTGGACTTAGAAGAGCTTCGCAAACGTGCTGTGGAAGATCTGGGGATGGTGCCGGCTACGCCGGATCAGGTCATGGAATATGACAGCCCGACGAGCAGTTATGTGAAACAGTACGAAGAGATACCGGAAAATGGAATATTAGCACAGTCAAGTAAAGTTTCTAAGTAAAAGGTGAGAAAATGTCCAAAAGAAAAAAGCGAAACTCATTTCATTTTTTAAAAAGAAAATTTTCGAAGATTATGCAGAAAAAGCTAGTACTATTATTTTCATTAGTTGTGCTGGCTTTTGCTATTTTAATTGGAAGAATTATACAGATCAATGCCATGAATGGCGAAAAATATACGAAGGTCGTTTTAGATCAGCAGCAGTATGACAGCAGGGTGATTCCTTTTCGAAGAGGAGATATTGTGGATCGCAATGGAACAAAGCTTGCAACCAGTGAGCGCGTGTACAATGTTATTCTGGATGTCAAGGCAATGCTTGAGAAAGACGAATATCAGGAGCCTACGATCAAAGTTTTAAAAGACTGCTTTGGAATCGCAGAGAAGGATGTGGAGGAACTGGTCGAATCGAGTCCAGAAAGCCGTTATAATATACTTCTGAAAGGTGTAGATTATAATACTGCGAAGGAATTTGAGGCGATTGATGAAGACGAAGAAAAGCATCCGAATGTTAAGGGAATCTGGCTGGAAGAGGATTATGTGCGAAAATATCCGTACAATTCACTGGCAAGTGATGTAATCGGATTTTCCAATGCAGACGATGTGGGAACAATCGGTCTTGAGGCATCTTACAATGCGATTTTAAATGGAGTAGATGGAAGAGAGTACGGGTATCTGGAAGAAGGAGCGCTTCTGGAACGTACAATCAAGGAGGCGGAGAATGGAAACACGATCGTATCTACCATTGACGCAGAACTCCAGAAGATTGTGGAAAAACATATTTTAGAATTTAATGAAACTTATAAGGATAATGCAGAGAAAGGAAACGGAAGCTTGAATACAGCGGTGATCATTGCAGATCCGCAGAGTGGGGAGATCCTTGCACAGGCATCTTACCCGAACTTTGATCTGAACAAACCGCGTGATATTTCTGCTTACTACACAGAGAAAGAACTAAAGAAGATGAAAGAGGAAGAAAAAGTAGAGATTCTCAATAATCTTTGGAGGGATTTTTGTGTCAGCGATTCCTATGAACCGGGATCAACAGCAAAACCGTTTACTGTTGCAGCGGGACTGGAAACAGGAAAGATAAGGGGAAATGAAGTATATACTTGCGGGGGATCTCTCGTTGTTGCGGAGGATACAGAGCCGATTAACTGTCACTACACAGCGGGGCACGGCACGCAGACCATTGCGCAGTCGATTGCAAATTCTTGTAACGTTGCAATGATGGAAATGATCAAAGTGATTGGAGCTGAAGATTTTTATCGTTATCAGAGCATCTTTGGATTTGGCGCTCAGACCGGGATTGACTTGCCGGGAGAGGCAGAGGGGATCCTGCAGGATCCAGAGCTGGTAGGACCGGTAGATCTGGCAACCAATTCTTTCGGGCAGAATTTTAATGTGACGATGGAACAGATGGTTGCGGGAATGTCAGCCTTGATCAATGGAGGCAACTATTATGAGCCGCATGTTGTCAAACAGATTCAAGATGAAAACGGAAATGTGATTGAGACGAAAGAATCTGTTTTGAAGAAACGTGTGATTTCTGAGCAGACGTCGACAATGCTGAAACAGTATATGAAAACGGTTATGGAAGGAACTGGAACAGGAGCCTCAGCAGCGGTGGAAGGATATGACATCGGAGGAAAGACTGGTACTGCTGAGAAATACCCTAGAAACAGTGGAAAGCATTTACTTTCTTTCATTGGATATGCACCGCAGGATGAGCCGGAAGTGCTGATTTATGTTGTGATTGATGAGCCGAATACAGAGTCCCAGGAAGACAGTTCTCTCGTGTTGAATCTGGCGCGCAGTATTATGGAAGAGGCATTTCCATATATGAATATTTCTACGATTGACGGGCAGCCGGTTGTAGCTCCGGAGCAGCCGGATGAGCCGGAGGAAGATCAGCAAGAGGTAGAACCACAGGCGGAGAATGAGACGGAAACCGAAAGTCAAGAAGAGGTTTCGGGAGAACCTTCCTATGAAGGGGAAGCTGTCGGTGATGGTTCTTACGAAGGGGAAAGTTATGACGATGGTGCTTACGGAGATGGAACTTACGAGGACGGCTCTGGGGATATGGAGTCTGGGTATTGATTGAACGATTTTATGAAAATTTTGTCCAAGGAAATGTGAATAACCTCACAGAAGTGTTAATAAATTATAAAAACAACTTCTGTGAGGTTTTTTTATGAAAAATAAGACCTATAATAAGAAAAAAGTGCTTGTGGTCTTTCTCGCAGCGGTCACAGTGATCTTAGGATTGATCGGACGGCTGTGTTATCTGATGATTTTTGATGCAGAATATTACCAGAAAAAAGCGGAGGCACTCCATGAACGGGAGCGTGAAATTAAAGCGGCAAGAGGGGAAATCGTGGACCGGAATGGAACAGTGCTTGCGACGAATCGTACAGTCTGTACGATTTCTGTGATTCACAGTCAGATCAAGGAGCAGGAGCGTGTCATTGAAGTGCTGGCAGAGGAGCTGGAGTTGGAACCTAAGGTGGTGAGAAAACGGGTAGAAAAAGTTTCGTCTATGGAAAGGATCAAAACGAATGTACCGAAGGAAATCGGGGATAAGATTCGTGAATATGATCTTGCGGGGGTAAAAGTGGATGAAGATTTCAAGCGCTATTATCCATATGAAACGCTGGCATCAAAAGTGCTCGGATTTACCGGAGGGGATAATCAGGGAATCATCGGGTTGGAAGTGAAGTATGAGAAGTATCTGAAAGGACAGAACGGAATGATCCTCACGACAACAGATGCCCGTGGGATTGAACTGGATGGGATTGCAGAAGACCGCATCGAACCGGTACCCGGGAATACATTGCAGCTCAGCATAGATTATAACATTCAGAAATATGCTGAGCAGGCGGCACAGAAAGTGATGGAGGAAAAGCAGGCAGATGGGGTGTCTATCCTGCTGATGAATCCTCAAAATGGAGAGATACTGGCGATGGTGAATGTGCCAGAATTTAATCTGAATGATCCTTTTACACTGACAGAGGAATTTCTGGCAGTAAATGCTGAAAAACAGCCTGCAGCAGATGCGAAAGATCCGGAGAAGAAGCAGGAACTCCTGAATCAGATGTGGAGAAATCGCTGTATTAACGATACTTATGAGCCAGGGTCGACTTTTAAGATCATTACGTCCTCTGCCTGTCTGGAAGCAGGCGTAGTGAAACTGGATGACACTTTTCAATGTCCGGGATATCGGATGGTGGAGGATCGAAAGATCCGGTGTCACAAAGTAGGAGGACATGGAACGGAAACATTTGTGCAAGGAGTTCAAAATTCCTGTAACCCGGTATTTATCGACATCGGTCTGCGACTTGGTGTAGATAAGTTCTGCGAGTATTTTAAACAGTTTGGATTGCTGGATCTGACAGGGGTAGATCTTCCAGGAGAAGCAGGGACAATCATGCATAAGAAGGAAAACATCGGTGCGGTAGAGCTGGCAACGATGAGTTTTGGGCAATCTTTCCAGATTACGCCGGTGCAGATGGCGACAACGGTAAGTTCTCTGATCAACGGAGGGGTTCGTGTGACACCGCATTTTGGCATGGGAATTGTGGATCGGGAAGGAGAAAAGCTAGAGCCTTTTTCTTATCCGGAAAGAAAAGGAGTGGTATCGAAAGAGACGTCGGCGACAATGCGAACGATCCTTGAGAGCGTTGTAGCAGAAGGATCTGGGAAAAACGCATATATTGAAGGATATCGGATCGGAGGGAAGACAGCAACCTCGCAGACACTTCCGAGAAGCGCCAATAAATATATTTCTTCTTTTATCGGATTTGCTCCGGCAGACGATCCACAAATACTAGGAATGGCGGTGATCCATGATCCGCAGGGAATTTATTATGGGGGAACGATTGCGGCTCCGGTAATCCGTGATATTTTCGACAATATTCTTCCATATATGGGGATAGAAAGAGGACCGGTTAGCGAAACAAAAGAGGAGGAGTAGTTGAAAATGAGAGGGAAATGAAGTATACTATATAAGTTGAATTAAAATGAGAACAAAAGAGTGAAAGGGTGTATCTATGGATTATAAATTAATTGTACCAGTGCTGATTTCTTTTGCATTGAGTCTGCTGATGGGACTGGTTGTCATTCCATTTCTGAGAAAACTAAAGATGGGACAGACAGAACGGGTGGAAGGTGTACAGTCACATTTGAAGAAGGCAGGAACACCGACAATGGGCGGTGTGATCATCCTTGGAAGTGTATTGCTCACTTCGGTTTTTTATATAAAAGAATATCCGAAGATCATACCGGTGCTGTTTGTGACACTTGGTTTTGGATTGATCGGATTTCTAGATGATTATCTGAAAGTTGTGATGAAACGGTCGGATGGGTTGTTTCCAAAGCAGAAGATGGCGCTTCAGATTGTTGTGACGGCAGTGTTTGCCTACTATCTTGTAAAAGTGACAAATGTTCCAATGACACTACTGATTCCATTTTCCAGTGGAAAATATCTGGATATCGGATGGCTTTCGATTCCGCTGTTGTTTGTTGTCGTGATTGGAACGGTCAATGGAGTGAATTTCACGGATGGGCTAGATGGCTTGGCCTCCAGTGTGACGGTGCTTGTTGCCACATTTTTCACTGTAGTGGCAGTGGGGACGAGAAGCGGTATCGAGCCTGTGACCTGTGCGGTTGTGGGAGCGCTGCTTGGCTTTTTACTCTTTAATGTCTATCCGGCGAGTGTGTTTATGGGAGATACCGGATCGCTTGCGCTGGGAGGATTTGTGGCATCCACAGCATATATGCTCCAGATGCCGCTCTTCATCGTGATCGTAGGGCTGATTTATCTGATTGAAGTGCTGTCGGTTATGATTCAGGTGACATATTTTAAGAAGACAGGCGGGAAAAGAATCTTTAAAATGGCGCCAATTCATCATCATTTTGAACTTTGCGGCTGGTCTGAGACACGGGTTGTAGCAGTGTTCGCTGTTGCAACAGCAATTTTATGTCTGATTGGCCTGATGGCGCTTTAGGAGGGTATTATGGATTTAAGAGGAAAAAAAGTACTTGTATTTGGAACAGGAATCAGCGGAATTGGTGCAGGAGCGCTGCTTGAGAGGGCGCAAGCGTCTGTGATCCTGTACGATGGAAATGAAAATTTAGACAAAGAAAACTTAAGAAAACATTTTGCGGCAGAGAGCTCTGTTGAGATCTTGCTCGGCAGCCTTCCGCTGGAAGTGATGGATCAGCTGGAACTTGTTGTGTTAAGTCCGGGGGTTCCGACAGATCTTCCGCTTGTAAATCAGTTGAGAGAACGAGAAATTCCAATTTGGGGAGAGGTGGAACTGGCATACCGCTTTGCAAGTGGAGAGGTACTTGCAATTACCGGAACAAATGGAAAGACAACAACAACTGCATTGCTGGGGGAAATCATGAAAGCGTACAGAGACAGTGTTTTTGTTGTCGGGAATATCGGGACACCGTACACGGGAGCAGCGTTGGAGATGAAGGAAGATTCTGTGACGGTTGCGGAGATGAGCAGCTTTCAGTTGGAGACGATCGATACGTTCCATCCAAAGGTAAGTGCAATCTTAAATATTACACCAGATCATTTAAACCGACATCATACGATGGAGGCATATATTCAGGCGAAAGAGGAAATCACAAAAAATCAGACAGAGGAAGATGTCTGTGTACTCAATTATGAGGATGAAGTGCTGCGTGCATTCGGAGAAAAACTTCATACACAGGTTCTATATTTCAGCAGCAGGCGTAAACTAGAGAGAGGGATCTATCTTGAAGACGGAAAGATCATTTATGCAGATGGAAAGCCGGAAGTGCTCTGTAAGGTAGAAGAACTAAAGTTGCTTGGTATGCATAATTATGAGAATGTGATGGCGGCCTCTGCGATGGCAGCGGCATATGGAGTCCCGCTTTCGAGTATACGAGAGACGATCAGGAATTTCGGCGGAGTTGCCCACCGGATCGAATTTGTGGCGGAGAAAGAAGGGGTTGCATACTACAATGACTCCAAGGGAACAAATCCGGATGCTGCCATCAAGGCAGTGGAGGCGATGAATCGACCGACGATACTGATCGGAGGAGGATATGATAAGAACTCTTCTTATGATGAGTGGATTGATTCTTTCGGGGAAAAAGTAAGATACCTTGTATTAGTTGGAGCAACAAAAGAGAAAATCGCTGAGACCGCAAGAAGAAAAGGATTTGACAATGTTATCCTCGCAGATACTTTTGAGGAGGCTGTCATGGAGAGTGCGCGACTTGCAAGAGAGGGAGATGCAGTACTTCTTTCCCCTGCATGTGCAAGTTGGGGCATGTTTAAAAATTTTGAAGAACGTGGAGATAAATTCAAAGAACTTGTAAATCATTTATAAGGAGTGAAGAATTGTGGGCAGACCCGGAAAGAAAAAAGGGTATGATTACACATTGCTTGCGGTTGTATTTCTGCTCGTGTTCGTAGGATTGATGATCTTGTACAGTACGAGTGCCTACAATGGTGAGTTAAAATTCCACGATCGTTTTTACTATTTAAAAAAACAGTTGTTTGCAACGATTTTAGGAACGGTTCTGATGCTGATCGTGGCAAATATCGATTATCATGTCTGGGAACCGCTTGCAGGCATTGGCTATCTTGTTGCAATCGGGCTGTCTGTTGCGGTGATTTTTATAGGAGATGAGTATAATGGGTCCAAAAGATGGCTGTCTTTGGGACCTTTATCTTTTCAACCGTCAGAGTATGCAAAGGTGGCGCTGATTCTATTTCTTGCATGTATTGTGACAAAAAATGTAAAAGAGATGGGAAAGATCAAGACCTTGTTTAAGATCATGCTTATGGTACTCCCGGTTGTCGGTCTTGTCGGGGCAAGTAATTTAAGTACTGCAATCATTATTCTTGGGATTGCGGTCATTCTGATTTTTGTGGCAAGTCCAAAGTATGCACAGTTTATCTGGATGGGGCTGCTTGGATGTGGATTCCTTGGTATTTTCCTCGGGGTGGAGAGCTATCGTCTGGAACGTCTTGCAATCTGGAGAAATCCGGAAAAGTATGAGAAAGGTTATCAAACATTGCAGGGACTTTATGCAATCGGTTCCGGAGGACTTTTTGGACGGGGAATGGGAAACAGTGTACAGAAACTCGGATTTGTCCCGGAGGCACAGAATGACATGATTTTTTCCATTGTCTGTGAAGAACTGGGACTTGTGGGAGCGGCATTGATCATCCTCTTGTTTTTGCTTCTGATCTGGCGTTTCTTTGTCATTGCAGTTCATGCGCAGGACCTGTTTGGAGCGCTGATCGCATCTGGAGCAATGGCGCACATGATGATACAGGTAATTTTAAATATCGCGGTAGTGACAAATACGATTCCCAATACAGGAATCACGCTTCCGTTTATCAGTTATGGAGGGACGTCGGTTCTGTTTCTTTTGATGGAAATGGGACTTGTGCTGAGTGTGTCCAGTCTGATACAATAAAGAGAACATCCGGCGCGGAAGGACGCGACGGCAACAAAGTTGTTAGGAGGATAGGATGACGACATTTAAACATCGTAAAGTACAAAAGAAAAGAAAATATGGACTTTATGCATTGCTTGTAGGTTTGATTGCAGCAGCAATCCTTGCGCTGTCTGTATTTTTGCTGTTTCATATACAAAAGATCGAAGTGACGGGAATAGAGATGCTGACACAGCAGGAAGTGTCAGACTGGGTAAAAAGTGACACAATGTCCGGCAATTCCCTATACGTTCTCTGGAAATCTAAGTTTCGTCCGGACGAATTACTTCCTATGATGAAAAGTGCAGAGATCAGTATGAAGAATCCGTGGACGATCAAAGTAAAGATTGAAGAGCATAAATTGCTTGGCGGAATTCTTTATGAGAATGAATATGCCTATTTTGATGAGGAAGGAACCGTCTTAAAGAAACAGACAGAGTCCATTCCGGGGATTCCGCTTGTTGAGGGGCTGGGTGTGAAAAAGGTTGTCTTAAATCATAAAGTAAAAGCGGAGAATCGCAAGGTATTCAGCTATGTCATCCAGGTTGGAAAAGTTGTGGAAAAATGGGAACTTAGTCCAGAGAAGATTGTGTTTAACGGAACAGAGGCCACACTTCATTTTGGGACGATCGCAGTTAATATCGGCGATGAGAATTTTGATGACAGAGTTGCTCAGATTGCTCCGATTTTAGAAAAGCTTCAGGGAAAAAGCGGAACTGTTCATTTGGAAAACTTTACAATGCAGTCAACGCTGATCAGCTTCCGGCCGACAGTGGAGTCTGAAGATGGAACTGTGACAGAAGGGGAAGATCAGATACTTGATGAAACCGGAGCGACAGACAGCGGTGAGCAGACAGATGCTGACAGTTATAATGAAGACTGGGAAGCAGAACCACAGTATGATGAGAGCGTGACTTATGGCGATGGAACGGAAATCTATGATGACGGAACCGGAAGTTATGAGGATGGAAGCGGCACATACGATGACGGAAGTGAAAATTATGATGGGACAGGCACTTATGATGACGGAAGCGGAATGGGGTATTAGAAAATGATACTGTATCTGCTTTGAACGGAGAGCGCCATGACAAAAAAATCGGAAAATCTAAAAAAGGCTATTGATTAATTAGAAGAAAAACTATATTATATATCTATATGGCAGAATCTATATAGAACCAGAGGGATGTATAAGAAGTAGATCGATAAAGGAGGAAAAACTCTTGTTAGAAATTAAAACAAATGAATCTGAAGCAGCAGCAAAAATTATCGTCATTGGTGTCGGTGGCGGCGGAAATAACGCAGTGAACCGAATGATCGATGAACAGATCGCCGGTGTGGAATTTATTGCTATTAATACAGATAAGCAGGCATTACAATTATCGAAAGCTCCTACATTGATGCAGATCGGTGAGAAGCTTACGAAAGGACTTGGAGCAGGTGCTAAACCTGAGATTGGTGAGAAGGCAGCAGAGGAAAGCTCAGAAGAAATCGCAGCAGCAATCAAAGGTGCAGATATGGTATTCGTTACTTGTGGTATGGGAGGCGGAACCGGAACAGGTGCAACTCCGGTTGTAGCACGTATCGCAAAGGATATGGGTGCACTGACAGTCGGTGTAGTTACAAAGCCATTCCGTTTTGAATCCAAGACAAGAATGAACAATGCGCTTGCAGGAATTGAGAAGTTAAAAGAGAGCGTAGATACGTTAATCGTTATTCCTAATGATAAATTACTGGAAGTAGTAGACCGCAGAACAACAATGCCGGAAGCACTGAAGAAGGCAGATGAAGTTCTTCAGCAAGGTATCCAGGGAATCACAGACCTGATCAATGTACCGTCTCTGATCAACCTTGACTTTGCAGATGTGCAGACAGTTATGATTGACAAGGGAATTGCACACATCGGAATTGGTCAGGGCAAGGGAGATGACAAGGCATTAGAAGCTGTGAAACAGGCAGTGGCAAGTCCGCTTCTTGAGACAACTATTGCAGGTGCTTCTCATGTTATTATCAATATCTCAGGAGATATCACACTGATGGATGCCAGTGATGCAGCAGAATACGTACAAGAACTTGCAGGGGAAGATGCAAATATCATCTTCGGTGCAATGTATGACGATTCAAAGTCAGACGAGGCAGTGATCACAGTTATTGCTACCGGACTTCATAACGTGGAAGGACCGTCATCCAGACTCAAATCCAGACTGGATGGACAGAAGACAGGCAGTGTGCTTCCAAATACTAGTCACACAGCAGCTTCAGCAGCAGGAACAGCATCTTCTGTAAGACAGGCAAGACCAGAATTCAGCGTAATTGGAAATAACACCAATACATCAGCTGGCCAGAGAACTTATACAGGGACAACACCGGTGACACCGAGAGTTCCGACAAGTACAGTCAGAGAGAAATCCATCAAGATTCCGGATTTTTTTAAGAAATAGAACGATAAAATAGCAAACACTTATCTTTTATAAATAGAAGCTCACCGAAGAGAACTATAGCAAAGGGACGAGATCCACTTGTTATAGTTCTTTTTTTGTCGAAAAAATCCCGGGATAAGAAACAAATATTTGACAAATTCTGCAGAAGTATGCAGATATAATAACAAGTACGGAAATGAAAAGATATAAGGAAAGTGGAGTGGAAAAGAGGTGGGAAATGTATTACGAAGTGTACATAGATGTGTTGTTTCTCATAAATTTTATGATGGATTACCTGCTGCTCCTGATTGTGCGCAGAGTATTGAAATGTACTGCCACACATGGAAATATTTGCGTGGGGAGTATTTTTGGAGCGGCAGCGGTCTGTATTTGCATGCTTCTCCCGGTAAGGAGTACACTGATTCGCTTTCTTTTGTTTCATTTATCTGTGAATGCAGCTATGATCTGGATCGGGTTGAAAATCCGAACACTCAGAGAATTTCTAAAGGCATTTGCGGCATTATATGCCAGTGCATTTCTGCTTGGGGGAGTATTTACATGGCTGCAGCCGTATGTGCGTGCGGGAAGTCTTTTTTTTGGCGCAGCAGTCGGAAGTTATTATCTGGTGATCGGGATCTGGAAATTTCTTTTGTATCTGCAGCGCATGAATAAGTATCAATATACAGTTACAGTGTATACTTCCGGGGAGAGCTGCACGATACATGCGCTTTTAGATACCGGAAACAGCCTGTGCGATCCGGTTACGGGGAAGCCGGTCTGCATTTTAGGAAAGAGACAGGCAGGGGAGATTCTAAAAGAAAAGGAACTTCAGACACTGCGCTATATCCCGTATTGTTCAGTTGGAACAGAGAAAGGGGTACTTCCGGTAATCAGAGCAGAAAAAATGTGCATTCATACCGGGCAGGAGTGTTGGGTGGAAAAGCCGCTCATTGGAATTTGTGAGGAAGATAGTTTTACAAATGGGGAATATCAGATGATTCTGAATCCAGCAATATTAGGAGGAGTATAAAATGGTAACAAATGCAATGCTGCCAAAGCAGTTTCGGATGAAGTTTTTGTCACAGTTTCGTAAGATCGTGATAGGGACAAGGAGAGAAATCCATTACATAGGAGGGTCAGAGGTGCTCCCGGCGCCATTGGAGATGGAAGAGGAGAGCGCAGTCATCAAGGAACTGGCAACAGAATATAATGAAAAAGCAAAAAAGGTGTTGATTGAACACAATCTCAGACTTGTTGTTTATATTGCCAAGAAATTTGATAATACGGGAATTGGGGTGGAAGATCTGATCTCAATTGGCACGATTGGTCTGATCAAAGCCATCAATACCTTTAATCCCACAAAGAAGATCAAGCTTGCAACCTATGCGTCCAGATGTATTGAAAATGAAATTTTGATGTATCTGAGAAGAAATAATAAAACAAAGCTGGAAGTGTCGATCGATGAGCCACTGAATGTGGATTGGGATGGAAATGAGCTATTGCTGTCAGATATCCTTGGAACGGAAGAAGATACAATCTACCGAGATCTAGAGACGGAGGCAGAACAGAAAATGCTGCGCAAAGCGATTGAAAAATTGTCTCCGAGGGAGAAGACGATCGTAGAGATGCGTTTTGGGATCAATCGTTCTGAAGGGGAAGAAAAGACACAGAAAGAGGTAGCGGATCTTTTGGGAATTTCTCAATCTTATATTTCACGTTTGGAGAAGAAGATTATGCAGAGATTAAAAAAGGAGATTGTACGCTACGAATCTTAAAAGAAAAATAAAAAAAGTATAAATAAAAGAATAAAGACTGAAATATATGCCATTTCGATTGAAAATGTGTTATAATATAGTAAATTTTATGACAGTAGTTGCGAGGTGTTCCTGCATATTAGACAAAGAATATATAGCGGGGAACTGCCGCAATCAGAAAGGAGACTTGCATATGAAACTTACATTTATCGGTGCAGCACATGAAGTGACCGGAAGCTGCCATCTTCTGGAAGTCAATGGAAAACACATTCTGATCGACTGTGGTATGGAGCAGGGACCAGATCTCTATGAGAATCAAGAGATTCCGGTTGCCGTCGGGGAGATTGACTATGTACTTTTGACGCATGCACACATTGATCATTCCGGTCTGATTCCTCTGCTTGCCAAGCGAGGATTTCAAGGGCAGATCGTAACGACTTTTGCGACAGCAGACCTCTGTCAGATCATGCTCCGTGACAGTGCCCATATTCAGGAGTTTGAGGCTGAGTGGAGAAATAGAAAGGCGAGAAGATCTGGTGCAGAACTTTATGAGCCATTGTACACGATGGAAGATGCTGTCAATGCACTGCAATATTTTGTACCGTGCGATTACGATCAGAAAATTGAGCTTTGCGAGGGCGTATGGGTACGGTTTACAGATGTGGGACATTTGCTCGGCTCTGCGAGTATCGAAATTTGGATGTGTGAAGACAATGTGGAGAAGAAGATTGTATTTTCGGGGGATGTCGGAAATATCAATCAGCCGATCATCAAAGATCCAAAGACTGTGCGTGAAGCGGATTATGTAGTAATTGAATCTACCTATGGCAACAGGCTTCACGGAGATGAGATTCCAGACTATGTAGGTGAATTTACGAGAATACTCAGGGAAACTTTTGCAAAAGGCGGAAATGTGGTGATTCCATCTTTCGCGGTCGGACGTACACAGGAATTACTTTATTTTATTCGTGAGATCAAAGAGAAGAAGCTTTTGTCAGATTTTCCTGATTTTGAAGTGTATGTGGACAGCCCGCTTGCAATCGAAGCGACGAACGTTTTTCAGAAGAATACAAAAGGATGCTTTGATGAAGATGCACTGAAACTTGTACAACAAGGAATCAATCCTCTCGTATTTCCGGGTTTGAAGCTTTCCACGACGAGCGATGATTCGAGGCTGATCAATTATGATAGTAAGCCGAAGGTAATTATTTCAGCGTCGGGTATGTGTGAAGCCGGAAGAATCCGCCATCATTTAAAACACAATCTGTGGAGAAAAGAATGTACGATTCTGTTTGTCGGTTATCAGGCGGTGGGAACGCTTGGAAGAAAGCTAATCGAAGGAGTACCGTCTGTCAAGCTGTTTGGTGAGACAATAGAGGTATGTGCAAAGATTGAGACGTTGAAAGGTATCAGCGGACATGCGGATATGAAAGGCTTACTTAGCTGGCTTGGTGGATTTGAGACGAAGCTTTCCCATGTATTTGTTGTGCATGGGGAGGATACGGTAACAGATGAATTCGCAAAGACGATTGAAGAACAATTTGGATGCCAGGCATTTGCACCATATTCCGGAGGATGCGTGGATCTGGTGACAAATGAAGTGCTCACAGCTGGCGCGAGAGTTCCGAAAAAGGCAAAGGAAAAACCGATGGCGGCACGTGCTGCGACTGCATTCCAGAGAGTGGTTTCTGCAGGAAAACATCTCATGGAAGTTATTTTCAAAAACGAAGGACTGTCCAACAAAGATCTGGCAAAATTCGAATCACAGATTCAGAATCTTGCAGAAAAATGGGATCGTGATTAGAGAAGAAAGTGACCGGAATGAAAAATAGTAGAAGGAAAGTGGTATAACTGCCGGAGATTGTGAGAATCCTCTGACTAGAAAATGTTCTAGGAGGAAGGCAGTCATGGCATTAAGTAAAGTTGAAATATGTGGAGTCAATACAGCGAAGCTTCCTCTCCTAAGCAATGAGGAGAAGGAAGCTTTGTTTGTGAAGATCAAAGAAGGGGATGAAGCGGCGAGAGAGCGGTATATCAAGGGAAATTTAAGGTTGGTCCTGAGCGTGATCAAGCGGTTTGCAAGCAGCAATGAAAATGTCGATGATCTTTTTCAGATCGGTTGTGTCGGGTTGATGAAGGCGATTGATAATTTCAATACAGATCTTCAAGTGAAATTTTCAACCTATGCGGTTCCGATGATCATAGGAGAAATCAGGAGATATCTAAGAGACAATAATTCCATCCGTGTGAGCCGTTCTTTAAGGGATACTGCGTATAAGGCAATCTATGCGAAAGAAGGCTATATGAAAAGACATTTAAAAGAACCGACAGTAGAAGAGATTGCAGAGGAGATTGGAATTGCGAAAGAAGATATTATCTTTGCACTGGATGCCATCCAGGCACCGATGAGTCTGAATGAGCCGGTGTATAATGACAGTGGAGATGCGCTGTATGTGATGGATCAGATTAGTGACAAGAAGAACCGGGAGGAATATTGGGTGGAAGGTCTTTCTCTGGAAGCGGCGATGGAACGTTTGAATGAAAGGGAGCGTTTTATTATCCAGCTTCGTTTTTTTGAAGGAAAGACACAGATGGAAGTGGCGAGGCAGGTAAAGATCTCACAGGCGCAGGTAAGTCGTCTGGAGAAAAACGCACTAAAGACAATGCGGCAGTATTTGGCGGGGTAAAAGAAGCATTGCGAAATCCATCTAGGATAGGGCAAAAGATAGGTAGTGTTATTCTGTGAAATGCCGGAAGAAAAAAGAAAAAAGAAGAGGGGAAGACGGTGGAGCAGAGACGAAAAACAATGAAAACGCTGCTGATTCTAGTGCTTGTAGCAGTATGTACTTTGCTTTGTACAGCAAGTGAGTCCGGGTCAGAAGAAAATTTCTTGTTGAAATTTCAGCCTATTCATACTATTATATGGATATAAAGGAGAGAGACAATGTATAAAGCGTGCATATTTGACTTAGATGGAACATTGACAAATACGCTGGATTCCCTTGTAAGATCCGTGAATCTGACGTTGTGTGAGATGGGACTGCCAGAGATTACAAGAGATCAGTGCAGGCAGTTTGTAGGAAATGGAGCAAGAGTGCTGATGGAGAAAGCATTGATGGCTTCTGGGGCAAGAGATCTTTCAAGAATAGAAGAGGCGATGGAGATTTATGGAAGGATATTTCATGAGAACTGTATGTATCATGTAGAACCATATGCGAAGATCCGAGAGCTTCTGGAAGGATTAACGGAACATCAGATTGAGAGGGCGGTTTTATCGAATAAACCGCATGCCCAGACGGTTCAGGTAGTGCGGGACGTATTTGGAAAAGAGTTATTTTCCTACGTGCAGGGGCAGTGTGAAGGGTATCCGAAGAAACCGGATCCGACGATGGTATTTGCGATTGCCAGAAAGCTGGGAAGGAAGATAGAAGAATGTGTCTATATCGGAGATTCCGAGGTAGATATCAGAACCGGAAGTGCAGCGGGAATGCGGACGATCGGAGTTACATGGGGATTTCGTTCTAAGGAAGAATTGCTAGAAGCAGGAGCCGTGGAGACGGTGGATGATCCGCTGGAAATATTGGAACTCATATCATAAGAAAAACATGCATAGAAATACAAAAAGAGGAAATGAAGGAGGATATATGCGATGTACGAATATGATGAGGATTGTTTAAAGGTGTTTTTAAAGAACCAGTCACAATTATTTGATGAGCCGGTGGCAGAGACACTGGAGGAAGCAGAAGCGTTTTTAGAGGACTGTATGGCAGTAATCGTAGACTCTTTGCAGGAAGTAAGAGAGTATTTTGAAGAGAATGGTGCAGACGTTGATGGAATGTCAGATGAAGAGCTTGAGGAGGCTTCTGAAGTGTTTGCATTGCCGGGCGGACAATATCTTGTCGTAGAAGGGTAGCATATTGGCCTGTTTATATGGAAAAATAACTGCTTTGTTGATTGATAAGATCGTACAAGACCAACTAAGAGGGCAGAACATTATAAAAGCCGCAGTCATTTGACTGTGGCTTTTTTGAGTGCTTCTTCGATGGTATCTAAGATGACTTGGGAAGTATAGGGATTCTCTTGCGGCAGAGAAATATTTTCAAGAGACTGTGTGTCGTATACTTGCTCTGCAATATCTTCGATCGCCGGTTGGATCAAAGGAAACATAGTAGTTACCGTGTCGTCTAGATTTGAGAAACGGATAGAATTGATGTGGGAGGCGTCGACGGCGACTTCCACTTCCAGATCGGTGTTGTTCAGTGTCAGTGTGGAAGTGTATATGCCGGGTTGATATTGCTTAGCTCCAGGACTCCCCTCTTTCTTTTCAGGAAGAAACATAAAAAAGAGAAGGAGCAGAAGCAGGATGCCAAGTACAATGAAAATAGTAGTGTAGATGATTTCCTTCATGTGAAGGACGACGATTTTTGTTTTCGAACTCATATATGCCTCCTGTGAATGTATGCTTGAAAAAGAACTATGAAATAATTGTTTTAATATACTTTATGATACGGCAGAAGGAAATATGCGTGACAAACAGGGGCGTATCCTGTAAAATGGGAACGGAGGTGACAATGTATGTATATTATTATTGGATTAGGAAATCCGACAGCACAGTACGAAGGAACAAGACATAATGTCGGATTTGATGTGATAGACCGACTGGGAGAGAAATATAATATAGCTGTGGATACAAAGAAACACAAGGCATATATCGGGAAAGGTATGATCGATGGTCAGAAAGTGCTCCTCGTAAAACCGCAGACCTATATGAATCTGAGCGGAGAGAGTGTGAGGGAACTTGTAGAATATTACAAAGTGGATGCAGAAGAGGAAGTTCTTGTGATTTACGATGACATCAGTCTGGATGTCGGACAACTTCGAATTCGGAAGAAAGGAAGTGCGGGAGGACACAACGGAATTAAGAATATTATCGCACATCTCGGCACACAGGTATTTCCGAGAATCAAAGTAGGAGTTGGGGAGAAGCCAAAGAATTACGATCTGGCAGATTATGTGCTGGGACACTTTTCCAAGGCAGAGAGAGCGCAGATGGAAGAAGGGTATGATCGTGCGACAGAGGCTGTCCGTCTGATTCTTGCAGGAGAAATTGATGCTGCGATGAACCAGTATAACAAAAAGCAGACGACGGTATAAAAATGAAAGGAGTAGGTGTGTATGGAAGCTCTTTTGGAGCCTTTGAGGGAACTGGCAGAGATTGAAGAGATTCAGAACGAAAAGAAAAAAGAAGCAGGATTGATTCAGATTACAGGATGCGTCGGTTCACAGAAGACACATCTGACCTGTGCACTTGGCAGCGACTGCAAGTATAAGTTGATTGTAACTTCCGGAGAATCAAAAGCAAAGCAGATGTATGAGGAGTATCGTTTCTTAAAAGAAACTGTATATTTATATCCCGCAAAAGATTTGCTGTTTTATCATGCAGATTTGCGAGGAAAACAGCTTGTCAGCAGCAGGATGGAAACAATTCAGGCACTTCTCCTTGGGGAAGGGTGTACAGTCATCACGACATTTGATGCGTTTATGGATTCTCTTTTGCCGATTGAGACGATCCGGGAGAGAGTTTTTTCTCTGAAGGTAGGAGATATTATTGATTTTGAGAAAGTTCAGAAAGATCTGACGCTTCTTGGATATGAAAGGGAAGTGCAGATTGAAGGGCCGGGACAGTTTGCGGTGCGTGGGGGAATCTTAGATGTATACCCGCTCACTGAGGAGGTTCCGGTCCGCATAGAACTTTGGGATGATGAAATTGATTCGATCCGCACATTTGACGTGGAGAGTCAGAGATCGATTGAAAATCTGGAAGAGATTACAATCTATCCGGCGTCCGAGTTCATGGATGAGAAGACAAAGCGCGTTTCATTTCTAGACTACTTTCCGCGAGAAGATACGCTTTTATTTTTGGAAGAGCCGGCACGGCTGATAGAGCAGGGGGAAGCAGTCGAAGCAGAATTTATCGAGAGTATGAAGAAGCGTGTGGAGACCGGGTGTGAAGTGTCAGACGAAGAAGTGAAGCTGTTTGCACCGAAGGAGATTGCATCGAAGATGAATCAGTATCCGGGGATCGGGCTGTCGATTCTGGAAGGCAAAAGAAATCTGTTTCATGTAAAGAAAAGTATTCACCTTCAGGTAAAGGGAGTGAATCCGTACAATAATAGTTTTGAGACACTTACGAGGGATCTGGCGCGGCTGAAACGGAGCGGTTACAGAGTGATCCTTTTATCTGGATCCAGGACGAGAGCAAAGCGTCTGGCAGAAGATTTGAGAGATTATAGTTTGAGCAGCTTTTACAGTGAAGAGATGGATCGGGAAGTGCAGCCGGGAGAGATCATGGTCGCCTATGGGCATGTAGATGAGGGATACGAGTATCCACTGTTAAAGTTTATTGTAATCTCGGAGACAGATATTTTTGGGAAGAAAAAGAAGAAAAAGAAACGGAAAACTTATGAAGGACAGAAAATCCAGAGCTTCTCGGATCTGAAGGTCGGAGATTATGTCGTTCATGAGAATCACGGACTTGGAATCTATCAGGGAATTGAGAAGATTGAAGTCGATAAAGTTGCAAAAGATTATATGAAGATCTCTTATGCAGATGGAGGGAATCTTTACATTCTTGCGACACAGCTGGAACTGATCCAGAAATATGCAAGTGCCGATGCAAAAAGACCTAAGCTGAATAAGCTCGGGGGACAGGAATGGGCGAAGACGAAGACGAGAGTCCGTGGGGCAGTCAAAGAAATCGCAAAGGAACTTGTGGAATTGTACGCGGCAAGACAGAAGGAAGAAGGATATGTCTACGGAGAAGATACCATTTGGCAGCGTGAGTTTGAGGAAATGTTTCCGTTTGAGGAGACCGATGATCAGTTAAATGCGATCGAGGCAACTAAAAAAGATATGGAAAGCAAGAAGATCATGGACCGCTTAATCTGCGGGGATGTCGGATACGGGAAGACAGAAGTGGCAGTCCGCGCCGCATTTAAGGCAGTGCAGGAAAGTAAGCAGGTGGTGTACCTCGTTCCGACAACGGTGCTTGCTCAGCAGCATTATAATACGTTTGTACAGCGGATGAAGGATTTTCCGGTGAGAGTAGACCTGCTGTGCAGATTTCGGACTCCGGCACAGCAAAGAAAGACAATCGATGATGTGAGGAAAGGTCTTGTAGATATTGTGATCGGGACGCACCGCGTACTTTCAGATGATCTGAAATTTAAGGATCTTGGCCTGTTGATCATCGATGAGGAGCAGCGGTTTGGGGTACAGCACAAAGAGAAAATCAAGCAGATGAAAGAAAATGTAGACGTGCTGACACTGACAGCAACTCCGATTCCGAGAACGCTTCACATGAGTCTGATCGGAATCCGAGATATGAGCGTGTTAGAAGAGCCTCCGATGGACAGAATGCCGATCCAGACATATGTCATGGAGTACAATGACGAGATGGTACGTGAGGCGATCGAGCGGGAACTCGCAAGAGATGGACAGGTATATTATGTGTACAACAGGGTACAGGATATCGATGAAGTCGCAGACCGGATTCAGAAACTTGTGCCTGAGGCAAATGTGGCATTTGCACATGGACAGATGAGGGAACATCAGCTGGAGCGGATCATGTATGATTTTATCAACGGAGAGATCGATGTATTGATCTCGACGACGATCATTGAGACCGGGCTTGATATTTCCAACGCAAATACGATGATCATACACGATGCGGACCGGCTTGGACTTTCTCAGCTGTACCAGCTTCGCGGGCGTGTCGGGCGGTCAAACCGGATGGCATATGCTTTTTTACTCTATAAGAGGGATAAGCTGTTAAAAGAAGTGGCAGAAAAAAGGTTGTCCGCGATCCGTGAATTTACAGACCTCGGTTCTGGATTTAAGATTGCCATGAGAGATTTGGAAATACGAGGAGCGGGAAATCTTCTTGGGGCAGAGCAACATGGACATATGGAAGCAGTTGGATACGATCTGTACTGTAAAATGTTAAATGAGGCAGTGAAGCATCTGAAGGGCGAAGTAGAGGAAGAACCATATACGACAACGGTGGACCTAAATGTGGATGCATATATTCCTGCATCGTATATTCCGAATGAATATCAGAAGCTGGATATCTATAAGCGGATCGCAGGGATTGAGACAGAGGAAGAGATGGATGATATGATCGAGGAACTGATCGATCGCTTTGGAGATATTCCAAGAAAAGTTCAAAAGCTTCTGGCGATTGCGAACCTGAAAGCGATGGCACACCGACTGTATATTACGGCAGTAGAACAAAAGGGAGAAGAGTATCAATTTACCATGTTTGAGCATGCCAGAATTCGGACAGAAAAAATTCCGAAGCTTTTGGAACTGTACAAAGAAGAGTTGCATTTCAAAATGGATACGCCTCCATATTTCCTCTATCATAAGAAGAACAGAAACCGAAAAGGCAAAGAGGAAGATCCAATTGAAGTTGTGAAAAAAGTGTTAATTGATATGAAAACATTGCTAGAATCATAGTCAGAGAGTATAATGAGAGAGTTAGAAACACGAAGGAGGGCAATTATGAGAAGGACAGGAAAAAAAGCGGCAGCGCTTGCTGTGACAGCAGCACTGGCAGTTTCCGCTGCCGGCTGCGGGTCTGTCAAAGACAGCGATGTGGTAGTTACGATTGGTGGAGAAAAAGTGACTGTAGGTGTTGCCAATTTTTTTGCGCGCTATCAGCAGGCAGAATATGAAACATACTACTCAGGAGTGATGGGAGAGGACATGTGGTCTACAGAGATTTCCAAAGGGAAATCCTATGAGGAGACGGTGAAAAATCAGATCTTAGAGACACTGGAAAATATGTATGTACTCGAAGACCATATGGGCGATTACAAAGTCGAGATCACCGAGGAGGAAAAGAAGAAGATCAGTGAGGCAGCAAAAGCGTTTGATGAGGCAAACGGACTGGAAGAAAAGGAAGCTGTTTCCGGAACAACAGAAAATGTAGAGCGGATGCTGACACTTGTGACGATTCAAGAGAAAATGCAGAAGGCGATGGTCGCAGATGTGGATACAGAAGTGTCTGATGAAGAGGCGGCACAAAAGAGTATGCAGTATGTCAACCTTTCTCTGACAAAGACAAAAGAAGACGGAAGCACAGAGCAGATGACCGAGGAAGAAAAGGCAGAGGCAAAGAAAAAGGCAGAAGCATTCCAGAAAGCAGTTAAGGAAGGGGCTGACTTTGCAAAGACTGCAAAGGAGAAGGAACTGGAAGTAAAGACAATGACTTTTGACGAAGAGACGACAACTCCGGATGAGGGATTGATGACGAAGGCTAATAAACTTGGCGAAGGGGAAGTCTCAGAGGTGATCGAGACGGACAGTGGCTACTATGTGTTGAAAGTGACAAGCCTTCTTGACCGGGAAGCGACCGATGCAGAAAAAGAATCTATCGCAGAAGAGCGAAAGGAAAAACAGTACAAAGATCTGTGCGAAGAGTGGAAAAAAGATGTAAAGATTGAAGTCAATGAAAAGGTATGGGATAAGATCAGTTTCGAGAAAAAAGGGATTAAGATGAAACAGCAGGAAGAGATTCCATATGCAGAAGGATCTGACACAGATAAAAGTGACCAGGAATAATCGAAAATAGAAGAATGGAGGAGATTTGATGAGTAAGATTGAAGAAGTAAGAAGTGCGATGGTAAGTGCGATGAAGGCAGGGGACAAGGAGACGAAGGAGTCCTTATCACTGCTTTTATCTGCGCTGAAGAATAAGGCGATTGACAAAAAAGGAGATCTGACACCGGAAGAAGAGACACAGGTTATCCTAAAAGAGATCAAGCAGACAAAAGAGACGTTGGAACTTGCACCCGCAGACCGAAGTGACATTGTGGAAGAATGCCAGAAGAGAATTGCAGTGTTGGAACAGTTTGCACCAAAGATGATGTCAGAAGAAGAAATCCGCGGAGTGATCAAAGAGGTGCTTGCTTCTCTGGCGCTGGAGACACCGACAGCAAAAGACAAAGGAAAGATTATGAAAGAACTGATGCCGAAAGTAAAAGGAAAGGCAGATGGAAAGCTTGTAAATGACATCGTACTGTCTTTTCTGAACTAGTTCGGGAAAACGGAAGATCTCCCGAAAAAGCGATGAGAGAATGTGCTAAAAAAGTTCTGAAAAAGATGTAAAAAAAGATTGTTTAATTGCAACGGCTGATATAGTATAGAGGTAACAAAAAGGAGAAAGGGCGGAGGTATATGATGAGCATTGTATGGTTGGCGTTGATTGTGATTTTTCTGATCGTTGAGATCGCCACAGTAGGACTGACTTCCATCTGGCTTGCAGGAGGTGCACTGGCGGCACTGGTGGTAGAACTTCTTGGACTTGGAATCGTATGGCAGATCGCAGCTTTTCTGATCGTGACTTTTATACTGTTATATTTTACGAGACCTTGGGCGCAGAAATATTTGAATGCGAAATCAGTGAAGACAAACTATGAGAGTCTGATCGGACAGAAGATTAAGATGACAGAGCGGGTAGATAATTTGAGTCAGACGGGGAAAGCAGTCGTCAACGGACAGGAATGGACGGTCAGAGCGGAAGCAGATGGAGACATTCTGGAACCGGGCGATTTTGGAGAGGTACTCAGGGTCGAGGGTGTAAAGCTGATCGTAAAGAAAATTTGACAAAAAAAGAAAGTATGGTACAATGCTATATGAAATGACAAATTTCATATAGCATTTTGCTAGGGGAGCCCAGGGCTGAGAAATCACATTGCGTGATGACCCTCACTACTTGAACCGGTTAGTACCGGCGTAAGGAAGCAGTACCAGAATGGTTCCTCCTGTAAAAAAATAATAAAGGAGGTTTTTTTATGTCATTTTTTGTAACAAAAGCAGATGGGGCATACAGTCTGACAACGGCAGGTTATGTGGCAGTTGCTGTGATTCTTGTGGCGTTGATCGTTGTAGCTGCGCTGCTTGCAAAACGGGAGAAGAAAGAAAAAAAGAAAATTGGAACAAAACAGCTTGTCGTATGTGCGATGGCAGTTGCACTTGCGATGGTGACATCGATGTTAAAGATTTATTCTTTTCCATTTGGTGGATCGGTAACATTATTCAGCATGTTGTTTATCTGTTTTGTTGGCTATTTATATGGACCGGCGACGGGGATGCTGACTGGGGCGGCATACGGGGTACTTCAGCTTCTGATCGAACCATATATTTATTTCCCGCTTCAAGTACTTGTAGATTATCCGCTCGCATTCGGGGCACTCGGACTTTCAGGATGTTTCAGCAAATCCAAACATGGTCTTGTAAAAGGATACTTGTGTGGCGTTCTTGCAAGATATGTATTTGCGGTAATTTCCGGATGGCTCTTTTTTGGAGAATATGCGTGGGACGGTTGGGCGGCGCTTCCATATTCGCTTGTATATAACGGATGTTATATTTTTGCGGAGGCAGCGCTTACAGTTCTCGTTTTATCGATTCCGGCAGTCTCCAAAGCGATGAAGAAAGTGAAGATAACAGCGGTCAACTAATCAATCGGATAGAATTAAAAATAAAAATGTCATAAATTCCTTCATTTTACAGATACTATTTCCAGAAATGGAAAACAAAGTAAAATGGAGGAATTTTTTATATGAAAGCAACAGGAGTCGTAAGAAGAATTGATGATCTCGGGAGGGTTGTAATCCCAAAGGAAATCCGACGGACACTCAGGATTCATGAAGGAGATCCACTTGAAATCTTTACCGATCGAGAGGGAGGTGTCATTTTAAAAAAGTATTCTCCAGTCGGAGAAATGACACCGCTTGCCATACAGTATGCGGAAAGTCTTGCCCAGGTAGCAAAATGTACTGTCTGCATCACCGATCATGAGACGGTAGTCGCAGCGGCGGGAAATGGGAAAAAAGAATTTGCGGGGAAACGAGTCAGTGAGGCGTTTCAGACCTGTCTAAGTGACAGAAAGGAGAGATGTGCAGCCAGAGGGGAGAAAGGATTTGTTTTATTGACAGAAGGACAGAGCGCAGTATTTACGGAGGAAATCATCAGTCCGATTGTGGCGGAGGGAGATGTGATCGGTGCGGTTGTACTTCTGATGAAAGAGGAAACAAAGAGGACGGAAGATGGAGCAGAAAAGCTTGCACTTGCAGCGGCAGCTTTTCTCGGGAAACAGATGGAATTTTAAGATGGTCATAAAACATTGTGGACGGGCATAGATTAGAGTGTACTTATTATTTGGTGCAAATACGCTTGAAATCTGGGAGGGACGACAATGGAGAAGACAATCAGACAGGAAATGAAAGTCACATGGGTGTTAAAGGCGCTGATGGCAGCTTACGTTGTGACCGGCTTACTTCTTTTGCTGCTGACGCTGCTTGTATACAAGATGGAGTTCAGTGAGGAAAAGGTGACGGCGGGGATTACAGCGATCTATGTACTGTCCACATTTGTGGGCGGACTTGTGATCGGGAAGCTTTCCAAAATGAGAAAATTTTTGTGGGGACTTGCGGTCGGAATTTTATATTTCGGGTTATTGCTTTTGATTTCCTTTGGGATTTATCGTACCTTACAAGGAAATGGGACGAATATTTTGACGTCGTTCCTGCTCTGTGCGGCAGGTGGAATGGCGGGTGGAATGATTTCTTAAAAGAAAGTCTTTTAAATCTTACATGCATGTGATATAATAAGCTAAGTTAATGCTAATTTAAGGAGGAATGTAAGATGAAGCACATTAAAACATTAAATACTCAGACATTAAACAATACAATGAAAAAAGGCGGATGTGGAGAATGCCAGACATCTTGTCAGTCAGCATGTAAGACATCTTGCACAGTTGGAAATCAAACTTGCGAACAAAAGAAATAAGCTAACATCGCACAGATTGAGATCAGGCAGCGGCTTCGGTCGCTGCTTTGTCTTTGCGTTAAGAAGAAAGGAGCAGAACACAAGTGATTCATCAGTATGTAAATAATGGGTATCACATCGTGCTGGATGTCAACAGCGGTTCCGTTCATGTTGTGGATGAACTTTGCTATGATGTCATTCAGGCGCTGGATACAATGGGAATAGATCAGGCAGAAAATCCTGTGGAAGAGTTAAAAAAAGAAGAAACAGCAGCAGGGCTTTTGGAGAAGCTTTCAGCAAAATATGCAGAGAGTGATCTGAAAGATGCCTATGGAGATATCGTGGAACTGACAGAAGCAGGTCAGTTGTTTACAAAAGATATTTATGAACAGTATATCGGGGAAGTGAAGCAGAGAAAGACAGTGGTAAAGGCGCTCTGTATGCACATCGCACATGACTGTAATCTTGCCTGCAAATATTGTTTTGCAGAAGAAGGAGAATATCATGGAAGAAGAGCGCTGATGTCCTATGAAGTTGGAAAGAAAGCGCTGGATTTCCTGATCGCAAACTCTGGAAACAGAAGAAATCTGGAAGTAGACTTCTTTGGAGGAGAGCCTTTGATGAACTGGCAGGTTGTCAAAGACCTGGTGGCATACGGACGTGAGCAGGAAAAGATACATAACAAAAATTTCCGTTTTACGATCACAACAAACGGTGTACTTTTAAATGATGAGGTACAGGAATTTGTCAACAAAGAGATGGACAATGTTGTCTTAAGTCTTGATGGAAGAAAGGAAGTCAACGATAAGATGCGTCCGTTCCGCAATGGAAAGGGAAGTTATGATCTGATCGTGCCGAAATTCCAGAAGCTTGCAGATAGCAGAAATCAAGAGAAATACTATGTACGTGGGACATTTACAAGAGATAACCTTGATTTTTCTAAAGATGTGCTGCATTTTGCAGATCTTGGTTTCAAACAGATCTCTATTGAACCGGTCGTAGGGGAAGATTCAGATTTCTATTCTATTAAAAAAGAGGACCTTCCAAAGATCTTTGAAGAGTACGATGCACTTGCAAAAGCACTCGTAGAGAGAGAGAAAGAAGGAAAAGGAGTGAATTTCTTCCACTTCATGATCGATCTCGACGGTGGTCCGTGCGTTGCAAAGAGATTGTCCGGATGTGGTTCAGGCACAGAGTATCTTGCAGTGACGCCTTGGGGAGATCTTTACCCTTGTCATCAGTTTGTAGGAGAAGAAGAGTTCCTGATGGGAAATGTAGATGACGGAATTGTGAAGCCGGAGATCGCAGAGGAATTCCGGGGATGTAGTGTATACTCCAAAGAAAAATGTAAGAATTGTTTTGCGAAGTTCTACTGCAGCGGTGGTTGTATGGCGAACTCTCAGAAGTTCCACGGATCGATCCATGACACATATGACATCGGATGCGAGATGGAAAGAAAGCGTGTAGAATGCGCGATCATGATGAAGGCAGCATTGGCAGAGTAAGGGAAAGAAGGTAACAGGACATGAAAAAATCAAGAGGAGTATGGAGCCTGATCGCGACTACACTTCTGATCGTTTTGCTCGGATTTACGACAATCGTCGGATTCGGAAAGGGAAAGATTGGTTCTGCAAAGAACATCACACTGGGGCTGGACCTTGCCGGTGGTGTGAGTATTACCTATCAGGCGAAGGATAAAAATCCTACTTCAGAGCAGATGAGTGATACAATCTACAAGCTTCAAAAGCGTGTGGAGCAGTATAGCACAGAGGCGACAGTTTACCAGGAAGGTGACGACCGGATCAACATTGAGATTCCGGGTGTGACAGATGCAAATAAGATCCTCGATGAGCTTGGAAAACCGGGGTCATTGGTATTCCAGGATTCAGAAGGAAACGTTGTCTTAGAAGGAACGGATGTGAAGACAGCTTCTGCAAAGACAACGCAGGATGAGATGAACAATAAAGAGTATATCGTGGAACTGATCCTCACAAAGGATGGTACAGATAAATTTGCCAAGGCGACAGCGGAAAATCTTGGAAAACAGATTGCGATCGTCTATGATGGAAAGACGATCAGCAATCCGGTTGTACAGTCTGAGATTGATGGCGGACAGGCCTATATAGACGGAATGGCTTCCTATGAAGAGGCAGAAAATCTGGCATCTACAATCCGTATTGGAGGACTTCAGCTGGAACTGGAAGAACTTCGTTCTAATGTAGTCGGAGCGCAGCTCGGAGAAGAGGCAATCAGCACAAGTCTTCTTGCAGGAGCGATCGGACTTGCGATCGTGCTTGTATTTATGTGTATTGTCTATCTGCTTCCGGGATTTGCATCCAGCATTGCTCTGATCATTTACACAGGACTGACACTGGTACTTTTAAATGCATTTAATATCACATTGACTCTGCCGGGTATCGCTGGTATCGTGCTGTCTATCGGTATGGCGGTCGATGCAAATGTCATTATTTTTGCGAGAGTCAGAGAAGAACTGGCAGCAGGAAGGGCTGTGAAATCAGCGCTTCGCATCGGATTTCAGAAAGCATTGTCTGCAATCATTGATGGAAATATCACAACATTGATCGCAGCACTGGTACTTGGATTAAAAGGAACAGGAAGTGTCAAAGGTTTTGCACAGACACTTGCACTTGGTGTGGTTGTGTCCATGTTTACGGCACTGTTCATTACAAGAATCATTATCTTCTCGCTGTATGCGATTGGTTTCCGAGATGTGAAGTTTTATGGAGCGAAGAAGACAACGAAAGTTCGTAACTTCCTCGGAAAGAAAGCAGTCTGCTTTGCTATCTCCGGAGTGATCATCCTCGGCGGACTTGGAATTATGGGATACCATGCAGCAAAAGGGCAGGGGGCATTTAAGTACAGCCTGGAATTTATGGGCGGTACTTCCACAAATGTGACATTCAATGAGGATTACTCAATCAAAGAGATTGATTCCAAAGTGGTTCCGGTTGTTGAAAAGATTACAAAAGATGCAAATGTGCAGACACAAAAAGTTGATGGTTCCAATGCGGTCATTATCAAAACGAGAAGTCTTGACTTAGAGGAGCGTGAAGCATTTAATAAAGCAATGGTAGACAATTTTGATGTGGACGAAAGTCTGATCACTTCTGAGAATATCAGCTCTACCGTAAGTTCCGAGATGAGAAGCGACGCAGTTGTTGCGCTTTTAATCGCGACAGCCTGCATGCTTCTGTATATTTGGTTCCGCTTTAAAGATGTGCGCTTTGCAACAAGTGCAGTCATCGCATTGTTAAATGACGTACTGTTTGTTGTAGTTTTCTATGGAGTGGCAAGAATTTCTGTCGGAAATACATTTATCGCATGTATTTTGACAATGGTCGGATATTCGATCAACTCGACGATCGTTATCTTCGACCGTATCCGTGAGGAATTGAAAGTGCAAAAACGTAATGAAGATTTGGCGACACTTGTCAACCGCTGTATTTCTGAGACATTGACAAGAAGTATCTATACGAACTTTACAACTTTTGTTATGGTTGTAATTCTCTTTATTCTCGGAGTAAGCTCTGTGAAAGAATTTGCGGCGCCACTGATGGTTGGAATCGTAGGAGGAACTTTCTCTTCAATTACGATCACAGGTGCACTTTGGTACATTATGAGGACAAAGATTCAGAAGAAAAAATAGAAAAAGACAGGGGCGGGAGAACAAGGAGGTTCTTCTGCCCCTGTTTTTCGATGAGGTATATGATGGAAAAATGGTTTATTATGCGGAAGGGTGCACCGTTTCAGGAAATTGCACAGAAATTTCACATCAGCCCCATTCTCGCAAGACTGATCCGGAACCGGGAGATCACGGATGAGGAAGAGATCAGACTTTATTTAAACGGAACGATCGCAGAACTCCACGATGGAATTCTGATGAAAGATATGGACCGTGCAGTGGAAATTTTAAGTGAGAAGATCCGGGAGAAAAATCCGATCCGGGTGATTGGGGATTATGATATTGACGGGGTGAATGCAACATATATCCTTTTGGAAGGAATAGAAAAGCTTGGTGGAGTTGTGGACAGCGACATCCCGGATCGTATGAAAGATGGATATGGACTGAATCAGGAATTGATCAACCGTGCGCTGGAGGCGGGGGTCGACACAATCGTCACTTGTGACAATGGAATTGCGGCGGCAGAAGAGATTGCCTATGCGAAGAAGATGGGGATGACGATCATTGTCACGGACCATCATGAAATCCCATATGAAGAAAAAAATGGGGAAAAAGTGTATGAACTTCCACCGGCAGATGCGGTCGTTGATCCGAAGCGGATCGACTGTGAATATCCGTTCTCTTCCCTATGTGGCGCGGCAGTGGCTTATAAGCTGGTGGAAACACTCTTCAATGTGATGGGGCAGGACGTGGAAGACGTAGATTATCTGATGGAAAATGTGGCGATTGCGACGGTAGGGGATGTGATGGATCTTGTCGGAGAAAACCGCATTTTTGTAAAGCAGGGACTGGAGATGCTAAAGTGTACAAAAAACTATGGACTGGATGCGTTGATCGAATGCACCGGCGTTGACCGGGCACATTTGTCTGCATATCATATTGGATTTGTCATCGGACCATGCCTGAATGCGGGAGGAAGGCTTGACACGGCGAAACGGGCATTGGAACTTTTGCGAGCCTCTAGCCGGAGGGAGGCAGATCTGCTTGCGGGGGATCTAAAAGCATTGAATGACAGCCGAAAAGAAATGACACAGGCAGGGGTCGAGGAGGCGGTGAAGATGGTAGAGACAACAGCGCTTCAGGAAGACAAAGTGCTTGTGATTTTTCTTCCGGACTGCCATGAAAGTCTGGCCGGAATCATTGCCGGACGGATCAGAGAACGGTATCACAAGCCGGTATTTATTCTTACAAAAGCAGAACAGGGAGCAAAGGGCTCTGGCAGGTCGATAGAGAATTATGATATGTACGAGGAGATGAGTAAGTGCAAAGCTTTGTTTACCAAGTTTGGAGGACATAAGATGGCAGCAGGATTATCGCTTCCGGAAGAGAATATCGAAGTATTTCGCAGACAACTGAATGAGAAAACAGTGCTGACAGAAGAAGATTTCTGTGAGAAAGTATCGATCGACATGCAGATGCCACTCCGATATGTGACAGAGGAACTGGTAGAGGAACTGGAACTTCTGGAACCGTTTGGAAAAGGAAATACGAAACCGGTTTTTGTAGAAAAAGATATGCTTGTCCTAAATAGCCGGATCCTCGGAAAAAATCAGAATGTGCTGAAGATGCAAGTGAAAGACTTGGGAGGAACGGTGATGGATGCGATTTATTTTGGAGAGGCACAGGAATGTCTGGAAAAAATCAGGAGAGCAGGGGGAAAAATCACAGCGACGTATTATCCATCGGTCAATGAATTCCGTGGACAGAAGACACTTCAGATCGTGATACAAAATTACAGGTGATTCGATATGATATAAATGTTGTTTCAAAGCAAAAAAAGTGATATACTAAACAATATCGTTTGAAGCAAAGGAGAAGGAGGGATCGAGATGTCAGAAACACTGGAAATCAGACCAAAAGAATTTAAAATGGTGGACGGCCACGCAGTTAAGGAGCCGGAAGACTATCAAGATCCCGAACTGTTGTACCAGTCATTAATCAAGAGGATAAGAGAGTATCATCCATCGGCAGATATCTCTATGATCGAGAAGGCATACCGGATTGCAAAGCAGGCTCACGAAGGACAGAAGAGGAAGTCCGGAGAGCCTTACATCATCCATCCACTTTGGGTAGGAATCATTCTGGCAGAGCTTGAGATGGATAAAGAGACGATCGTTGCAGGAATTTTGCATGATGCTGTGGAAGATACGATCATGACGAGGGATGATATTGAGAGGGAATTCGGCGCGGAGGTAGCACTCCTTGTGGAGGGGGTCACAAAGCTTGGACAGTTATCTTATTCAAAAGATGTCGATAAGATGGAACTTCAGGCAGAGAACTTAAGGAAGATGTTTCTTGCGATGTCCAAGGATATCCGTGTGATCATCGTGAAGCTGGCAGACCGTCTGCATAATATGCGTACGGCACAGTTCTGGCCACCGCACAAGCAGAAGGAGAAGGCGAGAGAGACGATGGATATCTACGCTCCGATCGCACAGAGACTTGGAATTTCTAAAATCAAGAAAGAACTGGACGATCTGGCGCTGAAGTACTATCAGCCGGAAGTGTTCTATGATCTTGTGAAGCAGATTAATGACCGGAAGACAGAGCGGGAGGAATTTGTACAGCAGATTGTAGATGAGGTGGCAAGCCATATGAAGAATGCGGACATTCAGGCAGAAGTCTATGGCAGAGTGAAGCATTTCTTCAGTATCTATAAAAAGATGGTCAATCAGGATAAGACAGTAGACCAGGTCTATGATCTGTTTGCGGTCCGCATCATCGTAGATACGGTGAAGGATTGTTATGCCGCGCTTGGTGTGATCCATGAGATGTACACACCGATTCCGGGAAGATTTAAAGATTATATTGCGATGCCAAAGGCAAATATGTACCAGTCTTTACATACAACGCTGATGGGACCTGCAGGACAGCCGTTTGAGATCCAGATCCGAACGAAGGAGATGCACAAGACGGCCGAGTATGGTATCGCAGCACACTGGAAGTACAAAGAGAGCGGGGATGGCAAGAAGAATATTGCCATGCAGGAAGAGGAGAAGTTAAGCTGGCTCAGGCAGATTCTCGAGTGGCAGCAGAATACGGACAATCGTGAATTTTTAAGTCTGTTAAAGGGCGGTCTGGATCTGTTTGCCGAAGATGTTTACTGCTTTACGCCGAACGGAGATGTAAAAAATCTTCCAAATGGTTCGACACCGATTGATTTCGCCTATGCGATCCACTCGGCAGTCGGTAACAAGATGGTCGGGGCGAGAGTTAACGGAAAGCTTGTGACGATTGATTACAAGATTCAGAACGGAGACCGCATTGAGATACTTACATCACAGAATTCTAAGGGGCCGAGCCGTGACTGGTTGTCGATCGTCAAGAGTACGCAGGCAAAGAATAAGATCAATCAGTGGTTTAAGAAGGAGTTCAAAGAGGAGAATATCATCCGCGGAAAAGAGATGCTTCAGGCTTATTGCAAGGCAAAATCTCTCGTGTTGAGTGACCTGACAAAGCCAAAATATATGCAAGTTGTGCAGAAGAAATATGGATTCCGAGACTGGGATGCAGTGCTTGCGGCGTTGGGACATGGAGGACTCAAGGAGGGACAGATTGTCAATCGCCTTGCTGAGGAATATCAGAAGGATCACAAGGAAGAGATCACGGATGAGACGATTCTTGAGAAAGTGTCAGAGGCGTCCAAACACAAAGTGCACATCGCAAAATCAAAGAGCGGAATTGTCGTAAAAGGAATCGATGATATTGCAGTCCGTTTTTCAAGGTGCTGCAATCCGGTGCCGGGAGATGAGATCGTGGGATTTGTGACAAGAGGAAGAGGAATGTCGATTCATCGCACAGACTGTGTCAATATTCTTCACTTGTCTAATGCAGAGCGTGCACGGCTGATCGATGCAGAGTGGGAACAGACAGAAAGCGATGCATCCAATGGACAGTATATGGCAGAGATTAAGATGTATGCGACAGATCGGCAGGGAATGCTGATGGAGATTTCCAAGATCTTTACGGAGAATAAGATTGATGTCAAGTCCATGAATGTGCGTACTAGTAAGCAGGGAACTGCGACCATTGAGATGGGATTTATCGTGCGCGGTCGTGAGGAATTGGCAAGACTGATTGAAAAGATGCGTCAGTTAGAAGGCGTGATCGATATAGAACGTAGTGTGGGGTAACAAAAAGAGATGAAAGTAGAACGTTTTTTAACTGGAATATTAAGTACGAACTGTTATGTTGCATGGAATGAACAGACGAAGGAAGCCGTAATCGTAGATCCGGCGGCATATTCCAAGAAGTTGGCAGAATTTCTCCGAGAAGAGGGATTAAAGCCGCAGGCAGTGCTTCTGACACATGGACATTTTGACCATATTATGGGGTTGGATGCATTGCTTGAGGAGTATCCGGTTCCGGTATATGTCCATGAAGCAGAGAAAGGACTGATCGCAGATCCGAAGACAAATCTTTCTTTGACTTATACAAACGGGTACGTCTTTGAGGATGCAACCTATGTAACGGATGGTCAGAAGATTACGGCTGCAGGAGTGACATTTGAAGTGTTATTTACACCTGGACATACATCAGGCGGATGTTGTTATTACGCAGAGACAGAGAATATGTTGTTCAGCGGGGATACACTGTTTCGGTGTTCCGTCGGAAGGAGTGATCTGCCGACGGGGGATGAGACGACATTGATTCGTTCTATCAAGGAGAAGCTTCTTGTTCTGCCGGAAAATACAGTGGTATATCCAGGGCATATGGCAGCGACGACTATTCAGACAGAGAAGACAGCAAATCCATTTCTGGCGTAAGTGGTGAAAAGATAAAACCAATTCTGTTCAGAAAAATGTCAGAATCATACAAGGATCAGAAAAGGTGTTTTGTGTAAGGTAACTGAGGGCGGGGAAGCATTTTCCCGTCCTTCCTTCGTAAGAGAGAAGAGGAGTGCTGTCTGTGGCAGTGGTGTAAAAAACACAGTGAGAGAATAAATGAGGAAGAGAAGAGAATGATTCGATTACGGATAAAAGACAAAAGTTATATCTATGATGTATTTCATATTGTAAAAGCATTTTTTCCAAATGAGACAGTAGAGCAGGAAATCGATGAGGAGCAGGGAATGTTTCTAGAGCTGGAGGTGTGTGTGCAGGAGCGCATTTGCAGAATCTGTGCGGAGATAAAGGAACTGGATGCATATGAGACAAAAAAAGAGAAGAAGCAGTATCTGGACCGAAAGATTTACCGGGCGCTTGCAGAATATTCCGGGAAAACGCTGGCATGGGGAATCCTAACGGGGATCCGCCCGACAAAAATCGCAATGAAGATGTTAGAGGAGCAGATGGAGGAAGCAGAGATTCAGAGAACTCTCATGGAACAATATCTGATGAGTGAGGAGAAAGCACGCCTTGGAATCGAGATTGCAAAGCGCGAGAAGGCCCAGCTGGAGCAGCTTGATTATGAAGATGGATATAGTCTCTATGTGGGAATCCCATTCTGTCCGACCACCTGTGCGTACTGTTCGTTTACCTCATACCCGATCGAAGCATGGAAGACGAGGGTGGAGGAATATCTCGATGCACTTTGCAAGGAAATCAGCTATGTCGGGGATATTTCAAAAGAGAAGAAATTAAATACCATCTACATTGGTGGAGGAACGCCGACTACATTGGAAGCAGATCAGTTAGATCGTCTGCTCACGCATTTGGAAGAGACATTTTCTTATGAGGAGATAAAGGAGATTACCGTGGAGGCAGGACGGCCTGACAGTATTACAAGAGAAAAGCTGGAAGTGCTGAAGCGCCACAAGATTCCGCGGATTTCGATTAACCCGCAGACGATGCAGCAGAAGACTTTGGATCTCATCGGGAGAAAGCATACCGTGGAGGATATTCTCCGCGTGTATGGGATGGCGAGAGAATTGGAGTTTGAAAATATCAACATGGATCTGATTGCCGGACTTCCGGGAGAGACGGTGGAAGATGTCAAAGATACGTTAAGGCAGATTGAGGAACTTTCTCCTGACAGTATTACGGTGCACTCGCTGGCCGTTAAGCGTGCGTCGAGGCTGGCACAGATGCCGGAATTGAAAGAGGCTGCGCTCCAGGAGGAAAGAGGACGGCAGATGGAAGCGATGATAGATCTCGCAGCGGAGAGTGCTGCGCGGATGGGAATGAAACCGTATTATCTGTATCGCCAGAAAAATATTGCTGGAAATTTTGAAAATGTTGGCTATGCAAAGGTTGACAAAGCAGGAATATACAATATACTTATTATGGAGGAAAAACAGTCTATCGTAGCAGTGGGAGCAGGAGCCTCCACAAAGGCTGTATTTTCGGCGGCAGAAGACCAGTTAAAGAACGGTCAGCCGGGAAAAGAAGTAAAATTAGAAAAAAGGATTGAGCGTGTGGAAAATGTCAAAGATGTGGGACAGTATATCGCACGGATCGATGAGATGATAGAGCGAAAGGGAGAACTATTATGGCATTAAAGAAAAAGCCCGTAACCGGGATGAAAGATATGTTACCGAGAGAGATGCAGATCCGGGATTATGTGATCCGTCTGATCAAGGAGACATATGGAACATTTGGATTCTCTTCGATTGAGACACCATGTGTGGAGCATATCGAGAACCTGTCGAGCAAGCAGGGGGGAGAGAATGAAAAGTTGATCTTTAAAATTTTAAAACGTGGAGAGAAGTTAAAGCTGGACACAGCAGAATGTGAGGCAGATCTCGTGGATGGTGGACTCAGATATGATCTGACTGTTCCGTTATCCCGTTATTATTCCAACAATGTCAGTGAGCTTCCATCTCCGTTTAAAGCGCTGCAGATGGGAAATGTGTGGAGAGCTGACCGTCCGCAGAGAGGGCGCTTCCGTCAGTTCATGCAGTGCGATATTGACATCTTAGGAGAACCAAATAATCTTGCAGAGATTGAATTGATCCTTGCGACGACGACACTGCTTGGGAAACTGGATTTTAAAAACTTTACTGTTCGTATCAATGACCGGAAGATCTTAAAGGCGATGGCAGCTTACAGCGGATTCGAAGAGAAAGACTATGATGATGTATTTATCATCCTGGACAAGATGGATAAGATTGGTCTGGACGGTGTAGAAAAAGAACTGCAGGAGCATGGATATCCGAAAGAAGCGGTTGAAAAATATCTTCAGTTATTCAAGGAGATTACAAATGATATCGAGGGAGTACGCTACTGCAAAGAGAAATTAGAGGGATACCTTGAGGAAGCGACTGCAGATGGGCTGGAGATGATCATCGCAAGTGTGGACAGTGTGAAAGAAGCAGATTTCAAGTTAAGCTTTGACCCGACGCTGGTGCGGGGAATGTCTTACTATACCGGAACGATCTTTGAGATTGCGATGGATGAGTTCGGCGGCTCTGTCGGAGGCGGCGGAAGATATGATGAGATGATCGGAAAATTTACCGGACAGCCGACACCGGCATGCGGATTTTCAATTGGATTTGAGCGGATCGTCATGCTGCTTTTAGAGAGAGGATATGAGATTCCGGACAACAAAGAGAAGCTGGCGCTCTTGATCGAGAAAGGAATGCCGCAGGAGAAGATGCTGGAAGTGTTGGCATTTGCAAAAGAGCAGCGCGCTGCAGGGAAGCAAGTAATGCTCTCGATCATGAAGAAAAACAAGAAATTCCAGAAAGAACAACTTTCTCAGGAAGGTTACACAGAAATTAAGGAATTTTTTAAATAAATATGGAGGAAAAGAACATGGCAGAATCAATGCAGGGCTTAAAGAGAAGCCACAGATGTGCAGAGTTAAGCAAAGCAAATATCGGCGAGACTGTGACCGTGATGGGATGGGTGCAGAAGAACCGTAATAAAGGAGGAATCGTTTTCGTAGATTTAAGAGACCGCTCCGGTCTGCTGCAGATCATTTTTGAAAATGGTTCCATCGATGAAGCCGGATTTGAAAAGGCAGGAAAATTAAGAAGTGAATTTGTAATCGCAGTAGTGGGAACTGTGGAGGCACGTTCTGGTGCAGTCAATGAGAATCTTGCAACAGGAGAGATCGAGATTCGCGCAAGAGAGATCCGGATCTTATCCGAATCAGAGACACCGCCGTTTCCAATCGAGGAGAACAGTAAGACAAAGGAAGAACTTCGTCTGAAATATCGTTTCCTTGACCTGAGAAGACCGGATCTTCAGAGAAATCTGATGATGAGAAGTAAGGCTGCTACACTGACACGTCAGTTCCTTGCAGAAGAAGGATTCCTTGAGATCGAGACACCGATGCTGATCAAGAGTACACCGGAAGGTGCGAGAGACTACCTTGTACCAAGCCGTGTACACCCAGGGAATTTCTACGCACTGCCGCAGTCACCACAGATTTTCAAACAGCTTCTGATGTGTTCCGGATATGATCGTTATTTTCAGATTGTAAAATGTTTCCGTGACGAGGACCTTCGTGCAGATCGTCAGCCGGAATTTACACAGATCGATATGGAGCTTTCTTTCGTAGACGTAGATGATGTCATCGATGTCAATGAAAGATTGCTGGCAAAATTATTTAAAGAAATCTTAGGTGTAGAAGTAAGCCTTCCGATTCCGCGCATGACATGGCAGGAGGCGATGGATCGCTTTGGTTCCGATAAGCCGGATATCCGCTTTGGAATGGAACTTGTGGATGTATCTGAAGTCGTAAAAGACTGTGAGTTCGTTGTATTTAAAAATGCACTGGAAAACGGAGGAAGTGTCAGAGGTATCAATGCCAAAGGGCAGGGAGCGATGCCGCGTAAGAAGATTGATAAACTGGTAGATTTCGCCAAAGATTTTGGTGCAAAAGGGCTTGCTTACATTGCGATCCAGGAAGACGGTACGGTGAAATCTTCCTTTGCAAAATTTATGAGCGAAGAAGAGATGCATGCATTGATCGAGGCGATGGGTGGAGAGAACGGAGACTTACTTCTCTTTGCTGCTGATAAGAATAAAGTTGTATGGGATGTGTTAGGAAATCTGCGTCTGGAGATCGCACGTCAGTTAGAGATCCTTGACAAAGGAGATTACAGATTCCTCTGGGTAACAGAATTCCCGTTATTAGAGTGGAACGAGGAAGCCGGAAGATATACAGCAATGCATCATCCATTTACAATGCCGATGGAAGAAGACCTTGACCTTCTTGATACAGATCCGGGAAAAGTCCGTGCAAAAGCATACGATATCGTATTAAACGGAACGGAACTCGGAGGCGGAAGTGTCCGTATCTTCAATCAGGAGATCCAGAACAAGATGTTTGAAGTGCTTGGATTTACAAGAGAGCAGGCAGAAGAACAGTTTGGATTCCTGTTAAGTGCATTCAAATATGGAGTGCCGCCGCACGCAGGATTAGCATACGGACTTGACCGTCTGATCATGTTGATGGCAAAAGAAGACAGCATCCGTGACGTGATCGCATTCCCGAAAGTCAAAGATGCCTCCGATCTGATGACAGAAGCGCCGGCAGCAGTTGACAGAAAACAGTTAGAAGAACTTGGACTTGAGATTGCAAAGATAGAAGAGTAGATCGTATTTAAAATTGCAAAGAAAAGAGAGCGCTGTGAAATAGGGAGAGGATTCCTTATTTCGCAGCGCTCTTTTTGAGTACAAATCAGATTTACGTGGGCCTATGAATGATAACCAAGCTCTTCTTCCAGTTTTTTCTTTGTCTGTAGCATCAGCTTGGAGAGTTCCAGGATACGCTCATCTGTCATGCGGACGGTCGGGCCGGAGATACTGAAAGCATATTTTGGCTTGCCGCTGTAATCCATGATCGAGGAGGCAATGCAGCGAACGCCGTTTTCATTTTCTTCATTGTCAAGTGCATAACCATTTTCCCGCGCTTCTTCCAAAATAATAAATAGTTCATCCAGATCGGTGACGGTATACTCTGTCAGTGCCTCGATCTTACTGTCGCCCCAGATTGTACGCACTTCCTCTGGACGCATCATGGCGAGCAGTGCTTTTCCGACACCGGAACGATACATTGGTGTGCGGCTTCCGACACGGGATACCATTCGCACCGAGTTAGAGCTGGATTCTACCTTGTCGATGTACACGACGTCCAGTCCGTCACGTTTGACAAGATGGACGGTCTCTCCGCTGATATCTGCGAGCTCCTTTAAATAAGGGTGAATGGTAGATAACACATCAATATGCCCTAAAATCCGGCTGGAAATTTCAAGCAGTTTAAAAGAAAGGGAATATTTTCCACTCTCTTCATCTTGACGCACATAATCCATATACATGAGTGAGGTTAGAAGTCGGTGGGTCGTGCTTTTATGTAAACCAAGCGTATTGCTCAGTTCAATCAGTCCGGTCGGACCGGACTTGGAAAGTTCTTCAATGACTGCAAACAGTCTGTCTGCGACCTGAATCGGATTTTTTTGTTCTGCAGTCTGAGTTGTAGTTTGGTTCTCTTTTTTATCGTACACAATCATTTCCTCCTAGAATCTGTGGACTATTGTAACATTTTATGAAAAGAGAAGCAATCCCCTTTCCAGATTCAGGGAGAACGGAAGTAGGTTTCGGGTGATCGGAGAATAAATCCTGCATTTGTTGGAGAAAATCGAAAGAAACATCTTGACTTTCTTACAAGAAGTAGTATAATGCAAATAAAGAGTATTGCATTATGAAACTAAGTTTCACAATGTGAAACAAAATGAAACGTAGAGAGATCCAGTCAGGAGGAAGTTAAATGAACGAAGTATTAGAGAAAATCCAGAAGATCGGAATCGTTCCGGTTGTTGTATTAAACGATGCGAAAGATGCAGCACCACTTGCAAAAGCACTTTGTGATGGTGGACTTCCATGTGCAGAAGTAACATTCCGTACAGATGCAGCAGAAGAGTCTATCAGAATTATGGCAGAGAAGTTCCCGAACATGCTTGTAGGAGCAGGAACCGTTCTTACAACAGATCAGGTAGACCGCGCAGTGGCAGCAGGAGCAAAATTTATTGTCAGCCCTGGATTGAATCCAAAGATTGTAAGATACTGTGTAGAGAAGAATATCCCGATCACACCGGGTACAACAAACCCAAGTGATATCGAGCAGGCAATTGAGTGCGGACTGGAAGTTGTAAAATTCTTCCCGGCAGAACCAGCAGGCGGAATCAACATGATCAAAGCGATGGCAGCTCCATACACAAACATGAAATTCATGCCGACAGGTGGAATTAACGCGTCTAACTTAAAATCTTACTTAGACTTCCCGAAGATCATCGCATGCGGCGGAAGCTGGATGGTAAAAGGAGATCTTGTAGCAGCAGGTAAATTTGATGAGATCGAAAAACTGACAAGAGAAGCAGTACAGTCTATGTTAGGATTTGAACTTGCACATGTAGGAATCAATGCAAATAGCGATGATGAAGCTGGAAATACAGCAAGTGCATTTGAAAAGATGTTCGGATTCACATCCAAAGAAGGAAATTCTTCATACTTTGCAGGAACTGGTGTAGAAGTAATGAAGACTCCATACAAAGGAACAAACGGACACATCGCAGTTTCCACAAACTACATCGACAGAGCAGTGAGCTATCTGGAAATGCTGGGATATGAATTCGATATGTCCACAGCAAAATACGATGCAAAGAACAATTTAAAAGCAGTTTACTTCACAGGAGAAGTTGGCGGATTTGCAGTGCATTTAGTACAGAAATAAGAAATGCTTACAGCTGCACGACATTGCAGCGTATCCGTTAGAAGTTTGTAATATTGATTATAGAAGATAAAATTACAATTTATGATTAAGAGGAGATTAAACATGGCAAAGAAAGTAATTACATTTGGAGAGATTATGTTAAGACTTGCACCGGAAGGATACTACCGTTTCGTACAGGCAGATACATTCGGAGCAACATACGGCGGAGGAGAGGCAAACGTAGCTGTTTCTCTTGCAAACTATGGATTTGATGCAAAATTTGTAACAAAATTACCGGCACACGAGATTGGACAGGCTGCTGTAAACTCTCTTAGAAAATATGGAGTAGACACATCTTACATCACACGTGGTGGAGACAGAGTAGGTATCTACTTCTTAGAGAAGGGTGCTTCCCAGAGACCTTCTAAAGTAATCTACGACAGAGCAGGATCTTCTATCGCAACAGCTACAAAAGAAGATTTCAACTGGAAAGAGATCTTTGACGGAGCAGAATGGTTCCACTTTACAGGAATTACTCCAGCATTAAATGATGAAGTAGCAGCAATCTGCTTAGAAGCTTGTAAAGCAGCAAAAGAGAATGGAGTGACAATCTCTTGTGACTTAAACTACAGAAATAAACTTTGGTCAAAAGAAAAAGCCGGAGAAGTGATGGGAGAATTATGTAAATACGTTGACGTATGTATCGCAAACGAAGAAGATGCAGCAGACGTATTCGGAATTCACGCAGCAAACACAGATGTTACAACTGGTACAGTAAACCACGAAGGATACAAAGATGTAGCAAAACAGTTAGCAGATAGATTTGGATTCAGCAAAGTAGCAATCACATTAAGAGAGTCTATCTCAGCAAACGACAACAACTGGTCTGCAATGTTATATGATGGAAATGACTACTTCTTCAGCAAAAAATATAAAATGCACATCGTTGACCGTGTAGGTGGCGGAGACAGCTTCGGAGGCGGACTGATCGCAGCTTCCTTAAACGGATTTGACTCACAGGCAACAATTGAATTTGCAGTTGCAGCTTCCTGCCTGAAACACTCTATCGAAGGAGATATGAACTTAGTATCTATGGATGAAGTGTTAAAACTTGCAGGTGGAGACGGTTCAGGCCGTGTACAAAGATAGTATATAATTTATTTTTAATTATATAAACCTGTATTTGCCAGTACAGGAAACGTCCAAACAGCTTATACCCATTTGAGCTGTACCTAAAATTATTTATATATTTTTTACCGTAGGGAATACAGGCAGAGGTGCATTGTATTCCCTATTTTCAAATCAGAGAGAATCATAATTGCAAAATGAATTAAAAGAGGTGTACCTTATGGAAACAAAAAAAGAATTTGATCTGCTTGCACTTGGAGAATTACTGCTTCGGCTGTCCCCGCCGAACAATGAGAGGATTGTGCGCGGAGAGACCCTTCAGAAACAGGCGGGCGGCGCAGAATTAAATGTGGTATCTGGTGTTTCCCTTCTTGGGTTACGTACCGGAATCATTTCCAAGCTTCCGGCAAATGACATTGGAACTTATATCAAAAATCGAGTGCGTTTCTGTGGCGTCAGCGATGACTATTTAGTATATGACAGCGAGAAAGATGCACGCCTCGGGGTATACTATTATGAAAACGGAGCATATCCGCGAAAACCGGGAATCGTCTATGACCGGATGTATACGTCTATGACAAAGATTGATGTGGAGGATTTTGATGAGAGTCTGTTTTCGTCAGCAAGATGTTTCCACACGACCGGAATCACACTGGCACTTAGTGAGAAGACACGTGAAACTGCAATAGAGATGATCAAACGGTTCAAGCAGGCAGGAGCAATGATCTCCTTTGATGTCAACTTCCGTGGAAACTTGTGGACAGGAGAAGAAGCGCGGGCGTGCATCGAGAGAATTCTCCCATATGTGGATGTATTTTTCTGTTCTGAGGAGACGGCGCGGCTTACGTTTGGAAAAGAAGGGGATGTCCGGACGATTATGAAGAGCTTTACGGAGGATTACCCGATTTCCATCGTAGCCTCTACACAGAGGATCGTCCACAGCCCGAAACGCCACACATTCGGTTCAGTAATCTACAATGCGAAGACGAATGTTTACTATGAGGAAGAGCCTTACCGAGATATCGAAGTCGTTGACCGGATCGGAAGCGGGGACGCCTACATTTCGGGTGTGCTATACGGATTGCTTGCACACAATGGTGATTGCCAGAAAGCGCTGGAATATGGAAATGCTACAAGTTCGGTGAAAAACACCATACCGGGAGATCTGCCATCCTCCGACTTAAGAGAGATTGAACGTATTATCCGAGCACATAAGAGTACGGGAAGACAAAGTGAGATGGATCGATAAGAAAGAAAAAATAGAACATATCGTTTTATGCAGGTAAAAAGCATGAAACGATATGTTTTATTGCTTATATGAAAAAATATTGCAAGGGACTATACTTTTGGAAAATAATCTTGTAATATAGGGTCATACAAGCAAATGGAAGCAAATGAGACATCAGAACGTGGAGGCAGCATGGAAAAGAATTACGAAGTGTTGAAGCATTATCTTCAAAGTGAAAAGCAAGCAGGAAATATGAAGAAGCGTCATAGAGTGCCGCAAATGCATAGAGATGAAGACCAGATTGTCATTTCGTATCCGAATGAAGAGGTATGCAAAGAGAGAGTTGTAATCCGTCAAAAATATAAAAATGTTCCGATTCCTAATCACAGACATGAGTATATCGAACTTTCTTTTATGATGGAGGGAGAACTTTCGGTGCAGATAGAAGGAAAGGAAATTCGAATGAAATCGGGAGATATCTGTCTGATGAATCGAAATGTAAGTCATTCTTCAGAGCGGGCAACAGATGATATTTGGATGTTTAATATATTAATGACGGCTGATTTTTTTGATACCATTTTTATGTATTTGTTTTCAGAGGATAAATACATTTCTAACTATATCATTAATAGTCTGTATTCGGAAAGTAAAAAGAAAAATTACATTTTTTATCATCTTCCGGAGGGAAGCTTTGAAGAAAAGGTTATGGAACAACTTATTTGTGAGTATTTTCTGGAAGAACAAAAGAATATTGGAAAGATTACCGCATGTCTGCTCTTACTTTTTACGGAAATATCGAGAGCGGTTGGAGTAGAAGATGAGGCAGTCATTACACAGAAAAGCATCAAGATCCAAAAAGAGGTAATTGAATACTTAAAGAAAAATTATCGAAATGCAACTTTGAATTCAGTGGCAAAAGAGTTGTGCTTCCACCCCAATTATCTTAGTGCACTGTTGAAAATGGATGGGAACCGGGGATTTAAAGATATTTTGTTTGACATACGTATGGCAGAAGCATCTAATTTATTATGCAAAACAGATAGGAAGATAGAGGAGATTTCATCTGAAATCGGATATGCGAATGAAGGGTATTTTTATAAATGCTTTAAACAAAAGTATGGCGAGTCTCCGGACAATTACCGAAAAAAGCATAAAAATCTTAATAAAAGACAGTAAAAGCTTTATTTTCTATATGAAAGGAAGGGAGGAAAAGAGATATAATTTTTACCTGAGAAAAGTATTTGGAGGGTAAGATGAGTACAAAAGTAAAAAATTCAAAAATGGAAGCCACACGTGTTATTATGACACCACTTGGTTCCGCGGCATCGAATGTATTCAATATGTTGAATATGTCGTTTTTCCTTGTGTTTAGTACAGAAGCACTTGGATTAAATATTATGATCATGGGGCTTGTAATGACTGCGATGAGAATCTTTGATGGGATTACAGACCCTGTCATTGGTTCGATCATTGACAGAACAGAGACAAGATTTGGTAAGTTCAGACCATTCTTAGTGATCGGATCTCTGATTATGCTTCTGGCAAGCTTTATGATCTATCTGTTTTCATTTGATATTCCACAGTCATATCGTATGGTATGGGTAATTCTGTGGTATGCGGTATGGGTAGTTGGATATACCTTTATGACAACGGTAAATAAATGTGTATTATCCATCGTAACAAAAAATCCAAAATATCGTCCACTTTCAGGCGTGGCAGGAGGATGCTATTCTACGCTGCTTAGCTTGATCATGACAACGGCTATTATTCCGATTTTACAGAAAAATGGTGGACTCGGATCGCAAAAAGGGTGGATGCTTATTATCATCAGTGCGTTTATCTTACATGCAATTCTTTTAGTAGGTTGTTTGTTTGCGATTTCAAGTTCTGATAAGCCAGAGTTTTACAGACAAGATCCTAACAAAAAGGAAGAGAAGATCACAATCAAAGACAGTATCAATGTGCTTCGTCTGAATCAGCCGCTGCGAATGTTGATCTTAGCTGCATCCACAGATAAGATTGCGTCAACAATCCAGACTTCAGTCATGACATACTTTTATATTTATGCGGTAGGAAACATTGATTTACAGCCGATCGTAGGAGGAATCTCTACGCCGATGTCCCTTGTAGGTGCATTTGTTGCAGGTTCTGTTGCAGTAAAATTTGGATGTAAGAAAGCATCTCTGATCGGAGCTGTGGCAAACTTGACTTTAGAGGCTATTTTAATTATTTTCCGTCCTTTTGGAGAGGGAACACTGTTTGTCTTTGTGGCATTGATGGCATTGAATATGCTCTTTAGAAGATTCTCTGCTCAAAATGTAGATCCAATGATCGCAGAGATCATCGACTATCACAAATTAAAAACAGGAAAGTTTATGCCGGGATTCATCGGTGCTACATTTTCACTGGTAGATAAGGTGATCAGTGCATTTGGTTCTTCGATTGTAGGTATCCTTATGGGACTTGCAGGATACAGCGCAGGAGCAGAACCGACAACTACATTGTATATCGCAACAATCGCAATGTACCTTGGAGCTCCGCTGTTGGGAGATTTGGCGAGTGTGATCGCTCTGAAGCGGTATCATATTACGGCAGAAGAGTACAAAGAAATGTATGGAGATAAAGCAATTTTAAGTAAAAAAGAAGCTAACAAATAAGAGGTGAATAGGTTGAAAGAAATTTTATTGAATGACAACTGGCTTTTTCACAAAGAAAATGAAGTGGAAAGCTGTGTGACATTGCCTCACACATACAATGCTGTCGATGGTCAATCAGGAATTTCGATGTGGAGAGGAAAAGGCTTTTACAAAAAAGAGATTCTTTTTTCAGAAGAGAACTTAAAAGAAAAGATTTTCCTGGAAATCGGCGCATCTGCGATGAAGAGTACTGTGTATATGAATGGAAAAACTATTTGTCACAATACTTGTCCATACGCAATGTACAGAATTGCGTTGAATGAGCACATCACGGTTGGAAAAAACTTGTTAGAAATTGTAACAGACAATACGGCGACGGATGAAGTGTATCCGCAGATGGCAGATTTCTCGTTCTATGGAGGCGTCTATCGGGATGTAAAATTAGTGTTCGTGCCACAACAGCTTCATTTTGACTACTTAGATGGCAGCAGAGATGGTGTGCAAGTCAGAACACAGAAGTTGGATGGACAAAAGTGGGAAGTCACAGTAACCGGTTGTGTGATCAACGAAGGAAAAGATTGCGAAGGAGAAGTCAAAGTATCTGTTTTAGATAGACAGGGAGTAGTCCTTGAAAAGACTCTTAGCATGTATTTCTCTGAGAAACAGGCATTTACGATCCGGACAGAAATAGATCACCCACATTTATGGATGGGAGTAGAAGATCCGTATTTATATCAAGTACAGGTTGAAATCTGCACAAAAGATGGAGTGGAAGAAACACGCAATATTGCAACAGGATTCCGTGAAATCAAGATTGATCCGGAGAAAGGAATGTTTTTAAACGGAAAACACATCAAGATTCGAGGAGTTGCCCGTCATCAAGATTTTGGCGGTGTGGGAAATGCAGTTTCCAAAGAGCAAATGGAAGAAGATCTTTCTCTTGTAAAAGAAGTGGGAGCAAATTCCGTTCGTCTTTCACATTATCAGCACGATGATTATTTTTATCGCCGCTGCGATGAAGAAGGAATTCTTGTATGGGCAGAAGTACCATTCATCAGTATTTTATCAGAAAACGAAAAAGCAGATGAAAATATCAGACAGCAGATGGAACGTTTGATCAAACAGTGTGGAAATCACATCTCGATTTATTGCTGGGGTGTGCAAAACGAGATTACAATTGCAGGAGAGACGGCAGAGATCCACGAAAAGGTAAAAGCGATGGCAGCGTATACAAAGCAGTTAGATCCGAGCAGGTATACAGCAGAGGCAAATATCTATTCCGTGGCAAATGAAAGTCCTTTGAATCGAATGGCAGATTTAGTTGGGTATAATCTGTACTATGGATGGTATTATGATAAGATGACAGGGCTGCAGCAGCGTCTGGATGAGTTCCATATGGCCTGTCCGGATGTTCCGCTGCTTGTGACAGAATATGGTGTAGATACCAATCCAGGCTATCACTCTTATGAACCGAAGACGAAAGATTATTCGGAAGAGTATCAGTTGTTGTTCTCGGAAAATGCGCTGAAAGCTTTTGAAGAGCGGGATTACTTTGTCGGAAGTTATGTTTGGAATCTGTGTGATTTTGGAAGCGCCAACCGTGATGAAGGCGGAAAGCAGGGACAAAATCAGAAGGGACTTGTGACGATTGACCGAAAGATCAAGAAAGATGCATATTACTTATACAAAGCAAACTGGTCAAAAGAAAGCTTTGTAAAATTAGCTGGCAGCAGATTTGTAAATCGTCATCAGGAAGAGAATACAATTACAGTATTGTCCAATCTTAAAAAGCTTGAAGTATATGTCAATGGAAAGCTTGCTGGTGTGAAAGAACAGCCAGAACCAATGACGAATTTCACGGTAGTACTTCCGATGGGAGAAAACAAAATTACTGTAAAAGGGTTTGACCAAGCAGAGACAGTATATGAAGATGAGATGGTGCTTCATCGAGTGACAGAGCCGGATAAGAGCTATGAATATGTACAGAAAGATCAAGGCGGAAATGTCATTAACTGGTTTGAGAAGTTTGACTTGGAAGATGCCGGTACAGAGGAGATTGCATTGGATCCGGAGTGCTATTCTAGTATGGATAAGCTTGGAGAGATCATGAAGCATCCAAAAGGTGAAGCGATTATTTTGAAATATTTTGGAGAAATGGTAGATCACCCTAAATTTGCAATGATGAAAGTAATGACATTAGATGCGATGAGCAAATTAAAGAATTTGGGAATTCCGAAAGAATTAATTCTTGTCATTAACCGCGAATTGCAGCAGATAAAAAAATAAGTAAAAAAGAAAAATAGAAAATGCCAGACAGAAAGTCTTTATGAGAGAAGCTCATTTGGAATTACTGTCTGGCATTTTTGGATCTTTGTTAAGAGGTGGAGTGAAATATTTTTGGAAATATAGGAGGCTTATCCTGTAAGGAGAAATTGGGAAGATTCCTCTTGAAAAGCTAGGTAGCCAATCGTGATGAAATTCTATAAAGTTTCATCTGATTCTTTCTGAAGCATACAGCCGTGTCTGAAAATGTTTGCAAGAATCAGTGCGATACATCCGGCAAGAATCCATGAAAATCGTAATGGATTGTTGAAATAAAATGTTTGATACGCGATTCGAAATACAATCATCTGTAACAGAAACTGGCTGAAAATACCGAGAAATAGCATACTGTATGCAATCCGGTTGATATAGAATATAATTTCAGGAAAGAAAGGGGTTGAAGTTATTTTTAATTTCCGGAAAATTTTCTGAAACTGTACACAGATCAGAAGTTTGGGCAGGTATTCTAGAAGAATATCCAGGATAGTCAGAGGGATACCAAGTAACTGTGCAGAAGTATTCATATAATTTGGTGGAAGATAGCTTTCAGAAAGCCTCAAAAAACCGAAAAGAAGCTGAATCTTTATGCCGTTTCCGGTATCAATCACGGAGATACTGTCTGCTGGTGAACAGCAGAGGAAAATAGTATTACAGACAGAACATGCAATCATAAAAAATAAGTAAAGCGTATAGAGGAAGAGAATCCACTTGCAAAGAGCAAGGGGCTGCTGGACCGGATCATTTGACCGTGGGTGAGAAAGGGAATCCGATATTGCCTTCATAGAAAGACCTCCTTTAATAAGGTAAAAAAGTACCGTTTGCTAGTATTATCTTTGTAAAAATATTATAGCAAGGGTATATACATATATCAATAATAAATTAATGATAAACATTAAAAATGCAGTCGTAAAGAAAAAGACAACAGAATAGGAAAATACCAGGGAGGACATCTTAGTGAGAGGAATTCAGTTCGATGTCCCGGTATTTTCTGGTTACGTCTTATTGTATAGAAAATTCCTTTTTAGGGGAAATTTTTGTGGATATTTCTTATTGTTTAATATCCTAAATCTTCTCCAATCAAAATGACCTTGATACGACCGGTATGTCTGGAGTGCCTTGTGACAACGACCTGACAGCACATACAGTCCGCAGAATGGCAGTCTGCACATGTGCCTGTTACTTTACAAGGTGTGTTTGTCTGAAGTCTTGCAGCATTTGCAGGAGTAGCAATATTTTGAACGCGTGCGATTCCAGATGGAACATCTGTGACAATTTTATTCATTCCTGCAAGGATGATAACATGCTCTGGTCCGTGAATCAGACAGGCAAGTCGATTTCCGTTTCCGTCGATATTGATCAGCTCACCGTCAATGGTAATGGCATTGGAACTCATAAAGAAGAAATCAGAAGCTGCACTTTTTAAGTAAACTTCTTTTCGCTCTTGCGGAGTGCGGGCGAGCCCTCGGTCAATGAGTGTTATATCTGCTTCGCGGAGCGCCTGGAGCATACCGCTCTCTTCCAGTGTGACAGACCCGCCAAAGCTTACTGAAGATTTTGCTGGGATAAAAGAAAGAGCTTGCTGAACGGCTTCAGAAGCAGTCGGACAGTAGTACCCCTCCATATTTCGTTTTGCCAGTTTTTGAATGATCGTATTGGCCAACGCTGCGCGTGCCTGTTGTTTTGGTGTTGTATCAGTTGCCTGTGTCATAAAGAATACCCCCTTATAAAAGTGTGTGGTCAGAGTACTGCAAAATGAAAGCTGTTATTTCTTTTGCAGCAGCCTTATTTTTTGTATTATCATACCGCAGTTTTTTTGCATGGGCAAGAGAAAATCGAAAAGCAAACTAGTTTAGTGAGCGTGCACGCTTAAAAAATTTGTGCATGCAATACGAAAAAGCTCTCGCATAGGTGATGGTAGAATAAGAAAATTGTGAATAATAACGAAAAAATACAGAATATTAATTAAAAGTAGATAAAAAAACTGAAATATAGTATGATAAAAAAAGAATACCTAAATCTCAAGTGCAAGCGAGCATTCACTTCTATGTAATTGCAACATCTGGAAGTGATGCGGTACATGGATTCGGAAGGAGGGGATTTTATGAAGACAATCAAAAAATGGATGGCATATTTTATGGCAGTTCTGATGTTATGCAGTATGTCTCAGGTGAGAGTATTAGCGGAAGATGCCTTGCCGACAGCGGACACTCCTAAGATTACAGAATTTAAGATTCAGGGAGTAAAAGGAACGGTGGATGATCAACAGCAGAAAATTAATGTGGCAGGGCTTCCGTGTAATACAGATCTTACAAGTCTTACCGCAGAGGTTACCTGTGATCCGGCAGATGCTATAGTACGGTTTGATCCGTTGAAGCCGTCAGCAGATGATGGGCAGAAGAAGCTGGAGCAGGGAAATGCATTGCAAACAGAAGACTTTTCAGTACCGAGAATATGTAACGTAGAGTATCAGGGACAAATAAATTCTTATACAGTGACAGTGAGTACCCTTTCGCATGCGGGAGATCCAGCGACTTGTACAAACGATTCCGTATGTAAAACATGTGGAATGTTACTGGAAGAAAAATGGGGGCATGATCTTTTAGCGGCAACTTGTACCGAAAAAGCAAAATGTCAGAGGAGTGGTTGTAGTTATACAGAACCTGCCCTTGGACATGATCTCTCTAAGGCGACTTGTACCGAACCGGCAAGATGTCAGAGAGAAGGCTGTGACTATACAGAAGGCGAAGCGCTTGGACATGATCTTTCAAAGGCAACCTGTACGGAACCAGCAAGATGGCAGAGAGAAGGCTGTGATTATACAGAAGGCGAAGCGCTTGGACATGATCTCTCTAAGGCAACCTGTACGGAGCCAGCAAGATGCCAGAAAGAAGGCTGTGACTATACAGAAGGCGAGGCTCTTGGTCATGATCTTTCCAAAGCGACTTGTACGGAACCTGCAAGATGTCAGAGAGAAGGCTGTGACTATACAGAAGGTGAGGCTCTCGGACATGATCTCTCTAAGGCAACCTATACGGAACCAGCAAGTTGTCAGAGAGAAGGCTGCGACTACACAGAAGGAAAAGCCCTTGGTCATGATATTTCTAAGGCAACTTGTACAGAGGCAGCAAAATGTCAGAGGGAAGGTTGTCATTATACAGAGGGAAAGCCGCTTGGACATGATATGAATGCCTGGACTGTTACAAAGAAAAGTACAACGACAGAGAAGGGAGAACGGGCACGAAATTGTAAGCGCTGCGACTATCGAGAGACTGAACTTATAGAACGACTGAGTCGGAAGGCAGATGCCGGGAAAAACCAGGTTGCAGATTTAAGGACAGATATTAATTATCCTTTGGATGAGACGATCACATTTCATCTTTACGGAGCTGAACAGGATAATACAGAACCGGTAGAAGGCGATACCAGATACGTTCCGGAGAGCTGGAAGATTGAAAATCAGTTTGACTGGAGAGAGACTGATGGAGAATCTGGATTTCAAATACACAAGGCAGGATTTTATAAGGTGATGGCATCTTTCCGGCAACAGAAGTTTGAAAGTGGAACGTGGCAGAATACGGATCGGACAGATATAAAAGAAGTGACGATCAAAGCGGGAACAGAGGCGCAGCGGGAAGAACAGGCAAGAAAGGATGCAGCAAAGAAAGCGGCGAAGACGGGAGATACGAGCCAGATGTTTGTTTATATTCTTCTTCTGCTTGTGGCAGCAGGACTTGCAGTATTTGTGATTGTTCGAAATAAGAAGAAACAACAATAAGCCATTGGATATAGAATTGTTGAAAACAGATAATATTTGAAATTTGAAAAGGGAGGCTGTTTGTAACAGTCTCTCTTTTTTGATATGCGGGAATCTTCGTAGATGGGATTCAAAAGAAATTTGCGATGTACCTATGTTACATAGACAACAAAAAAACTTTACAGTAACCTGTAAAGCTTCTGAAGAGCACGAGACGGGATTCGAACCCGCGACCCTCGCCTTGGCAAGGCGATACTCCACCACTGAGCCACTCGTGCATGTTGTTTAGTTGTTTGTGTTCCCTTGAACAATACATACTATACAGGATAAAAAGGGATTTGTCAACAGAAAAATTGAAAAAATTTATTTTTTTTAATTTTTCTGTAATTTACCATCAATTACGAACAAGGTATTCTCGCAATGGAGTGGAGGGTGAGTTGGATAAATAGAATCGAATATGGTAAATATCGGTGTGAAGGTCATAATTGATTTCTTTTTGTTTGCAGAGAATGGAGTCTTTTAAAAGAGCGAGTCTTTGTTCCGAATAGTCTTTGGGGATAGAGACATCGATTGTAAGCTCAGAAAGATTATAGCACTCTGAACGATGTTGTCTGATGATATGATAGGTTGGATGAAGATAATTCCAAATGATTCCGAAAAGAACCAGAAGGAGAAGAAGCCGAAATGATTTTTTGCCTTTCAAAGATTTACACCCCCTGCATATATAATATATCCTATAAATAACACACCTGTCAAATCTATAGCTTATTTATTTAGGATTACTTGGATATAATAACAGTCAGATAAGTACAGGGAGTGAATCGAAATGGAAGATGTAGGATATTTAAAAGTCAAAATTGAGGAGTTGCTGAAAGAGAGAAATATTTCTAAAAATAAAATCTGTTTTGATCTGCGGATACAGAGAACACAGTTGAACCGTTACTGTAAAGGAGATGTACAGAGGCTGGATGTAAATCTTTTATGCAGAATCTGTGATTATACGAATTGTAGGATTCAGGATGTGATCGAATATATTCCAAGGACAGAGAAGGTGCTGGAGGAAGATGGAGAAGATACAGTACACTAGAAGGAATTGTGAAATGGCAGGTGAGTAGAGGGAAAAATTTTTCTGAACAGATGCCAAATAGAAGAGAAAGCTGGTAGGAAGCAATAGCAAAACAGAAGTTTTGCAATATTGTGTCTCTACCAGCTTTCCTTTTTATCAGATAAGAAATTTATTTGAAACCATTCTTAGTTCCAAGCATCTGTGTCGGTCAGATTGAGATTAGATGCTTGAAAGACAGGGTCTTTGCCCTGCTTTTTTTGCGCACGGTAATCGTCAAGCACGCGGAATGCAATATTTCCAAGAAGCAGGATAGCAAAAATATTGACGAGAGCCATAAGTCCCATCAGAACATCGGCGAGATTCCACACAGTTGAAAAATTTGCCTGTGCGCCGAAAAAGATGGCAATGAGGCAGGTGATACGGAAAAGATTCAAAAGAACAGGACTGTTTTTGATAAACAGAATGTTGGCTTCTGCATAATAGTAGTTTCCGACAAGGCTTGTGAATGCGAAAGCAAAAATGGAGAAGGTAATAAAGTGGATTCCCCATGTTCCTACACTGCTCTGCAGGGCTGCCTGTACATATGGAATGCCGTCTAATGTTCCCGGAACTCCTTTGACATTGGAAAGCAGCAGGATGAAAGCAGTTGTGGTGCAGATCAGAAGTGTGTCGATAAACACAGATAAGATCTGTACGAGTCCCTGCTTGACTGGGTGGGAAACAGCGGCAGAAGCAGAAGCATTTGGCGCACTTCCCATCCCGGCTTCATTTGAGAATAATCCCCGTTTAATACCGATCAACACAGTGCTACCAGCAAAACCTCCGATGATTGACTCGATATCAAAAGCTTCGGAAAGAATCGTTTGAAACATTTCCGGAACGGACGACAGGTTTGTTACAGTTACATAAACTCCTACAAGAATATAAATTCCCGCCATGATCGGAACAAGCACAGAAGTAATGAAACTGATCCGGTGAACTCCACCGAAAATGACAACTGCCGTAAGCAGGGCAAGAACTGCTCCGACAACTGCCGGAAGCATTGTGTTGGAATAGTCTTTGACATAGTATTCGAGGGAGGAAGAAATATTATAGGCCTGGAGTCCATTGAAGCCATAGGCAAAGCAACAGATTAAAAGGACAGAAAAGATGACGCCCAGCCAGCGCTTTTTTAATGCGCGCTCAATGTAATAGGAAGGCCCTCCGCGGAAAGAATCTCCGTCTTTTACTTTATATACCTGTGCAAGCGTACTTTCCACAAATGCAGAAGCTCCGCCGATCACTGCCATGATCCACATCCAGAAAATGGCTCCGGGACCACCTGCTGCAAGTGCAGTTGCGATTCCGGCAATATTTCCGGTTCCGACTCTCGAGGCCGTAGAAATCATCAGAGCCTGAAAGGAAGATACTGGTTTTCCGGAGGCATTTTCTCCGTCAGAAGATTTTTCTTTCAGTGCAAGGAATGCATCTTTTAAAAGTGTGAGCTGGACAAACCGTGTCCGGATAGAAAAATAGATTCCGGCGCCCACTAACAGAAAAATTAGAATATAGCTGTACAGAAAATCATTTACATGTGATAAAAAATTGTTCATAGTCATCTCCTTTGTTCTAGAATGTCGTAGAGTACTGCGTATCAAAGTATGGACATTCTTTTATAAAATAGCATTTCCAGTAAAAAAATATTTAGTAATATTGCTTGGAAGGCAATGATCTGAAAAATAAGAAATACGCTTTAGAAGTTTAATATAAAAATTTTTCAAAGTCAATATAAGAATCAGAATCCTGGAAAAAGAAAACAAAGAAAGTATTGCATCAGGAAAATGGATATGGTAGAATTGGGGCGAAAATAAATATAGAAAAGCAGAGTAGAGATGTGTGCGTTAAGTGCCAGACGGACGGGGAGTTGCCGGCTGGACGAAGAGCAGAAGTAGCTTGCGGTACATATTTCGCATCCCGCTGCTGCACATAGAAATGATATGTGAATACCTTCTATGCGTGGCTTCTGGACTACTGCAAAGGAGGTATTTTTTATGAAACAAATGAAACAACAGTTTGTAGACTCCTGGCATGAGTTAAGACACTTGAAGACAGTCGTTGTGACAGCGATGCTGATTGCGGTTGGAATTATTCTGGGATATTTTTCTATCACAGTGACCCCGTATCTGAGAATCGGATTTTCGTTTATTGCAAACGAATTGACAGCACTTCTTTTTGGGCCGGTGGTCGGTGGTGTCATGGGCGGAATTGCAGATATTATCAAATATCTCATCAAGCCAGACGGGCCATATTTTTTTGGATTTACACTGAGTGCAATTTTAGGTCCTGTGATCTATGGAATCATGCTCTATAAGAAACCGCTGAGTTTTCCGAGGATTTTTATAGCTAAAGTGCTTGTCGCAGTTTTCGTGAATCTTCTTCTTGGAACTTATTGGCTGTCTATGCTTTATGGAAAAGGATTTCTTGCATTGCTTCCGGCAAGAGCGCTCAAGCAGGTGTGTTCGGTTCCGGTAGAAGCGGCATTGTTTTATATCATCGTAAAGACATTGGGGAAAGCACACTTTTTCTCTGAGGTTCGTGCAAAGCGATAACGTATAGTATTAGAAAAGCAGTCAGTCATTGCGGCGGGCTGCTTTTCCTGTTCCATATTTTGGGAGACTAAATCCAATCCAAAAGGGATAAAACTGTGAAAAGGGATAGAGACTAAAAAAGATATCAACAAGTATTTTTGGGAAAAGGTGCAAAAGGGGAGAAATCATGGAGGCGGAAGTAGTTCAATATCTTCTGAAAGAGGAGAAAGGAAAACGTGCAGTACTTGCGAGACTGGTATTGTACTGTGCGCCATTTTTAAAGCGATTGAAGATTTCAGCCATGATCTGGATGCCGGAAGAACTTTTAGAAGAACTGGAAACGCTTATAGACGAGATGGGGATTTTGTGTGAGAGGATGGATCAAAAGTCGGGGAAAATTTTGATCTTTCTTTATCGGGAAGAAACACTTTGCAGATATCTGATGCGGGAAAGTCAGGAAGCATTTCTTTTGAATTGTGGTTATCAAAAAGGAAATCTGAAAGGGAAGATCAGGCGGTTTGCGGAGCGTATTTCTATTGAAAAAGAGAAGGGGAGATTTCCGCAGGAGGCGGGGATTTTTCTTGGCTACTCTTTTGAGGATGTGGAAGGATTTGCCGGCATTTCCGGAAAAGAATGCATGATGACTGGGTATTGGAAAGTGTATGGGCACAGAGCAGAAAAAGAAATGCTGTTCATGATTTATGATCAGGTGAAAGTGTGGGCTGTCAATGAATTTCTGGCAGGAAAAACAGCGGGAGAAATCTGTCGCTAAAGCGGATCAGGAGCAAAGCGCAGGACAGAAAGTGTTGGATTTCGTTTCAATTCATGTTACAATACGAAAGAGGTTCTGAAAGAAGATTTCAGGCGGTCGAAAGTGAAAAATAGATTCTAACATAGAAGAAAAAGAGAAAGAAGAAGGTGGAAATATGAGTTATGCAGATAAAGTGTTTATAGAAATGTGCCGTGATATTATTGATAATGGAACAAGCACAGAAGGAGAAAAAGTGCGACCAAAGTGGGAAGACGGGAGTTATGCGTATACGATCAAGAAGTTTGGAGTAGTAAATCGCTATGATCTGTCAAAGGAATTCCCGGCACTGACACTCCGCCGGACAGGAATCAAGAGTTGTGTAGATGAGATGCTCTGGATTTGGCAGAAAAAATCAAATAATATCCATGACTTGAATTCTCACATATGGGATAGTTGGGCAGATGAGGATGGTTCAATCGGGAAAGCTTATGGGTATCAGATGCAGGTAAAGCATCAGTACCGGGAAGGAATGATGGATCAAGTAGATCGTGTAATCTATGATCTGAAAAATAATCCTTACAGCAGAAGAATTATGACAAATATTTATGTACATCAAGATCTTCATGAGATGAATCTTTATCCATGTGCATATAGCATGACTTTTAATGTGACGAAGCGAGAAGACAGCGAGAAACTTGTGCTAAATGGAATTTTAAATCAGCGATCCCAGGATGTATTGGCGGCAAACAACTGGAATGTCTGCCAGTATGCAGTGCTTCTGCATATGTTGGCTCAGGTATGTGATATGCAAGTGGGAGAGTTTGTTCATGTAATTGCAGATGCACATATCTATGACAGACACATTCCTTTGATTGAGGAACTGATCAAACGAGAACCACTTCCGGCTCCGAAATTTTGGCTGAATCCGGACATTAAGGATTTCTATGCATTTACACCGGAGGATGTGCGTTTAGATGATTATCAGACCGGACCACAGATCAAAAATATCCCGATTGCTGTGTAGAGAGTTAAAGTCATACAGTATATGGATCGTGTAGTCAGAGAAAAAAACAGAGTTTTGGAGGAAGAAAGATGAATATTATTGTTGCAGTAGACAAAAACTGGGCAATCGGAAAAGATAACAAGCTTCTTGTCAGCATTCCATCTGATATGAAGTTTTTCCGGGAGACGACAACCGGGAAAGTGGTTGTCATGGGAAGAAAGACATTAGAAAGTTTTCCGGGCGGACAGCCGTTGAAGAAGCGGACGAATATTGTGCTGACTTCTGATAGAAATTATAAGGTAAAAGATGCGATTGTCGTGCACACTGTGGAAGAGTTGCTGCAGACGCTGAAAGCATATAAACAGGAAGATATCTATGTGATTGGTGGAGAGAGTGTGTACAGACAACTGCTGCCTTACTGTGATACAGCACATATCACAAAAATTGATCATGTCTATGAGGCAGATACTTATTTTCCGAATCTGGATACGGATGAGGAATGGGAGATTACAGGAATCAGCGAAGAACAGACTTATTTTGATCTGGAATATGAATTTGTAAAATACGAGAGAAAATAAAAAATAAAATCGGCTGCCGTGGATGGCACAGAAGTAAATCTGTGAAAATCTGCGGCAGCCTTTTTGTTCAGGAGAAAGGAGTGTAAGTGACTGTCAGGATCTATCGGAAATTTCCGAAGTGTGTTCCTGGATTTGTCTGACATATTCTTTTGGAGTCATTCCGAATTCTTTTTTGAATGCACGGAACAAGTGATTGTAGTTTCCGAGTCCGCAGATTTTGTAAATCTCGATCATCGGGTAGCCTTTTTCCAGCAGCCGTTTACAAAGATCCAGTTTGGATTTGACGATGTAGCGGTGGACAGTCATCCCGGTCTGCCGTTTGAATTCCCGGCAGATGTGGTATTTACTGATGTAAAATTCCTTTTCCAGTCGGTCCAGGGAGATTTCTTCGTGCAGATGATGCTTGATGAAAATGAAAATATCATCGAGAGAAAGGCGGGGGCGCACTTTTGTGTTTGTCTGGAATTCTGTACGGATGCAGGCGCGCAGGACAAGCACGATCAGCATTGTGAGAATGCTGTCTTCAAAGAGCCGGTGGCCGAAATCTGTCTGTTCCTGAGGGAGAGTCAGGAGCTTTTTGGATAGATTTTTGATCAACATAGTAATCTCTGAAGAAGAGTGGACACAAGTACACTCATACGGTACGACATGAAAACAGGATTCCAGATCAGTATTCTCATCGGAGAGACGGGTGAGAAGTTCACTTGTAAATCCGACTTGAAGAAATTTCAGAGGGATTTTCGATGGTGTATATTCTAAGAGAAAAGTAGTATTTGGGTTTACAAGCAGGATGTCTTCGGTGGCACATAAAAAAGTCTGGTGATCATAGGTGTAGCTGCATTTTCCGGATGTGACAAATAAAATCATATAAAAATTACCGGAGGAAAAGGTTTTCTTTTTCGCATTGGTGTATACATATTCTTTTGCAAAGTATTCTTCACGCATCAGTTATCTCCTAAAATTTGTATTCAAAATACACAAAAAATGAAACTTATTTTTATCTATAATGACTAATATAGATAATATATCAATTTTTGAATATTTTCAAGCAAAAAATGGATATGTTTTCTTATTTCAGAAAGCTATAATACTTTCTAACGACAGCGTTCTGTCAAAGAAATAACAAAGATACAATAAGAAAACATGCGAGGAGGAAATTATTGTGAGAGAGTTTTCCATGAAAGACAAAATTGGCTACACCCTCGGGGATTTGGGGTGCTGCTGTACCGAGCAGTTCAGAGCAATGTTTTTGACAGTGTTCTACACGCTTGTACTGAAAGTAAATCCTGTCCATGTCGGAATCATCCTGCTGATCACAAAAATATGGGATGCAATCAATGACCCGATCATCGGTGCGATCATCGACTCAAGAAAGTCGACAAAGGGCGGAAGATTTATTCCGTGGATCAAAGCATTCTGTGTTCCGATGGGTGTGCTGTGTGTGATCGGATTTTTAGATGTCAGCAACTGGGACTATAAATTCAAGTTGGCATATATTTTGATCACCTATATTCTTTATGAGGCGATGTATACTTGTGTAAATGTTCCGTTTGGTTCACTTTCCAGTGTCATGACAGATGATGTCAATCACCGGACAGATTTATCCCGTTACAGAAGCCTTGGCGGAACGATTTTTATGACCGTGATCGTAATTGTAGGGCCGCTTGTACTTTATAAGGACAATAAGCCAGTTGCATCCAGATTTACTCTGATGGCACTTCTCTGTGCGACAATCGGTGTGTTCTGCCTGATCGTGACAAGCTCCTGGTGTAAGGAACGTATCGAATGGAAGGTGCAGGAAGGCAAGAAATTCAACTATTTAGATGCGCTGAAAAATGTTATCAAGAACAGAGCATTGCTTGGACTGATCTTTTCAAGCCTTGCAGGAATGATTGCAGCAAGTGTTGTAAATGGATTGAATACTTACTTATTTAAAGATTATTTCGGAGATGTGAAAGTAATGTCAATCTCTGGTATGTTAAATACTGTGTATGCAATCATCACATTTATCGGAACAAAATATGTTTCCAAGAAGCTTGGAAAAAAAGAATGGTGTATGTACGGAGCAGGATTTGCAGCACTTGTCTTTGGTATTTTATTTTTTGTACCGGTGAAAAATCCACTTGTATTTATTGCAATCAATGGAATCTGCTATCTCGGAGCAAGTGGTTTTCAGGTGCTGATCTGGGCAATGGTAAATGACGCGATCGATTATCAGGAGTTGATGACAGGAGAAAGAAATGAAGGTATGGTATACTCTACCTACTCTTTCTTCCGGAAGCTGTCATCGGCAGTCAGTGCAAGTCTTAGCAGCTTTACACTTGCAATGATCGGATATAATGTAAATGAAGTAGTACAGACAGCGGCAGTAAAAGCAAATATATGGAAATCTTACACCGCAATTTATGCAGTGGGATATTTGATCGCAGTACTGATTTTATTCTTTGTATATCCATTGTCAAAGAAAAAGACAGAACAAATGTTAGAAGAGCTTGCAAAAAGAAGAGCAAAGGGAAAAGGAGGCAGATAAATGGTCCGTTATATTGAAGTTGAAAATAGAAAAGGAAAAATTCTCCGTGGATTTTTAAATCTTCCGGACGGAGTAGCGCATCCGCCGGTTGTCTTAAATCTACATGGATTTGGAGGAAGTCTGTCCGGGTACAAATATGCACATACACATTTGGCTAGAACACTGGAGGCGGAGGGAATCGCATGTATGCGATTTGACTTCTACGGATGTGGGGAAAGTGACGGAGAGTTTGATGAGATGACATTTACCGGACTGCTTGAGGATGCGGAGGATGCCTATGCATGGCTGAAAAGTCAGTCATGCGTAGACGGGGAGAAAATTATTTTATCCGGTCAGAGTATGGGCGGATTTGTGGCGGCAAGTTCGGCTCCACGTATTCAGCCGTACGGTTTGGTTCTGATGTGTCCGGGAGCAGGAATGTGGTATGGATGCAAAGAGCGCGCAGATTACTTTAAGAATCTCGGAATGACCTTCGCAGATATGGAAGGACTGAGGTTCGGTCTGGAGTTTAACTATGACCTTGCAAAGTATTCACCATTTGAAGACGCAAAAGGATATGAGGGCAGTGTGCTGATCCTGCGTGGAACAAAAGATGAGCTTGTCGATGATAAAACTTGTGAAACATATATGGAATGTTATACCGGAGCGAAAAAATTCGTGAAGATCGAAGGCGGCAATCATAATTTTGCAAGTATTCCGGCAAGAGAAGCGTGTGAGGCAGAAATTGTAAATTATGTAAAAGAGATTATCTGATTTCAGAAAGGCAGGAGAACAAGATGAAATTATTAGAGAGCATTCAAGTAGGGAATACAACACTGAAAAACAGAATTATGTTTCCACCTCTGACGACAGGATATGAGGCAAAGGATGGAAGTATTACTCCGCAGAGTCAGGCGTTTTATGAGAGACTTGCGGAGGGCGGAGTATCGTACATCGTTCTCGGAGATGTGGCGCCAATCAAGACGTTTACACCGGTTCCAAAGTTATGTGAGGACAGTCAGATCGAAAGTTTCCGTAAGCTGGCAGATGCAGTGCATAAACATGGTGCCAAGATCGGAGTACAGATTTTCCATCCAGAATATGATACAGCAAGCATTACAGAACTGTTCTTAAAAGGAGATTTTGAAGGACTCCGCGCAAAAATGAAACATGATATGATGCATTTCATCGATGAGGTATCAGAAGAAAGCCTGCAGGAGATCATTAAAAAAATGTGTGAATGTGCAAAGCGGGCACAGACAGCCGGAATCGATGCCATCCAGGTGCATGGAGACCGTCTGGTCGGAGCACTTTCCAGCACAATTTTAAACCACAGAACAGATAAGTATGGTGGAAGTCTTGAGAACCGTACAAGATTTGCCATCGAGCTTGTGACAGCGCTCAGAAAAGCAGTTCCAGATATGATCATTGATTACAAGTTGGCTGTTGTTACTCCACAGAGAGGAAAGGGCGGAGTGATCGCAGAGGAAGCGGTTATATTTGCAAAATGGCTTGAGGAAGCCGGAGTAGATATGCTCCATGTGGCACAGGCAAATCATACTGGGAATATGGCAGATACCATTCCACCGATGGGTGTTCAGCCATATGCATTCTTTGCTGACATTGCAGGAAAAGTGAAAGAACAGGTCAATATTCCAGTCAGCACTGTTGGAAGAATCGTAAGTCCGGCGCTTGCAGAGAGTATCCTGGAAAGTGGAAAGGCAGATATTATCGGACTGGGTAGACCGCTTCTTGCAGATCCGGATTGGGGCAAAAAGCTGGAAGAAGGTAATGGAGATCAGATCCGCCAGTGCATCATGTGCAACAAAGGATGTACAGACCGGATCCAGAACAGACAATTCTTAAGCTGTATTTTAAATGCAGAAAACGGATATGAATTAGAGAGAAAGATCACACCTGCAGAGACACCAAAGAAAGTTGTTGTAGTCGGCGGAGGCCCGGCAGGACTGGAAGCTGCGAGAGTTGCGGCATTAAAAGGACATCAGGTGACCCTGTTTGAAGAGAAGACAGTTCTCGGAGGACAGATTCAGATCGCTAAAGTTCCGCCGAGAAAAGAAGAGCTGGAACGTGCGCTTGTTTACCTGACAAATGCAGTAAAAGAGGCCGGTGTGGAAATTTTCTGTGGAAAGAAAGTGACAGAGGATGATCTGCTTGCTTATGGAGCAGATGCAGTGATCGTTGCGACCGGAGCTTCTAACATGATGCTCCCAATCCCAGGGGCAGACCGCACACGCGTATGCAGTGCATGGGATGTGCTGGAAGGAACTGCACAGGTATATGGAAGAGCAGCTGTGATCGGTGGTGGAATGGTAGGATGTGAAACCGCAGAATATCTGGCAGAGAGAGGGTGTGAAGTAAGTATCATCGAAATGCTGGATAAGATTGCAAACGGAGAGAGCAGTACAATTCTTCCTACTTTGATGGAAAATTTTGAAAAAAATCACGTTGCTCAGTATGTATCTCATAAAGTAGAGAGCATCGGAGAGAAGTCAGTCGTATGTAAGACAGGAGATGATGAGACGAAAGAAATCCCTTATGATTTTGTTGTGATGGCAGTAGGAGCAAAAGCGAATACATTTGAGACGGAGAAATTAGAGAAAGCAGGCATTGCAGTGACAAAGATCGGAGACTGCAAAGACCGTGCATCGGATATCGAAAATGCAATAAAATCAGGATACGATGCGGCAAATGCGATTGCATAGGAGAAAATAGAAAATTATTCAAAGACGAAAGATAAGAAGTTGATAAAATGAGAATAAAAAAGCCAGTGATAGTGGACAGAGAAGAAATCTCTGCCCGCCATTACTGGCTTTTTAAAATGTATTCTGAATCCATTCGCATGCTTCATTTGGAGAAATATTTCCTAAGAGAAGATTGCGGATGGAAGTTCCTATAGAAAATTCAAACTGTTGGATAGAACAGCCAGATTGTTTTCCGCAGCCTCTAGAGCCCAGATCGAAACTTTTTTTGACGGCATGGAGCCATGGAAAGAGGTCAAGATTTCGCAAACCAGTGTAAGAAGTGGTGAGCGGGGAAGTGCCTCCTAGCTTCATCATAAGAGATGACACTTCTTCGGAATAGTACCATTGGAAGAATTGACGGCAGGCCTCTATTTTTTTTGAGTATTTAGAGATTCCGATGACACCTCCACCAATTAAGGGATGCTTTCCGGGAACAATAGAAGCACCGACTTTTCCTACTACATCTGAATGTTTTGAATTGATGATGTATGGGGCATAATTCGAATAGATGATAGTAGTTGCTGCGTTTCCGTTAATAAATTGTGAAACACTGTCAAGCCACCATGGCTGTTGGGTCGCATAGTGAGTCATTTGGAGATATTGTTTCATTGCTGAGAGTAAATGCTCTTTATTTTGACACAGATTTGTGATAGTTTCCTTAGTATTTTCTGAAAAAAGATAGGGCATAAAATCACTGGCAATGATGGATGCCGCACCGGAAGTCATGGTTGTTCCGTATAAGGTTGGTGACAGAGTATTGTATGATTCTGTAAAAAATTCAGCGATTTTCAAAAAGTCCCTGCAGTTAGAAGGAACGGTAAGTTTTTCATGAAAATGCTCATAAAAAGCCCGGCAAATCGTAGCATCTTCAAACAAGTCCTTTCGATATAAGAAGATTTGTGTACTTAGATCGAAGGGCAGTGCGTAAGACGCATAGTTTGGAAAGCTATTGTCGGTATAACCAGTTGAGATCAGCGAAGAAAAATCAATATCAGAAAGTGAAAGACAACTTGTCAATGGGAGGTAAGTGCTTTCACCAAGTGTGTCCAGCATTGCAACATCAATTCGGATTAAATCATAGTGATGCTGCTCTGTCATCAGAGGAATTTGCTGATGAAGGTCATTATAAGGCATACTGACTACTTTTAGATGAACTCCACTAATGGTTTCAAATAGAGGGGCTAATTTTTTTAAAGCCTCTGTGGATGGAGTGTCTAAAGTGAGGATAGAAAGAGTTTCTTTCTCGGCTTTTTTTATATTAGTAAATAAAAAAGGGAGCCCTTTGGGCTTTAAAATATGATTGGAAGTAGTTCTCTTGTCTTGAGAGGAAGGGGAAGAGAGAAGTTCATAAATTTTCATTCCAATTTTAGTATAATCCAATTCGTACACATGAAAATGCCCATGCGGAATCCTGGCCAGGGATGCAAATGTCATAATATGCGGCATGTTGCAATGTGCCAGGGAAACCGCATTGATCACAGCATCGGCACGCAAAATACTTGTAGTAATCACTAAATCATAGGAAGCTTCTTCCTGAAGAAGATCAAAAGCTTTTGTCAGTGACAAGTTCATATCGGAAGAGAAATGCTCCAGTGTGACTGAAGAGTTCGAAAGAGCATTCTGCAGGTGGGTAAAAAGCTGTGTTTCACAATGATTAATGCCAGAAGCGGAAAAAAAGGCGATTCTTTCAAAGTGATTATGGGAAATATAGTTAGCAAGATCAATCCCAATCTGTTTTTTATCGAAAGAAATATAATGGTCGTTGTCTCTGAGTTCAGCAGGGGAGCGGTCTATATAAAAAACAGGACAAGGAAGTGACTGATACGGATTTCTGGAAAGAGAAATTCCTTTTAAGGAGGAAACAGTCACTACTGATAAAATGTTGGAAACAGGAAGTCTGTCTAAGATGGAAAGTTCATGTTCACAAATATCATCAGTTGTATAAACATGTACACTATAATCAGCAGTCTTCTTGGAAGAAGCAAAGGCAATTTGAAGAGAGGTATAGAGATCCATATATAGGTCTTCACGGAGTGACGGTACGATCAAGGCGATGACCGTAGCATTTCCCTGCCGGAGAAGCTGAGCCTGGGCATTTGGAACATATCCAAGCTTTTTGGCAGCAGCTTCTACTAATTTTATTTTTTCAATACTGACCTTCCCTGTCTTGTTTAGCACATTGGAAACCGTTCCGTGGGAAACGCCAGCTTCTTTTGCGATGTCTTTCATTGTTGGCATAATAATGTACTCCTAAAATTTAAATCTTTCAATATAGTATTAGATTAGCAAAAGACTATAAATAATTCAAGAGAGAAAAAGAAGAGAATGATACGTTCCAATATTTATCACCTGGAAAAGGTTAAAACAAAACTAAAAAGGTAAAAACTAACAAAAATAGACATCTTCTTTTGTTAAAAATGTGTAAAATGACGTTAAAATAAGTTTGAAATATTGACACGTTCCAATTTATCAAATATAATGAGGACACGATACAAGAGAAGTGTAAAAAACTTCCTAAGACAATAATTTACAAAAAGTGGAGGATTTTCTGATGAAAAAGAAACTGATTAGCATTTTGCTGTGTGCAGGTATGGTGATTTCATTAGCTGGATGTGGTGAGACAGGAAAAGAAGAGAAGGCAGAAAATGAAGCAAAAAAAGGAGAAACATTGACAATTTATACAAATTCAGGTTCGGATGGTCGAGGAGAATGGCTGGAAGAGAAAGCGAAAGAGGCTGGATTTGATATTCAATTTATCGATGCAGGGGCTGCAGAGACACAGAGTCGTCTGATTGCAGAGAAAAATGCTCCTGTGGCAGATGTAGTGTTTGGATTGAATTCCATCATTTGGTCTTCTTTGAAAAGTGAGGACATTTTGACAGAATATGTTCCGAAGTGGGCAGGAGAAGTTGAATCAGAATTAAATGATCCGGATGGATTTTATCATGCGACAGTAAAGCAGGCAATTTTACTTTGCTACGATGAAAATCAGATATCAGAGGAGGAAGCACCGAAGGATTGGCCGGATTTGTGGCAAAAAGAAGAATTTCATGGCAAATATGAATATCTGACAGGACTTTCAGGTGGAACAGTAAGAAATGTATTGGCAGGTATTTTGACAAGATATGCGGATCCAGAAGGAGAGCTTGGAATTTCTGATGAAGGTTGGAAAGAGATTGAATCTTATTATAAAAATGGATCTCCAAATGAGTCCGGAGTTGATCTCTATGCGAGAATCGCAGATACGAATAATCCAATTATTTGTGGACAGATGTGGTCAAGTGGCATTGAGTCACGTGACGAGCAGTATGGAACAAAAACAGCATATGCTGTACCGGAAGTTGGAGTGCCATATGCAGTGGAAGCAATCGGAATTGTAAATGGAACGAAAAAATTAGATGAAGCAAAAGAATTTGTAGATTGGTTTGGAAGTGCGGAAGTACAGGGACAATGGGCGGAAGAATTTTCCACATTACCGGCAAATGAAAAGGCAGTGGACAAGGCAAATGAATTTAATCAGGAAATTGCAAAAATTCCGGCACAGGATATCGACTGGGATCTTGTGGCAGAAAATATAGATGCATGGTGTGAGAAAATTATTCTTGAATATATGCCATAGGAATTGAACCGAGCAAAGGAGAAAAAGCCATGATTAAGCTTGAAAATATTGATGTATGCTTTGGAGATTTTAAAGCATTAAAAAATATTAATATCCATGTGAAGGAAGGAGAATTTTTCACTTTTCTCGGACCTTCAGGGTGTGGGAAGACAACGACGCTTCGTACGATTACAGGATTTATCAATCCGGTCAATGGAACGGTCAGTGTCCGTGGGAAAGACATTACCAATACTCCTGTTGAGAAAAGAAATATTGGAATGGTATTTCAAAGTTATGCGTTGTTTCCGACGATGACAGTATATGAGAATATTGCATTTGGTTTAAAAGTACAAAAGATGAGCAAAGAAGATATTCGCCAAAAAGTATATTCTATGGCAGAAAAAGTAGATTTGAGTGAGGAGCAGCTTCAAAAGAAGGTTTCAGAATTGTCAGGAGGGCAACAGCAGAGAGTCGCGATAGCGAGGGCGCTTGTAACATCTCCGGAGATCATCTGTTTGGATGAACCATTGTCAAACTTAGATGCAAAGCTCCGAGTGCAGCTTAGAAATGAATTAAAAGATCTGCAGAGAAGATTTGGGATTACAAGTGTTTATGTCACCCATGATCAGGAAGAAGCTTTGACGCTATCTGATAAAATTGCAGTATTTAATGAAGGAGTCATTGAACAGATTGGTACACCGGATGAAATTTATAATCACTCTGCAACGGAGTTTGTATGTAATTTTATCGGGGATATCAATCGTCTTGAAAAGGAGTTTTTGATTGCATCAGGGCTGGATGCTTCCAATAAATCCATTGTGGATGTAGATAAAAAGTGTTATATCCGTCTGGAGCGAATCCATGTGAATGATGTTTTGGATGGGGACACGCTTAAAATCGGAGCGGAAGTAGAAAGTGCGGAGTTTTATGGACTTTATATTAAATATATTTTGAAAGCCGGAAATGAGTCGCTTAAAGTGATCGAAAAAAATAGTGGACGTCCGCTTTATAAAAAGGGAGAAAAAGTAACATTAAGCTTTAATCCAAAGGATATTATGCAGTATTAGAGGAGAAGGATGATGAAAAAGAAAAAGATGAAATTTGATTCCGGTCAATTGCCTAAATATTTGATCTATGCATTTTTTGTGTGGTTTATTTTATCCTGTCTTGTAATACCGAATATCAATACGATTTTTACTGTGTTTTTTGAAAATGGAGAGTTTACACTGGAACCGCTTCAGAAACTTTTGAGTTCGGAAAAAGCAATGAAAAGTCTTAGAAATAGTTGCATTCTTGCACCGGCACTTTCGGTGACGGTAGGATTTGTTGGAATCAGCCTTGTACTTATCACGGAATATTTTGATATTCGGGGAGCGAGAATGTTACGCATTGGTTATATGACAACACTGATTTATGGTGGAATCATTCTTGTGTCAGGATACAAATTTATTTACGGAAACAATGGATTTCTTACAAATATTTTTGCAAAGGTAATTCCAAATTTCCCAACAGACTGGTTTCAGGGGTTTTGGGCAGTTTTGTTTGTCATGACGTTTGCATGCACATCAAATCATATGATTTTTTTGAGGAATGCAATGCGTGCAGTTGATTTTCAGACAGTGGAAGCGGCGCAAAATATGGGGGCATCCCAGATTCGGATTTTGCTGCGAGTAGTTCTGCCGGTTTTGACACCATCACTTCTGGCGGTTACCATTTTAACATTTATTACTGGCTTGTCAGCGACTTCTGCTCCGCTTTTGATTGGTGGAAATGATTTTCAGACAATTACACCGATGATTTTGACTTTTTCTAAAACAGTAAATTCAAGACCATTGGCAGCTTTGCTCGCATTGTTTTTAGGAATTGCGACAATTTTACTGCTTACAGTGATGATGAAGATTGAAAAGCGCGGGCATTATATGTCGATTTCAAAAGTAAAGACGACTATTAGAAAGCAGAAGATCAGAAATCCAATTATCAATGTGCTTGTACATATTTATGCGTATATCCTGTTTTTGATCTATGTACTGCCGGTTGTTTTAATCGTGCTGTTCTCATTTACAGATGCAAAAACAATTGCGACAAGAAAGTTAAGTTTGTCAGCATTTACTTTGGATAATTATAAGACGATTTTAACAGAGGCCTCAGCGTACAGACCGTTTATTGTCAGTGTTATTTATTCATTGCTATCTGCAGTGGCAGTTGCAATCCTTGTATTAATGGCATGCCGCATTATTCAAAAGAATAAGAATAAGGCATCAGCAGCATTGGAATATGGGCTTTTAATCCCGTGGCTGCTTCCGACAACATTGATTGCGATCGGATTGATCACTACATATAACACTCCAAGATTCTGGATGTTTAACAAAATATTGACAGGGACATCTGTTATTATGTTCATCGGATATGTGATCATTAAAATCCCATTTACACTTCGTATGACAAAGGCGGCATTTTTCTCATTGGATGATTCGCTGGAGGATGCAGCAAGAAGTCTTGGGGCCAAAGGGTTTTATACTTTCAGAAGAGTGATCCTGCCAATCGTTCTGCCGACAGTTCTTGCAATTTTTGCACTGAATTTTAATGGTCTGCTTGGAGATTATGATATGTCTGTATTTATGTATCATCCTTTGAATCAACCGCTTGGAGTTTATATCAAATCATTGACAGATGCACAAACAAATGCGGATAATTCGGCATTGTCATTTGTCTATGCGGTGCTTATGATGATAATCTCCGGGACAGTTGTTTATTTTGTCTATGGAAGAGGAGATAAAACAAAAGTAAAAAAATAGTAGTAATGAGGGAAAATATGGTAGGTAAGGAAAAGTTTAAAGAAATAAATAGGCTTTTAAATCAGAAACTAGAAGAAAAAAAGGTGTTAATTGCTGTTCATAGAGGGTGTGGCTGCGGCAATATTATAGAAAATACGATTCCGGCGTACCGGGCAGCATTGCAAATGCATGCGGATATGTTTGAATGTGATTTGATTTCATCTACGGACGGAGTTGTCTATGCATTTCATGACGGATATGAGATGCGTCTTCTGCGGAAGAGACGAAATATTAAAACTTATACTTCTAAAGAGATTGACGCATTTAAATACAAAAATATTATTGAAGAGCCAGCTGAATATGGTGTTGAAAAGTTTGAAGATATTTTGCAGTCTTTTCAGTCAGGAGAATTGTTTAATATTGACAGGGCATGGGATATTCTTCCGGAAGTGATAAGTCTGTTAGAAAAATATCCACAGGCAATTCACCAAGCAATTATCAAAACTCCCGTAAAAAAGAAATATTTAGACTATTTGGAAGAATGCAAGATGAAAGTGATGTATATGCCAATTGCATATAATTTGGAGGAAATCAAGACGGTGTTGGCTTATGAGAATATTAATATCGTAGGAGTTGAAATGATTGCAAAAAATTCCGAAGAAGAACTTTTTCAAGATTGTAATATTCAATGGGTCAAGGAACAGGGACTATTTTGCTGGGCGAATGCAATTACACTTGGAGGATCTCAGAAATATGACCTTTTTGGAGGTCTTGACGATGATATGGCAATTAAAGAGTCCCCTAAAAAGGCATGGGGAAAGCTGATTGATAAGGGAATCAATGTGATGCAGACAGATTGGCCTGGGATTATGAGTGATTTCATTGAGAAGTATATTTGATCTGAAATGATGAGAAAATTATAAAAAGAGCTGTTGCAAATGTGGTGATATGCAAAGGGACAAAAAATCCTATAGAAATGCATCTTGCTGCAAAAGCAGCAGCTTTCTCTAACTAAGAAATGTTGCAGGAGAAAGGAAAGAGAAGATGTTGGCAGGTTTTCGGGAAGTCACATTACAGGCGGTAGTTTTCAGGCTTGTACTTTCGGTTCTGATCGGAGGAATTTTAGGGTTTGAGCGTGGCTTAAAGAATCGGCCGGCAGGGTTGAGAACCTATGTCCTTGTATGTGTTGGAGCAACAATTGTGATGCTGACCAATCAGTATATTTATCAAAATGCCGGGACGGGCGACCCGGTAAGGATGGGAGCTCAGGTGATAAGCGGGATTGGTTTTTTGGGAGCGGGGACAATTATGGTTACACCCCACAATCAGATCAAGGGGCTGACAACAGCAGCGGGATTATGGGCATCGGCGTGTGTTGGACTGGCGCTTGGAATTGGCGCTTATGAAATTGCAATGATTGGTGGTGTAACTATTTTTATTGTTCTTACATTGCTTCAGCACTGGGATTTTTTAATGAGAAACCGACTTCATATTTTGGACGTTTATGTAGAACTTGACAAGAAGATTCCGATTGGAGAATTTATCAGAAATTTGCGTGACAGAGATATGGAATTAAGTAACCTACAGATAGAGCGTGACAGTTATATGGGGAATGATGTGATTTGCTTTACGGTAACGCTTGCGGGGAAAAAGGCCCTATCAAGGGAAGTATTACTTCGGACAGTGACAAAGCTGGAAGGAGTACGTTTTGCAGAAGAAATATAGAGGTGATGTAAGATGAAAGAGAGAAAGACAAGAAAATATTTGATCATCCTGCTAGGTATTGTGATGATATTGATCGGCACAGGGAGTTATTTCTATATAAAAAAGATGCCGAAGGTAACACTGACAGAGGAAGTGGATATGCCGATTCCTGGGAAGCCGGGAAGAGGGAAAGCGATGGAAGATCTTGTTCCGATGTATGCTGAAGAATATGTGGATGATCCGGTATTAAAACAGGCGGTAACGTATTTTCGGAGATGGGAATGGACTCAGCTTTACAGAGAGTTGGATGAAATTGTCACAGAAGATCCAGACTATCTGGATGCATACCGACTTCAGGCGGAAGCTTATATGATCAATAAAAATTATGAGGCAGCGCTGTCACAACTGGATAGAATATTGGAAAGAGACAGAACAGATGTGCATGCACTGGGAGTTACTACAGTATTGATGCATATTTTAGAGAATGAAGAAGGAGAGAAAGAGCGACTGTTAGCTTTGGAGAAGGTATCCGGGCAGGCGGCGGATGCTGTAAGAAATGTTCTAGAAGAAACAGATGAACTTTTAAAGCAGTCATATGGAAGTGAACCGCAAACGGATATGATTCCGCAAGCTATTGCAGTATTTGGACAGACACCAAAGGAAAATGGAAAGCCGTCCGCGGGACTTTTGAGCAGATTGGAGTGTGCATTAGAGTTGGCGGAGCGGTTTCCGGACGCAAAAATCATTTTGAGCGGAGGCGATGTCAAGACAAAATTTACAGAGGCATCGGTGATGAAAGAATGGCTTCTAGAACAGGGGGTAGCAGAAGACAGAATATTGTTGGATGAGAGGGCAAGAGATACCTATGGGAATGCAATCGGAATCCTCTCTATTTGCAAAGAAATAAAAGTACATAAAGTCATGGCGGTTGGGACGATTTTACATTTACCGCGCGCGGTGACAACTTTGACACTTTATGCCAAAGCAGAAGGATATGACATGAAGATTGATTCAGCAGGAGGCGGGGAACATGAAGCATCAGATGAGGGAGAAAGACTTTATACTTATGTAAATGCCTCTAGAGCAGCTGGAATATTTTCTAAACAGGATTATGAAAAATTTCAGTAAAAATGGGGATGTATAAAAATGGAAGAATGATTCAAAAAGGAAAAAGTTATAAGCATAAAAACAGTTGCTTTCTTGTGTGAGTATGGTAAAATTGTGACAGTATTGCTATAACACAGAAAAGAAAACAGGAAGGAATAACGAAGATGAAAAAAAGTGTAAATCTACTGGAGGGATCGATTTTCCCATCACTGACCAAGCTTGCTCTTCCAATCATGGCGACATCTCTTGTACAGATGGCGTATAATATGACGGATATGATCTGGATTGGAAGAATCAGCAGTGATGCGGTGGCAGCGGTCGGCGCAGCGGGAATGTATATGTGGCTCGCCAATGGGCTTGCAACACTTGCGAAAATGGGCGGGCAGGTAAAGGTTGCACACGCAATCGGAGCGAAAGATTATGAGGAAGCGACGGTATTTACAAAGAGCGCACTACAGCTTGGAATTTTATTTGGAATCATTTATGGGTTGGCAGCGGTACTTTTTGCAGGACCTCTGATCAGTTTTTTCCATTTGAATAGTCCGCAGGTCGTTGCGGATGCGAGGATTTATCTCCAAGTGACTTGCGGGGGAGTGATCTTTTCCTTTTTAAATCAGATATTTACCGGGATCATGACTGCTATGGGAAATAGCAGGATTTCTTTTATGGCAACTGCAGTAGGACTTTTGATCAACATTGTTTTAGATCCACTGTTGATTTTTGGAGCCGGACCGATTCCTAAAATGGGGGTGCTCGGAGCGGCTGTGGCTACGGTTCTTGCCCAGACAGTTGTGACAGCAATGTTTCTGTGGGCAGCATTTCATGAGGAGACAGTCTTTCAGAAAGTGAGGATTTTATCCGGGATCCATAGAGAACATATGCTGCTTCTGATCAAAATTGGTCTGCCAAGTGCAGTACAGAGTATGATATTTACAGGGATCTCGATGATCATTGCACGTTTGATTGCGGGATTTGGGGATTCCGCTGTGGCAGTGCAGAAAGTCGGATCGCAGATTGAGTCCATCTCCTGGATGACCGCAGAAGGATTTGCAGCCGCAGTCAATTCGTTTGTAGCGCAGAACTATGGAGCAGACAATATCAAACGTGTAAAGAAGGGATACCGGATTGCAATGGGAGTTGTCACTGTTTGGGGGATTTTCTGTACGATTCTTCTGATCGGATGTCCAGAGGTGATCTTCCGAATTTTTATCCCAGATGACAAGATTTTGCCGATGGGAGTTGATTATCTAAGAATTTTAGGGTATTCACAGTTGTTTATGTGTGCGGAAATTACGACTGGGGGCGCTTTTGCGGGGATTGGGAAGACATTGCCGCCATCTATTGTCAGTGTAATCCTGACTACTGCAAGAATTCCGATGGCGATGCTCTTGACTGCAACTGCACTTGGATTAAATGGAATCTGGTGGAGCATTACAATCTCAAGCATTTTAAAAGGAATTTGTCTGTTGGTAGGGTTCCTTATTTATATGAAGAGATTGAAACCACGAAAAACGTTATTGGGAAGTTAATAGTAAAGAGGTGTAAAATGCCATCATGAAATGCAGCGGCAGATCATGATGGCAAATAAGAAACATTAATTCAGATGGAATACCTGTGTGGCAATCGAAAAATAGATAATGATCGAGCAGGTATCTACAAGTGTTGTGATCAGAGGTGCAGCCATGATTGCTGGATCTAAGTGAACTTTCTTAGCAGCAAGCGGAAGCACACAGCCGATCAATTTGGATAAAATCACGGTTGCAATCAGGGAAAGGCCGATGACAACAGCAAGTTTCATGTCGTGGTAGACAAGGAAAATCCGAAGTCCATTTGCAAAGGCGAGGACAACACTGACGATCAGTGCAATCCGGAATTCTTTGAAGATGACTTTGAAAATGTCCCGGAAACGTATTTCATTCAGCGCCAGACCGCGGATGATCAGTGTAGAACTCTGGGAACCACAGTTTCCGCCGGTATCCATCAGCATTGGAATGAAGGAGACAAGGAGCGGGATTGCGGAGAAGGCATCCTCGTATCTTGTGATGATGGCGCCTGTAATGGAGGCGGAGAGCATCAGGACAAGGAGCCACACGATACGGTTTTTGGCGTGAGAAAATACGGAAGTTTCAAAGTAAGATTTCTCACTTGGGTTCATTGCCGCCATGATCGTGATATCTTCGGTAGCCTCTTCCACCATGACATCCATCGCATCATCGACTGTGACAATCCCGACCATCAGACCGCCGGTGTCAAGGATCGGAATTGCAAGCAGTCCATATTTGGAAAACAGTTGGGCAACTTCCTCCTGGTCTGTGTGAGTGGTAGCGGAAATAATCTCGGTCTCCATGATTTCGGAGATGACAGTATCGTCATTCATCGTCATCAAGTCTTTGGCAGAGACGATTCCAATCAACTTTCTGCGCTCCAGAACATAGCAGGTATAGATGGTTTCTTTGTGGATGCCGACCTGTTTGATGTGTGCCATAGCCTCTTTGACAGTCATGGACTGGTGGAGGGAGACATATTCGGTTGTCATAATGCTGCCGGCGCTGTCCTCAGGATAATTCAACAGAAGATTAATGCTGTTTCTCTTGCTGCTGTCCACTGCATTGAGAATGCGGGTGACAAGATTGGCCGGAAGCTCTTCGAGAAGATCCACAGTATCATCCATATATAGATCGTCGAGGATTTCTTTCAATTCTTTTTCGGTAAACATTTCTACAAGGTTTGTCTGCATTGTATTAGACATATTGGAAAACACATCAGCAGCCTTGTCTTTTGGGATCAGACGAAAGGCAATCGCAAGTTCTTTTTCGTTGAGCTCTTCTAATAAAAGAGCGATATCGACCACATTCATTACATCTAAAATACTATGGACGGCTTTGAAATCACCTTTGATTAGAAGTTCTGTAAAAATTTTAGCATTCATAAATATACACCCCTTTCTGGAAGTTGATAGAAATTCAGTAAAAACAAGAAAGTATATGAAATAAAAAAATCTCCGACATGCCTGAAAGATGTCGAAGATGGAAATACAAATATACCCTATATTTCTGTCTGAAAGGACGATCGTTCAAGCTTTAGCATCATAGGGCGTAAAAATTGCATTAGGTTATGCCTTATTACGACATAGCCTGCTAACCAACTAATTGTGTCTCCACAATTTTGCGGCAGCAATCTTAGGAAAATCCAAATCCCTATGGTAGCCTCACCTACCGAATTTCTCATATTTTTTGTTCGGTTTCATTGTAGTTGATTATGATTATAATGTCAAGAAAAAAATATTGAGAAAATCTTTCTAGAAATTTTTGAAATGGAGCTGCTTTTTTTCGTGTATTTAAAACCGAGATATGATATGATATTTGTAGTAATGAATTTTAGAAAGGAGCATGTTATGTATCACTATATGTATCATTATGGAAGTCCGGAAGGGATGGTTTTGCCAACTGTTTATTTGCTTATATTCGCAGGTGCCCTTTTTGTGGCGGCAGTAGAATACATTTTTCTTGGAATGGGCTTGTATCGTATGGCGGCAAATAGAAACCATCCTTCTCCGTGGATGGCATTTGTTCCATTTGCAAGAACTTATTTAAGAGGTGAGTTGTCAGGAGATATTTATCTGAAGAAACGCTCTGTGAAAAATCCGGGACTCTTGCTTGTGCTTATGCCGATTGCTTACAGCGTCATTGTCAGCTGCCTGTTTCTGGTGTGTTTTATGTTCGCGATATTTGGTGCGAGTGTGATGATAAACGGAGGTGTTGAGGCAGTCGTTTCGGTGCTGTTATTTGCCTTCGCTATACCGGTTCTGGTCATTTCGATTGTTTATCAAGCGGTGATGAGTGTGTTGAATGTACTGGTGGATTATCAGATTTACAGCCGGTATATGCCACTGCATCTTGCAGTAATCCATGCGGTTTTAGGTATTTTTGTGCCGCTTTACAGAGGAATCTACCTGTTTTATATCAGAAAAACACCGTGTTATGGAATGGGGCAGCAGAGAACGGACAGGCAGGAACGCGCACAGACAGTTGTAAAGGATGCTGTGCAGAAAGAGGCGCAGGCAAATGCGGATGTGCCTGCGGGAAATACAGAGGTCCCTTCAGAAGAGCAGTCTGTCGAAAAAAATGAGGCTGCTTGTGGCGAAGGCGCTGGAAAGGAAGAAAAGTAATTGGAAGCGTATACAAGTTTTGCGTCAGTCTATGATACCTTTATGGATAATATTCCATATGAAGAGTGGGCAGAATATCTGTCAGGGTTGTTGGCCGAGTATGAAGTGACAGATGGAATTGTATTAGATCTTGGATGTGGAACCGGAACTCTGACAGAACTGATGGCTGCGCGTGGATTTGACATGATCGGTGTGGATTATTCGGAGGAGATGCTGGAAATCGCGATGGAGAAGCGGGCAGAATCTGGAAGGGATATTTTGTATCTGCTTCAGGATATGAGGGAGTTTGAATTGTATGGGACTGTCCGTGCAGTGATCAGTATCTGTGACTCTCTTAACTATATTACAGAGGAAGCGGAGTTGGAGGAAGTTTTCAGGCTTGTCAATAATTATCTAGATCCGGAAGGTGTATTTATATTTGACTTTAATACGGTATATAAATACCGGGAGATCCTGGGAGATCAGACAATCGCGGAGAGCCGGGAAGACTGTAGCTTTATCTGGGACAATTATTATTATGAAGAGGAGCAGATCAATGAATATGAGTTGAGTCTGTTTCTTCAGGAAGAGGGAAATTTATATCGAAAATATGTCGAGACACATTACCAGAAAGGGTATGAGCTGGAGACAGTCAAAAGGCTGCTGGAGAAATCCGGCATGAAGTTTGTCACTGCATACGATGCATTTACAAGGAATCCACCGACAAAAGAAAGCGAGCGAGTCTATGTGATCGCAAGGGAATCTGGAAAGTGCAGGGAATAGATCAGAGACAGATCAGAAACAGAAAACAATGAAAGAGGAAGAAATTTATGACAGATTATATTGTAAGAGCAACAGCAGCAAATAATCAGATTCGTGCATTTGCTGCAACAACAAAAGAGACCGTGGAGGCAGCGAGACAGGCACATAATACAAGCCCGGTCGCAACGGCTGCGCTTGGAAGACTTTTGACGGGCGGCGCGATGATGGGAAGCATGATGAAAAATGACAGTGATATGTTAACGATCCAAATCAAAGGAGATGGTCCGATCGGAGGGCTTACAGTCACTGCAGACAGTAAGGGAAATGTAAAGGGCTATGTGGAACACCCGGAGGTCATGCTCCCACCGAATGCACAGGGGAAACTCGATGTGGCAGGAGCGCTTGGGATTGGTTTGATTTCCGTAATCAAAGATATGGGATTGAAAGAGCCATATGTAGGGCAGACAATTCTTCAGACGAGTGAGATCGCGGAAGATCTGACTTATTATTTTGCAACTTCTGAGCAGGTGCCATCTTCGGTAGGACTTGGTGTACTGATGGAACACGACAATACCGTGAAGCAGGCGGGAGGATTTATTGTACAGCTGATGCCATTTGTAGATGACGATGTTGTAGACAGACTGGAAGCAAATATTAAGAAAATTTCTTCTGTGACTTCTATGTTGGACAAAGGAATGACACCGGAGGAGATTTTAGAAGAAGTACTGGATGGATTTGAAGTAGAAGTAAAAGATACAATGCCGGCACAGTTTTACTGTAACTGCACAAAAGAACGTGTAGAGAAAGCAATCATCAGCATTGGGAAGAAAGATATTCAGGAGATGATCGAAGATGGAAAGCCGATTGAGGTCAACTGCCATTTCTGTGGGAAGAGTTATGAATTTTCTGTGGAAGAATTAAAGACATTGATCAAAAAAGCAACTAGATAATCAGAAGGAGCAGAGAATATGAAGCAGGGATTTGTAAAAGTGGCAGCTGTCACACCGAATATGCGTGTGGCAGACGTTGAATATAATGTAAATGAAATCTGCAGAATGATTGATGAGACGACAGAGCAGGGAGCAAAGGTCATTGCGTTTCCAGAGTTATGTATTACCGGATACACGTGTGGAGACCTGTTCTCACAGGAAATTCTTTTGCGTGAGGCAAAACAAGGATTATATCGGATTGCAGAGTATACAAAGGAGAAAGATGCACTTATTTTTGTGGGAGTCCCTTATGAAGTCGCGGGAAAGCTTTATAATACAGCAGCGGCACTAAATCATGGGAAGGTTTTAGGATTGGTGACGAAGACATTTCTTCCTAATTATGGAGAATTTTATGAAATGCGCCAGTTTCAGGCAGGACCACAGTCCGTACAGATGATCGAGACGGAAGGACACAGGATTCCGTTTGGTCCGAGGCTGCTCTTTCAGGCGGAGACGATGAAGCATCTCGTTGTATCTGCGGAAATTTGCGAGGATGTGTGGTCTGCCGTACCGCCAAGTATCGAGGCAGCGGTTGAGGGTGCGACATTGATCGTCAATTGTTCAGCGAGCAATGAGATTGCGGGAAAAGAAGAGTATAGAAGGAGTCTGATCGCGGGGCAGTCTGCACGTCTTCTTGCTGGATATGTATATGCAAATGCGGGAGAAGGGGAGTCTACGACGGATCTTGTGTTCGGAGGACATAATATTATTGCAGAAAATGGAGCGATTTTAAAAGAATCCAAGCGTTTTACGAGTGGCGCAATTTATTCGGAGATCGATGTGGAGATGCTTCTTGGAGAGCGTAGAAAGAATACTACTTTCCAGAGAAAGGGAGAGTATTCGATTCCTTATATTCCATTTGAGATTGAGAAGGAAGAGACTATGTTGACAAGGAAGATTCCGATGTCTCCGTTTGTTCCGGAGAATAAGGTTACGCGCAGCAGACAGTGTGAGGAAATTTTGATGATCCAGGCAGTCGGTCTGAAAAAGCGGATGCTGCACACGAACTGTCAGCGTGCAGTAGTTGGAATTTCAGGGGGGCTCGATTCTACTCTGGCATTGCTTGTTACTGCAAAAACGTTTGATCTTCTCGGAATTGACAGAAGTCAGATTCTGTCAGTGACGATGCCTTGTTTTGGGACAACAGACAGGACTTATCAAAATGCATGCAGATTGACGGAAAAGCTTGGAGCTACGTTGAGAGAAATTCCGATTCAGAATGCAGTTAGGGTACATTTTGAAGACATCGGGCAGTCCGAGGAAGAGCATGATGTCACCTACGAGAATGCGCAGGCGAGAGAGCGGACACAGATTCTCATGGATCTGGCGAACAAGACAAATGGGATGGTCATTGGAACCGGGGATATGTCAGAACTTGCACTTGGATGGGCAACTTACAGTGGGGATCACATGTCTATGTATGGAGTCAATGCCTCTGTGCCGAAGACGTTGGTATATCATCTTGTAAGGTATTATGCTGAAGAATGTGAAGATCCAGAATTAAAGGGACTACTCTTTGATATTTTGGATACGCCGGTAAGCCCAGAGCTTTTGCCGCCTAAGGATGGGGAAATCGTGCAGAAGACAGAAGAAACTGTAGGACCGTATGAACTACACGATTTCTATCTCTATTATGTTTTGAGATTCGGTTATGAACCGTCGAAGATATATCGTTTGGCAAAATATGCGTTTGGTGGGATTTATGAAGATGAGATAATTTTGAAGTGGCTGAAAAAATTTTATTGGAGATTTTTCTCTCAGCAGTTTAAACGATCTTGTCTTCCGGATGGACCGAAGACAGGAACAGTGTCGCTTTCGCCAAGAGGCGACTGGCGGATGCCGAGTGATGCATGTGTGACACTTTGGCAGAAAGATTTGGATGCACTAGAATAGACTAAGAAGAGGATTCTACAGAGATTTCTCATCTGGAATAAAATAGTTTCCCCTAAGTCTTGATAAAGAGTATAAAAATAGGATGGAGAGTAGTCAAACTCACCATCCTTATTTTTTTACGCTTCTACAAAAACATCTTTTCCAAGACCGCAGAGTGGGCATACCCAATCTTCTGGAAGATCTTCGAATGCTGTTCCAGGTGCGATTCCGTTATCTGGATCACCGATTTCTGGATCATATTCATATCCGCATGGTTCGCAAATATATTTTTTCATAAAGTCACCTCCTAACTGAATGGTTATAAAAATATAAAACACATATCAGGAAATCCTGAATATATTATGATCATATTTCTGCAAGTTATTCTAGCAGAAAATCAGGAAAAATACAATAAAAAAACGATGAAAAATGTATAAAGCTTATTGAGTGCCTAGATATTTGGACAAGGCTTCTAGTTGGACAAGGAATTCTCGCTGCCTTTCTTCTGACAACGAATGAAATACTAATAACATCCGGGTTTCCAGACGGGAAAGGGATAATGAAGCATGTCCGGGCTTAATTTCTAATACCTCATCGGCAGAAAGATCGTATAATCTTGCCAAGGTTGCAAAGGTATTCAAATCTGGTTCTGCAACATTGTTCTCATATCCCGACAAAGATTTTCGATTAATTCCAGTTAATTCCATGACACGTTTTTGTGTATAGTCTTTATTTTCCCGCGTATTTTTAAGGGTAAGTCCAATATTTTTCATGAAATTCTCCTTTGTTGATTAATATAAACCAGGGCTCTATGAAAATTCGTCAACTACCCACGACCTAAAGGTCATGGGCTTGTAACTGCCCAGTCGTACTAACGACTTACGTCTCCGACCTTTAACCCCAATAGATATTGCTATCTAAAGTGGCGTTACATCATAGGGTGGTTGACAACATCCTTTGTAACAAAGTTTACTCTGTTACAACTGTATCAGGTACTTGGCTATCAACAAGATAATTTATTCCCATACGATACAGATTCATCGCTCCTATACGGTCATCATTGGACTTATAGCCACAGTTTTTACAAGTAAACAAATGTATCTTCTTGTTACGGTTGGCCTTTTCAGTATGTCCACAAATAGGACAACACTGGCTTGTATAATGAGGGTCTACCTTAATTACAGAAGACTGATTCTGCTTAGCCTTGTAAATTAGTTTCTGTTCTAAATCATAGAACGACCACGATACAGAAACATAAAGGTCTTTGGTTTTGACACGCTCTGTAGCATTACGAATACCCGATAAATCTTCTAATACAAAGAGTGTATGCTTTGGGTTGTTCTCAACGAGTGCCTTTGATACACAATGGTTAACATCTTGCATCCAACGGTTTTCTCGATGACCAATAGCTTTTAATCTTCGCCTTGAAGATGGAGTTTGTCGCATTTGGAGTCTTTTACGAAGTTTGGAATAGTTAGCACGTTTCTGCTTGATAGCTTTTCCACTAACAAATCCAGACTTGTGATTACTGTCATAGGTTGCAACAACGAAGTTAATACCTCTGTCAATGCCTACGACATTACAAATGTCAGAAATATTACTTTCTTCGACATCATAAGTTACTGGTATGTGAAGATAATATTTACCATGTTTGTTTGTGAGCTTAGCTGTACCAAACTTATAGATTGTGTGGTCAAAATATTTAGACATACCTTCAGCGAAATATGGCAGTTTCACACGACCATTAAGCGTATTCACAGAAAAACAGTTTTGCGTTAAAGAATAATCTCTGTTCCAAACTAAATCATACTGAGGTTTCTTGAAGGTTGGTTGTATCCACTCATTTTGATTTTCGAGAATAGTTCTATATCTTGCAATGACTGTTTTCAAAACGGACTGAGCCATTTGCGATTTAAGACCAAATTTTTCTCTTAGAGTAGAATACAAAACCTTATTAAGTGAAAACTGCTTTAAATCATGAGTTTGGAATACATAGTCTGAAACATAATTACAGGCATCACGATAAACAGACATAGTTTCATCAAGCAAAACTTTATCTGTATCCGTGGCGACTATTTGAACTTTTGCTGTTATAGTCATCTGTTCCATAGATGTACTCCCTTCATCGATATTTCACTAGATATAGTATATAACATTATATAGTGAAAGTCAATAATTATCAGAGGTAACCTATGGACAATAGATATCATCGTCATAACAGACGAAAATACAGCCTAAAAGTACATATAGTTCTTGTAACTAAATATCGTAAGCAACTACTAAAAGGTTCTATTGCTGACGATGTTAAGCAAAAGATTTTTGATATAGCCAATACTCGTGGATACGAAATAATTGCTATGGAAACAGACCACATGCATTTCTTAATAAGTTATGATACGACGGATAGGGTTTGCGACATTGTTAAGATTGTAAAACAAGAAACAACATATTACCTATGGCAAACGAAAGGATTTAATTTATGAAGCGATGGACATTAAAAGCAAGACTGACATTGTTCTACACAACATTCCTGCTTTTGCTTACCTGCACCACACTTGGAATTTTATTCTCTATGAGTGGCAGAAAAGTGCTGGCTTCTGTGAAAAATCAGCTGGAGAACTCTGTGCAAAAGAGTGTTGAGGAGATTGAAATAGAAGATGGCAGGCTGGAAGTAGACAATGATTTTTATTCTGTAGAAAAGGGGATTTATCTGTCTCTGTACGATGAAAGCGGGTATTTTCTATACGGAAAAGTTCCGTATGGAATCGAGAATGCCTATGGGCTTGAAGATGGAACTATGCGTGAGATCAAAGAGAATAAGCAGAAATGGTATTTGTATGATGTGTTGTATCGGCTGGAAAACGGGCAGAATGTTTATGTGAGGGGGATGGCGTCCATCAATGATGCAGAAGAAAGCTTTCAGATTACGATGCGGTTTGCAGTGATCTTGCTCCCGCTTTTCACATTGGCAGCAGCATTTTTGGGTTATCAGTTTACGAAAAGGGCATTGCTCCCGGTAAAAAAAATGACAGACACGGTACGGCAGATCCAATCGGATGCAGATCTGTCCAAACGAGTAGGGCTGACAGAGGAGCAAAAAGAAAGTAAAGATGAAATCTACCATTTGGCACAGACCTTTGACGGGATGCTGGAACAGCTGGAAATGGTATTTCAAAGAGAAAAGCGGTTTACTTCCGATGTTTCTCATGAACTGCGCACTCCGGTGAGTGTAATGCTGGCACAGTGCGATGCATGTCTTTCCGAGGAAACATTGACGGACAGACAGAGAGAGCAGATCGAGCTGATTGCAAAAAAGGCGAGAGAGATGGCGGGGCTGATTTCCAGCCTGCTTTTGTTATCCCGGGCAGATGAAGGAAGGCAGAAGCTGAATAAAGAGAGGGTAAATCTCAGTGAACTGACACAGATCATTGCGGAAGAACAGCAGATGATCGCAGAGGAAAAAGAAATTACGGTCAGAACTGAGATTACTCCGGATATTTATGCACAAGTGGATGAAAGTTTCTATATCCGGATGGTTGTCAATCTCGTATCCAATGCTGTTTTTTATGGAAGAGAAGGTGGGATTGTAAAAATTTCTTTGCAGGTAAAGGAAGAAAATGTAGTCGGAATCGTGGAAGATAATGGAATTGGGATTTCTGTGCATGACATGGAACATATCTGGGAACGCTTTTACCGTGCAGACACTTCGCGCACAGATGGAAGCCATTCTGGGCTTGGACTTTCTATGGTAAAATGGATTGCCGAAGCGCACGGTGGCAGAGTGTCTGTTGAGAGCAGAGAAGGGGAAGGAAGCAGATTTACATTTTATATTCCTTTTTAAGTATTTTCTAATGTTCTTTTAATGTTTCTACTGTATGATTCAGATACAAAGTAAGAAACAAGAAAGAAAAAACAAAGAAGAAAAGGAGAAAACAGATATGATGAAAAAATATATGGCAGCAGGAATCGTAGCAATCAGTGTATTAGGAGCAACCACGGGATGTGGGTTCACAGGTGGAAAGGACATTGGAAAAGATGCAGCACTGGAAGCGGCACTTCAAGATGCGGGTGTGACGAAGGAGGAAGCGACAAGACTAAAAACATCGAAGGATAGAGATGACGGAAGAATGATCTATGAAATTCAATTCGATGCAAATGGAACAGAATACGATTATGAAATCGCAGCGGAAGACGGGACAATCTTAACTGCTGATACAGAAAGTGTCGCTTCCAATACGGCAGCACAAAATAAGGATACGCAGGGGAACGAATCTGCACAGGAAGCACAAAATGGACAGCAGAATAATACGCAAAATAATCAGTCACAAAGCGCAGGAGCAAATGTGGCGGTTAGCCAGGAACAGGCAATGCAGACGGCATTAGAAAGAGTTCCGGGGGCGACAGAGTCTGATATCCGGATGGAACTTGACAACGATGATGGACAGTATAAATACGAAGGGGATATCATCTACGATCAGAGAGAATACGAATTTGAGATTGACGCGAACACAGGAATTATATTAGAGTGGAGTGAAGAGAGAAGATAACGAAACATTTGAAAAGGAATATTATTTACTATTGAAAGTATGATTTGGTCCGGTGTGAAAAGTACCGCCGCAAGGTACTGATAGATTCCGGTGAAATTCGTTTAAAGTGAAGGATTAATTAGAAAAAATGAGTTGATATTTTATGAAAAATATAAATAGCAAAAGAGTGATATTACAAAATAAGCGTTATTTTATTTACACAATTCGTATGGTATCTTGGATAACAATAGGTTTGTATGCTTATTTCGGTTTTTCAAATTTGAAATATTTTGCAGAACATTATTTTTTAAGTGCTATTTTCCTATTTGCACTTTGGGGAACTGATTATAAGGTACACTATTGCAAGACATCATTTTTCAAACGATTTTGTGAAGTTTTCCTACATGTACTTCTTGTTTTTTTGCTAATATTTGCAATGTATATTATAACAGTCTATATTTAGTTGAGTAATAAATGCTGTAATATATAATAAAGTGTGGTATGATATGTTTTATAGAAAACAAGAAGAAACAGACAAGTAAATGGATTACAAAAGATTTCAGAACAAACAAATTAAGTGAACAAAACAAAGGGAGTAATGAAAGAGAAACTATGTCAGAATTTTATAAATTTTTTTCCCATAAGCAATGTGAGTATTTCCCATGTCATAAGACAGACGATCCGGACAATTTTAACTGTCTGTTTTGTTTCTGTCCGCTGTACTTAAAAGGAGCAGAGTGTGGTGGGAATTTCAGATACACAGAAAAAGGTGCGAAAGACTGTAGCCAGTGCATGTTTCCGCACGAACGGAAAAATTATACTAAGATGATGGAAAAACTGCGGCAGAAGTAAAGGAGAAAATCTCCGAAAAGTTCCAGCTAGAGATTGTTGGAGCATTTACATTTTTAAATAATGTAGCCTCCTTTCGCTATGGAGAGTTTCAAGCTAGAAAACTTAATACAAAACTGATAGTGATTATAATGGCAGGAAGATATGTTGTGCATTTTTCGGTAGGACTATTGCTGCAAAGAGATTTTATTATTGGTAGTTTTGCAGTCAGTTGAAGGAAAAAATAACCGATTATTGTTCCAAAGACATTTGCAAAAAGATCATTGATATCCGTAGCTCTGTGTAAGGTGAATAACTGTGCGATTTCAATGAAAAATGACAGTCCAAAACCGATCAAACATATATTTTTCTTATTCAAAAAAGTTTTGCTTATCAGTGGGCATAAAAATCCAAGAGGGATAAAAAGCAAAATATTTAATAAAAAACTGAAACTGAATCCATCGTTGAAAGGGATGAGATTTATATTGGGGTGAAAGATAGATTCGCCTAATTGAGCAAGTCTTGTGTATTCATGAAGTGAGGGAATGCCTACAATATTTACAAACATGAAGCATAAATAGTAGTACATGAGTACGGAAAAAACAAGAGTTCTCGTGCACTTTGACTTGTTTCTGTGAAACAACAGTAATATTGCTACCGTAACCAAAATGATACCAAGTAAAAAGACAGGTTTAATTAATAATAATTCTTTTAGGACATCGAATAAATTAGGTCCTATTTTTGCAGGGGATGGACTTGTTGTTACAAAATTCATTAGATCCTTTCTCTCTTTCCTTTATTTTAATGGGTATGAAAAATAGGATAATAGACAAATCTTAATAAAAGTATATATAAAATCTTAAAAGAGTTTGAAATTTTGTTTGATGAAAAAAATAGAAAATCTACTTTGAACAATGAAAGACCAGTCAGGTAAATCGGATTCTGGCTGGTCTTTTTCTGAAAAGCAGATAGATAAAATTAATCAGAATACTTTTCTTTGTAAAATGAGTATTTATTAAAACATTTCATTTTGATTTTTGGCAACTGCCTTAACGGAAATTCCATTGATCTCCACATGGTCATCGATACCAATCACGATGCAGCGGCGCCCATCAATGATTCTTGTTTCGACCAGGTCGGAACGTTCCGGGTTGACATTGATCACAACATCTGGGGTGCGTATCTCAAACTTTCTTGTATTGACAATGTTAGTTGCAAGAAAAGATGGCTGTTCGGACGAGGAAGATGAAGTTGCCTGTTCAAAATTCCGGTCAAAGTCTTCCAAATGTTCTTCGGTCACACCACTGTGGGCAAAAAGTTTTTTTACTTCTGTTTTGTCAAGGGTAACCGGTTCCGGGGAATCTTTCTTTTCTTCAAGCATTTCATAGAGGTTCTCATGGATATTTTTGACCACTTCATAGTCACGTTCTTCTCCGAGTGTTTCTTCGATCAGTGTCTGGAAAGTTTCTTTCTGTCCTCCGGCAGATAATGGAAGAATGGCACCGAGTAGATTTTCTACAAGAGAAGCACGGAGTTCTTCGGCATTTTTGGCGTAATAAAGAATGCTGTGCAGGTCGGTGCTCCGGTCATTAAAGGCAGGAAACAGAAATCCCACATCCGGCATTTCTACGATCCAGTCGCGGACGCGTTCACCAAAGGTGTTATCTTCTGCATGGTAACTAAGCCCTGGTTTAGACAGTTTTACCGGACAGATGCTGCAGAGCAGATATTCATATACTTCATCGGAGGCATCGAACATTTCGCTCCCATCACTGGATTTTCCCGGAATGTCATAGGCGGCGTGAATGACAAGGATCAGGTAGTTCTCGCCATAGTCGTAAGATTCGATGATCCGGTCGTAGAATGCATCCAGAAGCGCATCATCGGTCAGTTGGCTGGCACGAAGTTTCAGGAGAAAATCCTGAGTTCCTCCCGCATTTTCCGCAGAGAGAGGGAATTCCATGTTGAGCAGATTTTTTCCAATCGTGCCGGAAAGTGTCTTGCGAAATAGTTCAAAATATTTGAAGATTTCTTCTTCAGGAAGAGAGAGAAATGCTTCTTTTAATTGTGTTTTTTTATTTTTTTCGCCGTCGACATAGCAGCCACAGATGCGGGTGATCGCGCAGTTGTCCGGCGTAAATTGCTTTTTGATTTCGGATACTTCTTTTTTATTCATAATCTAACCACCTTATCTATCTAAATTTTTGTGAACAAACTAAGAGCGTGCCAGAAGATCTGTGCACGCTCTTCATTATAACAAGTCCAAAAGAAAATAGAAAGAAAATTCTTTTGTTCTTTAAAATTTTCTGTGACTATTCTACTCCGTTAAAGCAGTAAGTACATACTTTACAAGGAGACAGCCCGATGGATGCAATCAGATCATCCAGTCTGTGATAGCGGAGTGTAGTAAAGTTTTGTTCTTTGCGGATCGCTTCCAGCATGTCGGCATAGCGCTGACTGTTTGGATCTGCATATTCGCTTAAATATTTCTGTGCATCATCGCCTTCTTTCTCCTGGATCACACGTCTTGTGATCAGATCCAGTTCGGATTTGGAGCGAGAGAAATTTAAATATTTACAGCCGAATAAGAGTGGCGGGCAGGCAGGACGTACATGGACTTCTTTTGCCCCACTATTGTAAAGAAATTCTGTTGTCTCACGAAGTTGAGTTCCGCGCACGATGGAGTCATCGATCAGAAGGAGACTCTTGTTTTCGATCAGAGACTGTACCGGGATCAGTTTCATGCGGGCAATCAGATTTCGCTGTTCTTGATTTTGCGGCATAAAAGAACGCGGCCAAGTCGGTGTATATTTGATAAACGGACGGGCAAATGGAATACCGGATTCATTGGCATAGCCGATGGCATGGGCAATTCCGGAATCTGGAACTCCTGCGACAACATCTGGTCTGACATCGTCAAGCGCATCACGTTTTGCAAGCATTCCACCGCATTTGTAACGCATTTCTTCTACATTGACGCCTTCGTAGGAAGAGGTCGGGTATCCATAGTAAACCCAAAGGAAAGAACAGATCTTCATATCTTCTTTTGGCTCACTGACAGTCTCGACACTATCCGGTGTGATGTAAACGATCTCAGCAGGTCCTAATTCTTTGTAGTCGCTGTAGCCGAGATTGATATATGCGAAACTTTCAAAGGAGACACAGTAGGCATCTTTCTTATGTCCTACGACAAGCGGAGTACGCCCGCGTCTGTCTCTTGCGGCATACAAACCGTCTTTTGTCATCAGAAGCAGTGTCATAGAGCCGTCTACGATTTCCTGTACATACTGGATTCCTTCTACAAGAGAATCTTTCTGACAGATCAGGGAAGCGATCAATTCAGTTGCGTTGATCTGTCCGCCGCTCATCTCCTGGAAATGTGTATGTCCATGGGCATACACTTTGTCTAAAAGTTCGTCCATATTATTAATTTTGCCGACCGTTGTGATCGCGAAGCTTCCGAGATGAGACTGGATTAGAAGCGGCTGCGGTTCGAAATCAGAGATACAGCCAATTCCTAAATTTCCCTGTAATTCTTCTACATCTCGTTCAAATTTTGTACGGAATGGTGAGTTCTCGATATTGTGAATGGCTCTGCTGAAACCGCTTGGACCAAAAGTAGCCATTCCTCCCCGTCGTGTTCCTAAATGTGAGTGGTAGTCAACACCGTAGAATAAATCAAGCGTACAGTTTGATTTTGCGGCAACACCAAAAAATCCTCCCATGTGTTCGTCTCCTTTTCTATGTGTAAATTTGAAATATGTTTCATTGACAGAATAAGTTTAGCACGATTCAGAAAGGAAAGCAAAGGGGGATGCTGGGAAATGGATAATTATTTTTAAAGAGAAATAATAAGCAGAGATTATAAATCAGTTGCAGATAGGGACGGTTGTAATCTGATCAGAATAGAATATTTTGAGAAGTCAGTAAGGGAGAAGTGCAGACAACAGTTGTAACTGCAAGAAAAATCCAATATAATAGAATGGGCAAAATAATAAGTATGTGTAATAAGTATGAGGAAAATGGAGTGGCAAAAGATGAAATTATTTCATATATCAGATTTACATATCGGAAAAATTCTGCATGAGGTCAATCTTCTGGAGGAACAGAAAATTGTCCTGGCACAAGTACTTGCGCTTGTGGATCTTCATATGCCGGATGGAATCCTAATCGCGGGAGATATCTATGATAAGGCAGTGCCGTCGGCAGAGGCGGTAAAAGTATTTGACACTTTTTTAAGTGAACTGGCTGACCGGGGGATTTCCGTCTTTTTGATCAGCGGAAATCACGATTCGTCTGAGCGGATCCATTTTGCAAGCCGGATTTTGCAGAAAGAAAATATTTTTATCAAGGGGATTTTTGACGGGAAACTGGAGCCGGTAGAACTCAACAAGGATGGGCAGAAAGTTTCTGTTTATTTACTTCCTTATATAAAGCCGTTTGATGTGCGTCCGTATTATCCGGAGGAAGAGATTGACAGTTATGACCGGGCGGTGCGAACAGTCCTTTCGCATGTAGATATCAATCCGGAGGCTGTGAATGTCCTTGTCGCTCATCAGTTTATTACCGGGGCAGTTTCTTCTGAGTCGGAGACTGTGATGGTTGGAGGGCTTGACAATATCGGTGCCGATGCATTTGATCTGTTTGACTATGTGGCTCTTGGACATCTTCACCGGGCACAAAAAGTAAAACGGGAGACTATCCGGTACTGCGGGACATTATTCCCGTATTCATTTGATAAAAATGAGGGCGAAAAATCAGTGACAATGCTCACAATCGAACAAGGAAAAGAGATTGTGGTGGATACACTTGCAATCCATCCACGCCATGGACTTTGTACAGTATCTGGATCATTGCAGGAGGTTCTTGGTGGAGAAAGGTGCGAAGAGTATGTGAAGGTAGTACTGACTGACGGGGAAGATCAGGTGGATGTAGTACCAAGACTTCGAGTGAAATATCCGAACCTGCTGACAGTAGAATTTGAAGGAAGGATGCGTGCCGCTTTAGAAGGGATCAAAAATGCAGAGCAGATTGCAGACCGCTCGCCGATAGAGTTGTTTGCGGAGTTTTTTGAAGAGCGAAGCGGGGAGAAGCTGGCGGAAGAAGACCGGACGCTTGTGGAGCAGATGATGAGAGAACTTTTAGAGGGAGGAGAGAGCTGATAATGAGACCGATCACACTGACGATGAATGCATTTGGAACTTATCTGGAAGAGACGACGATTCCGTTTGAGCAGTTTGGGACGAGCGGACTTGTTTTGATCACGGGAGATACCGGTGCGGGGAAGACAACGATTTTTGATGCTATTTCCTATGCGCTTTATGGGGAGACCAGCAGCGGAAATAAAAGGCGGAAGCCAGAGATGCTGCGAAGTGATTATGCAGATGCGAAAAACAAAACGTATGTGAGCCTGACATTTGAACACCAGGATGAGCAATATACGATCACGCGCTCTCCTGCATATTTTCGGGATGGATATGCGACAAAGACTGCTGCCACGGTGGAGATGCTACTTCCGGATGGAACTCGGTTAAAGACGGCAAAAGATATCGATGGGGAGACAAAGGGAGGAACTATCCTATTTCCTGGGAAGATACGAGAATTGCTCGGAATCTCACTAGAACAGTTCAGACAAATTGCCATGCTTGCACAGGGAGATTTTTTGAAATTGCTGCATGCAGAGACAAAAGAGCGGGAAAAGATTTTCCGGACTATTTTTAATACACAGATTTTCTTTGATCTTCAGGAAAAGATTTCTGCAACTTACCTTGATAGGAAACGGAGATACGAAAGCCTCCGACAAGGGGCAGAGGAGCAATTAGGAGAAATACGGCTTTCGGAGGAAGAAACTTACGAGAAGAAGCAGCCAGAGGCAGAAGAATGTTGGGAGCGCTTAAAAAGGAATGTGAAGGAAAGAAGACTGGAAGTGCTAGACGAGATTATTCGTGATCTGAAAGCAGTCAATGCCGTTGATGTAGCAGAATTAAAAAAACTTCGTGCTGCGGAAGAACGTATGAGAGAGCATCTGACAAAACTGCAGGATTATGACAGAGAAAAAGAACGCCAGAGGAGAAATCAAGAAGACTGTGAGAAGTTTTTTCAAGAGAGGGAGCGTCTGGCCGTGCAGGTACAGTCTGCACAGGAAGCTTATCAGCAAGCGGCAGGTATCGATCAGACACCATGGATCGCAGAGAAAGATCAGATTCAGAAGCAACTGGAGATCCATGGAAAATTAGAAATGATTAGAAGCAACTGTAAAAAAAGCGAGGCAGACTGGAAGAACAAGGAAGCACAGATCCGGCAGGAAAAACTGTCAGCGGAAAAGATGGCAGAAGAAAAGAAGAAGATTATAGAACAGTTGAAATTGTGGGAAACACTTCCAATCCGTCAGGAACAAAACAGACAGCGCAGAGAGCAGTGGAAGGCGCAGGAAGAAATTTTAAAACGCCTTCGATACATGCAGGAAGAAATCTACAAGAAGGAGACAGAGTTAGGAAAAGTTCGCAAACGATTACTAGGAGAACTTTGCAGGAAAGATGAGGCAAATCAGAAGTACAATGAATTGGATACGAAGAGCAGGGCGCATATGGCGGGAATTTTTGCAGCAGAATTGATAGATGGAAGTCCTTGCCCTGTTTGTGGTTCTATTTCTCATCCATCTCCGGCAGGAAAGGTGAGTGGTGTGCCGACTGCGGAGGAAGTGAAGCGGGCGCAGAAAGAACTTGAGCGGGCAAAGGAAGCCTGCGATTATACACAAGAACAGATTCAGAGAACAGAGGCGGCGGTGGAAACCGAGAAAAATCATCTGAGACAGCGTTTGAGTGAATTGTCAAAAGCATCGTGGGAGACGAAAAGATTTGAAGAGATTGCGGATTATCTAGAGCAGCTTACTGAAAAAATCACAAACCGGATAGAAGAGTTAGCGAAGGAACATGAGGAATTAGAGAAGCAAAAAGAAAAACAAGAGGCATGGAACGCACAGCTGGAAATGATTGAAGCAAGGCAAAAGGGACAGGAAGAGAGACAAAAACAGCTGCAGGAAGACAGAGAGCGGCTGCTTGGAAAGTATTTGTCTGATAAAAGTACACTGGAAGTGATGGAAAAGCAGGTGACATCCGCGAAAGAGCAGTTGGAGTCCCAGCTTACTGCGTGTATCAAAACGCTGGAGAAAATCCGAAGAGATACCGAAGCTGCACAGAAGCAGTATTTGGCATCGAAAGAATTGTCGGATAAGACAGAAGGACAACTTCGGGCAGCGAAAGAAGAAGGAGATCGTCTGCAAAATCTCTTGAAGGAACAGGAGAAAGAGCTCTTCCGGTTGGAAATCTTATCCGGAACAGAACAGGAAGGGGAGAGAGCAGAGAAGGAAGCTTTTATGAAGGAAGCTTGTGCACAGTTCCACGAAGCGTATGAGATTTACTTACTTCGGTCCGATAAAAATGCGGAGTGTGTCCGCAAACTGGAAAAGCGGGAAAAAGAGCTGGGACAGGCGGAGACAGAGTTTGTCCAGATCCGTCGGATCCATGCAGCGGCAAATGGAAATTACAAATTTGAGACGTACATTCAAGGGGTATATTTTGACCAGATCATTGCGCAGGCAAATAAGCGGCTGACCATGATGATGCATCAGCAGTTTGAGTTGAAACGCGGAGAAAAAACTGTGGGAAACAGAGGGTTGGATCTGTTTGTTTATGATTACCGAACTGCGAAAAACCGAGATGTGCGGACACTGTCCGGCGGAGAGTCATTTGTAGCATCTCTGGCGATGGCGTTGGGATTGTCTGATATTGTGCAGCAGCATAATGGAGGGGTGAAGCTGGAAACTATGTTTATTGATGAAGGGTTCGGTTCTCTGGATGCGGATACACTGGAGCAGGCAATTCGCACTTTGAATCAAATGTCAAAAGGAAAGTGCCTGATCGGTATTATTTCCCATGTGGAAGAACTTAGAAAGCGCATTGATAAAAAAATTTATATTCATAAAACAAACCAGGGAAGCCAGGCGGAACTGGTAGTGTAGGAGGAAACATGCAGAAAGAAACAGAACAGAAAAAAAGAAAACAGATGGAAAAGTTTGATATGCTCGGAAAACATCCTGGGAGAGCGCTGATATTTTTTGCGGTGCCTATGATCCTGGGAAATCTGCTCCAGCAGTTTTACAATATGGCGGACTCTGTGATTGTCGGCAGATTTGTCGGGGAAGATGCACTTGCAGCCGTTGGCGCCTCGTACTCATTGACGACCGTGTTTATTATGATCGCCATTGGAGGCGGGGTAGGAGCCTCAGTCATTATTTCCCAATATCTCGGGGCGAAGGAATATACGAAGATGCGGACCGCAATTTCTACCGCACTTTTGACATTTCTTGCAATCAGTGTGATACTTGCAGGGTTTGGACTGTTTGCGAACAGGGCGATTTTGTCTTCGTTAAAGACGCCGGCAAACATTTTGGAAGATGCTGTGTTGTATCTGAATATTTATTTTATGGGACTTCCATTTTTATTTATGTATAACGTACTTTCGTCAATCTTCAATGCGCTGGGAAAATCAAATATCCCGCTGTATTTGTTGATGTTTTCTACAGTACTGAACATTGCGTTGGATCTTGTGGCGGTAATTGTATTCCAGAAGGGAGTCGCGGGAGTGGCAGTGGCAACCGTGTTTGCCCAGGGAATTGCCTCGGTGCTTTCCTTTTGGATCCTGCTCCGCAGACTGAAAGAATATGAGGGGGAGGATACTCCGAAAAAATACGACGTGGAAATTCTTGGAAATATGGTAAAAATAGCAATTCCTTCCATTATTCAGCAGTCAATCGTATCTATCGGAATGTTACTTGTGCAGTCAGTTGTGAATGGATTTGGATCATCCGTTGTGGCAGGATATTCTGCGGGGATGAGGATTGAGTCCATCTGCATTGTGCCGATGATTGCAATGGGAAATGCTATTTCTACTTTTACTGCCCAAAATATCGGCGCAGGACAGACCGATCATGTAAAGAAAGGATATCGGACGGCACACGGGATTGTATTTGCATTTGCAGTAGTAATCTGTGTGACATTACTTCTGCTGAAAAAGCAGATTATTTCCATGTTTGTGGGAGGCAATGAAAGCTCTCTTGCATTTCAGACAGGAAGTTCGTATCTGTCTTTTATCGCATATTTCTTTGTATGTATTGGGCTGAAAGCGCTGACGGATGGGGTGTTGCGAGGTGCAGGAGATGTGGTTGTATTTACACTTGCTAATCTCTGCAATCTTGCAGTCCGTGTGAGTATTGCCTTTATTTGTGCGCCGCTCTGGGGCGTTCAGGCAGTGTGGTATGCGGTTCCGCTTGGATGGATGACAAACTACATCATATCCTTTGCGAGATATCTGACTGGAAAATGGGAGAGAAAGAGGTTGATCTGACGCTAGACAAGAACAGAAAGGAAAAGTGGTTATGAGACAGGAAAAATTCAAGATGGAACGGCAAGGACTTGTGGAAGAAGGTCAGAAAGTGAAAGTGACGGAGAGGGTCAATGGAAGTCTGTACAGCTATGTAGTGGAGCCGGCGGTGGCAATGTCTGGTATTTACAGAAGCAATGCCAGGATTCAATCCAGAGAAGGGATTATCCGGGAAATTCAGCAAAATGACAGAGGATTTTATCTTCTCGTAGAATTTGAGGAATAGATGACAAGTGGAAAAACCTGTGCTATAATCTCATCTTTGACAGTTGAAAAATGAAAATGCGGCTACAAGCCCAGTAAACATGGGCGGTGTAGCCGTTTTCTTGTTTGCAACGATATGTGCTATTTTTCTATTTTTTC
>SKEG01000067.1_pt1 | contig 130140 bp, 118 predicted proteins | sample 4826631 | NCBI WGS metagenome assembly SKEG01 (sample SAMN11008815, study PRJNA524170) | human gut metagenome | biome: Human fecal sample; material: Feces; isolation source: fecal sample from pouch patient p26, p34, p50 | host: Homo sapiens | place: Israel: Tel-Aviv | collected 2016-11-02
CCATGTCGAACACAGAAGTCAAGCTTCTTAACGCCAAGAGTAGTTGGGGGATCGCCCCCTGCGAGGGTAGGACGTTGCCATGCAAACTCAAGGGTCTTCCGAAAGGAAGGCTCTTTTTTTGTGTTCTAATAAAGTAAATTAGGAAACTCCAGGGCTAAGAGTAAGTGTTTTTTCTATAAGAAGTGAAGCGGTTACTTGTATTTTATTTTTATAAGCTGTATTGTTGCTGTGACGAGTGATCAAAAAGGAGGAGTAATAATGTATAAAGCTAGTGAACAGCGTTATGACAATATGATTTATAATCGGGTGGGTAACAGTGGATTGAAGTTATCCGCGATTGGGTTAGGCCTTTGGAATAACTTTGGTAGCGTGGATCCGTTAGAAAATCAAAAGGAAATTCTATTTAAAGCTTTTGACCTAGGAATTACCTACTTTGATTTAGCTAATAATTACGGACCCATTCCAGGGAGTGCCGAAGAAAATTTTGGACGGATTATGAAAAGTGATTTACACCACTATCGCGACGAAATGGTAATTGCCAGTAAGGCGGGGTTTGTAATGTGGCCCGGACCTTATGGAAATTGGGGATCCCGGAAGAGCATTATCGCGAGTGCGGACCAAAGCTTAAAACGGACTGGTTTAGATTATTTTGATATATTCTACAGCCACCGTGCGGATCCGAAGACTCCTGTTGAAGAAACAGCGTTAGCATTAGACCAGCTGGTTCGTTCTGGGAAAGCTCTTTATGTGGGAATTTCCAACTATAACGGAGAACAAACGGCGGCAATCACCAAGATTTTCAAAGAGTTACGAACTCCATTTATTATTAACCAACCCCGTTACAACATGTTTAACCGGGACGTAGAAACGGACCTCTTCCCCGTTTTGGAACGCGAAGGGAAGGCGGCAACCAGTTACAGTTCATTGTCGCAAGGATTGTTAACGGATAAATATTTACAAGGAATTGACGAAAATTCACGCGCAAAGAAGCAAACCATTCCGTTCTTGAGTCCTGTACAAGTTGAAGAGACCCTTGAAACCGTCAAAAAATTAAACGAAGTTGCGAAAAAGCGGGGACAAAGTTTGGCACAAATGGCGTTGGCGTGGAACTTGCGGAAGCCAGTGGTAGCAAGTGTATTAATTGGTGCAAGTCGGGTACAGCAGGTAATTAACAACGTCAATGCACTCAAAAACCTCGACTTTACCGATGACGAACTCATGCAAATTGATCAAATTTTAGCTGCGCAAAGTCCGATTGATTGGGATGCGCGTTAAACCGCGCCTGGTAGCGTTTCGTTTAATCCTACTAAAAATTGGTGTAGAATATTACGTGAAACCGTTTCCCGTAACAGAATGAAACCAATTTGGAGGATAATTATGCTTAAAGAAGCAATTGCAGAAAAGTTCCATCAAATTTTCAAAACTGAAGCTGAAGAAGTCTATTTTTCACCAGGACGGATTAATTTAATTGGCGAGCATACCGATTATAACGGTGGTCACGTCTTTCCTTGTGCGATTAGCCTAGGAACTTACGGCGCGTACCGAGGTCGTGATGATACGCAGGTGAGGATGTATTCAGGAAACCTCCCGGATACTGGCATTATCGAATTTGACGTTAACGATCTTGAGTACGACGCGAAGTATAAGTGGAGCAACTATTTACGTGGAATGATGCTAGAAATCCGCGAACTCTCTCACGATTATGATCACGGTTTTGAGTTGTATTTGGAAGGTGATCTACCGGATGGGGCGGGGTTGTCATCATCAGCCTCGATTGAAATGCTGATGGGCACCATTTTAAACGACCAGTTTAACTTGCGGATTACGCCGATTGAACTCGTCAAGGCTGGGCAACGCGTCGAAAATAACTATATTAAGGTGAATTCAGGAATTATGGATCAATTTGCGGTTGAAATGGGACGGCGAAACGAAGCCACTTTCCTGGATACCAACACCATGGAATATGACTACGCACCGTTAGATTTGAATAATAACGTAATTTTGATCATGAATACCAATAAACCGCATGAATTAGTTAATTCCGAGTACAATACCCGCCGTGCGGAATGTGAAGAAGCGTTGCGGCGGCTGCAAACCAAACTAAACATTAACGCACTAGGTGAATTAACTAAGGATGCGTTCGACCAGTACGCCTACCTAATTAACGACGAAACGTTGATTAAGCGGGCCCGTCACGCGGTTTTTGAAAATCAGCGAACTATTGAAGCCCGGGAAGCCCTCAAACAAGGCGACCTAAAGCTCTTCGGGCGGTTGGTGAGTGCTTCACACGTCTCTTTACAATTCGACTACGAAGTTAGCGCTCCGGAGTTAGATATGCTTGTAGACGAAGCTTGGCAATCACCGGGAGTACTTGGAGCTCGCATGATCGGCGGCGGTTTTGGCGGGTGCGCAATTGCCCTAATCGAAAAGGATCAAGTCGATGAGTTAGTAAAAACGGTGGGGCAAAAATACCAAGACCGTTTTGGCTATGCGGCTGACTTTTATGAAGCCAAAATTGTCGACGGTCCGCATAAGGTTTAAAAAGATGCTGCAGATTGACTAATTTTTAAAAGCTTTATAATTTATACCAAACGGAAACTTGATTTCGAGAAATGAAATTCGAGTTTCCGTTTTTTGGTCTCATTAATTTGCGATTTTTTAATGGTAATCTCATTTTAACGGCAAACTACACTTTTTTGAGCGAAAACTGCAGTTTTAGTGCCGGAAACGTCCCGTTATATTTGCAAAGCCAGTTACGTATTATAAAAAGCGACCAAGGGCCCTTGGATCTTTTATTTTAGGAGATTCAAGCTATGTCACCAAAAAACCGCACTTTAAAAGCAGGATTAGACCACTTATTAACTAACGGAAACCAAAAAATAGTGTTTGGAGCACTAAAGAAACTAAAAATTCGCCCGTATCACCAGGATTTTGAAGATTTTTTACAGGAAGCGCGGCTAACCTATGCCCGTGCATACGTACGCTTTCCCCGAAATCCCGAAAGTGACTTAAAGGAGTTTCGGATGTTTGCCTACCAAGCAATCTATTGGCAGACACTTAATTCGTTGAAACGCCAGACGATGGTTAAAAATTGGCAAACTGCCGAGCTATCCACGGACGTGACTAACCTTCCGCGACAATATCGCTGTTCCTCTCGTGAGCAGCAGGTGTTAGCCGACGACTTATTCCAACGGGTTTACGCAATTTGTACGCCCCCGGAAAAACGTTTTTTGTACTACCGGTACGTGAAGCAATTATCGGGCCGAGAAATCGCCCAACGAGAGGGGGTGAGTCCCCAGAGCATTTCCAAACGACGGCGAAAAGTTGGACAGAAGGCGCTAAAGATTATCGCAGAAAATGCTGATAATTAGTTTCAAAGATAAATAAAAGTCCTAGTTATCCGGTTTTACATAACCTGGGTAACTAGGACTTTTGAGTTTTTTAAATGAAAAAAGGTGCTGATTTCTTACTTTTGTTTAAGAACCATACATTTTAGGGTTAACAGGTTTTAAGTCAGGAGCTTGACCTTCCGCTTTAGGTTCTGCTTGCCACTTGTATTCGCCTTCGCCATCAAGAGCTTCACCATGTGCCCAAGCACCTTGGCTACTTTCATCTCCTTTAGAGAAGTTGTAGAAGTCGTAGGCAATGTCCTTACGCTCTTTTTCACGTGGGAAATCGCTTGGCACCAGAATCGTTCCAACTTGTTCCTCTAATTCTTTGATTGCTGCCGCCCATTGATTTTGGTGGTAGCTATCCCGGGCAAGAAGTACGGCTAAGAGATCTTTCACCCCTGGATCGTCGACCATTTCGTAAATCCGCGCCGCTTGCAAACGGCCTTGTGATTCTGCATTAAGGTTGGCGCGGAAGTCAGCAAGTAAATTACCACTAGAAATGATGTAAGCTCCGCTCCATGGATTCCCTACACTATCAGCTGGCCGCGGTCCTAATCCTGCTACAATCGCATGTTGTGGATTCATACCGGCAATCACTGCTCCAACTACGGGATCTTGTTCCATTGCCGCCTGTTGGTCTTCGACAGGTGCATCTTCTAGTAGACGCGCTACCATAGTAGCCAACATTTCTACGTGCCCAATTTCTTCGGTAGCAATGTCGAGGATCATGTCCTTATACTTAGCTTCTCCGCGGCAACTCCAGCCCTGGAAGAGGTACTGCATGGCCACACTCATTTCTCCATACTGACCGCCAATTAATTCTTGTAAATACTTGGCAACCGTTGGATCAGGTTGAGTAGGCTTAGCTTCAAATTGTAATTCTTTTTGGTGTCGAAACATAAAATTCCCCCCTATTCTTTGGTGTGATGCCAATATAAAGGATAGGGGGGATGTTTTACAAATTTAATGCTTAGATTTTTTACTTTAGGTTGCTGAAAAATGTCCAGCAAGTAACTAGGTTTGTTGTGTGAAATTAACTCTGCCAGCTAATGCAGTGAAGAAGGCTCCTAGGTCAGGATCAACCTCGCCACCGTTTCCACCACCGCCGTGGGAGCCGCTAAAGAAGTTATTCGCAGCATCGTCAGGCGGCGCTAAAGGTGATTGTAAACGTGGATCAACCAGATTATGTTTTGCGGAAAAGTGCTGCTTAGCTAGATTTTCCTGTAGCCGAGACCGTTGGGTTAACTCTTCTACTAAAACGGGGTGGTCGCTATTTTTAGAATGAGAACGTTGGTTAGCTTTTTTAGCAGGTTGCTGGTTAGCGGTCGACTGATCAGCGGATTTGCTAGCGGCTAACGCGTTCGTAAATATAGGTGTATCCCGTTTTTGTAATCCAATCCGATAAGTAGCGTTGCCGGTGCCAAATTTTAGTTGGCTGAGTGGCGTTCCTGGCGAAACTAAATCGTAGCCATGACGCAGGAAACCTAAGATGTGGTCAGAAAGTTCAAAAGGAACCCGCGTATTTTGCCAACCACTGTAAATCTGTTGGTCGACCACGTGACCATTTTCATCAACAAACGCAATGGTTACCGTGCCTCGTTTTGGAGAAGCAGAAGCCGTTTTATGGGAACTTGATGGCGTTCCGTGCGAAGGATTCCGTGAACTTCCTTGATGGTCAGAATGGTTACTTGAATGATGATGGCTAGCCGTGGAACTCGAAGAATCTGCGGAATTGTTCGACGAAGCCTTACCGTTACTAGAGCTAGCTGAACCAGGTTCATCAGAATGGTCACTTTGGTGGTTATCCTTACTAGAACCATTATCTTTTGAAGAATGGTCGTCACCAGATGAACCGTTATCTGACGAAGAGTGGTCGTCGCTAGAGGAGCTGTTATCCGACGAAGAATGATCATCACCAGATGAACTACCATCTGATGAAGAGTGACCGTCACTAGAGGAACCATTATCTGGCGAAGAATGATCATCACCAGATGAACTATCATCTGACGAAGAATGGTCATCGCCAGAGGAGCTGTTATCTGACGAAGAGTGGTCGTCGCTAGAGGAACTATCATCTGATGAAGAGTGGCCGTCACTAGAGGAACCATTATCCGACGAAGAATGGTCGTCGCCGCTGGATGAATTATCGCCTGAATCTGAAGAATCAGATGAATCATCCGAGGCTTGGATTACTTTAACGGTCAGGTTGGCCGAACGGCTGATAGTAAGCCTATATTTGATTTTTTGAAGCTGTACCGTAGCTAATTGATATCCCTTAGGCAAGTGAACTTGATAAATTCCAACATCGTTAATCAAGCCCTTAATTTTATCGGTCGCGACCGTTTTGCCAGTAGTTGCGTCTACGTAACTAACCGTGGCGGTTACTTCCGTTGGATTTTTAGGTAGTACGGTAACTTTTCCGGTTCCGACGTCGCCCAACGTATAGTGCTGGTGGTAAACCCAGTAATCTCCACCCATATCGCCTAACTTTTTCCGTAACGCTTGTTTACCAAGGTTGCTTAAAGTGTATTGGTAAGTCCCCGGTAAATTGGAATTCTTGTCGGTTTCAATCCAATCTTTTTCAATGGAGACTTTGTTAACTACTTTTCCGTCAGGATCCGTTAGACTGAGTTTCAATCCAGCAATATGATCAGCGAGGCTCTGTTCGTCAGTATAGTACTCCGCCGTTGGTAACGAAACGTTTAAAATCGTATTTACGTCCATTGGAAAGTCAGAAATAGGAAGTACTTCAGGAATGTTTGTAAATTTGATACGTCCGGAAGTTTTCGTGCGCACTACTTCGTGGACTAACTTTTGAATAATCGTTTTGGAAAGGGTAGCTCCATAGTAAGTATGCCCGTTTAAATTAATCGGATGGATAGCTCCCGTATTGATAACTTGGTCGCCAACGGTCAAGGTATAAGTTGCGTTGACCGGCGGGGAGTCCAGCTTAAACAGCATTACTCCTTCGGTATCAGGAGTGACAGAGCGATAGCTTCCCAAATGATTAATTAACAAAGAATAAATCCTACCATTAACTTTCACTGACCAACTTTTATCTCTGCTGGTGAACATATTTGTATCGTCGTCATAGTAAATGGAACTTAATTCAGGGGTTTCATCAGCATGAGCGATTAATTCTGCCAATGGTAATCGGCAGTGTAAAACTGTATTTTTAAGTAGAGGAGCGCTAACGATCCCCACGGTAGCTAAGGAAAAGGCAAATGTCGACCGCAAAAGAGTTGTAAACTTTTTACTTGAATTTTTATTAGACATTCCTTGATTTCTCCTTAATCTTATTAATCATTAGTAAATTGGTTGGTTAAACAATGCAAAAGCTTTTTTAGCTCGAACGTTTTCAATGATATCCCCTAAATTAGTCCAGTCTTCTGGAGTTGGAGGATCTTCCCAAGTTAATTGAGGTTGCTTTACAGATTGTGAATAAATATCAGATACAGAGATGTCTGTATTTTTAGAAATGTTTGTCTCAATAATAATATTCGCATGATGAAACGCATCTAAAGAATTGATTACATATTCGGTATATAAATCTCCTTGAGAAAAATCAACCGCCACGTAAACTCGTTCTTTTAACAAACGGGCGGGGATGTTATTGATTAACGCAAACATATAACCATAGTAAAGGTTAACCCACTTAGGAGCGTCCAGGGTAATTTCGTGTTCAGTCTGGATGCTCTGTAAAAATCGGTGAATTAGAATATCAAACGATGGGTAAGTTTTCCCGAAAAATTTGATGGAATTTTCCCGTACGAAAGTAGATGGTTCAATATAAAATGAAGTTAATTGAAGGTTAACGTTAATTAAATCGTGGCGAAGGGACTCCTCGGTGTTTTCGTCTAGAGTTGACGTAATGGGGTAGTCCTTTAGCCACTGAATAAGACTGTTAGTTAACTGGGTTGCTAAAGGAAAGTTATTTGATATAACCCGGTTGCTAGAGTCGGAAATATAGCCTTTTGCAAGCAAAAAGCCGTAGAAGTAACTCATTTCATACCTATTTAAATTAAAATGACGCCCGAGTACGCGTTGTAAACGTTGAGACAACTGCTGATATTGATCGTTATTTTCGTCAACATCGACGGTTAAGGTTTCGTTGTAGTTTTGATTACGATGTCGAAGAATCCAGATTCGCAAAAAGATTGACAATTTAAATTTTTGACTTAATCGTAAGGGGTGCGTGAAATAAGGTTGGCATGCTTGAACGATTTGGTCAACTAGGTCGTTTAGTTCAGGAAATGGCGAATCAAGTCCGTTGTAAAGGCTGTAATAAAACTGAAATAAAAGTAACCGTTGATGAAATTCTTCCCCCACTTTTCCATTTTTAGGGTTGTCCTTAGAATAATTAGCGATGATTTTATTCAGCATTTTAATTTGTCGGTAAAATACTGATCGGCTAATTGGAGTGTCTTGTAAATACTGGTTAGGAGTCTTTAGGTTTTCATAAAACATTAAATACTCAAACACAGGTAAAAGGGGAGAACGTAATACGTACACCAACCGAATTTTATTGATTACTAAACTGGAAAGGTTTTGTGCTTGCCACAGCCCTTTTTGTAATTCGTTAATGTGGATATTTTGCTGGGGAGCGAGTTCACGTAAATCAGTGTTAATGGTACTCAACGCAGCATTTAATTTGTACGAGCTTACTTCTAGCTTGTCCGCAACGTGATCCATGTTGACAGGTGCGTCCGCGGCACGGTTGATTAAGGATAAAATTTCAAAAGATAATTGGTCTTTTTTATCCATTAATAATATTGGATCCATAAATACCTCCTAAAGCTCTTCTATTAGTAATGATACCGCTTGTTGAACGTTGCCACAATTGAAATTATCGTTAAAAACAGTTGGTAACAATTTTTAAACTCTATGGTGTTAATTTTGTCTGACAAATTAGACATGTCTTCGATACAAATTACAATGCTTGGCGAGAATAGGGGATGGATTAGGGTTAGTTAGATTATTTACGTAGGACGGAAAACATTTCAATACGTTTTGAATTAATGAGTTCTATAATCATTACTTTATGTACAAATTAAGTTAAAGTGATTAATATCCTTAAAAGGTTTAAATTCGACTAGGTAAACCGATGCGTAGACGGAAAATGATGCCGTGTGACCATTTTTTTCAGAAAACAAAAATTATGAGAAATTTACTTCTGAATGATGATATATACTACCTAATGTAGATGGGGTTTACCAAACGGCGCGAAAAACCATGATAATAGATGATGGTTTAACTGCGTGGTATAGATAATCAATTGATCCATTGCAACCCCTAGTTTAAAAATGTGGCCGAGTTATGGTCGGAAACAACAAATGTAGCAATGACTTAATTAAGGGAGTTATTTTTATGGGCATCGATTTGCGCGAATTAGAGGTATATAGTGCCAGCGAAGCGGCAATGATGTGGGGAAAGTCGCAAAATTTTGTTCGCCATTTAAAAATTAACGGGACAAAAGTATTTCCTGAAGGGACCATCCGCAAGTTTGGGAATAGTTGGCTAGTTACCCGTGAAGGAATGGAAGAAGTTCTAGGTTGCGGCCCCCAAATGACTTTGGCTCAAGCACAGCGAGAGTTAAGGAAAATTAACCGAGAAAGAAGAGCTAAGTATAAGCACCAGCACTAATAAGTTGGTGAGTCAGTCAGGAGACAGTGACTGAACGTACAAAATTATTTTTGTAATGAAGTTAAGGGTGGCTAGTTGCTAAGAAACTGATGCAGTGTTTGTCAGGCTAGCAATGTAGTGACTACTTTTAAACTTAACTTTATAAAAAATAAACTAACATAACGTCCCCCAAATACGTGACCATTTTCTTTACGAAATTGGCCACGTTTTTTTGTTTTGCCATCTATTTTGAAATGAGATTTCAAAATAGATGACTATACAAGGTAAAAAAATGAAATACGCAAGAAAAGTTTGCTTGTGAATCGCTAAAGTGCCTTGATGGTTAAGGCCGGTAAATTAATATTTTGAGCGGGAAAGTTTGTGAAATTGATACTTTTTGTGAAATGGAGCTATAAAACGCTTGCACTTTTGAATTTTAAAGTATATTATAACAACACAAGTTAAGTTTTAACTAATCAAAGGTATAAATAAAGTTTAAAGTGATGGTAGCATTAGTTACAGGTAATAGCTTTTAAGGGGGATAATTCACATGGGACCACAAATTTTTCACAGGGAAAATAGCCAAGTAAATAACAAAGTTGTCGATTTTGAAATTTACAAAAGTCGGCAAAAATTGCGACAAACGGCAGCAGCTTTGACAGATATTTTTAACGAAGTACTTGCCGATAAACCAATGTTTTGGCAATCAATTCCGGTGAAAAAACGGATGTGGCAAGCAACGGTAGTGAATATCTTTGATTTTATGGAAAACCGGACTCCGAAGTTCGAATCGCAATAGTGCCTCAATCAAGTTTTAAAGATTGTTGGCCGAGAATGCATTTACCAAGGGGTCGCAGTAAACTTAAACAAATAATTTTTAAAATACCTTTGTCCCACTTAGTGGGAGTAGACGCATACAGAAGAACTTTGCTTTTATTGGGGGATAATTGCAGAGTAGCTATAGAAAACCGGTTGAATTACGTAAGCGGGTTTCAAAAATAGCTAAAAAACTGGAGTTGGATTCTTAACGTCCAACTCCAGTTTTATTTTAGAACTTTTTTTGCATTTTTAGAGAAATAACTTACAGAAGGATAATTATTTCTTGTACCCGCATTATATGTCCGGGGGTAACGATGGATTTGCTCTGCAATGCAGCCGAAACGTGTTCGGGAACCCAATTCCTTCCGGATAACTAAATTACGACATCAATTGCTAAAACCGCAATTAATGTCGCCTTTCTCTGCAATGCAGCCGAAACGTGCTCCAGAACCCAGTCTTCTCCGGATAACTAAATTACAGCATCAATCGCTAAAATCACGATTAATGCTGTAATTCTGTTATCCTCAAAGACTACCCGGGTTCTTCCGCACTCTTTGTCCCATTACCAACCTACCCGACATTTTATACCACACCTGGCCCAGCTGAGTGTGTTTTTTTGTATCTCCGTTTAACTTAATTATTTTTTGGACGTGGTTATTCCAATCGTCGAAAGCCAGTACGGGATAGTTATCCCTTGGGAAATACCATTTTAAATCCAAACGGGCAAGTAAATCTGGCACCGGAGTGGGCTGCTGATCAGCCACCGCCAGCGGAATCGTACCCGCATGAACCGGATAACGTGGCTGTGATTGAGCAGGTCGCGGGCGACTTGAGCTATTAGAAAGCGACTTACTTGGTTGCTGCGGATGACGCTCGGCGACCGCTGGTTGAATCGCTGGCGTTGCCCGACGTAAGGGGCTGACTGGTAGCGTAGGATGTTGCTCCTCCGGCACCAAAGCAGGTGGCGTTACAGGCTGAGATGATGATGGCATTTCCGAAGGAGTAGGTTTAATCGCCGCAGGAAGGACTGGTGGCGTTTGCGAACGTAAATGAACTTCGTAAAGGTGACCAGATTCCTTAATTTCATCAAAAGTGAGCGGTCCTTGCGGCAAATCACTGCTGACTAAGCGATAGTCTTGATGATTGAAGGTTTCAGTTAAATTGGTCTGGGGATGCTTAACGTCCACGTTGACCGTTTTGAAGGAAACTATTTTTCCCGTCCGGTCGTCAATCCACCGGATTACGGCCGTTTTCTTTTTCAATTGGTAACGGACCGTGATGTTTAAGTCGGTACTAGAAGGAGTTACGGGCGCGGCCGGTACCACATCCTTAGCTGGATCCGTTAGTTGGTAACCATGGGGCAACGGATCGGGTACCTCGGCAAAAGTAGCTTGTGTACCACTATGCCAATTTTCAGAATCCCGAGGATTGCCTTGATCATCCATTTGAAAATTAGTCGAGGTATTCGAAAAATAGTTTTTTGTCACATGTTCAGCTAAATTATCAACGGTCACAAAGGTAATGGGCTGGGCTACGTGGGTTGGCGCGACCGTTTGGCCATTTTTATCGACATAATGTATAGTTTCGTTGATAGTTTTAGCTTTGAAGTGGTATATTGGAGCGTAAATATAAGTAACCATACCGTTGTCGCCATCTTTGTTAAGTCTTCCCCGAGTTGGAAGACTATCAGGCGCGGTACCGACTAGCCGGTAATTTTTAATGGACCGGGGCTGACTAACGTAAGGCTCGCCAACGTGGGGGCCGTGCGGATAGTACGCTTGCCCGGTTCCTAGCAAATGCCCGGACTGGTCAACGTACCGTACGCTAACCGTTGCATGGCAATGGTGATGCCAATGATGGTGATGGTGCTTATTTCCCCAAAAATAATGGTGCGGATCGGCTGATGATGAGGCGATCGCACTAGCAGATGATCCCCAGTAATCTAACCTCGGCGGCCGACTTGCGGCCTCTTGCGGTGCAATTTGAGGAGATGATGCCGGATAAGTTGATTTGGATACTTGATCACTAGCAGCTACGGAAATGGGGGACAACATAACGTTTAGTCCAATGGTCACACCGACTAAGCTAGTGATGAACCATTTACGACCGTAATTATAGAACCGTTGGTAGTGATTTGTTCCCAAGATGATGAACCCTCCAGACATATTTTTAGAGTTGGATCTTTAAAAATATCTTCAACAAATCATCTTAAGGAGTTTTTATTTATGATCGAAAAGTTTAACCGTTTATTGGACGACGAACAACAATTGGTGCTCCAAATGGCCGAACTTTACATCCACGATCCAGAAAAGAAGCTATCAATTAGCTATCTACAAAGTGAATTAGGCGTTAGCCGTCACCAAGTGCTGATGGCCTTTGATTTGCTGAAAGATACCGTTGCGTCACTTAACCTGAAAAACATCGACTTGGCCTACGATGGGAAGGGGATCATTGCCATGTATGGCTTGACGACGTCATTGCTTAAACAGCTTTTGGAAGAAATGGCGCTAAGGTCGATCCGTCTAAATGTTTTTATTAATTCCCAATTAGGAATTTACGGGACTCAAGCCCAATTCACGAAACGTTTTGGGATAAGCCGAGCAACTTATTATCGCAATATTATGGGAATCCGGCAACTCTTCACCGAAGAAATTTTCAACTATCGTTCGTTGACGGAAGCAAGGTTGCGGCAGGTATTGTTTAGTGTGATTCACCATTTTTTTAACGGAATTGACGGGCTCCCTGGTGAGTATCGAATGGAAATACCAACCGTTTTGGAACAAATTTGTACGGATTGTGGGATGTGTCTTAAATACACCGAACGGAAGCGACTGGTTAATTTTGCTTTTGTACAAGCTCAAAGAATTCGACAAGGGCACGTACTTGCAGAGTTAGCCGATTTAAGTCCGGTGACTACTGATGACGAAGGTCCTGATTTTGGCCTCCTTAATCAGTTTTGGGGGCTGGAGGACGAGGATTTACGTCGGGAAAAACAGTACTTAACGATTTATTGTCGTGTAAACGAGCTGCTGGATTTTTCAATTGATCAATGTTGTGGACCGCAGCTACAAGAGCGTTTGCAGGATTTGGTGGATAGTCAAACAGAACTTTTATACAGCACTTTTGCGGACGCAAGTTTGGAAAAGGCGATTGGCCGAATTAAACGAGCCTTAACTCAAACGAACGCAAAGGTGTTTTCGCCGTTTTACTTTAGCGAAACGTTCGTCGATCCCACAAAAATGCCTTTCTTTAACGAAACTTATCCCGCAATTGACGCGGTGGTAAAGCAGTTGTTGGGCGAGGTGGCTAAACGCCGCCAACTATACATCGATCAGGACGTGTTGACCCAGTTGTACTACACGTACATGTTGATTCTATTGGAACATTTACCGGTGAAATTTTTAAGCCGAACGGTTAAGATTACGGTAGATTTTTCGAATGGACCAATCTTTACGAAGTATATCGTGGCGCAGTTGCAGCAGTTTGCACCGCTAAATATTGAAATTATGATGGAACAACAGATATCTTCCTCTCGGACCAATCATTTGCGGAACTAGATTGTGAACAAATGATATGGGAGTCGCCACCGTTAGCGGCGGATTGGGAGCAGTTGGGAGATATGATTGTGAGGATTAAGAATCAGAGTGTTTTGGAATCCGGGTAGCTCTCGAGGATAACAGGATTATGGCTCCAGTCGCGGTTTAGGCGATTGGAGCCATAATTTTGTTAACCGGAGAGAGTTGGATTCCAAAACACGTTTCGACTATGCTGCAGTAGGAAGCCCCCCGTTAATCGCGATTTAAGCGATTGGCGGCGGGATTTTATTAACCGGAGGGAACTGGGTCCAGGAGCACGTTGCTAAAAAATTAGCTTTTTGAACTGAAAAGGCTGAAAGAGTTAATAAATCGTTTTGCGATATTGGCTTTAATAGAGCCAAAACGTATGCCAAAAGTCAGTTCGTTTAACCCTAATCGATCATTATGCCAGATTCGAGCATAATGATCGATTTTTAGTTATGCCTCACAAACTACCCGGCCTTTGCTTTAAATATTATTCTAATTTTGGCTAAAAAAGGAACCGCGTTGATACCCGGTAGTGACCGATTCTCTCAAGTTTTTCAAATCAATTTCAAAATGTGAAACGTCAGGAGCCTTTACTGTCAAGGGGCCGGATTATATGATGAAAAAGTACTAATCGTTGAATTAGTACAGGGGGGATCATTTTGAATATCCTAGCAGCTTAGGATATGGGGACAACGGGAGGCTGGAAGAAACTAATCGTTTTTTCTGGCCTCTGCGTGTTTATATGGCAATTATTCAGGTCAAAAAGGATAGTCCCTCACTGGCCAGTTCAAGAACTAAAAGCGAAGCCGGCCTTCGCTAAATCCCTGCCCATTTTAATTTAGAAAGGTGGTCGCGCTGCAATTAAAAAGCGATATTGGTTTTGGATAATAATTGGGTTACAAGTACTGTTTGTAGCAAAAATGGTACATGACACCTACTTCAGTGATCGCTGGGCCACTCGTTACGTGGTAAAAGCCCGTGGCGACGTGGTTACCAACGTGGACTATACTTTAACGAAAAATCGGTTTAGCGGAACGGCTTTAATCGTTAAAGATCATAAAGTGTTGTTACATAAGGGTTACGGTAAGCAAGATGCCACCCATGCTAACGATGTAAAAACGTTATATAACATTGCCTCGATTGAACAGAGTATGACTTCAATCATGGTGGCGAAATTGGTTCAGTTAGGAAAGTTGTCTTTTGATACAAAGCTAGCCCGTTTTTATCCGACAATTCCTAATGCTAAAAATATTACCATCCGCGATATGTTAACGATGACCTCGGGATTGGAAGCAAGTAGTGATCCGGAACGGGCACTAAACGAAAAACAGCTTACAAACTATTACGTGCACCATTTGGCGGTGGATCCGCGAAAAGGCTGGGATTATGACGCGGTGAATTTTCACTTGTTGGTAGGTGTGATTACCCAACTTACTCACCTAAACTATCAGGACAGTTTCCAACAGCTGATTAAATTACGGCGGCCCATTAAAATCATGAGCATGCCCGATTTTAAAAATCCGCATGTGGCAAAAAGTTACCACAAAAACGGTCGGGCATATCCTAACCCGGCTTACATTTACCGTAACGAGGTTGGTACCGGAAGCTTTTTTATGACCGCAGGCGACCTGTACCGGTATTTTGCGGCACTGGTGAACGGTCAGATCATCCCGCTTAAGGTGGTTAAGCAACTTTTTAAAACTTCTACCCAAAGCGTCTATGCTGGGGGAGTTTATCAAAATCGGTTATATTACCGCGGACATGGGATTTTACGTGGATACGAGCCATCGATTATTTTCAATCGCTCGGCGGGAACGGCGGTCGTTTTATTGGGTAACCGGCGTGGTCGAGAAACCACGATGAAATTAGCAAACAGCATTTATTCGTTAATTAACCAGACCCCTTATTTGGGCGGAAATTCATATTAACGAGGTAGCTGCGGATACTTTTACTTGGGGGAGAAATGAAAAATTATGTACGTAACGGCAATTGTTCCGGCGCACAACGAAGCTGGAAATATTAAACGCGCGGTCCGAGCGCTAAAAAAACAGGTTGATAAAGTAATTGTGGTTTGTGACCGTTGTGATGATGATACATACCAACGCGCTCAACAGGCAGGGGCCCGCGCATTTGAAACTGTGCAAAATGGAGGTCGAAAGGCGGGGGCGCTGAACCAAGCGCTAGAGAATTACGTAGATTGGCAGCAACCGGACCAGTATTTGTTTATCTGTGATGCAGATACCGTGATTACGGAAGACTGGATTGAACACGCTAAGCGAGTAATTGCCCAGGGAGATTATGATGCGGTTGGCTCTGTCTTTTACGGAACGGCTAACCGCAATAAGCTGATTGAGTTTTGCCAACAGTTGGAGTGGTATCGCTACGCTAATCAAGTTCGCCGTAGTAAGAAAGTTTTCGTCTTAACCGGGACCGCGTCGTTGATCCGAGCAGAAACGCTGCAAAAGGTTCGGCAACAAATTGGGACCTTTTACCGCGAGGATTCGATTACCGAAGATTTTGCCCTAACGCTAGATTTAAAAGCAGCGGGGGCCAAAATGATTTCGCCATTATCGTGTTATTGCACGACTGAAATTATGCCGACGTGGCGCTTGCTATATTTACAACGGCGCCGCTGGTATTTAGGGGCGCTTCAGCAGGTGACCCGCCGACGTTGGGACAAAATGATGTTGCCGTATGTTTTTCAGCAGTTGATGTTATTAATTTCGGTGTTCGCTTTTTTAGGATTGATTGTGTTTACCACGTACCTGATGCTTGAAAACTTAATGATTTTTAGTTTGCTGTGGTTCGTAATTGGAGTAATTTTTGCTACCGAGCGGGTGGTGACCATTTGGGACCAAGATTTCCAGGCCAAATTTTTTGCCCTCATGATGCTGCCGGAACTAATGTATAGCTTGTTTTTACAACTGGCTTACTTAGGCGCGCTGCTTCAATTGCTCCAGGGGTCAACGGGGACTTGGAACCACTTAAATACTGATCAATCAAAGGAGGCATAAAAATGTATACCAATGTACAAAAAAACGGAATGTTATGGATTGGATTTAGCTGGAACGGCCTGTATCATGGGTTGGCCATCGTTTCGATATTCTTTGCTATTTTAGCGGTGGGAACCATCCTGCGGAGTATGTGGGCCCGGACGCATTTTGACCCAACTTGGGAATAGTTAAGTTTTAAAAGGAGATTAGTGTGAGGAAAAGATGGCTACTTGGATTAGTGATCGCAATTATTTATTTTTGGGAAAGCAATCAAACCATTGCGTACTCATCCACTGATTGGGGCGACCAATTTATTACTAACGTGAGTTTGGGAGATGCGCAACACAACGATCGTACTAGTTTTGGCTTGTACGACAAGCTGGTTGGAAAATGGGAATTTAAAATTCCTGCCAACGTACCGGTCAAGGCGCAGGACCAACTCACTTTTAAAGTCCCCCGGAATTTAAGACTGGTTAGCAACGCCCAATTCAACCTGAAAGACCGGCATGGGCAAGTGATTGGACGGGTAGATGCACAACGTGGGAGCGGTAAAATCACGGTGCGGCTAGCGCGCTACGTTACGCAACATGACGGTGGCATCTACGGCAACTTTAAATTAGGACTTTTATGGGACTACGACCGGGTCAAACCCGCTTCCACCGTAGCTGTCAGTTGGCCACGTTTACGAACCGAAAAATATAAAATTTTACCGCATCGGGGTCCTAATTCCCGAGAAACGGTGTATTCATGGGGGTGGTATGATACTAAGGCCCCCCAATTAATTCATTGGCGAGTACGCCTTAACTATGCAAAGCAACCGCTCCGGCAAGTAACGTATACGGACTTGATCGGGGTAAACCAGCAGTTAGTCTCGGATTCGATCAAGGTCAAAAAGGTTAAATTTGATCGGAGCGGTCGCAAGTTTAGGGTGTTGGCAAGTCGATCGCCAAAACGAATTACTCAGTATAGCCAGCTACGGTTTACGGTGGCGCTAGGCGACTTGAATGGTGCCAACTTAATTGATTTTGAAACGCGGGCAACTAATTCAATGGCCCGGTGTTTTAAACACCAAGCGCAGTTAACCGGGGTCAACCTCAACGAAAAAAATACCGGTAAGACGCCCGTAAAGCGGGCTTCGGGGACTGGAAGCAGACTAGGAGGAATCCGTGGAGTGAGCTTGCGAGATGACGATGCCCGCCAGCCCCTTCCGCTGCGGTTAGACACGGTTTTAGCCGGGGATGATCACCAACTAGTAATTAAGTTTGGTTTAGTGACGCTGGGGTTGGTAGCTTGCGTAGGCTGGTTTGTCTACCGACGTCCACGATAATAGAAGTAGTTAGCAAAAACCCGCCAGGTTGACCTTACCAACTTGACGGGTTTGCTAATCTAATTAAAAGGGGGAAATTCTAACCGGCTACTTTTTAGGAGCAGCGGACTGTTTCTTTGAGATTTGGGTGAAGGCGACCACACACATCAACGCTTGAAAACCGAAGGTCCAAACGTTACGACCGAAGAGGGCAGGAACCGTAGATGCGGCGACCACTACCATGGCCCAAGCAATGATTCTGGACATTTTAGTTTGATGCTCTGGTTTTATCATAATGCAGGTTCCTTTCGGTTAAAAATTATTTTGCGTTAGCGGCTTTTTCAGCAGCGTAAGCAGCGTTGCGTTTCTTCATTTGTTTTGCGTACCACCAGAAGAGGAGGACGTAAGCAGCGAGTGCTAACAACGCGTAAATCATGAAGGTGATTTCACCAGTCGAAGCTTTACCAACTAAGTAAGCTAAGAATTGTTCGATTGGTCCTTCCTTGGTTGATTCAGCAATCTTAGTACCAGCGCTCAAGCCTGCTGGGAAAGCCCCAACTTGTTTAGCAACGTTAGTAATGAATGGAGCACTTAAAGTACCTGCCCAAAGGAAGATTGGCATTTCAATGGCCCCGATGACGATCATCCGAATAATCTTACCGCGGGTAACCACCAACAGTGCGGGAGTAACCCCCATTGCGATGATCCCACCGAGTGGAAGGATGTGGTTGCCAGGCAATACTAAGGCTTCAAGCAACATCACTGGCGCTAAAACGTTAGCAGCTGCCCAAATTTCAGCACGGCCTGCGATAAATGGCCAGTCCAAACCAATGTTCAACTTCCGTCCGTGAAGGTGCTTGTTAGCTAAGTCAGTAACCCCTTGGGAGAGTGGTTCAACAGCAGCGATGAACCAAGAGCCAATTTGGGAGAATAACTGCAAGCAGACCCCGCCGGTAAAGGCTAAAGTTAAAATTTCTTTTGGATCTTGCCGAGCAACTAAACCGATGAAGACCCCCAGATAGCAACCAATGGCAAAGTGGCTGCCCCAGAATCCAATCCGTTTGTTTAATTCAGCAGAGTCAAAGTCGTACTTATCTAACCATGGGAAAATTTTGTCAAAAATCTTGTCGAACAGCATGATTATCGGGTTCATCATGTAGTTTAAATGGGTGGTAGTCATTGGGTTATCATCTGGCGCGTTTAATAAATCGTTAAACGTGGGCTTCATTAAGTCGGAGTTGATAATCTTTAGAATACCGATAATTAAAATCAAAATAATTGCAATTAATAAATTGGCACCAAAGTACATCGCCATCAATGCCGTAAATGAAATGTGCCAGATGTCAAACACGTCGACGTCCAAAGTGTTGGTCCATTTCAAAGCTAACATAATCAAGTTCAAAATCACCATCAAAAGCAAGAAGAACAGGGTGTATGGCGAGCCCCAGGTGATGGTAGCCAATGGAGCCCAACCAACGTCGGTAACCGACAGATTAATCCCTGTCGACTTAACAAAAGCGGCCAAAGGAGCTTGGTAAGCGGTGGTTAAAATATTAATAATGGCACTAATCCCGGTTAAAGCAATTGCGAGCTTAATACCGCCTTCCAAGGCTTTGGAAAACTTAACGCCTAATGCCCAAGCCAATAAAGTTAAAACAATCAGCATGATTGGGGCAGCCCCCAAGTCAATGATTGGCTTGAAAATCAGGTTGGCAAAATGAATGATTCCATTCATATAATCTCACTCCTTTATTTAGTTGTAGTTATGATTTGTAAAATTGAAACCAGATTGATTAATGACCGCTTGAAATGAGCAGCCATGGGGATCGCCATCTAAATTAATGAAGGCGCTTACTTGGATGGCATGAAAGAAGGGGAATCCGAGCCAATTGGGGATTCCCCTTTGTTTAAGCAATTAATTAGCCTTGGATTTTCTTGATTTCTGCTTCGATTTGGTCGTAAACAGGTTTAGCCATTGCAGGCATCCGATAAAGAATTGCCCCAGCATCGATTTCAGGAATATCAATGTCAAAACCAAGGTCCGGATGGTTGATTGGTAAGAAAATTTGAACGCCTTCCATCTTTTCAGGAGTAACGTCTTTGATCATTTCTGCGTCAACAGAAACGTCGTAACCACGGTTTTTCATTTCTTCTTCGACCGCATCCTTAATTTGATGACTTGAATTAACACCAGCACCACAAGCAGTTAACATTTTAATCATAATAAATACCTCCACATAAGTAATTTAATTATTTTTCATCAAAGTTAGTTGACAAGAAATCAAAGATCTCTTCCGGGGAATCACTTGCAAACAGGTGTTGCAAGCTATCCCACGGGGTGTGAGTCAAAAACTCCATGATTTCAGCAAGTACGTTAGCTTGACCTTCCGGGTCGTTATTCAAAATCATGAATAAAAAGCGGACGGTCATGGTTTGCGTGGGATTGATCATGTTATGAAACTCGACGGGATGTGCGAGCTTTACGGGAACAATCCGGCGCTTATAAACAAAGTTGGCTTCCGTATGAGGAATGGCGACGTTTGGATATTGGGATCCCACCACCGATAAATCCATGCCCGTCGGATAAGCATCTTCTCTGCTATTCAGATTGTCGAGAAAGTTATCCTTAACGTACCCCTTTGCAACTAAGTCGTCGGCGACTTCCTTGAAAACGGCCTGTCTGGTTGTACCTGAACTAACATAGACAATCTTTGGATCAAATAGAGACTCGATTGCTGTTTCGCTCATATACAGATCACCTCTTTCAAACATTGGCAAGGTAAAGTTTATTTATGTTTGCCTTTGTTTATTTTTGATTACAGCTTCATTCTAATTAAGCGCTTTCATATTGTCAACCAGTTTTTTTGGTTAGGTTTGGATTAATTAAAGCGTTGACATTCGGGAGTGCAAATATTATTCTTAGTTTGTAACACAAATGAACAAAAACAAACATTTAAAAAGCAAAAAGGAGGGGTGCGAGTGCTAAAAAATGAACGAATGATGGAAATTTTAAACGCAGTTAATAGTAAAGGAACGATCACGGTTAACGATTTGGTCGATAAGCTGTCAGTTTCGTCAATGACTATTCGGCGGGACCTCGACGAACTCGAGAAGCAGGAAAAAATTGTGCGAGTTTTTGGCGGGGCTCAAAGCGTTAACTTAGTGTCGCAAACCGAACCCTCATATATTCAAAAACGTAAAATTCATTTAGCTGAAAAAAATGAAATCGCTAAAGCAGTGGCAAGTATGATTAAACCTAACGAAACTGTTTTTCTTGGCCCGGGGTCGACGAATGAATTGGTTTCCAAGTATTTGGAAATCGATGATTTACGAATCGTGACCAACAGTTTACCAGTTTTTCAACGCTTTTCAGATGAGCACGACTTTGACCTTTGCTTAGTTGGCGGAACCTACCGACGTCGGAGCGGTGCGTTTGTGGGAAGTTTAGCGGAAGAATTTTTACGCAACATTAAAATGCATAAGGCATTTGTGGGGGTTAACGGAATCTCTAATACGAGCGTGATGAACGCCGATACTGATGAAGGCGCGTCGCAACGGGTTGCTTTGGAGCAATCGCAGAATAAGTATATCGTGGCTGATCACCATAAGTTAGATCACGATGATTTCTATAATTTCTATGATTTAAGTAATGTTAACGGTTTGATTACCGATGCGGGCGTTAAACCAGCAATCTTACGACGTTACCAGCAAATTACCACCGTCCACGTTGCTAAAAAGATTGAATAAGAAAAGGAGCAGTGAGCATGAAAGTTGTAGTAGGTGCAGATAAAGCAGGTTTTGACTTGAAGGAAAAGGTAAAAACTTACCTTAAAGGACATGATTACGAAGTGGTGGACGTTAGTGAAACTCCCCAAGCGGACTTCGTAGACTCTTCCTTAGCCGTTACGGATAAGGTTTTGAACGACAAAATTGAAAAGGCTATCATGTTTGACGAATACGGGGTTGGTTCAGCAATGGCAAGCAACAAGGTCAAGGGTATGGTCACGGCTAACGTAGTCGAAGAAAATACCGCCCACATGACCGCCATGCATAACGGTGCTAAGGCCATTGCCATCGGTGCCGGTGTCGTTGGTGAAAAATTGGCTTACAACATTGTGCAATATTACCTAGATACTGAGTATGCGGGGGGGCGTCACCAAATCCGCTTAGACATGCTTAACAAAATGATTTAATGAGGGAGGAAGCATAGAATGATTATTTCAATTGGAAACGACCATATCGTTACAGACGTAAAAATTCAATTATCAAATTTCTTGAAATCCTTAGGTCACGAAGTAATTGACGAAGGAACTTACGACACCACCCGGACCCACTACCCAATTTACGGAAAACGGGTTGCTGAAGACGTGGCGGATGGCCGTGCAGACCTTGGTGTGGTCCTGTGTGGAACCGGAATCGGGATCAGCACCGCGGCAGATAAGAACGAAGGCGTCCGGGCTGCGCTAGTTTCTAACCTAGTTGCCGCACGTTACGCTAAGGAAGAACTTAACGCTAACGTAATTGGTTTTGGTGGTGCGACCGTTGGTGAACACCTCTGCGAAGACATTATTAAGGTGTTCTTGGATTCAGAATACAAGGAAACCGAAGAAAATAAGAAGTTGATCGACAAGATTGATCACATTGCTACACCAAACCCAGATCAAAAGGATAATCCACACTTCTTCGACGAAGAAAACGAAAAGTGGGCTGAAGGATTTTACCACGATTAATTAGGCCGATTATCAATTTGTGCAATTTTTTGTTAAAATTGTAAGCGGTACCTGAAAGGGCATTCAAAAATATTTTTTTAAACGAAAAGGGGAAGTTGGACACTATGAAAACATTGACAGAAGGAAAATTACGGGGATTGAAGGCTTTATCAGATGAAAACGGCGTAATCAGCGCTTTGGCAATCGACCAACGCGGTTCGTTGAAAAAGATGATTAGCGCGGCAAGCGGACACGAAGCTAGCCAAAAAGAAATTGAAGATTTTAAGGTAGCAATTTCTTCCGAATTGACTCCATACGCAAGCGGAATTTTGCTTGACCCAGAATACGGCATTCCCGCAGCACGGGTTCGTGACGAAAACGCTGGCCTATTAACGGCTTATGAAAAAACTGGTTATGACGCAACTGAACCGGGCCGTTTCCCAGACATCCTTGATCAATGGTCAGTACGTAAACTTAAGGAATTAGGTGCGGACGCCATCAAATTCTTGTTGTATTACGATGTTGACGAAGGTGAAGAAATCAATGAACGCAAGCACGCCTTCATTCAACGGCTCGGCGACGAATGTAAGGCTGAAGACATTCCGTTCTTCTTGGAACTAGTTTCGTACGATGCTAACAATGATGACGTAAAAGGTAAGGAATACGCTAAGGTTAAACCGCACAAGGTTATCGAAATGACTAAGGAATTTTCTAAACCCGAATACGGCGTCGACGTTTTGAAACTGGAAGTACCAGTTAACCAAGCTTACGTAGAAGGTTTTGCGGAAAACGACGCCGACGTAATTTACAGCAAGGAAGAAGCTGCGAAGTACTACAAGGATCAAAGCGACGCTACCGACTTACCATTCATCTTCTTGAGTGCTGGGGTTTCTGCAGAATTGTTCCAAGAAGAACTCCAATTTGCGCACGAAGCGGGTTCAAAATTCAATGGAGTACTTTGTGGCCGGGCAACTTGGCGCGGTGCAATTGAACCATTTGCTGGTGAAAGCGAAGAAGTTGGTCGCAAGTGGCTTCAAACCCAAGGTAAGAAGAACATTGAAGACTTGAACAAGGTTTTGGCAAAGAGTGCGACCCCTTGGTTTGAAAAGGTACAAAAATAATTTGAAAAGGCCCAGAAGATGACGAACTATGAAAAAATCCAAAAGGCGAACCCTCAGTTAACGATATATCAGGTGGGTGACGAACAATTTCGGGATTACGGTGTCGTATATAAACAATTTGATTTAACGGAAATTAACGATTACATGGCTAGAATGGCGGTCACCGCTGCAAACCAGTACGTACCGAAAAATCCTGCAATTGAACAAATGAGCGTGATCCATGAAATCAGCAGGGATGTATTTGGCGGAATGGCGCTTTCAGCAGGCCAGTGTGTGGGCCACTGTGATGCCTTTTCAGCCGTTGAATTTCACCAAGGTAGCGAAGTGAATATCACCTTTAGCGACGTGATTATGGTGTTAGGGAAGCGACGTGATTTACGAAATTACGAATTCCACGCCGTTGACGACGCGCAAATTTTCTACATTCCGCAAGGGACCGTCTTTGAAATGTTTAGTGACACGTTGCATTATAGCCCCATTGAGGTTACGTTAGCGGGATTTAAAGCGGTGGTGGTTGTATTGAATGGTACGAATGAATCTCTCCCAAGTTCATTTAAAACCCATAACCCCATGCTAGTGAAGAAAAATAAATTCCAGTTGGCGCACGCGACGCGGACTGATAAGGTCAAAACCGGAATCTTGCCGGGGGTTAAGGGGCCATTGGTTCAGGTTCGTCCGATTCAAGATTAGAGGAGGCCATTAAAATGGATTGCAATGTCGATGAAGAAAAATTAACTGCCGAACAAAAGGCGGAAATTGAACGTCAAGAAGAATTGCATCGGGCAATGATTAAACGTCAGTTAGAAGAATTTCCGGTTAAGGATCCCTTCTAAAATCAGCGTTAGTTAAAGCCAAAAACGAGATTCGGAAATTCCGATCTCGTTTTTTTGTGAGCGCTTCCTCGGAGCTGATTAGACAAAACTAAAGGACTTCCGAAGAATCCCAAAATACTCTGGTACAATAAAACTATGATTATTTAAGGTGAGGAAGGATACGCATGAACTGGAGAAAAAGTAAAATAGGCATTTTTGCCATGGTTTTAGTGGTGATTTTGGTGGGATCGATGATGCGCACCCCAATTACTACGATTCCCTTGATTTTGGGCAATTTAGCGCAAAGTTTGCGGGTGGCCCAGGGAAGCCTAGGGATTTTAACCACTTTGCCATTGGTGATGTTCATGGTGTTTTCAAATTTTGCTTCACAAATTTTAAAACGGATGGGCTTTAAACGGTCACTATTGCTGGCGTTAGCCATTTTAGTGCTTGGATCAGCACTACGAATGGTTGTAACGATGCCCACGATGATTGGCGGAACGATTTTAATCGGGGTGGCAATTGCCTACCTAAACGTTTTTATGCCGTCGTTTGTGGCGGCCTATTTTCCGCAACGGATTGGGTTATACACCACGCTCTACACTTTTTCAATGATGATGGGCAGCGCAATTTTTAACTTGATTACCGCGCCAATCGTTAAATTGTCCGGATGGTGGACGATGTTATTGATTCTAACGGTGGTGCCGTTACTGGCCTTGCTAACGTGGGGATTGATTGTGCCTCATTTACCAGAGGAGATGGACGGACGGGTGCCAACGCCGACGGACAATAAAGCCCCAACTAAAACGGTGATTTGGCAAAACAAGCGGGCGTGGTGCTTTCTATTGGTGTTCGGTTGTCAATCGGTAATGATGTACACTTTTACGGCGTGGATGCCGTCGTTAATGGCCTACCATCACGTTGGCTCGGGCATCATTGGGGCAATCATGGCGTGCTTTTCGTTGATTGGTTTACCAGTCTCGGTATTTTTGCCCCAAACCTTGACCCGGGTGAGCCGACAAATTCAGGTTGGGTTGATTCTATCCGCAGGGGTCGTGGGCCTCGGGGCAGCCGGAATGCTCTTCGTGCAAAATACCGCCGCTACTTGGTTTTGGTTAATTGAAGCCTTGTTAATTGGTTATTCGGTAAACCTCTTCTTTGTTTTCGTGATGACCATGTTTGCCATGAAGACGGCTTCGCCATACCAAACAGCACAACTATCCGGCATGTCTCAAGCTGGTGGTTATCTCATCGCAGCTTTGGGCCCCGTACTTTACGGGATGGCCTTTTCTGCTAACCCGGTCGGTAGTGCACAAAACGTGGTTTACCTCGCCATCGTTTTAGTTGTCACGGTAGCTGGCCTAGCAGTAGTAAAAATGGACCAGATTTAGTAAAGTTACGTAAAAATAATATAACCCCTTGCCGTCCGCAAACAATGAAGTTGCGGATGGGAGGGGTTATTTTTTAGTGCGAATTACGTATGAATCTAGCAGAACCCGGGTAATTACTTGTAAAGGCAAGCGGGAGTGCACTTCATACGCCGGAAAGTAAGTAGTTTCGGACTTAAAACCACATAAAATTAAAGAGGCGTATTTTCCAATGCTACTAGTACCGTTGGTGGTGATCAAAAGAATGGGGGCGCGGTTTTGTGATATACGGCGGGCAGCCTCTACTAATTCGGGAGTTTCTCCATTAAGTGAAATAATAATTACTAAATTGCCAGGACGAATATCGGTTGCTAGGGTTTGAATAATGTTGGGATCGTCGCTAAGCTGACAGTTTTTCTTTAATAACTGAAGTTTTACTAAAAGTTCTTCAGCGATTAGTTCAGAAAAGCCCCGGGCAAAAATGTAAATGATTTGGGCACGTCGAATTTGCTGCACCGCTTTTTCAACGTCAGCAATCTTGATCATTTTAATGGTATTGGTGACTTCGTGTTCATTTTTCATGATGGCGCTGCGAATATCAGAATCAGCGCGAGCAAGGTTGGTGTAGGAACCTTGGTTCTCTTCAACTAGATGGTGTTTAAAATCACTGTAACCCTTGAAGCCCCGTTTGCGAAGGGTCCGAATGATAGTTGCTGTAGAGACGTTTGCCTGCTGACCGAGCGCAACGATGGAAAGTGCCGGGATACTTTCTAGGTGATCTTGGATAAATTGCCACGCGTATTTTTCCGAATTACTTAATTTTTGCTGTTTCAAATTAGCCGCCCCTAAATGTAAATTCTTTTTCAAGAATACCACAGAAAAAGATTTTTTTGAAAACATTTACAAGGCGATGGCGCCTACAATTAAGGTAGCAGAAAGAAGAGGTGCCTAAAATGATTTACACATGTACTTTAAATCCAGCAATTGACTTATTTATTGAAACTGATGAATTAAAACCGAGCAAGGTTAATCGAACGAACAGCTATGATATTCTAGCCAACGGAAAGGGCGTAAACGTTTCTTTCGTTTTAAAGATGTTGGGCATTGAAAATCAGGCGCTAGGCATTGGAGGAGGTTTTACCAACGCATTTATCGAAGAAACGTTGCGTGAGCGGGGTATTGAAAATCATTTTGTGCATACGGATCAACCAACGCGGATTAACGTCTTCACCCGGGTGTTAGCAGAAGGAAACGAGTACAAAGAAGTTAATGCGGGACCCCAAGTTACACCAACGCAGGTAACGGAATTCTTAGGATTGATTGGAAAGCTGACTGCAACAGACACTTTGGTCATTTCAGGAAGCTTTTCCCGCGGAGTGGAACCACAAATTTTAGTAAAAATCGCGCAAAGGTCCCAAAAGCAAGGTTTTAAATTGGTAATCGATACTAATTATTCGGCAGTTTTGGAAACGCTACCATACCAACCGGAATTGCTAAAGCCAAATGATGAAGAACTAAGTAAGTGGTTTGGGTTAACTAAACGGCCAACCTTAACAGATTTAATTGAATGTGGCCAACAATTAGTGGCACGGGGAGCCCAAAACGTATTGCTGTCGTTAGGTAGTCAAGGCGCGCTCTTAGTTAACGCAACCACCGTCCTGCTTGGAAATGCTCCTAAAGGAACGGTAGTCAATACGGCCTGTTCAGGGGACACCATGTTAGGCACTTTTTTAGCCGGAATGGAACAACAAAAACCATTAGATGAAAATTTGAAATATAGCATCGCGGCAGGAAGCTCAACGGCTTTTCGGCCAGGATTAACTGATTTTACGGACGTTGACGAATTAAGTAAACAGATTACGATTAAAGTGATTAAGGGAGGAATCGAGAATGGCTAAATACCAAATTATTGCGGCAACTGGTTGCCCAACGGGAATTGCCCATACCTACATGGCCCAGGAAGCTCTGGAGCAAGCTGCCAAAAAGCGGGGCGTTTCCATTAAGGTTGAAACTCACGGCCAAAGCGGCACTGATAACCCATTTACTGATGAAGAAATTCAAGGCGCTGATGGCGTGATTGTTGCAGCAGATAAAGACGTTCAAATTGAACGATTTGACGGCAAGCGGTTGATCAACGTGTCCGTCACCAAGGGAATGAAGGAACCTGACCAATTAATCGACAGTATTTTAAATGATGACGTCCCCGTTTACCACGCCAGTAACCCAGCTAGTGTTAAGTCCCAGGGTAGTGAGGCTAACGGGACCTTCTGGCACAATATTTACGTTGATTTGATGAACGGAGTTTCTCACATGTTGCCGCTTGTGGTAGCCGGCGGGGTATTGACTGCAATTTCCTTTTTCTGGGGAATTAACTCGGCCGACCCTAAGAGTGCGGACTTTAATAGTTTTGCGCAGTTACTGAATACCATCGGTGGTTTTGCAATGAATCTGATGGTCCCCGTACTGTGTGCTTACATTGCAGAGGCAATTGGGAAACGCTCCGGATTGGTAGTTGGTTTTGCTACGGGGATGATTGCCTATACTAACGGAACTGGATTTCTTGGCGGAATCGTCGGCGGTTTTTTAGCAGGTTACACGGTAGTCTTACTACAACGCTTATTTAAGGCATTACCTAAATCATTGGACGGTTTAAAACAAATTTTCCTTTTTCCAGTTATTGGGGTTTTTATTTCCGGCGCAATTATGTGGTATATGTCAATTCCGATGAAAGACATTAATACCGGGATGATGAGCTTCTTGAAGGGGATGGAAAATTCGAACCCGTTAATTTTGGGTTTAATTATCGGGATGATGTGTGCGTTTGACATGGGCGGCCCAATTAATAAAGCAGCCTATTTGACGGGAACGGCCCTACTTGCCCAAGGAAACTACTTCTTCATGGCGGGAGTATCCGCAGCCTGCATTGCACCACCGCTGGCAACCGGTTTTGCCGTATTATTCAACCGCAATGCCTACTCCGACAATGAACGGAGTGCAGGATATGTAAACTTTCTACTAGGTTCCACGCACATTACGGAAGGGGCGATTTCATTTGCGGCGCGAAATCCGCTAATTAACATTCCAATTTTTATGGTGGGTTCGGCAGTTGCCGCAATTTTAACGTACATGACAAGAATTAGCGTTCCGGCTCCCCACGGTGGGTTTATCGTGCTGCCGTTAGTTAATAAACCATTTCTTTGGGTGGCCTTCATTGTTATTGGAGCGCTAATTTCCGGCTTTCTACTTTCGTTAGTTGCGGGCCGAACTAAGACTACGGAACGTGATGCAACGGATCCAACGACCGCAGAGGCACCCACGGACGATCAGGAGCTAGCGCAAATTTTAACCGTTAAGAATATTAAAACGGCCGTTGAAGTTAGCTCACGTGACGAATTGTTAAAATATTTAGCGAATTTAGCCGTAAAAAATGGGTATAGTACGGATGCCAAGGCGGTTTACCAGAAGTATTTAGCACGCGAAAAAGCCGGCTCTACTGGTATGGAACGTGGCATAGCGATCCCCCATGCACAAGATGCCAGCATCAAAAATTCGGCAATGCTAGTCGTTAAGCTGCAAAAACCAATCACTTGGCAAACCTTTGATCAACAGCCCGTAGATACGATAATTTCGTTTTTAATTCCGGAGCAGGATCAAGGCAACCATTTGAAATATCTCTCGGCAACTTCTAAATTATTGATGCACGAGCAGTTTGTTACGCAGTTAAAGCAAACTAACGAACCTACGGCAATTTATCAGTTATTCAACCAATAATGAGCTTCTTTAAAAAAAGGCTGGAAGACCTTCACTAACGGAATGGAGATTAAATTCTGCTATGGTTAGTAGGGGTCGCCGGCTTTTTATTTTTGAGAAGAAACCTAAGCCCCTAACTGCTGTTTACCAATTTTGCCATAACGGGGAGGGTGTTTAATAAATTGAACTTGTAAGCGCTTATTTTTGTGTTATCATCAAAGTATCAAATAAATAATTAAACGTAAAAGGGTATATACCAATGTATAAAGAAAAATACTTTGAAGAGCTGAAAAAAGAATTTAATAACGAAGATGAGATTGTAACCGAGATCGTCAACCTGGAGGCTATTTTAAATTTGCCGAAGGGGACCGAGTATTTTATCAGTGATATTCACGGCGAGTATGATGGGCTCAACCATATTTTAAAGACCGGGGCGGGGATCATTAGCGAAAAAATCAACCTCCGTTTTCCTGAAATGGCGGCGGCTGAGAAAAAGGAATTAAACTTTGTGGTAGCCTATCCTAAATTCATGATTGAAAAAGTGCAGCAGGGTAAAAGTGCCGACGAGTTGATTCAGTGGTATACCACCATCATTCCGCGGATGATTGAGGTTACCCAATATTGTGCAAGCAAATACTCGCGTTCAAAGGTCCGGAAGACGTTGCCTAAGAAGTACGCCTACATTATCGAAGAGCTATTGTACGTAGAAGGTAGCCCGAAAAACAAGCAAAAGTACTACGCACAGATTATTAATAAGGTCATTGAATTGAATCGGGCGCAAGATTTTGTTCAAAGTTTGGCTGCGACGATTCAAAAGCTGGTGATCGATCACATTCACATTGTGGGCGACGTTTTTGACCGAGGCCAAAAGTCTAACCAGGTTTTGGAACTGTTGGAAAACGCCCACTCCCTGGATTTTCAGTGGGGGAATCACGACGTCCTCTGGTTAGGCGGTTACGCCGGTTCACAGGCCTGCATCGCAACCCTTTTCCGGATTGCGACTCGGTACGGCTACATTTTTGATTTGGAACGGGAATACGGAATTAACTTACGGGCCTTGTTTACCTTTGCCGACCAACATTATGAAGCCGACCCGTTTTTCTATCCGAAAACTGGGGAATTTAACCAACCAAACGCAGATCTGTTGTCTAAAGTTCACCAGGCCCTGACCATTATCCAATTTAAATTAGAGGGCCAGATTATCGCCCGACAACCCGACTTTGAAATGGAAAACCGCCTGTTTTTGCAACAAGCGGACACCGGAGCAGTTGAAATTGACGGTCGGACCTATCCTTTAAGCCACGAGTGTTTTCAAACGGTGGATCCGCAACACCCCTACGAACTGACCGCGGAAGAGCAAGAAGTTATCCAAAGTTTAGGGTATTCGTTCCGACATGCCCCGCAAATTAAGGCCCACATGGACTTTATTTTGCGAAAGGGGAGTATGTACCTAATTTACAATAATAACTTGTTGTATCACGGTTGCATTCCGTTAACCGAGGACGGCGACTTTGACGAGTTTGAATACCGTGGTCACCGTTATGCCGGTCGAAAATTACTTGATTTCTTTGAAGAACACATCCGGGCCGCCACCAGCAAAAATGATTTTACCGAAACCGATGATACTGACTTAATGTGGTACTGCTGGATCGGTAAAAAATCACCGCTTTTTGGGCGGACGGCCATGACCACGTTTGAACGCTACTTTATTGACGACAAAAAGACCCACCGCGAAGGCGATAACCCGTACTTCATGCTTCGCGACCGGCTTTCTACGGCGCACTATATTCTAGATAAATTCGGGTTGGACGAGCGCTCCAGCTACATTATTAACGGGCACACGCCGGTAAAGGTGGGCAACGGAGAGTCGCCAATCAAGGGCGGTGGTCAAATTTTAGTAATTGACGGCGGTTTATCAAAGGCCTATCAGAAGGCGACTGGAATTGCCGGTTATACGCTGATCAACAATTCATACGGGTTCCAAATCGTTACCCATACGCCGTTTTTGGGAGTGGCTGAGTTGTATAATTCGACGACTGGCTCAGCAACCTTGAAACGGGTGATCGATCGAGATCTTCCCCGGCGCAACATTGCCGACACGACTATCGGAATGGAGCTTAAACGTCAAATTGACGACTTGAAATTTCTGCTGCAAAACGACGACAACTAGTCGTTATACTTTTTGGAACGCAAAATTCGCCAAGTAACCAAGGCGAGCACCAAACTGACAATAATCATCATTAAAAAGCCGAATTTAGTGTGTTCACCAGGCAGCCCGCCGGTGTTCATTCCCCATAGCCCGGCAATTAGCGAGGGGACCGAAATGACCAAGGCGGCGGAATCTAGGTATTTCATCAAGTGGTTCAAATGGTTACTCATAATGTCGGTAAATAAACCGCTGATCGCTTCAATTAAGTCACGATAAATGGCAATTAACTTCGTGATTTGGCGTTCAGCGGTTTTAATGTTGTAAATCATCGCTTCGTCTGCCAAATTATCGGTAAATTCCGCTAACTTAAAAAGCCGTTCTAACGCCTGGTGTTGGGTATCAAGGGTGTGTTCTAAGATGACGGCCTCCTTTTTGATATTTTTGATTTCGATGAGATATTCATTTTTGGTAGTTTCCGTAGACTGTGCTTCAATTTCTTCGAGCTGCTCTTTAATGTGCGCGAGTTTTACGCGGTAGTTGGAGTAAATTTTTAAGAGGAAGCAGGCAATCAGACCTTCGTTGGAATTAAACAGGGTGGTTTCGTAAAGCTGTTGAATTTCAGTGGCGCTTGCCGATTCTTCATGGACCAAAAAGGTTAGTTGCTCCGGCTCTGAAACGATGATTAAAGGGTCTAACAATACCTGAGAGTCAAGAATGTTATCGGTAGGCGCGAGGTTACAGACTGCAATCAAATAGGCAATTTCATCTTCGCCATGCTTGAAACGCATGGTCCGGGGAAAGACCTCGGGAGTTTGCAGGCCTGCCGTAATGGTTGATGGCCACTGATGTTTTTGGATTAAATTGTTGAGAGAATCAACACTAGTGAAAGTTTCAATTTTGAGATGGACGTGGTGATTAGGCATGCCGGAACTCCTTTCTCGCTAAACGTTTACATAACGTGAGCCTTTTTCTTTTTAAAAATATTCTATTATATTAAAATGCTAATTACAAAAGAAAGGAGTTGTATGCACATGAATCAACCAGATTTAAAGGATCCCCGTACGCTGTACCACACGGATAAATTTCCGGCGCAACAACAGGACACCCCAGCGATCCAAGGGAAGATGACTCCCGTACCCGACTGTGGTGAAACTAGTTACGTAGGTCACGACCTGCTGTTAAACCGAAAGGTGCTTGTAACCGGCGGTGATTCCGGAATTGGTCGCGCGGTGGCCATCGCATTTGCCCGGGAAGGCGCCGACGTAGCCATCCAATTTTTACCAGGTGAAGAAGCCGATGCAAAAGAAGTGGAACACTACATCACTTCCGCAGGGCGTCAAGCGCTCTTACTCCCGGCTGATTTACGCGATTCAAATGCTCCCGAAGAAATTATCCAACGGGTGGTCGATGAATTTGGCGCACTCGACACGTTAATTTTAAACGCGTCCCAACAAATTGCGCACGAAAAAATCGACGACCTGCCGATCCAACAAATTAAGGATAGTTTTGACGTGAACGTGGTTGCCATGTTAGCCATGGTGAAGGCAGCCAAACCGCACCTTCCAGCTGGTGGCGCGATCGTTACCACCACCTCGATTCAAGCGTTTAACCCAAGCACCCAATTGTTAGATTACGCCGCAACTAAAGCAGCAATCGCGAACATGACGATTAACTTGGGGCAACAACTGATTGAACAAGGGGTGCGGGTTAACGGCGTGGCTCCAGGCCCAATTTGGACTCCAATCCAATTGGATCATGGTCAACCAGAATCCTCGATCCCTGAATTTGGGCAAGATTCACCGATGGGCCGGGCTGGACAACCAGCTGAATTAGCCCCAGCATACGTTTTCCTAGCGTCCAACTTAGCTAGTTACGTAACTTCCCAAATTTACGGCGTAACTGGTGGCGAACCAATCAACCTTTAAGGAGGAATGGCGATGCCTTGGACAAAAAAAGATTATCCCAGCTCCATGAAAAATCTCAAGGAACGGGTGCGTAACAAAGCAATTGAAATTGCAAATGCTTTGTTACAAGAAGGTTATGATGAAGACCGAGCGATCCCGATTGCCATCAGCCAAGCAGAAAAATGGGATCAGGACCACCCTGAAGATTAGGTGAGCACTAAAAATTGTAAAAAAATTAGTGCGACAAAAGCCGAGTAGCTTGTGAGCATTAATCAAAAAGGGGCTGTGGCAAAAGTCTCTAATAAAAAAACGGTTCATGAAGCGAAACTTCTTCATGAGTCGTTTTTATTTTGGTTAATGCTCGCAAACTACCCGATTTTTGTCACTCTCACTTTTGATTAAGCGGAATAAACTAATTTTTTCAGCTGCTTTTAATTTGCAAAAAACAGCCAGTTTTTGTTTCCACTACGTGTTTTTGATATTAACTTTGGGTGGAACTACTGTTAGATCCGCTGCCCGTATAATTGTAATAAGCAGGGTTGGTATAACTATTTGATGAATAATTACCATCGTATGCAGGAGTGTAAGTCCCATCAGTATAACTACTATCATAGCTAGAACTTTCTTCTTCCGCTGAAGATGCGGCAGCTGCGCTTTCTTCGGCTGCCTTGGAGCTGGATTCCGCCGCGGCCTTAGAACTAGCTTTCGCCGCCTTGGAAGCTGATTTAGAAGCTTCTTTAGAGGCAGACTCTTCGGCTGCTTTGCGTGCGGCTTCTTCTTCAGCTTCTTTTTGGGCTGCAATGGCGGCTTCTCGTGCCGCTTTTTCGGCCGCCTTATTTTCCTTATTAACGATTGAACGCAGACTAATTAACTTAGTTTGTTCGTCGACGGTCCGTTGAGACTGCTGATTCTTGCGCATGTCCTTAATTAACCCATCAATAGTGGAAACGCTAATTTTTTGGTTTTGTTGGTGAGCTTTAATAATGGTGTTGTAGCGGCGACTAAGTTTATCCGCCGTTTGAACAATTTGACGTACTTTTTGTAGATGCTCTCGATATTTTTTATCAAAAGCTTGCGGAACGCTGTTTGCCGACAAAGCCTTCATTTGGTGATTGACTTTTTTAGTAGTTACCTTCAAGTCCACCCGGTTTTGTCGGTTAAACAAATGTTGGTAATCCTGTCGAACTTGGTAAGCGTTGGCAGCTTGGTTTTGTGCCTTTTGCAACGCTGGTTTCTTCGGCCGGTCCTTTAACTGAGCGACATCATGCTTAAGCGTGGCAATTTGCTGCTTGGTGACGTTCTTTTTTAGATCCGAATGTTGGGAATCAACGTACAACCGGTCGATCCGGGTCTGCAGCCGGTCAACTTTGCTAGCGTAGAGCGTTTTACTGATTCCCCATCCGCCACCAAAAAGCACGGCACACACTAAAATAATGCTACCAATTAAAATTGACCAACGACGCATCACTAAGCGCCGATGCCGTCGTTTAGCGGACCGCCGCCCCCGATACAGGTCGTCTTCGACAAATTCATTTTGGTATGGATCGCGCGGATTGATCCAGTGCTTAAATTTCTTTATCCATCTATTTAGTGTTTCGTTCATAAAAACTAATCCCCCAAGGTGTCAGCCAACACGTTTAAATTTAGTTAAATTAAAGTACGAATTATAACTAATTTTATTATACTTTGTTTTAAGAAATTAGGGCAAAAAAACATTACATTAACTCTAAATTATTACTCATTTTTTTGAGTTTATGTGTGGCTTCTTCCATAGACATGAGCGATTCGTCGAAAAATGACTCACTAAGCGTAACAAATAAACGCGCGGACAATCCGATAAAGGTTTCGTCTAGGGGTTTAGCTGGTAAAACTGGCTTCGGAAGGCAATGATCCGTGCGCGCAAAAACTTCTTTTCGCGGTTTGATAACGGCCATCCCGAATGTTTCTGAAAGGCCTTTCATTATTAAGTAAGTTAATTCGGCCATCTGTTGGGCCATCAGTAATTTATTACGAATGAATGCTTCTTTAAGCGGTACTTGGAGCTGGAGACACTTGTCATGGCAATCAAAATTCAAGAACGAAGAGTTCGGGTGATGTTGATCCGTGTAAAAATCACTGAGGTGGTGGGCAAAAATCCAGTTCGCGGGCCGCCGGGTAGTTCCGTTTAGCGGCACTACCCGTTGGGTACCTAAAACCACCGGGCGAGCTTGTTTAATGCCTAAATAATCGGTTACCACGCGCAAAAAGATGTCGCAACACGGTTGGTTACGTAAAAAGTTACGGATAAGTTTTCGAGTTGATTGATTAGTAATATGGGGAGGTCGTTCGGTGTCAATAATCAAGGTAGAACCGGGGCAGCGCCAATGGCTAATATCTTGCAAATAAAGGGTAGTATCGCTAAAAATTCGTGCATCTTTGATGAATGGTAAGTTAATATCCCGATTCTGATCCGAAAAAATTTGACTTGAGCTGAGCTGCTGAAATTCATCATAGTAGTTCAGTTTGACTTCCATATTAAAATAATCTCCTCCGAAATGATTACTAATCAATATTTTTTTGCATTTGAATATTATCAAAGCGCTATCACGCTAACAAGTATTTAAGGCGAAATAAGCCCAATTTGCCCATTAACCGGTAACTTAGCAGACACATTTGTTTTTAAATGAAATGTGGTTTCACATTTTTGAATAAATTTGCAAATTTTATTGAAATGGTATTTCAAAAGCGGTACAATTAAGCAACTCGAATGAAAGTGAATACATGGAGGTGCAGAATAATGTTAGATTTAAGTCGGTTAACGACGGAAACCCGCAATCCACAGACGATGCGGTTGGATGAATTATCAACGGCGGAAGTCCTCGAAATTATGAACCACGAGGACCAAACTGTGGCGCAAAGCGTACAAAAAGCGCTCCCGCAGATTACTCAAGCGGTGGATCAAATTGTCAAAAACTTTAAGCAGGGTGGACGGCTCTTTTATATGGGCGCAGGAACCAGCGGCCGGTTAGGCGTGTTGGATGCTGCCGAATGCGTGCCCACGTTTGGGACTGATCCGGAAATGGTCCAGGGACTAATTGCTGGAGACGAAAAGGCGATGACCGTGGCGGTAGAAGGTGCGGAAGATTCCTTGACTTTAGGACCGGCAGATTTAAAGAAACGACACTTAACGGATAAAGACACGGTAGTGGGCATCGCCGCTAGCGGTCGGACACCGTACGTAATTGGCGGATTAGACTACGCGCGAGCAATGCACGCTGCCACGATTAGTTTGGCTTGCAACGCGGATGCAGAAATTAGTCAACATGCCGAAATTGCGATTGAAGTGCCGGTGGGTCCCGAAGTCTTGACCGGGTCCACCCGGTTAAAATCGGGGACCGCACAAAAATTAGTGTTAAACATGCTTTCAACGGTTTCGATGATCGGAATTGGAAAAGTTTATAAGAACTTGATGGTCGACGTTAAACCAACCAACGCTAAATTAGTGGAACGTTCTAAACGTATTATTATGCAAGCCACTGACGCAGATTACGAGACCGCAGCCACAGTATTTGAAAAGGCCCACCAAAACGTTAAGGTTGCCATCGTGATGATTTTGACGGGGGTTGACGAAACGGAAGCTCAAAAGCGGCTTCAAGAAGCCCATGGTTTTGTTAGAAAGACGATTGATTAGGAGGGAAAAGTAATGACGGATGCAAAAGTAAAGCAAATCGCGCAGGCAATTTACGCTAACGTGGGCGGTCCCGGCAACGTAGCCAAACTGATCCATTGTATGACGCGGGTGCGCATGACCATTAAGGATCCTAGCTTGGTTAACATGGCCGGGTTAAAACAAATTGACGGTGTGATGGGAGTCGTGGACGACGATACTTTACAAGTAATCGTGGGTCCCGGTACGGTTAACAAAGTTGCCGAAGAAATGGTCCGCGAAGTTGGAGTGAAACTAGGCGATCCTTTCCCTGAAACGGTGATGGACACAAGTAAGATGACCGACAAGGAGATTGTGGAAGCTAAGGCAGCTCAAGTAAAGGCGGCCCAAAAGGCTAAGCAAAAACAAACTCCCGTAAAACGAATTTTGAAATCGATTTCAAATATTTTCATTCCGTTGATTCCGGCCTTTGTCGGAGCTGGTTTGATTGGGGGAATTGCCGCGGTGCTCTCCAACTTGCTCGTGGCTGGTGATATCAGCAAGAGCTGGACGGATTTAATTTTAGTACTGAACATCATTAAAAACGGGGTGTTTGCCTACCTTTCCGTTTACGTTGGTATTAATAGTGCAACCGAATTTGGCGCGACCCCTGGTTTAGGGGGTGTGATCGGGGCGGTAACCTTGTTAAACGGGATGACTCCCGAAGCTCCGTTACACAATATTTTTAACGGGCAACCCATGAGTGCCGGCCAAGGTGGAATCATTGGTGTGATTTTTGCCGTTTGGGTACTATCTTTAGTTGAAAAGCAACTTCATCGCTGGGTACCAGATTCAATTGATATTATTGTGACTCCAACGATTACGTTATTAGTTATTGGAATATTCACCATTTTCCTAGTGATGCCAGTTGCCGGCGTAATTTCTAGTTCTCTAGTTGGTGCAATTAACTGGATTCTAAACATTGGCGGCGCGTTTTCTGGATTTGCATTGGGAGCCCTATTCCTCCCAATGGTAATGTTTGGTTTGCACCAAATTTTAACCCCAATCCATATTGAAATGATTAACAAAACTGGGGCGACTCCGTTACTGCCAATCCTTGCCATGGCGGGTGCTGGACAAGTCGGTGCGGCCTTTGCTCTCTGGATTAAATGTCGGCGGAACCGCCAGTTGACTAACTTAATTAAAGGCGCCTTGCCAGTTGGAATTCTGGGAATTGGCGAACCCTTAATTTACGGGGTAACGTTACCACTAGGACGGCCGTTCATCACTGCATGTATTGGTGGTGGGATCGGTGGTGCCGTAGTTGGCGGACTTGGTCACGTGGGCGCGATTGCAATTGGTCCTTCCGGAGTGGCTTTAATTCCGTTAATCACTAACGGCCACATTTATGCCTACGTCCTCGGACTCTTAGCTGGATATGTCGGCGGATTCGTGGCCACCTACTTCTTTGGAATTCCTAAAGACGCCCTCGTTGGCGATGCTGAAGTTAACGCTGAAGTTCAAAATGAAGTTCAAGACGACGTGCCAAACAGCTCGACAGCTGTGCGCAGCGGTTCGGTGACCGTGACAACTCCCGTTAGCGGTAAAATAGTCGGACTTGATCAAGTTCCTGATCCAATGATGGCCCAAGAAGTGATGGGAAAATCGGTAGCGGTAATGCCTGACGAAACTGATTCCCAAATTTACGCTCCGGTAGATGGAAAAGTTACTATGGTCGCTGACACTAAGCACGCGGTTGGGTTCCAAGATGAGATTGGTGAAGAAGTCCTCGTCCACATCGGGGTGGATACCGTGAAGTTAAATGGCAAGGGCTTTGAAATTAACGTTCAAGCTGGTGACCAAGTGCACCAAGGTGACGTAATTGGTAAGGTCGATTGGTCCGTAATCCGGGAAGCACAACTTGCACCAGTGACCTTGACAATTATCACCAATTCGAGTGATTATCAAGTTGATAAAAAAATTGGACAAACCGATGTCCAAGCTACATCAATTTTAATGGAAAATCAACGCTAGCCACTTATTCATTACGCCAGCGTGAGGAGGGGTGTCGATGAAAAGTGTTGTATTTACCTTGAAAAATCAGTTGGGTGATTTTACCAAAAAGGAAAAGCAGGTTGCCCGCTTTATCATTAAGTATCCGCAAGCGGTAATTGATTCCAATGCCAAACAGGTTGCTGATCAAGTGGGGACGAGCGCCGCAACGGTAATTCGCTTAGCCAAGCGGGTTTGCAAAAACGGGTTACCCGAGCTGAAAGAACGCCTGAAAAACGAAACGATGGTTAACGACAAGTTCTTTGAAGAAATTGATCCGGCAGATACGCTTGAAGTGATGAAACAAAAGATGGAGTACCGGATTAACCACACCATCGAGCAAACCAATCGAACGGTTAAGGGCGGCGCAGTCCGGAATGCAGCCAAACTGGTGGATCAAGCCGACGTGGTTTACACTTATGGAATAGGAGCTTCTCATTTAGTGGCAGATGATTTGCAACAAAAGTTTGGTCGGCTTGGTAAGCCGGTTGCTCAAACGCAAGATGTTCACCTGCTGGCGGCGGAAATGTCCAAAGGCCGTGGCGTGGTCGTGCTGATCTCTAACTCGGGAGAAACTAAGGAAACGTTACAATTACTAGGTGCCGCCCGGGCGTTAGATTTGCCGGTAGTGGCGATTACCCGGGTATTGAGTAGCCCCCTAGCCCGACAAAGCACGGTGGTCCTTGCCCATAGTGATAGCGGGGAAGGTAACCAATTGCGAAGCGCAGCGACGACCTCGCTGATGGCCCAACTGTACGTGGTTGATCTACTCTACTACTCCTTTTTAAAATTACATTTTGAAGATAACGTAGATCAATTGACGAAGTCTCGCAAGATTATTAAAAGTAATTTCTAAACGAACCAACACGATTTTTGGTGGCGAAAGGCTACTGGGAACCGTGTTTTTATTTAGAGTGGTAAAATTGAAGCGAAGAATCTGGACGATCTTAATTGCTATAAGGGGGTTAAGAAATGCAAGCCATGGATTTAGACTGGTGTTTTCGGCTCGTGGTGGCGGCAATTTGTGGTGGTTTTATTGGCTACGAGCGCTCGGCCCGGCTGAAAAATGCTGGAATTCGGACGCACATTATCGTAGCTTTAGGAGCTGCCTTAGCTATGTTAATCTCTAAATATGGTTTCTACGATTTGTTACAACATCCTGGAATTGGGTTAGACCCTTCCCGGATTGCGGCGCAAATTATTAGTGGGATTAGTTTTATCGGTGCCGGAACTATCCTGGTGCGGGGCGCCGGTGTTAACGGCCTAACTACCGCCGCCGGGGTGTGGGCCACTGCCGCGGTCGGGATGGCAATTGGCTCGGGATTGTACTTCATTGGAATTGCGGCCGCCCTCCTAATTGTGGCCTCGCAGTCCTTGTTCCGAGACAATTTAGTTTTAAAGTATTTATTACGACACAAACATTTTCACTGCCAGATTTTATTGAAAAATGACGCTACGACTTTATCGACGATTCACGCAATTTTTCATGACGTGGGGTTCACCCGGAATACATTTTCCATCAGCAACGTAACCACCGAGCGGATTACGGTGGAATTGGAAGGGATTTTAACTGACAAGCAAGATATTGACGCAGTTTTAATGAAAATTGCGAAGAATCCGGCGGTCGTGGAAGTTCAGCGGGAAGATTAGGCGCAGGATTTGTATGAGTTTGCTGGCTGGTCAAGGCCGTAAAGATTAGTAGTTTAAGCACTACCCGAAGGATGGAAAAAATATAAAATCATTTGGGTGTGCTGACTTTATTAGCATCAAAAGTACTTCTTGAGGATTTTTAAGTTCTGAAGAAGCACTTTTTTAGTTGGTAAAACTTTCAAGTTCAAGAATTGGTATATACATCTTAAAGGTGATAAAAATTGTGTAGAGATAAGGTTGTTAGCGCAAACTATTTTTAATTAAAAAATGGCAATTTAACGATTGTCTTTGGTTAGATAAAGGTTATACTTTATTTGTAAACGTTTACACTTGTTGAAGTTAGATGGGATTTATCTGATGAGGAGATGGATGTAATGGCAGCGAATATTTTAATGACGCGAATTGATAATCGTTTGGTACATGGACAAGTTGGGGTGACCTGGACTCGGGCGGTGAAGGCCAACTTAATCGTAGTGGCTAATGACGACGCGGCCAATGACGAACTGCAGCAAAAGTTGATTTAGCTGGCGGAACGCCGTACAACGTGGCGGCTACTTTGGCAGCAGACGCGGCGCAACTGCAAGTGGTCGCGGGATGTAATTTGGCTTCGTTGATGGAAACCATGTTCCAAACGTTTGGGAACGCGCATCAGTTGGCCAACGCCTTAATTAGCACCAGTCACGCAAGCATTAAAAGGTTTGACCCAAACGCTCCGATTAGCCGAAATGCGGACCTGGATGATGGGATTTAGCAGGGGAAACTCGGCAGATCGACGGAGCGGCATTTTCGAAATGGGTTGGTTTAAATTGCTCTGTGCACCAACGTTTAAAAACGAGACCGTGATGATTGAAAAAGTATTAAATTGGAGAGGTTGTTAAATATGGATACCATTGGAATAGCGGTGATCGTAATCGCGATGATCGCTGGAGGTATGGCAATTAAAATCTATCAAGAGCGACGATACTTTTACCTAAGCACCTTTTTTTATAAAGAACCACAAAGCAGCAACGTGTTGTTTTTAGGGAAAAGCGGGCGATATATTTTAAACCGGACTAAGGTTAGCGAGGCTAACCAACAACCAGCTAAATTTATTATTGATGAAGGAACGTTCACGGTCACCGCCGACCAACTGCTTTTGCAAAGTCATGATGGGCTAGTGATCACTTATGACAATGTGCGTAACCTAGTGATGAACAAGAATCCGCACGTGCGACGGCAGAGTCCAGCGGTGTCAGATTTAAAAACCATTGAAATGAAAAACCATCGATTAATTGTTGCCCAACAACCGTTAAAAAGACTGGGCGACCACCGCGCTAAAAGCGTGGTTTCAGTACGAAAAATGCTGGGGCAGGCGTAGGTCGGTTAGCAGCCACGTCGGAATATTTCTGGGAATCTTCGCGGATTCTGTGAGTTTTATTATATTGGTTAGGAAGAATTGGGCTTTAGTTTAGCGTCTGCCTTGGGGTGGGCGCTTTTTTTGTGGGGAGAATTTGCGAATTTTAGATGTTAAGCCCACCTGTTTAAAAGAAAATGTATAATACAATTAGTAAAAATTAATTGCAGGTGTAAAAATGGCTAACGTAAATGATCCAGTTGTAGAAAAAATTTCATTTAATAAAAACGGGTTACGATTATTAGATGAAAGAAATGAACAGCTTTTATTAGACTACCCAACTGTTTACATTATTTATGCAGAAAACAAAGATAGTTATAGCGTTTATGTTGGAGAGACGAATAATATTAAGCAGCGAACAAGAGAACATTTTCAAGAGATGCGCTATGCTAAAAGATCCAAAATGTTTGTGGTTGGACATGAACATTTCAATAAATCATTAACACTAGATATAGAAAACAAGTTAATGCTCTACATGACTGGTAGTAAAGCCGTTAAAAATTTATCCAACAAGCGGGCTAACCCGCAGTATAAATATTTTCCTGTAGAAGAGATGAACGCTATTTTTTCAAAAATATGGCGTCAGCTACATAGAGAAAATAATCAATTATTTCCGGTTGAGAAGGTAATTGAAGAAAATGCGCTATTTAAAGCTTCCCCTTTTCACAAGTTGACAGAAGAGCAAATGAATGCTGAAATCACTATTCTAAATCATGTGAAGCAAGCGCTTAACGAAGAAAAAGAGAATCAGTTAGTTCTAGTGGAAGGGTCAGCAGGTTCAGGGAAAACAGTGTTACTAAGTTCATTATTTTACTTGCTTAGTGGGCAAGATGAAGAATTTAAAGGGAAAAGTGCCTACATGCTAGTGAATCATGATCAGCAAGTGAAGGTCTATAACAATATCGCTAAAAAATTAGGTATCCAAAAGAAGTTTGATGAAAAGGTAATGAAGCCTACAAAGTTTATCAATAATTTTACAGACAAGGCGGATATTGCTTTAATTGACGAAGCTCATCTTTTGTGGACGCAAGGAAAGCAGTCTTATCAAGGGAAAAACCAGCTTAACGATATTATGGATCGTGCTAAAATTACTATAGCAGTTTTAGATCCACATCAAATGCTTAGAACTCAACAATATATTGAAGGGCAAACGTTAAAAAAATTAGAGAACCGGGCTAAGAAGAATGGCCATTTAATTAAATTAAGAAATCAATTGAGAATGAACGCAGCAAAAGATACTGTGAAATGGATTAAAATGTTAGTCTATGGAAATAGAATAACTAATTTACCAAGGGATGATAAAGATTACGAACTGAAAATCTTTAAGAGCCCAGGTGAAATGTATAAGGCAATCAAAGAAAAAAATCGAGACCAAAGTAAGGGGCTTTCCCGAATGTTGGCTACGTTTGACTGGGAGTTTAAAGAAAAACGGGACAAAAATCACGATTTATATCAAGTAACGGTAGAAGATTTTAGCTTGCCGTGGAATCTACAAACCAAAAGCAATGATAAGAATTTATCCTGGGCTGAACGACCAGAAACAATTAATGAAGTAGGGTCTACCTACACAATCCAAGGGTTCGACTTGAATTACAGTGGTGTAATTATTGGTCCGTCAGTCAAATATCGTGATGGTAAAATCGTTTACGATCCTAATGCTAGTGCGAATAAAAATGCGGTATCAAATCGCACGTTAAGTGATGGAAGCAAAGTGAAGGTATATAATCAGCTATTACCCAACGAGCTAAATGTGTTGTTAACTAGGGGAGTTAACGGGCTTTATATTTATGCCGTTGATGATGAATTAAGAAAAGTATTGCTAGCAGCTCAAAATCAGGAAATACAAAATTAATGTAAAACATTACAAATTTATAGGTTGATAAATTACTAATTAATAAGAGGTTGAATTCTAATTTGAATTTCAACCTCTTATTTTGTTGGATTTTAATTTTTTAAAAAAGATTCACGATAAACCATCGCAATCGGGGCAATGATTTTTTGCGGCTCTGTGGGAGTACTTTGTCCTATGTTTTGTAATAGAATGTCAACAGCTTGTTCAGCTAGTAATGTTGTGTTTTGGTGGATAGTTGTTATGGTTGGCGTTGCAATATTGGCGATTGAAGCGTCATCGAAACCAATTACGCTAAGTTTTTGGGGGACTGCAATGTGTAATTTAGCAGCTGCTTTAACAACCATAAAAGCAATGTAATCATTAATTGCGAAGATTCCTAAGGGTTGTGGGTCAGAAGAATGTTCGATTAAGAATTCTTCCAACAATGTATTTTCTTCTAAATATTGATTTGAAGACACATTCAACCTAAAAACATGCTTTTCGGGATTTTTAATATTAGTTTTCTTTTTAAGGGTGTCGATAAAACCGTGAGTCCGCTCTCTAGTTGGTGAGTAATTTGTTTTTGACAAAATCAAATAGGGATCTCGGCCATCTGTGATGATTTCATTGGTGGCTTTTTGTGCTCCCGCATAGTGATCAGATTTAATGATGTTTTCGTTATCAGATTGAGGAGCTCGATCGATGTAGACAATGTTTTTATTTTGGCTGGCTAAATCAGCGTTAATGCTGTCAGTAGCTGAAATGATAATTATTCCCTCTACCATCAATTCTTTTAGAACTTTTAGATAATTTTCTTCCTGAAAATAATCCCGCTCGGTATTACAAATAATGGTTGTGTATCCTGCTTTAAATAAAAGTCCTTCACATTTTTTAACTATTTTTGAATAGAATTCATTTCTTATATCAGGTACTAAAATTCCGATTAATTTTGTGTGTCCGGTTTTTAACGTGGAAGCAAGCCGATTGGGCTGATAATCTAGCTCATCCATTATGGCATGAATTTTATTTCTGGTAGCAATGCTAATATTACCAGTATTATTAATGACCTTGGAAACGGTAGTTTTAGAAACCCCGGCTCGGTTAGCAATGTCTTGAATGGACACTTTATTTTTCATGGTTATAAAATACCTCCAAAAAAATATTGACAAACATTATAGATGGCTGTTACACTTATCCTGAAATTAAGGTTACCGGTAACCTTAATTAAACAATATTATACGTATAATAATATCACTTATTTAAAAATCTTTTTAGGGGGAACGGTATCCCCAAGTTGAGGAGTAAAATTATGGACTTATTTGATATTGATATTTACGCAGATGGTGCAGTTGTAGACGATATGGTAGAAGCTAAAGAACAATTAAACGTTAAGGGATTTACCACTAATCCTAGTTTGATGAAAAAAGCTGGAATAACTGATTACATGAAGTTTGCCAGAAAAGTTATGAGTACAGTTGGTGATCTTCCAATATCATTTGAAGTATTTTCTGATGATTTTAAAACCATGAAAATGGAAGCGCTTAAATTGGCAGAATTAGGAAAAAATGTTTTTGTGAAAATTCCGATTACCAATACCAAGGGTGAATCATCAGTTCCTCTAATTAAAGAGCTGTCAGAGCAGGGTGTTTCAATCAACGTTACCGCTATCTTAACAATAGATCAAGTTAAAGAAGTAGTTCCCGCATTTAGTGAAAATACTACAAACATTGTTTCAGTCTTCGCTGGGAGAGTCGCTGATACAGGCGTTGATCCAACAAATTTAATGAAAGAGTCTGTACAAGTGGTTAAAGAAAGCAAAGGAAACACTAAGCTATTGTGGGCTAGTTGTCGAGAAGTACTAAACATTAAACAAGCAGCTGATTTAGGAGTAGATATCATTACGGTGACAACTCCTGTATTAAAAAAATTAGGCATGGTAGGAAAAGACTTAAAGAAATTATCCTTAGAAACTGTTCAAGGTTTTAATAACGATGTAAAAGATTTGGGATTTTCAATTATTTAAGCTGGACTAAAGGAGGAAAACAAATATGATCTTGTCCGCTATTTTAGTTGCAATTCTTGCGACAATTTCGCAATGGTGGTTTTTTGCACCCATTACGCGATGCATGACGTATCCGCTAACTACTGGTATTTTAGTTGGAATATTTATGGGCCACCCTATGTTAGGGATGCTAGCAGGAGCAAATATTCAATTAGTATATCTAGGATGGATTAACGCCGGGGGTGTGATGCCTAGTAACACTATGGTAGCTGGTATATATGGGACGGCGCTAACAATTTTATCTAGTGCTAGCCCAAAGTTGGCAGTTACATTTGCGATTCCGTTTAGTTTACTAGGGTTACTAATGGTCCAAATTTATCAAACGCTAAACTCATTTTGGGTACATAGAGCAGATAAAGCACTGGCCGAAGGTAACGTAAATCAAATTCGATTTTTAAATTTTGTTCCATCATTTATTGTGTCTTTATTGGTATATGGATTGCCAGCATTTTGCTTGGTATTGTTTGGTAAAGGCTGGGCGACAGCACTAATCAATGCGATTCCTGAAAGCTTAACCACAGCTTTAGAAGTTGTTGGTGGTCTAATGCCGGCACTTGGAATCGCAATGCTATTAAGCTATTTAGGAAAGAAGAGTTTAAACGCATATTTCTTCATTGGATTTTTCCTAGCAGTTTATCTAAAACTTGATACAACGGCAGTAGCAATCTTTTCAGCAGCAATTGCCTTTTTGATTTTTGTTAGTCAAACAGCGAAAAAGAAAGAAGATAGCCCTAAAGAAAAGAAGGTAAAACGCTTGACGTTGAATAATCGAAAAGGAGCTACTGAAGCAGTTCAACCAGCTGCTAACTCCACGGATAGCGCAAGTGTGATTACTACTGACGATTACAAAGTTCAATTGAATAAACGGGATTTGATCAAGACGTGGTTATGGCAACAATCAGATGAAGCTGCTTATAATTATGAACGTTTGCAAGCTTTAGGACTTACTAACATGATGTTGTATCCGATTCGGAAACTTTATAGTGATCCTCAAAAGCAAGCCGAAGAATTGAAAAAGTACATGGTGTTTTTTAATACAGAACCACACATGGTTGGCCCAATTATTCACGGAGTGGCTTTATCAATGGAAGAAGCTCGAGCAAATGGACAAAACGTTAGCGCAGAGGATATCAACGGTGTTAGAACTGGACTAATGGGACCAGCAGCAGGGATTGGTGATACAGTCCAACAAGGAATTATTTTTCCGATTTTAGCTAGTATTGGTGCAACAATGGCTTTGGATCATAACTTTATTGGCCCGGTCTTCTTTACGGTAGTTTTTGAAGCAATTATTTACACGATTGGTTACCTGATGTTTATGTTTGGCTATAAGAAAGGGAAGAGCTCTGTAATTACCATTTTGAAGAATGGAATCATCGATAAAGTTACAAATGCTTTCAGTATTGTAGGTTTAATGGTAGTGGGGACTATGGCAGCAACCCGGATAACGGTGGATACGCCGTTAGTTTGGTCAATCGGAAAAAGCACGATGAAGTTACAAGAGATTTTGAATACGCTGGCTCCGGGATTAATACCGTTAGCAATTACTTTAATCGTTTGGCGTTTGGTTGCCAAAAAGGTTAACCCAACGTGGATAATTCTTGGAATTTTTATAATTGGTATTGCTCTTTCATACCTAAATCTTTTAGGAGTAGTTAAGTGAGGAAATTATGGTAAAAATATTTTTAATTAGTCATGGACCATTTAGTAAAGGACTTTTAGAAAGCATTGAAATGATTGCTGGACCTCAAGAAGGCATTACCTCTCTATCTTTAGAGCGTGGAGAGAATCCTGAGGAGTTTCGGAATCGGTTACAAGAAAGCTTATCTGAAAATTACGATGCAATTAATGGAGTTTTAGTGCTCTGCGATTTAAAGGGTGGAACGCCATACAATTCAGCAGCATATTTAAGTCAAAAATTTAAAATGAAGTTGATTACCGGAATGAATGTACCAATGGTGATTACCTTAGTCACGACGAGAACTGCCGAAACATCATTGGATGAGTTAGCAACGTTAGCTACAAGTTCAGAGTCGACAAATATTGAAAATGTAAATTTGAATTTTAAACAAGGAGGAAGAAAACATGGAAAACTTAGTCTTAACAAGAATTGATGATCGGTTAATTCATGGGCAAGTAATGACTGCATGGATTAAGAACAAAGGTGCGGATCAAGTAGTAATTGTTGATGATGGAGTAGCCAAGGACGACTTTATGATTAATGTTTTAGAAAACGCGGTACCTGATAATATTGCAATTGGAATCTTTTCTAAAGAAGACGCGGTAACTTTTTTCTCAGAACCATTAGAAGCACCCACCATTATTTTGGCTAAAACCCCCCAAACGCTAGAATATATGGTTGATAACGGCATTAGCATTGATGAAATTGATTTAGGTGGTATGGGAGCCAAGGAGGGGCGCGAACGGCTTTATCATACTATTTCAACTAATGCAGAAGAAAATGAATCCTTTAAGCGTTTAATTGAAAAAGGCGTGGACGCATTTATCCAAATTATGCCACAAAATGAAAAAGTGAACCTAAAAGATATTCTAAACAAATAATAGTGATGAACCCTTAGATTCAGAGACTTCAAGGCAGTGACGCTTTGAAGTCTTTTTTATATATCATAAATTGTCATCTACAGGTGACAGTTAGTAATAAGCACGGACATGTTCCAAATGAAATAATATGGTTGTGGCCATGAAGAAGAAGGTGAAACGGGTGGATAAAAAAGAAACACAAATAATTTATTCGCTAGCTAAAAGTGACGCATATGTGACATCAAACCAACTTGCTTCGTTACTTCATGTATCAAATCGATCGATAATTAGAATGATTAAAAGAATAAATTTAAATACGGGAGGAGAATTAGTACGTTCTAAGAAGGGACGCGGATACAAACTTAATTACGAAGCATTTTTAAGAAATGCGCATATATTGAAAAATTTTAAAGCGTATTCTCCTATAGAACGAAGAAAAGAAGTTTTATTAAAACTGCTGTTTAAATCGCCGGAAAAAATTGGAATTAACACATTATTTGAAAACTTTTATATTAGTGAATCTGTTGTTAGTACTGATATAGCGATATTAAAGCAACAGCTAAATAAAAAAGGAGTGCTGTTGATTAACAGAGACCGAACGCTAAGGGTACAGGGAAACGAATCGACAATCCGAAAATTAATAATTCGACTAGTTAATAAATGGGAGGTGGATGATTATAGTTCAATTGGAACAGAAATACCAAATTTAGCTAAACGAGATCGGGATTTCGTTGTTGGACAAATGGATTATATCGAACATAAACTGCGGTCTCCAATCTCTTTCCCGTATAACGTGAATCTTTTTTATCATTTATGTATTTTAATTAAACGATATAAAAGTAAAAATATAAAGTTTGAATTTGGAGAACCAATTAGCACCGTAGAAAAAGAAATGCTAGAAAACAACCAAAAGTTATCGGCAGTAGCTGGGCACATTGTTGATACTTTGGGAGATTATATTAGTTTAAAAATGCCTCCGATTGAAAAATATTACATTTTTCAATATTTGAATTCTGCAAGGTTAATCTCTGGATCTAAAGATAAAGAATTAAAGTTCATTAATTTAACTAGGCTACTTCTTAAAAACATTTCTGAAATTTTAAAGATAACCATTCAAGGAGATGGCATTGAGGAAGATTTATCGCTTCATGTGGAGCCAATGTTTAAGCGAATTATAAATGGTATAGAAATTAAAAATCCTATCTTAGAAGATATTAAATTGGAATATCCAAATATTTTTCAATCTACCGAAATAGCAATGAAAAAAATATTCCGAGAATACTATAGTAGCAACGTTTCTGATGATGAAATTGGTTTTGTTGCTATATACATTGCAAAATTTATTGAGCAACACGGACATAATATGAAGGCACTAATAATGTGTTCCAGCGGTATAGGCACTTCTGAGCTGTTGAAAGTAAAAATAGAAAAAGAGCTTCCTAATTTGGTTATTGAAGATGTGATTTCTTTTAGAATGTACGAGAAAAATAAAGAAAAGTGGAATCGTAAAGTGGATTTGATTTTAACTACAATTGCAACCAACGAAAAGGTTGTTGATAAACCAATCGTATTAGTGAATGCGATGTTTACGAAAATAGACAAAATAAGAGTTGAAAAGTTGATTGAAAGGTTAAGCCAGAAAAATGGAAAAGACAATTTTAAACCAAGTGATTGATGAAAAATTAATTGAAATGAATTTGAAATCAAATACGAAAGAGGGGGTAATAAGAGAATTATCGAAAAGATTATATGAACAGGGAAATATAAATGATTTAGAAGCATTTGTGGAAGACGTCTTATTACGTGAAAAGGAAGGAATTACTGGACTTGGACAAGGAGTAGCTATTCCCCATGGTAAGTCGAAGTCAGTTATTAATACTACGATTGCGATTGGTAAAAGTGAACATGATATCCCATGGGAAACGTTAGATGAAACGCCTATCCGAGTGGTAATCCTGTTTGCAGTTCGGGATACTGATGCAAGCACTGTTCATATTAAATTGCTCCAAAATGTCGCCAGATTCTTATCAGACGATAATTTTATTAATGATTTACACAATGCAAAAACTAAAGACGATCTTTTGAAATTACTAAAAAATTCAAAGGAAGGAGATGGATAGTTGATGAAAATTGTTGGTGTAGCAGCATGTACGTCGGGAATTGCCCACACTTACATTGCTAGAGAAAAAATAGTAAAGGCAGCTCAAAAATTAGGATATGAGATTCACATGGAAACTCAAGGAACAATCGGTACGGAAGATGAGCTAACAGCTACAGATATTAAGGAAGCAGACTTTGTTTTACTAGCCGTGGATATTAAGGTTAACGGAAAAGAACGGTTTACTGGTAAAAAAGTTGTTGAAGTACCTACAAATACAGCAATAAAAGCACCTACCAAATTATTGAAAACAATTGTTGAGAAGTTAGGCCTTAACGGAGGATAAAGCTATGAAAAAGTTGCAACTTAAAAAGCATGCAATGACTGCGATTTCATATATGCTTCCTCTTGTGGTGGCTTCGGGTTTATTAATCGCTATTGGAAATTTAACTGGAGGACATGAATTAACTAATTTTAATGGTAGTTATGGTATTCCATCTGCTTTAACAACGTTAGGCGTTTGGGGGATGGGATTGCTTGCACCAGTGATTTCGGCAGCAATTGCCTATTCAATTGCTGATCGTCCGGGGATTGCTCCAGGTTTATTAAGTGGAATGATTGCTTATAAAATCGGTGCAGGATTCTTAGGCGGAATGTTGGGCGGATTTATTACCGGATGGATTGTGTTGCTTCTGGTGAAATATATAAAAGTACCGAAATGGGCAGAAGGTTTAAAACCGATGATGGTGATACCACTAATTTCATCAGTAATTATGGCAATCCTAATGTTTTATATAGTAGGACAGCCCATTGTACTAGCAACGAATGCTTTAACGGAGTTCCTTAATAGTATGGAAGGTTCAGCACGCTTCATTTTTGGATTTATCTTAGGTGGAATGGCGGCCTTTGATTTTGGAGGGCCGGTTAATAAAGTTGCATCGCTATTTGCAGATGGGATGCTGTTACAAGGCGTTCAACAACCAGAAGCAGTAAAGGTAATGGCGTCAATGATTCCTCCTTTTGGAGTGACGCTATCATGGGTACTATCTAAGCTTATTCACAAAAATATTTATACAACCCAAGAAATTGACAATATCAAAATCGCTTTTCCAATGGGAATTGTCATGATTACAGAAGGAGTAATCCCCATTGCAGCAGTAGATCTTTTTCGAATGATACTAAGTTGTAGCTTTGGTGCTGCAGTTGGTGGAGGTTTATCAATGTCATGGGGTATTAAAAGTCCTGTTCCATCCGGTGGGATGTTCATTGTGCCGGCAATGAATAAACCTTTGCTATTTATACTGGCATTGTTAATCGGTTCAGTAGTTACTGCTAGCTTGCTAATTCTTCTCAAGAAGAATATAAAAACCCAGAAATCTGAGACAACTGTTGTAGAGGAAGAAGAAAATATTGACTTAGACGATATTAAAATTAATTGAATGGAGGAAAGCGATGCTCGTTTCGATGAAAGATATACTAAGTGCTGCTAATCGAGGAAAATATGCGGTACTAGCTATAAACTGCTTTAATTTGGAAAGCGCTTGTGCAACGGTCAAAGCAGCTGAAAAAAGACGATCGCCCATCATTATTGATTTACTGCAAGAACATATGGAAAAGCATATTGCGAAAGAAATATTATTACCTTCAGTGGTGAAGATGGCAAAACTGGCTACTGTAGACGTAGCGATTAATCTTGACCATGGTAAATCGGTAGATTACGTAAAAGAGTGCATAGTAGATGGATTTACAGGCGTTATGATTGACCAGTCAGAAGGAAATTTTAAAGATAATGTTCGAATTACAAAAGAGATTATGGACTGTGCCCTACCTAAAAATATTGGTGTGGAAGCTGAAGTCGGTAATATGGGAGCCGTGAAGAATAACCAATTTACAAAGCAGGAGATGTATACCGATCCAAAGGAAGCAATCAAATTTATTAGGCGAACAAATGTAACCGCTTTAGCGATATCGTTTGGCTCATCCCATGGTGTGATGCCTAAGGATTTTATTCCAAAGTTTAACTTTGATATCGTCAAAGAAATTAAGAAGGCAACGGGAATTCCGCTCGTTATGCATGGTGGATCAGGATGCGGAAAAGACAATATTGCAAAAGCCGTTACAGTGGGAATAAATAAAGTTAACGTAGGGTCAGATATTTTAAAAGCACAATCGGAAGCTGTCTATGTACAACAACAAGAGGATAGATATATGGATTATGTAGATTTACTGCAGATAACGATGACCGAAGCTGAAAAGGCTGTTGATGAATATATCAATGTTGTTGGCTCAACTAATAAGACATCAGTAACTTTATAAATTTAAAGTTTGTAATAAAAATTGGAGGAAAAATTTTATGTTAATTAATATGAATCAATTGTTATCAGTGGCTAAGAAAAACAATTTTGCTGTAGGAGCTTACAATGTATCTAATGCGGAATTATTAAAATCTGCTGTTGAGCAGTGTGAAGAAGACAATGCTCCAGCAATTATAGCCGTACATCCAACAGAAATGGCCTATGCAAAAGATGACTTCTTTGCATACGTATTACAACGAATTAGAAATAGTAAAATACCATTTGTATTACATTTGGATCATGGTGATACTTTAGAAAATGTAGCAAGAGCGATTCACAATGGTTTTAGTTCAGTAATGATTGATGCTTCATTAGAAGAATGGCAAAATAACGTTGACATTACAAGAAAAACAGTTGATATGTGTCATTTAGTTGGAGTATCAGTAGAAGCAGAATTGGGTACAATCGGACAAACTGGAAATCATATTAAAGAACATTTGCAAAATGGAATCTATACTAAGCCAGAAGATGCAGAACGCTTCGTAGATGAAACAGGAGTAGATACCCTCGCGGTGGGAATCGGAACGGCACATGGAATTTATCCTACTGATGTTGAGCCTAAAATCAGAATTGATATTCTAAAGCAAATTACGGATGTTGTTGATATACCTTTAGTTTTGCATGGAGGATCTTCAAACCCAGATAGTCAAATTGCTGATGCCGTACACAATGGTATTTCAAAAGTTAACATTTCATCGGATTACAAATATGCATTCTTTAAAGAAGCGCGTAAAATTCTCAAAGAAGATGATGGCTGGGATCCAAATAATTTGTTCCCTAAGGCAATTGAAGCAGCTAAAGAAGTAGTACATCACAAAAATGAACTCTTTGACTCGCTTGATAAAGCTGATCTTTACCAAGGGATGGATCCTTGGAGGGGACAGTTGTTGTAAGGGAATGATACAAAATATTAAAGAGTAGCTATTAACACAAAATCGTTGCTTAATTTTAATGATTAGGCAATGATTTTTTGTGTGGCTTTAGTACTTTTAAATCACGCGAGAAACTTACTTCTGGAAAGTTTAGGGAGATAATTTTGCAATAAATAGCCAAATAAAAGCTCTGGTCATACCTTAATCGCTAATTGACTCTCCTTAACAATCTTGGTATATTCCTTTTAGATTAAAGAAAACGCTTTCTAAAAAGGAGAATCACAATGAAAAAAGCACGGTGGAAGTTGTTACTCGCGGGACTAGCATTATTAGGTGGAATTAGTTTAGATCAAAATATTATTTCAGCTAACACCACCATCCGGGTGGGAACGTATAATTTAAGGGCGCCTAAGAAAAACGACACTAATAAACAAAAAGACCTGTTGGAAAATGATCAAGTAGAAATCGCTGGAACTCAAGAGATTAATTATAAAAATCACCGTTTTTCAGGTAAAAGTAAATATAATACGTTAACTAACTTCAAGGATGATTACTTTAAGAACATTTTTTACAGCAACGCAATTGATTTCGCGGGAGGTGGGTATGGAATTGCAACGGTATCCGCTTTGCCACTGAAAGATTCTAAAACTGTAAAGCTATACAGTAGTGAGGCTGGGAAACATCTCCAAAAACTAAAAAAGGCCTATCGTGAATATAATCCAGATAAAAAATCAACGGTGAAAAATTTGGATAAGTTAACTGCCAAGTATGGTAAAAAATTAGTTGAGCCCCGGGTCTATCAGCGTTCGGTTATTGAAAAAGACGGCAAAAAAATTGCGTTTTATAACACTCACTTAAGCTACGAGTCGACGAAGATTCGGCAAAAGCAGTTTAAAGCGTTGGCAAAGGCGATGAGGAAGGATAACACTCCTTATAAGGTTTTGGTGGGAGATTTTAATGCTGATCAAAATACTACAGAGTGGAAAACTTTCAAGAAGAATTTCAACATTACCAACGGTAAAGATGGAATCTGGCGGGATACCTTTATTGGAGAAGATCCAACCATGAATGTTAATTCGATTGATAATATCATCACAAGTAAAAATATCAGTATTTCTAATATCCATACTATTAAATCGACAGCGTCAGATCACGTTCCGTTGGTTGCAGATTTGACGCTTAAATAAAAAAGTTAAAAATTCTTATTAGCATTTGCCTGATGTTGGTAAGAATTTTTTGAAATTCGGCCTTTGAAGAATAACCGCTTGCTGTGGTATAGAAAAAGCAGTTTCCCTAGGTGAGACTATTAAAAGCCGGATAAAAGTGTTCAATATAACGCTGTTTGTTAATGGCTTTGATAGGCTCACCTTTTAAGTAGAATACAGGAAAAGCTGCTGGTTTACGTATATAAAAATAGGCGATAAAGTAATTGTTTAAGGCGGCACGTATATACTGAAGATATACAAGACGAAGGGCTGAATACATTGGCAAATGATAGCGTAAAAATTATAAAATCTGGCAATTCCAGTATTTTAACCGTTCCAAAATCAATTACCCCAATGGCAACGTCATATCGAGTTTATCAAGGACGAGACGGAATGATTGTGTACGCTCCTGAAAAAGATAACCCATTTAAAAATGCAGATTTTATTGCTGAGCATGAAAATAGCATTCAAAAAGAAGCGGGTGAGGGGCAGCTTTTTAGCAATGAACTCGCAGAACGATGAGTACATTCCTGATAAGCAGGATTTAATTGAAATTGATTTTGGTCCGGCAGTGGGAAAGGAAATTAAGAAACGTCGTCCAGCGCTAGTAATTAGTAATTGGGGATATAGTCAAGTTACGGGCTTAGTGATAATTGCCCCCATTACTCACGCTAATAATCATCAGCTAAAAGACTTTTTCGTACCAGTGGTGAGTGCGAAAGTTAGCGGGTACGTGAATCCGTTATAATTTTTTACGTACGATTTTAGAAAACGGCATGCACGTAAGCTTGATTTGCTTCCGACGCCCGCCTTTGTCGAAGTTCGGCAATGCATTTTAAACATCATGGATTAGTTAATTATGGTAAACAGGTTGTTATTTAAAAAGTGACAATCTGTTTTTTTGTTGCCTGAAAAACGACTCTTTTTAAAAAAGTGTCCGTTATTGGGGTTGCCAGAAAACCACGACCAATTGAAAAATAAAATATAACTATTTCTTGACAACCTGCTTTATTCGATATATCCTAATCACATACTTACAAAAAGTAAGCGAAATTGAAGCTTACTGAACGGGGGGATTCAACATGGCAAAAATGAAGGCGGGCCAAGCATTGGCTCAAGTATTAAAAAGTTGGGACGTTGATCACATTTACGGGATTACGGCCGATTCCATTAATAATACGGTGGACGGACTTTACCAGGAACGGGATGGCTTGAAGTACATTCAAGTTCGTCACGAAGAGGTCGGATCTTTAGCAGCAACGGCGGATGCAAAATTAACTGGTAAAATAGGGGTTAGTTTTGGGTCGGCTGGTCCGGGTGCTACGCACATGTTTAATGGGCTGTATGATGCAAAGATGGATCACGCTCCGGTGTTGGCACTAATCGGGCAATCTAGTACGGAAGTGATGAACACTAACTTCTTCCAAGAAATGAACCAAGATCCAATGTTTGTGGACGTGGCGGTTTTCCATAAGCAAGTGGTTAGCGCCGCGCAAATCCCATACGTGGTCGACGAAGCGATTCGGGCGGCCTACGCACAAAAGGGACCGGCTGTAGTAATTATTCCGGATAATTTATCAGGACAAGAAATCGACTACACGCCAATTAAGACACCGAAGATTTACCAACAACCGGTTCATTCGGCAATTGATGATTCAGCGATTAATGACACCATTGCGGCGTTGAAGGCGGCTAAGCATCCGGTGCTTTGGATTGGACGTGGTGTTGCTGGAGCACGCCAACAAGTTATTCAATTCTCTGAAGACTTTCAAACACCGGTGGTTACGGCAGTTCCGGGAACGGGAATTATGCCGTCAGACCATCCTAGTTTTATGGGCTCCATGGGTCGCTTGGGAACTAAGCCAGCCTTTGAGGTTGCTCAAAAAGCAGACTTGATCTTGTTTGTGGGAACCAACTTCCCATTTGCCCGCTTCTGGCCGGACAACGTTAAGGTTATCCAGGTTAATAACAATCCGGAAGATTTGGGTAAGCAACGCGATGCGGACATGGCGATTTTGGCTGACGCTAAGGAATTTTTGGATGCGATATTGGCGCAAAACGTCAAGCTTCCGGCAAGTAAATGGCTCCAAGCCGCACAAAAGGATAAGGCAAACTGGGATGCATGGCTTGAAAAGTTATCCAAGGATGACCACCAAGGATTGCGTGCTGAAAGCGTAATGGCAGCGATCAAGGATCACGCTGCAGATAACACAATCTTCGGGCTCGACGTTGGTAATAATACGGAATGGGCAATTCGCCAAATTCCGTTGAACCATGACCAGAAATTTACGTTGTCCGGTTGGTTTGCCACAATGGGTTACGGTTTGCCAGCTGGAATGGCTGCTAAATTAAGTTACCCTGATCGTCCGGTCGTTACCATTTCTGGTGACGGTGGCTTTGCAATGGTAATGCAAGACCTGCTTACGGAAGTTAAATACGAAATGCCAATTGTTAACGTAGTTTTGGAAAACAAGTCCTTTGGTTTTATTCAACACGAAAAGTTAGTTGCAAACCAAGCACCGTACGGGATTGATTTGCAAGGCGCAAACTGGGCTGGGGTAGCCGAAAATATGGGCGCAATTGGTTTGACGGCTATGGATTTGCCTTCGTTAGCGCAAGCCTTTGATAAAATTGACGAACTTCAAAAGGCAGGAAATACGAAGCCGATTGTTCTAGATGCCAAAGTTGTAAATAACGACCCCGTGGACACCTCGTTCATGCCGTTGGATCCCCAAATTTTTGATGAAGCAACCATCAAAGCTTTCCGGGAACAATACGAATTGACGGATGGTCAACCAGCACTCAGTGAAATTTTAAATGAACTTGGGGAATAATTGCAGTAAAAAAACCGTTTGTCCATTTTGACCAGACGGTATTTTTATGCATAAAAGTTATTGATTGTTATTAAATATAAGCATTAGACATCACTAAAGGGCGGGAATATTATAAGGTCATCAAATGAAAAGAAGGGATCTTTAATGGGAAAAATTTTGATTTTAGGTGCATACGGCAAAACCGCTCAAATTGTAACTGAACGTCTTTTGGCAGAAACCAGTTTAAAACTGAAACTCTTTTTAAGAAATGCTAGCCGACTTGCTGACTTGAAGGATAATCCACGAATTGAATTAATCGAAGGGGATACTACAGATGCTCTTCAACTTGAAGCAGCGATGCAAGATGTTGAAATCGTATATTCTAACGTTGGTGGAGTTGACTTAGCGCAAACAACCCAAGCAATTTTTACTGCGATGGAAGCGACGGGGGTTAAACGACTAATTTTCTATAGTGCACTAGGCGCCCGTCATGAGGTTAAGGGGAAATTTGGAGAATGGAACGAAAAAGCGATTTCCAGTTATTTGCCTGGCTTCCGTAAATCAGCGGCGTTAATTGATGAACACCAAGATATTAATACTACGGAGCTTCGTCCGGCTTGGCTAACTGATCAAGATGAAATAGACTATGAAATAACTAAAAAAGGTGAGGACTTTAAGGGAACAGAAGTTTCACGTAAAAGCGTGGCTGATGTGGTGGTCAAAATTATTAAGGACCCCACACTCTACGCGCATGAAAGTATTGGAATAAATAAACCTGATACAGCGGGTGATCGTCCGGCTTGGATGTAAGATTAGCTAAAAAAACTAGGAAAAACGATATTTCGTTTTTCCTAGTTTTTTAATAAGCAATTTCTAAAGAATTTTAGTTAAGGGTGCTTTTAGCGTTCTCAAGTGTAAATTCCTTAACTTGGTCATCTTGGTGAACGTAGGCCTTTGGCAAAGCAGCTAAAGCTGATACGTCGAGGGTGATTTTACCGTCTGCCACGGTTACTTTAATGTCACCTAAAACCTTACCGAGATGATCCACCACGCGTTGCGTATGGGTTCCTTCAGTCATTTGATAGAGATGCAATTCAGGAGCTTTTGCGTAATCGTAGTCCGCATGTTCAGCGTCGGGGTTCATTAGCAAAATACTATTTTGCCGAGCCAACAGCGGTAAATTAAGATAGTCATACTTTTCAGTAATCCATTCACCGTTCTTTGCAACGTCGTAAACCTGGTTAGTTAGGATGTTTGTCCACTTACCACCGGGAATGTAGTACTTAACGGTTCCCTGATCGTTAAAGATTGGGGCAACTAAGAGGTCGGCGCCCAGCATGTACTGCGTGTCTAGATGATAGGTGTTTTGATCTTCACCAAATTCTAGGAACATTGGCCGCATTAACGGAACCCCAGTTTCGTGAGTACGAACGGCTTCGTCGTAGAGGTACGGCATCAAGGCGAGTTTGTTCTTTACGAATTTACGGGTGACGTCAACGGCTTCTTCATCGTAGTTCCATGGTACTCGATATTCAATGTTGCCATGGTAACGACTATGCGAAGATAGTAAGCCAAATTGGGTCCAACGTTTGTAGATATCAGCAGAGGCGTTGTCTTCAAACCCACCGATGTCATGACTCCAGAAACCAAAGCCAGAAAGAAGGAAGGAGAGCCCGCCGCGTAGTGAATCGGCCATTGAAACGTAGCGGGATAAGTTGTCCCCACCCCAGTGAACAGGGAACTTCTGGGATCCTACGGTAGCTGAGCGAGCAAATACAGCAGCTTGACCCTCGCCCTTCTTTTCTAACAAGACGTCAAACACGGCCTTGTTGTAAAGGTAAGTATAGTAATTATGCATCCGTTTAGGATCTGAACCATCGTAGTAAACGGCGTCTTCGACTGGGATTCGTTCACCGAAGTCGGTCTTAAAGGCGTCCACGCCCATATCCATTAATTCACGTAGGTAATCTTTATACCATTTGGTAGCTTCAGGATTAGTAAAGTCTACGACTCCTTGGCCAGCTTGCCAGAGGTCCCATTGCCAAACGTTGCCATCGCTATGTTTAATGAAGTAGCCCTTTTCTTTACCAACCTTAAAGAGCCGAGACTTTTGACTGATATACGGGTTTAACCAAACGCAGACCTTTAGACCTTTATCATGAATCCGTGAAATTAAGCCTTCAGGGTCTGGAAAAGCGTCTTTATCCCATTCGAAACTGGTCCATTCAAAGCCCTTCATCCAGAAACAGTCAAAATGAAAAACGTCTAATGGAATGTTACGTTCCTTCATTCCGTCGATAAACTTCATAACGGTTTTTTCGCTGTAATCGGTGGTAAAGGAGGTTGATAGCCAAAGTCCAAACGACCATGCCGGTGGCAAAGCCGGCTTTCCGGTTAACGAAGTGTAGTTAGATAAAATTTCTTTTGGTGTCGGACCGTAAATCACGTAGTACTCAAGTGATTCGCCTTCAATACTAAATTGAACGCGCGATGTATTTTCAGAAGCCACCTCAAACGAAACCGTTTCGGGCTGGTTAACGAAAACACCATAGCCTTTATTAGTGATATAGAAGGGGATGTTTTTATAAGCTTGTTCACTTCCAGTACCGCCATCTTTTTGGACAATATCGACGACTTGGCCGTTTTTAACGAAGGAAGTAAATCGTTCACCAAGTCCGTAGACTAATTCGTCAATTCCGATAGAGAGCTGTTCGCGCATATAGTGAGTTTGATCGTCAGTTTTAGTAATTTCACCTTCTGCGTTCGGTTCCGATTTAGTGATTACTTGGCCATTTGCTTCAAAATTGATTTCAAAATCGCTGCCATCAATGGGGAAGTTTGCTGATAAATCTCCAGATTGGATGCGCAAAGTATTGTCATCAGTGGAGGTTGCTAGCTTTACGTGCTGGTCGTTTAAATCAAAGCTTGGATCCTTAGGTAATTGGTCAAAATGGGTCAACTTGATGCCAATTACGTTCTTTAGAGGGGAAGTGACCGAAACGGTGGTCATTCCAATATTAAGAGTGTCCCCGCGTTCGTTAATTTTTTTGTACGGAGCGTAAATTTGGACGTTATCATCATTGATTTTATAATCGTAAACTTGTTTGGGGTTGTTAACCGCGAAACCTTCCTTAGTTAACCAATAACCGTTTGTAAATTTCATGAGTTGGATTAACTTCCTTTCTAATTAAAAGCATAACAGTGACTGGAGTAAATAAATAAAACTAACAAACTCTTTTCGAATTGAATTGTAAGCGAATACAAATGGAGTGTCAAGGAGTAAAAATGTTTATTGAAAACGCTTTACAAAAAATATCCGGCATGTATAATGGGGTTCGTAAACAAAACTAACTAACTTTTTTCGCGAACCAAAATTTTAAAAGAAAAGGGTGTCTAATTTATGGAAGTACCACATCGACATACACATAGCTTAGTATCTTGGAAGGAACGGATTAGCTACGCAGTAAGTGATTTTGCGTGTAATTTATCCTTTCAGATGATTGGAACCTACTTAATGTTTTTCTATACGGACGTTTTCGGCATCACCGCAGCGGCTGTCGGAACTTTATTCTTAGTTGCGCGGATCGTTGATGCGATTGACGGACCAATTTGGGGATTATTGATTGACCATACTCACACACGGTGGGGCAAGAGTCGACCGTTCTTCTTATGGTTCTCAATCCCATTTGCAATTTTCTGTGTACTTTGTTTTACCACCCCAAATCTAAGTATGGGTGGTAAAATTGTATGGGCTTACATCACTTATATTGGGGTTGATATTTTATATTCAGCAGTCAACATCCCAATCACCTCAATTTTACCTAACCTCACGGATGATACGGACGAGCGGGTTACCCTAAGTACGATTCGCCAATTCTTCGGGACTGCCGGCGCAACCATCGTTACGGTAGCTGCGTTGCCAATGGTTAACTTCTTTGGCGGAGGCAACCAACAAAAGGGATTCTTTATTAGTGTTTTGATTTTAGCTATTATTTCGGCAGTGCTGCTGTTGGTAACTTTTGCGAACACGCGGGAACGCATTCAGACGAAGAATTCAAGAAAGGCAATTCCAATTAAGCAATCTTTGAAAGCGCTTAAAAATAATTGGCCGTGGGCAATCGTAATTTTCATTAACTTTGTTTACTGGTTGGGTATGCAAACCAAGAGTCAGGTAACCGTGTACTTCTTCAAATACAACATGCATAACGCGGGATTAGCCTCCCTAGTATTAGGAATTCAAGTAGTTGCGTTAGTGGCTGTAATCCTCACACCTGCTTGCGCTAGAAAAATTGGTAAGCGTAACACGATGCTGTTAGGAATGCTTTTGGCAATTGTGGGTCAATTAGTTTTGAGTATCGGTGCTAGTCAACTAAGTGTTTCGATTATCATTATTGCAACGGTAATTGGCTACTTAGGAACTGGGTTTGTTTCTGGCTTGATTGCGGTAATGTTGGCGGATTCTGTTGACTACGGCGAATGGAAAAACGGCGTGCGGGCTGAAGGAATCGTTACTTCATTTTCTAGCTTTTCAGCTAAGTTAGGAATGGGTATTGGTGGTGCCGTAACCGGTCTGATTTTAAGTGCAGGCGGCTACGTTGCTAACACAGCTCAAACCGCAACGGCTCTTCGCGCGATTGAACAAAATTACATTTGGGTACCAATTATTGGTTTTGGTTTATCCGCAATTGCTTTATTATTCTATAAAGTAGACGGTGTTGAAGATAAGATGCAAGCGGACTTATCGGCAAAACACGCAGCAGAAAATAAAAACGCTGATTAAGTAGGTTAATTCAGCGTAGTTTAAGGGAGCAAGAAAGAATGGTAATTCATAAAGAGACGATGCGAACCGCTAACGAGCGTTCAGTACTACAACGAATTTTTACGGAAAGTCCGATTTCGAAAAGTCAAATCGCACGAGACGTGAAGTTAAATAAGGTGACCGTTTCCCAAATTGTTAACCGCTTCATTGAGAGCGGATTGGTAGTGGAAGCAGGCGCAGGAGATAGTACGCAGCAAGGCGGGCGGAAGCCTAACTTATTGCAAATCAACGCCCGATACGGCTATGTGGTTTGCATTGACCTCGGATATCATGAATTATCAGCGCTGGCAATGACCATTAGTGGCCAAAAGTTAGAAATTCGGCGCATAAACTTTACTGATAACGATATTTCCAGTGCAATCAGCAAAATTAAAGGACTGATTGCGGAATTAAAGACCGAATACGGAGAAAAGAATTTAGGAATATTAATTTCAGTACATGGAATTGTTTATCAAAATCAAGTGATTTACTCGCCATTTTGGAACATGCATGATGTCGATATTGCCGCTGTATTAACCAAATCGCTAGGAATTACGGTTTTGTTGGAAAATGAAGCTAACCTCACGGCAATTTTTGAAAGAGATTTTAGTTCAGAAGGGATTCGGAATGCGGTAAGCATCAGTATGCATAAGGGAATTGGTGCTGGAATCATCATGGATGGTGAATTATATCGCGGACGTAAAGGTGAAGCGGGCGAAATTGGACAAACCATCGCGTTTGAAACCAAAGATAAATCGTTAGCGGAAAGCCAAAAAATTGAAGACGTTGCCTCTCAAGAAGCCGTTTTAGACCAAATCAAACAGGCTAAAAATTTAGACTACATCAATTTGCCGTTGATTCGCCAAATGTATGATGACCACGATCCGGTGACTTTAGAAATTTTACAAAGGTTCGAAAATAACATTATCAAGTTAATTAACAACGTGATTGTGTCTTTTGATCCAGACGTATTGTTTATTAATGCGTATATTTTTAAAGAATTTCCCGAACTATTAGAACGGATTCGAACAAAGTTTGCCAAAATTTCCGTTCGGGACACCCCGATTGTATTGAGCAAAAATGTGGAAACTGCCAGCCTTTACGGGGGTTGTGCACAAATGATTCAAGAGATTTTAGGATTTTCGAAGTTGAAATTAGATTTTAAATCAAAGGAGTAACAATAATGAGTGAATATTGGGATTTTAAAAAAGTTGGTTACGTCGGTAACAAAACTTTAACGTCGGGTGATGGATTTCATTTTTATAACCCAGAAGAAGTGATTTTAGGCAAAAAAATGAAGGACTGGCTCCGCTTTTCCGTTGCCTACTGGCACACTTTTGATCAACGACTAGTGGATCCGTTTGGGGACGGGACCGCAATTCGTCCGTACGATAAGTACACTGATCCAATGGATAACGCGATGGCTAAGGTGGAAGCATCGTTTGAATTTTACGATAAATTAGGCGTGGACTACTTCTGTTTCCACGATCGGGACCTTGCCCCAGAAGGTGATACGTTACGGGAAACTAACCGAAACCTAGACAAGATCGTTGACAAAATCGTGGAATACCAAAAAACAACTGGTAAGAAAGTGCTTTGGAACACGGCAAACATGTTCACCAATCCCCGTTTCGTTGCCGGAGCAGCTACAACGCCGTTCGCTGATATTTACGCTTACTGTGCAGCTCAAATTAAGCATAGTTTAGAAATCGGCAAACGGGTTGGTGCAGAAAATTATGTTTTCTGGGGTGGTCGTGAAGGATACGAATCACTTTGGAATACTAACATGTTGAAGGAACAAGAACACGCAGCGCAATTCTTCCACATGGCAAAGGATTACGCGAATAAGATTGGTTTTGATGCCCAATTCTTGCTTGAACCTAAGCCAAAGGAACCATCAACCCACCAATATGATTTTGATGCAGCAACTACAATTGCGTTCATGAAGACTTATGGTTTAGACAAAGATTTCAAATTGAATTTGGAAGGTAACCACGCTAACTTGGCCGGACACACTTACCAACACGAAATCCGGGTTGCCCGAGAAGCTGGAATGCTGGGTTCACTTGATGCTAACCAAGGGGACAAGTTGATTGGCTGGGACATTGATGAATACCCATCTGCACTATCAGAAACCATTGCAGCGATGTTTGAAGTTGTTGAAAATGGTTCCATTGGACCAAAGGGTGGTTTGAACTTTGATGCCAAACCACGGCGGCAGTCATTTGCTGCTAAAGATTTATTAACGGGCCACATGGTCGGGATGGATAGCTTTGCGGCTGGTTTACGAGTAGCAGCTAAGATGAAGGAAGATGGCGTAATCGAAAACATTTTGAATGAGCGCTATGGTTCGTTTAATAGTGGCATCGGCAAGCAAATCGACGACGGTAAGGCGACCATCGAAGAAATGGAAGATTACGTCATTGATAAACCCCAAAAGGATTTATTGGCCGCGACGCATTCAGGTCATTTAGAACAAATTAAGGATACGATCAATCACTATATGATTGAAGTACTGGCGAAGTAAATAAGGTACGGAGAAACCCGAATAAACAGCGAGGATTAACTGGTTCACGTAATTAATCGTGGTTTATGCGATTAGTTATGTAATTTGGTTAACCACAGAAGCTGTGGGATTCGGAACACATTTCAGTTATGCAGCCAGGGTACATTGTGAATACGAAATGCGCGTGTATCGAAAGCATTGAATGTTGGGGGGACTAAGAAAAAAGCTTTTTCTTGGTCCTCTTTTAATATAATAGGTGGGTGAAGGAAATGGCATATGTATTAGGAATTGATTTAGGAACCAGCGCGGTAAAGGTAACGGCCGTAAACCGTGCTGGACAGATTGTGGCGCAAAGTAGTCAAGAATACGCAATTAGCAATCCGCAAGCAGGATATAGTGAACAAAACCCGGAAGATTGGGTACAAAAAACTACGCTAGCAATTCAAAATTTGGCGGCGGTGGAACATTTAGATTTGTCTAAAGTTGAAGGAATTAGCTATTCGGGGCAAATGCACGGTTTGGTATTGATGGACAAAAACTACCGGGTGTTACGGCCAGCAATTTTATGGAACGACACCCGCACCACTGCCCAATGCGAAGAGATTACGGGTAAATTAAGGGGAGATTTTTTAAAAATCACCCGCAATCGTCCGTTAGAAGGCTTTACCTTGCCTAAAATTTTATGGGTAAAGGAAAATGAACCAGAAATTTTTGCGCAAACTGAAGTCTTCTTACTGCCCAAAGATTACGTACGGTTCCGCATGACTGGCAAAATTGGGATGGAATATTCCGATGCCGCCGGGACGGTGTGGCTAGACGAAATTCATAAAACTTGGAGCAAGGAAATTGCGGATAAATTGGCGTTGCCGTTGGAAATCTGTCCCCCATTGTTAGAATCCACTGCCGTTGTGGGAAATATAACTGTAGCTTACAGTGCAATTTCCGGGTTGCCTGCTGAAACTAAGGTGATTGCTGGCGCAGCAGACAATGCGGCTGGTGCAATTGGTGCGGGGATTATCAGTGAAGATAAAATTTTATCCAGTATTGGTACCTCAGGCGTAGTTTTGGCTTACGAAAAAGATCGTAAAACGGATTACGCCGGACGATTGCATTTCTTTAATCACGCAATTCCGGACAGTTATTATTCCATGGGAGTGACGTTAGCGGCGGGTTACAGCTTAAGTTGGTTTAAACAAACTTTTGCAGGTCAGCAAAAGTTTACCGACCTAGTGGAAGATGCTAAAAAATCGCCGATCGGTGCTAAGGGGCTGCTATTTACCCCCTACATTGTGGGAGAGCGGACACCGTATGCAGACGCTCAGATTCGGGGAAGTTTTATTGGCATGGATAGTCGCCAACAACTTCACGATTTTACCCGAGCGGTAATTGAAGGAATTACCTTCTCTTTTCGTGACTTGTTGTCGATTTACCGGTCTGAAGGCAAGCATTTTGTAACTGCGGTAGCTACGGGTGGTGGCGCCAAGAGTGCGTTATGGATGCAAATTCAGGCGGACGTTTTTAATATGAACGTAGTTAGTCTTGAAAACGAACAGGGTCCGGGGCTAGGTGCAGCAATGCTTGCGGCTGTTGGAGTTGGTTGGTTTAAAGATTTGGCAGAATGTTCGGAAACGTTTGTGAAGTATGGAAAAGTTTACCGTCCTAAAGCTAATAACGTTGCGAAATACGACCGAATCTACCGAATTTACCAACAAGCATACTCAGCAACCCGACCGATGACCGGTGATTTATTAAAAGTTGATAATTAGGCTACTATTTGACAAAGACTCAGAAATTTTCTGGGTCTTTTTTTGATGATGATGGATATATAGGGAGGGATTATGGTGGTTAAGTTCGTATTCTAGCGAAAAAAACATCAAATTTGTCGTGTGATAAACATTTTTTTGCCAAAACCTGCCATTTGACATTTTATTTATCGGTACTTCGTAGGAAAATTTAAGGCATCAAATAAAGTTTTAGTAATGGTAGGTTAAGTTAAGGAGTTTTGAATGAAAAAGATATGGATAGATTGCGATCCTGGCCATGACGATGCACTAGCCATTTTAGTTGCGTTAGCTAATCCAGAGCAATTGCAAGTGTTAGGTGTATCTACGATTGGTGGAAATAGCCCGTTGGAAAACGTTACTAACAACGCAAAGAACTTATTGAATTTACTAGGGGCGCAGGTTCCTTTAATTAAAGGTCAGGCGGGCCCGCTAGTTAAAGAACTGCAAAGTGCTCCAGAAGCTCACGGGGAAACCGGCATGGCGGGGCTAGAATTTCCTGACAATGATTATCCGATTTTAGAAGTGAACTTACTGCAGTATATGTTTGAAACCATCATGGCTAATCCAGAAAAGGTCGATATCGTTGCAATTGGGCCGTTAACGAATATTGCATTGCTTTTAAAGGCTTATCCAGAAGTTAAGACAAGAATTAACCAAATTTGTTTGATGGGCGGGGGAATTGATCACGGAAATTATAGTCCGGCAGCGGAATTTAATTTTTACGTGGATCCCGAAGCGGCGCAAATCGTACTTAACGCGGGCGTAAAAGTGGTGATGGCGGGCCTGGACGTTACTGAGAAATCATACGTAACCCGGGAAGAAATTGATACTCTGCAAACCAAGGGCCCCATTTCCCGTAAAATTTATCAATTGTTAGACTTCTATAATGTTTCGGGGCGGCAATTTGGCTTCAAAGATAGTCCGTTACATGATTTGTGCACGGTGGTTTACCTATTAGATCCCACTACTTTCACGGGTGAAATTCAATCGGTATCGGTTGCTACTGAAGAAGGCGTTGCCCGCGGAATGAGCATTGCTGACACTAGAAAACAGCCTGAATGGCGGAACCGAATCTTGGTACTGAAGAATTCTAATCGGGAAAAATACGTTAAATATTTGATGGATGGCCTAGAATATTTCGATCATCACGTAGGCTAAGAAAGCGAGGACTTTTTGATGGAAAAGCGGGTAAAACTTAGAGACCAGTTATTGAAAATAGTTTTGGGAATTGCACTTTTAATTGGAATTTATTTCTCCTTTCAACAAACCTTTCCGCCAATATTAAATAATTCGGGACGGGCAGTTCAAGAATTATATATTTGGGTTTCCATTATTTCGATGTTCGCGGGCTTTGTGAATATTTATATGACCACTAAACGGGACGTGAAATTTATCTACCCTGATTTGGTAAATTTAATTACGACAATCATTGCGTTATTTTTGGCACAGACCTATTCAATGCTCCCGATGAGTTTTTGGGGGATTATTGTTGCATTTATCCAGTATTTTGACTGGAAAAACCACCATACTGATGACGGACAAACCCAGCTTAAAAGAATTGATAAACAAGCAATTATGATTCTTATTTTGGGCATAGTAATTGCGTTTGTAATTATTGGTTTCTTGATTTTGATTGGTCACGAGGGACAAGGGTTATTGAGTGGGGCGTTTACCACCGGGACCGGTTTGATTGCGAGCTTTTTACTTGCTAAACGTTATTTTATGGCTGAATACCTCTTCTTCTTACTCAACGTGCTAATGCTTACAACCTATTTAATTTCGGGTCAATTTACGCTAATGATTATTCCAATGGTTTACTTTGCAAATAACATTATTTTCCTTGTGTTCAACCGGGTCAGCGATTACGAATAAATTGGATTAAAAGATGGTATGATCTGTTTAACGGTGTAGTAGTTAGACTAGCCGAAATATACGGTGTGGTTGGGGATCTTAATGACAAACATGAAACTAACGCAATTATGGCAACATTACCAGAGCGATAACTTATTTAATTACGCAAGCGTGCGTCCTTTTTTAGAAGAATATGGAGAAATGGTTCAATTTTCAAAGGGACGGCAGTTAATTGAACAGGGAGGTTACCCAGAATTTGTGTATTTTATCGTGAAGGGATTGGTTGTGGGTAAAAAAATCTACCGAGACGGTAATGAATTTACATATTTTTTGGCAGACAATAAGGCGGGCAACATCGGATTGTTAGAGGTGTTAGCACACCAAGTTAACTATGCCGCAGCGGTAGAATGCTTAACGGACGTTACTTTGGTTAAAGTGCCGGCGCCACTGATTTATCAAAAAATAATGGAAGATCCGGTGTTGTTACGAGAATGCCTAGCTTTGTTAGCTAATGATTTATACGAAGTTTCTAATAAAGAAGGTCGGTTCTATCGATTACGAGGGATTGATCGGGCACGAATTTATTTTGTGGAATATTACGAAAATAATCGATCGGACGAAGATCGGGTAGCGGTCGATAAAAAGCAACGGGAATTTTCAGCAGAACTTGGAATTAGCATCCGCACGGTTGATCGAGTAATTAAAGAACTAACTAAAACTAAGGAGATCCAGTATGTTAACCGGAAAGTGATGATTACTGCGACTAATTACCAGCGGATGATGGCTAATTTGACAAATAAGGGCGTTAGTTGAACTATTAAAAATTAAAAAACGGAGGCTGGGAAAAAGTAAAAAAATGCTTTTCAAGGATGAAAAGGTTCTTAAAAGGTTGTTTTGGTGTTTTGACTTCAAGAGAGCCAAAACGTGTGCCAAAAGACAGTTTGTTCCGCGTAACCAAAAATTGCCCGACTTTTGTCCCACTATCTATTTTTTATTATTCAAAATGATAAGTTAAATTTTCATTGCGAAATTCGCCAGGGGTGATCCCCATAAATTGTTTAAACGTGTGCACAAAGTGACTTTGACTAGAATAATGCAATAGGCCACTGATTTCTTTTAATGAAAGTTCGGTAAATAGCAATAAATGCTTGGATTCCTGAATTTTCTTGTGGTTAATGTACACGTGAATCGGCTGGCCAACTTCTTTTTTAAACTGGGTAGAGATTGAAGTTTTATGCCGGTTAGTGAAATCAGCCAAATCAGCGAGGGTAATCCGATCGTAAATATGCTCATCGATATAATTTAGTATTTTTTGCACTAATTGGTTTTTGGTTGCGTATTGGTAGGAATGGATCATGTCCATAAATTTGTAGGAGGCTTCCTGGACGGAAACCAAACATTCCGCGTAAGTATAAATGCTTTGCAAACGTTGCAATAGGGCGTCAGAAAGGCTGAACGCTTGCTCGGCTGGGACGCCGTCTTCGATGCTGACCCGGGTTAAGATCGTGATTAATCCCGCATATTTATATTTCAAACCCTCCAAGTCACTGTCCGATAGTTTGACTTTGTAGGTATCCGCCATCTTTTTGAACAACCACTTTATCTTATCCGGCTCGTTTCGCCGAATTGCTTCAATGTAACGCCGTTCAAATTCGTAGGAGTCAAGGGTGTTTTTCTGATCGCGGCGACTCGAAAGGTTTTGGGCTAAGTGATAATTAGTGGATTTATAGACTCGATCATAATACCAGTGCTGCTTTTGGTTTTGGCCCAAAGTTCCACGGATGATTGCAAAAATTAAGTTAGTAAATTGCTCAAATCCTTCCCGAGAAGATTTACTGTAATGGATTCCAGCAAAATAAGTATGTCCCTGAAAATGGATTGAATCTGATCCAGCTTCTAAAGCACCACACGGCCCAATCATTACGGTTCCAGTCCCGTATTCGGGAAGTTCAAAAACAAAATTACTATAAAAGAAAGCGCCCTTCTTAAAATAACGAATCTCGTTAGGGTGGGTTTCTTCTAGGACTTGTTCTTTAAAGTTCCGCGAACTCCAGTTAGTTTTGGGAATCACGATTTCGTATTGATCATTAACTAGGAATAAAGGAATTAAATATTCCTTGTATAACTGATCTAAAACATATTTTAAAGTTGCGTTATCCATGATCATCCCGTCCTTTGGCTTAGCTATTAACTTTATCCTAGCTGGTTGTAGGGGGAAAAGCAATTAGAAAGGGATTTTTGAAAAGTGGGACATGTTTCATAAAATGACACGCGTTACAAGTCGTGAATGCGAGTTGCAAGACCATTGAAAACGCTTTAATAAACAAAAGCCGCCCACTATGATGTAAATGTAAACAAGCTAAGTTACATGAAAGGAAGTTTTGGAAATGGCAAAACGCGACTATATCGATACAAATACTTACACCCAGGAAGAAATTAGGTTCATGATTCACCTCGGGCTGAAATTAAAGGAAGCCATCAAAAACGGATATTACCCACCACTGTTAAAAAATAAGACGTTAGGAATGATTTTTGAGCAAAGTTCTACTAGAACCAGGACGTCTGCGGAAGCCGCAATGACGGAATTAGGCGGACATGCGCAATATTTAGCACCTGGGCAAATTCAACTTGGTGGACATGAAACCATTGAAGATACATCTCAAGTACTTGGCCGAATTTTGGATATTATTGGCGCTCGGGTTGATCGGCACAAGACGGTTGCGGAAGTTGGTAAATACGCCAAAGTTCCGGTGGTTAATTTTATGAGTGATTATAACCACCCTACTCAAGAATTGGGAGACATTATTACCATGCAAGAGCACCTTCCAGAAGGCAAACAATTGAGTGATTGCAAGATTGTGTTTGTGGGAGATGCCACACAAGTCTGCGTGTCCACAATGTTTATGGCAACTAAGATGGGGATGGACTTTGTACAATACGGACCAAAGGGGTTCCAAATGAAAGACGACGTGGTTAAAGTGGGCAAACAAAACGCCAAAAAATACGGTGGAAGTGTCACCATTACTGAAAATGCTGACGAAGCTTTACAAGATGCAGATTTTGTTTACACGGACGTTTGGTACGGTTTGTATGATGATGAAATGCCAAAGGAAGAACGAATGAAAATTTTCTACCCTAAGTATCAGGTGAACGCCGAATTGATGGCAAAGGCAAGCAGTCACGTTAAATTTATGCATTGTCTACCAGCTACTAGAGGGGAAGAAGTAACTGATGAAGTTTTGGATTCCGATTATTCGATTGTTTGGGATGAAGCGGAAAATCGGAAAACGGCGATGCGAGCGATTTTTGTTTATTTACTGAATCCCACCTTAGAATATGCTTCGCCGGCAGTGGCAGCGCATTATGATGCTGAATTAGAATTAATGCTACGGAATGCTCCTGAAAGACGGCAAGGCTAACCCCGTTTTAAGCGCATGGTGCGTGATAGATTGGAGATTATATTATGGAAACGGGAAAAAAGAAATTCAAACTATTTGATGCAGTATTGATGTCGGTAGTGGTAATTTTGGTAGTTGAATCAGCCGCTCCGGCTGCTGCAATTGGTACTTCACAATTCTTTTGGTGGATTTTTCTCTTAGGGTTATTTTTCTTGCCTTACGGTTTAATTTCCTCCGAATTAGGAACAACTTATACGGGAGACGGCGGTTTATACGACTGGGTGAAACAAGCCTTTGGTTCTCGATGGGGCGGCCGGCTAGCGTGGCTATATTGGATTAACTATCCGATTTGGATGGCAAGTTTGGCAGTGCTTTTCACCCAGGTGGCGGAAACCATTTTTAACTTAAAACTAGGAACGTGGCTTGCGGTTGGTATTCAATTAATTTTCGTGTGGTTCGTGGTAATCGTTGGTAACCAACCGGCCTCCGAAAGTAAATGGATTATGAATTTAGCAGCATTCGCGAAAATTTTTACCATCCTTTCGTTAACGGGATTAGGAATTTACGTAGCGGTAACTAGGGGAGTGGCAAATAGTTTTGCGCCGCGGGAATTTTTACCCCAAATGAACATTAACAGTCTAAGTAATTTATCGATTATTATTTTTAATTTCCTAGGTTTTGAAGTGGTTGCTACCATGGCGGATGATATGGACAATCCGCGCAAGCAAATCCCACAAGCAATTATTTATGGGGGAGTCTTAATTGCAGTTTTCTACTTGATGTCGGCCTTTGGCATGAGTGCAGCAATTCCTACCAACGAGTTGTCAGCATCGAGCGGGCTACTAGACAGTTTTATCCTCTTGATTGGTAAAATGAACTGGTTTGTCGTTGTTATCGGAGTTTTATTCTTGTACATTTTAGTTTCTGAAATGGTATCTTGGGCACTAGGAGTTAATTACGTGGCGGATTACGCAGCGAAAGATCATGTTTTACCAAACGTATTTGGGATTGAAAATAAGCAGCACATGCCGGTTGGAACAGGGTATTTAAACGGTGTGGTAGCTACCATCTTAATCGTGGTTGCCCCCCTGATTCCTAATCAAGACATTTTTTGGGCATTTTTCTCTTTAAACGTAATTGCCCTTCTGCTTTCGTATACAATGATGTTTCCAGCCTTTTTAAAGCTCCGCAAAATTGATCCCCAACGAGACCGCCCGTTTAAGGTTCCCGGTGGGAAGGGGTTACTGTGGTGCATGACGTGGATTCCCGAGTTTTTACTTTTACTGACGGTAATCTTTACTGCAGTACCCTTGAATACTACTGCTGCAGAATTATCTGCCAAGGTGCCGATTTTAATTGGGGTTATTGTTACCCTAGTAGTTGGTGAATTAGTTGTTAGAATTGCTGAACGTCGAGAAGTTAACCAACGTTTAAAAATAAAGGAGACGCAAAAATGAAGACCTTAGATAGTACCCCTAAAAAAGATGGATTTAGAATGCCAGGAGAATTTGAAGAGCATGCGGGTGCCTACATGTTATGGCCCCAACGCCCCGATAATTGGCGAAACGGCGGTAAGCCCGCCCAGAAAACTTTTGCGCAGGTAGCCGAGGCAATCGCCGAATTTGAACCAGTGACGGTGGGCGTGAATGATGATCAATACGAAAACGCCCGGAATATGTTACCTGACCAGGTGAAAGTAATCGAAATTTCCAATAACGATTCTTGGATTCGGGACTGTGGCGCGACCTTCGTGAAAAATGATCACGGAGAATTGCGTGCTGTAGATTGGACGTTTAATGCCTGGGGAGGTTTGGTAGACGGACTTTATTTCCCATGGGATAAGGACGATCGTGTTGCTCAGAAAATGGCGGAATTGGAACAAACAGATCGGTACCGGCTGGATGATTTTGTGTTAGAAGGTGGATCAATTCACGTAGATGGGCAAGGTACCTTAATTACTACGGAAGAATGCCTATTATCGGAAGGCCGTAACCCACAACTTTCTAAGGCTCAAATCGAAGAAGTGCTTAAAGAACACCTTAACTTGGAAAAAATCATCTGGTTGAAGAAGGGAATCTACCAAGACGAAACAAACGGACACGTGGATAACATTGCTAATTTTGTTAAACCTGGGGTAGTCGCCCTTGCTTGGACGGATGATCAAAATGATCCCCAATACGAGATTTCTAAAGAAAACTTGGCGATTTTGGAAAATGCAACGGATGCCCAAGGTCGCAAACTTAAGGTGGTTAAGTTAAGAGTTCCTAAACCAGTACTGATCACTAAAGCAGAAAGTGAAGGGGTGGACGCGGTTGATGGCACGCTACCAAGAACGGAAGGCGAGCGTCTAGCAGCTAGTTATATCAACTACTACACCGCAAATGGCGGGATTATTTTCCCACTATTTAACGACCCTATGGATAAGGAAGCTCAAAAAGTGTTGAGCGAATTATATCCTGATCGCAAAGTGGTAGGTGTTCCCGCACGAGAAATTTTACTTGGTGGAGGAAATATCCACTGTATTACTCAGCAGGTTCCTCAACGCTAAGATGAGGAAAATAATTGAGGTGGGAAGAAAAGCATAATCCTACCTCAATTTTTATTTTCAAATATGGAAAACTAATTGAATGAAATTAGCGTGTGCTCCATGTTTTGAGAGTAAAATTAATTATTCGTAATTCAGTAATTTTTCGAATAAAGAAGGAGAATTACGAAAAAAAGTCAGAAGGGATTAATTGGCAATGAAGTTAACAACAATTCCCCAACAGGATGGTTTTTGGATGCCAGCCGAATTCGAATCCAAGGGACAGAGTTTAATGATGTGGCCACAACGCCCCGATAATTGGCGTAACGGTGGTAAACCAGCACAAAAATCTTTTGTACAGTTAGCAACATTAATAGCAAATTATCAGCCAGTAACGGTGTTTGTAAACGAAAATCAATATAAAAATGCGCGAGCAATGTTACCAACCCAGATTCGGGTTTTAGAAATGAGTAATAATGACGTTTTTATTAAAGATACGGGACCGATTGAATTGGTTAATGCTGATGGAGTGGTGCGTTGTATGGACTTTGGGTTTAATGCCTGGGGCGGATTGCTCGATGGTCTTTATTTTCCTTGGGATAAGGACCAGGAGGTAACCGGAAAGTTAGCTGACTTATTTGGCTGGGACCGTTACCAGTCGGACTTTATTTTAGAAGGCTGTTCGGTAGTGACTGATGGGGAAGGAACCTTGATTACTACTGAAGAAGTGGTACTTTCGGAAGGGCGCAACAAGGGAACTACTAAGGCTCAAGCCGAAGAGGTTTTCCAAAATTATTTGGGTGCCCAAAAGGTAATTTGGCTTCCGGAAGGATTTTTCTTAGATGAAGCTGGGGGTGACGTGGATAACATGGTTAATTTTATTCGACCAGGCGAAATTGTTTTGTCGTGGACCGATAATCCGGGCGATCCGCAGCACCGGATTAGTCAGCGTGCTTACGACATTTTAAGTCAGACAACAGATGCTCGTGGACGAAATTTAATAATTCATAAAATGGATTTGCCGCAGCGTCCGGTAAAATTGACGGCACTGGAAGCGGAAGGGGTTGATCCAATTAACGGAATGTTACCCCGCACGGAAGGGCAACGGTTAACCGCTACTTATGTTAATTATATTACCCTTGACCAGGCGATTATTTTTCCGGAATTTAACGATCCTAACGATCAAAAAGCCCGCCAAGAGTTAGCTAATTATTATCCCGACCGGGAAATAATTGGTTTTCCCGCTACCGAAATATTAACGGGTGGGGGCGGATTACATACAGTCGTGCTTAACATGCCGGGACATTAATGGAGGGTGGCTTATGAATTTTTTTGACATTGTAGAGTCACATCTCAGTACGTTAACCAAAAATGAACAAGCACTATTTGACTACGTAGTTTCCAACATGGATAAAATTAAAAACCAAAGTATTCGCGAAGTTGCTAGTGAAACTTACGTATCAACGGCAACGTTCCTACGTTTCGTCAAGAAAATTGGGTTTGTGGGGTTTAGCGAATTCACCACGGTAATTAAATATACCGTCCTTAACGAAAAAAACGAGCAAGAAAAAGAGATGCCGTTCGAAGTTAGCCAGATTGATTATCGAGAAGAATACCTAAAAAATATTACTGAATCAGTCCGGGTGATCCCACCTAAGAAATTACACGAGATTACTAAACAACTGGCTAATCATCCCACCATTTACCTGTTTGCTAAAGGAATTAGTAAGTATGCGGCAGATTACGTATATTACGTTTATACGATGGCGGGGTTTACGGTAAAGTATCCTCGGGATCGCGATTTTCGGCGAATGGCCATTAAACAAGTTAAATCGGATGATTTAGTTTTCATGCTTACGTATAACGGGCGCAATCGCGAGTTTTTAGAAATGATTAAACAGTTAAAAGGAGCGGCGCAAACACCTTTTTTAATTTCAATCACTGAGCCGGATAACAACACGATCCAGAATTTGAGCGATATTAATTTATATATTTTTGCAGACGTAATCGAAGTTAACGACGTTGAAATCAGTTCACGAGTTTCTACAATCGCGTTGATGGAATTGATTTTGTACCAATATATTGAAGATTATGGCGGTCAAGATTTTAACTTTATGAAAAAATAAATAGTGGAATTGGAATTCGTTGGAGAGAATTCTAATTCCACTATTTTTGTTATCCCTGGCAGACAATATTAAGGATGGCAAGCAGCCATCGTATTTCAAAGAAATTTAATGGTCAATTTACTACAAATTCATCCAGCAAGTGCTATGCTTAACGTAACAAGAAGGTTCATTGAAAGGAGCTCATTCAAATGGATATTCAAAATAATTTGATTACGTTGGCAGATGGCAATCAGATGCCACAAGAAGGCTTTGGATTATATAAAGTTCGTGGGCAAGCAGCGGTCGACACGGCGGTGAAAGCAGCCTACGAAAATGGCTACCGGTTGTTTGATACGGCACAACTCTACGAAAATGAACAAGAAGTGGGGAATGCGTTTAAAAAGTTTGCGATTCCCCGGGAAAATATTTTTGTGACTACCAAAGTGACGGAGGCGCGGCAAGGTTATGACGAAGCGATTGCCTCGGTAAAAGAATCCCTGCAGAAGTTGCAAATGGACTACGTCGATCTGTTACTGATCCATTGGCCGGTTCGTCAACACTTTTTTGAAACGTGGCGCGCGTTTGAGGATCTGAAGAAGGCGGGCTTGACCAAGTCAATCGGGGTCAGCAACTACCAAACTATTCATTTGGAATATTTGGCAACTAAGGCGAACGAAATGCCGGTAGTTGATCAGGTGGAAATGCACCCCTTCTTAACTCTTAAACCAGTGATTGAATTTAATAAGCAACACGACATCGTCACCCAAGCGTGGAGCCCATTAGGACGCGGAACGGTGCTTGACCAAGAAGTACTTAAGGAGATTGCGGATAAGTACCAAAAATCGCCTGCCCAAGTGGTTTTGCGGTGGCACTTGCAAAACGGGGTGGCGTTCATCCCGAAGTCGGTGCATGAAGAACGAATTGCTCAAAATGCCGACATCTATGACTTTGAACTGTCGGATGAAGAAATGAAGCAAGTCGACAAGCTAAATAAGTTTGCAAGAACGGGCCGCGAACCAGAATTGACGTATGAATATGGGCGGATGTATTAAAAAGAGCGTGGAAGCCACCGGGTAATTTTCGAGGATTAACTAGATTTTAGGTTTAATCGCGGTTTGAGCGATTAGACCTAAAATTTGGTTAACCGGAAAAAATTGGTGGCTGGAACGCGTTTCCGCGAAGCCGCAGAAGAACGCCGGAGGTTTAAAATATGGGATTAATCGCGGTTTTAGTGATTAATCCCATAATTTAGTTAGCCGGAAGGAGCTGGGTTTCTGCAAAGTAAAGAACATCTTTCAATAGGAATTAATTGATACTTAAGTGTTATCGAGAGACAAAGTTAGCATTGTGAAAAGTTCTTAGGCGGGTTAATCAGTTTGTATTCTATAATCTTATATGTAAAAATTAACCTATGTTATAGAAATGAATTAGAGATTATTCAAGAGGATATAAAATGGCAGTAAAATTAGAAGATGTAGCTGAATTGGCAGGGGTCTCCAAAACGACTGTTTCTAGAGTACTTAATAATCGCGGATACATTAGTAGTCAAACCCGAAAGAAAGTTCACGATGCGATGGAAGAACTCCACTATTCACCTAATGCGGTTGCACGGCAATTGTTTAAGAAAGAAACTAAACTAGTTGGTTTGATATTCCCTTCAGTAGATAATCCTTTTTTTAGTGAATTAGTTGCTGAATTAGAAAAAAGGCTGTTTAAATTAGGCTTTAAGGTTCTAATTGGGAATTCGATGAATGATCCAGAAAAAGAACGAATTTATCTCAAAGAATTAATTGCCAATCAAGTGGATGGATTAATTGTGGGAGCACATAATTCCAATATTGAAGAATACAAAATTACTAATCTTCCAATTGTTGCTATTGATCGAGTTATTAATGATGACGTTCCAATAATTGCTTCGGATAATTATCAGGGCGGAAAGTTAGCCACGGAACTATTAATTAAAAAGGGTGCTAAAAATATTATTGTTACTGATGGACCACTCAATTTACGAACTCCAGCACATGATCGTAGGTTAGCTTACGAAGCGGTTATGAAGAAAAATAATCTTGTTCCTAAAACATTCATTATGGATTTTAGTTGGGATTTAGAGACAAAACGGCAAGCAATTAAAAAAATGTTTGAAGTAAATCCTCAAATGGACGCCGTGTTTGCAACTAATGATGCTGATGCCGCTCTTATTTGGCAAATTGCAAAACAGTTGAATATCAGAGTTCCGGAAGAACTTAAAATTATTGGTTATGACCGAGCTAATTCTACTAGAATATTATTGCCGGAATTGTCGTCGGTTGAACAACCTATCGAAGAAATGGCAGATAAAGCAGTTAAAACATTAGTTAAAAGAATTCATGGAGAGAAAACAGAATTTAAACAGGTGGTTCCAGTTTCCTTATGGAAAGGGCAATCTGTTTAGATTCTTTTTTATTATTTTTATATCAACCGGTTGACATATATTTGGATAAGTTTTAGAATATCCATTGAAAACGTTTTCTAAAATGTGTCAACCGGTTATCATATTTTATCGATAGGAGTTTAGTTATGCAAATTGATGAAGCTAAAGTAATTAAAGTAACAAACGAGCGTTACCGTTTGAATTACCATCTTTCTCCAAATTCTGGATGGATGAATGACCCAAATGGGTTTGTTTATTTTAAAGGGTATTATCATATTTTTTACCAATATTATCCTTATGATTCTCAGTGGGGGCCGATGCATTGGGGTCATGCTCGTAGTCATGATCTAATACATTGGGAGCAATTACCTGCAGCATTAGTTCCAGGAGATAGAGAGGATGAAGATGGATGTTTTTCGGGAAGTGCGATTGTTAAAGATGACAAATTATTCCTCATTTATACTGGGCACCACTACTATGACAAAAATGATCCAGATAATTTCTGGCAAAATCAAAATTTAGCATTTAGCAGCGACGGAGTCCATTTTACTAAATATGAGAACAATCCAGTCATTGCTACTCCACCAAAGGACAACACGATCCATTTTCGGGATCCGAAAGTTTGGGAGCATGATGGAAAATACTACGTTGTAATTGGTAGTCAAAATGAAGAAAAATTAGGACGTATTTTAATGTACGTTTCGAATGACTTATTTGAGTGGGAGTTCAAAGGAACTATTGCTGAGTCCAAGTCAAGTTTCGAAGAAGGATTTATGTGGGAATGTCCCGATTTATTTAGATTAAATGGAAAAGATATCTTGTTATTCTCGCCCCAAGGAATTAAAGCGCAAAAACAAAAATATCTAAATTTATTTCAAACAGGGTACTTTATTGGCGATTTTAACTATCAAAAAGCGAATTATAAGCACCATGAATTTGTAGAGCTAGACCATGGACACGATTTTTATGCAACACAAACAATGCTAGCACCAGATGGACGAAGAATTGTGTTTGGTTGGATGGATATGTGGGAAGCTAATATGCCTGAACAAGCAGATGGTTGGGCTGGAGCATTAACTTTACCAAGAGAGTTAACTTTGAAAGATGACCATTTGTATATGAATCCAGTAGAGGAAACCAAACAGTTGCGTAAAACTGAATTGGCTAGCGAGAAATGTACCACTGCTAAATATAGTTTAAGTCTCCCAAAAGAAAATGGTACAGAAATACTCTTGACTTCTCAGATACAAAATTGGAAGGGGAATACAATAACTTTTTCAATAAATAGTGCTGAAAAAAATAAAATGGCATTAACGTACGACAAAAAGGATCAGAAATTAACCTTAACTCGACAAGGCCAGGATGCAAAGCGTTACGCAAAACTTAAAAAGTGTTCGGAATTAAAATTACATGTATTTATTGATCGTAGCTCAGTTGAGATATTTATCAACGATGGAGAAGCTGTTTTCACAGAAAGATTATACTCAGAAAAAAATTATGAAGTTGCCGTAGAAGCTAAGCAAACAATAGATATGAATATTGACAGCTATTTACTTTCGAGGAGCGAATAAAAATGAATAAAAGTTATTACTATGACGTAACAAAATGGAATGTAGGAGATCCCTTTGAGGACGTGGGAATTGTAATTAATAGCATTATCAAAGATATAAAAGCAAAACAAAATAATTCAGATAGCAATAATGGCGGTAAACCTGGGGCAGTCATTTATTTACCACCTGCGGACTACCATTTAAAAACACAAGTAAAAATAGATATAAGTTTTTTGAAAATTGTTGGTTCAGGACACGGCTTCACCTCATCTAGCATCAGATTTAACGTGCCTAAAGAAGAATGGGCTGATTTACATGAATTATGGCCAGGGGGCAGTCGAATATTAAATGAATTATCAGTTGATAAAGAAAAATCTGAAGAAGAAATGGCAGCTTTTTTAGTGAAACGTCAAGGCGATCCTCGAATTAGTTCAGTAGAGTTTAGTAATTTTTGCATTGATGGGGTTCATTTTCTAGATGACGGCAGTGATGAACCTAATTTCGAAAATACTTACGTAAATGGTAAAACTGGAATTTACGTTGCTAGTGCACAGGATTCTTTTAAATTTACCGGGATGGGATTAGTTTATTTGGAACACGGAATTACTGTGTACAACGCAGATGCATTAACTATTCATGACAATTTTGTAGCTGAATGCGGCAACTGCATCGAGTTAAGAGGATGGGGGCAAGCGTCTAAAGTAACGGACAATTTAATTGGAGCAGGATTTAAAGGTTATTCTATTTATGCAGAGAATTTTGCTCAACTATTAGTTACTGCCAATAATATTTTTCCGCGTGGTAAAAGTATCATTCATTTAAAAGCAGTTACGCGTTCATTGATTTCGAACAATATTCTTCATTCCTTTTACCCAGGTATGGTGATATTAGACGATAATTCATCAGAAAATATGGTTACTGCCAATCACTTTTTGCGAGATCATGAACCTTGGAAGCCAATGCAAATCCATGATAATCATTTACAGGATGATTTTGGTTTACTTTCAATCAAAGGTAATGATAACTCAATTATTGGAAATCACTTTTCAGAAATAATTGATGAAAAATATCTTAAACCAGCTGGAGTAGAACCAGTTATTATTCGAGTTAAAGCTGGCAGCCGAAATTACATCTCAAATAACTATTTTGTTGCAGCGGAAGCTAACGCAAAGACTGGAGAATCAGCATATTCAGCTCAAGTTGATTCGCTATTACTAGTGGAAGATCGAAAGCAGTTAAGCATCGTGACGGTATACATTGATGACTTGGCTAATGCTAACACAGTTTTAGATTCAGGTAGCGATTTACAGGTGAAATTAGATAAAGCTAAAAACGCATTTAGAGCAATACCCACAATTTAGTGCCTCTTATCAGTTTTTAAATTAAAGGGAGCGATTCAATTGAAAAAAGCCTTTGGTTATTGGAACAGTTCATTTGTTATTTTTATAATGTTTGCTAGTCAAGCAATATGGTGGTCATTTTTTCAAATCTGGTTAATTAACAACTTGCACTTTTCAGGATCACAAGTTGGTATTATATACTCGTTTAATTCAGCAGTTACCTTAGTGCTAATGCTGGCTTACGGTATGATTCAGGATCGATTGAGGCTAAATTCCAGTTTGCTAATTTTTTGTGCAGCATTAATAAGCTTGGTAGGTCCATTTTTTTCTTGGATTTATGTACCTCTACTTACCAATCATTTTGCTATTGGCGTCTTCGTAGGTGCTTTGTATATTCCAGCAGCCTTTTTGGCAACGGCCCCATTAACTGAAACATACGCTGAAAAAGCCAGTCGACGATTTAATTTTGATTACGGAAAAGCACGTGCGTGGGGTTCTTTGGGATATGCATTAGCCACATTAATTGGGGGCTTTATGTTTACAATTAGTCCTGAACTGAATTTTTGGAGTGGTTCATTTTTGGGAGTGTTGTTCCTGATTGATGCAATCTTTACTAGAAAGAAAATTTTGTCTAATAGACAAAACGAAAAGCTTTCCGAGAAGAGTTCGATTCCAACTTTGACTGAAATGTTAGCGGTTGCTAAGATGCCTACTTTATACATGACGATTATTTTGACGATGTTTACGTGGACATTTTATACGGTATTTGATCAACAAATGTTTCCCCAATTTTACACTAGCTTATTCACACAGCAATCGTCTGGGGAACAATTTTATGGCGTGTTAAATTCGGTTCAAGTTTTTGGAGAAGCAATTATGATGGTTTTGATCCCATTTTTAATGCACAAAATTGGTGTTAAAAAAACATTATTACTTGGAATTACCGTCATGATTATTCGTATTGGTTTATGTGGGGTGGCAGATAATCCTATCGCAGTTTCATTAATAAAGATGCTTCACTCTATCGAAGTACCATTATTTATGTTATCAATGTTTAGGTACTTTACCTTACATTTTAATACTAAATTATCAGCAACCTTGTACATGGTGGGATTCCAGATTGCTGCCCAAGTAGGACAGGTTATTTTATCCACACCGCTAGGTATTTTAAGGGATTCAGTGGGCTACCATACCACATTCTTAGTTATTTCAGCGATTGTTTTATGTGCGTTGATTTTTGCAATTTTAACGTTGAAAAAAGACACTGAAGACATTTACGGTGAAGCCTTATAAATAAGAACTTTAATTTTTGGAAAGATTGGTGAATCTAATGTTATTAGGAAGTATTGAAGCTGGTGGTACGAAATTTGTGTGTGCAGTTGGAAATGAAAACTATCAAGTTCAAGATCAAGTCCAATTTCCAACCACTACCCCAGAAGAAACGTTGAAGAAAACAGTTGAGTATTTTAAGAAATTTAATATTGAATCGCTAAGTATTGCTTCATTTGGGCCGATTGAAATTAGAAAAAGTTCACCAAGCTATGGCTACATAACTACTACGCCAAAGCCAGGATGGGCAAATACGGACTTTGTTGGTTACCTCAAGCAATTTTTTAAAATCCCTATTTTTTGGACAACGGATGTTAACGGTTCAGCTTATGGGGAATACGTAATGTCCACTTTATCCAATGAAAAAATCAACTCCCTTACGTATTACACGATTGGTACGGGAGTAGGTGCTGGCTCGATTATAAACGGTCATTTGATTGGAGGAATTGGGCATCTTGAAATGGGACATGTGCTGGTCAAAAGACATCCAGATGATTTGAAGTTCGATGGAATTTGTCCATACCATCATGACTGTCTAGAAGGACTAGTTGCGGGACCTACCTTTGAAGCACGGTTAGGAGTTAAAGGGCCCAAAGTGTCGCTTACCGATCACGTTTGGGATATTATGGCTTACTATGTAGCACAAGCAATGCTGCAAACAACGCTAACCTTACGTCCTGGAAAAATTATTTTAGGTGGTGGAGTTACTAACGAAATTTTCGTAAAAAAAGTTCGTGGAGAATTTAAACGATTACTTAATGATTATGTTCAAGTACCTGATTTAGAGCGATATATTGTGATGCCTTCGGTTAAGAACAATGGTTCTGCAACGTTAGGAAATTTTGCTTTAGCTGAAAAACTATTAGAAATTTAAACGTTAAGAAAAGAAGCTGAGAAATTTTTCTCAGCTTTTTCTTATGTACCCCTTACCTTGCGCACTTTTCTCCCCTGGGATACACTATCCGTAAATTGATAACGTTTTCATAGTGGTTAGGAGAGGTTTTTATGGTGAAGGATCAAGTAGCAGCAATGCTGCAATCGGTAACGGAAAGAGAAGATTGGCAAGAACACGGTGCCACCGCGGAGGACTTTAGCCAACGGTTGGGAGTGCGGCGGAACACGATTAGTGCGTACTTAAATGATCTTTATAAAGAGAAGGTTGCAATCAAACTTAATTCACGTCCGGTTAAATTTTGGGATAGGGCAATTTTAGAACAACGATACGGCATCGTTTTAGAAAATACAGAGTTTGAAAGTCAAGCGGCGTTGGAAAACATTGTATCTCAGCCTAAACGGACGGCCTTTGACGAAGTAATTGGTGGACACGGTTCGCTATACACCCCAATTAAAAGACTGAAAGCGGCCGCTGGCTACCCAGGCACCGGGTTACCCGTGTTAATTACCGGGCCTACGGGAGCAGGAAAAACTTATTTAGCGCAAGTTTATTACCAATATTGCGTGGATAAGGGGTATTTAGCACCAGAATCCCGCTTTGTACACCTAAATTGCGCGGAATATGCTGACAATCCGGAACTTTTAGCAAGTAATTTATTTGGTTATAAAAAGGGGGCCTTTACGGGCGCAAACCAAGATAGTACGGGACTATTTGATGAAGCTGATGGCGGAATGCTATTTCTTGATGAAATTCACCGGCTTGATGCTAAGGGACAGGAAAAATTGTTTAATTACTTGGACAACGGGATGATCACGCCGTTGGGAGCAACTAAAGAGGGGCATCATGTACAAGTTCGGCTAGTTTTTGCGACTACCGAGGATATTCAAAGCCATTTCTTAGACACCTTTATTCGCCGAATCCCCATTCAAATTGAAATCCCAGAACTAAACGACCGACCACGTCAGGAGCGCGAAAACTTGGTTAAGTTATTTTACCTCCGCCAATCCCAGAAAATTCAACGCAAAGTGTTAGTAAATACCTCGGTGCTGAATATTTTAAGTTCTAGCAGTTACCTTGGCAACGTAGGTCAATTAAAGAACACCATCTTAATTTCGGTGGCCAATAGTTTACAGCGGGCGGTGCAAAGTTCGAATATTGAAATCTTATTAGCAGACGTTCCCAAAACGGTAATTGACCATAATATTCAAGACGCGAGTTTGCTATCGTTTAGCGACCAGTTCATCAGCGTGCTGCCAACCATGAAAATTGATGATTTAATCTCCGAATCCCAGGCGTATACCGATGAAATTAAACGGGTTATGTTAAAAATTATTCAGCAATTCCAGCAAACGGCCAAACGGAACGCCTTCATTGACAATGCCATCGACGAAATTAACCAACTGTGTGACTACTTAATTTTTAAGAAGGATACGGAAAAAAGCGACATGTCGGTGGGCTTTTTGAAAAAGATGTTTGCCGATCGAATTGCTAACGTCGAAAACAATAGTGACACCCAGTTTATGGGCAACGTCGCGTTAGTTTTAGCGTACTACTTTTACAACCGTAACCGTGCTAACTGGCATTTGGTACAACGCGACGAACAGTGCATTCAGCAAATTAACGCCACTTTTCATGGTGAGGATGCGGAAATCGATCAAATTGTTGGGGATCTGCGTTTAATTACCGCAAAGACCATGAATTTGCACCTTGACGATGTGGACGAGCTATTTATCCATCTGTACTTACGGAGCGTGAAGAAGGAAACCAATAGCCAAAACATTCGTTGCATTATCCTCTCCCACGGCTATTCGACTGCCAGCAGCATTGCCAGCGTGATCAATAATTTATTTAACGAACACGTAATGGACGCGATCGACATGCCGTTAGATATTGACGTGGCGGAGATTGGCGAAAAGGTCAGCAGTTACGTGAAAAATCGCCAAATTAACCGGGGACTAATTTTAATGGTTGATATGGGCTCCTTGGAGGGCATTCAAAAATTCATTAGCAGTGAGATTGATTTTCCAATTGCCATTGTTAACAATGTCTCAACTCAGTCAGCGTTGCTAGTGGCCGATGATATTCGGCACCATAAAGATATTGAGCAAATCATGCGAAACGTTCGGCAGGCGATGGTGCCTAAAACGCAAATTATCTATCCAAAAGAAATTAAGCGCAATCTAATCGTAACCTGCTGCTTTACCGGGATTGGGACGGCTAATAGTGTCAAAAAACTGTTGTTAGATAGCATGCCGGCAGAAGTGGACTGTCAAATTCAGGCCTACGAGGTTGACCGGTTAAAGGCTGAAGAACAAATCGCCATTTTCAATAAGTTGTACAACGTGGTGGCGGTAGTGGGGACGATCGACCCCGGACTCCCCGACGCCCCATACATTTCCTTGGAAAGCATTATTTCCGGAAGCGAGATAGAGAAGTTGGATAAGGCTTTGCAAGTATGCATGACTACGGAGCAGCTCCAACAGTTTAAAGAACAACTGATTCACAGTTTTTCATTAGAGCGGGTAATTAATTCCATTACCATTTTGGATGCGCATTTGGTGATGGACAATATTGATCGCGCCATTAATAAATTTAACCAGTTAAGCGGGCACCAGTTAGGCAACATCACAAAAATGTCGTTATACGTGCATGTGAGCTGCCTAATTGAGCGATTAATCCGAAACGAACCGATTACCAGCTATGATTTAGAACAACTTTCCGACACTGAAGACCAACGGCTTTTTAAATGGATAAAAGAGTCTTTTAGTGTGATTGAAAAAATTTATAGTGTCGAAATCCCAGCCTCCGAATACGGCTATATTTTCGACATTATCCAAGCAGATGCCTAAAAATCAGCGACTTGATTGAATAAAGGAAGGGCGTGCCAGAAGTTGGCACGCCTTTTGCTTTTATAAGGGTGGAGGCTGGTAAATATGGAGAAAAAGATTATTGTGGCATCTCATGGGCAGATGGCGTCGGGAATTTTAAGTTCTTTGAAGATTATTTACGGAGAAAGTGATCAAGTAGAGGCTTTAGATTGCTACGTTGAAAAGGATTTCGATTTAAGCCAAAAAATTGCTGCATTGATGAATAAGTATGCCAATTATGAGTTGATTGTAATTACCGATATTTTTGGAGGAAGTGTGAATAATGAATTTTTAACATATTTAAAACGGAAAAACTTTTACTTGGTAGCAGGTCTTAATTTACCACTATTAATTGAGTTGGTTTCTGGATTAAACACGTCTGAGCCTACTGAAGAATGGGTAAGGAAAACCCTGCACGCATCTAAAAAAAATATTCAATTCTGTAATGACTTATTGGAAAGATCAGTTAAAGAAGAAACATTTTGAAATAAGGAGGAATTACCATGATTGTACTAACTAGGGTCGACCATCGTTTGCTACATGGACAAGTTGCATTTTCCTGGACATCACATTTATCGGCAGATTGTATTTTGATTGCTAATGATGAAGTCGCTGGAGATGAAACAAAAAAGACAATTATTAGATTAGCAAAGCCTAGTGGGGTAAAGCTAGTTATTAAGTCTGTAGCAGATTCTATCAAGGCGATTAATAACGGTGCAACTGATAAATATAAGTTGTTTGTAGTGGTTAAAAGCATTGATGATGCATATCAATTAATCACTAATGTAGCATCTATCAAAAAGCTTAATCTAGGCGGAACAAAATACAGTGAGGATAAAGAAGCGATTTCTAGTGCAATTTTTGTCACTGGTACAGAAAAAGAAGAATTACAAAAACTAAGTGATTTAGGAATCGAAGTTTATGCCCAACAAGTGCCGACGAGTAAACGAAAAGATTTTTAAGGTAAGGAGGGGTTGCTATGCAAACATTTTTGATATTTTTAGTTGCCATCTTTGGTTATGCTGAATATTTTTTGTTTGGCAGAGCGCAAACGTATCGTCCTATAATAATGTGCGCAATTACAGGATTAGTATTAGGCGATTTGTCCCAAGGGGTAATCATTGGGGCGCAAATGGAATTAGCATTTATCGGAGTTCAAGAAATAGGTTTATCGACTCCACAGGATATGGTATCCGCTAGCATTATTGGAACGAGTATAGCTATTCAAAGTGGCGGTAATTTTTCTACGGCAATTACTTTTGGGCTTCCAGTTTCAATGTTGGTGTTACTCGTACAAAACCTAGTATATATATTGATTTCCCCATTATTTGTAAAAAAGTGTGAAGAAATTGCTGCACAAGGTCGGACTAGAACCTTTAGTAGATTTTCGTTTTGGGGAGGAACCTTACTCCATTTTGGACCTTCAATAGTATTGGTCACCTTAACATTCGTACTTGGTAACGTTTTTGCCAAGACAGTTGTAGGAATGATTCCAAACTTTATTCAAGACGGATTAGTAGTAGCTAGTGGCATATTACCTGCGTTTGGGTTTGCAATGTTATTGGAAGTAATAATGAAGAAAGATGTTTTACCGTTTTTCTTCATCGGATTTTTGTTAGTAGCTTACCTAAAAATTCCAATTATTGGAATTGCATTGTTAGGTGTTTCGCTAATTGCTTTTATGTACTTTTATGATGAAAAACATGCTGCTAAGGCACAACCAGAAGGTGGTGATGATAATGAGTTCTAATGCTTTAACTAAAAAGGATTTTCGAAAAGCTTTTTGGCGAACTTTTTCGATGGGGGCATCTTGGGAATATAGTAAACAGCTAGGTGTGGGTTACGCTTACGCAATGACTCCATTGCTTGAAAAGATTTTTAAAAATCAACCACAAAAATTAAAAGAATCCATGGAAAGAAATACGGAATTTTTTAATGTATCTAATTTTTGTTCCTCTACTATTATGGGGATAACAGCATCAATGGAAGAAAAATACGCTGATAATGACGAGTTTGATCCAACAACTATTAGCAGTATTAAAGCTAGTTTAATGGGGCCCTTATCGGCAATCGGTGACTCATTAATGATGAGCACTTGGAGAATAATTTGTACAAGTATTGCCGCAGCGTTTGCATTGAAAGGTTTCTTTCTAGGACCGTTGTTATTTGTTATTGCGTACAACCTCCCATGCACATTAATTAGGTGGTATGGACTTAAATACGGATATTCAATGGGAGTTGGCTTCTTCGAAAAATTGAATTCCTCAGCAGCGCTAGAGAAACTTTCCTACTATTCATCTATTTTAGGGATGTTAGTAATCGGTGCGATGACTTCCAGTTACGTAATCATGAACACCAAGATTAGTTTTGGGGAAGCTGGTTCTAAACTATCATTGCAAAAAGATGTGCTTGACCAAATTTTACCGGGGATCTTGCCATTACTTGCAACGTTTCTAATGTATAAATTATTGAAAAAGGGAGTTGGTGTAGGCTGGATTATTTTAGGAACCTTCGTAGTGGGGATTGTTTGTTGTTATTTTAAGATTTTAGTACCTTAAAAATTTAATAATTTGGAGGATTTTATGATGTTAAACGAAAAAGAATTGGTTATGGAAATTAAGAAACGCAATATTAAAGATGTATTTTTCGCTGCTTGTGGAGGGTCATATAATGATTTGTTTCCAATTCACTATTTTGTAGAAAATGAAAGTAAGAATCTACGTTCAAAATGCTTAACAGCTCGTGAGCTGAGCATAACGAACCCGGCTTATTGGGATGAAAATAGTTTGACTTTTGTGCTTAGTCATAGTGGAAATACTCCTGAAGCAGTGGAAGCGGCTAAGATAGCAAAGAAAAATGGCTCTTATGTTATCACCATTTCAAATGAAAAGGAATCCGCATTAGCTGATCCAGCATTAGCCGACAAGTTTATTGTTTATGAGTGGGGAGAACAAATCTCTCATAAAGAAGAACCTATGGGGATTTTATACCGAATTATGAATGAATATCTTCACGAAACAGAGCCGACTTACTCAAAATATGAAGACTTAATAGATGGACTAAATAAGGTTGATGACATAATTGTAGAAGCTAGAAGATTACAATTACCAGCTGCACAAAAGTTTGCTCAAAAATATCGTAAACAACCATTTATGTATATCTTGGGATCCGGAGCTAATACTTCCCAAGCTTACGGATTTGCAATTTGCTCATTAATGGAAATGCAATGGATGGACTGCGCATTTATCAGTTCGGCGGAATTTTTCCACGGCCCATTTGAAGTTCTCCAAGATGATAAAGTATACATTCAATGCGTCAATGCCGGAAAAACACGAGCAATGGATACAAGATCAAGAGATTTCATCAAAAAATATAATGGACAACTAGAGGTAATTGATGCAGAAGAACTAGGATTGAACAAAATTCAGGATTCAGTAGTAGATTATTTTAACCCGATGGTATTTTATGAAATGGGAGTATTATATCGAGATCAACTGGGAGCAAAACGGGGACACCCTACTGAGGTTCGGCAGTATATGGGTAAAGTTGATTACTCATATGAACCAATTATTTAATTATTAACTATTAATAAATAGCGTACAAAATTTGATTTTACTTCTCCATTTTTCCAGTATAATAGAACGGTCCAAGCAATCAAAAGAGAAGTAGGAGAAAATGATGACATACCCACAATTAGATTTAGCAAACGTAAAAGGAACTAAGATAACGATTCAGACTAACCATGGTGACATTAAGGTGCAGCTTTTTGACGAGTTGGTACCCAAGACGGTCAAAAACTTCGTTGAATTGGCTAAGCAAGGTTACTATGACGGGGTGATTTTTCACCGCGTGATTCCAGATTTCATGATTCAAGGTGGCGACCCGACTGGTACTGGAATGGGTGGCGAAAGCATTTATGGTAAAACCTTTGAAGATGAGTTTTCCAACCAGCTTTACAATTTAAATGGCGCGCTATCGATGGCTAACGCGGGTCCTAACACGAACGGCAGCCAATTTTTCATCGTTACTAATACCAACGTGCCTAAGAAAATGATCCGGCAACTAAAGGCGGCTGAGTTTCCAGAGGAAATTGTAGAAGCTTACCGAAAGGGCGGTACACCATGGTTGGATGGCCATCATACGGTATTTGGTCAGGTGATTGAAGGAATGGACGTGGCCGAAGCAATTAGTAAAGTGGATCGTAATTACGAAGACCGTCCTACAGAAGATGTCGTGATGGAAAAAGTATTGGTGGAAGAATAAGCGCTCAAATAATTTTTTGAACAGTTTTAAGGATTTAACGAAAATGGAAAGTTGAACCTGGCTTTCGCAATTGGAGTGGAAGTTTAGCTGATAAGGCATCCGGTTTCTGTAACCAAGTGAAATTCGAGAGCTTAGGACACCTAAACTTTCCGATAAATCCCCAATTGGTATCTAAGTAAAAATTCGTTGTTAATAATCGCAGCCCGATTATTGATGACGAATTTTTTTGTGGTTGGCGTATTTAAATAAGAGTCGTATAAAAAATTTTGTGGGATAAACCTTAATCTATAAGGCAAAATGCCCCCGTTTTCACTAAGGTAAAACGTTTTAACTTAACATATTTTCAATAATTAAGTTTACAAATGATAAAAATGGCGCTATTATGTAAGCGTTAACAAAAGCAAATAATAAGGAGATTTTATTATGAATTTAGCAAAATACATTGATCACACAATTTTGGCACCAGAAGCCACCCAATCACAGGTAGATCAAATCATTAAGGAAGCTAAGGAATACGATTTTGCTTCCGTAGTAGTTAATCCATACTGGGTTTCGTACGTGGCAGATAAGTTGAAAGGTACCGACGTCAACACGGTTACCGTAATTGGTTTTCCTCTTGGAGCAAATACCACGGCCACCAAAGTGTTTGAAGCAAAGGATGCGTTGCAAAATGGCGCTACGGAATTAGATATGGTAATTAATATCGGTGAACTTAAAGCTGGCCATGACGACGCGGTTCTTAATGATATTAAAGCCGTAGTTGAAGCTGGGCATGCTGAAAATCGGCACGTTAAGGTCATTATTGAAACCGCTTTATTGACTGACGAAGAAAAGGTTCGGGCTTGTGAACTTTCCGAAAAAGCGGGGGCCGATTTCGTAAAAACTTCGACAGGTTTTTCAACGGCTGGTGCGAAGGTAGCGGACGTGAAACTAATGAAGCAAACGGTTGGTGACCGGTTAGGCGTTAAGGCATCCGGTGGAATTCACACTAAGTCAGAAGCCGAAGCCATGATCGAAGCCGGGGCAACTCGTTTAGGAGCAAGTTCCGGCGTCAAGATTATGAATAGCTAAAAATAAAGTGAGGCAGTTTAGTTTTAGGAGGGTTTTAAATGAAGTTCAAACGAGTTTTTACAATTGTCACGGATTCGGTCGGCATCGGTGAAGCTAGTGATGCCGCTGATTTTGACGATGTTGGCGCAGATACTTTAGGACACATCGGTGAGTTTTGGAAGGGCAACTTCCAGGTTCCTAATTTACAAAAATTAGGTCTAAGCAATATTCGGCCTGATCACCCAATTGAAGGAGTTCCGGTGGCGGACCATCCGCAAGGGTTCTTCGGTAAAATGCACGAAGTTTCCGTTGGAAAAGATAGTATGGACGGCCATTGGGAAATGATGGGGGTGCCGGTTAAAGAACCTCTAGGCTTTTTCCCTAACGGCTTTCCGCAGGAATTAATTGATAAAATCGCTAAGTTTAGCGGTCGCTCGGTAATTGTAAACAAACCGTACTCGGGGACCGAAGTTATTCATGATTATGGAGAAGAACAGCTGAAGACGGGAGCGCTAATCGTCTATACCTCTGGTGATTCAGTTTTGCAAATTGCGGCTAATACTGCGGTAATTCCGCTAGAAGAGTTGTACAAAATTTGTGAATACGCACGCTCGATTACCATTGATAAACCTTACCGGATTGGCCGCATCATTGCCCGCCCGTACGTTGGAACGAATAAGGACAATTTCAAACGAACTTCGGATCGCCACGATTATACTTTAGCGCCGACTAGTGAAACGGACATGGATCGACTCAAAGCGGCCGGGTTCTCCGTTTTAGCGGTTGGTAAAATTAACGACATTTTTTCAGGCCAAGGGATTACGGATGGGGTTCACACGGAAAGTAACCACGACGGAATGGTACGGACGATTGAAAACGCGCAAAAGGACTTTACCGGATTTAGTTTTACTAACCTAGTTGATTTTGATGCCATGTATGGTCATCGGCGGAATCCTGAAGGCTACGGAAAGGCCTTGATGGAATTTGATCAACAACTGGGTGAACTATTGCCACTCCTAAAGGATGACGACCTGTTGGTTATTACAGCGGATCACGGAAATGATCCTGGATTTAAGGGAACGGATCACACCCGGGAATACGTCCCGTTGTTGGCTTACACTCCTAGGGTTGCTGAAGGTAAATCACTGGGCGTGCGGGATACTTACGCTGATTTAGGGGCAACCATTTTGGACAACTTTAACGTTGCCGGTAACGGAGTTGGAACTAGTTTCTTAAACGAATTGCAATAAGGAGGAAATACCATGAGTACACACATTGCGGCACAAAAAGGCGAAATTGCGGACACCGTTTTACTACCAGGGGACCCACTTCGGGCAAAATACATTGCCGAAACTTTCTTAGAGAATGCGGAATGTTATAATACCATTCGAAACGCTTTTGGTTATACCGGTACGTATAAAGGTAAACGGGTATCCGTTCAAGCAACTGGCATGGGCATTCCATCAATTTCCATTTATACAAATGAATTAATTAACGAATACGGGGTTAAAACCTTGATTCGTGTGGGAACCTGTGGTGGAATGAGTCCTGATATCCACGTCCGGGACGTTCTCATTGCCCAAGGAGCAAGTACGGATTCTTCCATTATTAGAAATACGTTTGGTCGGGATATTTATTACGCTCCGTTAGCAGACTTCGCAATGGTTGAAAAGGCGCACCAAGTTGCGCAAGCTAACCAAATTCCAGTGCAAGTAGGAAACGTTTTGTCCGAAGACCGTTTTTACAACGACGAAATTGATCGTCAAAAACTGGTTCAATACGGCGTCAAGGGTGCAGAAATGGAAGCAGCCGCGTTGTACTTATTAGCAGCGAAGTATGGCGTACGTGCGCTTGCAGTATTGACCATCAGTAACCATATCATCACTGGCGAAGAAACTACCGCGGAAGAACGGGAAAAATCGTTTGATGACATGATCAAAGTTGCGTTAGAAACGGCAATTAGCTAAGGAGCGAAATTTAATGTATTTAATCGTTAACATTATTGGATTAGTGGTTTTCCTGAGTTTAGGAGTACTTTTTTCCAAAAACCGGCAGCAAATCAAGTGGAAATCGGTCGGTATCATGGTGGTATTTAACCTCGTTTTAGCGTGGTTTTTAACCAGTTTCCCGATTGGCCGCAGCATTGTTGCGGGAGCTTCGGCAGGATTTAACCAATTAGTCCAAGTTGCTTATCAAGGGATCGCCTTTGCGCTTGCCGATTGGGTGGACGTGAAGTCAATGAACTTCGTGACCAGTTCGTTATTACCGATTTTGATGATCATCCCGCTGTTCGATATTTTAACGTACGTGGGAATTTTACCGTGGATTATCAAGTGGATTGGTCGCGGATTGTCTAAATTAACCGGACAGCCGAAATTCGAGTCGTTCTTTGCGGTGGAGATGATGTTTCTGGGAAATACGGAGGCACTCGCGGTTTCCTCCCTACAACTCCAACAAATGAAGGCGGAACGCAACCTAACCTTGGCAATGATGTCAATGAGTTGCGTAACGGCTTCGATTATCGGTGCCTATACGAGTTTAATGCCTGGACAGTTCATCCTCACGGCGATTCCGATTAACGTGATTAACGCAATTATCATCACGAACATGTTGAATCCGGTCACGGTAACGCCTGAAGAGGATACGATTGCCACAATGGCGGGTTCCGGAAGTTCAGCAAGCGCACAAGACGTGGGTTCGGGCTCGGAAACGCTGGCCGAAGCGACGGTAGCTGAAGACGAAGTGCCAACGCGGGAACCATTTTTCTCGTTTCTGGGTGATTCAATCTTGAACGCGGGCAAACTGGTGTTAATCATTACCGCCAACGTAATCGCGTTTGTTGCCTTAGCAGCGTTAGTGGATAAACTACTAGGAATCATTAATCCTTGGCTTACCCTAGAGCACATTTTGGGAATCGTGATGTTCCCGTTTGCGTGGTTAACCGGGCTAAACGTCCACGATGCCTTCGAATTTGCGCAATACATGGGAACTAAGTTAGTTACCAACGAGTTTGTCGTAATGGGCAAGGTGACGGGCACGATTAATCAATTTGCGCCCCATTATAAAGCAGTGTTAACGGTATTTTTGACCTCGTTTGCTAATTTTTCAACCGTGGGGATGATTATCGGATGTTTCAAAGGCTTAGTTAACCGGCAGAAAAACGACGTGGTTGCTAAAAACGTGGGTTACCTGCTCCTATCGGGAATTTGGGTATCCTTAGTTTCGGCAGCAACGGTCGGACTCTTTGTCTGGTAAAAAAATATTGTTGGTAAAGGAAAATCAAATTTTGATGGGAATAAGTAAAACAAGATTAAAAACCGAAATTTTAGCAGGAATTACTAGTTTTTTTGCAATCTCCTACATCATCATTGTTAATCCAATGATTTTAAGCGATGCGGGAATTCCAGCAGGACTTAGTGTATTTGCCACCGTTTTTTCTTCGGCAATTGGCTGTTTAATTATGGCGTTATGGGCGAAAGCACCGGTAATTCTTACTCCGGGGATGGGAGTAAATGCATTTTTCACCTACACGGTGGTAGTTGGAATGCATCTATCCTGGCAACAAGCCGTCGCCATTTCGATTTTTAGTAGTTTGATTTACATGGTAATTGCGTTTACCAGAGCGAGTGAGTTCCTGGCTAACGCGATTCCCGCCGTGCTGAAAAAAGGGATTACGGTAGGAATTGGGTTGTTTTTGGTGACCTTAGGGTTGGAAAAGGCGGAATTAATCCAATCTGGCGGAAAACGAGCACTATTGGCAGCCGGTTCTTTAAGCAATCCGGCGACGTTATTAGCGCTGTTCGGTCTCTTACTCTCCCTAATCCTCTTTTTGCGCCGGGTTCCCGGTGGCTTTGTAATTGGGATTATCGTAACTAGTCTAGTGGGCGTTCTTTTCCACATCGGTGGTACGCAGGCAACTTCCATTAGTTTAAGTCAACTGCCGAAATATTCAGAAATTCTTTTTAAGGGCGATTTCAGCCAAATGTTTTCCATCAAATTTTTATTGGCCGTATTTTCGATGACGATGATCTTAGTCTTTGAATCGATGGGGATTCTGGAAGGAATTTTACAGGACCCATCGCAATTTCGGAAGGCATTTCAAGCGAGCTCGGTGACGACCTTTATTTCAGGTTTCTTGGGTACGAGTCCAACGGTTGCGGCGGCTGAAAGTGCTTCGGGAATTGAAAGTGGCGGACGGACTGGAATTGTATCCCTTGTTTCGGGGATTCTATTCTTGCTTTCGCTGTTTTTCATTCCGTTGTTAAGCTACGTGCCCCAAGCGGCAATCGCGCCAGTAATCATCATTACGGGAGCGGTAATGATGGAACAGTTGGCCACCATTAACTTTGCGGACTTTACCGACTGGTTCCCGGCGTTTTTGATTATCGTGCTGATCCCCTTGACTGGCTCAATTTCGACAGGGTTAGCGTTCGGCTTTGTGGCCTACCCAATTTTGAAATTAGCAATGGGCAAGCAGAGTGAAGTTCACCCAATTATGTACGTGTTGGGATTGTTATTCTTAGCCCAACTAGGGTTTAACTCAATTTTGGTTTAGGAGAAGGTAGCCATGAGCAGGATGACTGATAAAACAAAAATTAAAAAAAGCTTGGAAGTTGCCCGGATGCATTACGAAGCCGGGATGGGCCAAGTAGAAATTGCTAAACAGCTGGGACTTTCTCGGCCGACAGTATCCCGACTGCTTCAGTTTGCTCAAGACAACGGCATTGTGCAGATTAAAATTGTCGATCCCTTTTCCAGTACCCAAGAGTTAGAAAAAATGTTGTGCGAAAAGTATCAGCTAAACGAGGCTCACGTGGTATACGCTGAATATGAAAATTATCAAAACGTGACCCAACACCTCGGAATGTATACGGCTAAGTACTTAGCCAAAGTGGTTAAGGATGGCGACTTAATCGGGGTTAGTTGGGGAAAGACTTTAAATGAAGTGGCGAAGGCGTTGACGCCTCAGCCCGTCGAAGACGTTCAAGTGGTGGAGCTGAAGGGTAGCGTTACCTATTCACCTACGCCAGTTTTTGACGAGGAAGTCTTGATGAAATTTGGCAATGCCTTTCACACCACCCCACACGAATTTCCTTTACCAGTCGTTTTTGAAAATCAAACCACCCATGACGTGGTGATGCAGGACCGCTACATCAAGCGATTAATTGATTTAGGCAAAAAGGCAAATATTGCAATTTTTACCGCTGGGACCATCCGGGACGATGCGTTGCTATTTCAAACGGGCTATTTTGACCAAGGCGACATCGCGCGTATCCAAAAAACGGCGGTAGGCGATATCTGCTCCCGGTTTTATGACCAGGATGGTCAAATCGCGGTTCCTGAAGTGAATAATCGCACCGTTGGAATTGACCTAGCCGAATTGCGTAACAAAGAACGTGCGGTGCTAGTAGCCGGCGGAAAATGGAAGTATGAAGCAATCAAGGGCGCGTTAGCTGGCCAATACGCAAACTGTTTAATTACCGACGTAGCAACCGCCCAACGATTGGTTGACGAATAATTAATTTGAAGGAGGGCTTGTGATGAGAATGGTTGACGTGATCGACCACAAGCGAAATGGAAGCGCTTTAACTAAAGAGGAAATCAGTGCTTTCGTAGAAGGTTATACAAATGGAGAAATTCCAGACTACCAAGCAAGTGCACTATTGATGGCCATTTACTTTAACGGAATGACTGACGAAGAACAGGCTAATTTAACCATGCAAATGTTGAATTCGGGTGACCGGTTGGACCTCTCCGACATTCCGGGAATTAAGGTGGATAAGCATTCCACCGGTGGCGTGGGAGATAAAACTAGCATCCCGTTAGCTCCGATGGTTGCCGCGTTAGGAATTCCGGTACCGATGATTTCAGGTCGCGGACTTGGCCATACTGGTGGAACTTTAGATAAATTGGAAGCGATTCCAGGTTTTGAGGTGGAACGCTCGGAAGCAGAGTTTAAAAAACAGGTTCGTGACATTAAAGTCGCCATCGTTGGGGCGACCGGCAACGTTGCTCCAGCAGATAAAAAAATTTATGCGTTACGCGACGTTACCGACACGGTCGATTCAATCCCGCTAATTGCCGGCTCGATTATGAGTAAGAAGATCGCTTCAGGGACGGATGCCTTAGTTTTAGACGTAAAAACTGGGACTGGCGCCTTCATGAAGGAAGAGGCGGACGCCGTCAAACTAGCGAATGCTTTAGTGAAAATTGGTAAGAGTGTTGGCATGAACTGCATGGCGCTAATTTCAGATATGAATCAACCCCTTGGTAACATGGTGGGAAATGCCCTAGAAATTCAAGAGTCGATTGCAATCCTTAAAGGTGAAGGTCCCGAAGACATCACGGAATTAGTAATGACGTTAGGTAGTCAAATGGTGGTACTTGCCAAAAAGGCGGCCACGTTGGCAGAAGCCCGGGCTAAGCTTGAAGAAGTTGTTGCAAACGGAAGCGCTTTAGAAGTATTCCGGCAGATGATCGTTGCCCAAGGAGGCGATCCGCGGGTTATCGAAGATCCGACGTTAATGCCCCAGGCAAAATACCATTTTGAACTTCCCGCACCCCAAGCAGGTTACGTAACGAAAATGACGGCTGATGAAATTGGGATTGCGGCCATGTTACTTGGTGGTGGTCGTCAGGCCAAAACTGACGTGATTGATTACGCGGTGGGAATTGAATTACACAAAAAAGTTGGCGACGCCGTTGCGGAAGGTGAAAGTTTGTTGACCATTCATAGCAATACGGCGGACGTAGCCAACATTAAGGAACTACTATATAACAACATTGAAATCGGCACGGATGCTCAACCGATTCAATTAGTGCATAAAATTATTAAGTAGTTGTGTTTGAATTTATTTAATAACAAATAGCTAACAAAAAGAGGATGGAGCAAAAGTCGGGTAGTTTGCGAGCATTAACTGAAAATTGACCATCATGCCTGAATTGGGCATGATGGTTAATTTTAGGTTACGCGGAACGAACTGACTTTGGCGCTATTGGAGTCAAAACACCAAAACAACTTTTTAAGGACCTTTTTATCCTGGAAAAGTATTTTTTCCAGCCCCTTTTTACGCATAAAACCGTAATTAACTAGCTTGAAAAGCAGGTTAATTACGGTTTTTTAATTAAATTTTATATGCGGGTCAATCGGGATTCTTAGCGTCTACTTCACCAGCTTGAACCGGGTCTTCCTTTTTAAGGGTGAAGGTAGCAAACAGGGTGATGGCAAAAACGAATAATCCCATGATTAGGTAAGTGTGTTGGTAGCCAATCACGTCGTACATTTTTCCCGCAACCGAAGAGAAAATGAAGACGGAAACTTGCTTGGCAAAATTAGAAGCAAGCGCGTAAACGGTTGCATAAAGGCGAATGTCAAACGCTCCAGCGATGTACTTCATGATTGAAGTTAGTAACAATGGCATTTCCAAACCGGCTAATAGGCGGAATCCAACCAGCCAAATCCAGTTTGGCGCAAGTGCAGAACCTAAAATACGAAGGGCGGTAATAAACCCGTAAATAATTAAGCCGTTCCGAGAGCCAATTTTATTAATGATCCAAGGCATCGGGAACATCAGGCAAAATTCAATCGCAATTTGAGCTGAGGTCATATAGCTATAAACTAAAGTTCCTTGAGCAGCAGTATGGAAGAACATTTTGAAGAAAATGATGAATTGTTGATCAAAAACGTCATATAGTGCTGAAGCACCCATGTAAAAAATCGCGAGGATCCATAAGTTTTTCAATTTAAAGACCGACATAACGGTTTTTAAATTCAATGAGTTGGATGTGTCGCCGGCAGCTTGGGCATTTTCGAGATCGATTTTATCACTGAAGAGTAGCAATCCGGTTAGAATAATTGCGGCTACCGTACAAGCCCAAAAGATGGAGTTGGGGGACCAGAGAAAGATGGGACCGGCAATTAGTGAAGCAGCAACTCCCGCAACGGAGCCTCCAACGCGGGAGTGGGCGTATTCAAAGCCGTTTGCTAAACTTGCCCGTTGGACGTACTGTTCGATTACGGAAACTCCGCCGTTAAGTACAAAGCTGAGAAAAGTCCCGGTTACAAAGGCCACGAGGAAGGCGTTAATGTGTAAAATCGGCATAAAAACCCACTGGAAATAAGGGCCAATAAAAATCGCGACGATCGAGATGGTTAAAATTAAGGTCTTTTTAAATAATAGCTTATCCGAAACCACCCCGAAAATCGGTTGGAAAATTAACGAAATTCCAGCCATCATGGAGAAAACGGCTCCTGATTCGGTACCGTTTAAATGAGCGACTTGTTCCATCCAGAGGGTGAGATATCCGTTAATGATTGCCCAGATGAAGAAGTAACTAAAATGCGTGAGGGGAAACCCCCAGAAATGTTTAGATTGTGGTTTAGTATTGTTCATGTTGTACACCCCTATTCATAGTTATAAGGTACGGGTTTGCCAAAATCAGGGCGACCGTCCGCCGTCCAGCCAAATGGTTGAACCATGGTGTGACGGTTGGGATCATAAAGCGGATCGCCCTTGATGTCGGTATAGTTACGGCAATGGTAAACTAATAAATCAGTCTTACCGTCTTCGGCCACGGTGAAGGAATTGTGCCCCGGACCGTATTGTTGAATGGCCAAATTGCTTTGGAAAACTGGAGTAGGCGACTTAGCCCAATTACGGGCGTCTAATAAATCGGCGTCTTCGTCGATAGTTAGCATTCCCATGGCATAATTTTCGTCAGTAGCACTTGCCGAGTAGGTTAAGAAGTACTTACCGTTACGGTGCAAGATCGCGGGACCTTCGTTAACCCAGAAAATTTTAGTTTCCCAATCGTATTCAGGTTTGGTTAACATTACTGGTTCACTCTTGAGGGTCCACGGATTTTCCATTTCAGCGATGTAAATGTTGGAATTTCCCTTGATGGCCGGATCCTTTTGCGCCCAAACGTAGTAAAGACGGTCGTGCGCCTTAAAAACGGTGGCGTCGAGGGCGAAGGTATCTAGCGGCGTTTTTACCTGACCGCGTTCAACCCAATCACTTTCGTCGCGCATGGGGTTAGGATTATCGCATTCTAAGCAATACATCCGGTGTTGAAACATGCCGTTGTGGTCGAATTCTTTAGTGTGGGCAGCGGCAAAGTAAATGAACCATTTTCCATCGATGTAATGTAATTCGGGAGCCCATATGAGCTGGCTCATTGGACCGCTACCATCGGGATGTTTACGCCAAATCGTACGGGGAGCCGCATGGGCTAGTCCATTCAAGGTTTTTGCGCGCCGAATTTCAATCAGATTATAGGCTGGAACCGAAGCGGTAAAGTAGTAATAACCGTCGGTGTGCTTATAAATATAGGGATCCGCCCGTTGTACAATGAGTGGATTAACGTAACCAGTTGCGGATATCATAGTGAGATACTCCTTTTATGAAAATGAATTGTAAAAAAATGGTGTGGAAACTTTCGAAAGGTTCGTGAAGCATTTATTACACGAGCAATATATGACCGCTTGAAAGCGTTGTCAACCCTTTTTGTTAATCTTTGGAAGGAATCTGCAAAAAAAATCTCTTTGCGTTAACTTTATTATTAAATTAAGCGCTTGTAACCGGTTTTTTATTGGCATATAATTAATTGAAAAGGAAATGTAAACGGTTTGATAATGGAGGGCATATGCAATTAGATATCTCGGATGCATCGTTAAAAGTTTATGAAGCACTGGCAAGTTCGGTACGACTTCAAATTATTCGTTTGCTGTCGGATCAACCGATGAGTGTTCAAGAATTAGCCGAAGCGTTAAATTTGAGTAGCCCAATCGTCACTAAGCACTTGAATAAACTGGCGGAAGCAGAAATTATTCATAGTAAACGGCAGGGGCACCAAAAGGTTTCTTCCTTGCGAGTGGATACGATTGATATTAAGTTTCCGCGGCAAATTTATCCGACGTTTAGCGTCCACAAAACTGGAATTCCGATTGGGCACTACACTGAATTTAGTGTAAAACCATCCTGCGGGTTGGCAGGTCCAGACGGGTACATCGGCAACGTCGATAACCCTAAGTACTTTATGCTGCCTGAGCGGATGAACGCCGGGATGATTTGGTTTAACGACGGTTACGTGGAATATCAGACTCCCAACTTTATCAATATTGATGAACACTTGGAAATGCTTGATTTATCTATGGAACTGGGATCGGAATTTCCGTTTTCCAACAATACTTGGCCATCAGATATCACATTTTCCATTAATGGCAAGGAAATTGGAACTTGGCGTTCACCAGGCGACTTTTCTGATGTTCGTGGGAAGTACACTCCGGATTGGGTCCCGGATAACGTTAACCAATATGGAATTCTAAAGACGTTGCGAATTACTGACCACGGCACTTATCTAGATGGGCAACCGTTCACGGAAGTCTGCTTAGCGGATTTGCCCGTTAATAAAGACGTTTGGACGATTCGTTTTGAAATTAAGCCCGATGCCAAGAAGTCAGGAGGCTGTACTATTTTTGGGGAAGGCTTTGGTAATTACGACCAAAATATCGAGTTATCCGCTTTTTATAGCTAAAAAGACCGCCAGCCCTCGGGGTTAGCGATCTTTTTTAATTTAAGTGGTTTAATTTTTCAAGAATGCGCGTAGATCAGCCATTTGACTTTCGATTACTGCCGTTCCTTGATGGTATAGATCCATGAGCTTATTATTGTCCCGTTCTACGCGGGAAACGGTGACCGGTTGTTGAGGCCGAATTACAAAGGCTTTTCCTTCCCGTTCTAAGCGTTCAATCTCCTCAAGGCTTTCGTTGTAACGCCGCGGACGGCTTTCAAAAGCAGAAACAAATTGAGGAAAGTCCCGATACTTCATCCGCACTAGCCGGTTCATTGCTCGGCTATTCTCGGCTTTTCGATAGGTGATGTCGCGTGTTAAAACGATGACTAGTTTCTCGTAGCCCAGTTCTTGAGCACGTTTGAAAGGAATTGAATCCGCAATTCCACCATCTAGGTATGGTTGGTGATTAACAACCCGGATGCTGGATAGCAGCGGCATGCTAGCGGAAGCTTTGATGGCTTCTTCCTGGCCTTCAGTATCGGTTTTTCGGAAAACGTCAGCCTTCCCAGTCAATAGGTTAGTTGCGGTAATTTCAAAAATTTGCTGGCTATCTTTGTAAGCCATGTAATCAAACGGACTGTAAGCATAACATTCTGGAGAAAATAGGAAGTCCAGGTTGAAAATACCACCATTACGGACTAAATTATTGAAACCAATGTAACGTTTGTCATGTAAGAAATGTAAATTAACATCTTTAGAGCGTCCCTTTTGCTTGGAAATATAATTCATTGCACACATCGTGCCGGCTGAAACGCCGTGAATATACTCGAATTCCATCTCTTGATCAATGAAATAATCTAATACCGCACTGGTGAAAAATGACCGCAGTGCGCCGCCTTCTAAAATTAAAGCTGCTTTTTCCAATGGAATCCCTTCTTCCTGTAGAATCTACAGACGCTATTTTAGCGCTTTTAGTGGGTCACTGGCAAACGAGTTTTGGGGAAGGTAAGTGATTTTTAACGGAAGTTTTTAAAAGACGACTTTCTTAAGGAAAAATAGTAAGATGGTGGATAATCAAAGTAAATAAAATACGTGGCAAAGCAGGGAGTGAATTTGATGATAAGAATTATAATTATCGCTTTGATAATCTACGGGATTATTCAAATTCCCTTTATTATTAAAGCGTATTGGGGTAGGCGTAAATACCAGCAAAAAATTAAAGACGGTGAACGACAAAACCAAAAAATAATGGAAGAACAAAAGAAACGGGATCATCGTTAACGTAAAAGAAGTGGAATTAATATTACTATAGGTATGTATGAGCAATCGGTAGCGCGATTAACGCACCAAATAGGGACCGGAGAAATTTTTCTCTAGTCCCTATTTTTGGTTGAGCGGAACAAACTTACTTTTGGCATACGTTTTGGCTCTATTGAAGTCAAAACACCAAAACAACTTTTTGAGGACCTTTTCATCCTTGAAAAGTATTTTTCTAGTTTTTTCCAGCTTCATTTTTCTAAGCGAGTTTAGCGGATTAGCAACTAACTAATTTTTGAAAAATGAGGGGATTCTTCGATTAGTTTAGTGGTTGATTTAGAGCTAACCGCTAACTCTAACACCTTGGTTGCTAGCCATTTCGTGGTACTTCAGGTACACATCGGCATACGGATGCTCGCAACCTTCGTGCCATGGTTTTACGTGACCGCAGAAGTGAATTAGCTTAGGATCCTCACGGGTTTCCGCATAGGGCTCCAGCAGCTCGGTCCGCGGTGGGAAAATGGTTTCCATTATGATGTTAGATTGGGCATTCCATTGCGGATGCAAGTGGAGCCAGTCATCATAAAGGTTGGCATTTAAAGCGTCTTGGTCGTGGAAACGCAACTTTTCCGGATTTTGGTTAATGTAATCCAAAACTTTTTGGGTTGTCGACCGCGCCCGCCAACGCACAAGGTCAATTAACATCATTCCCGAGTTAAAGTACTTTTCGTTTTCTTTAGTGATTCCCATCTTTTCTAACCGGTCGTGGAATCCAGCATCCTCTACGGCAGCAATTACGTTGCCTTCTAGGTTAGTTTGCCATAATTCATGCAAGCTCGTGTTAGCGATGATGTCGCAGTCGAGATAGATTGCCCGGTTGATGGATGGCAACAATGCCGGAGCTAAGATGCGGTAGTAAGCCGTTTTAACAATCCGGTCACTTTCTACTGCGTTTGCCAACAATTCTTCGTTAACTTCCACAACTTTAATTGTGGCGTTGTCATAGCGGGCAATGATGCTGCCTAATAACATCATATCGCGATCCGTGAGATGATCAGGTAACAAGAAGAAATTGTATTGGTGATCCGGATCATTTTCTAAAATTGAAACGTAAGAAGTGGCGAGCGCTTGAGTAAAGGCCGAGTTGGCTGCCGAGATAACGTTAATCACTCCGCGGTGCATTTCTAACTCGCCAAGTTCTTCATGATATTCATCTAAATATGGATGAACGGTGAGGTCCTTCCAAGGCTTCTCGTGAGTAGTGAAGTGGACAATGCTAGGTTCCTTAATGGCTTCGTCGATTAGTTCAGCATACCCCTGGTTAATTGGCCGGTGTTTTCTGAAAATAATCGAGTTTTGTAAATTCCATTTTGGATGAAGGAATTGTACTTCACCAGCTAACACGGCGTTAAGCGCATCCTGGTCGTGGAAAATAATTCGGTCGGCATGGTTTCTGATGAATGCCAAGGTTTTTTCCGTAATTCGATGAGCGTTCCACTGGGCTACGTCAATTACCATAATGCCAGAATTAAAATAGAGGTTACTTGCGGCAACTACGGGATCGACGCCTAAACGATGCAACGCGAATGCTTGTCCTGTATCAATTACCGCACCTACTGTGTTTTGGTTTAAATTGCTTTCGGCAAGTTCAGTTAGGTCTTTTCGAATTAAAACGTCGACGTCTAAGTAAATTAGTCTGTCAATCTGCCGCGAAGCTAATAGCTTAGGGGCGATGATTCGAAAATATGCAGTTTTATTGATGTGTTGGTTTGTTGGACAAAAATCGAAACGTTCGTCATCGAGATTTAAATACTCAATCGTATGAAAGTTATGCATCAATTTGTCTAGCAGTGCCCGGGTTTGGTCACCAAGGTTGTTGGTTAAAACGATGAAATGGGCCCGGGTTGCTGAATTTAAAGTTTCTAAAGCAGTTTTAATGGTAATGCATAGCTGGTCAGCGTAATTGCGATCCGCTGCCAATAAGATATTAATTTTTTTCAAATTCATCCACCCCTTTTTTGATTTGTGTGCCCATTATATAAATTTATTCGAAATTAAGTAAAGTAATATGCAATAGTTTTGATAAGGAAATCAAAATATTTGCAAACGTAATTTCCCGTATGTATAATTCAGGGCAAGTAACGAGATTGTTAGTTGTTTGAATGATAGGAGGTCACGCAAATGAGTGTAATAGTGCCGATTGAAAGAATTAGGTTGGGAAACAGTGAAGTGGAAACTCCCGGTTTGACATTGAAGGTCACCAACGTGTTACGGGGAGAAAACGCCGTGCTTGGCTTCTTAGATGGCGGGGATGATCTGATCATTTCCGTATTAAAGGCGCAAAATGGTAAAGCTAACATTGGCGACCAATGGATTAAGTTTGAAATCCGCGATCTAGGAAACCAAGTTGAAGTACGGTGTGACGAAACGATTAAAATTACAGATATTTTCGCGCTACTGCAAAACATGTCTCGCAGTTACGTTTAAACGTGTTAATTATTAATAGAAAATCTTTAAAAAGTGTATAACGTTAAACTAATCGTTTCATTAAAAATAAAAAGCCTGAAAACATTTCCAGCCTTTTCAATAATGGATATTTATTCGTTACGATAAAACGAATAAAAAATGAGACCAGCCGCTTATGGGCTTGGTCTCAAATTTTTGTGTTTTTAAGTTAAAATTTAATCTGCTTCGGCGATTTTTTGCATAATGAAATGTGCTGATTTGCGTAACTTATAAAGCTCTTCGTCTGTTAGTTGCAACTGAAGCTGTTCAACAATCCCGTCACGACCAATTACGGCTGGGTAAGATAAGTAGGTACCGTATTCTTCCCGGAAGTTAGAAACTGGTAAAACTTCTCGCGCGTCGTTTAGCACTACGTTAGCTAAGCGAACGGCCGCGGCAGCCACGCCATAGTTGGTGTAGTGTTTACCCTTCATTACGTCACCGGCGCCAATCCGAGCTTCTTCATTGATTTCGTGTAAGTCTAAGCCCCGATCATTAGCAATCTCTTTGATGGGCCGATCGAGAACGCGAACCGTTGACCATGCGGTGAATTGAGAGTTGCCGTGTTCACCAAGGTTATATCCGGATACGGAGCGAGGGTCGATGTTGAGTCCCTTAGCAACCGCGCGTTGCATCCGAGCCGAATCTAATAGAGTACCGGTGCCAATCACGTGTTCCTTTGGCAGTCCGGTAACTTCTTGATAGAGCGAAGTAATTACGTCTACCGGATTAGTAATGGCAATAATAATCCCGTCAAAACCGCTTTCCTTAATTTTTTCAGCAACTTCCCGTACTTGTTTGCGATTATGTGGTAATTCCGCAAAACGATCAACGTTAGGGTTGTCACTGAGTGAAATTTTTCCGAGTGCTGAAATGATAATATCCGCATCTTTAAGAGCGGCGTAATCGTTAACAACAATATTGGTATGGTAAGTCAAGTTAGCCATGGCATCTTCAAAATCCAAAGCGTCTGCACCAACTTTGGCTTCATTTTGGTCAATCAATACTAAATCGTCTGTATAACCGTTAGTAATTATTTGTTGGGCAACGGCTTGGCCAACGTGTCCCATTCCGATAATTCCAATTTTTCTTGTCACTGCTACCACCTCCACTGTCATTTTAAGCTACGATGTTAAAAAAAGCTACCAGCCGGGTTTGATAAATTGGCATCGTTTTCAAAAAGGGGGATCGAATTAACTCGAAATTACGTGATCGCCATCTTTAGGAGATGTTTTTTAATAAAAGGGCATAATGTGAATAAATTCCAAATTTTTTCACATTTTATAGTTAATTGATACGCAGATGGTAAAGTACATGTTAGAATGACCAGTAGAAAGCCGTTTCAATACTGAATAGATGAGATTATAATCATTTTCTGGTGTGATTGGTTTTTAATGAATAGTTTAAGAAAACTAATGTGGTTTGATTTCATTTTAAATAGGTTTCAAAATATGATTTAAAGCGTCATTAGTTAGTGGATGAAACAGCACCCCACATTTCCTTTTAAAAGTAATATAAAGTAGCTGTTTTTCAGATAATAAGATGATAAGATTATGAATGTTATAAATTGTACATACTGAGCATTTGATTCGAGAGGTGAAAAAATGAAAGTTGTAATTGCAGCGGATGCTTTCAAAGATTGCTTAAGTAGCGATGAAGTTAACGAAGCAGTTCGTGAAAGTATCTTTAAAATCGATCCAGAAGTTGAAGTAGTAACTGCTGGAATTTCCGACGGTGCATTAGACGGTTTAGATGTTTTAAAACGGTGGGGACGAGAAATCGAGGAAATTCCTTTTAAAACTACCGATTTAATGGGTCGACCAGTAGACGCACCGTATTTAACTACTAACTATAAAAAAGCTCCGTTAGCCATTATTGCAACCGCTAGCACGGCTGGAAAACACCGGATTTTGCCATCACCAGGATCATTCATCCGAGCAACCAGTTTCGGGTTAGGAACTCAAATCCGGGATGCGTTAGGACGCGGTGCAAAACGAATCCTCATTCTTACCGGAGAAACGGGAGTTAGTGATGGAGGATTAGGTTTACTTCAAGCTTTGGGCGTTAACTTTTATGATGAAGAGGGACATTTAATTGGGCGCGACAAAAACTTATTAGCAACCAATTTTAAAGAAGTACGCAATTTAGAAAGCGTAGTTCAACAATTTAACCACGTTGAAATTATGATTGCCACTAATACTGACCGGCCTTATGCAGGCTATCGCGGCGCACAGCGGACCTGGGGAATGGATAAGGGCGGTACCAAAAAGCAAATCGAAGTTTTTGATAAGCGGATGGACGGCTTTTTCATGACGGTTATTAAGGAACTAAACTTGGACTTGCGAGACGTTGCTGGTTTAGGTGTAGATGGTGGAATCGGGGGAGCGTTGGCAGTTCTAGGCGGACAAATCGTTCCAACCGGTGACATAATGGCTAACTTAGTCGGTTTACCACAAAAGTTAGAAGATGCGGACTTGTTTATTACTGGGACCGGGAAAATTTCCCACCATCCGCAAACTCCGCACGTAATTAATCAAGTACTAGATTTAGCGACGAAGATGTCTGTGCCAGCCGTAGCCATCTGTGGACAAGTAGACAATTCAATGCGCCATTATCCGAACGAAAAGGTAGCGGTTTTCTCTATTCAAAGAAGGCCAAGCTCGTTAAGACGTTCGATGGAAACGCGGTACGCTATCGTAAATATTAAGATTGTTACTCGTAATATAATTCGATTGATGAACATGGCCCGCGCTGAAAAATAATTTTTGAAAATGACACAATCCAAGCTGGAAATTGTTGAAAAACAGGCTGGCTTAGTTAAGGATAAAATGTAAGCGATTCCGGTAAAGTGGAAAGTAAAATAGTTTACTTTTAGTAAGTGAAGCAGTATACTGTTTGCACAATTATTTTTAGTAAGGGAGTGTTCATTTGGCAAAAAAGTCTAAAATTGCAAAGGAAAAGAAAATAGAAGAAACGGTAATGCGCTATGCCGCATTGCGCGAAAAGTTGAAGGCACAAAAGGATTACCAAGGGCTTAGTAAGTTGCCGCGGAATGCTTCACCAACTAGAATTCACCGACGCGACGCGTTAGATGGTCGACCGCATGCTTACATGCGCAAATTTCAGCTGTCTCGGTTGAATTTTAGAAAATTGGCGCACGAAGGTCAAATTCCAGGAGTTAAAAAGGCTTCTTGGTAGGGATGAGAGCTGTTGAAAAATATGAAATTTTTAGTAGAATGCTATTGTCATGAAAAATAATACAGATAATTCCAATTTAGATAGTACAGTAGTAGAACAGCGAAGTTTAGAAATTTTCAAGGCGCTTGCCGATCCTATAAGAATTCAAATAATTAAATATTTGAAAAAAGTGGACCATGAGGTAGCTTGCGGTGAAGTAGGCAAGGTAGTCAACATCAGTAAGTCTTCGGGGACATACCACTTTAAATTGTTGGAAGCAGCAGGATTAATTACTGCTAGAAAAGAAGCCCGAGAAAAATACGTAACTTTGAATATGAAGACGTTCGATAAGTATGTAACGGGGTTTATTAAACTGCTGTAGATTTCTGTGATCTAAACTTTCTACAGAAAAAGTTAGAAAAATTGTAAAAATGCTTCTCAAGAATTTTTATTTCTTGAGAAGCATTTTTATTTAGCATCGATAGCTGAAAGAATTTTTGACTCAATTAACTCAAGTTTTACAATTACGGAGGGATTAGGATTATAACCAGTAACTTAATATTGACGCATACAAACTGCTTGCTTTGCTATGTTATTTTTCTGCTTGCTAAGAAAAATCTAAAGTGGTAGTCTTTAAAATAGTTCAAAAATATTTGAACTATTTTTTTAGCTAATAACGTGAAGGATATCCAATTAGCGAATAAAAAATGGGAGTTTACTGGTGAAATGGAAATTAAAAAGGAACGGACAAATTCTGCATGGATTTTAACGTTAACATCTTTGGGATTTTTTATGTCAATGATGGATTCAATGATTGTAACTACGGCGTCAACGGCAATTAGAAATGATTTTGGAATTTCTGTAGATACCTTACAATGGGCGTTAAATGCCTACAACATTACAATTGCTGCAGTTTTACTAGTAGGAGTTGCGTTAGGAGAACGCCTAGGCCGAAGAAAAATTTATAACTGGGGGCTCTTTGTTTTTACCGTTGGCTCCATTTTATGTGCTTTATCGGGCAATATTACGGTGCTGGTCATTGCTAGAATTATTGAAGGCGTTGGTGCGTCAGTTATGACTCCAATGTCGATGGCGATTTTGTCTAATGCATTGCCAGCTTCCGAAAGAGGAAAAGCACTTGGGATCTGGAGTGGAATTGGCGGATTGGCTTTAATTGTTGGTCCTTCACTCGGTGGATTAATTGTTGCTAAGCTAACGTGGCAATGGATTTTTTGGATCAACGTGCCCATTGGAATTATTGCAATTTACTTGTCCAATCGTTTGTTACCAGAAAGCAAGGGAGCAGCAGAGAAAGTTAACATAATTGATGCGATTTTAATTATCTTGTCTTCTGCAGGTGTAATTTGGGCATTGTCTGAAATGACGTCTAAGAATATTGATATGATTCCAGTGATTGTCGGGATTGTAAGCATTTTGCTTGGGATTTGGTTTGTTATTCGGCAAAAAGCTGAAAGTAAGCCCATGATTCCAATGACATTCTTTAAGTCCGTTACGTTTACCGGAGGAAATGTGGCAACGTTCTTGTTATATGCCTCAATGTATGGTGTAGTATTTTTCCTTCCTCAATTCTTACAAGTAGCTGGCCATGCTGACGCATTGCAAGCAGGGTTGGAAATTCTGCCATGGACGGGCACGCTAGTTGTCGTGGCCCCATTTGCTGGTTCTGCGGTTGACCGTTTTGGGGAGAAGAGTATTGCTACACTTGGTCTATTTTTACAAGGTTTAGGATATTTATTAATTATGATGCTATTGAGCAATCAAACAGCTTATTGGAAATTGATTATTCCTTTGATTATTGCTGGTGCAGGGTTATCGATGGCTGGACCAGCATTACAAAAAGCAGTCTTAGGCGCTGTGGAACCACAATCGGTCGGCAAAGCTTCTGGAATCTATAACGTATTTCGCCTACTAGGTGGTGCAGTAGGAACTACCGTGTCTGTAATTGTCTTTTATGCTTGGGGTGGAATTGTTGGCAGTTTAGCTTTTACAGCTGGATTTAAGGCGGTTATGTTAAGTTCAGGAGTTATTTCGTTATTGGGAATTTGTTGTTCAATGTTTTTCAGAAAATCAAAAGGATAAATTTTAATAATATATATTTAAAGTAGCTAAGTTGGTAAATTAGCTACTTTTTATTTGAAAATCCCCTGAAAATAAAGTGGTAAGATGGTATATGTACATAATTATATTAGAGAAAGAAGTTTTTTTAGTGAAGTTAAGGACCTTGCTTTATGTCGTCATTTCTACTTTTTTGTTTAGTTCAATGGAGATTGCGCTGAAGGTTGCTGGAGGGACGTTTAACCCGATTCAGTTGAATTTTATCCGCTTCTTATTCGGGGGATTGCTGTTATTACCCTTCACAATGAAAACGTTGAAAAAACAAGGACGCCGATTGAAAGGACGGGACATTGCGGCATTTTCAATGACTGGATTTTCGTGCGTGTTAGTCAGCATGACGTTGTATCAACTAGCTATTCAGTTATCACTGCCCGCCACAATTGCAATTTTACTAAGTGCTAACCCTGCATTTGGGATGTTGATTGGCCTAGTTTTACTGAAGGAAAAGATGTCGCGAACCAATACACTGGCCGTAATTTTAACGCTAGCGGGATTGTTGGTAATTATTAATCCATTTAACTTGACCAATCCTTTAGGAATTACGTTAGGTTTGCTAAGTTCCATCACTTTTGCAATTTATGGGATTTTAACCCGACTTAGCTCGAATAAGCTGGGATTTGGCGGAATGACCATGACGTGTTTTTCGTTTATTGCTGGAGCAATCGAGTTAGCGATTTTTATGGCAATTACCCATATTCCGGTAGTCAGCAGGGCTTTTAGTGGGCTAGAAGGATTTAGCGATATTCCGTTCTTCCAAGGGATTACCCTTTCAAATATTCTGTTATTAGCATACATAAGTTTCTTGGTTACGGGGGTCGGTTTTGGTTTGTACTTCGTAGTAATGGGTGAAGCTGGAGTACCGATTGCTTCGTTGATTTTCTTTATTAAACCGGCGCTAGCACCAATTTTGTCGTTGTTGATTTTAGGGGATCCGATTCACTTGAATACCATTGTGGGAATTATAATTATCCTGATTGGATCAGTAGTTACGCTAGTAGGCGAAAAGATTGCGATGAGGATGAGCAAATAAATAAGAGTGCTTTGGCACCCGGGTAAACCGTGAGGACTAACAGAATTACGGGGCTAATCGCGTTTTTTGCGATTGGTCCCGTAATTTAGTTAGCCGGAAGGGCTGGGGAGGCAAAGCATGGTTTGCCAAACCCGTTAACGAATTTATAAGAAACTTTATAGGTCGTTCACACTTTAATTTAGCGTATGTACTATAATACATAGATAAGTAATCGCGATTAAAGGAAGGAAAAGCGTAATATCAATGATCTTTTTTATTAATGCACAAATGCCGGAGCAGAAATCAGGGATTGAACATGCGGAGTTAAAACGACTGGAGCTTTTTAACAAGATGAAGGTAGATTGTCGGCTGATTTTGCGGGATTGGAGCGCGGACACCCACCGCCTCACGCAGGCCGCTGGGATTGACGACCAGCAATTGATCAACATGTTTGACTACTACCAGCAAGCTTTACAAGTGCAACGTCACATAGTTCACCCCGATGATTTAGATTTTGGGGTCGCGGACGTTGAACTCCAATATGAACCGGAAAATCAGCGGTATTTAGTGGTAACGCCTGCTCAGGAACTGGTCGCTCGGATTAATGTCGCGGGTGACGAGGAGCGGGTGGTCTCTACCGAGCTTTTTGACGGCTTTGGAAATCTTTATCGAGTTGACAACTACGATTACCGAGGCTTTGTCTCCCTTTCACAATGGTACACTCCCGATAATCAGATTGAAAATGAAGAATGGAAAACTCCGGAAGGTAAAACAGTTATCGAAGCTTTTACCAAGCAGAACCGGGCTGGTGAACTTAAACCATCAGGATGGAAATTAACGGACCGTCACGGAAAAGTTTATCAATTCGACACGATTGAAACCTTTACGAAGCATTTTCTAGACGAGCTGAATGACGACTTTTGGTCGACCAAGCAACCTAATATTTTTGTGTTGGATCGTAATCATTTAGCTGACTGGGCCTTTTTAAACATGGAAAAACCAGCTTATCGAGTGATTCATTTGCACAACTCACACGCTAGTGATGCACAAGCGCCCATGGATTCTACGTTGAACCAGCATTATGAATTTGCGTTACGGTCGATGGATCGCTACGACGCTTTTATCAGTGCAACCCAAAAGCAAACTGCAGATGTTCAAGAGCGTTTTCACCCCCATACCCGGTTATTTACCATTCCGGTAGGCATTGTGCCCGAGCAGTTACGACAAGCACCCCAAGTTCCAGTTGCTAAGCGGCAGTTTGGAAAAATGGTGGCTTTTGCTCGGATTGCGTGGGAGAAGCACCTTGACGACCTAGTGCGGGCGATTGCCATCGTCCACCAGACGATTCCGGAGGTAACGCTTGATCTTTATGGCTATGCGGATCCTGCGAATAACTACGAAGCTAAACGGAAAGTGGAAGAGGTTATCCAGGAAAACCATTTAGAAAAGGTGGTTAGTTTTAAGGGATATACCACTGCGGTAGATGAAGTTGAAAATCAGGCGATGATGTTTGGGTTGACTTCGCGAATGGAGGGCTTCAACTTAGCCGTAATGGAAGGAATTGCGCACGGATTAATTTCCTTTACTTACGACGTTAATTACGGGCCCAATGAGATTGTGGAAAATGACGTGAATGGTAATGTGGTACCTTACGGTGATTACGAAGCGATGGCGCAAGCAATCATCAAGGTTTTACAAGATCAGCAATTAGCGCAGCGTTATTCCACCGGAGCGTACACTTCGGCCGAACGTTATTCGGAAAAACAAGTTTGGCAAGCTTGGCAGGTGCTACTAGATGACGCACAAGCAAGCTGGCCAGCAAAGCTTCGGGCAATGCCAGAATTTCGGGAGGATGTTGAATAATGAAGTATTTTGTTAGCCGAGGAATTTACACCTTTAATTCGGGAACTGAGCATGCTCAAGCCCAACGGACCCGTCTTTTTAACCAACAAAATGATCCCGCACGGTACGTAACGATGGATTATAACCGCTTTTGGTTGCGAGATGCCCAGCGTGTTGGATTGGCCGGCGATCAAGTATTAAACATGTACGATTATTTTCAAGGAACTACGCAAACGCCAACCGTGGCGGTACCGGTACGGGAATTTAAGCAGTTGCCGTTTGATAAATACCAACTGGTTGATCATGGCCCCGATTATTATACGGTCGATCACGCGGGCCGACAGCTTGCACGGATCAATATTTTACCAGGGACGGTCGGCTTGGTGGGGGACGTGGAATATTACGACCGCTTTGATAACCTAGTTTCCCGGGATAATTACGATTGGCGCGGTTTCAAATCGTCAATTGATTACTTCCACCCCGATGGCAGCTTAGGAGTGCGCCGCTTTTTAAATTTAGCAGGAGAAGTAGTTTTAGAAAATGTTTATATGAACGTTGCGGATCAATTACAGCCCACCATGTGGAAACTGATTGGTTATCACGGGCAGGATTACCGGTTTGACTCGCAAGAGGACTTGTTTTTATTCTTCTTAAACGAAATTGCGGAACAAGACGACAAAGCGGTCATGGTTGCCGACCACCGCGACGTGGATTTGATGGTTATGCAAGTTGAAAAGGCCCAATCCCGGTGGTTAGCCTTTCATGGAGCGCACGCGGACCATCACGGCAATGTTTATGCAGCCTATACACCCGCATTTCAAGCAGAACCGGGAGAAATTGATGGAATCATCGTGCCTACTGTCCAACAGCAGACGGCTATTCAAGGGCAATTTCCCGAGACACCAGTTTACGTGGCGGCTGATACGGTAGTTGATGCTAAGATTTTGGCTAATACCGTTTCTAAAAAGAAGCGTACTCCCGACCACGTTATTTTCAGTGGACGTTTAGAAAGTGATCGGCGCCCCGACGAAGCTTTGGCAGCTTTTTTGCGGTTGTTTGATCAGCTTCCCGACGCGACGTTGGAATACCGGGGCTACACAAATGATCACCAACTATTAGGTCGTTTGAAACAGATGGCCCAACACATGGGAATTGCCGAGCACGTTATTTTTGGTGATTACTTGCCGGATGCAGCAATGGACAATTTCTATAATCAGGCACAGGTACTCATTAATACGGCTTACGACGAAGCTGGCGGGATTAGCGTCATTGAAGCCATGGCGCATGGGGTTCCGGTGGTTGCTTACTATACCGACTACGGCATTGAAAATTTAGTGGAAAATAATGTCAACGGGTTTGTCGTCACAAATGGTGATCAGGCGCAGATGGCCCGACGAGTAAAACAAATTCTACAGGACCCAGATTTGTGGCAAGAATTAAGCCGGGGAGCTCAACAAACGGCCCAGGCTTATCAAGCAAGAACGGTTTATCAACAGTGGAAAAATATTCTAGGATGAGTAAATAAAAACAGCGCGGGACAGCAATTGAATAATTGATGAACATTAACTAAAAATGACCATTATGCCTGAATTTGGCGTAATGGTCATTTTGGGATTAAGCGGAATAAACTGACTTTTGACGCTGTTGAAGGCAACGCACCAAAAATTTTTAGTTTTACTCAGCTGCTATTTGTTTTAAATGAAAAAATTATTTAATAACGCGGAAGCGTTCGTCATCTGGCATAAATTCCTTATCGCCAGCTGGTTGTTCAATTGAACCGAATGGCATTTGTGCCTTCAAAGCCCAGTTAGCTGGAATATTGAATTTTTCTGCGATGAATTTGTCAGCAATGGGGTTGTAGTGTTGAAGAGAAGCGCCAATGCCTTCGTTAGCTAATGCAGTCCAAACGTCCACGTTAGCAATTCCCATTCCGTGTTCACCAAACATGTCAAATGCATCTTTGTATAGTGGAAAATTCTTCTTCAAGTCAGCGATGACGTCTTCATCGGTGTAGAAGAGGACGGTACCGAGTCCGGCCTTAAATGCGCCTTCGACCTTTGCCTTGGTAGCTTTAAAGGCTTCTTCGTTAGGAACTTCGCCGTGTAAAATATCTAAAATTCCATCCCAAAGTTCATCGTGAGCCTTACCGTAAAGGATAACCGCGCGGATTGATTGGCTATTAAATGCGCTTGGTGATTGGCGAATTGCTTCTTCGATGATTTCGGTAATTTCGTCTTCGCTAAGCTTTACGTTTTTACCTAGTGCGTAGATTGAACGACGTTTTTTTAAGTTTTCTAAAAATGAATTTGACATATTGAACATCCCTTCTGTAACTATAATTGTCTGGCTTACTTTTAGTAAGTAGCTTTAGTATATAAAAAAGTTGAGGGGATTGCAAGTTTTTTAGAAAATAAATTGACCGATTGCCAATCAATTGTAATAATATGGTTAATAAACGATGTGGCGGAGGATGGAAGATGAAGAAAATTATCACGGTGATGGCAGCTTTAACGATGGCAGTCACCTTGGGAGCTTGCGGTAAGAAAGCGGCGTCGAGCGGGACGGTTTCCTCAGAAAAAACGACCCAGTCGCCAACCAAGCTGCAAGTGGTTACTAAGAAAAAGAAGACTAATAATTTGGGAAACGTTTTGATCACGATCAAGACTAACTCAAAAGCTAAAGTTAAGATAACCAACACTAAAATTAAGAAGGTAGCAAATTTAACGGCGGATGCGGATGGAAAGTTAATCTTTAACGCGCATTTAGGCGAACACACCAAGGAAGCCGAATTTATGATTACCGCTACGGCTAAACATCATCAAGCTAGTGGAACGCAAAAGTTTAAAGTATATAACGATTCGGCTGCTTACCACGAGTGGGAACAAAATCAAAGCAGCGCGGCGGAATCCTCTTCTTCTGCTGAAGAATCTTCATCGGTGGACGAACAATCTTCGTCTGCAGATGACAGCAGTGCAGAAGTAGATATTACGGCTGGCGATGATGTATCCAGCGCGGCTAGTTCCAGCGATTCGAATACTGGAACGAATACTACGGGAACCGCGGGCGGTGGTTACGTGGCTCCAAGCTATAGTGCGCCAAGTTACAGCTATCCAACCTACCAAGGCGGAGGCAACCATTATCATTCAAGCACCAGCGGCGGGAGTGCTAGTTCAGCGCCAAGTTCTAACGATACGGTAAGCGGTCAAGCTGACGAATCGGACACGGATGCCACGGTAAATAACGCCGTTACTGATAAAGTTGAAGCAACTACGGAAGAAGCAACGGAAAGTGCGGATTAAAATAAAAAAGTTGGGGTTAGAATTAAAATTCTTACCTCAACTTTTTTAATTTCATCAATATTATTTTTATTTTCTACATTTACCGGCTTAACTTAGTCCTCAAACGGTGCTAAGTGATTTACCGGACCATATTTGTGGCCTACAGCAATGGAGTTGCTAATTGCGGCGGTAACGAAGCGTTTGCCGATTCGAATAGCAGTGGCAATGTCAGTTCCCTTAGCAATTTCAGCAGTGATGCAAGCTGAAAGTACGTCACCTGTACCGTTAACCCGGTCCGTTTCGACGTATGGGGCGCTCATCCAGAAGCTTTCACCATTTTCTAGAAGAACGAAATCGCGTACTTCGCTTTGAGCACCTGGTTTATGCGAACCCTTAAGGACCACATTTTTAGCGCCCATTTCCTGCAACATCTTTGCAGCGCGTTCCATGTCATCGTCATTTTGAATGTCAATGCCGGTTAACTTGATTGCCTCATAAAAATTAGGGGTAATCACGGTAGCTAACGGAATCAACTTCGCCTTCAAAGTTTCAAACGCGTCTTCCTCCAATAGTAAGGCACCGTGTTTGGTAATGATGACCGGATCCAAAACTAAAGGACCAAAGTCGAATTTTTGATAATTTTTGACAACGGTTTCAATCATTGGTGCATCAGCTAACATTCCGGTTTTGCTAGCCCGGATTTTGAAATCGTCGGCTAGGGATTGAAATTCTTGGTCAACGAAATCAGTAGGAAGCGGGTGACTAGCTTGAATACCGTAAGAGTTTCCGGCAACGCAAGCGGTCATCACGCACATTCCGTGGACATCGCGACGTTGGAAGGTGTTTAAATCAGCCTCCATTCCTGCGCTACCATCGGAATCAGAACCAGCGATTGTTAAAGCTTGTGGAAATTCATTTGACATTAAACTCACTCCTTATTCTTTATTGGTTTAAGGATAACATATTTAAAAATTGGTAGATCAGCAAGTTGGGAAAAGAAAAAGGGAGTTTCCCCTCAGCCTAGTGTTGAGCGGGAAAACCTCCCCCCAAAAAATTAAAAAAGTTATCGACGAAGCGCCGCTTGTAAATTAGTGGCGGCATTTTGGAAAATAATTTGCTGAATCCGATTAACTGAAAGTTGAACTACCGAGTTTTCATTGCGAACTTGTTGGTGGATTAGACCGGTAAATTGGTTCCAATGCTTAATTAGTTCTGGAATCGACGGGTAGTTAGCTTCTCAAAATACTGCGAATAAAACGGCAACAATTCGATTAGCGTCTTCTTCGGTAATGCTAGGAGACAGCTGTTTGAAGAAGGGGGATTGATCAAAATCTGCTGGGGCCGCGATTCCCACGGCATTTGCAAAACTCCCCGTCCGGTCCGCGGTCCATGAAGTAAGGTCATGCTGCCAAATCCCCGCGTTTAAACTATTAACGGTTCGCTGGGGAAAGGGATGTATCCCCACTAAGGAAAATACCGAAAACGGCGCCATTAATTCTAAGACAGGTACGTCAAAATGGTATTTTCCTACGGGTAAGCCCGGACTTTCAAACAGTAAAACCTGTTGAATGCGTTGAGCTGTCGGGGTTGTCAGATGATCACAAGCTAGGGCGGCAATTGCAGCGCCACGAGAGAAGCCCACGCAAATGATTTGGCGATCGTCAGCTTGTAAACTGCGTTGTAAATATGCTTGGGCAGCGCTTTGCAAAGCCTCGGGATCCGTTAGTGCAAAGTGCAGGTCCTTTCGCCAACTAAGCAGCGTTCCGTTAGGGCCCCGAAAGGCGACCACTTTTAGTGTTTTGGTGATTCCTAAAGTGATTGCTAAAAAATGCTCGTTATCCGGACTGAGTTCTTCTAAAGTAACCTTCTGGTAACGATTGCTGTGGGCAATCTGTTCTAATAGTTGCCGATCGGCCGGAAGGGTTAAATAATCCTTGACCTGGATCTGGGCGAGAAGCGTAGCACAAAAATCCGGCAGTAACGCCGGCAACGCTAATTCACTAGTGGCCATGGTTAATGGTAATTCAACCAACCGGCTAAATAAGGCTAGGTCCAGTTCTAGTGGATCGTGGATTGGTCGCTGATACTCGCTTAGAAAATTGGTTAATTTAGTCATTTAATTTTGCCCCGATCTCTTTATCTATATGAAAAAGGGTAGCACGCGACTAGTTTTTCAGTCAAACGATGCTTTCACGTCGATTAACTATCTATGATATACTGAAAGCGAATACAATATTGGTTTAGACCAGTGTGAATAAGGAGGAAAAATAATGGGTAGACTAGGTATTTCGATTTATCCCGACCGAATGGGGATTGAGGAAACCAAAGAATACATTAAATTGGCAAGTAAATATGGTTTTCAACGGATCTTCACGTCGTTCTTGCAAATTAAGGGGGATCAAGATCAGGTGGTGGCCCGTTTCAAAGACTTAATTGAATACGGCAAGTCGTTAGGAATGGATACCATGGTGGACATGAACCCGAAGTTGTTTAAACAATTGGGCGTGTCATATGATAACCTTAAATTTTTCCACGACATTGGTGCGTGGGCAGTACGGTTAGACGAAGGTTTCACGGGAATGGAAGAGGCGCGGATGACGCATAATCCATACGGATTGAAGGTCGAGGTCAACATGAGTCGCGGTACCCATTATATTGACCAAATTATGGATTATGCTCCCGACCGGCAAAATCTAATCGGGTCGCATAACTTTTATCCGCAACGCTACACCGGATTAGGTTTGGACTACTTTAAGCAAACTTCCCAACAATACCGGCGGCATAATATTAATACGGCGGCCTTTGTGAACGCGCCGTCTGGTTCAGTGGGACCTTGGCCGTTACAAGAGGGAATGGTCTCGTTAGAAATGCATCGCGGCCAATCATTGTTTACTCAAATCATGCATTTGAAAATGTTGGGCTTAATTGACGATATTCTAATTTCAAATGCTGGTGTGAGCGAGGCGGATCTTAAAGAAGCGGCAGCAGCCTTCAACGCTTCGCAACCAACTATGCGGGTGATTGCGGATGCTGGTTTGACCGATACTGAACGGAAAATTATTTTCGATAGCCAACACACGTACCGGGGTGATCACTCCGATTACGTACTACGGAGTACCATGACGCGGGTTTGGTATAAGGATGAAGATGTTCCGGCGCGCCATACGGTCCCAATTCATAAGGGCGACGTGTTAGTAATGAATAACGAATACGCACAATATAAGGCGGAAACCCAAATTGCGTTGCAAGATTTAGAAAACAACGGCCGAGTGAACGTGGTGGGCCACGTGGCACCAACTGATATGATGCTGTTGGAAACGTTGCAGCCGTGGAGTGATTTTAGGATGATAGAGGGCTCTGGAACCCGGGCAGCTCTTGAGGATTAACGAAAAATAGGCCTAGTCGCGGTTTAAGCGACTAGGCCTATTTTTGGTTAACCGGAGAGAGTTGGGCTACAGAGCCCGTTTCAACTAGGCAGCAGAAAATGCGACCATGCTTTTTAATCCGGCACGAAAAGCTAAGTTAATGCCCTGTACTACTTCTAAAATGGTCATTCAAGCAAAAAGTGGGGTTCCTACCGTAGTTAACTAATTTTGACAAATTATTTGACTCAAAAGGGTTACTAAAAAAACAAATTACATATTTGTGCGTATTGGTTTTAATTTGTAGGTACAAATGTTAATATGAACTTGTGAAAGCGATTTCAACGCTTTGGCCGGTATTACAAGGGTATATCACTTATTTTGCACGTTTGATTATTGGGATGCCGGCAAATTTATTTATAAGGAGGTTGTTGTAATGGGTGACAACAATAAAACCAATGGATTTGCTGAAAAGCTAATGCCTTTGGCAAGTAAAGTAGCATCTTCTCGTCACTTGGTAGCATTGCGGGATGGATTTGCCTTAGTTATGCCACTGATCATTATTGGTTCAGTGTTTATGATTATTAGTCAATTTCCAATTCCAGCTTATTTAAACATGATGACGAGTTTGTTTGGTGCCGGTTGGCAAGATACGGTCGGCTGGGCTACCAACGCAACGTTTAGTATTATCGGGATGGTAGCGGTAATCGGGATTTCGTTTGAATTAGCGAAGTCTTACGATGGAATCGACGCCATTTCGGCAAGTATGGTTTCCTTAGCGGCATTTATGTTAACGATTCCATTAAATGTCGATAAAGCGGGAGCGGTTTGGGTTCCGTTAACTCAATTAGGTTCAATGGGCTTGTTTGAAGCTTTGCTGATTGGCCTATTCGTAACCGACGCCTTCGTTTGGATGATTCATAAGGATTGGCAATTTAAGATGCCAGACACGGTTCCACCTGCCGTCGGTCACGCCTTTTCATCATTGATTCCTGGATTTGTAATTATTTTAGGAATGTGGCTATTACGGCTTTTGGTTAGCTTTACCGACTTTAAGACGATTCCAAACGTAATCACGGTAATCGTTTCGCAACCATTGAACGCGGTTGGCGGATCAATCTTCGGAATGTTAGTTGCTGAATTCTTCGTTGTCTTCCTATGGCTATTCGGTATTCATGGTTCTAACGTAGTTGGGGGGATCATGGCGCCGGTTTGGTTAGGTAAGATGGCGGAAAACGCTGACGCTGCGAAGGCACACAAGGCGTTACCAAACATCGTTACCCAACAATTCGTGGATAACTTCATTCACTTTGGTGGTGCTGGTGAAACCTTAGCATTGGCCTTTATGCTAATGTTCTTGGCGAAGTCAGAAAACTTCCGGGCCATTGGTAAATTAACCGCGATCCCTGGTTTATTTAACATCAATGAACCGATCATCTTCGGGGTTCCAATGGTATTGAATCCGGTAATGGCAATTCCGTTCGTTATTGTTCCATTAATTTCGGTAGTAACCACTTACTACGCAATGAAGTTCGGTTTGGTTGCTAAGCCACTTGGAATTGCGGTTCCATGGACCACTCCGCCACTGATTTCTGGTTACTTGGCAACTGGTAAGATTTCGGGTGCGGTAATTCAATTAGTTAACCTAGCAATTGGTGGACTAGTTTACTACCCATTCTTCAAGATTGCTGACCGTCAAGCTCTTCAACAAGAAGAAGCAAAACGCGCAGAAATGAACGCTTAGAAAATAAAAATGTGGCTAAACGAGTAAAGTTTAGTCGCATTTTTTTGATAAAAAACGGCAATTGTCAAAGGTTGGTTAAACAACGTTATTACGAATAACCAAACCAACTAACTAATGTAATGAGAGTGCTGGTTAGTGCGCAAATTAGAAACCGCCTGCATGAAATTATGTAATGGTTTATGATGGTGAAGAAGGCGATAAAGCGCCTCATTTAGGGATGGGAGATTGATTTTAATGAGTAAACATAAGCAAAAATTGACTTCTGAGCAACGAACGCAACGCGCCCAAAATGCTCAGAAAGTGATTGCCAACGCGCGTAAGCCCCGGCTAATGATTAAAGACTTGCCCGGATGGATGCAAAATGCAGCGTTAAACCGGTTTAACTGGTTGCGCTGGTTGCCCTTTATTCCGTTACTGATTGTGCTCCTCACGGCACCGATGTTACAAAACGAGGTGCCAGCTACGTTGAAGGCCACTGGTGGGATGATTAATAAAAATGCGTTATTTTTGGTGCCGTTTGCTTGCCTACTGGGCGCATACGGTTGTTGGATTGCGATTAAATCCCGGCGGCGTGCTGATCACGTAGATGGAGACGTAAACCGGTTTGCGTTAATGGAAATGGAAACCATCATCGGGGACCTGTTGGTAATACTGATTTGTACCGTCATCTCCATTTGGCAAGTCTTTGTGGCCTTTCACTAGAACACTATAAAATGTATATAATGCTGAAGGTTTTCACCCTATACCGAAAAGTTCTAATACTTGCTGATTTTTTGTAAGCGGTTAAAATCGATAGTGGAGGTTGATAAAAATGACAAAAAAAGTATTAGTTTTAGGCGCACACGGGCAAATTGCTCAATTAGCAGAAAAGGAATTTATGGAAGAAACCGACGATGAGCTGAAGCTTTTCTTACGGAATGCTAAGCGACTCACTCCATCTAATCCTGACCGGGAAACGGTAATTGACGGGGATGCGGCTAACGTTGACCAATTGAAAGATGCTATGCAAGGAGTTGATGCGGTTTACGCTAACCTTGCAGGTAATAACATCGCTGATCAAGCAAAAGCGGTCGTTGAAGCGATGGACGCAACCGGCGTTAAGCGCCTCGTTTGGATTTCTACGTTAGGAATTTATGACGAAGTACCGGGCAAATTTGGCGAATGGAATAATTCTACGCTAGGTAGCTACCTCACGCGGTATCGGTCAGCAGCGGACGTTATCGAAGCTAGTGACCTAGATTATACGGTGGTTCGGCCAGCATGGTTAACTAACCACGATGAAATTGAATACGAATTTACTCAAAAGGGCGAAGACTTCAAGGGAACGGAAGTTTCACGAAAGAGTATCGCACACGTAGTAGTTGATTTAATTCAAAACAATACGGAAATTAAGCATTCCATCGGGGTCAATAAACCTAATACCGATGGTGACAAACCAAACTGGTATTAGTAGCTTAAGTTTGTTAACCTGACCGATCTGAAGTACTTGAAATGAAGCGAGGAGAATAAGGATCGGATAGTTGGTGAATGTTAATGAAAATCGGCAATTATGCCTCAATTGGCATAGTTGCCGATTTTTGGTTAAGCAGCGAGTAGCTATTGGGATTCTTAAACAAAGGCCAACCTCCCTAAACGTTATTCAACAATTTTTCCAAGGAGCTGATTTTATTAATTAAAGGCTATCCAAACGGCCTCCTTAGATGGCCAGCTGGATTTGGTTAGTTGGTAAGTTTCGCGGAATTCTTGCCTCGGATGAACGTTATTCTGTATAATTCATACTATAAGTTACGACAAGTTTTGATGAAAAATATAAAGGTGGTATTAGCCCATGAATATTGATTGGAAAGCAGAAGTTGAGCAACGTAAAGATCAAATGTTAGAACGTCTAATGGAATTGTTGAAAATTGACAGTTCCCGCGATGTAGAACATGCCGAAAAGGATGCCCCGCTTGGTCCGGGACCTAAGGCAGCCCTTTTGAAGATGTTAGAATTCGCCGAAGCAGACGGATTTACAACCAAAAACGTTGAAAATGTGGCAGGTCACGTCGAATATGGCGATGGCAAAGAAATTTTAGGTATTTTAGGACACCTTGACGAAGTTCCCGCTGGTGAAGGTTGGGATACCGACCCATTTGCGCCAGTGGTCAAAGATGGCCGAATTTATGCTCGGGGAGTTAGCGATGATAAAGGTCCCGTTTTGGCTGCTTACCTAGGGTTACAAATCATTAAGGACCTTAAGTTGCCAGTTTCTAAGAAGGTGCGTTTGATTTTAGGAACTGACGAAGAGTCCGACTGGTACGGAATGGACCGTTATTTGGCAACTGAGCAAACACCCGACTTCGGTTTTTCGCCAGATGCTGAATTCCCAATTATTAACGGGGAAAAGGGGATTGCTTCTTTCGAAGTTGAAGTGCCCGCACAATCAGCAACTGGGGATTTTGAATTACAATCTTTCAAGGGCGGAATCAAGGACAACATGATTCCTCGCGAAGCTAAGGCGGTTGTCTTAGCAAAAGCAGACGTGGACGAAGCTGCTTGGCAAGCTGAATACCAAGAATACCTAAGTGAAAACGGCCTTACCGGGGCAATGAACGTTGCCGGACAGCAAATCACCTTTGACTTAGTAGGTAAGTCCGCACACGCCTTGGAACCCAAGGCAGGCTTGAACGCGGCCACTTTCTTAGCCGACTTCTTGAACCGTAAAGTGGCTAACGATTACCTTAAATTAATTGCAGAAAAAATGCACCTAGATTCACGGGGACACCAATTGAAGATTAATACCGTGGACCCGCAAATGGGCGATTTGACGGTTTCACCAGACTTGTTTGACTACCAAGCAGGACAAGCTGGTACGGTAATTATCAATATTCGTTACCCACAATCCATCTCTACGGATGAAATCATTAAGAACGCGACGGCAGCGTTGGCTGATTTCGAGGCTAAAGTTGCTTTACATGGTCACGCACAAGAACCACATTACGTTCCTGCTGACGATCCGTTGGTAAAGACTTTGCTTCAAATTTACACGGAACACACCGGAGAAGCAGGACAAGAAATGGTAATCGGCGGGGGAACCTACGGCCGGATTTTAGAACGCGGAGTTGCCTTTGGAGCGCAGTTCCCTGGCCGGGAAAACGTTATGCACCAAGCTAACGAATACATGGCAATTGAAGACATTGTCAACGCGGCTGCAATCTACGCTCACGCAATTTATGAATTAGCTAAATAAGGTTGACACTAGTTTGAATTATCCGTAAAATTAACAGCGATATTGAAGCAATGAAGTAGCCTAGTAGCGGGATGGGTTCAGCAATTAGAAATCTGGTGGGAGCTGCAAACCAGACTGACCCATTCGGTGAATTACACTATGGAGCTTTCTGCTTAAAAGAACGGATCATCTCGTTATCGATGTTGAGCGGAGTGTAATAACTCAATTCAAGGTGGTAACGCGGAATTTTTCGTCCCTGATCAGTTGATTGGGGGCGTTTTTTATTCCGTTGATGATTAATAACAGAATGGAGGGTACTAACTGATGAACATTATTGACGAATTAGATTGGCGGGGCGCAATCAACCAGCAAACCGACGAAGAAGGTCTTAAGAAATTAACCGAAGAAAAATCCATCGGTTTATATGCGGGAATTGACCCAACTGGGGACAGTATGCACATTGGGCACTTGATCCCGTTCATGGTTTTGAAACGATTCCAACAAGCCGGACACAAACCGGTAATCTTAATCGGTGGCGGAACGGGTTCAATTGGGGATCCGTCAGGTAAGAAATCCGAACGGGTTCTCCAATCCATGGAACAAGTTCACCACAATGAAGATGCCTTAAAGAAACAATTGGTTAAATTCTTTGGGACAGATAATTTCCGAATTGTGAACAATTACGACTGGCTTTCAAAAATGTCCTTGCTGGATTTCTTGCGCGACTACGGAAAATTATTCAACGTTAATACAATGTTAGCTAAGGATATCGTAGCTAGTCGCCTAGAAGTCGGAATTTCCTTTACCGAATTCACGTACCAAATTTTGCAATCGGTCGATTTCTTGCATTTATACAAACACGAAGACGTGCAATTGCAAATTGGTGGTGGTGACCAATGGGGAAATATCACAGCTGGTACTGATTTAATCCACCGGATGGAAGGCCAGGACGCCAAGGTTTATGGTTTGACAATTCCGCTATTGCTAAAGGCGGATGGAACGAAATTTGGTAAATCAGAAGGCGGCAACGTTTGGCTTGATCCTGAAAAGACGACCCCTTACGAATTCTACCAATTCTGGTTAAACCAAGACGACCGTGACGTGGTGAAGTTCTTGAAGTACTTTACTTTCCTTAGCCACGAAGAAATTGAACGGTTAGCAGAAACGGTTAAAACAGCTCCTGAAAAACGCGAAGCACAACGGCGTTTGGCAGAAGAAGTTACGGAATTCGTCCACGGCAAGGCTGCGGTAGAGGAAGCACAACATATTTCAGCAGCCCTTTTCTCTGGGGATGTGAAGGACCTCACCGCAAGCGAAATCGAACAAGGTTTCAAGAACATGCCAAGTGTGGAAGTCGAAAACAAGAAGGAAAACATTGTTTTGTGGTTGGTCGACACCACGAAAATTGAACCATCTCGGCGTCAAGCCCGGGAAGACATTAAGAACGGTGCCATCCGAATTAATGGAGAAAAGATTACGGATGTGGACGCTGAAATTGATCCAACTAGTCATTTTGATGGCAAATTCGTGATCGTTCGGCGCGGTAAGAAGAAGTATTTCTTAGCACGGGTAAAATAATTAACGATAAAAAGGGTTCGCAACAAACCAAGTTAGGTTGTTGCGAACCTTTTTTTTGTTAAGTATGACATTACTTGTGAACGTCTTTGATTTTAAAGGCTAAGAAGAGGGCGCAGATTTCTAATAGTAGAAAACAACTAAAAACGCCCAAGAAATTGTCGGTACCTAAAATGACGGTGGCAATTACCACGGCCGTTGAACCCAGGACCTGGCGAACGGTGGCAATGATGGACGAACCGTGCGGAATTAAATGGTCAGGCAACGAATTGGCGCCGAGCGTGGTGGCAGGCATCATTACAAAGGCGTTTCCGGCCTCCACCACCATCGTAGCCAAAATAGCAATTACCAGACTTTCTAAAAAGACGTTGAGGATCATTAACGACCAGCCCGCGATGAAGATGGCGATTCCGATGATCATAACGGGTTTAAAACCGATCCGGTCAGCTAATTTACCACTTTGCCGGTTGAGCCAGGATAAAAGGGCCGCGGCGGGAACTAGTGCGAGTCCCGACCAAAACGGCGAAAGGTGTAAAACTTGTTGGAAATAAAGTGGCATGACGATGGTGACGGTAATCAACGACATGTACGCAAACGCCGTTAGTAAAACCCCAAGGTCAAAATTTTTAATGCGCATAATTTCTAGGTGAAGCAGCGGGTTAGTTAAGTGGAACTGACGAATAACGAACCAGGCTAACATTCCTAACGAGACTACTAAAATGATGGCGAGTGAAAGGTTCCAACCCTGGTGGTTAATCTCATTGATAAAATATAGCAAGCCGATAATTCCTAAAGAAAGCAGCACCGAAACAAAATCTAACTCGGAATGACTTTGCTGTACGGGGCTAACGATGGTTTTGAACGCTAGCAGGGTGACCAGGATTAATAGACAGTTAAAGAAGATGAAGATTGACTGCCAATTAAAGATTTGTAGAATTACTCCGGAAAGAATCGGTCCCACTGCAAGGGCCGAACCCATAACTAGGCCAACGGTTCCCATGGTGGCTCCCCGTTGTTCTTCGGGAGTGATCTGCAAAATTACCGACTGGTATGTGGGAAATAGTACCCCAACGGAGAAACCTTCCATTAACCGACCGACCATCATCATTGCGAAATTTGGCGCAAAAATAATGATGAAGGTTCCGATAATGAAAATTAGCAATAAGCTAATGTACATCCGTTTGAAATTAAGGTTATTTAGCATCCACGGTGAAAGGGGCATCACTACCGACATGATTAACATAAAGCCGGTAGTGAGCCAGGCGACCGTGCTAGCTGGTAAGTTAAAGTAATGCATGAACGTGGGATAAGCGGTTGACAGGGATGATTGACTTATCGACATGGTAAACGTCCCAAGCAGTAGCGTGGCGACGAACCAACGGTAAGCTTTTTTAGATAATGGAGTCATAAAATAAGTCGCTTCCTTTGTTTTTGTTTATAACAGTTCTAAAGTACAACACGAATGACGGACTGTAAAGGTGGATTATCAACGGTTAAGGAAGCATATTCGGGGGTTGGTGCAGCTTTATCCAACTTTTTGCACAAAAATTAAAATAAATGTCACAAAAGTGTTGACGGGTGGCGGAGATGAGTGTATAGTATATTTCTATTGTCGCGAGGGACAACGTCATTGATTCTTCAAATTAATTGAAATTAATCCTTGACATAAATTGCTCCTCGCGATATACTTAAGAAGTTGTGTTAAACGACATAAACGTTGATAACACAACGCTGGTAGACCTTTGAAAACTGAACAAAATTTTGACAAACGATCGTGTGAGGACTCGCAAATCAAATTGATTTAGTGAGAACAAACATGCGAAGTCAATTCGCAAAAACAAACAATTAATGAGCTTGAA
>SKEG01000068.1_pt1 | contig 126725 bp, 94 predicted proteins | sample 4826631 | NCBI WGS metagenome assembly SKEG01 (sample SAMN11008815, study PRJNA524170) | human gut metagenome | biome: Human fecal sample; material: Feces; isolation source: fecal sample from pouch patient p26, p34, p50 | host: Homo sapiens | place: Israel: Tel-Aviv | collected 2016-11-02
TCTGAAAGAACTTCATTTACAAATGGAAATCTTAAAGGCAGCATAAATGCAGGCAGATATACAGCGGACTACCTGCAATGTGGGAACCTGCCATATCTGGCATGGAAAAATGCGCATAACTGCGCTGGCCTAAGTTACAGGCGTATCCGCCGATATTTAGTCTGACGCCTAAAGCGTCTGGAAGCACGCGACTTCAGTCGTGTGAGGATAAAGTTTTTAATTCACAAAAAGAAGTTTTTTGAGGATTTTTTTGAGACTGTGGATACTTAAATAGTGCTGTCTCATTACAATTAAGAGAAACAGACACAAAAAAAGAGGGCTAAAAACCCTCTTTTTTGTTTACCGTTCCAACGACACAACTAACATTCCGACATTCTTATATACAATTACTGTACAAAATTTGTCAGGGTTCGCTTTGTCGTGGTCAAGTGGACCTGGCGGGAATTGAACCCGCGTCCGAAAGCCTATTCATTAAGGCATCTCCCATCACAGTCGCTGTTTTAACATTCCCTTGGATGTACGCCCACCGACAGGCTTACAACCTTAGTAGCTTCATGATACATCTACCGGGGCAAAGCTTACCCGGTAAGGTTTCTCACATGGTCGACGTCAGATTCCTGAAGTGTGAGTGCATCAGGGCTGACGAGCAGCAATTAGGCTGCTAACGCGTACTGTTCGTCTGCGTTTATATTTAGTTTCCCGGTTGGTACGCAGTCTGGGAGTCTGCGGATGGCTTCCCCAACTTCAAAGCCCCCGTCGAAACCAGTACAAGCCCTGAAAATGAGTCTGCAACGCTGTTTTTTCATAAAACAGCACTGGTGATGAGACGAAAGCACTTTTTAATATTGATATATCATTCATTATATAAGATATATCGACTGATTAACAGTATAGAAATAAAAACAGAATTTGTCAAGAAGATTTTTATATTTGAGGCTATTTGGTGTTGTGAACAGCAATACTTATAATTTTTCTGTCATATGTTCACAAATCTTACATAAATCTCTGCTATAGTAACCATATGAAAGATAAAATCTGTTGCTGAGGGCGATTTTCCCGGATTTTGCGCTGTGGCTGTAAAGGCGCTGAACAGTCGTGGATTTTAACAATACTCGGAAAACAGTATAAATAAAAAGTAAAAACTGTTTCGGAAAATAATGAAGAAAAACGGAGGAGATCAAATGGATACATTAAAAATCCTGGTGGTGGATGATGAGAGCCGCATGAGAAAGCTGGTAAAGGATTTCCTGACAAAGAAGAATTTCCAGGTACTGGAAGCCGGTAATGGTGAAGAAGCCATGGATATCTTTTATGAGGAGAAGGACATCGCACTGATCATTCTGGATGTCATGATGCCGAAGATGGATGGATGGGAAGTTTGCCGTGAGATTCGCAAGAACTCAAAAGTTCCGATCATTATGCTGACTGCAAGAAGTGATGAGAGAGATGAGCTTCTTGGATTTGATCTGGGGGTAGATGAATACATCTCCAAACCATTCAGTCCGAAAATCCTTGTTGCAAGAGTGGAGGCAATTCTGAGACGTACAGGTCAGAATAATCCGGAAGATGTGATTTCAGCAGGTGGCATTGTTATAGATAAAGCAGCACATCTGGCTACTGTGGATGGTAAGCCTATGGAACTGAGCTTTAAGGAATTTGAACTTCTGACATATTTTCTGGAGAATCAGGGAATCGCACTTTCCAGAGAAAAGATCCTGAATTCTGTATGGAATTATGACTACTTTGGAGATGCCCGTACGATTGATACCCATGTTAAGAAGCTCAGAAGTAAAATGGGAGATAAAGGTGAATATATAAAGACTGTATGGGGTATGGGATACAAGTTTGAGGTAGACGAATGACAGGAACCGGAAAAACAGATAAAAAATTTCATACTCTGCAACATCAGATTTCAGTAGTGTTTATATGTCTGTTACTGCTTTCGATTTTTACCATTACTCTGATCAATGGTCTTTTTCTTGAAAAATATTATGTATCCAAAAAAGTAGAAGTGCTGGAGGAGGCAAAAGAAGTGTTGTCTCAGATGAATCTGGATGACATCCTGCAGTATGATACAGATATAGAAGAGGACAAAAAAGGGGCAACAGATGAGATTTCGGATGAGATTGAGAGGAGCAGTTCCAGAAATAACCTTACCTGGATCATAGTAAATGAGGAAAACAGCGGTTATTATTACTGGGGAGAGAATAATATGGCAAAAATGCTCCGCAGTAAGCTGTTTGGGTATATTAATAATCTGGATCAGGATATGCAGCACAGTCGTGTGCTCAAAAAGACAGATACCTGTACCATGTGGCAGGTGCATGATCGTTTTGCAGGCATGGAATATGTGGAATGCTGGGGACAGTTTGATAATGGTTACTATTTCCTGATCCGTTCTCCTCTGGAAAGTATTAAGGAAAGTGCATCTATTTCCAACAGTTTTTACTTCATTGTAGGAATAATCATAATTGTGGTCAGCGGTATTGTGATTCTTGTGATGACAAATCGTATTACCCGCCCGATCAGTGAACTGACCAAATTATCAGAGAAGATGTCTGATCTGGATTTTGATGCCAGATATCAAAGCAGGGCAGGTAATGAGATTGATGTACTTGGCGATAACTTTAACAAAATGTCCAGAAAACTTGAGAGCACGATCTCAGAGTTGAAATCAGCTAATAACAAGCTTCAGAAAGACATAGAAGATAAGATTAAAATTGATGAGATGCGTAAGGAATTTCTTGATAATGTTTCTCATGAGCTGAAAACTCCTATTGCATTGATCCAGGGATATGCAGAGGGGCTGAATGAAAATATTTCCGATGATCCGGAAAGCAGGGAATTTTACTGTGAAGTTATTATGGATGAGGCTTCAAAGATGAACAAGCTGGTCAAAAACCTGCTGACGCTGAATCAGCTGGAGTCCGGTAAAGATGCCCCGGTGATGGAAAGATTTGACATTGTATCTCTGATCAGGGGTGTACTTGGTTCTATGCATATTATGATCGAACAGAAAGAAGCAACTGTGATTTTTGAAGAAACAGAACCTGTATATGTATGGGCGGATGAGTTTAAGATTGAAGAGGTTGTGACCAATTATACAAGCAATGCACTGAACCATCTGGACGGAGAACGAAAAGTAGAAATTAAGGTTCTTCAGGAAGAGGACTGTGTGAAAGTAACCGTATTTAATACAGGTACTCCGATTCCGGAAGAGGATATCCCAAATCTCTGGAATAAATTCTACAAAGTAGATAAGGCCCGGACAAGAGAATATGGCGGAAGTGGTATCGGACTTTCAATTGTTAAGGCAATCATTGAGAGTATGAACCAGAAATATGGGGTATGCAATTATGATAATGGCGTGGAGTTCTGGTTCACTCTGGATTGCAGGCAGTGATAAGATATCCGGGTATTGTGAACGTAGTGAGAAGCGTGTTACTGTGAACGGAGTGAACAGTAACCGGTAGTATGACCGGAATAAAAACAGACAGAAGCAAAGAAAGCACTTTGCAACTGTCTGTTTTTGGGTTATACTGTATTGGAGCGTTTTGATCGGATATTTTATTCCGGTCTGACATGTGATCCGGAAAACCTTTGGATTACCATAATGAGGAAAACAGATAATGACATCAGGAGGATAACATGATTGCAATAATTGACTATGATGCCGGAAATATTAAAAGTGTAGAAAAAGCACTTCATTATCTTGGGGAAGAAACAACAGTAACCCGCGATCCGCAGACTTTGTTAAATGCGGATAAAGTAATTCTGCCGGGCGTGGGAAGCTTTGGACAGGCGATGGAGAATCTTCATACATACGGACTTGTACCTGTGATCCATGAGATTGTAGAGAAGAAGACGCCATTTCTTGGAATCTGCCTGGGACTTCAGCTCCTTTTTGAAAGCAGCGAGGAGACACCGGGGGTGGAAGGCCTTGGAATCCTGAAAGGGAAAATTGTTAAGATTCCTCCTGCGCCGGGGCTTAAGATTCCACATATGGGATGGAATTCCCTGCATTTTCAGAATAATGGCAGACTGTTTCAGGGAATCCCGGAACAGACCTATGTATATTTTGTGCATTCTTATTATCTGCAGGCAGAGGAGCCTGAGATTGTAAAGGCTACTACAGAATACAGCACCTGTATTCATGCTTCCGTAGAAAAGGACAATGTATTTGCCTGCCAGTTCCATCCGGAAAAGAGCAGCAAATGGGGACTGAAGATACTTGAAAATTTTGCTGCTGTGGGAAAAGACGGCAATACTGAGAAGGAGGGAAAATAAAATGTTTACAAAGAGAATTATTCCCTGCCTGGATGTAAATAACGGACGTGTGGTAAAGGGCGTAAATTTTGTGCAGCTTCGCGATGCGGGTGATCCGGTGGAGATTGCCAAAGCCTATGATGTAGCAGGAGCAGATGAACTGGTGTTTCTCGATATTACAGCATCCTGCGAACAGAGAGATACGGTAGTTGACATGGTAAGACGGGTTGCTGCCAATGTATTTATCCCGTTTACAGTAGGCGGCGGTATCCGTACTGTAGATGATTTCAAGAAACTGCTGAGAGAAGGAGCAGATAAGATTTCCGTAAATTCTGCAGCAATTGACAGACCGGAACTGATCAGTGAGGCGGCTGACAAGTTTGGAAGCCAGTGCGTAGTTGTGGCTATTGATGCCAAGCGCAGAGAAGACGGAGGATGGAATATTTACAAACATGGCGGAAGACTGGATACAGGGATTGATGCCATAGAGTGGGCAAAGAAAGTGGAAGCTTTGGGCGCAGGGGAAATCCTTCTTACCAGTATGGACTGTGACGGTACAAAGGCAGGATATGATCTGGCTCTTACCAGAGCAATTGCTGATGCTGTCTCCATTCCTGTGATCGCATCAGGCGGTGCAGGTACACTGGAGCATTTTTATGATGCACTGACCGAAGGGGGAGCAGATGCTGCACTGGCTGCGTCTTTGTTTCATTATAAAGAACTGGAGATTTCTCAGGTGAAGGATTATCTGTCTGACAGGGGAATTTCTGTCAGACGATGACCACGAAAAATATAAGAGGTGAAGGATAAGGTATGTCAGCAATTTCAGGTGACTGGCTGGAAGCCCTGAAGGGGGAGTTTCACCAGCCGTATTATGCGAAATTATATAAAACGGTGATGACAGAATATCAGACTAGGAAGATTTTTCCTCCTGCGGATGATCTGTTTAATGCATTTCATTTTACACCGTTGAATGAAGTGAAGGTAGTGATTCTGGGTCAGGATCCCTATCATAATGACGGGCAGGCTCATGGGCTTTGTTTTTCCGTAAAGAGAGGAGTGGAGACGCCACCGTCCCTGGTGAATATTTATCAGGAGCTTCATGATGACTGTGGATGCTATATCCCCAATAACGGCTATCTGGAGAAGTGGGCGAAGCAGGGAGTGCTTCTTCTGAACACAGTTCTGACTGTACGCGCCCATCAGGCAAATTCACACAGGGGGATCGGCTGGGAGCAGTTTACGGATGCTGCGATCCAGGTTCTGAATGAGCAGGACCGTCCTATTGTATTTCTGCTCTGGGGACGTCCGGCGCAGATGAAAAAATCCATGCTGAATAATCCGAAGCATCTGATTCTGGAGGCGCCTCATCCAAGTCCTCTGTCTGCTTACAGGGGATTTTTCGGATGTAAACATTTCAGTAAAACAAACGAATTTCTTGTTGCCAATGGTCTGGAACCAATCGACTGGCAGATAGAAAATATATAAGAAAAGAGGTAATGTGTAGTCAGGTAAAAGACACACAGTGATAACATGAATCAGAAAAACAATTTAGTAAAAAATGCATCCTTTCTGATGATTGCAGCTATGATCTCCAAGGTGATCGGCCTTCTGTACAAGAGTCCCCTTTCCAATATTATAGGAAGCCTTGGAATGGGCTATACAAGCCTTGCGCAGAATGCCTATATGATCCTTCTGATGATCGCATCCTTTAGTATTCCACAGGCGGTATCCAAGCTGATCTCCGAGCGTATTGCTCTGAAGGATTACAGAAATGCACATAAGTTCTTTAAGGGTGCCATGATCTATGCCATGGTGATTGGCGGAGTGGTCGGTTTGTTCTGTCTCTTTGGAGCAGGGCTGATCATCCCTCAGAATCAGAAGGATGCAATTCCGGCACTTCAGATCCTGGCTCCGACGATTTTTTTGTCCGGTATTCTTGGGGTATTCAGAGGATATTTTCAGGCATACAGAAATATGATGCCAACATCTATCTCCCAGATCATTGAGCAGGTATTTAATGCGGCAGTCAGTCTTCTGGCAGCCTGGGGATTCATCAATGCATTCTCAGATGGAACAGAGAACAGCATTGCAAAATGGGGGGCAGCAGGTTCCACAGTAGGAACCGGAGCCGGAGTGGTGACTGCATTGGCATTCATGCTTCTGGTATATGGTGTAAACCGCAGAAAAATCCTGCACCGGGTAGAGAGAGATCACAGACACCAGGAAGAGTCCTACAAAGAGATTTTTCGTGTGATCATCCTGGTTGTTTCGCCGATCATTCTCAGCGCCTTTGTTTATAATGTAAATGCTTATATCAATGGGTATCTTTTCTCGGATATTCTGGGAAGAAGAGGTGGAGATGCGGCACAGATCGGTATTTTATATGCAGAGTATGCTACTTACTTTATGACAATTATTAATATTCCTCTGACGCTGTCCAGTACGGCACCTACTTCCATGATTCCGGAAGTTTCCGCCCTGTATGCCACCGGAGACATTGAAGCGACCAGAGAGTGCATTGACCAGACCGTACAGCTTTCTATGGTAGTTTCCGCCCCATGTGCCATGGGACTGGCAGTGCTTGCACAGCCGATTGTATTTTTGCTTTACGGAAATTCCACAGGACTGGCAGCCAACCTGCTGATCCTTGGTTCTTTTTCAATCCTGCTCAATGGAATGTCAAATATTTCCAATGGAGTTCTGCAGGCGGTCGGACAGCAGAGGATTCCGGTGATTACGGCTGCAATCGCACTGGTTGTGGATATTGTGGTAGTGGTAGTGTTGCTGTTTACTACAAACCTTGGAGTTTACGCACTGCTGATCGCAATGGTGATCTATTCTGTGGTTGTATGTGTGTTAAATGACAGAGCCATGAAGAAATATCTGCAGTATAAGAATCCATGGAAAGAAGGATATCTGTATCCTGTTCTTGCATCTGTTCCCATGGGAATTGTTGCAGGCTGTATCTGCTATGGACTGAACATTTTTGTAAAATCCAATTTCATTTGTCTGATCGTTTCCATTCCTGTTGCTGCGGTTGTTTATCTGTTTGCTTACCTGATTATCAGCAAGCCGTCAGAATCACAGCTTAGAAGAATTCCGGGTGGAAGCTATCTGATAAGGATTGCAGAGAAACTTCCGTTCTGGCAGAATAATTAAAAAACAGAAGTTATAAAAAATAAAAGAGTTATATTTCATGGTTTAAATGTATTTCTGAAATAGAAACACATTTAAAATTTCTGAAATATAACTCTTTTTTTGAGCGCGTTTGAAAAATGCTTTTCGCAAAGCAGGATATGTAGATTGCGGGAATGATTTTTCAAATACGCTCTAAGACGGATATATTGCAAGGTAAAATACATTGCAATATATCCATTACGGTATTATTTATGCATTTTTTTCTTCTACTTTTTTCAGATTCTTCTGAGCTGTGGAGAGCATCAGTTTGATTCGGTTGAGCTGGTTAACTTCACTTGCACCCGGATCATAGTCGATGGCTACAATATTGGCTGTCGGATATTCTCTGCGGATCTCTTTGATAACACCCTTACCTACAATGTGGTTCGGCAGACATCCGAAAGGCTGGATACAAACAATATTCGGAACATCTCCATGGATCAGTTCCATCATCTCACCTGTCAGGAACCATCCCTCACCTGTCTGGTTTCCGGTGGAAACGATCGGAGATGCCATTTTTGCCAGATCTCTGATATCAGCAGGCGGTGCAAAATGGCGGCTCTGTGCAAGAGCTTCGCTTGCAGGCTTTCTCACCCATTCGATTGCTTTGATTCCCCAGTTTGCCATGGTTGCCTTGGACTTCTTGAATCCAAGATTTTCTACCTTAAAGTTCTGATTATAGAAGCAGTAGCACATGAAATCGATCAGATCCGGTACAACTGCCTCAGCGCCTTCAGATTCCAGAAGCTCTGCCAGATGATTATTTGCAGCAGGCAGGAACTTGACAAGGATCTCACCTACGATGCCGACACGCGGCTTCTTCACATCACTGATGGGAATGGTATCAAATTCATGAACCATTTCGCGGCACATTTTTTTAAACTGGCTGTGGCTGATACTGCTTCCGCTTAAGAAAGAGATCACACGCTGTTCCCAGATTTTATGTTTCCTGTTTACGATTCCCTCTTCCAGTTCATAAGGACGCATACGATATACGCATTTCATCAGGATATCTCCGAATACGGCACCGTAAGCAACTTTCTTCACTAATGGAAGCGTAAGTTTGAATCCGGGATTGCTTTCCAGACCGCTTAAGTTAACAGAGATAACCGGAATCTGTTCCATACCGGCTTTCTTTAATGCGCGTCGTATAAATGCGATATAGTTGGAAGCACGACATCCGCCACCTGTCTGTGACATGACAACGGCCGTTTTGTTCAGGTCATATTTACCGGAAAGCAGAGCATCCATGATCTGTCCCACAACGATCAGAGACGGATAGCAGGCGTCATTGTTTACATACTTCAGACCAACATCCACTGCATGCTTATTGTCATTCGGAAGCACCTCCAGGTTGTATCCGCAGGAATTGAATGCTGCCTGCAGGAGGCTGAAATGGAACGGTGACATCTGCGGGCAGAGGATGGTATAGTCCTTTCTCATTTCCTTTGTAAAGGATACTTTATCAATAGAAGCAGGTTTGACAGTACGTTTCTGTACCTGTGCTTTCTTCGCGCGGATCGCTGCGATCAGGGAACGGATACGGATTCTTGCAGCACCAAGGTTATTTACCTCGTCAATCTTTAAGCAGGTATAGATTTTGTCACTTCCGTCAAGGATTTCATAAACCTCGTCAGTAGTAACTGCATCCAGACCACATCCAAAAGAGTTCAGCTGGATCAGATCCAGATCATCGCGTGTCTTTACATAGTTTGCGGCAGCATACAGTCTGGAGTGGTACATCCACTGGTCGTTGACGCGGATCGGGCGTTCCACAGGTGCCAGATGAGAGATGGAATCCTCAGTAAGTACGGCAATACCATAGCTGTTGATCAGATCCGGGATACCATGATGGATTTCCGGGTCAATATGGTATGGGCGTCCTGCAAGGACAATACCATGGCGTCCTGTATCTTCCAGATATTTCAGGGTTTCTTCCCCTTTTTTCTGTACATCGCGGCGTGCAGCAGCCATTTCTTCCCAGCCCTTATGCACAGCAGCTTTGACTTCTTCTGCCGGGATATCCTTAAATTCCTCTACCAGACGATTTGCCAGAATTTCCTCAGAAGTAAATGCAAGGAACGGATTGCGGAAGGTAATGGACGGATCATTTAATTCGTCTACGTTATTCTTGATATTTTCGGCATATGAGGTAACGATCGGGCAGTTATAGTGATTGACTGCATCCGGGAACTCGTTACGTTCATATGGGATACATGGGTAGAAAATAAATTTCACGCCATTGCGGATCAGCCAGGTTACATGGCCATGGGCAAGTTTGGCAGGATAGCATTCAGATTCACTTGGAATGGACTCAATACCCAGCTCATAAATCTTTCTGGTGGAAGTAGGAGAGAGCACAACCTCATACTTCAGTTCTGTAAAGAAAGTATACCAGAAAGGATAATTCTCAAACATGTTCAGAACACGGGGGATACCTACTTTACCTCGCGTTGCCTTATCAGCAGTAAGCGGTGTGTAGGAGAAAATACGCTTATATTTATATTCATAAAGATTCGGAATATGATCTTTGTTCTTTTCCTTACCGATACCGCGTTCACAGCGGTTACCGCTTACATACTGGCGGCCGCCGGAGAATTTGTTGATAGTCAGACGGCAGTTATTGGTACATCCACGACAGTTTGCCATAGAAGTTGTATATTTCAGCTCGTTAATCTTATCAATGGAGAGCATAGTCGTTTCTGCGCCTTCCTGATGGCGTTCACGGGCAATCAGTGCGGCACCGAAGGCACCCATGATTCCGGCGATATCCGGACGGATGGCTTCGCAGCCTGCAATCTTTTCGAAGCTTCGAAGAACCGCATCATTGTAGAAGGTACCACCCTGTACAACGATGTGTCTGCCAAGTTCGGAAGCGTCAGAAACCTTAATAACCTTATAGAGTGCATTTTTGATAACAGAGTAAGCAAGACCTGCGGAAATATCGGAAACCTCAGCTCCCTCTTTCTGTGCCTGCTTTACCTTGGAATTCATGAAAACAGTACATCTGGTACCAAGATCAATAGGATGTTGTGCGAAAACAGCAGCTTTTGCGAAATCCTGTACTGTATAATTCAGGGATTTGGCAAAGGTTTCAATAAAGGAACCGCATCCGGAGGAGCATGCTTCATTTAACTGTACGCTGTCAACGGTCTTGTTGCGGATCTTGATACATTTCATATCCTGTCCGCCGATATCCAGGATACAGTCTACCTCTGGGTCAAAGAATGCAGCTGCATAGTAATGGGATACGGTCTCAACCTCGCCCTCATCCAGGAGCAGGGCCGCTTTGATCAGAGCCTCGCCGTAACCTGTAGAACAGGAATAAGCGATCTTTGCGTCTTTGGGAAGCAGTTCATAGATTTCTTTAATAGAACGGATGGTAGTTTTTAACGGGTTTCCGTTGTTACTGCTGTAAAAGGAATAGAGAAGTGTTCCATCTTCGCCTACCAGTGCAGTTTTGGTTGTGGTGGAACCTGCATCAATACCCAGATAGCAGTTTCCTTTATATGTAGCCAGATCTCCTGTTTTTACTTTGTAGGAACTCTGACGTTTTGCAAATGCATCGTATTCTTCCTGAGAAGCGAAAAGTGGTTCCATACGTTCTACTTCAAAATCCAGCTTAATGGAATTGCGGAGTCTGTCTTTCATTTCTGTCAGGGAAATGGAGTTGTCTTCTTTTGCATTTAATGCAGAACCGATGGCTGCAAAAAGATGGGAGTTCTCCGGAATGATGGTGTGTTCCTCATCCAGCTTCAAAGTACGGATAAAGGATTCTCTCAGTTCGGACAGGAAGTGAAGCGGACCACCCAGGAATGCAACATGTCCACGGATGGGTTTTCCGCAGGCAAGACCGGAGATGGTCTGGTTTACAACTGCCTGGAAAATAGAAGCTGACAGATCCGGTTTGGTTGCACCGTCATTGATCAGCGGCTGGATATCCGTTTTGGCGAAAACACCGCAGCGGGCAGCAATCGGGTAGAGCGCTTTGTAATCTTTGGCATATTCATTCAGACCTGTGGCATCTGTCTGGAGAAGAGAAGCCATCTGGTCGATGAAAGAACCGGTACCGCCTGCACAGATACCGTTCATACGCTGTTCTACGTTTCCGTTTTCGAAATAAATGATCTTGGCATCCTCACCACCAAGCTCGATGGCAACATCTGTCTTTGGTGCCAGCTTCTGCAGAGAAGTAGAAACTGCAATAACCTCCTGGGTAAAAGGAACGCCCAGATGGTTGGCAAGGGTCAGACCGCCGGAACCTGTGATCACAGGATGGAGAGTCATCTCGCCATACTGGTCAAAGGCTTCCTGAAGAAGGTCTGCAAGGGTTTCCTGAATGTTGGCGAAATGGCGCTTGTAATCTGCGAAAATAAGATTTTCATTCTCGTCCAGAATCGCGATTTTTACAGTAGTGGAACCAATGTCAATTCCAAGTGTTTTGTAATTCATAAAGTAAATTCAAGCCTCCTCTTTCTGTATAAAAGAAAAAATATTGAAGTAATTCTTTCCTATTAAAATATCTATTTCCAGATATGAATATTCCGTAATATTATACGCTAACGGTCTGGAAAAGACAATATGAAACTTTACCAATGATTACCTTATTTGCAGTTGAAAATTCAGCTATTTCGGGATATAATAGAAAAAGTGATTTTTATCAAGAGGAGAGAAAAAATGGCAGAATATAAACTTCTTAAAACAGAAGGCCGTGCCAAGCGTGCAGAATTTCATACAGTGCATGGTACGATCCAGACTCCTGTTTTTATGAATGTGGGAACGATCGGTGCGATTAAAGGCGCTGTATCCACCATGGATTTACAGCAGATCGGAACACAGGTAGAATTATCAAATACTTATCATCTTCATGTGCGTCCGGGTGATAAAATAGTAAAGCAGTTAGGTGGTCTTCATAAATTTATGGTATGGGACAAACCGATCCTTACAGACTCAGGCGGATTCCAGGTATTTTCCCTTGCAAAGCTGAGAAAGATCAAAGAAGAGGGGGTTTATTTTAATTCCCATATTGACGGGCATAAGATCTTTATGGGACCGGAAGAGAGTATGCAGATCCAATCCAATCTTGCCTCCACCATTGCCATGGCATTTGATGAATGTCCCAGCAGTGTGGCTGACAGGGATTATGTGCAGAAATCTGTAGACAGGACCACAAGATGGCTTGCCCGCTGTAAAGCGGAAATGGCGAGACTGAACAGTCTGCCGGATACCATTAACAAAGAACAGCTTCTGTTTGGAATCAACCAGGGTGCTGTTTATGAAGATATCCGCATTGAGCATGCCAAAGCGATCTCTGAAATGGATCTGGATGGCTATGCTGTCGGCGGTCTGGCAGTTGGAGAAACCCATGAAGAGATGTACAGGATCCTGGATGCGGTAGTCCCTTATCTTCCTCAGAACAAACCTACTTACCTGATGGGCGTGGGAACACCGGCAAATATCCTGGAAGGTGTTGAACGTGGAATTGATTTCTTTGACTGCGTATATCCAAGCCGTAACGGCCGCCATGGACATGTATATACCAATCATGGAAAGATGAATCTGTTCAATGCAAAATATGAACTGGACACACGTCCTATCGAAGAAGGCTGTCAGTGTCCTGCATGCCAGCATTACAGCAGAGCCTATATCCGTCATCTTCTGAAAGCAAAGGAAATGCTGGGAATGCGTCTCTGTGTACTTCACAATCTGTATTTCTATAATCATATGATGGAAGAGATCCGAGATGCTCTTGATGCAGGAAACTTCGCAGAATATAAGAAAATGCGGCTGGAAGGCTTTGAAGAGGGAAAAATTAACTCGAAAAGATAATCTGTATATAAAATAATTATTAAATATGCCAAAAACTCTTGAAGTAAAGCGTTTTTTTGTGTATGATGTGTAGTGACGCTTTAATCAGATTGTTATGCATGAAAACAAGATTTCATACAGAAGGTAACGGAGATTATAAGTGGATCGCAAAGCAGCTCTTCAGTATGAGCAGCCGTCAGGACGGTCTGTGAATACATGATGGACTGCAAATATGCAGAATAACAGGAAAAGTTACAGGAGGAATCAAAATGAACGCATCAAGCGGAATGGGTATGGTTGGCGCTATTGTCTGGATGGTAGTACTGTTCGGAATTATGTACTTCTTAATGCTTCGCCCTCAGAAAAAAGAGCAGAAGAGACTTCAGGCAATGTTAAATGACATGGAGGTTGGCGACAGCATTGTTACTACCGGCGGCTTTTATGGAGTTGTCATTGATATGACAGAAGAAGACGTGATCGTAGAATTCGGTAATAACAAAAACTGCCGTATTCCTATGAGAAAACAGGCAATCGCTGAAGTTGAGAAAGCCGGAAGCGCTGCCGAATAATGAAAGAGATATGAAAAAAGCGGAACCTATAGTCAGTGATGGCTGTGGTTCTGTTTTTTTTATTTTTACAGTAAAATCTCCGGAAAACAGCACTTTTGTATTTTTTCACTTTAATAGGTTGAAATCTGTCGGAAAGTGCGTTATTATAATAACAATTACGCAATTAGAGTATTTTTGGAGGAAATTATTATGGATTATAAGATTGCATTGATCCCCGGCGACGGAATCGGACCGGAAATCGTAAGAGAAGCAAAGAAAGTACTGGACAAGGTATGCGAGAAATATGGACACAGCTTTTCCTATTCAGAAGTTCTGTTAGGCGGCGCATCCATCGATGTACACGGCGTACCCCTTACTGATGAGGCAATTGCCACTGCCAAATCATCAGACGCCGTACTGATGGGCTCTATTGGCGGAGATGCAAAAACTTCTCCATGGTATAAACTTGAGCCGTCCAAACGCCCGGAAGCAGGACTTCTTGCAATCCGTAAGGCATTAAATCTTTTTGCAAACTTAAGACCGGCTTACCTTTACAATGAGTTGAGAAAAGCGTGCCCTCTCCGCGATGAGATCATCGGAGACGGATTTGACATGATCATTGTACGTGAGCTTACAGGCGGTCTGTATTTCGGAGAACGTCAGACTATTGAAGAGAATGGTGTGAAGAAAGCAATTGATACACTTTCCTATAATGAAAACGAAATCCGCCGTATTGCCATCAAAGCATTTGAGATCGCACGTAAGAGAAGAAATAAAGTAACAAGCGTAGATAAGGCAAATGTTCTGGATTCTTCCAGACTCTGGAGAAAAGTGGTAGAGGAAGTTGCCAAAGACTATCCGGATGTTACCTTAGAGCATATGCTGGTTGACAACTGCGCAATGCAGCTTGTACGTGATCCGAAACAGTTCGATGTTATCCTGACAGAGAACATGTTCGGAGATATCCTTTCAGATGAGGCAAGTATGGTAACAGGTTCCATCGGAATGCTTTCATCTGCAAGTTTAAATGAGACAAAATTCGGTCTCTATGAGCCAAGCCATGGTTCTGCACCTGATATTGCAGGACAGGATAAGGCAAACCCTATCGCAACTATCCTTTCCGCAGCAATGATGCTCCGCTTCTCCCTTGATATGGACAAGGAAGCAGATGCAGTGGAAGCAGCAGTGCAGAAGGTTCTGACAGAGGGATACCGCACAGGTGATATCATGTCAGAGGGATGCAAGCTTGTAGGAACAAAGGAAATGGGCGATCTGATCGTAGCAGCTCTGTAAGAATTGATATTAAGAGGATTCAGCCGGCGCAGGCAGATTACGGAGTCAGGATATTTCGGTTGAATCATTAAAAATAAATAAAACAGTAAGAAAAGAGGAAATAAAACAATGAGAAGTGATGCAGTAAAAACAGGCACACAGCAGGCACCTCACCGTTCCCTGTTTAATGCTCTTGGAATGACAAAAGAAGAAATGGACAGACCTCTGGTAGGTATCGTAAGTTCTTACAATGAAATTGTACCGGGTCATATGAACCTTGACAAGATCACACAGGCAGTTAAGCTTGGTGTGGCAATGGCAGGCGGTACACCTGTTATGTTCCCGGCAATCGCAGTATGCGACGGTATTGCAATGGGACACGTTGGAATGAAATATTCTCTGGTTACCAGAGACCTGATCGCAGATTCCACAGAAGCTATGGCAATGGCACATCAGTTTGATGCACTGGTAATGATTCCAAACTGTGACAAGAACGTACCCGGACTTCTGATGGCAGCAGCCAGACTGAATGTTCCTACTGTATTCGTAAGCGGCGGTCCAATGCTTGCCGGACATCTGAACGGACACAAGACAAGTCTTTCCAGTATGTTCGAGGCAGTAGGTGCTTACGCAGCAGGCAAGCTTGATGAGGACGGCCTGACAGAATGTGAAATGAAAACATGTCCTACATGCGGATCCTGTTCCGGTATGTACACAGCAAACTCCATGAACTGTCTGACAGAGGTTCTTGGTATGGGCCTGAAAGGAAACGGAACTATTCCTGCTGTATATTCCGAACGTATCCGTCTTGCAAAACATGCAGGTATGCAGGTTATGGAAATGTACAGAAAGAACATCCGTCCAAGAGATATCATGACAAAGGAAGCAATCCTCAATGCCCTGACAGTAGACATGGCACTCGGATGCTCCACAAACAGTATGCTTCACCTTCCGGCTATCGCTCATGAGATCGGAATGGACTTTGATATCAGCTTTGCAAACGAGATCAGTGCAAAGACTCCAAACCTCTGCCACCTTGCACCTGCAGGCCCTACATACATAGAAGACCTGAACGAAGCAGGCGGTGTATATGCAGTTATGAACGAACTGAATAAGAAGGGACTCCTTCATACTGAGTGCATGACAGTTACAGGCAAGACAGTAGGCGAGAACATCAAAGACTGTGTAAACTTAAATCCTGAAGTTATCAGACCAATCGACAATCCATACAGCCAGACAGGTGGACTTGCAGTACTTAAAGGTAACCTTGCGCCGGACGGCGGTGTTGTAAAACGTTCTGCAGTTGTAGAAGAGATGATGGTCCATGAAGGACCTGCAAGAGTCTTTGACTGCGAGGAAGACGCAATCGCAGCTATCAAAGGCGGCAAGATCGTAGAGGGTGACGTAGTAGTTATCCGTTACGAAGGACCGAAAGGCGGCCCTGGTATGAGAGAAATGCTGAATCCTACATCTGCAATCGCAGGTATGGGACTGGGATCTTCCGTAGCCCTGATCACAGACGGACGTTTCAGCGGTGCATCCAGAGGAGCATCCATCGGACACGTATCACCGGAAGCAGCAGTCGGCGGACCGATCGCACTTGTTGAAGAGGGCGATATCATCAGCATCAACATTCCGGAACTGAAACTGGAGATCAAGGTTTCCGATGAAGAAATGCAGGCAAGAAAAGCAAAATGGCAGCCTCGTGAGCCAAAGGTAACAACAGGATATCTTGCAAGATATGCTGCCATGGTAACCTCCGGCAACAGAGGAGCGATCCTTGAGGTACCAAAAGCAAAATAAAGATGAACAAGTACCCGGCGGGAATTGTAGCATAACCTGTGATTCCTGCCTGAAAAGTTAGGAGGATATGTAAAGATGCAGCTTACAGGTGCTGAAATCATCGTTGAATGTTTAAAAGAACAGGGCGTTGACACTGTATTCGGATATCCGGGCGGTGCCATCCTGAATGTATATGACGCCCTCTATGAATATAAAGACCAGATCACACATGTACTGACCTCCCATGAGCAGGGAGCATCCCATGCAGCAGACGGATACGCAAGAGCTACCGGTAAAGTCGGCGTGTGTCTTGCAACTTCCGGCCCCGGAGCTACCAATCTGGTAACAGGAATCGCTACCGCATACATGGATTCCGTACCAATGGTGGCAATCACATGTAATGTAGGAACACCGCTGCTCGGAAAGGATTCTTTCCAGGAGGTTGATATTACAGGAATTGTAATGCCTATTACAAAGCACAGCTTTATCGTAAAAGACATTACTACTCTGGCAGACACTGTACGCAGAGCATTCTATATTGCAAAGAGCGGACGTCCCGGTCCTGTGCTTGTAGATGTGACCAAGGATGTGACAGGTGCGAAATATGAATATACTGCCTGCGCTCCTGCTGAGATCACACCGAAAACAGACACCATCAAAGACGAAGACATTGCAACTGCAGTACAGATGATCAAAGAAGCGAAGAGACCATTTATTTTTACAGGCGGCGGTACGATTATCTCAGAGGCATCCAGAGAAGTGACAGAACTTGCTCACAGAATCGACGCTCCTGTATGTGACAGTCTTATGGGTAAGGGAGGATTTTCCGGAGAAGATCCTCTGTACACAGGAATGCTTGGAATGCATGGAACAAAAACTTCCAATCTTGGTGTCTCAGGCTGCGATCTCCTGATCGTGCTGGGAGCCAGATTCAGTGACCGTGTCACAGGAAACACGAAGACCTTTGCAAAGAATGCGAAGATTCTCCAGATTGACGTAGATGCTGCAGAGATTAACAAAAACATCGTAGTAGATGCAAGTGTGGTAGGAGATGAGAAAGAAGTTCTCAAACGTATTCTGGCAGAGGTTCCAGAAATGAGACATTCGGAATGGACTGCACATATCAGTGAACTGAAGGAAAAATATCCGTTAAGATATGATCATTCCCAGCTTACAGGCCCATACATTATTGAAAAGCTGTACGAACTGACAAAGGGAGATGCCATCATCACAACAGAGGTTGGACAGAACCAGATGTGGGCAGCTCAGTATTTTAAATACAAAGAGCCAAGAACCTTCCTTTCTTCCGGTGGCCTGGGAACTATGGGATATGGACTTGGTGCAGCCATCGGTGCCAAGATGGGAAGACCGGACAAGACAGTGGTAAACATTGCAGGTGACGGCTGCTTCCGTATGAATATGAATGAGATTGCAACAGCAGTCCGCTGTGGCAGACCTTTAATTGAAATCGTATTGAACAATCATGTACTGGGAATGGTACGTCAGTGGCAGACCTTGTTCTATGACCACAGATATTCCCATACAATTTTAAATGATGCAGTAGATTTTGTGAAACTGGCAGAAGCCATGGGAGCAAAAGCAATCCGTATCACAAAGATGGAAGAGGTAGAGCCTGCATTAAAAGAGGCTCTGGCATGTCCGGGACCTATCGTACTTGACTGTATGATCGATCAGGATCTCAGCGTATTCCCGATGGTACCGGCAGGCGCAAGCATTGATGATATTTTTGATGAGGAGGATATGAAAAACAATGAGCAGAGTGTATAATTTTTCCGCAGGACCGGCTGTACTGCCGGAAGAGGTACTGAAAGAAGTAGCAGATGAGATGATGGACTATCAGGGATCCGGTATGTCTGTAATGGAAATGAGCCACAGAAGTGCTGATTTCCAGAAGATCATTGACGAGGCAGAGCAGGACCTTCGTGACCTGATGAAGATTCCGGATAATTATAAGGTATTATTCCTTCAGGGCGGAGCTTCCCAGCAGTTCGCAGCAATCCCTATGAACCTTATGAAGAACAAGGTAGCTGATTACATTGTAACAGGACAGTGGGCAAAGAAAGCATACCAGGAAGCACAGAAATATGGAAAAGCAAACAAGATCGCTTCTTCCGAGGATAAGACTTTCTCCTATATTCCTGACTGCAGCGACCTTCCGATCAGCCCGGATGCAGACTATGTATATATTTGTGAAAACAACACAATCTACGGAACAAAATTCAAGAAGCTTCCCAACACAAAAGGAAAAACTCTGGTAGCAGATGTTTCCTCCTGCTTCTTATCTGAGCCTGTTGATGTATCCAAATATGGCATCATCTATGGCGGTGTACAGAAGAATATCGGACCTGCTGGTATGGTAATCTCCATTATCCGCGAAGATCTGATCACAGACGATGTTCTGGAAGGAACACCTACTATGCTGAAATTCAAAACACAGGCAGACGCAGGTTCTCTTTACAATACTCCAAACTGCTACTGCATCTATGTATGCGGTAAGGTCTTCAAATGGCTGAAGAAAATGGGCGGCCTGGAAGAAATGCAGAGACGTAACATTGAGAAAGCGAAAATCCTCTATGATTTCCTTGATCAGAGCAAGCTTTTCAAAGGAACTGTTGTACCGGAAGACCGTTCTCTCATGAATGTACCATTCGTAACAGGTGACAAGGACATGGATGCCAAATTTGTAAAAGAAGCAAAAGAGGCAGGACTTGTAAACTTAAAGGGACACCGTACAGTGGGCGGTATGCGTGCAAGTATCTACAACGCTATGCCAAAAGAAGGCGTAGAAGCACTGGTTGCTTTCATGAAGAAGTTTGAGGAGGAAAATGCATAATGTTTCAGTATCATTGCCTGAATCCCATTGCAGAAAAAGGTCTGGGATTATTTGATGAAGAATATAAGAAAAGCGAAGATCTGCAGGAGTGTGATGCAGTCCTTGTAAGAAGTGCAAAGATGCATGACATGGAGCTTCCTGAGAGCGTGAAGGTAATCGCACGTGCAGGTGCGGGTGTCAACAATATTCCTGTAAAGGACTGTGCAGAGAAAGGTGTGGTAGTATTTAACACACCGGGCGCCAATGCAAACGGTGTGAAGGAGCTTGTACTTGCAGGCATGCTCCTTGCTTCCCGTGATATCGTAGGCGGTATCGAATGGGTTGCCAAAGAGAAAGACCAGGAAGACATCGATAAACTCGCTGAGAAACAGAAAAAACAGTTCGCAGGATGCGAGATCATGGGCAAGAAACTGGGTATCATCGGTCTTGGTGCCATCGGAGCAATGGTGGCAAATGCTGCTTCTGCACTTGGAATGGAAGTATACGGATATGACCCGTACATCTCTATTGATGCTGCATGGAATCTTTCCCGCACCATCAAGCACATCAAGAGCCTGGATGAGATTTATTCCCAGTGTGATTACATCACCATCCATGTGCCTCTTCTTGACAGCACAAAACAGATGATCAACAAAGAAGCGTTAGACAAGATGAAAGACGGCGTAGTACTTCTGAACTTTGCCCGGGATCTTCTGGTTGATGAGGATGCTCTGATCGAAGCATTAGACAGCGGAAAAGTAAAGAAATATGTGACAGACTTTGCAAACCATACAGTAGCAGGACATAAGGGAATCCTGGTAACTCCACACCTTGGAGCATCTACAGAAGAATCCGAAGAAAACTGTGCGGTAATGGCTGTAAAAGAAGTGAGAGATTTCCTCGAGAACGGAAATATCAAGAACTCTGTAAACTTCCCGAACTGCGACATGGGAACCTGCGTAGCAGTAGGACGTATCGCCATCTGCCACAAAAATATCCCGAACATGATCAGCCAGTTCACCAAGATCCTTGGTGCAGAAGGCCTGAACATCGCAGATATGACAAACAAGAGCAAAGGCGAATACGCATATACTCTCATCGATCTGGAAAGCGTAGCATCCAGAGAAGCACTGGATGAGCTGAAAGCAATTGAAGGTGTTTCCAGAGTTCGTGTGGTAAAATAAGAAACATTAATCTGAAAAAGTAATAAAAAATCTCCTGTGATTCTGGTTGCAATCACAGGAGATTTTTTATTACTTTACTATAAACTATTTTTTGACTTTGAATTTTTTTATATCGGAATATGGACTGTAAACTCTGGATTTATCCTTGGAGGTCTTATTCCAGGAACGTACTGTCACATACCAGGTGCCTTTCTTTACATTTGTAAAGGTTACAGTTACGGTATTTTTGCCTTCTGTACGTTTCACATATTTCTTAACCGGATATTTCTCACCTGCGGAAGTCTTATATTTGTTTCCGAGCAGGATTTCATAACCTGTGGCATTTTTGCATTTTGTGTAAGTAACAGTCACAGTGTTTTCTTTTACAGTAATATCTTTGATCTTTGGCTGCTGCGGTGTGACAACAGTGATCTTGATCTTCTTGACCTTTGTCCAGGAACCATAGACCTTATTGCCCTGTGCATCCAGAACCCAGCTTCGGGCTGCCACATACCAGGTACCCTTTGCCAGATATCTGAAAGATGCCTGTGGCTTGCCTGTTGAGGAAACTGTCTGGCTGAATTTGCCGGTCTGGAGCATATTTGATTTCTTACTGATCACGAAGTCATAACCCTGAGCACCTGCACATCCTCTGGAAAGTTTGACTGTAAGCTTGTTTCTGTCAATGGAATGGCCGGAAATCTTTGTGTTGGCAGGACGCAGGTATGCACCGTTTTCATCTGTGATACTTCCGTCTGTGTGAATAACTCTGCCATTGAGAGATTCTGTACCAAATGCTATGAAATAATCCTGTCCTTTGGAAAGTGTAAAGTCAGCATATGGAATACTGCGCTCAAATGCACCGCCTACAGTTACAGTCTGGATACACTGCAGAACCCCATTCTCAACATCATACCAGAACAGATTTGCCATAAGTCCTGCACAGGAAGCATCTGCCTTTACGGAAAGCACAGCCGGGAAATCGAAAGCTCCGCTTCTTCCAAGATGGAAACCGAAATCATTCTGGTTTGTGGAGATCAGGCTGTATAATGCTGCCGGGATATATTCTGCTGTGTTTGTAACAGAAAGATCGGTATCGGCAGGTGTTTCTGATGTAATGGAAGTACCGTTGATTTTCCAGATGAAACCATTTTCCATATCAAGGCTCAGGGAAATATCTTTGCCTTTTATCTCGGATAAGACAGAGGCAGGAAGTACCTTGGCACCATTTAGGGTAATGGAAATGGTATCTTTTTCTTTGGAAGCCTTAATCAGATCATTGACAGCATCCCAGCCTTTCTTCTGGAAACTTCCCTCAATATAAGGTTCCCCGTCACCAAGTTTTCCTAGGTTTTTTGTATCCTGATGTTGGCATCGCTTACAGGTGTAAGTTATAATTCCGTCAGTTTCTGTAGTTGGTTCTGTAGTGATAACGCCGCTGTCATAGTCATGGCCGTATGCGGAAATGGTATAACCATAGGAAATTGTTTCATTACAGTCTGTGCAGTAGGTATCTCCACTGTATCCACTGGAAGTACAGGATGGAGAGGAGTAGTAACGTCCTGCGGTGTGTTCGTGTGTACATTTACTTCTCGTGATTGTGTAATCAACAGTTTCTCTTTCATAATTGCCTTCGCCTGCATCAGGACCGGTATAAACTGCGATAACAGAATTACTTCCTTCCTGTAAATCCTTAGAAGAATCTTGCCAGTTCCAGTTTGTGGGTAAGTTAGTGGTTATATCTGCAACTTTCTTACAAGTCCATGGAACTGACATCTGGGGGTTCAAAGGAAGATTTGCTATCTTTGCTGGAAAGATTGTTGCTTGAATTTCATCAGAAACCCATGACTCATAATTATCTTTGCTGATACGTATCCGTACTTTTGTTTTTTTAGAATCAGATACGTTTTTTACTTTCGGACAGGTTGTATTCCAGTTAGGAGTTCCGGTTTCTGTTGAATATTCGACCTTACTGCCAGCTGGATAGCCTGAAATTTCTTTTATAACTGAGTGCTCACTGCCATCATATGTTTCACTATATGCTGTAATTATAATAGAATTTTCATTAAATGTTGCTGGTTTAATTGAAAGTTTTCCGGGAGTTGCATTTATAGTATAATTTTTAGTTGTATAATTCATCGTGATTGGCCAAGTTGTGTTGGCGGCTGCATCTTTATCTGCTGTAGTTGTAAGCGTTATACCTAAACTGTCGGTAGTATCATTAGCAACTAGAGGTGTATTTGGAAATATTAAATAGGTTAATTTAGGATTATCTTCTCCATATTTCCTTTCTATATCATCAATTGAAATATTAAGGTTTCGAGGCTTAATCGTGAAAGTCCAAGACTCATCTGCAAAACTGTTTCCTGCTATATTTGCCGTTACGGTATAAGTTCCTGCATTGATAGCCTCATCTGATTGCTGACCATCATCTTTATTATAATAGGACAGTTTAATTTCATCTTTTATATCTTCAATATTACATTCTAAAGGGGCTTTTTGCGCTGTTCCATCATATGTTAAATTCGATGGCTTAGTAAATGTAAAGTTCCGATTTGTAATAGGCTTGAATTCATTATTATTATTATTTTTGTCAAAATAATAGGTTTGTGTTGTATTTCCGACAGAAATAGTATGCGTTTCACCGGTTAGCCATGCGTACAGCGGATCGACTGCTTGGTGATTCTTGGGTTCCCATGACGTAGGATTTCTATCAATTATTACAGCCTCAGATTTTGGATTTTCAATAGTACAACAGTAAACGTCGTCCCCTTGGGTGTTTTTGGGGGAGCTGGATACGGAAGAGGCTTTTACCGAGCCGCCATTAATAGTAATCTGGTTACTACTGATGCCTTTTTCCGTCTCATTCGCGGAAGATGCAGTTACCGAGCCGCCATTGATAGTAAGTGAACCACTTTCGATACCAGTTCCGAGTGTGGAAGAGGCTTTTACCGAGCCGTCTTCGATAGTAAGTGAATTACTTTTGATACCAGTTCCGGATGTGGAAGATGCAGTTACCGAGCCGCTCTTGATAGTAAGTGAACCTCTTCCGATATCGATACCAGTTCCGGATGAGGAAGATGCAGTTACCGAGCCGCCATTGATAGTAAGTGAACCACTTCCGATACGGATACCAGTTCCGGATGTGGAAGATACAGTTAAACTGCCATTATTGTTTTGGGAATATATTGTAGGAAGAGAAAATTCCATCTTCAAAGCTGATTCGTAACTATTAGAGTTTTGCGTTTCTAGGAAGTTGTTATTTTCTAAATATATATTGACGATGTTATAAGTTTGTATGTCCAGTGCTGGCACTAAGTCAGCAACAATATATACATTGTTCAGATAAATATTAGTTTCTCTAGACGTTCTAATGCGAATGGGGACTGTGGTTGGAGAATTAATGTTACCACTACCTTTAAATCTGTACGAACCGCCGCCGTTGATTTTGTATATTTCCAATCTTCCAGTTTCAGCGTCATAATATTCAGAGTTAGTAGGATCAGTTAAATCAATGTCTATTGTAGATTCCGTTACATCAGTAGTAGCTGGTGCAATATTTGTTTCACTACTAAATTCAGGTACACTCTCCGAAGCAAAAACAGATAGTTCTTCTTCTGCTGACTCCTGATTGGTATCAGTAAAGACCTCGGATACTTCTTCCGGATTCCCGGAAGTAAATTCCTGCGCAAATATAGTCTGGGGGGGCATGTTTGTGGAACACAGTGCAAGTGCCATAACCCCGGCTAATAATTTCTTTCTCATAAAGATCGCCTCCCTGTTATAAAATATATGTTTATAGGGATATTATACATCATGGAATGAAATTATATAATGCCCGTTAGAAGGCAAAAAAGTGCCTTTTTGCTATTATTTATTTACAAATGGTTTCAATTCTTCGCGTTTTTCTATACCCAGCAGATGGAAAATGCGGGAAAGATAATGTTTGATCGTATTGGGGGACAGAGACAGTTGTTTTGCAATTTCCTGATTGGTCCAGCCTTTGCTTGCGAGCATGGCTATGGAGTATTCCATGGGCGTCAGTTTATCTGTAACAGAGGACTGAAGCTGGGGATTATGAATAGCCATCCAACCACGACTGAAGGCAATAACTGCCTGGGAAAGCTGTCTGTAACTCTCCGGTTCTGCAGGTTTGATGCAGGCTTCAATCTGTCCAAGCATCAACCCATGATGTTCGATAAAAGGTTCCAGAAATCCATCCGGTTTTGCCATGTTCCATGCTTTTATCAGAGCTTCTCTGGCCTCATCCTGCTGTTTCAGGTTGATCAGACACATAATGATCACGCAGTAGAGATATTCCATGGCAACAGGATAGCAGCTGTCAAGCATCAGAAAGACAGACTGGCATAATCCCAGCGCCCGTTTATATTCTTTGTGAAGATAAGCGTTATGAGCGAGAACATAAACAGCATAAGCGCGAAGCCCTGAAGGCAAGGAGGGCAGAAAATCCTGAAGAGGAGGAAGTCCGTCTGTGGGAAGATGCATCAGTACCATGGCCAGATAGTTGGCAAAAACACAGGAGGCCATGATTCCTTTTGGTGCAGAACTGTCTTTTGAGAGAAGAAGACATTCCTGAATATTTCTGAATCCCATTCTGGAAGCAGATGGATTGCCCAGAGTAAGATTGGAAAAAGAATATAAAAGTGCTGCGGACAGGCGAAGGCAGAGATCTTTGTCCTGGAGATAAAGTTCCGCAATATTTCTGCATTCTTCTGCACGTCCCGAGAAATAATATAATTCAGCCTGTGCAATCTGCCGTTGATCCGGATCCTGAAAATTATCCACAGTAGCCTGTGCCTGTCCGGGAGTAAAAGAACTGTTCATCAAGGGCATAAGACGGGAAAGAGCAGAATCCTGAAAATTATCTGATGAATTCATTATAAAAACACATCCTTATATAATAGTAACAAACCGGAACCGGTATCAGCGTAAACAGTCCGGTGTAAATATGAGAATTAAAATGAAGCCCTGTCTGGCAGTGCAGCGGGCTTCATTATTGTCTGTTAAGGAAATAAAATTAACATCCTCTTGATTTCATAAAGTCAAGAACCTCTTCTTTGGTGGACATAACGCGAAGAGCACCCTTACGTGTAGTGATAAGAGAAGCTGCCGCATTTGCGAATGTGAGCAGTTCTTTTAAGTTTTCTTCTGTCAGATTGTCCAGGCCATGTTCCAGAACATAGTTTAAGGAACTTGCGCAGAAGGTATCGCCTGCACCTGTTGTCTCGATAGTCTTTTCCTGAAGGAAAGGAGCAGCTTCCACTTTCATGTCTTTGTAGTAAGCGCGGCTTCCGTCTTTTCCAAGTGTGATAAGGATAAGAGGAATGTTATATTTCTCTTTCAGAAGTGCGGCACCCTTGTCATAGTCTGTAGTTCCGAACAGGAATTCAACTTCGTTATCTGAGATTTTCAGAATATCGCATTTGCCAAGACCGTATTCGATCTCTGCCTTTGCGTCATCCAGAGATTTCCATAATGGCGGGCGAAGGTTCGGGTCGAAGCTGATGATACATCCGGCTTCTTTAGCAACGTCGATGGCATAGCGGGTTGCCTCGCGTACTCCTTCGTGAGTGGAAGAAAGTGTTCCGAAGTGGAAGATTCTGGAATCTCTGATCAGGTCTTCCTGGATTTCATCCTTGGTGAGCATCATATCTGCACCCGGGTTACGGTAGAAGGAGAAATCTCTGTCTCCGTCAGGATAAGTATGTACAAAGGCAAGTGTTGTGTGTACTTCGTTGTCGATCACAAGGTTGCGGGTATCGATCCCTACTTCCTCTACAGCATTCTTAAGCTGGGTTCCGAACATGTCGTTTCCGACTTTGCCGATAAATGCAGTTTTTTTGCCAAGCTTCTCAAGCATTGCAAGCACGTTGCATGGAGCACCGCCCGGATTGGCTTCCAGTATCGGATTTCCCTGTGCGCTGCTTCCGTTTTCAGTAAAGTCAATCAATAATTCGCCTAATGCGGTTACGTCAAAGGCTTTGTTTCCCATTTTGTATCCTCCTTGTTGTGATGGAAAGAAGCATAGTATCCGGAACAAGATTCTTTCCATAGTTAATAACATAAATTTAGCGCAGGAAAGGGAATTTGTCAAACAATTTTCTTTATTTTTTTGTGCAAAGATGCTAAAATAAACATAACTTGATTTGTTATTGTTTACAGGTGACGTTTAATGTACCATAAATACGCTGCCGGTAAGGGTAACCGATCATCGTATTTCTGACAATCGGGGAGGTAACGCAGCTATGGACGAAAAAGTATACGGCTATATGGACTGGCCGAGGATTGAAGCTATTGTGTATGGAGAGGAAACTGCTCCCAGAGATGTGATGGGACCAAGGATCACACAGGACGGAGTTCTTATTCAGGGATTTTTTCCTGATGCAGAGGAAGTAAGTGTGATCAGCGGAAAGAAAACCTATGTCTGCGAGAAAGAGGATGAGGCCGGATATTTTGCAGTATTGCTTCCTGTACGCAAGGTGCCGGAATACAGATTTCTTATAAAAATGGGAGAGACAGAGAAAGAATGTTATGATCCCTATGCTTTTCCATGCCAGATCACAGAGGAAGAGGAGAAGGCTTTCTGCGCAGGTGTTTATTATGAGGCATATAAGAAGCTGGGCGCTCATCCTGTGGAGATTAAAGGAGTGAAAGGTACTCTTTTTGCTGTCTGGGCTCCGAACGCAGTGAGTGTAAATATTGCAGGTGATTTTAATGGATGGATCGGACGTGCAACTATTATGCATCGTATGCCTATGTCCGGTATCTTTGAGCTGTTTGTACCCGGGGTAGAGGCAGGGACACATTATAAATATGAAATTAAAGTCAAAGGCGGCGAAGTTCTGTTAAAGGCTGATCCTTATGGGAACAGTGCAGACCATGATCCTGAGGGAGCATCTGTTGTAGCAGATGTAAGTGCTTTTCAGTGGAATGACGGAGACTGGATGAAAGAGCGTCACAGATTTGATGACAGGAAACAGCCGGTTTCTATATACGAAACATCTCTGGAGGAATGGAAATCCGCTGAGGAGCTGGTGGAATTTCTGGCAGAGGAAGATTTTACCCATGTGGAACTCCATCCTGTGATGGAATACCTGGATGATATTACAGGTGGTTATTCTACATATGCATATTATGCACCTACTTCCAGATTTGGAAGCGTGGCGGATTTTCAGAAGCTGGTAGATGCGCTGCATCAGGCGGGGGTCGGTGTGATCCTGGACTGGACACCTGCACAGTTCCCGCGTTATGCCTCCGGTCTGGAGAAATTTGACGGAACACCTCTTTATGAGAGGCAGAATCCGGCAGAGGCCATTCATCCGTTCTGGGGAACATTGCTCTATAATTACGGAAGCCCGATGGTTAAGGATTTCCTGATCTCCAATGCCTGCTTCTGGGCTGAGGTCTACCATGCTGACGGTCTGCGTATGGATGATGTGGATGCCATGCTGTATCTGGATTATGGCAGAAATCCGGGAGAGTGGACACCTAATATTTACGGAACCAATGAAAATCTGGATGCGCTGGAATTTCTGAAGCATCTGAATTCTGTGATAAAGGAGAGAAATCCCGGATTGCTTTTAGTTGCTCAGGAGAACGGACTCTGGCCGGAGCTGACAGACAGTGTGGAGAATGACCATCTGGGATTTGACTATAAATGGAGTGGAGGATGGACGAAAGATCTGCTTGAATATCTGAGCAAGGATCCTATTGAGAGAAAGAATTACCATGATCAGCTGACCATGTCCATGCTCTATGCATACTGCGAACATTATATTCTGACGCTTGGCAGCAGGGATGTTGGTACATTGAAGGATTTCGCGGATAAGCTGCCGGGAAGTGAAGAACAGAAGAATGCGCAGATCAGAGAGGCTTATGCTTATATGATGCTTCATCCGGGATGCAAGATGATGGCACCGGATAAAGATATGCCGAAAGAACTGGAGGTATTTGTCAAAGACCTTAATAATATGTATCTTGCTCATCCTGCACTTTACCAGCTGGATGATGAATATGATGGATTTGAATGGGTTCAGCTGATGAAGTATGAGGAGAATGTGATCGCATTCATGAGAAAGACAGAGAAACCGGAAGAAACTGTTCTGGCTGTCTGCAATTTCGCGGCAATCCCATATGAAAACTACAATGTGGGAGTTCCTTTTGCCGGCAAATATAAAGAAATCTTTAACAGCGATGATAAAAAGTACGGTGGTAATGGTGTAGTAAATACGAGAGTTAAAGTAGCGAAGAAGGCTGAGTGTGATGAGAGAGAGTATTCCATCACATTGAAGCTTCCGGCACTTGGCGTGGCAGTCTTTACCTGCACTCCGGAAGAAATTGAGAAAAAGCCTGCTGCCGAGCACAGCCAGATCAAGAAATCCATCACCAAGACAAGAACTGTACGAAAGGCTGCCGGGAAAACAAAAGTAGCTGTAAAAACTGCGGTGAAACCGGTGACGAAAACAGTATCTGAAATACCGGTCAAAAAGGACTTGACAGAGAAGAAATAATATTATAAACTAAATGCTGTGGCTGTCAGAATTATCAATTTCTGACAGATTACAGCATAAGCTGAAATAGCTCAGTCGGTAGAGCACTTCACTCGTAATGAAGGGGTCGTGAGTTCGAGTCTCATTTTCAGCTTGAAAGATATTGGACAATTGTAATTTTATAGAAAATCCGCTATACTGAAAAGCAGAGTATAGTGGATTTTTTATGTTTTTATGGAGGTTCGTATGGTGAGTACCTTAAAATTGCCGGTAGGAATTGAAATGATTGTAAAGAGAAATTTACGTTACTGTCCACACGCCACTATCCCGCGAGGTGTTTTGGCATGAATATGCAAAAATCCCGAGACATACAAGCCAAAATTCCATTGCCGCAGGCAATCTGGAATGAATTTTGGCTAAGTTACTGTGAACGGAGTGAACAGTAACAAATTTACTTGACAATCTCGGGCCTATCCTTTAATATAACTTTTGGATTATACCAAATAAATAATGACCGGGAATCTATCAAGAAGAATGGTTGATTTCCGGTTTTCTTATGTGGACATCATGGTCAGGAGTGCACGCAGACTGGATGGAACAGGACGGACCGGATATATCTATAATTGGAAAAATGGACATATACAGATGCGAAACCATGCAGAGACTGGCACTGTAACAGGCGTCAGCATTGGCATAAACCGATGTAGGGGCGAGAGCTTTTACGCGTGGTTTCGTATCTTTTTTAGTATAAAGAGGTATCTTTTTTACATGAAAGGAGCTGAGTATAATTGGCAGAGATTTCACTTGAACTGAAGGAGATAAAGAAAAGTTTTACAGAAGGCGAAGCAGTTCTGGATAATATCAGTCTTGAGATCAGTAAAGGGGAGTTTATTACTTTGCTGGGATCTTCGGGATGTGGCAAAACGACAACACTTCGGATCATTGCCGGTCTGGAACAGCCCGATGCAGGAAGTGTCTGGCTGGACGGCAGGGAAGTGACAGGTCTGGAGCCGAACCAGAGGGATGTGAATACGGTATTTCAGAATTATGCGCTCTTTCCGCATATGAATGTTGCGGAGAATATTGGCTATGGTCTGAAACTGAAAAAAGTTCCTAAGAGTGAGATTAGGAAAAAAGTTTCTCGAATGCTGGAACTGGTGCAGCTTGAAGGATATGAAAAAAGAAAGCCTTCCGAACTCTCGGGCGGTCAGAAACAGAGAGTTGCCATTGCGAGAGCACTGGTGAATAATCCCAAGATACTGCTTCTGGATGAGCCGCTGGGAGCACTGGATCTGCAGCTTCGTCGTGCGATGCAGATAGAACTGAAGCATCTGCAGAAGAAACTGGGAATTACATTTATCTATATCACTCATGATCAGGAAGAAGCTATCAATATGTCTGACAGGATCGCGGTGATGAGGGACGGACGTATTGAGCAGATCGGAACACCGGATGAGATCTATAATCATCCAAAGACCAGTTATGTAGCAACATTTGTAGGAAATGCCAATATCCTGCATGGAGTTGCAGAGAGTATTCAGGGAGAGAATGCAATCGTAAAGATCGGAAATGACAGGGTAATTGTAAAGCTTGAAACAAGTCAGCAGGATACAGAGGATACAGGGGTAAAACAATGCCTGTCAGCAGGAGAGAGAGTAACTCTGGCTGTGAGAAGTGAAAATATATTGTTACAGGAAACTGCTGTAATCGGTGATACCGGTACAGATCACAGAGACACTGTTGATATAAGTGTGTCAGGCGGTGGTTTGGATGCACATAATAAGAATAGTGTATCAGGTTTACAGGCAACTGTTACAGAGAAGAATTTCGCAGGAGGTCAGCTTCGTGTAACTCTGAAGCTGAGTGATGGTACACAGTTGATCGCCAGCAGATACGGAATCGACGCATCCGTCGCAGAAGGCCAGACAGTAAGATGCAGTTTTCTGCCGACAGATGTAGTACTGGTAGACAGGGAGGACATTCATGAAGAAGCGTAGAAACCGTTCTGACAGCTCTGCATGGATGGCACTTCCACTGTACATTTTTACCATTGTATTTGTGGTATGCCCCCTTATCTATATGGTGGCGCTGAGTTTTGCTACGCCGTCCAGAGGATTTGGGGTGACCTGGAAATTTACGCTGGACAATTACAGAAATATCCTGGAGCCTGTATACTTGAACACATTTGTGGAATCACTGAAACTGGCATTTACCAGTACGATAGTGATTGCTTTGATCGGCTATCCGTTCGGGTACTTCATGGCGAGGCTGCCGGAGCACAGAAAGAAAAAGGCACAGCTTCTGTTGTCCACGCCGTTCTGGGTAAATTCCCTGATCCGTCTGTATGGCTGGATCATTATTCTGCAGAAAAAAGGACTTTTGAACTTTGTATTGATGAAACTTGGGATCATTGAGAAACCGCTGTCCATCCTGTACAGCTATCCGGCAATTGTGATCGGTATGATTTATGTGCTTCTCCCGTTTATGATCATGTCTGTATACTCCAGCGCAGAGAAGCTGGACTGGTCTTATGTGGAGGCTGCCAGAGACCTTGGGGCATCCAGACTGCAGGCATTTTTTACCATAACACTGAAGCTTACACTGCCTGGGCTGCTTTCGGGTGTAATCCTGACTTTCGTGCCATCCATGGGACTGTTCTTTATTGCAGATATCCTGGGTGGAAATAAAGTGGTACTTGTCGGAAGCCTGATCCAGGATCAGATGACAAGAGGAAGTAACTGGCCATTTGCAGCAGCACTTGCTGTGGTGATGATGGTACTTACAACTGTACTGATCATGATCTACAGGAAAGTGACAAATGCCAGAGAACTGGAGGGAATCGGATGAAAAAGAATTCAAGATTTGCCGGATTTTATATGGGGCTGATTTTCTTCCTGATGTATCTCCCTATTGCAGTAGTGATCGTTTTCTCATTTAATGAATCCAAACTGCCAGTGAAATTTACAGGCTTTTCCCTGAAATGGTATCAGGAACTTTTCCATGACAGAGCAATGTTGGAAGCACTGGTGAACAGTCTGATCCTTGGGGTATTAAGCTGTCTGGTTAGTGCAGTGATCGGTACTCTGGGTGCAGTTGGGTTATCAAGGATTCACTGGAAGTCAAAAGGGGCACTGGAATACATTTCCATATTGCCGTTAATGATACCGGAGATCATCCTTGGTATGGTGCTGATGGCATTCTTTTATATGCTGAATCTGCCCTTTGGCATGCTGACACTGTTAATAGGTCATACGGTATTCTGTGTGCCTTATATTCTGATGGAAGTGAAGGCAAGACTGGCAGGCATGGATCCGGCACTGGAAGAGGCAGCCAGAGATCTGGGGGCAGGACCTTTCCGGGCTTTCCGGGATATTACGCTGCCCTTAATTATGCCGGCGGTAATTTCAGGTTCGCTGCTTGCGTTTGCCATGTCTATGGATGATGTGGTAATAAGTATTTTTGTAAACGGCCCGCGTTTGTCTACGCTGCCGATCAAGGTGTACACACAGCTGAAAACGGGAGTGACGCCGGAGATCAATGCGTTGTGTACCATTCTGCTGGCAGCTACACTGATTATTTTTATTGTTTATTCACTGATAACAAAGAAGAAAAAATAAATGATATAGCTTTCACGAATATTCTGAACAGCCGGTCAATGCTTTTGGAACAGCCGGATTATAAAAAACAGAGAAAAATACATTCAGAGGAAGGAAAAGATGATGAACAAACTGATTGAGTTAAAAAATCTGACCAAGAATTTTGATGATCAGCAGGTTTTGCGCGGCATCAATCTGGATATTTACGAAAAGGAATTCCTGACGCTTTTGGGACCCAGCGGATGTGGAAAGACAACCACTCTTCGAATCATTGCAGGCTTTGAAGAACCAAGTGACGGAGAAGTACTGTTTAACGGGATTGAGATTTCCAAGCTTCCCCCGTACAAGAGAGAGGTTAATACTGTGTTTCAGAAGTATGCTCTTTTTCCTCATTTAAATGTGGCGGAGAACATCGGTTTCGGGCTGAACCTGAAGAAGGTCGATAAAACTGTCATCGCCCAGAAGGTGGAGCGTATGCTGAAGATGGTTGGTCTGGAAGGCTTTGGGAAAAGAGATGTAACTCTGCTCTCAGGTGGACAGCAGCAGCGAGTGGCCATTGCCAGAGCTCTGGTAAATGAGCCGAAGGTTCTGCTTTTAGATGAGCCCCTGGGTGCACTGGATGCAAAGATCCGTAAACAGATGCAGGTAGAATTAAAGAAGATCCAGCAGGAAGTCGGCATCACTTTCATTTATGTTACCCATGACCAGGAAGAAGCCCTGTCCATGTCAGATACGGTTGTTGTTATGAATAACGGTGAGATTCAGCAGATCGGTTCGCCTACAGATATCTACAATGAGCCGGAAAACCGTTTTGTTGCAGGCTTTATCGGTGAATCCAATATTATCGAGGGAACCATGATCCGTGATTATCTGGTTGCTTTTGACGGATTTGAGTTTGAATGTGTGGATAAGGGATTTGAAGATAATGAAGAGATTGAAGTTGTATTAAGACCTGAGGATCTGGATATCGTAGATCCCGGTCAGGCAAAGATCAGGGGAATCGTGCGCAATATTACCTTCAAGGGTGTGCATTATGAAATCCTGATCGAGACAGAACTTCGTACTTATATGGTTCATACCACAGATTATGCGGAAGTCGGAAGGGAAGTGGGACTGAAATTCGGGCCTGAAGACATCCATGTTATGTGTAAGATGGGAAGCTACTGATGAAACAGTACAGAAATCTTATCAAACCATATCTTGTGTGGGCATTTGTGGTCATTGTCATCCCGCTGATACTGATCGCATTATATGCATTTACAGAAGATGGAAACGAGGTGCTGACGTTCTCCTTTACCCTGGAGAATTTCCGTAAATTCCTGGAAGCTACGTATATGAGCGTTATTTTCAAGTCCTTTAAGCTTGGAATCCTGACGACGGTCATCTGTCTGGGACTTGGCTATCCGCTGGCATATATTATTTCCAAATGTCCGGAGAAATCCCAGAGTCTTCTGATCCTGCTGGTAACTATTCCGGAATGGATCAATATGCTTCTGCGTACCTATGCATGGATGAACCTGCTGTCGGACAATGGTATCATCAACCATTTGCTTGGATTACTGGGGATTTCCCCGGTGACAATGATGTATACAGACTTTTCCGTAGTGGTTGGTCTGGTCTGTAACTTTATGCCGTTTATGATCATCCCGATCCATACATCCCTGAGCAAAATGGATAAATCCTTTATCGAGGCTGCCTATGATCTGGGGGCAAATAAATTTCAGACCTTTACAAAGGTTATCTGGAAATTGTCCATCCCCGGTGTGCTCAATGGAATCATGATGGTATTCCTGCTGTCTATTTCCACATTCGTTATTCCGAAACTTCTCGGAGGCGGACAGTACATGCTGATCGGTAACCTGATCGAGTCTCAGTTTATCTCTGTTGGCGACTGGAACTTCGGAAGTGCGATTTCTCTGATTCTGGCTGTGCTCATTCTGATCTTTATGAGCCTGATGAAGAAGATGGATAAAGATGAATAAGGGAGGACGGCATGAAACGTAATAATAAATTTTTCTCAATGTTATATGTAGTACTCTGCCTTGCTTTCTTTTACCTGCCGATCCTGGTGACGATGATCTTTTCCTTTAACTCATCCAAGTCACTGACCAGATTTACAGGCTTTTCCTTGCGCTGGTATCAGGAACTTCTCGGTAACGGGGAAGTAATTAAGGCAGTTTATGTATCTGTTACCATTGCGATCATTGCGACCATTGTTTCTACAATACTTGGAACCATTACAGCGATCGGTTTATCCAAATCAAAGAAGGTAATCAAGGAACTGCTTTTGAATATTAATAATATCCCGATTCTGAATCCTGAGATCGTAACTGCCATCAGCCTGATGCTGTTGTTCTCTTCTCTGGGATTTCGAAAAGGGTATCTGACTATGCTGCTGGCACATATTGCGTTCTGTACCCCGTATGTAATTACCAGCGTTTATCCGAAGGTAAGGGCTCTGGATCCGAATATGGCAAATGCTGCCATGGACCTTGGGGCAACACCTTTTCAGGCTCTGACAAAGGTTATCGTGCCGATGATCAAAGAGGGTATTTTCGCAGGCGCGCTGCTTGCATTTACCATGTCATTTGATGATTTCGTTATTTCCTATTTCGTATCAGGAAATGGTGTAAAGAATATCTCTATTGTTGTATATAATATGACAAAGCGTATCAATCCGACGATCAATGCTTTGTCAACCATCGTGATCGTAGTCATTATCGTGGTACTGCTTTTGTCCAATCTGCTTCCGAAGTTTAAGAATAAAGCCAGAAAGCTGAACAGGAAAGCAGTAAAAATTATCTCTGTAGTTCTGGTTGTTGCCGTTACGGCAGGGCTGATCAAATGGGGATTCGTGGCGCAGTCCACTCATGTGCTGAAAGTTTACAATGCAGGAGAGTACATGGATCTTTCTCTTCTTGAGGATTTCGAAAAAGAATATGATTGTACCATCGTATACGAGACTTTTGAGTCAAATGAGATGATGTACACCAAGCTTTCAAGCGGTGAGACTTATGATGTGCTGATCCCGTCTGATTACATGATTGAGAGACTGATCAAAGAAGAATATCTGCAGGCACTTGACTGGAAAGAAATTCCGAATAAGAAAAATCTGCTGAATGATGTCATGAACCAGAGCTATGATCCGGGCAACCGTTATTCCTGTCCGTATTTCTGGGGAACAGTAGGAATCCTTTATGATAAGACAGTAGTAGATGAGGCTGATCTGAAAGATGGCTGGAATCTTCTGTGTAATCCGAAATATAAAGGAAATATTTACATGTATGATTCTGAGAGGGATTCCTTTATGATAGCATTAAAAGCACTTGGGTATTCCATGAATACTACAAATGAGTCTGAGATCGAGGAGGCTTATCAGTGGCTGATCGATCAGCGTGACACTATGGATCCGATCTATGCAGGCGATGATGTGATCGACAACATGATTTCAGGAAACAAAGCGCTGGCAGTTGTGTACTCCGGAGATGCATCTTACATTATCAGTGAAAATCCGAATCTGGACTACTTTACACCGGAACAGGGAACCAACAGATGGTATGATGCAATGGTTATCACAAAGGACTGCAGCGAAGTACAGCTTGCCCATGAATTTATTGATTTTATGATCAGTGATAAATCTGCTCTTTCCAATACGGAAGAAGTAGGGTATACTTCTACAGTGAAGAGTGCTTTTGAAACCATGAAGGAGGGGGACTATGCCGGAATCAGTTCTTATATTCCGGATACAACCAACCCGAATAACGAAATCTTTGCTTATCAGCAGCCAAAGATCAAGCAGAAATTTGCAGAACTCTGGACAAAAGTAAAAGCAAAGTAAAAAAGGATAGCCGCTGTCTGCCGATACAGTGGAAGGCGGACAGTGACTGATATAGACAACAATGCAGAGCATAAGAAGGGAGATCATTTATGAAAAAAAGAGTACTTGCAGTAGTGATGTGTGCATTAATGGCAGGAACAGCATTCACCGGATTCAAGGATGCAGGAGATGATAAAGAACTTGTACTTTTTACATGGGAAGGAATGTTCCCACAGGAAGTTCTGGACGATTTTGAAAAAGAGACAGGTGTTAAAGTTGTTTATTCAAACTTCGATACAGATGAAACCATGCTTGAGAAGCTTTCCATGGCAAAGGGCGGCGACTATGATATTGTAATCGCAGATGATTATATTCTGGAAACTGCGATCCAGGAAGGACTTGCAGAGAAGCTTGACAAGGATTCTCTGGAGAATATCGGGAATATCAACCCATTATATCAGGGACAGTTCTATGATCCGGATGACGAATACACAGTTCCTTACGGAGCAGGTATTCCGCTGATCGTTTACGATCCGGAGCAGGTGGATATTGATATCAAAGGATATAAAGACCTCTGGGATCCGTCTCTTGAGGACAGCATTGCACTGACTGCAAACTATCGTGTGATCAATGGTATTACCCAGCTTTCCATGGGCGAGAGCATGAATGAAGAGGACGTTGACGTGATCAAGAAGACAGGAGAGAAGCTTCTGGAACTTGCTCCGAATGTACGTCTGATCCAGGATGACAATACACAGAATGCACTTCTCAACGGAGAAGCAAGTGTTGCATTTCTTTATACCTCTCAGGTAACAGCTGCTCTGGCTGAGAATCCTGATCTGAAGGTGGTATATCCGGAAGAAGGACTTGGATTTGGTATTATGGGTATGTTTATTCCAAGTGAAGCGCCGGATAAAGATGCGGCATATTCTTTCATGGATTACATCATGCAGCCGGAGGTTGCAGCGAAATGCACAGACTATATCGGCTATTACAGCACAAATAAAGCAGCAGATGAGCTGGTAAATCCGGATCTGGTAGTTCCGGATGACGTTACAAAGGGCGAGATCGTCCAGAATGTAAGCCAGGACGCAGACGCACAGTATCAGAAGAACTGGACTGAATTTAAGGCTGCCTGCGACTAAGGGGTTAATCAACTAAGGAGTTAATATGGATGTTTACAAGGGAACCGGTGCCTTTTCCGGAATTGCCATCGGTAAGATACTGTATTATCATAAAAGCGAATATCAGATGCGCCAGTACGAAATCACAGATGTGAAAACAGAGTTGAATATTTTCCGGCAGGCGCGCACCAGAGTCATGGAACAGCTGGAGGATTTATATGAAAAAAACTGCATAATTCAGGGAACCCAGGCAGAGATTTTTCTCAGACAGAAGAATCTGCTGGAGGGAAAAAGCTTTCAACGTGCCATTGAGAGTGTCATACAGAGTGAAAAAGTAAATTCTGCCTATGCGGTAATGACTACAAGGGATGAGATGCTTAAGACTTTCAGAACTCTGGAAGAGCCTGCGATTAAAGAACGGCTGGATAATATGCGGGAGATTTCCGACCGCCTGATCGGTGAACTGGGAGGTATCTCTCCCAGGATAGATCTTGGGGATGAGCCTGTGATCGTTGTGACGGAGAGTATCACGCCAACAGAACTGATGGAGATGGATAAGGATAAACTGATGGCTATTGTTACCCATCATGGTTCCGACATGTCTCATGCTGCCATTATGGCAAAAACAATGAATATACCGGCTCTGCTGGAAATTGACACAGATTCGGAGTGGGACGGACGGCAGGCTATTGTGGACGGATATACCGGAACTTTGTATATTGATCCGGATGAAGAGGTAAAAAAAGAATATGAGATCCGCAGGCAGGCTGATAAAGAAGAAAGAGAAGAACTTCTGAAATTAAGGAGAGAACCGGATATCACAAAAGATGGCAGAAAAATTGAAATCTATGCCAATATCGGAAATATGGACGACCTGAACAGTGTGCTGTATTACGGAGCTGCCGGGATTGGTCTTCTGCGCAGTGAATTCCAGTATCTTGGAAGAGAAAATTATCCTCGTGAAAATGAGCTGTTTCTTGCATACAAAAAGATTGCGGAGACCATGGGAGAAAAGCTCACCGTGATCCGTACGGCAGATCTCGGAGCAGACAAGCAGGCAGAATATCTGAATATCCCGGACGAGACAAATCCGATCATGGGGAACAGAGGAATCCGTCTCTGCCTTGACAGAAAAAGAATGTTCAAGGCACAGCTTCGGGCAATTTTCAGGGCGAGTGCATATGGAAACCTGGCGCTGATGTATCCGATGATCAGCTCAGAAGAGGAAATGGATGAGATCGAAGAAATTATCCGGGAAGTAAAGATCGGGCTGGATGAAAAAGGAATTCCGTATAAACATATTAAGACAGGAATCATGATCGAGACTCCGGCAGCAGTCATGATCAGCCGGGAGCTTGCCAGAAGAGTGGATTTCCTGAGTCTTGGAACCAATGACCTGAGTCAGTATACACTGGCGATGGACAGACAGAATCCGCTTCTGCGCAAGAAATATAATGACCATCACCCGGCAGTGCTGCGTATGATTCAAATGGTGATCGAAGCGGGACATGCAGAAAACAGACGTGTCTGTATCTGTGGGGAACTTGCTGCAGACACTGCCCTGACAGAAGAATTTCTGAGGATGGGTGTGGACTGTCTCTCTGTAGTGCCGGCATGTATTTTGCCGGTAAGAAAAGCACTGAGACAGGTGGATCTGTCCGGAGATGATAAAGGTGCGTGAATTTGGTGAAAAGTAAAGTGGTATTACTTCCCTGCCGGGAATATGATGAAGAAAAAATCTATATGCTGCTGAAACAGGGACTGGATTTTCTGGGTGGAGTGGAGACTCTGATTCCAAAGGATGCGAAGATCCTGCTGAAGCCGAATCTGCTGAAAAAAGCAGAGGTAGAGAAAGCAGTGATCACACATCCGGTTGTAGTAGGAGCCTTTGCGGGAATCCTGCGTGAAAGTGGGTATGAGAATATTGTGCTTGCAGATTCCTGCGGTCATGGAACCACTCAGGCAGTGATCCGCGGAACAGGAATGGATACTTATCTGGAGAAATATCATATTCCGGCTGTTGATTATTCTGAGGGCGTGAAAACTGCTTATCCGCAGGGAGTCCAGGCAAAGGAATTTATCCTGCCAAAAGAACTATTGGAGCAGGACTGTGTGATTTCCCTGAGCAAGATGAAAACACATGCATTAGAACGTATCACCGGTGCGGTTAAGAACAGCTATGGGTTTATATATGGATTCCATAAAGCGAAGGGGCACACGCAGTACCCGAGTGCGGACAGCTTTGCCAGAATGCTTATTGATCTGAATAAATGTGTGGCACCGAAGCTGTATGTGATGGATGGGATTGTGGCCATGGAGGGCAACGGACCGGGTTCGGGAGATCCTGTTCCTATGAATGTACTGCTGATGTCCACAGATCCGGTTGCACTGGACAGTGTATTCAGCCGTCTGGTTTATCTGAAACCGGAGATGGTTCCGACGAACTATCATGGTGAGAAAATGGGACTTGGTACATGGAAAGAAGAGGAGATTACCCTTCTGACACCAGACGGGGAGATTTCCATGGCAGAGGCAGTGAAAAAATACGGAAATCCGGCTTTTAATGTAGACCGCACAGAAGTGCGAAAGAATATCTGGACAAGAATGGCGGGAGCGTTAAACATTTTTCAGAAAAAACCATATATAGAAGCTGATAAATGTGTCCGCTGCGGGATCTGTGTGCAGAGCTGTCCGGTTCCGGGGAAAGCTGTGGATTTCAGAAAAGGCAAAGAAAAGCCGCCGGTATATGATTACAGAAAGTGTATCCGCTGTTTCTGCTGCCAGGAGATGTGCCCGAAGAAGGCAATCAAAGTGAAGTAGATGAAAAGCAGATAATAAAAAGCGCAACTGTTTATAGAATTGCCATGGTATTTTGCAGGATCAGGACAGAGGAAAGCCGGACAATTACCAAAAAGCACATAACAGAGGATGAGAATATCTCGGATTGAGACAGATTCTATCCTAAGTTATGTGCTTTTTTGAGTCATATCCCTCTTTAACCGAATCAGGAAAGTTCCCTGCTTTGGCTGCGAATATTCGTTATTCGTCTGACTATGGCTGTCGAAGATACAAAATCTATCTTCCGAGGCTTCTGCTTATCTCGCGGATGAATTCCGGAGTAGTACCACAGCATCCTCCGACAACAGATGCACCATTTTCAATCAGAACCTTCATATGTTCTGCAAAGCTTTTGGCGTCCATACTGTAAATGGCATTTCCCTGATCATCAATCGTCGGCATACCGGCATTAGGTTTGGCAATGACAGGAATGGATACGTTCTCTTTGATATTGCGGACAACGGATACCAGCTGGTCAGGTCCTACAGAACAGTTGATCCCAACTGCCACAGCACCTGCACCCTCAAGGGCAATCGCAGCCTCCACAGCATTTCCTCCGCTGAAAATGCTTCCGTCAGCTTCTACGGTCATTGTACACATTACAGGAAGAGAACTTACGGATGCAGCAGCATCCAGTGCAGCAAGTGTTTCCTCGATATTGATCATGGTTTCCGCAGCGATCAGATCAACACCTGCATCCTCAAGAACCTTAATCTGTTCACAGTATGTTTCATATGCCATCTCATAGGTGAGATCACCGGCAGGCTCCATCATCTTGCCTGTTGTGGTAATATCACCGGCAACATAGACCTTATGTCCTACTGCCTCTCTGGAAATATTTACAAGTGCATGGTTCATTTCCGCAAGCTTATCCTGCAGTCCGTGAAGCCCCAGACTGTAACGGTTTCCGCCGAAAGTAGGTGCGTATACGATCTGGCTTCCTGCTTCAACATAAGCCTTCTGCAGATTCTGCAGAACTTCTTTGTGCTCCATGATCCATGCTTCTGTACAGATTCCTCTTGGCATTCCGGCGGCCATAAGATTGGAACCGGTAGCACCGTCGAGCAGTACAACATCCTGTGTCAGCTTCTGAAATTCTTCTCTAGTCATGGAAATTTCCTCCTGTGTTTTTCTATGAAAGTCCTGAGTGGCTGCCATGAATCAGTCATGTCTGCATGGGTAAATTCGTGGATACCGGACAGGATGACTTTCATATACTGTGACATTATAGCACAGCTTTCAGGATAAAAGGAGAAAATTAATAAATTTTTATTTCATATGATGCAGTAAAAATTTCATCCTTGTCCAGAGTGTTGATATATTTCTTTTCCGGAAGCTCGCCCTTAAATCCAAAATCATCACAGCGTCCCATCCATGGTTCCAGACATACAAAAGGAGAACCCGGGACGGACCAGATGCCAAAGCTTGGAAATCCATGACAGATCAGTTCCACATAAGGAGTTCCGTCAGGGAAAGCGATGCCGGCCTTTTCAATCTGGTCATCAAAAATAAGGGCATCTTTGTCAAACATGTGAGCATCAATAAGGCAGGAACCATTCTCAAGCTCCAGTGTATAAGCTTTATCTGCGACCGCGGTGCCTGATGACATGTCGATCAGCAGATAGGAGAGGGAATCCCGGCCGTCGAAAGTAAGATGATATTGCTCCTGGGAGCCAATTCCTCCGGCAGGTACATTGAATGCAGGATGGCCGCCAATTGTAAAATACATGGTTTCATCATTAAGGCTGATCACTTCCCAGCATACACTGACCTGGTTCTTCTCCAGAACATGCTTGATCTTCAGCTCAAAATCATATGGATAATTTTCTCTTGTGGCATCAGAAGATTTCAGCCTATGGGTGATGGAATCAGCAGTCATATCCACGCAGGTAAATTCGCTGTCCCTGGCAAACCCATGCTGACTGGAGGGATATTCGACTCCATTAATACGATAGTGATCCTCAAAATGACGTCCCACATTAGGAAAAAGAACAGGGGCGTGGCGTTTCCAGTAAGCCGGATCTGCCTGCCAGATCACTTCTCTGTTATGTACTTTATCAAAAATGCTGCAAAGCTCAGCACCATGATCGTCTACAGATACTCTAAGATAGTCGTTTTCAATTGTATGGATCATAAATGAATCCTCCTTGATCGATAAATATTGTGTAACTGTTCAGCTGGCAGTATCCTGCAAATCACCGAAGGTGATTTGAAATGCATTTTGGTTCGTAACTGCGAAGGTACCGAATAGTCACGGACATTGATGTCCGGCAATTTTTAAAAAGGTTTTGATTGCTATAAGTTGATGCCGGAATCAATCTGTCTATAAGTATAACACATGGGCCGGATTAATTATAGTTATAAATATACAAAAATAGATCTGAAATGTCGTGGTAAATTGAAAAATACACTGATATAGTGACGAAACACAGAAATCATATGTGTAAAAACCACAATAAATGATTGACGAATAAAAAAATATTTGTTACAATTTACCTCAACGAGTCCTGCGGGACCAGAGCGCGTCTGAAAAATTGTGACGCACATCTTGCGTAAAGCATTTTTCAGACACACTCTAAGACATAATGAACAAAACGTGAAAACAAGGAGGTCATTGCTATGGCGAAAAAAAGAAATATCATTGTTGGACAATCAGGAGGACCTACTGCAGTAATCAATTCCAGTCTTGCCGGAGTTTATAAGAATGCCATTGAACGAGGATTTGACAAAGTATACGGAATGCTTCACGGCATTCAGGGACTGTTGGATGAACAGTATATTGATCTGTCAACACAGATTCATTCAGAACTGGATATCGAATTACTCAAGAGAACACCATCTGCATTTTTAGGTTCCTGTCGTTACAAGCTTCCTGAGATTCACGAAGATAAAGCAATTTATGAGAAAATTTTTGAGATCTTAAATAAACTGGATATCTATGCGTTTATCTACATTGGCGGAAATGATTCCATGGATACGATCAAGAAACTGTCTGATTATGCGATTCTCACAGGACAGACTCAGAAGTTCCTTGGTGTTCCGAAAACAATCGACAATGACCTGGCGCTGACAGACCATACACCCGGATTCGGAAGTGCTGCAAAATATATCGGCGCATCCACAAAAGAAGTGATCCGCGATGCATTGGGACTTACTTATAAGAAAAATATGATTACGATCATGGAGATCATGGGACGTAATGCCGGATGGCTTACAGGTGCCACAGCACTGGCAAAATCTGAGGACTGCGACGGACCGGATTTGATCTATCTGCCGGAAGTGCCTTTTGATGTTGAGAAATTCCTTGCAAAAGTAAAAGATCTTCTGAATAAAAAAGCATCTATTGTAATCGCAGTTTCCGAGGGAATCAAGCTGGCAGACGGAAGATATGTATGTGAGCTTGGAAGCGTGGGAGACTATGTGGATGCATTTGGACACAAACAGCTTCAGGGAACAGCCACTTATCTGGCAAACTTCCTGGCAGCGGAGTGCGGATGCAAGACAAGAGCTGTTGAACTTTCCACATTACAGAGAAGTGCTTCCCATATGGCATCCAGAGTGGATATTGATGAAGCATTCATGGTAGGTGGTGCTGCAGTTAAAGCTGCAGATGAAGGTGACACAGGTAAGATGGTTGTTATCGACCGTGTTTCCGATGATCCCTACATGGCAGCTACAGGTATCTACGATGTACACAGAATCGCAAATGAGGAGAAACTTGTTCCGAGAGAATGGATGAATAAAGATGCTACAAACGTAACTAAGGATTTTGTAGACTATATTAAACCTCTGATCCAGGGAGATTATCAGCCTATTATGGTAAATGGTATGCCGAGACATCTGGTACTGAACATGAAAAAAGGCAGAAAGAAATAATTGATAAAAATTATAAACGGGCAGCCGGGCAGATCAACTTATCTGTTTTGCTTCCCGTTTTTTCCTGTTATATATGAGATGTGAGAGAAAAATGTAGATAAAGACCAGAATAAAGGACTGAGAAAACCTTAACAATAATAAGAATAATAAAATAAATCACTTTATGCAGAATGTATAAAAATTTTAGCTAATTTTAGCAGAATAACCTTGACGAAATGACACAAATTCTATAAAATAATTATGTGCGTATAAGAAACATATATTTACTTATGTGCGAAAGGTGTGGCTGTTCAGTTACTTCACAACAGAATGCTGAATAGTTACAAAAGAACAATAATTTAGGAGGAAAATGTAAAATGGCAAAATGGGTTTACATGTTTACAGAAGGTAACGCTAATATGAGAAACCTTCTGGGTGGTAAAGGTGCCAACCTTGCTGAAATGACAAACCTTGGTCTTCCTGTACCTCAGGGCTTCACAATCACAACAGAAGCTTGTACTCAGTACTATGAAGACGGAAGACAGATCAATGATGAGATCATGGCTCAGATCATGGAAGCAATCACCAAAATGGAAGGAGTTACCGGAAAGAAATTCGGTGACAAAGAAAATCCTCTGCTTGTTTCCGTTCGTTCTGGTGCGAGAGCTTCTATGCCAGGTATGATGGATACTATCCTGAACCTTGGTTTAAATGAAGACGTTGTTAACGTACTTGCTGAAAAATCCGGCAATGCTCGTTGGGCATGGGACTGCTACAGAAGATTCATCCAGATGTACTCTGATGTAGTTATGGAAGTCGGAAAGAAATATTTCGAAGAACTTATCGATGAGATGAAAGCTAAAAGAGGTGTTAAGCAGGATGTTGAACTTACTGCAGAAGACCTTCATGAATTAGCTGAACAGTTCAAAGCTGAATATAAAGCAAAAATCGGTGCTGATTTCCCAACTGATCCTAAGGAACAGTTAATGGGTGCTATCAAAGCCGTATTCCGTTCCTGGGACAACCCACGTGCGAACGTATATCGTCGTGACAACGATATCCCGTATTCCTGGGGTACAGCAGTTAACGTACAGATGATGGCATTTGGTAACATGGGTGATGACTGTGGTACAGGTGTTGCCTTCACACGTGACCCTGCTACAGGAGCTAACGGTCTGTTTGGTGAATTCCTTACAAATGCTCAGGGTGAAGACGTTGTTGCCGGTGTTCGTACACCTATGCACATCTCCGAAATGGAACAGAAATTCCCGGAAGCATTCGTACAGTTCAAACAGGTTTGCGAAACACTTGAAAAACACTACAGAGACATGCAGGATATGGAGTTTACTGTAGAGCATGGTAAACTGTATATGCTTCAGACACGTAACGGTAAGAGAACAGCTCAGGCTGCTTTAAAGATCGCTTGTGACCTTGTTGATGAGGGAATGAGAACAGAAGAAGAAGCTGTAGCTATGATCGACCCACGTAACCTTGATACTCTTCTTCACCCACAGTTTGATGCTGCTGCTCTGAAAGCTGCTACACCAATGGGTAAAGGCCTTGGCGCTTCTCCTGGAGCTGCTTGCGGTAAGATCGTATTCACAGCTGATGACGCTGTTGAATGGGCTGAAAGAGGAGAGAAAGTTGTACTTGTACGTCTTGAGACATCTCCGGAAGACATCACAGGTATGAAATCTGCTCAGGGTATCCTGACAGTTCGTGGTGGTATGACATCTCACGCAGCAGTTGTTGCCCGTGGTATGGGTGAGTGCTGTGTATCCGGATGCGGTGATATCGCTATGGACGAAGAAAACAAGAAATTCACACTTGCTGGTAAAGAATTCCACGAAGGAGACTTCATCTCCATCGATGGTACAACCGGTAACATCTACGACGGAATCATCCCGACTGTAGACGCTACAATCGCTGGTGAGTTCGGACGCATCATGGCATGGGCTGACAAGTACAGAACAATGAAAGTTCGTACAAACGCAGATACTCCTGCAGATGCTAAGAAAGCTGTAGAGCTTGGTGCAGAAGGTATCGGTCTTTGCCGTACAGAGCATATGTTCTTCGGTGAGGGACGTATCGATGCATTCCGTGAAATGATCTGCTCCGAAACAGCAGAAGAGAGAGAGAAAGCACTTGCAAAAGTTCTTCCATATCAGCAGGATGACTTCAAAGGTCTCTTTGAAGCTCTGGAAGGTAACCCTGTTACTATCCGTTTCCTGGATCCGCCTCTTCATGAGTTCGTTCCTACAGATGAAGCTGACATCAAGAAACTTGCAGATGCTCAGGGCAAAACTGTAGAGCAGATCAAGACTATCATCGCTTCTCTTCATGAGTTCAACCCGATGATGGGACATCGTGGATGCCGTCTTGCTGTTACTTATCCTGAAATCGCTAAGATGCAGACAACAGCAGTTATCCGCGCAGCAATCGAAGTTAAGAAAGCTCATCCGGACTGGACAATCAAACCGGAAATCATGATCCCACTTGTTGGCGATGTAAAAGAGCTTAAATATGTTAAGAAATTCGTAGTTGAGACAGCTGATGCTGAGATCAAAGCCGCTGGTTCTGACCTTCAGTATGAAGTTGGTACAATGATCGAGATCCCGAGAGCTGCTCTTACAGCTGATGAGATCGCTAAAGAAGCAGACTTCTTCTGCTTCGGTACAAACGACCTTACTCAGATGACATACGGCTTCTCCCGTGATGATGCAGGTAAATTCCTCAACGCATACTATGACGCTAAGATCTTCGAGAACGATCCATTTGCAAAACTGGATCAGGTTGGCGTTGGCAAGCTGATGAAGATGGCTATCGAACTCGGCAAACCGGTTAACCCGAACCTTCACGTAGGTATCTGCGGCGAGCATGGTGGAGATCCGTCTTCTGTAGAATTCTGCCACAAGATCGGTCTTAACTATGTATCCTGCTCACCATTCCGTGTACCGATCGCTCGTCTTGCAGCAGCACAGGCAGCTATCGCTGAGAAGAATGCATAATTAACATAAAATATAGATTCATGCGCGAGCATGAGAGTGTCCAAACGTAAAATGGCTCCTGGAACTTTAGAAAAATCTGAAGCTCCAGGAGCTTTTTGATGTATTTGTAGTGAAACGTGGAATAATCATTTGTCAGAAAGTTTTAATTATGTGATCTTTGCACTTATGATCAGGAGATTTGATTTCAAAACTCCGGAATGCGAGGATGATGATACAGAGACAAAACTTTATACAAAAGCAGACGTAAATGTAAGAAAAGAAGCAGGAAAAATAGCCGGATAATTAAGATAGTTTATCTGATTATCCGGCTGTTTTTGTCTGGCTGCATAGTAAGCTTCATAGTAAACTTCATGGTAAAACAAATTGACGTTATATATGAAAAGTGATATAATGTACAATGATTTGACATAAAATATATAAAAAAAGTACAAAATACACAAAAAATACTTACTGTAGAGGTGCTTCAATGTATGCAGAATTACAAATGGAACTGGAAACAAAAGAAATAAATTACAGGCAGTCATCAAATTTACAGGGAGTTATTATGGAAAATATTTCTCCAGAATATGCAGCCAGACTACATGGAAACCAGTTAAATCCTTATAGTCAATGTATCACGAGGGAAAATAACAGCACCATCTGGACAATAAAGACTTTGAATGAAGAAGCATATGAAAATATAATTATGCCGTTGTCTGAATGTACAGATATTTTTTTGAGAAAAAAGGGATTATCAATTTCTGTATGTAATAAAAGGATGCACTTGAAAAATGATAATGAACTTATCACAGAGTTTTACGAGAAGAAATGTCCGAAATATTTGGAGATAAAGTTTCAGACACCCACAGCTTTTAAAAGTGACGGAAAATATGTAATATATCCGGATTTGGGCTTAATATATGCCAGTCTTATGAGAAAATACAGTGCTGTTTCAGAAGCTTTTGATATGTTTGATGAGGAAACACTGGAGGCACTTGTTGAACAGAGTGAAATCGTGCGGTACCGTTTGCAGACAGTACCATTTCCATTGGAGAAAGTTCAGATCACAGGTTTTACAGGAAGTATCTGTATTCATATTAGAGGACCAGAAACAATGGCAAGATATCTGAGAATGTTATTTAAATTCGGAGAATTTGCCGGAGTGGGAATTAAGACAGGCATGGGAATGGGAGCAATGAAATACGTCAGGAGGAATGAAGATGATTGACCAGAAAATTAAGTTGATTACAGGAAGTCTGCTTCATGACATAGGAAAAGTAGTTTACCGGGAAGGCAGTGACAGAAGAAATCATAGTGTATCAGGATATGATTTTCTTAAAGAAGAGGGAAAAATAGAGGATAAAGAGATTCTTGACTGTGTAAGATACCATCACTTTTCAGAAATCAAAAGTGCACGTCTGAAAGAGGATAATCTGGCGTACATCGTTTATCTGGCAGATAATATAGCTGCCTTTGCAGACAGGAGAAAAAAGGAAGACACTGAAGAAAAGGGTTTTGATCTGTCAGTCCCGCTTCAGAGCGTGTTTAATGTATTGAATGGAAATAACCAAAGTTTTTATTATCAGCCAGGTGATATGGATGATCAGGGGAAGATTAATTATCCTGCTTCTGAGAAAAAGCCATTTTCCAGAGAATTCTATATGAAAATCTGTCAGAGAATGTTAGATAATTTCAGAGGTATGAATTGGAGTGAAGAATATCTGAACTCCTTACTGGCCGTTATGGAAGCAAATCTTTCTTATATGCCATCCTCCAATTCAAATGAAGAATTAAGTGATATTTCCCTGTTTGATCATGTAAAATTGACTGCGGCAATTTCTAGCTGCATATATGATTATTTAAACGAAAATCATTTGAGTTATAAGACGGAATTATTTGATAAGAAGGATTTTTATGACAGGAACGCATTTCTCTTATGTTCTATGGATATTTCAGGAATACAGAGTTTCATATATACAATAAGCTCTAAAAATGCATTGAAAACTTTGCGTGCAAGGTCTTTTTACCTGGAAATTATGATGGAGCATATCATAGATCTTCTTTTAGACAGACTGCAACTGTCAAGGGCAAATCTTTTATACTCCGGAGGCGGACATTGTTATCTGCTTTTTTCAAATACAACGGAAACTGTTATACAGATTCAAAAATTTCAGGAAGAATTGAAGGAATGGTTATTGAAACAGTTTCAGACAGATCTTTTTGTTGCTTTTGGATATGTGCAATGTACAGGGAATGCATTCAGAAACGTTCCGGAGGGTAGTTATACAGAGCTATTCAAGGAAATGAGTAAAATGCTGTCGTTGCAAAAACAGCACAGATATACGGCGAGAGAAATAATTCGGTTAAATAATCGAAAAGAGCAGGATTATTCCAGAGAATGTAAGGTTTGCAAAAAAATCGGACATGTAGATGAAGAAGGAGTTTGCCCTCTGTGCAGAAAAATAGAGAAGCTTTCAAAAAATGTATTGTATGCAGATTTCTTCTCCGTTGTACTGGAAAATCCAGATGAAAGAGAAGATGCCATGCCACTGCCGGGAGGATATTGTCTGGTTGCAGACGATGAAAAAAAACTGTGCAGACGAATGGAAAATGACGATTATTTTGTACGAGCCTATTCTAAAAATAAGCTTTATACAGGAAAACATATTGCTACGAAGCTGTGGGTAGGAGATTATTCAACAGGAAGTACTTTTGAAGAATTTGCCCGGGAAGCTGAAGGCATCAGCAGAATCGGGGTATTGAGAGCAGATGTGGATAATCTTGGACAGGCTATTGTGTCAGGATTCTGTAATTCAAAAAATGGAGACAGATATATGACATTATCCAGAACAGCTACTTTATCCAGACAGTTATCCTTATTCTTCAAGTATTATATTCGATTCATCCTGGAAAATGGAGAATATTCACTGGAAGGAAAAAATGGTGGAAAGAAAAGACAGGCTACAATTGTATATTCCGGAGGAGATGATGTATTTATTATAGGTGCATGGAATGATATTATTGAATTGTCTGTAGATCTGAGAAGAAAATTTGAACAATATACTCAGGGGACATTAAGCATTTCAGCAGGCATCGGTATTTATGATTTTTCTTATCCGATTGCTGCCATTGCAGAAGAAACCGGTATGATGGAATCAGAGTCAAAGAGAATGCCGGAAAAAAATGCAGTGACATTACTTCAGGATGGAGAGATTCATCTGGTGGATGACGAGGATGAAGAAAAAGAGATCAGTGATGGAACCTATTCATGGAAAGAACTGGAAGAAGGAGTTGTTCAGGAAAAATACAGGGCATTATGTGATTTTTTTGAAGGTATTGACGAAACCAGAGGAATGTCCTTCTTATACCGTATGATGGAGTTGGTAAGAGGACATGAGGAGAAGATCAATTTTGCAAGAATGATGTATCTTCTTTCCAGGCTGGAGCCGACAGAGGAAGGACCGAAAAAAGAAAAATACAGACAGTTGTCTCGGAAAATGTACAGGTGGATTCAGTCGGATCAGGATTGCAGACAATTGAAAACAGCAATTAATCTTTACGCATACATTCATCGCAAAAAGGGGGAACACAGGGATGAGAATTAATGAGAATAACTATGTAGATAAAGCTGAAGAGGCGATTATAGAGTTAGTTAAAGATGCAAAAGAAAGATATGGAGTCAGATATAGGGATAAGTTAGTGACTACATCAAAAATTCGTAACCTTTTAGCAATGACAGCAGATATTTATAATCAGGTTCTTGTATGCCAAGAGGAAGTGCTAAGCGATGATATTTGTGGCAGAATTGAATATTTAAGAGTTAGATTTATGTATGAATATGGTAGAGATGATTCAAAAGAACGAAAAGTAAAAAATTTTATAGATAAAACGAATATATTAGTTTTATTAAAGGAAGTGGGCAAAACTAAACATAATTACATTCTTTTTAGTAAATACATGGAAGCTTTGATTGCATTTCACAAATATTATGGCGGCAAAGAACAGTAGGAGGAAAGATTTATGTATGGAAAAATCAGGATTTCAGGAAATATTTTAGTAAAAACCGGAATGCATATTGGTGGAAGTGGCGCATTTGCTGCAATTGGGGCTGTGGACTCACCAATCATAAGGGATGCCAGAACAAATTTGCCGATGATTCCCGGAAGCTCTCTGAAGGGGAAAATGAGAAGTCTTCTGGCAAAAGAATTTAATGAGCGTGTAGTGGAGCCAAATGAAGATCATGAACGTATTACACGACTGTTTGGCTCTTCAAAAAAAGGAAATATAAAAAGAAGCCGATTACTGTTTTCAGATATGGTTCTGAAAAATGAAGAAGAGTTACGAGATGCCGGACTTCAAAGTATGACAGAAGTAAAATTTGAAAATTCTATTTCCAGAGCTACTGCTGTGGCAAATCCCAGACAAATTGAACGAGCTGTCAGAGGTTCTGTCTTTAAACTGGATTTGATATATGAATTGGAAGAGGAACAGGAATTTTTGGAGGATATGGAAACTCTCGCAGAAGCAATGAAGTTATTGCAGTACGATTATCTTGGAGGAAATGGATCCAGAGGATATGGAAAAATCCAATTTCAGGATATTTATACAGATGCAGTTGTCGGCCATGTTGATAATACATTGCTGGAAAAATGTAATTCGATTCTGAATGAGGCTGTGAAAGAGTAGCCAGTGAAAGGAAGGATACTTTGAATTATACATTATATTGTTTGGAGTTTATAAATGGAGTCCATTTTGGCAGGGGAAATCTAGATAGTTCAGAGATCACTTTTCATGCAGATACTCTGTTTTCAGCTTTGTTTCAGGAAGCACTGAAAATGAAAAAACAGGATAGATTTCTGAAACAGGTGTCAGATGGAAAAATCATATTCTCTGATGCATTCCCGTACATAGGAAAAATTTACTATATTCCGAAGCCAATGATTACTGTTCAGACAGAGGATGAAAGCAAACAGGGAGATTCCCGTCAGAAAAAGAAATTTAAAAATTTGAAATATATCCCAGTAAGTACGCTCACAGATTTTGTGAATGGAACTTTTCCGGAAGAACATATGGAGGATATGAAATATCTGGGACATTATGATATGAAAGTTTCAGTAGGAATCCATGGGATGGAGGAGCCGGAACCTTTTCGGGTTAATACATGGAACTTTAATACAGGAACAGGTTTGTATGTGCTGGCAGGATATGAGAATGAAAGTGACAGGGAATTGTTAGATGAACTGTTTGAAAGTCTGCAATACACTGGTATAGGTGGAAAGAAAAGTTCCGGACTGGGAAGATTTGTATACAAGGTCTGTAAAGTTCCGGAAGATATGATGGGATATTTAAGGAAAAAATCAGAAAAAAACATTTTGCTTTCCACTGCGCTTCCTGAAGATGAAGAATTGGAACAGGTCATGAAAGATTCCTCATATTTTTTGATAAAAAGATCAGGATTTGTAGATTCATCAGAATATGCATTGCAGCAAATGCGAAAAAGAGATCTCTATGTTTTTTCATCTGGTTCATGTTTTGCACACACATTCAGAGGAAGAATCATTGAAGAAAGAAACGGTGGAAAACATCCGGTATTTCGATATGCAAAAGCTTTCTTCATGGGGGTATAATATGGAGCGAAAATTAAAAACATATCAGATACATCTGAAAGTCAATGGACCGGTATTTGTAGGTGATGGAAACGAAATACAGAAAAAAGAATATATGTTTCTGAATAGAAATACCATAGGGGTAATAGATGGCGCAAAGTTCTATATGTTGGCTAAAAAACTACATCTTCAGAATGATTTTGAACGTTTCATGATTGATGATACAAGAGAAGACTTAAAACACTGGTGTCTCAGAAACCATGTATCTCAAAATGATTTAAAAAACTGTATGAAATATGTAGAGAATGTGGGCGACAGATCAGAAGAAAAAGGAAAGCTTCAGGTAATGACCTGCATTACAGACCCATATGGAAATCCTTATATACCCGGAAGTTCTCTGAAAGGAATGCTACGAACAATTCTTCTGAGTAGAGATATTTTACAAAATCGGGAGAAATATAGAACTGATACCAGACAGATCAGGAGTGACTTGGAAGTTAACAGGATTAACAGAAGAATCTTAAATAATAATATTGTAAAAATTGAGAAAAATGCATTCAATTCAGTAAGATCTTCAGGGAAAGAAACTGTTGATTTCGATATTATGTCAGGTATTATCGTTGGAGACAGCGAACCCTTGTCCAGAGAAGATATTATTTTGTGTCAGAAATGGGAACAGCACACAGATGGTACATACAAAACATTGAATCTTCTGCGAGAGTGCATAAAACCGGGAACTGTCATTAAAAGTACATTGACAATTGATGAAACGCTTTGTAATATAAAAAAGAAAGACATTTTGGAAGCAGTACAGTTATTCTATGAACAGTATTATCAGAATTTCCAGAAGAAATTTCCGCGAAGTGACAGGAGAAAACCGAATACAGTATTTCTGGGAGGTGGAAGCGGTTTTGTTTCCAAGACAGTGATTTACCCGTTATTCGGAGAAAAAGAGGGCATTGAAACTGTAAAAAATATTTTTGACAGAACAAATGTACCTAAAACCCATCAACATTATAAAGATACCCGTATGGGAGTATCCCCTCATATTTTAAAATGTACAAGATATCAGGGAAAAGAATATATGATGGGGGAATGTGAATTAAATATTATTTGATCATTTTGTTCTTAAATGTGCAAAATACCGTATTTTGCCACGCATGGCTTAAATACTGGATTTGTGAGAACTTTTTACTTTCCAAAACGGCTGTATTTCAATGAAATTACTTTTCCCCCGCAATCCCCCTATTCGTCCCAGACAGGACATGGGGTTGCGGGGATGGTATTGAGAAATGTAGCTCCCCGATAGGGGACGGAAACCCAACCATGGTTGTCTGGACAGGAACCTGGCTCTATATTGAGAAATGTAGCTCCCCGATAGGGGACGGAAACTGTTTATCTGTTATATTTATTAGTTCTCTTTTTGTTATTGAGAAATGTAGCTCCCCGATAGGGGACGGAAACGGTGGAGTAATGATCGCTATGAAACCTGTATCAAAAAATTGAGAAATGTAGCTCCCCGATAGGGGACGGAAACGATGTAAAAGAACAAATAACGTTTTCTGTACCAGAATTGAGAAATGTAGCTCCCCGATAGGGGACGGAAACAATTATTTTCTCTCTTTCGTTACGCCTTTCGCATAATCTTATTGAGAAATGTAGCTCCCCGATAGGGGACGGAAACTCCAGCCTCATAAATTCTATCCAAGAACGCCTGAAGCAGATTGAGAAATGTAGCTCCCCGATAGGGGACGGAAACCAATTTCAGCTTTCGCTTTCTGGTAGTCATAATAATATTGAGAAATGTAGCTCCCCGATAGGGGACGGAAACTCACGCCTTCTCCTTCATAGCTACGATCTAATCCCTATTGAGAAATGTAGCTCCCCGATAGGGGACGGAAACGTGAGTGAGCAAATAGTCGCTCATCTCTTTTACTGCCCATTGAGAAATGTAGCTCCCCGATAGGGGATGGAAATTCGTATTCAAATTTAGAAACAGTTACATTTGGCAATAAAGTGAATTGTTACTAGAGAAACAGAGGTGATATCATGAGTCTTTTATATGTAAATGACAGTGGTGCAACAATAGGAATAGAATGTAACTGCTGTACTGTAAAACAAAAAGATGGTTCGAAACGAATGCTTCCCATAGAATCTCTGGATGGAATTACAATTATGGGGCAATCCCAGATGACGACACAGTGTGCAGAAGAATGTATGCAGAGAGGAATTCCTGTAAGTTACTTTTCAAAAGGTGGTAAATATTTTGGCAGATTAATCTCAACAGGTCACGTCAATGTAGAACGTCAGAGAAAACAATGTGCACTCTATGATACAGGTTTTGCTGTGGAACTTGCTATGAAAATTTTAAGTGCAAAAATCAAAAATCAAAGCGTAGTGCTGCGCAGGTATGAGAAAAGTAAAGGTTTAAATCTGGAAGAAGAACAAAAAATGTTAGCTATCTGCAGAAACAAAGTATTAACCTGTGATAGAATAGAAGAGATGATTGGTTTTGAAGGGCAGGCTGCAAAGTATTATTTCAAAGGATTGTCAGCCTGCATAGATGAAAATTTTACTTTTCAGGGAAGAAACCGCCGTCCGCCAAGAGATGAATTCAATTCTATGATAAGCCTTGGATATTCAATATTGATGAATGAGGTCTATTGTAAGGTAGAAATGAAAGGCTTAAATCCATATTTTGGTTTTATACACAGGGATGCGGAAAAGCATCCTACTCTTGCCAGCGATATGATAGAAGAATGGCGGGCAATTATCGTGGATGCTACGGCGATGAGTATGATTAATGGACATGAAATCCTGAAAGATCACTTCTATTTTAATATGGATGAACCGGGATGCTATATAACAAAGGATGGCTTAAAGCTGTATTTAAATAAATTGGAGAGGAAATTTCAGACAGAAGTCAGATATTTAAAATATGTAGACTACGCGGTAAGCTTTCGTCGTGGTATTTTTCTTCAGATGGAACATCTGGCGAAAGCAATTGAGGAGGGAGACGCAAGCCTTTATGAGCCAATTATCATACGATGATGAAGATTATTATTTCCAGATATCTGATGAATTGGAATCAGATAAGGAATTTGTTTTGATTATTTACGATATTGTAGATAATCGTAAGAGGGTAAAACTTGCCAAACTTTTGTCCGGTTATGGAAAACGTGTTCAGAAGTCAGCTTTTGAGGCAATGCTGACAACACAGAGATATAACAAACTGATAGAAGAAATTCCGAGATATATTGACAAAACAGAGGACAATGTCCGAATATATAAAATAACAGGAAAAGGCAAGGTAACTTCATGGGGTGAAGTGCCAGAATTTGATGAAGAGATTGTTCTGATCTAACTAAAAAATGTATAGATAAAACGGAGGAGAAAAATGGCAAGGAAATATTTATTTTCACCAATTGGAAATACAGATCCTATTAAATATTTATATGATGGCTCTATGATACACATATGCAGATATTATCAGCCGGATGTTGTATATCTTTATCTGTCTAAGGAAATGATGGAGAATCATAAAAAGGACGACCGTTATGTAAAAACCCTGGAGCTGCTTGGAGAGTTTCTGCATCACAAATTTGAGATTCACATTATTGAGAACTCAGATATGATAGATGTTCAGCAGTATGATATATTTTATAATGAGTTTCATCGGATTATTGCAGAAATAGAAGAACAAAAGGACTCGGAAGATATTCTGCTGGTAAATATGGCTTCCGGAACTCCTGCAATGAAGAGCGCATTGCTGGTTATGGCAACACTGTCTGAGTACAGATTTTTACCAATTCAGGTCTCAACGCCACAAAAGAAAAGTAATTTAGAACATGAAGAACGGGACGAGTATGATGTTGATGCCAACTGGGAATTAAATATGGACAATGAAGAAACCGCAGAAAACAGATGCCAGGAAGTAAAATGCCTGAATTTAATGCGTCTTTTGAAAATTGATATGATAAAGAAGCATTTACTTGCCTATGATTATCATGCTGCTTTAGCTGTGGGAAAAGAAATAAAAGAGGATTTAAGTCCTGTTGCATATCAGTGGCTGGAAACTGCAGATGCCCGTTCGCTTCTGGACTGGACAAGGATGAACAGGGTTTTGCCGGAAAATAATGGGATTATTACTGCAGTACGCGGAGAAAATGAAAAGAAAGTCTTGTTTGAATATATGCTGGCTCTGGATTTAAAGGTAAAACGGGGAGAATATGCTGACTTTATCAGGGCGATTACTCCGTTAGGTGTAGATTTGCTTGAAATAGTATTGGAACAGTCATGTGATATTGACATTACCAGATATTATAAGCGAAATAATCAAAGAATCTGGGACAAAAACAGACTTGTCGGTGAAATACTGGATATTTTAAATCAAAAATTTTATCCATTCAGATATGGGCCGGTATATTCTGCTCATCTACTGGAAATTATCCAGAAGAAATGTACAGATACGTTAATGGTGCAGAGAATACAGGAACTGGTAAATATAGAGCAGAATGTGAGAAATGTAGCAGCGCATAACATAGTATCTGTTACTCCTGAATGGATCAAAGAACGCACAGGAAAAAGCGTTGATGATATTTTCTGGATTCTGAAATACGTCTGTGAACAGGTAAAAATAAACACCAGAAAAGAAAACTGGAATTCCTATGATTCTATGAACAAGAGGATTATTGATGAATTAGATAAAGATTGATCTGCCAGATCTTAACTGAATCAGTATCTGTTAATGCAATCCCTGTTTTTCGGACTTTGCTGAAAATTTATTTCTGATAGAAATGAGGTACATATATATATGAGTAAAAAAGGTTATAGTCGTCCCGGATTATTTGGAACTATGAAGCATTATGACGCGGACGGAAACTTTATAGGAGAGAGCCGTCCAGGATGGCTTGGCAGCATGGAGAATTATGATGCCAATGGAAATAAGACTGGTGAAAGTCGTCCAGGCTGGCTTGGAAGTATGGAAAATTATGATGCTAATGGAAACAAAATAGGTGAAAGCCGACCCGATTGTTTTGGAAATATGAATCATTATAATGAAAATGGGCATAAGACAGGACATTGCGATAAAGGTATTTTTGGAGGATGGAACCATTTTGATGAATAAAAAAGATACAAAGATCAACCGAAATGATATGCTGGAATTAACCCGCAGAATGACATTATCCAGAAACTGCTTTGTGCGTGCAGCAGGAGCATATATAGATGATGAGGGATACATAGATAATACCTTCAATGTAAGCTTCAAAAATATGAGCAAACATGATCAGCAGGTAAATCTGAATCTTGCGAAAACCATTCCTTTTTCCAAAACAAATGAACAGTTAAAACGTTATAAATTCCCTGAAGGGGATATGGCATATGACAGCATCCACAAACTGCTGATGGCATTATCACAATACGGATTAAAAGATGATCTTCTGGTTCAGACTCTCTGTGAACAGCTTGCAGAGGGAATCTGCGATACAAAAGATTCTTCGGATAAAATAAACCGTCTGCAGGGACAGGAGTTTGGAGTTTATATTTATCACGGAATATATGATATCCCAAAGAAAGGCTCAGATCATAGTGAACAGTGGGAGTCAGAAGAAATATACAGTTTCCTGATCTGTGTGGTGGCTCCGGTAGATAAAGATTACAATGCCGGAACTCCAAAATGCGGCTTTATTTTCCCGGCCTTTGAAGAACGTTCTGCAGAACCTGGAAAAATAGATATATTCTTTGAAATTCCAGAGTATCCGGACGAAGGATTTTTGAACAGGATAATAGGGCAATAATCTGAACAAGGTGCTTATTTATGAGGGAGTGAGATAGATAAATCTTAATTACACCATATGCAATTCAATTTAGTCATTTGCACACAAAATGACTAAATTGAATTGCGCTATGACTAAATTAATGATAAAATGGGAGCAAGACAATGACATTACACGCTGAGAGGATAATTGATGAGAAGTTTTGATTTTGAGAAAGAATACAGCAAATTGCTTACTCCTGATATTGTATCATATATTGCTCAGATACATGAATATAGAGGCCGGTATTCCGCAGACAATGTACAAAAGGAATTACTGTCAGAACTGCTGGAGATTGCCAGAATACAAAGTACGGAAGCGTCTAACAGAATCGAGGGAATTATAACAACAGATGATCGGCTGAAGAAAATTGTCCGTGAGAAAACATTGCCAAAGACAAGGAGTGAAAAAGAAATCGCCGGATACAGGGATGTTCTGGCAACGATTCATGAAAACTATGAATATATTCCTGTCAGTTCAAATATGATTCTGCAGCTGCACAGAGATTTGTATAAATTTAGTGGCAATGGATACGGTGGGAATTTTAAGTCTGTGGATAATGTGATTGCAGAAGAACTTCCGGATGGAACGAAAAGAGTGAGATTTCAGCCGGTTCCGGCATGGGAAACAGCAGAAACAGTCAATGATTTATGCAATGCATTTAAGGATGCTGTCAATAAGCAGTTTATGGATATACTGCTGTTGCTTCCAATGTTTATATTGGATTTTCTTTGCATTCATCCATTTAATGATGGAAACGGAAGAATGAGCCGTCTCCTGACTTTATTGATTTTATATAAGTCGGAATATTATGTTGGTCAGTATATTAGTATTGAAAGACTGATATCAGACACAAAAGAGAATTATTATGAAGCTTTGCAGGAAAGCTCATGGGAATGGCATGAAGGCAGAAATGATTATGCTCCTTTTGTGAAATATATGTTAGGGGTTATAGTTGCTGCTTACCGGGAGTTTGCGGACAGGGTGGAGATTCTTACGGACAAAACAATTTCAAAATCTGATCGTATTGAAGATATTATCAGAAACTCCTATGGCAGGATTACAAAAGCGGAAATTGCAGCTCAATGTCCGGAAATCAGTCAGACAACCATACAGCGAACGCTGAACGAATTACTAAAGAACAATCAGATAATAAAAATAGGCGGGGGAAGATATACTTCCTACGTTTGGAACAGGGAGAACGAATGATATGGTTACCGGAGAATTAAAAAGTAAAATTGATAATTTATGGGAAATATTCTGGACAGGAGGACTGACTAATCCACTGGATGTAATTGAGCAGATGACATATCTGATGTTTATCCGCGATCTGGATGATGCAGACAATGTCCGTGCAAAAGAGGCGGCAATGCTTGGTTTGCCACATAAGAGTATATTTGCCGGGGAAATACAGATTGGAGACCGAAAAATTGATGGAAGCCAGCTGAAATGGAGTACTTTTCATGATTTTCCTGCTGCAAAAATGTATAGCACTATGCAGGAGTGGGTATTTCCGTTTATAAAAAATCTCCATGGAGATAAGGAAAGTGCCTATTCCAAATATATGGGAGATGCAATTTTTAAAGTACCGACTCCTTTGATGCTGGATAAGATTGTGACTACTATGGATGCCATTTATGAGCAGATGGAACAGATTAAGTCAGCAGACACCCGGGGCGATGTATATGAATATCTGCTTTCAAAACTTGCTACGGCAGGCGTAAATGGTCAGTTCCGTACACCGAGGCACATTATCCGAATGATGGTGGAAATGATGGATCCTAAGGCAGATGAAATCATCTGTGATCCGGCATGCGGTACGTCTGGTTTTCTGGTTGCTGCAAGTGAATATTTGCGAGATAAAAAAAAGCAGGAGGTTCTTTTTAACAGACAAAACAAGGAACATTATATGAATCACATGTTCCATGGTTATGATATGGACAGGACCATGCTTCGGATCGGTGCAATGAACATGATGACCCATGGTGTGGAGAATCCATATATTGAGTACAGAGACAGTCTGTCAGATCAGAATACAGACAAGGAAAAATACAGTTTGATTCTGGCTAATCCGCCATTTAAGGGAAGTCTGGATTACGATATTGTAAGCGCAGATTTATTGAAAGTATGTAAAACAAAGAAAACAGAATTACTGTTTCTTGCATTGTTTATCCGTATGCTGAAAATTGGTGGTAGATGTGCATGTATTGTACCGGACGGAGTTCTGTTTGGTTCCTCAACTGCCCATAAAGCCATAAGAAAAGCCCTGGTAGAAGAAAACCGTCTGGAAGCAGTGATTTCCATGCCCTCCGGCGTGTTTAAACCATATGCAGGAGTATCTACAGCTATTTTGATTTTTACTAAAACCGGACATGGTGGAACTGATAAAGTCTGGTTTTATGATATGAAAGCGGATGGTTTTAGCCTTGATGATAAGAGAACAGAAACGAAGGAAAATGACATTCCGGATATCATAGAGCGTTTCAGAAACCTGGATAAAGAGACTGACCGTAAACGCACAGATCAGAGTTTCTTTGTACCAAAAGAAGAAATTGCAGAAAATGGCTATGATTTGAGTATTAACAAATACAAAGAAATCGAATATGTACCAGTAGAATACCCATCAACACAGGAAATCATGACAGAACTGCATGAAATTGAGATGAAAATTGGAGAAGAAATGCAGGCTTTGGAAGAGTTGTTGGGATTAAAATGACATTTATAGGGAGATAAGATTAGGTGAAAGTAAAACTGGGAGATTTAACTAAAATAAAGACTGGTAAACTTGATGCAAATGCCTCGTCAGAAGATGGACAATATCCTTTTTTTACTTGTTCAAGAGAACCATTAAAGATATCTAATTATTCATATGATTGTGAATGTGTTCTGGTAGCTGGCAATGGTGATTTGAATGTCAAGTATTATAACGGAAAATTTGATGCTTATCAACGTACGTACATTATTGAGGATAATAGCGGTGGACAATTATATATGCCATATCTTTACTATTTTATGGAAGGCTATATTAAAGAGCTTAGAAGACAAGCTATTGGTGGAGTAATTAAATATATAAAATTGGGAAACCTTACAGATGCTTTGATTGAATTACCCTCTGTTGATGCACAAAAGAAGATAGTTAATATTTTGAAAAAAGCAAAACAACTATTAAGCTTAAGTAATAATGAGATTTTGAAGTTAGATGAGCTGGTGAACGCCCGATTTGTCGAGATGTTTGGAAATCCAGATATTAACGAAAAAAAATGGAATGAGTATAAAATGGAGCAATTATGTGAGATTGGATCTAGTAAGCGTATATATCAGAATGATCAAAGTTTAACAGGCATTCCATTTCTTAGAATTTCAGATTTGGTTAATAGAATGGATACAGGTTCAAAAGATTGTGACTTATTTATTCCAGAAGAATTCTTTGGAAAGCTTAAAAAGCAAGGGTTAGTGCCAGTAAGAGGTGACATCTTGCTTACAGCAAGAGGAACTCTGGGAAGATGCTATATTATTCAAGATGAAGATGAATTTTATTTTCAAGATGGAATGATTACGTGGCTATCAAAATACGATGAAAGAATTACTCCATTATATATTTCATGTTTATTTGAAATGCCAGGATTTAGAAAACAAATTGATTCATTACAGGCGGGGTCAACTGTTGCGTATCTGTCGATATCTATGACCAAAAAGTTAAATGTGATGACACCACCAATTGAACTTCAGAATCAGTTTGCAGACTTCGTCACTCAAGTCGACAAATCTAAAGTTGAGATTCAAAAAGCATTGAACAAAACCCAGATGCTATTTGATTCGTTAATGCAGGAATATTTCGGGTAGGAGGGAAGATTTGTGAAGGATTACAAACAATGGTTGGTTGAGAGATTTATAATTGAACGGAAACGCTTTGACAGATCTGGTGTATATGCTTACACACAGCGTGCCATGGCATATAATTCCAATAAAATTGAAGGAAGCACACTTACTCCGGAACAGACAGCCTCTCTCTTTGACAATGGAACATTACCTCAAAGTGATGACTATTACAGAGCCAAAGATGTTGAAGAAATGAATGGCCATTTTCTTATGTTCAATTACATGCTTGATACCCTTGATGAAGAGTTGACACCGGAACTAATCAAACATCTGCATTATGAATTAAAGACCGGAGTATTCGAAGACAGAGCGAATGGATATGCAATTGGTGATTATAAAAAGCGTCCAAACATGGTAGGAATGTATCGAACAACGCTGCCACAGGATGTTGAGACGGAAATGAACCAATTACTAAAGTGGTACAGGGAACAGAATAAAAATATGGAAACTCTTGCAGAATTTCATGCCAGATATGAGGCGATTCATCCTTTCCAGGATGGAAATGGAAGAACCGGAAGGATGATCATGTTTCGGGAAAGTCTAAAGAACCCGGATATTCTTCCTTTCATTGTATTGGATGAGAATCGAAGTCAATATATTGATGGGCTGAAACAATATAGAGAAGAGCAGAAAGTACGCAAGCTTGTCTCATTAATGCAGAAAGAAGCTGAGGAATATTATCAGCAGTGTAAATATTTTATGGGATAATGCATTTTGTACGAAAGATGCATTAAAATGTCTGGAATACAGGGATTGTGAGGTGCTTTAATGGTAGGACTCGGACGGGAAGATAAGAAAGATAATGACCTGTTTTACACTTGCAGTCTGATTGATTATATTTCGCGGAAAACGAAGAATATTCGTGCAGATGTAGTAAATCAATTAGGCAGAAAACGTCTGGATAAAATCTATGATCTGGCAGATGTGTATCATTGTGATAATATTGAACAGGTCAGTGAAGATTTTATTGCAGAGGCGCACATACCAACAGGAACGTTCGATAATGTAAAGGAATGCAAATATTCAATTCCCTCTCATTGGGATATTGGAAAAGTATATAAACGCTTGATAAAACAAGTAGCTGCCAGCGAGAAAATTGAGATAGTTGATGCACTGATCAAGGTTTATAATTCTTTTATCAGCGAAAAAATAGATGATTATAACAGTAGTGTCTACTACGAAAATCCATCTTATATTTTTGAAAGTTACAGAGAAAATAAGATGTTATAAAAACAATGGGTGAAAACACATGAGATTCGGGAGGTGTCAGTATGACTAATTTTGATTTCCTGAAAAATGAACCAAAGTTTAAAGATTTTGCAGATGTAGCAATCTCTGCGGAAAGGATTTTTCAGTTGGATTATGCTGCATCTGTGCTTAACTGCAGGCGGGCAATGGAATTTGCTGTCAAATGGATGTATTCTGTAGACAGTGCCCTTGTCATGCCATGGGATGACAGACTGGTTAGTCTGATGAGTACAGATGAATTCAGGGATATTATTGATGCAGATCTTTTGAAACGTATGGAATTTATACGCAAAACAGGTAATTTTGCAGCTCATATCGGTCAGAAAGTAAAGAAGGAACAGGCAGAATTGTGTCTGCAAAATCTATATATTTTTCTGGATTTTGTTGCTTATTGTTACGCAGATCATTACACTGCCAGCAATTATGATTCTACATTATTGCAGGAAAACTCTGTTCATACAGCGGACCAGTCAGTTAGTCAGCCGGTCGGCGATCGGGCTGGTCAGTCAGAAACTGATCTGAAACTGGAACAATTGTTAAAGGAAAATGCTGCCCTGAGGGAAGAACTGACTGCCCGTCGTGAAGAACAGCAGCAGACATACGTGACTAAACCACTGGATATTTCAGAATATGAAACCCGAAAGATCTACATTGATTCTATGCTGCAGGATGCAGGATGGACTGAGGGACAGAACTGGATAAATGAATACAGGATTCCTGGTATGCCAAATAAGTCACAGGTCGGATATGCAGATTATGTTCTCCTTGGTGATGATGGTAAGATCCTGGCTGTGATAGAAGCCAAGAGAACCTGTGCAGATGTGGCAAAGGGCAGGCAGCAGGCGAAGTTATATGCTGATCTGATTGAGCAGAAACAAGGCAGAAGACCGGTAGTATTTCTCACCAATGGTTTTGATGTCCGTATCTGTGATAACCAGTATCCGGAGAGAAAAATTGCAGCAATTTATTCCAAACGGGATCTGGAAAAATTGTTTAATCTCAGACAGATGCGCTCAGGTTTGGGACAGATTTCCATAGACAAAAACATAGCAGGACGATATTATCAGGAGGCTGCGATTAAGGCAGTCTGTGACAGTTTTGACACCAGAAATCGCAGAAAAGCTCTCCTTGTTATGGCTACAGGTTCGGGAAAGACACGTACAGTTATTGCACTTTGCAAGGTATTGTCAGAGCAGGGATGGGTAAAAAATATTCTTTTCCTGGCAGATCGTAATTCACTGGTAACACAAGCTAAGCGAAGCTTTGTCAATTTGCTGCCGGATTTATCTGTTACAAATTTGTGCGAAGAGAAAGATAACTATGCAGCTCATTGTGTTTTTTCTACTTATCAGACCATGATAAACTGTATAGATACGATTCAGGACAAAGAGGGAAAATTGTTTACCTGCGGACATTTTGATTTGGTGATCTGTGATGAAGCACATCGTTCCATTTACAATAAATACAGGGATATTTTTAATTATTTTGATGCTCCGCTGATTGGGCTGACAGCTACTCCAAAAGATGAAATTGACAAAAATACCTATGAAATCTTTGAACTGGAGAACGGTGTCCCTACTTATGGCTATGAGCTTGCGCAGGCAGTAAAGGATGGTTATCTGGTTGACTTTATGTCTGTGGAGACTACACTGAAATTTATAGAGCATGGAATAGTATATGATGAATTATCTCCGGAAGATAAGGAAGCCTATGAGGATACCTTTGAGGATGAAAACGGTGAAATGCCGGACAGTATTGGCTCAGCAGCATTAAATGAATGGCTTTTTAATGAGGATACCATAAAGAAGGTTTTACATATCCTGATGACGAACGGATTAAAGATAGATTATGGAAACAAGATTGGAAAGACCATTATTTTTGCGAAAAATCACCGTCATGCAGAGAAAATATATGAGGTGTTCGGAAAAGAATATCCACATCTGACAGGATATGCCATGGTGATTGATAATCGCCTGAAATATGCACAGAGTGCGATTGATGAGTTTTCGGATTCAAAGAAGCTTCCTCAGATAGCAATCTCTGTAGATATGCTGGATACGGGAATTGATGTGCCGGAAGTTTTGAATCTGGTATTTTTCAAAAAGGTTATGAGTAAGGCGAAATTCTGGCAGATGATCGGGCGAGGTACCCGTTTGTGCCCGGCCCTGATGGATGGAGAGGATAAGCAGAAATTCTATATTTTTGATTTCTGTGGAAATTTTGAGTTCTTCCGCATGAATAAAGGACGTGCCACTGCAAATATGATCGCACTTCAGGGAGCAATTTTTCAACTGGAATTTGAGATTGCCTATAAATTGCAGGGAGCCGCTTATCAGACAGAACGATTGATTACCTATCGTAAATCTCTGGTAGAGCATATGGCTGGAAAGGTGCAGGAGTTAAACCGAGAAAATTTTGCGGTGCGTCAGCACTTAAAATATGTGGATATTTATGCTGTTGAAGAAAATTATAAGGTTCTTACTTATGAGGACACTCTGGCAGTGCGGGATGAATTATCTCCATTGATCAGACCTGAAAATGATGATGCGAAAGCTTTGCGTTTTGATGCTCTTCTGTATGGAATTGAACTGGCGTATCTGGCAGAAAAGAAATATGGACGTGGTCGAAAGGATCTGCTGAAGAAGGTTTCTGCACTGGCAGGGATTTCTAACATTCCGGAGATTATGATGCAGGCAGAACTGATAGACAAGATTCTTCATGGAGGATATCTGGACAATGCAGGGATTCCTGAATTTGAGCATATCAGAGAAAATCTCCGCGATCTGATGAAATATATTCCGGATGCAGACAGAATGATCTATGACACAAATTTTGATGATGAGATTCTCAACATGGAGTGGAAGGATTCAGAACTGGAAAATGATGATCTGAAAAATTATAAGGCAAAAGCAGAATATTATGTACGTCAACATCAGGACAATGCAGTGATAGCGAAGCTAAAAACCAATATTCCTTTAGACAATAATGACATGAGAACGCTGGAAAAAATTCTGTGGAGTGAAGTGGGAACCAAACAGGATTATGAGGCAGAATACGGACAGAAACCGCTTGGAGAATTTGTTCGTGAGATTGTAGGGCTTGACATGAATGCTGCTAAGGCTGCCTTTGCACAATATCTGGATGATACCTGCCTGGACAGCAGACAGATTTATTTTGTGAATCAGATTGTGGAATATATTGTACATAATGGGATGCTGAAGGATCTCTCGGTTCTTCAGGAATCACCTTTTACGGACCAGGGCAGTATTGTGGACATATTTACGGATTTAAATGTATGGCTGGGAATCAGAAAAACCATAGAGCAGGTTAATGCCAATGCCATTGCTGCGTAAATTTGTCAGTAGATCAGAACGAAAGTGCTTGTCGACGAGATAAACCTTGGATATTCAATATTGTGGTAAAATAAACTTTGGAAAGGCGGTATATGGATGAAGTGGGCAGATGGTAAGATACGATGCTGCTGGGCAAATCCGAGAAATGAGCGTTACATTCGTTATCACGATGAGGAGTGGGGCATTCCGGTGCATGATGACCGGAAGCTCTTTGAAATGCTGATATTGGAGTGCTTTCAGGCGGGCCTGTCCTGGGAATGTGTTCTGAACAAGCGAGATGCCTTTCGCGTGGCTTTTGACAATTTTGATCCGGAGAAAGTCAGCGCTTACACTGAGGACAAGCTGGAAGCACTGCGGAGTAATCCCGGCATCATACGAAACCGCCTGAAAATACAGGCTGCCGTTACCAATGCATGGGCATTCTTGGAAATTCAGAAGGAGTACGGCAGCTTTTCGGACTATATCTGGCATTGGACAGATGGCAAAGTAGTCTGTGAAACCGGCCGGACAAGTTCAGAACTGTCTGATTGTATATCAAAAGATTTGAAAAAACGCGGCATGAAGTTCGTGGGAACAACGGTCATCTATGCCTATTTACAGGCAGTAGGAGTTCTCTGTTCTCATGAGCAGGGCTGCTTTTTGGCAAATCAGGAAGCTGAGCATTATAATAGTTATTCATAAGTCTGTTATTTCCTGATTTTTATCCATCCTGCATGAAGCAGATATACGCCTGCCGGAATCAGGGAAAGCATGTGTATATTTGTGCAGCTGCCTGTTTCTGCATATGTCGGCAGAATGAGTGTATGAAATGCAAGATAAAGGTATGTGCCTGCAGCGATGAGATTACACAGAAAAAAACTCCAGCCGAAGATACCGGAAATAGAAGCTGTAAGAATGATGATCAGCGTCAGGGTATCAGGAACAAAGGGAAGATGAATAAAATCAAATTCAGGTTTCAGGGAGAGAAATGCGAGCACTGCGTAAAGAAAAAGCACTGCATTTAATAAACTCATGATTTTAAACGGTAAACTGTAAAAAGGTGTAACAGGGCAGTTGGGCCATAGTTCAACATCCAGTTTCTGTGCAAGCTGGGTTGCTGACTTTGTAAAGGTTATATTTGTCATTACAACAGCTTTATCGCAGTCGTAGAAGTTTGCACCTGCATAGGCTTCCTGAACGGCTTTATTTCCAACAGGATGGGTGTAATATTTACATTGTATCCCGTATTTTTTTCGATGTTTGAAAGCAATGATATCGATTCCCTGGTCTCCGGAGCTTTGGGTTACTTTTATTTTAGAAAAATGCTTTCGCTTTAGTATCTTTGCACATTGATATTCAAATTCATATCCATCCATGTGTTGAGTCTCCTGTATTATATAAAATTGTATAGCAGTCCTCGTAAATGATACATTTAAGAGGATTGCTATAGATGTAGTGCATATTTGCAATATATTATATCTGCAACATACCATTTATAGAAATTCAGGAAAATACTGTAAGTAATGAAATGGCTGGTGTTACGGTATTTTCCTGAATTACGATAACAGTCTGCAACAAAATAAGAATACCATGTTTGATGATAAAGAACAAGTGTTTTGCGAAGAAAAGAAGAATGGGTTATTGTTTACTGGCTGGTTTACTGGTCGCGTTACTGAGACGTTACCGAGAATGGAATAAACAGTAACGAGAATGGTTACTCTTTGCGGGAATTGTGTTATAATAGTCTTTGATTTATTGCTGCTGAAAAAAGTGGACAGTTTATAGCGAGCCTATTAAATGCATTATTTACGAGGACTGCTATAGTAATTATACAAAACCGTAAGAGGGGGAGGAACATTTGAAAAATTTTGAAGAAATTATGTCGGAACGAAAAAACCGTATAGAAGCCAGAAAGGACGAGCTGATCCGCAGGAGTCTGCTGTCTGAAGAATTTCTGGAAATGATCCAGAAAAATAAAAGGCCCTTTGATCTGCTGATGTCTTACTATCAGTGTGCTGTCATGGAGATTGAGACAAAATTCAGAGTGCTGAATCAGGAGTATTCCCTGGAATATGATAAAAATCCTATCGAAGGTATTAAAACCAGAATTAAATCTTATGACAGTATTGTGCGGAAAATACGCAGAAAAAATATTCCCATGTCTTTAACTGCTATAGAAGAAAATATCAAGGATATCGCAGGTGTCCGGGTAATCTGTTCTTTTCCGGAGGATATCTATGAGCTGGCAGACAGCTTTCTGCGTCAGGATGATATTGTACTGATCGAGAAAAAAGATTATATAAAAAATCCAAAACCCAGTGGTTACAGAAGCCTGCATCTGATCGTGCAGGTGCCTATCTTTCTGCAGAAAAACAAAAAAATGGTAAATGTGGAAGTCCAGTTTCGAACTATTGCCATGGATTTCTGGGCAAGTCTGGAACATAAGCTTCGCTATAAAAAAGATATCCCGGCAGATCAGGCACAGCAATTGCAGGAGGAGCTTCTGGCGTGTGCCACCCAGAGTGCTCAGTTGGATAACCGGATGCAGGAAATTCGTAATCAACTGGTCAGCAGAGCTGATAAGGGGAATCAATCCTGAGAAAGTTCCTTATTTCAGGAACTTCCTCAATAATTTTTCATAAATTTTTCTATATGGCTGGTATCTCATTGGCAGATCCAGCCATGTTTTTTTGTCTACAATACTCTTATAGTGGGAGAAGGTATGAAAACCGTCTTTGCCATGGTAGGAACCCATTCCGCTTTCACCAAAGCCGCCAAATCCCATTTCACTGGTTGCCAGGTGGATGATGGTGTCATTGACACATCCGCCTCCGAATCCACAGCGGGAAGTAACTTTTTCCGCAGCTTCTTTGTCGGAGGTGAAGATATATAGTGCCAGAGGATGTGCCATGGAGTTGACCTTTTCGATGGCCTCATCCAAGGAATCATAGGTCAGCACAGGAAGCACAGGACCGAAGATTTCCTCCTGCATTACTGTATCCCCGAAGGTTACATTATCCATAACAGTAGGAGCGATCTGAAGAGCTCCCGGATTGTTGTCACCGCCGCAGACTACCTTGCTGGGATCGATCAGATTGCAGATACGAGTAAAGTGCTTTTCATTAATAATTTTCCCATAATTCTTATTATTCAGAGGTGTGGAACCAAACTGTTTCCTGATCTGTTTCTGGATCTGTCGGATCAGTTCATCCTTGATTTCTCTGTCGCAATAAATATAATCAGGTGCTACACAGGTCTGACCACAGTTGAGATATTTTCCAAATACAATTCTTCTGGCTGCAAGTTTCAGGTTGGCACTTTTCTCTACAATGCAGGGGCTTTTACCGCCCAGCTCCAGGGTAACCGGGGTCAGATGTACAGATGCTTTTGCCATTACTTCCCTGCCAACATGCTGGCTTCCTGTAAAGAAAATATAGTCAAAATGTTCATTGAGAAGAGTGTTATTTTCCGCACGTCCGCCGTTTACCACAGCCACATACTGGGGATCAAAACATTCGGTGATAATGGTTTCAATCACCCGGCTGGTGTGAGGAGAGTAGGCACTTGGTTTCAGTACAACTGTATTTCCGGCTGCAATCGCATCGATCAGCGGATCAATGGTGAGCAGGAAAGGATAATTCCATGGGCTCATAACCAGGACAACACCATAAGGAGATGGTTTCTTATAGCTTCTGGAAGCGAACTGGGCAAGGGGAGTCAGTACTGTTTTTTCTTTTGCATAGGAAGGTGTATGGCGGATCATGTAGCTGAGTTCTGAGAGCACAAGGCCCACTTCACACATATAGGATTCAAAGTTACTTTTTCCAAGGTCACGTTTCAGTGCTTCATTGATCAGTGGTTCATATTTCTGAATACAGGTCTTTATTTTTTTTAAGGCATCCAGCCTTTTTTCTACCGGTAAAGTGGCACCTGTGTAAAAATAGCTGCGTTGTTTCTGAACGATTTCTTTAATTTCTGTTTCTGTCATAATACATTATTTCCTTATATAATATAGATATCAGGTAACTATTGAGAGTCTGCAGGTTTCTGTATTTTGATATTTTTATAAAAAACGCTTTGCAGGATAGAAGAATATTAACAGTTACTTCTCAGCTTCTGAGGTATTTTCCTTGGAAGTCCGAGACATCAGCATGTAATAAAATTTCTCCAGTTCGGAGGCATCCATAAGCTTCGGCACAGGATACAGAGGATTGGCCTCTTTATCTGCATAATGGGCAAGCTTGGGGATATCTGTTTCCTGAATTTCTTTTACAATATTTACGATTCCAAATCGCTCTTTCATCTCTTCAATTGCCCGGATAAAAAGCTCTGCTGCTTCATGGTCCGGCGTATTTTTGTCTGCAAGTCCTGCTGCAATGGCAAGTCTGTGGAGCTTTTTGTCAATGCAGGAGCCATATTCCCGAAGTACCAGCGGCAGCAGAATGGCATTGGCAAGTCCATGGGGAACGTTGTACTGTCCGCCCAGGGAATGAGCCACTGCATGAACATATCCTACATAGGATTTGGTAAAAGCACAGCCTGCATAGAAGGAGGCGTGGAGCATATTTCGTCTTGCCTGAATATTATCGCCATGCTCATAGGCAATGTCTATATTTTCAAAAATCAGTTTTACCGCTTTTAATGCATCCCTGCGTGTATCAATGGTGGTGGAATTGCCGATATATGCCTCCACTGCGTGAGTCAGGGCATCCATACCTGTAGTTGCGGTGATAAATGGGGGCAGGCTTAAGGTAACCTTGGGATCCAGCACTGCATAGCGGGGAATCAGCGGGAAATCGTTGATTGCGTATTTATATCTGGTGTCTGCATCTGTGATCACAGCGGCGAGAGTGGTCTCACTTCCTGTTCCGGCAGTGGTTGGAACTGCCATGAGAAGGGGAAGCTTCTTATGTACCTTCAGGATTCCCTTCATCTGAGCCAGAGACTGATTGGGTTTGACCGCACAGGCACCGACTGCCTTGGCACAGTCCATGCTGGAACCGCCGCCGAAACCGATGATGGCATCACAGCCTTCCTTATGGTAAAGCTCCAGGGCTTCGCGGACATTGACAGTAGTTGGGTTGGCAACTGTTTTATCATAAATGGTATAGGGGATGCCTGCCTCCTTTAAAGCTTTTTCCAGTCTTCGGGTAAGTCCAAGCTTCATGATACCGCCATCTGTAATGATCAGTACATGAGTACATTTGTGGCGCATGATGATTTCAGGGAGTTCCTTGACGCTTCCTGCTATTTTAGGTTTTCTGTAAGGTAAAAAGGGAATTGCAATGTGAAAAGCTTTCTGAAAAGCCCTGCAATATATTTTTCTGAGAGTGTTCATGGATAATTCCTTTCCTGGGGGCAGCCTGCTACTTTGCAGACTGCCGGACAGCAGTTACTTCAGAAAAAATATAACAAGGTAAAAAAGAAAAGTCAATATATTTTGATGTTCAAAATTTATCTTTGGTAAAAGAGCTTATTCCGAGACATACGAGCCAAAATTCCATTGCCGCAGGCAATCTGGAATGAATTTTGGCTACGTTACTGTGAACGGAGTGAACAGTAACGAACATATCCATAAAATTTTACAAAACTACGAAAATCAGTTGACAATGGAGTAAGTTTATACTAACCTGAAGTTAGCGAAGTATAACAATATTGTAAAACAGCAGTGTTATTATATTAAAGAATTAAAGAAATTTGCTCCACAGGAAGTGGATATGAGGGAGGAATGAAAAAATGTTTCTGCAGATACAGGGAATTCAGAAGTCTTTTGGTGCAGGGGACAGCCGGGTGGATGTGCTGAAAGGGCTGGATCTTGACATTGAGAGAGGAGAGTTTTGTGTGCTTCTGGGGCCGTCTGGTTCCGGTAAGTCTACGCTTCTGAATATTATCGGTGGGATTGACAGTGCAGACGAGGGAAATCTGGTCATAGACGGGGAGCGTCTGGCAGATATGTCGGAGAAGAATCTGTCTTTGTACAGGCGTAAGCATCTGGGATATATTTTTCAGATGTATAATCTGATCCCCAATCTTACAGTGCGGGAGAATATAGAGGTGGGAGCCTATCTCAGTGATAAGCCTCTGGATGTAGATGAACTGCTCCATACGCTGGGAATCTATGAGCACCAGAGAAAGCTTCCCAATCAGCTTTCCGGCGGTCAGCAGCAAAGGACTGCCATTGGCAGAGCCATTGTAAAGAATCCGGATATTCTTCTTTGCGATGAGCCTACAGGAGCCCTGGATTATAATACCTCCAAGGAAATCCTGAAGCTGATCGAGACGGTAAACCAGAAATACGGCAACACCATCGTCATGGTAACGCATAACGATGCCATCAAAGATATGGCTGACCGGGTGGTGAAGCTTCGCGATGGGATGATCCGCAAAAATTACCTCAATGAGCATAAGATCCCGGCAGCAGAGCTTGACTGGTAAGGAGGCATATGATGAAAAATCCTTTACGCAAACGTCTGCCCAGAGAACTGAAGGGAGAACTGGGCAAGTATCTGATTGTATTTATCCTGATGGTTGCATCCATTGGATTTGTGTCAGGCTTTCTGGTTGCAGATAACAGTATGCTTATTGCTTACAATGAAGGTTTTGAGAAGTACAACATAGAAGACGGAAACTTTCGCACAGCAGAGCAAGTCCACAAAACCCAGAGAGAAGAAATAGAGGTGCTGGGTGTGAAGCTGTATGATAATTATTATGTGGAGGAACCTCTGGATAATGGAAGCACCATGCGTTTTTTTAAAAACAGGCAGCAGGTGGACAAGGTCTGCCTGATGAAGGGAGAGCTGCCTGCTGGGACAGGAGAGATTGCCATTGACAGAATGTATGCAGACAACAACAATCTGTCTGTGGGAGATACGCTCCGGAGCGGAAAAAGAACCTGGAAGATTACCGGCCTGGTGGCACTTTCCGACTACAGCTGCCTGTTTCAGAATAACAACGATTCCATGTTTGATGCTGTGAAATTTGGGGTTTCTGTTGTGACTGAGGAGGAGTTTGATTCTTTGGATCAGGAAAAACTGCAGTACAATTATTCCTGGATCTATGACGAAAAACCGAAGACAGAAAAGGAAGAGAAAGAAGTTTCCGAGGATCTGATGGAGGATATGGGAAAGATTGTCACACTGGAGGCTTTTGTACCCCGGTATCTGAATCAGGCCATTACTTTTACAGGGGATGATATGGGTGGAGACAAGGCCATGATGACCATGCTTCTTTATATTATTATGGTGATCATGGCCTTTGTATTCGGAATTACCATCAGCAATACGATACGGAAAGAAGCCGGTGTTATCGGTACCTTACGTGCGTCCGGATATACCAGACAGGAACTGATTCTTCACTATATGACACTTCCGGTGCTGGTTACTTTTGTGGGTGCACTGATCGGAAATATCCTTGGATACACTGTATTAAAGGATGTATGTGCAGATATGTATTATGGAAGCTATAGTCTTCCGACTTATGTGACCGTATGGAATGGGGAGGCATTTGGGCTTACAACTCTGGTTCCGGTAGTTATTATGCTGGTGGTAAATTACGGAGTGCTCAGACATAAGCTGAAGCTGTCACCGTTAAAATTCCTGCGCAGGGATCTGTCGGGAAGAAAGCAGAAGAGGGCAATTTATCTGAGTCCGAAGATGAAAATCTTTTCCAGATTCCGGCTTCGGGTGATTTTTCAGAATATGAGTAATTATATGGTTCTGTTTATCGGGATCCTGTTTGCAAATCTGCTGCTGATGTTCGGATTGCTGCTTCCTTCGGCACTGTCCCATTACCAGGTGGAAATCCAGAACAATATGCTGGCAAAATACCAGTATATGCTTCAGGTTCCGGTCAGCGCAGTAAGTGGAAATAAATTTGACGGTCTGATCTCTCTGCTGGAGTTTTATATGGATTCCAGAACAGACAATGAAGATGCAGAGGAATTTTCTGCTTATTCCCTGAATACACTGCCAGGAAAATATAAGAGTGAGGAAGTACTGCTTTACGGGATCGAACCGGACAGCAGGTATGTAACGATAGATTTTAATAATACAAAAGATAAAAAAGATGAAGCGGGGAATAAAGAAAAAGCAGATAACAAGAATACGGCAAATGCAGAAAAAGAAAGCGCAGCAGTTTATATTTCGAGCGCATATGCGGATAAATTCCTGCTTCATGTGGGGGATACCATCACTCTGAAAGAAAAATACGAAAAAGAGAAATATTCGTTTAAAATAGCAGGAGTTTATGATTATACGGCTGCCTTGTGTGTGTTTATGCCCCGCAGTGAACTGAATGATATTTTTGATTTGGGAGAGGATTATTACAGTGGGTATTTCTCAGATACAGAGCTTACAGATATCAAGAGCCAGTATATAGGATCTGTAGTTGACCTTGATGCACTGACAAAGATCTCCAGACAGCTGGATGTATCCATGGGAAGTATGATGGGTATGGTAAACGGATTTGCCATTATGATCTATATGGTACTGATCTATCTTCTTTCCAAGATCATTATCGAAAAAAATGCCCAGTCTATTTCAATGGTAAAAATCCTGGGCTATACAAATGGTGAGATCAGCAAGCTATATATTATGTCCACGTCTTTGGTGGTGGTGTTCTGTCTGCTTTTGAGTCTGCCGCTGGAAACAGTAATCATGAAAGTTCTGTTTCGGGAGATGATGCTGTCCAGTATTTCCGGATGGATCACGCTCTGGATCGACCCGATGATCTATGTGCAGATGTTTGCAGCAGGAATCATTACATACGGAATCGTTGCTTTACTGGAATTTCGGAGAGTGAAGAAGGTTCCTATGGATGAAGCCTTAAAAAATGTCGAGTAGGACAAAATTTGATAAAAATTTGACATTGTCTGGAATTTGTGGTACGGTTACACAGGAAACTGTTAGAGCGACACGCTCTAGACCAATCAGTTGGAATAGGAGATTATTATGAGAAAAAGAACAACTTCAAGAGCAAAGGAAACTATTAAAGAAGCAACAACAAAGGCTACAGAAGCAGTCAAAGAGACAGTTGAGAAAACAACTGTAAAGGCTTCAGAAGTAATTGAAGAAGCAAAAGACGCTGCAGCTGATATTGCGAAGGCTCCGGTTGTAGAAGAAGCAAAAGAAACTGTAAAGAAAGCAGTAAAAGAAGTGGCTAAAAATATCGACATCAAAAAATTCGCAGAAACAACTATCGAATTACCTGGTTTTGCAGTTACAATGAGCTCCATCGAGGAAGCAATCAAAAAAGACATCAAAGACAAAGGCATCGAAGGAAAAGAAATCAGCGTTTATGTAAATGTTGAGCAGAAAGCCGCTTACTACACAGTAGACGGACAGGGCTCTGACGATTACAGAATCGACCTGAATACATTATAATCTGTAAGCATTTTTTATAAACCGAAAATGGATGTCTGCAGGGATCCGGAAAGAAAATCTGCAGACATAAAAACAGCAGGATTGTTCATAGAATGAACAGACCTGCTGTTTTGCTTATTTATGATAGAACCACACTGCGGCGGATATGGATGATATCTCAGGAAGCTTTCTGCTCAAACAGATCCTCCCTTGTAATATTCTGTGCCCATTTCCCCTGGCGGTAATGATGGAATACCCATGGCCATTTCACAAACTCATCTGTACAGAGCAGGAAGTAAACCCACAATACCGGAAGCTTCAGGACAAAGGCCGCAAAAAATCCCAGAGGTACCGCATATACCCACATATCAATGGTATCGCAGATCAGTCCGAACTTCGTATCACCGCCTGCGCGGAATACCCCGGCGATCAGGGCTGTGTTTACCGCAGAACCCATAATATAATAGGTGTTGATAAGCAGCATGTACTTCAAATAATGCATTGCCCCGTCACTTAAGGATGCAAATCTCAGGACCAGAGGCGTGATGGCAAATACGATCACACCGCCAATGGCACCGGCTATAATGGTCATCTTCAGCATTCTGGAAGCATACACCTTCGATTTCTCCAGATCCCCTTTTCCCATTACATTTCCAAGAAGAATCGTTCCCGCACTGGCAATTGCAAAGCAGAACACAGAACCGATATTGCGGACAACCGTAACCAGAGAGTTGGCTGCAACGGCATCTGTTCCGAGATGTCCCAGGATCACAGAGTACATGGAGAAAGCAACACTCCAGGAAACGTCATTTCCAAGAGCGGGAAGTGACAGCCGGACGAAGTCGCCAAACAGCACCTTACTGCGGATAAACATAAAGGTCAGGTTCAATTTAACATCTTTGCTCAGGAAAGAAACGATCACGCATGCTGCCAGTTCGATCAGTCTGGAAGCAGCAGTTGCAATGGCAACACCTGTAGCCCCCAGCTTCGGTGCGCCGAAAAGTCCGAAGATAAAAGTGGCATTCAGGATAATATTCAATATAAAAGCCAGCATATTCAATGCCATACTGATCGTTACACGTCCGATGCTGCGCAAAATTGCCAGATAAACCTCTGTAATTCCCCAGCAGAGATATGTAATTCCCATAATCCTAAGATAAGAAGAACCGATAGAGATCAGTTTCTGATCAGAAGTAAAAATCTTCATCATAAGCTGAGGAGCAGTAAATGCGATCAGTGCTACGATTCCCGAGATTATGATGGAAAAGCGGAGGGCAATTCCCTCGATCGCATGAATAGCCTGCATATTATTTTTTCCGAAATACTGCGCGCACAGAAGAGATGCGCCTGTACCAAGTCCATAATATACCATAAACAGGATATTGGAGTAATTGGCAGCCAGAGACACCGCAGAAATCGCAGACTGTCCCACATAATTAAGCATAATTACATCTGCGGAGTTAACCGCTGCACTGAGCAGATTCTGGATAATGATCGGAATCGTCAGTTTAAGCATCTGCCGGTAAAAATTATCCTTACCGGCCGATAATGTGTTTATCATATTTACCCCCCGTAATAAGTATTTGCCCGATCAGGCAGTTTTATTAGTCTGTTTTCAGCATAATCCTTCCGGCAGAAAAACGCTATCGGTATTTTGACTGATTTCTACGTTATTTTGACTTTTGAGTCCTTAAACAAATCAACTTTGCTTATAATATCTTGCACAAAAGAAGTCGGACTGATATAATTCGTATGTATTTTGAGAGGAATACATACTGTGACTGATAAAAAATATAATGGGAGAAGTTTATGGCGACATTACAGCAATTAGATATGAATATTTTACTGTGGATCCAGGAACATTTAAGGGTGGATGCCCTGACTCCGTTCTGGAGAGCAGTCACCTTCCTTGGAAACGGAGGATGGTTCTGGATCGTATTATGTGTGCTTCTGATCTGTTTCGGGAAAACACGCAAAACAGGAGTGACAGCGGCACTCTCGCTGTTGTCAGGGTTTCTGATCACAAATCTGCTGATAAAAAATGCAGTAGCCCGTCCAAGACCTTTTGATACTTATACACAGATCATTCCGCTGATCACCAGGCCGAAAGACTATTCATTTCCATCCGGCCATACCTGCGCTTCCTTTGCCGTTGCACTGGTCTGTCTGCGGATGCTGCCCGGGAAATGGGGAATTTTGCCTGTTGTTCTGGCCGGAATGATTGCTTTTTCCAGACTCTATCTGGGCGTACATTATCCGGGGGATGTTCTGGCAGGATTTCTGGTGGCACTGCTCACAAGTACAGTGGCATGCAGGCTGATGCGGAGAACATTTTCAACTCAGAAAAGCTGACCGGTTCAGAAGAAAACTTCCGGGGGGAAATACAAAAAAGATATGCAAAAATCAGCAGAAAATATTCGAATGTAAAGTGTAAAGGATAATCTTGTAATGAACAAAAATGAAATCTATATAAAGAGCGGAACCAATTACAAAGAAATGACAAAGGAACTGCTGGCACAGTGCGGCCTGGCGTCTGTAATTTCAGATAAAAAGATGCAGATTGGTATCAAGCCTAATCTTGTATCACCTTCCGAGGCTTCATGGGGAGCTACCACACATCCGGAAATTGTGGCGGGAATTATTGAGTATCTGCAGGAAAACGGATATGGAAATATTGCCATTCTGGAAGGCTCCTGGGTGGGAGATAAGACCACAGAAGCATACGAAGTGTGCGGATATCGTGAACTAACGGAAAAATATCAGGTGCCTTTTTGGGATATGCAGAAAGACAAGGGGATTGAAAGAGATTGCAGGGGGATGAAACTGAATGTCTGTGAACGTGCGGCAAATATCGATTTTCTGATTAATGTTCCGGTATTGAAAGGCCATTGTCAGACAAAGATCACATGTGCATTGAAAAATATGAAAGGATTGATCCCCAATACAGAGAAGCGTCATTTTCATGCGATGGGACTGCATGAACCGATTGCACATCTGAATGCGGGGCTCCATCAGGATTTTGTCGTGGTTGATAACATTTGCGGAGATCTGGATTTCGAGGATGGCGGAAATCCGGTAGTGATGAACCGTATCTGGGCGGGGACGGATCCGGTACTGATTGATTCTTATGTATGTCAGATCATGCATTATACAACGAAAGATGTACCGTATATTGAACTGGCAGAGAAGCTTGGGGTTGGAAGTACTGATCTGAAAAATTCCCACATCGTATACTGTGAGGAAAATGCCCGCAAAGAACTTCCGAAATCAAGAAAAGTGGTAGAACTTCAGGATGCAGTAGAAGAAGTAGAATCCTGCAGTGCCTGCTATGGTTATCTCATCCCGGCTCTGGAAATGCTTAAAAATGACGGCCTTTTCGAGAAACTGGACACGAAAATCTGCATCGGCCAGGGATACCGCGGAAAAACAGGAAAACTGGGTGTAGGTGCATGCACCTGTAAATTTGAACATAACGTAAAGGGATGTCCTCCAACAGAGAATCAGATTTATGATTTCCTGAAGCAGTATATTCTGGGAGAAAATAAATAATATGATATCAGGGTCCTAGAGCGTGTCTGAAAAAGGCTTTCTGCAAGATGTGCGTCACAATTTGTGGTATATTTTGCCCGGATGAGGGCGCCGTAGCGGGCTACGGCAACTGAATTCGGGTGAAATATCCCGCAAAGTGGGGCGTGCAGATTGCGGGAATGATTTTTCAGACACACTCTAGTACATCGTTTTCGAAATAACTATACCACTCACTTGTCTGCGAATCCGATTGCACAGGTCTAAAAGCCTCAGCGTAGCCCGCTACGCCTGCGTTTTTATACCAGCACACTCGAATCCGCATCCTACGCGATTGGTATAGTTATTTACGAAACGATGTACTAGGTTCAAAAAGTCGTTCGTACCTGCATGATAAGACTTTTGAATCTGGAACCCTGTTTGATTTTACAATGCCATCTTTATCATCTGTATAATTTTATCCTGCTCAAATTTACTGCTGTCAAATGCCAGATGATACTGGGAAATATCTTTCCATTTCTTATCTGTAAAGTACTCATAATAAGTACGCCGTTCTTTATCCACTTTCTTAACCAGCTTCTGTGCACTTTTTTCTTCCCGTCCCGTACGCTCGATGACAGTCTGTACACGATACTCAAATGGTGCATGGATAAATACGCTCAGGCATTTATTGTCGAGGATGTGATTGGCGCATCGGCCAACGATCACACAATCTTCTTTCTCAGCAGCATCCAGAATAATCTTTCGCTGAAGATCAAAGAGCACATCATTCATGGGAACAAAGTGAAAATCGCTGTCCATCTGAAGTTCATGGTCAATGGGAAAACGCCACTGGCTGCCACGTTTCTCATCAACCTTGGCAAGCAGATCAAAAGGAATATTCTCTTTCTGAGCTGCAATATCGATCAGCTCTTTGTCATAAAAAGCAAATCCAAGCTCTTCTGCCAGAGCTTTACCGATCAGGCGGCCATTACTGCCGAGCATCCTGTTTATTGTAATCACGCGTTTACTCATAATCAAACCCTCCTTTATGACATCTCTGTTATTGAACGATATAGATTCAGGCGGATATTCGCAAATTGTACCTGTTATCTGCAATTAACAGTGATAAGTCTTTTATTTGTGAACATTATAACATTGATACTTGAAAAAATCCAGTAAAATATATAAAAAATCAAATATATTACGAAAATATTTAGGTACAGTGCACAAAAACGATTCGCAATGAAACAAATGATGCAGTTAATCCGATAATATTTTGAAAAGTGTTTTTTTGGATAGTTTTATCAATAGACACTTTTGGCTGTCATATGCTAGAATTAGAGTAATATTTACAGCAAGCAGCAAAGCGGATGATATTGTCCGCCTGACCAGGATTACTGCCGAGACATACAAGCCAAAATTCCATTGCCGCAGGCAATCTGGAATGAATTTTGGCTACGTTACTGAGAACGGAGTGAACAGTAACAAAAATTTATTTATGAAATAGAGGATATTTATAGATTTTTTCTTTAAGCTATGGTATTATATTAAATTGGCTGTCTGACGACAGATCCGAGTCAAAATATTACAAGAGATATGAAAAGTATGTAAGAAAGGGATACGATACATAATGCTGAAAATCAAAAGCTATGTAAAGGTAAACAGTCTGGCGGAAGCTTATGAACTGAACCAGAAGAAAACAGCCCGTATTCTTGGGGGAATGGTCTGGATGAAAATGGGCAACAGAGCAATATCCACAGCGATTGATCTTTCCGGTCTGGGGCTGGATGCGATTTCGGAGAATGATGATGAATTTGTCATCGGATGTATGACTCCGCTTCATGACCTGGAGACAAATGAAGCTCTGAATACCTACACACATGGAGCTATGAAAGAAAGCCTTTGCCACATTGTAGGCGTACAGTTCAGAAACTGTGCCACTGTGGGAGGAAGCATTTATGGAAGATATGGTTTCTCAGATGTTCTGACCATGTTCCTGGGAATGGATACATGGGTAGAATTATATGATGCAGGCCGTATTCCACTGACTGAATTTGTAAATATGAAGAAGGACAATGACATCCTTGTAAATATCATCGTGCGAAAAGAGCCACTTCTTACCTGTTACTTAAGTCAGAGAAACATAAAAACAGATTTCCCGGTGCTGACCTGTGCAGCTTCTGTGATCGGAAATGAGGCAAGGACTGTGATAGGTGCCAGACCTGCACGTGCCATGATCGTGGAAGATAAGAAGCAGATCCTGAAGAATTTCCGGAACATGACAAAAAAGCAGAAGGAAGAGGCAATCGAAGCCTTTGCAGAATATGCGGCAGAGAACGTTCCTACTGCAGGCAATATGCGAGGATCAAAGGAGTACAGAACCCTTCTTATAAAAGTACTGACAAGAAGAGCCTGGGAAGCAGTAGGAGGGATGAAAAATGAATATTAATTTCTGGCTTAACGGAGTGAACCGCCACGCAGAGATCTTTCCGGATACACTGCTGATCGATTTCTTAAGAGAACAGGGCTGTTTCAGTGTGAAAAGAGGCTGCGAAACTGCGAACTGTGGTCTTTGCACAGTTCTTATGGACGGTCGTCCGGTGCTTTCCTGCAGTACACTTGCAGCCCGCATTGAGGGAAAGAAAATCGTTACATTGGAAGGAATGCAGAGAGAAGCGCAGGAGTTTGGAAGCTTTCTGGCGAATGAAGGTGCGGAACAGTGCGGTTTCTGCAATCCGGGATTTATCATGAATGTATTTGCGATGCTCAACGAGATCAAAGATCCCACAGAGGAGCAGATCAAAGAATATCTTGCGGGAAATCTGTGCAGATGTTCCGGTTTTGTTTCCCAGACAAGGAGTATCCTGAAGTTCCTGAAATATAAGAAAGCACAGGAGGAAGCATAAAGATGAAATATGTAAATCAACCTGTACGTAAAACAGATGCAATGTCACTGGTAACCGGAAAGCCTGTCTATACAGATGATCTGGCACCAAGGGACTGCCTGATCGTGAAGATACTGAGAAGTCCCCACGCCAACGCCTGGGTGGAAGATATTAAAACAGGTACTGCCGAGAAGGTGGCCGGAATTGCATGTATCCTTACCTATAAAGATGTGCCTCAGAAACGTTTTACCCTTGCCGGCCAGACTGCACCGGAGATGAGTCCGGATGACAGACTGATCCTTGACCGTCATGTACGTTTTGTGGGAGATGCAGTTGCCATTGTTGCGGGTGAGACAGAAGAGGCGGTAGATAAAGCATTGAAGAGAATCCGCGTAGATTACCGCGTGGAGACACCGGTTCTGGATATCCACAAGGCAAAAGATAATCCGATCCTGGTCCATCCGGAGGATGACTGGAAGCTGAAAATCCCTCTTGGCGGAGACAACAAAAGAAACTTATGTGCATCTGCAGTGGAAGAACATGGAAATGTAGATGAAGTTCTGGCAAAGTGTAAATATACTGTAGAGCGCACTTATCATACAAGAGCAAACCAGCAGACTATGATGGAGACTTTCCGCACAGCCTGCTATATGGATCATTTCGGCAGACTGATCGTTCTGTCCTCAACACAGATTCCATTCCATGTGCGAAGGATCGTTGGAAGGGCACTGGACATTCCTGCTTCCAAAGTACGTGTGATCAAGCCAAGGATCGGTGGCGGCTTTGGTGCAAAGCAGACCTCTGTCAGTGAGATCTATCCGGCGATCGTGACCTGGAAAACAGGCCGCCCGTCCAAGATGATCTTCTCCAGATATGAGTCCATGATCTGCTCTTCACCGCGCCATGAGATGGAGATCACAGTACGCGCAGGTGCAGATGAAAATGGTATCATCAAGGCAATTGATCTTTATACTTTGTCCAACACTGGAGCATACGGAGAACACAGTTCTACAACAGTAGGACTCAGCGGTCATAAATCAATCGCTCTTTACAGACATACAGAGGCCCACAGGTTTGCTTTTGATGTTGTCTATACAAATGTGCAGGCTGCAGGTGCCTATCGTGGTTATGGTGCAACCCAGGGTATTTTTGCAGTGGAATCTGCAGTAAATGAGCTGGCACATAAGATGGGAATGGATCCTGTTAAGGTAAAAGAAATGAATATGCCTGTAGAGGGCGGTCCTCTTCCGGGATATCCGGATGTTCCTTATGCACAGAGCTGTTCCATGGACCGCTGTATGGCGCGCGCCAAAGAGATGATGGACTGGGATTCCAAATATCCATGCAGGGATATGGGAAATGGAAAGGTCCGCGGAGTCGGTGTTGCCATGGCTATGCAGGGTTCTTCTATTGCAGGAGTTGACGTAGGCGGCGCAGATATTAAGCTGAATGAAGATGGTTCTTATACACTGGCACTTGGATGTACGGACATGGGAACAGGCTGTGATACTGTTATGGCACAGATTGCGGCAGACTGTCTGAATACACCTATGGATAACATCGTAGTATTCAGTGTGGATACGGATATTTCTCCTTATGATTCCGGTTCCTATGCTTCCGCCACAACCTATACCACAGGTGTGGCAGTTATGAAGGCCTGCGAGGAGCTGAAGAAAAAAATCTGTAAGCTTGGCGCAGAGATGATGGAAGTAGATGAGAGAAAAGTCGATTTTGACGGTTCCTGTGTATTCTATGATGAGACACTTGAGACAGACGATGGGGCAGACGGAAATGCAGCAGGCCATATGACAGATGCAGAAGAATGCTATAGTGTTGATATGGACGCCATCAGTTCTGAAAATGCCCAGAAGAAAGTTTCACTGAAAGATATTGCATTAAAGAGCACCTTCTTTAACAATATCGAGCTTCAGGTTGTGAAACAGCATTCTTCACCGATCTCGCCGCCGCCGTTTATGGTAGGTATGGCAGAAGTAGAGGTGGATACAGAGACAGGCAGTGTGGATGTCCTGGATTATGTGGCGGTTGTTGACTGCGGTACACCGATCAATCCGAATCTTGCACGTGTACAGACTGAGGGCGGTATTGCACAGGGAATTGGCATGGCTCTCTGGGAAGATGTACAATATACAGACAAAGGTAAGATCCGCAACAATTCTTTTATGCAGTATAAGATCCCAACCAGACAGGATATCGGAAATATCCGCGTGGATTTTGAGTGCAGTTACGAAAAGAGCGGTCCTTTTGGTGCCAAATCCATTGGTGAGCTTGTAATTGATACTCCATGTCCGGCATTGGCTGAGGCAATTTATAATGCAACAGGTGTGCGTCTGACAGAGCTTCCGATGACTCCTGAGAAGATTGCCATGGAGATTTTGAAGAATCGCGAATCCACCCGGTCAGGGACAAAGGTGGAAGAATGAGAGAATTATGCCTTGCCTGTGCAGGCTTTGTTCTGGAGTTTATAGTTTTTTATGCAGCGGGCATTGTTCTGGCCCGGATATTGAAAATAAAAGGGGATTGTTCCCTGACTTTCATCCTGGGATATCTGGTTTACTTTGCAGTGTTTGAACTGGTGATCGTACCGATGACACTGAAATGGGTATCCCTGACAGCTGCGGCTTATATATGGGCAGGAATCATGGCTCTGGTTATCTGCGCAGCTGTGATCTGCACAATAAAAAAACAACGGAGAATACGTGCCGGACAAACGGAAACATGTAGTGGGATTTTTGGAAGCATTTCTGAAATATGGAAAAATCACTCTGTGATGATTATCCTTGCAGGTGCCGTAGTATTGCTGCAGTGTCTGATTGTGATCTTTTACGAAGATACAACAGTAGATGCGGCGTATTATGTAGGTACAGTGAGTACTTCTGTATACACAGATACTCTTGGCAGATATAATCCCTTTAACGGAGCGATCCAGAAGGCATTTCAGGCCAGATATGTTTTTTCCGCATATCCGATGCATAATGCAGTGTGGTGCAGACTTCTGGGAATCCATCCCATTGTGCAGGCAAAGCAGGTAATGTCATGTATGAATGTAGTGACTGCCAATCTGATCATTTATCAGATCGGCAAGAGACTGTTTGACGGAAACAGGAAGAAAGCAGATCTGATGCTTGTTTTTGTCTGTGTTTTACAGCTGTTTTGCGGTACGATTTATTCCTCCGGAACTTTTTTCTTTACCAGAAGCTACGAGGGAAAAGCCATCCTTGCCAATATTGCCATCCCTGCAGTTCTTATGTGTGCCGTCTGGTATCTGCAGGAGAAAAACAGCAGGAATGTCTGGATCATATTGTTTGTCACAGCGGTCAGTGCGCTGACATTTTCCGGTTCTGCTATCATCTTTCCTATCGTGATCGCAGCGGGAATGGCTCCGGCGGCAGTTATGAATAAGAGATTTTCAGGGCTGGTATATTGTGCAGTGTGTATGCTTCCGTCGGCATTATATGCAACTGTATTTTTTGCATGCAGAATCGGTCTGCTGACGCTGGCTGCATCATAATACAGAAAGGAGAAAAAAATGGCAGGTGTAACAATTCAGGAACTGGGACTGCGCTTTGTTGATGCATGTATGAGGCTGTACTGGGGTTCCTGCTGGTATCCTCTTCTGTTTGCTGTAGGACTGATCTGCACACTGGTCCTGGGGAGAAAAAGAAAGTCCGGGATATTTGTCGGCTATACAGTATTTCTGCTGCTGACAGTATATAATCCGCTGGTTGTAAAATATCTTATCGCAAAGGTGAAGTTTGAGAATGAATATTACCGGTTTATCTGGATTCTTCCTGTGATTCCGGCGGTTGCCTACTATGGAGTCAGACTTGTGACCGCTTTTAGAAAGACCTGGATAAAAGTTCTTATGGCTGCAGCTGTGCTGACAGGTTTTGTGATCCTGGGAAATCCGCTGGACGGGGTAGTGACCAATTTTGCAATGGCAGAGAATATTTATAAGGTGCCCAATGATCTGCGTGCAGTCTGCGACGTGATCCACCAGAACCAGGAGAATGATTTTCCAAGGGTTGTTTTTGACGGCAGTCTTAACAGCATTGTGCGACAGTATGATGCGGGGATCGCCACTGTAATAAGCAGAAATGCAAGTATCTACAGATCAGGCAGTACAGTGGCGGGAAACTATGATGAGAACAGCAGTTTCTATAAAAGACAGAAAGCATTGCTGGATGTGATCGATTATCATATCTATGAAGATAAAGAAGGGTTTCAGGCTGCGTTGAAGAAATCAAAGACAGATTTCGTAGTAACACAGATCGGGCTGGTTGACCATGATTTTCTGACAGAGTGTGGTTGTGAACTGATCGCACAGACGAAATCCTGCTACATTTACAGATTTGATTATAGCAATCCTCGTAAATAATGCATATTGATCCGGCTCATCAGAGCGTGAAATTCTGCCAAGCTGTTTCAAATGCATTAATTAAGAGGCGTGCTATGATCGAAATATCATATATCTTACAAGAGAAGGAGAAAAGAAATGAAAAGTAACATAAAAAGACTTTCGCTCTGCCTTTCAGCACTGATGCTGCTGATACTGGCAAGTCCGCTGACTGTACTTGCAGCAGAGGAAGAGGTGGCTGCATCTGCGAAATTTTACGGCACATTCTGGTCGTTGGTTCCGCCGCTTGTTGCCATTGCACTGGCACTGATCACCAAAGAAGTATACAGTTCACTGTTTGTAGGAATACTGGTTGGTGCACTGTTTTACTCTAATTTTAATTTCGAAGGAACAATCCTTCATATTTTTGAAGGCGGAATGATCAGCGTTCTGACAGATTCTTATAATATGGGTATCCTGATCTTCCTTGTTATTCTGGGAACCATGGTATGCCTGATGAACAGGGCAGGCGGTTCCGCAGCATTCGGACGCTGGGCCGGTAAGAGGATTAAAAGCAGAGTTGGTGCGGAACTCTCAACCATCATTCTTGGTGTACTGATCTTTATTGACGATTATTTTAACTGTCTGACAGTAGGAAGCGTTATGCGTCCTGTGACAGATAAGCACAATGTGTCCCGCGCAAAGCTGGCGTACCTGATCGATGCCACAGCAGCACCGGTATGTATCATTGCACCGATTTCTTCATGGGCTGCGGCAGTCAGCGGATTTGTAGAAGGAGAGGATGGAATTACCCTGTTTGTACATGCAATTCCCTATAACTTCTACGCACTGCTTACGATCTTCATGATGGTGGCAATGGTTCTTATGAAAGTAGAATTCGGAACAATGGGTGTTCATGAGACAAATGCTTTAAAAGGCGATATCTACACAACACCTGCACGTCCTTATGCAAACGCGGCTGAAGATGAGAAAAGTAATCCGCGTGGCAAGGTGATCGATCTTCTGATTCCGATTGTAAGCCTTGTAATATGTTGCGTAATCGGTATGATCTATACAGGTGGTTTCTTTAGCGGAACTGATTTTGTAACTGCATTTTCACAGAGTGATGCATCTGTGGGACTGGTGCTTGGAAGCTTCTTCGGACTGGTTATCACGATTGTTTTATATCTGATACGTCGTGTTATGAATTTCAGAGACTGTATGGCGTGTATTCCGGACGGATTCAAGGCAATGGTACCTGCGATCCTGATCCTTACTTTTGCCTGGACATTGAAGGCCATGACAGACAGCCTTGGTGCATCTGTATTTGTATCTGCAATTGTTAAAAGCTCTGCAGGCGGGCTGATGAATTTCCTTCCTGCAATTATCTTTGTGATCGGGGCTGTTATCGCATTTGCAACAGGTACTTCATGGGGAACCTTTGGTATTCTGATCCCGATTGTTGTTAATGTATTCTCAGGAACAAATCATGAACTGATGATCATCTCTATTTCTGCATGTATGGCAGGTGCTGTATGTGGAGATCACTGTTCACCGATTTCCGATACAACCATCATGGCATCAGCAGGTGCACAGTGTGAACATGTAAATCATGTCAGCACACAGCTTCCCTATGCAATGGTTGCAGCAGCAGTATCTTTCCTGACTTATATTATCGCAGGATTTGTACAGACAGCATGGATCGCACTTCCGGCAGGAATCATTCTTATGGCGATCACCCTGGTGATCATCCGATTAAAATTCGACGATCTGAAAATGTAAATAAAACCGGGCAGTCAGCACAATGCATGACTGCCCATAATTTTTGACTTGTAACAAAATAATGCATCTTTTGTAACAAAATAAAAAACTTTACTTTTTTCGGTAATTATGATAATATAGACCTTGTATTAAATAAATTATATAAATCCTTTGAAAATCAGATTTTCAAGATACGCGCCTGTAGCTCAGTGGATAGAGCAGTGGTTTCCGGTACCATGTGCGGGGGTTCGATTCCCTTCAGGCGTGCTGCCTGGGACGTATGTACAGTTCCGGTGCGTTGTATCACAGGAGTTATCAGAATCGGGAACTGTCAGAAATCGTATGGCGGCAGTGAACGGAGCAAACGGTAACTCATAAGGAGGACAAGAACTTGGATGATTTTAGAGAATGGTTATCAGATAATCTCCGGTATTTTATGCTGGGTGGAGCTATTCTGATAATTGTGGTTGTCCTGTTTTGCGGCATTCGAGCCTGTTCCGGAAGTAATAAGGGGAATTCCGGAGATGAACAGAAAACCACATCCGAAGACCAGGGAAATGTTCCTTCTTCTCCGATAAGTGAAGGGGAGTCTGACGAGAAGAAAGAAGACGCCAATCCCATGGAAACAGCAGATGCAGATGTTACTGCATTGATCACGAGCTATTATCAGGCTCTGGGGGAAAAAGATATTGCAACGCTGAAGACTCTGGAAGATGATTTTACACCGTCTGATGAGTCAAAAGTCACAAATTTGAAAGATTATATCGAAGGGTATGAAGTAGGCGATGTGTACACGAAGAAAGGTATGACAGATGATTCTTACGTGGTTTACGCCTGTTTCTCGTATATCTGTCAGGGCGTTGAGACCAAGGCCCCTGCACTGACTCAGTTCTATGTATATAAGAACAGCGAAGGGAACTGGGTGATCAATAACGGAGCTTTACAGGATTCTGAGATTTCCGCATATATGGAAAAACAGTTATCAGACAGTGATGTTTCAGCTCTTATAAAGAAGGTGCAGAATGAACTGGATCAGGCACAGCAATCTGATCCGTCTCTTGAAGAATTCCTGAATGGTCTTGGGGAGGAAGCAGGTGTGTCAACAGAGGCAGAAGATGGCACGATGCTTACTGCTTCGGAGGAATGTAATGTACGCGCAGAAGCCAGCACAGATGCTGATATCCTTGGCGTGATCTCAGCAGGTGATCAGGTTCAGAAGACAGGTACTGATGGTGAATGGGTTCAGATCGACTACGACGGTCAGACCGGATACATCAGAGGAGATTTACTCGAATAAAATTGAATATGGAACGTAAAAAATACAGGCGGTTATCTTTGTGGTAACTGCCTGTATTTTTACGTTCCGTTTTTCTGACATTGTTTTTGTCAGCTTCTGCCGGAGATTTTGCTGTTCTTATTACTTTTCGCAACTTCCGCAAGGGACTTACTTGATTCGATTAAATTCACCGTATGTAACTCCTGCCGATAATTCTGTCTGATGCAGGGAAGCCAGTTCGTGCACTGTTACAAGCTGATAGCCTTCTTCGATAAGCTGCGGGATCAGGATCTCGGCTGCATCTACAGAGGTGCTGAAGATATCGTGCATCAGAATAATGGAACCATCTTTTACATTATTCATGACTTCCTCAACCGTAGATTCCACATCCTGCGTTTTCCAGTCCAGAGTGTCAATGGACCACAGAATCATCGGGGTTCCCACAGTTGATTTTACCGTATCATTAACAGATCCATATGGCGGGCGGACCACCGAAGCTCCCTCACCTGTAAGATTTACAAGCTGTTCATCCACTCTTGCAATTTCTGAACTGATCTCATCCGAAGAAAGAGTCGCCAGATCCTTATGGTCATAAGTGTGGTTTCCAAGTTCACAGCCCAGTTTTTTCATGCGTTTTACTTCGTCCGGAAAACTGGCAATCTCAGTACCCACCATAAAGAAAGTTGCCTTTGCATTATTTTCTTCCAGACAGTCCAGAAGACGGTCTGTAAAAGAACTGGGACCATCATCAAAAGTAAGGGCGACCGACTTCTTTGCCGTAGATGTACCGGACTTGTCAGAGGTGTCTGACTTACCTGAAGATTTCTTCTTCGAGGATTTTTTCTTTGGTGTATAATCTTTCAGAGAACCATCTGTATCCAGTTCATAAGTTTTCTTATCTATTATTATAGCCCCTGTCTGCAGAATGCCATCCATATCAAAATAATACCGCTTCTTTCCGATATCTGTCCAGCCTGTCTGCATAATACCGGTCTCATCCATATAGTACTGTTTCCCGTCTGTATCTGTGAACCATCCTGTGTATGGTTTATCATCCACCAGAAACATCCAGTTACTTCCGCTGGAAGCCCAGCTGCCCTCTGATGCCTCAGGCGAGATATCAGTGCTTAATGCAGGACCGCCCGGAGAAGTCTCAGATGAATCTGAAGAAGTGCGTCCAAACAGTTTCCCGGAAGAAGAATCCGTAAAATTATCATTGCTATCAGTCAATGTTTCCTCAGAAGTAAACTCCGCAGAATCCTGATCTTCTGACACGAAAGCTCCGGTATCGCTGATGGCATCTGCCTGTGAAGTCACAGCGGAAGAACGGGTGAAAATTCCTCCAAGTATCAGACACAGAATAACAGAAAGTGCGATCAGCCACCGGTTTGTACGTGGTAAATTATCTGACATGAAAGCCTCCTTTTTGATAAAATCAGTGACAAAAAAGATATCCTGTCATTCGATATCATACAATAAAATCTGACAAAATACAAGGCGATTCCCCATTCCTGCCCTTTTGAAAAAAATTCCAGAAAAATTCCATCAAAATTTCACCGTTGATAAGATGTACAAAAAATTATATAATAGAACAATGGACGAAAAAATCAGAATAAACAAATATTTAAGCGAGGCAGGCATATGCTCCAGACGGGAAGCCGACCGGATGATCGAAGAGGGAAGGATTACGGTAAACGGAAAAAAAGCAGAAAGCGGTCAGAAAGTCAGCCTGGAAGATGAGGTCTGTGCAGACAATATACCTGTCCATAAAAATGAAAAAAAAGTACTGCTTCTTTTTAACAAACCCAGAGGGATCGTGTGCAGTACAAAGCAGCAGTTTGATGAGACGACGGTAACAGATTATCTGGATTATCCTCTGCGTGTTTATCCTGTGGGCAGACTGGATAAAGAATCACAGGGCCTTCTCCTTCTGACAAATGAAGGAGATCTGGTCAATAAGATCATGCGCGCCGGAAACTATCATGAGAAAGAATATTTTGTGACAGTGAATAAGCCGGTGGACAGGGAATTTGTCCGAAGGATGAGCAAGGGAGTCCCTGTTCTTGATACGGTGACCAGACCATGCAGAGTGGTGCAGACAGGAGAATGCAGTTTTCGGATCATTCTGACACAGGGACTGAACCGGCAGATCCGCAGAATGTGCCGGTATCTGGGATATGAGGTACAGAAGCTGAAAAGGATCAGGATCATGAATCTGACTCTGGACGGGATCAGAGAAGGCGAATACAGAGAGATCACAGCACAGGAGTGGGAAGAACTGAACCATTTACTGGAATCTTCCACAAGTGAAACAGTGATCAGAACAGGAGAACAGAATGGAAACAGCAGCGATCATGCGAATGAAAGAGCTGGTGCAAAAGCTGGACAGGGCAGCAAAGGCGTATTACCAGCAGGATACAGAGATCATAAGCAACAGAGAGTACGATCAGATGTACGACGAGCTTCAGGCTCTGGAGAAAGAGACAGGCACTGTTCTGGCAAACAGCCCAACCGTAAGCGTAGGGTACGAGGCAGTTGACCAGCTTCCAAAAGAAGAACACGAATCCCCCATGCTGTCTCTGGACAAGACTAAGGACAGAGAAGTTCTAAGGGAATTTATCGGGGAACACAAAACGCTTCTGTCATGGAAGCTGGACGGACTGACGATCGTTCTTACCTACGAGAATGGAGGACTTGCCAAAGCAGTTACACGTGGAAACGGTGTGACAGGAGAGGTTGTCACCAATAATGCCAGAGTATTTAAGAACGTTCCTCTTAGAATTCCATATCAGGGAAGACTGGTGTTACGCGGGGAAGCGATCATTACCTATTCGGACTTTGAACGGATCAATGAATCCATAGAAGACGTTGATGCGAAATACAAGAATCCGAGAAACTTATGCAGCGGTTCTGTCCGCCAGTTAAACAATGAGATCACAGCCCGCAGGAATGTGCGTTTCTACGCATTTACGCTGGTAAGCGCCGACGGGGTTGATTTCCATAATTCAAGAGCCCGGCAGTTTGAATGGCTGAAAGAACAGGGATTTGATGTAGTGGAATACAGAACAGTCACAGCTTCAACGCTGGATGAAGCCATGGAATATTTTTCAACTGCGATCACTGAGAATGATTTTCCGTCGGACGGATTGGTTGCTCTTTATGATGATATTGCATACGGAGATTCCCTTGGAAGAACAGCGAAATTTCCCAGAAATGCTTTTGCATTCAAATGGGCAGATGAGATCAGAGAAACCCATCTTCTGGAGATCGAATGGAGCCCGTCAAGAACAGGGCTGATCAATCCGGTGGCTGTTTTTGAACCGGTTGAGCTGGAGGGAACTACTGTGAGCCGCGCCAGCGTACACAATGTGAGCATTCTAAAAGAATTGCAGCTTGGTATCGGGGATACGATCACTGTATATAAAGCAAATATGATCATTCCGCAGATTGCAGAAAACCTCACACGCAGCAGTAAACTGAAAATTCCGGATACTTGCCCTGCATGTGGCCATGGAACACAGATACAGAAGGTAAATGATGTGGAGGCACTTTACTGTACAAATCCTGACTGTGCCGCAAAGAAGATCAAATCCTTTGCACTTTTTGCAAGCAGGGATGCCATGAACATTGACGGACTGTCAGAAGCAACACTGGAGAAATTCATTGCAAGAGGCTTTATTCATGATTTCGGAGATATTTTTGAGATTGGAAAGCATCGTGATGAGATCGTGGAGATGGACGGATTCGGGGAGAAATCCTTTGAGAACCTGATGACCAGCCTTGATAAAGCTAAGGAGACTACTCTTGCGAAGGTGATCTACAGCCTTGGAATCGCCAATATCGGTCTTGCCAATGCAAAAGTGATCTGCAGGCATTTTGATGATGATCTGGAGAAGATCCGCCATGCAGATAAAGAGGAGATCAGCTCTATTGATACCATCGGACCGGTAATTGCCGGAAGTCTGACTGATTATTTTTCAAACGAGGATAATAACAGAAAACTGGATCATCTGATGAGCCATCTGACTGTTAAGAAAGAAGAAAAGACAGGTGAGCAGATTTTCCGGAACATGAATTTCGTTATCACAGGAAGTGTGGAGCACTTTGCAAACAGAGCACAGGCAAAGGAATTTATTGAGTCTCTGGGAGGCAAGGTGACCGGATCAGTAACCTCGAAGACGAACTACCTGATCAATAATGACACAACTTCCAATTCTTCAAAGAATAAAAAAGCCAAAGAACTGGGAATTCCGATCCTTTCTGAAGAAGATTTCCTGAAGATGGCACAACAATAAAATAATAAGAACAGGAGATAAGATAATGCCAATTAAAATACAGAGCGATCTGCCCGTAAAAGAGATTCTGGAAAAAGAAAATATTTTCGTGATGGATGAGTCACGTGCATCCCATCAGGATATCCGCCCCATTCAGATCCTCATTCTGAACCTGATGCCTCTGAAAGAGGAGACAGAGCTTCAGCTTCTGCGTTCCCTTTCCAACACACCGCTGCAGGTAGATGTCACCTTTATGGCAGTACAGAGCCATGAAGCGAAGAATACATCTGTGAGTCATTTGAATAAATTTTATCAGACATTTCCGGAACTGAAAAATAACAAATATGATGGAATGATCATCACAGGTGCTCCTGTAGAGCAGATGGAATTCGAAGAGGTAGACTACTGGAAGGAACTGGTAAAGATCATGGACTGGACAAACACCCATGTTACCTCCACCATTTATCTGTGCTGGGCTGCACAGGCAGGACTTTACCACCACTATGGACTGAAAAAACGCAAACTTGATAAGAAGATGTTCGGTCTTTTCTGGCATAAAGTGATGAACCGTAAGATTCCGCTGGTACGCGGATTCGACGATATGTTCCTTGCACCTCATTCCAGACATACGGAAGTTCCCATCGAGGATATCCATAACTGTAAAGAGCTGACAGTGCTTGCTGAATCCGATGAAGCAGGGCTTTTCCTTGCAATGGCAGACGGTGGCCGCAAGATCTTTGTAATGGGACATCCGGAATATGATCGTGTGACTCTTGACGGTGAGTACAAACGTGATGTCAGCAAAAACCTGCCCATCGAAATCCCGGAGAATTATTACAAAGACAACAACCCGGAAAACAGACCGCTCCTTATGTGGAGAGCACATGCGAACAACCTGTATACAAACTGGCTGAATTACTATGTCTACCAGTCAACTCCGTTCGACCTGTATGGAACACCGGATTTTGAGCATATTTAGGGGATTTGCAGGAAATACTGATTTCACGTATCTTACCGTATTTTTACATAATTTCACGCGAAAATGGAGTATGACATATATCTAACAATGTATAATAGGGAATTTCACACAGTAAATGCCTGATATTGCCAATTGAATATTTTAAACATCTGAATAAGTCCATGTACTTGTATAACTACAGGTATGTGGGCTTATTACTATAAAAAAGAAACCAGTAATAAAAGTAATTCCAAAGAATGATATAAAACTGTGTCCTGTATGCAAAATTGGAACTAAAAAGGAATCATTAATTGTTAATTATTTGGAAAATGGGAAGAACAAACGGAACTTGTTGACATCATATCATTGTGAAGTATGTAAATCTTCCTATATTCCAGATTCTTTATATCGTACTTATACAGCGCATAAAGATAAGAACAATATAGATGTGGAATTTGTAATGGAACAGGTAGCACAACAGTAGGATAACGGAAGGGAACTAAAACAGTCATCCGTATAACCATCCCCGTCCTTCACAGAATCAATTCTATGCTGAAATTCCTTATATATAGCCTTAAATTCTGGACGAAAACCATCTACCCTAACAACTTTACCCTTAAAGCATTTGCGTTGAAATTTGATGGTTATTTCTTTTGTATATTGTGAAGAAATGAGTATAAGATGACTGCTGCTACACTGATATCTATATCTGTTTTGTCAGAATCAAAAAACAGGTTGCTGAATAGACATAATCTATATTATAATACAAGCATAAGAAACTGAAATTTACAAAAATGAACAGGAGTGAGAGCAGTGCCAGAAATATCATTGTTTTACGGAATACGTGTTACCATGTATTATAATGATCATATGCCACCACATTTCCATGCAGAATATAATGGACAAAAAGCATTAGTAGATATTAATAACATTCAAGTGATTCGAGGTTCATTACCAAATAAACAACTTAGACTTATATTGGCGTGGTGTACTATCCATCAGGATGAACTGATGCAAAACTGGGAACTTGCAAAAGATATGAAGCCATTAAATAGAATTAATCCGCTTATCTAAAGGGGGGAAATCATATGAACGAATATTTTCCAACAGTAGTACAGGTGATACCATTGGATAATTTTCATGTACAGGTATTCTTTGATGACGGTAAGATTGTAGACTATGATGCTACAGAAGATTTGAAAGCAGAAATATTTAAGCCATTAAGAGATATTGATGCATTTAAAGAAGCTTGTACCGTTATGAATGGTACTCTTGCATGGGATCTTTCTGGCAACAGAGATGAATCCAGTTGTATTGATATTGATCCGTTTACTGTATATGAGTTAGAATCCATTAATAATCTGATTGCTTGAATAATGTGATCACAATTTAATATGAGCAGCATGAAAGCCCTCGGGAGTTAATCCTGGGGGGCTTTTGGTATAGCCAAATCCGGTGAATTATGCTATTATATGCATCAGTTCTCAGAATCGGGAATATTCAGTTGAGATAAGAAAGGACACAACAATCATATGAACATAGGAAACAATATAGGAAATATCATGAAGATCACAGGCGCATGGAACACTTTTAAGAGCAATCATCCCAAGTTCCCGGCATTCTGTCAGGCAGTTTCACGCAAAGGACTTAAAGAAGGAAGCATTATTGAAATTGCGATCACCACTCCTGAGGGAGAGAAGATAGAGACAAACCTGAAAGTAAAGGACAGTGACCTGGAATTACTGAAACAGTTGTCTGACCTGAAAATGTGAAAAAGTTTACAAAAATTTTATTTGAATAACAGGTATAAATCTGCTATAGTATTCTATGTTGGTTAAGTTGATTATTATTCGTTCCCATATATAAGAATGATAGGTTCTCAAAAGAAAGAAGAGGAAGAAAATTGCGTAAAAAATCACATATTTTATTAGCAAGATACCTTGCGGATCAGATGCAGACCACAGCAAGCCTGCAGTCTCACAGAAAGGCTTTCTGTCTGGGCAGCATTCTGCCGGATATCAAACCGTCCTTTATCACCAGAAGACACGAGTTCTACGGAACATTTGAAGATGTCAAGAACCGGATGAAAGAACTGGCAGATATCAGACCGGATGAGAGTAACCAGAGAGTTTACTGGCGTCGGTTCGGCGAAGTGATCCACTATATGGCGGATTATTTTACCTTTCCTCATAACAAAACATATACAGGAAGCTTCAGCCAGCATAATCATTATGAGAAAGTACTTAAGAACAGACTGAAAGAATGTATACAGCAGGGAGAAGCACATGCATATCTGGAACCGGCCATCCGCTTCGCAGATTTCCCCACCCTGATCGATTATATCGAAGCTACTCATGAGAAATATCTCAACAAGCTCCGCAGCGTGGAAGAGGATATCCGCTTTATCCTGAATATGTGTTTTCAGGTAGTGCAGGGACTGATACAGATCTGCATTGGTAATAAGAACTTTGCAGGAGCCATTCAGGCAGCCTGACAGAGATACGCTAAGAATACAGGAAGGCTGTGTGGAAATCATATCCGCACAGCCTTCCTGCATTCTGAAATATATCTTTCTCACTGCTTGAGTCGGTTAAAATGTGACAAAAAAATGAATTTTGGTCAAATCTGGAATTTACCTGCCCTGAGCTGTTGATTTCAAAAAATGATTATGCTAGAATAAAACAGGTTAATATTTCGGGATAATTCACTTATGAAATAACATAATAATGTGAAAAGTAATTTAGACAGTATGCCCTTATAAACAGGGGGTAAGGACATGCTCACAGTAAGAAGGGAGCAATTTAGATATATGAAAAACAAGTATCTTACCAGATTCTTATGTCTGACATTGATGTCAGGAATGGCATTATCCGGTCCTGCGTCCGTACTTGCAGCAGAGGATACTGCTGCGTATACAGCATACGGTTCTGATTTCAGCGATTCCGGTGATTTTGATTCAGGATCAGAGGATCCGGCGCCGGCAGATCCGACACCTGCAGAGCCAACACCTGCGCCGGTAGATCCGACACCTACAGACCCGACACCTGCACCGGTAGATCCGACACCAACAGATCCGACACCAACACCTGCAGAGCCAACACCGGCACCGGCAGATCCGACTCCGACACCAACAGATCCGACTCCGACACCTGCGAATCCTACACCAACACCGTCTTCACAGATTACGAAGGCAGCCCAGGATGTGATCGACAGAATCAAAGAGTTGAACGCACAGACCATCACGCTGGAGAAGAAAGCCACTGTTCAGAGCATCCGCACTGCATATAATGCCCTATCTGATACAGAGAAGGCACAGGTTTCTAATTATAATCTGCTGGTTCAGGCAGAAGCGACTATTGCTCAGCTGGAAGCGCAGAAGAACAATGCGGATACGAATAATCCATTTACGAGTAATACCAGTGCTGCACAGACCGGAACTCCGGTATATTATGCGTCCAATATCCACGCAGGTAAGGATTTCTATCTGGACAGCCTGAAGAATAACTACAATCTGACCTTCTCAGATGATTTCGCTTCTGTTATGGATGAGATTGAGAAGGAATATAAAGAGAAGAACAAAGTAGCAGATGCCAGCGATGTAAACGGCAGCAAGACCACCACATCTGCAGACAGTCTTCTGGTAAGAAACTGGCAGGATATCCTTGCAGTCTATGTATATCAGCAGAGCCAGGACGGAAAAACAGAATTTACCCTGGATTCTTCCTGCAAGAAAGACCTTGCGAAAATCTTTGCAGAGCTGAACCCGATCGTAAGGGACAAGCAGGATATCACTCACGTTACATACGCTAATCGTAAAATCAACTACTATATTAAGAAAAATAAAATCGAAAAAAAGGATCGTACGATCCTTAAGAAATATGTGGAGACAGACTGCAAACTCCTCTGCGCGGTAGTAACAGCTGCCAACGGTTTTGTCCGCGAGAGCGTAGGAGATGATGTTTCCGAGGAAAGAGTAAATGTTATCTCCGCAGCCTATTCACTGGTTGGTAAAGTCGGTTACTTCTGGGGCGGCAAATCCACAGTGATCGGTGAAGATCCAGGCTGGGGAACCAGCGAGAAGGTATCAGCCGAGGGAAGCAAGAGCACCGGAACCATCCGCGCATACGGACTGGACTGCAGTGGTTTTGTCACCTGGGCAGTGATCAACGGATATCAGGATAAAGCAATGCAGGAAGCTGTAGGCGACGGAACTTCCGATCAGTGGGAGAAAGCAAACGTGGTAACTGAAGCAGATGCACAGCCCGGAGATCTGGTATTCCAGAAAGGACCGGAAGCAGGAAGCGATAATCATGTAGGTATTCTCTGCGGTAAAACAGACGCAGGTGACTGGATCGCAGTACACTGCTCCTCCGGCAAGAATGGAGTAACAGTAGGCGAGGCATACAGCGCAAGCTTCCGTTACATTCGCCAGCCATCCTTCTACCCGACACAGGAACAGATTCAGGAAATGCAGAGCAGCAGTACAGTAAGCACAACAACAGGTGATGCAGCAGCTTCCACAGGAACAGATATCTTTTCTGCAAATGTGACAGTAAGCAATACTCTGCAGGATGCGATGAAGTCAAATACTTCCGACTCAACAGGATTCACAACATCGGAATCCACTGAGAAGACTTCCATCCTTCCGGATAAGATTGATCTGTCAAAAGAGAAAGTCGCTGTATTTAAGGCAAAATAAAATGGATAAAAGAAGGGAGAAAGTCATACAAAAAAGTCTGGCTTTCCCTTCTTTTTTCGTGTGTAAACTTTTTTATCTGTTAACTTAAACGATCAAGTAAAAACTGACGAATTTGCTTATTGGTCTGCGGAATATGCTTCAAAAACGAAAAAAATATTCGAAAATATGGAAACAAAAATTGACAAAGTGTACGAAATATGTTAACTTTAAACCAATAATATAATGTCAGATAAAAAAAGGAGAAATTCCTTCTTTTTTTGTTGCTGATATTACAGTAAAATCTGAAGATGAGACACCAACAGATGATTTGTTCTGTAAACAGTGAACACACTGTTGTGTTCGGAAAAGAGATACACAGATGGCATTAAGACGTGAGAGAATGAGGCTTGGTGACATGCTCATCAAGCAGAATGTACTGACTGAAGATGAATTAAAGAAAGCCCTGGAATTGCAGAAGGGAAGCGGCAAGAAAATCGGTGAAGTTCTGGTAGATAATGGCTTTATCACTGAGGATATGATCGTTCGTGCCCTCCAGATGCAGCTGGGGCTTAAAGTCGTTCAGCTGACAGGCGTGACGATCCCGAAAGAGGTCCGAAATCTGGTCAGTGTGGACATTCTTAAGAAATATACCTGCATTCCCTTTGAACTGGATCCCTACAATGCCAATATCCTTCATCTTGCAATGGCAGATCCGATGGATATGGCTGCGATCGACGACATCTCTATCGTGACAAACCTGCAGATAGAGCCTTACATTGCTACAACCAGAGATATTCTTGCGGCAATCGACAGATGCTACGGCGCATCGGAGACACTGGATGCAGCCAGACGATTTACTCAGGAGAGGGCACAGCTTCGTGGAGGAGCAGCAGACGACGATACAGATACAGATGTAAGTGATGCACCTATTGTACAGCTGGTGCGTTCCCTTATTGAACAGGCAATCCGCCAGAGGGCCAGTGATATCCATATCGAAGCTCTGGAGAACAAAGTACGCGTCCGTTACAGGATCGACGGTGCACTCTATGAGCGTATGGTATATGACAACAGCCTTCTCCCTGCAATCTCCACCCGTATCAAGATCCTTGGAGGTATGGATATCTCAGAGAAAAGGAAACCTCAGGACGGACGTATGTCCATTATGGTAGACAGACAGGATTATGATATCCGAATTTCCTCTCTGCCTACTGTACACGGAGAGAAGATCGTAATGCGACTCTCTTCAAAACTGAACCTGACACGTAACAAGAAAGATCTGGGACTTCCACCCGATGAGATGGAACGTTTCAACCATATGCTGGCTAGTCCTTTCGGGATCATTCTTGTAACAGGACCTACAGGAAGCGGTAAATCCACTACCCTGTATACCGCATTAAGTGAATTAAATAAAGAAGCAGTCAATATCGTAACAGTAGAGGATCCTGTGGAGGCAGATATTGAGGGCATCAATCAGGTACAGGTCAACAACAAAGTAGACCTGAATTTTGCGTCAGCCCTTCGTTCTATTCTCCGTCAGGACCCGGACATTATTATGATCGGTGAGATTCGAGACAGGGAGACTGCTGCTATTGCAGTACAGGCATCCATAACAGGACATCTGGTTGTCTCTACATTGCATACAAATAATGCAGTAGGTACTCTGAACCGTATGGCGGACATGGGAGTGGAGAGATATCTGATCGCAGATTCTGTTGTAGGAGTTATCGCACAGCGCCTTGTGCGTAAGCTGTGCAGCCACTGTAAAAAAATGCGCCCTGCAACCTCTGAGGAGAAGAGAGTGTTGAGGATGAACACACAGGAGGACGTAAATGTCTATGAACCCTGTGGCTGTGATTTCTGCAGCCATACAGGATATTACGGGCGTATCGGTGTGTTCGAGATCATGGAGGTCAATGACGAGATCCGTGATCTGATTGCAGAGAATGGCACAACAGAGGAACTGGAACGTGCAGCCAGAAACAGCGGTATGCGCACACTGAGAGAGAATGGTATCAACTATGTGCTGAACGGTACCACCTCTGTGGAAGAGATGCTTAAGGCATCTTATGAATAACGTAAGTTTACAGACGATTAATTCTACAGACCATTAATATAGAAGGAATTCCTGCGAACCGGAGCTCTCCGGAGATTCTCAGGGAGTTACGAGGCAGATTAGGAAATATGTATAATTTAGACGAAATACTGATACAGTCAGTGAAGGTAAGGGCTTCCGATATCCACCTGACAACCGGCAGACCGCCAAGCTACAGGATCGATGGTGTACTGGCTCCCATAGAGGGAGAACGCCTTACCCCGCAGATGCTTGAAGACATTCTCATGCCCCTGATGGATGTCCGTCACAGAGAAGAATTACAGAACAATGGACAGACGGACTTCGCATATGCCATCTCAGGTGTGGGACGTTTTCGCGTAAATGTGTTTAAACAGAGAGGAACACTTGCTTCCGTTATGCGAAGCCTTCCTTTCAATATCCCGGAACCTGAGGAGCTTGGTATTCCTGCAGAGGTAGTGGAGATGACCACGCGGAAAAGAGGTCTCATTTTGGTAACAGGACCGACAGGAAGCGGGAAATCAACTACACTGGCTTCATTGATTCATGTGATCAACAGGAATTATCCTTACCATATTATTACATTGGAGGATCCCATCGAATATCTGCACAGACATGATAAATCTGTGGTAAACCAGAGAGAGATCGGCAGTGATTCAACGAATTATGCACAGGCACTGAGGGCTGCACTCCGAGAAGACCCGGATGTGATCCTGGTAGGAGAGATGCGAGACCTGGAAACCATTTCCACTGCCATCACAGCGGCGGAAACCGGTCATCTGGTATTTTCCACCCTTCATACTATCGGTGCGGACAAGACTATCGACAGAATCATCGATGTATTCCCGCCAAATCAGCAGCAGCAGATAAGGATCCAGCTTGCCTCTGTATTAGAGTGCGTTGTATCCCAGCAGCTTCTCAAGAAAGCAGACGGAAGCGGCCGTGTAGCTGCACTTGAAATACTTTTTGCAAATAATGCAGTGCGAAACCTGATCAGAGAGAGCAAGACCTATCAGATCTCATCTGTGATGCAGACCAGCAAACGTGCAGGAATGCAGACAATGGATGATGCGCTGTATGACTTATATATGAGAAAACTGATCGATGCTGACAATGCAGTGACATATGCCCAGGATCCGGTCAGCATGAACAAAAAAGTCAGCTTTGACTTCTGACAGAAACCCGATCTGGCAGACACCCTGAGCCTGACTGATAGAAAGAAGTGATAAGATGCCGGGTTTTACCTACATGGCAGTAGATAAAAGGGGAAAAGAGAAAAGAGGAAGTATTGAGGCTGACAACAAAGAGAAAGTTGTAGATATCCTGAAAAACGACGGGCTGATCCCAGTCTCTGTAAAAGAACAGGGCGCCCTGAACAAAGAGATAGATTTCTCCATAGGAAAGAAAGTAAAGCCAAGAGATCTCAGTGTATTCTGCCGTCAGTTCGTCAGCATCACCCAGGCAGGTGTTCCAATGAAAGAAGCCCTGCAGATGCTCTCAGAACAGACAGAGAACAAATGGCTGAAGCGTGCCATCTCAGAGGTACTTCTCAGTGTGGAGAAAGGAAATACACTGGCAGACTCCATGAGAGGCCAGTCAGATATTTTCCCGCCAATGCTCATCAATATGGTAGAGGCAGGTGAGAACTCCGGAAGCCTTGAGATGGCTTTCACACGAATGGCAATACAGTTTGAGAAGGAAGCCAAGTTGAAGGCAACCATCAGAAAGGCAACCATCTATCCGATCATTCTGATTATTGCAGCGATTGGAGTTGTGGCTGTTATGCTTCTGTTCGTTATTCCGATCTTTATTGATATGTTTGCAGATCTGGATGTGGAGATGCCGGGAATTACCATGTGGGTTATGAATACCAGTGAGTGGATGACAGAACACTGGTATATGATCCTGGGACTGATCATTCTGGTGATTGTGGCATATAAGATGATCTACAGGACAGAACAGGGCAGACTTGCCATCGACAGGGTCAAGATGAAGATGCCGTTGTTTGGCAAGCTGACAGTGAAGACAGCCTGCGCACAGTTTGCGAGGACAATGAGTACACTGCTGTCATCAGGTATCTCCACTATCGATGCGCTGGAGACGGTGTCCAAGATCGTCAATAACATCCATTATACAAATGCGCTGCTGAAAGCACGTGAGGAAGTAATGAAAGGTATTCCGCTGTCAGAACCATTGACCGCCTCAAAAATCTTTCCGCCTATGGTGTGCCATATGACTGGTATTGGTGAGGAGACTGGTAATATTGAGGATATGCTGGAGAAGCTGGCGGATTACTATGATGAAGAGGTGGAGATGACTACCCAGAGTGTACTGGCGGCTATGGAGCCGTTGATCATTGTGTTTATGGCGCTGGTGGTTGGTACGCTGGTAATCGCGGTGGTTTCACCGATTGGGGCTATGTATAATGGGCTGGATAATCTGTAATGAAAATTTAATTATACAGTGTATATAGATTATAACCTGAAATGGATAAAAAGTAATTAAATTATCTTAGATATCTGATTGTTTGGGTGATTAAAGGATCATTTGCGAGTGGCAACCGCGTTAAAAGTTGCTGAAACAACCAAATTTGGATGTATTACAGCTTGCATAGGGGCTGTGTTCATCATAGAAATCATGGAAATGTCGTGTTTTCTTGTAAGATATGGAAGGGGGCGCGTGGAAAAAGCGGGATTTTAGTGATTTAATTATACGGTGAGAGAAAGGCTGAGATTGTTTGAAGGGATGTGCTGTCAGGTGGACGCTCCGGGATGTAAATATATTTATCTACGGCTTCGGAGCCAGTCATACTAGGCATTCGGAAATCTGCTAAAAGCATTCTGCGAAAACCTCATAACTCGCTTCGCTCAGACAGTGAGTTTTTTCGCAGAATAACGCAGATTCCCAAACGCCAAGTATGACTAAGTCTCCTGCAGATGTAGATAAATATATTTACATCCCGGAACTGGTATTGGCAGTGACTGGATTCCTGATAACGGGAAGGTTTTTCCTGAACTGGAAGTGAGAAACAAAATTGTAACATGAAAACTGAATAACGAGTTTATAAACATAACTCCCTCCTTCCTGGAAAAGCGATTTTTACAGGGGGGGGGGTGGAGAGCCCATCAGGGTTCTCGCTCGTTGAATCAATCACCGGATAGTGACATTCGTGATGACAGCAACAGGAGAGTTATGTATTCATCGAAAAGTTGAATATATTATCTGGCATGTATGATGTGCTGCTCTTGTATCTTTCGACACGATATGACTCTATCCGAATTGAAATGAATTAAATTAATTTTGAAGGAGAATGAGTTATGTTTAAATTTCTGAAAGACAGAAAAAAGAAAGATAACAAGGGATTTACTCTTGTTGAGTTGGTTATCGTAATCGCTATCCTTGCGATTCTGGTTGGATTACTTGCACCACAGTATACAAAGTATGTTGAGAAATCCAGAAAAGCTGCGGATGCTACTAATCTTGAAAATATGGTTAAAGCAGTAGAAGTAGCGGCAGCAGATGCTAGTGAAAGCATTCCAGCTGGTACATATACAATTACTATTAAGCAAGCAGCAGGAGATGATAAAAAAGGTACAACTATTGCTGCAACAGGTGATGGTGCAGACGCAACTAAAGTTGAGGATGCAATAAAAGAGTTTATTAATGATAGTTATTCATCTACTGTAACAAAATCAAAAAAGTGGAAAGAAGTAACAGGAGCAGCAACGGATGGAAGCATAAGTGCACAGATTATTGTTAATTCAGAAGGTGCTACAACTGTAACATATACTCCTGAAGCAATTAAAGATTTAAGTACACAGAAAGCAAAATAAGCTTTTCGATGAATGCATAACAATTCTTTGCTGTGCATGAGCAATGTTACTATCTCGGTATAATGAAAATTAAGGAGATAGTAATATGTTAAAATTATTTAACAGAAAGAAAAAAGATAATAAAGGTTTTACATTAGTAGAACTTGTAATTGTAGTTGCAATTCTTGCAATCTTAGTTGGATTACTTGCACCGCAGTATACAAAATATGTAGAAAAATCCAGAAAATCAGCAGATACAGCTAATATGGATGAAATGGTACGAGCAGTACAGGTATATGCAGCAGATCCAGCTAATGATTTGAAAAAGGCAACATATACGATCACAATTTTTACTACAAAAGAAGTTGAATTTAAGATTGATGGTAAAGATGCAGACGATAATCAGAAAAAAATTATTAGTGATACAATAGCTGATTATGCAAGTACAAGACTGAAATCAAAAAAATGGTTAAATGGTAAAGATGGCGTTAGCGGTAACCCAGTCGAATCTGTAACTGCAACCATTGTTGTTGATAAAGATGGTAATACAACTGTTACATATTCTCCAAAATCTTTTGCTGATGCTGCTGGTAAAGCAACTACAACTCCTGCTGCTGGTAGTGAAAATCAGGAGGAAACTCAGAAATAATATATTATAGTTGAAAGGATTAACCTATGCTTTTTTTCCTAGACACAATCCCCTACATAACAATCTTCATATTCGGAATCACCATCGGTAGTTTTCTGAATGTCTGTATCTATCGGCTTCCTCTTGGGGAGTCGGTGGTGACAGCCCCCTCCCATTGTATGACCTGTGGGCGGAAGCTTCGGTGGTATGATATGGTGCCGGTGTTTAGCTGGTTGGTGTTAGGTGGTAAGTGTCGTAACTGTAAATCTGAGATTTCGGTTCAGTATCCGATCATAGAGGGTGTCAATGGCATCCTCTATGTGGTGATATTTGCTGTTAATGGACTGGTGTGGAGTAGCGTAATTTATTGCCTTATGGCGTCGGCTCTTCTGGTTCTGAGTGTGATCGACTGGCGGACATATGAGATTCCGTTTGGGATTAATGTGTTTTTGTTTGTCCTTGGAATTGCGATGGCTGTGCTTGACAGGGGGAATCTGGTAGAGCATCTGATTGGGATGGTCTGTGTCAGCGGTGTGCTGGAGATTCTTTATCTGGTGAGTGGTGGCGGAGCGATCGGCGGGGGTGACATTAAGCTGATGTTTGCCTGTGGCCTGATCCTTGGATGGAAGCTGATCTTGCTGGCTTTTGTGCTGGGATGTATTATCGGCTCTGTGGTCCATATTATCCGCATGGTGAGAAAGAAGGCAGGGCGTATGCTTGCCATGGGGCCTTATCTGTCAGCCGGGATTTTGCTGGCTGCTTTGTGGGGAAACAGGTGGATCAGCTGGTACCTGTCATTAATTTTTAACTGAAAATCATAGAATTTTTCAGTTAGAAAAATGAGTTTTAAAATGTTTTATCTGTTAAAATTTATTTTTGTAATTGAAAAAGGGCGGTTGTCTGCAGAGGGCAGCGGCTCATACGGAGGAAATACAAATGGCGAGAATTTTGAGTATAGAGGCAGAGGCATCTCAGATCAGAGTTGCGGAAGTTGAAGTACGTGGAAAAAAGGGAAGGATTTATAATTGTTTCTGTATACCGGCACCCCAGGGGGCTGTGGAGGATGGACAGATCCGTGATACAAAAACTCTCGGAGAGAATCTTAAGGTAGAGCTTTCCCAGAGAAAGATTAAGACAAAGAAAGTATATTTTGCCACAGGTTCTACCAGGATCGCAAGCAGAGAAGTCCGTATCCCTTTTGTGAAGGCAAACAGAATACAGAGTATTATAGAGGCAAATGCCACAGATTATTTTCCCATTGATGTGAGCAAGTATGTGCTGTCCTACAGTGTGATCGATGTGGAGAGCCAGAAATCTGAGGACGGGAAAGAAGAGACAAAGCAGTACCATCTGATGGTTTATGCCGCTCCTAAAGCAATCTCAGCAGCTTACAGTGAGTTTGCGGAGAATGCAGGGCTGACAATGACAGGGATCACCTACACAGGTGACAGTATTTATCATTCAGTAAAGGATGAGTATGCAAAAGGAACTCATATTCTGGTTAAGGTGGAATATATGGGAACCAGCATTACGATCATCCAGGACGGTGAACTGACCCTCCAGCGTAATATTAATTATGGTGTGGACAGTGCGGCAGAGACAGTAAGGGCTTTCCCGGAGTTTGGGGACAGGCTGGATGTAAATGAGGCTCTGGATGTGCTTTGCAGCAGAAAATGTATCAATCCTTTCCTTGACATGGAGTCTTTTGACGAAGAAATCTCTGATGAGGAGAGAAAGCTGGAAACTGCCAGGGCTGAGGTGACAGAGAGCCTCAGATACCTGATTGGAAATATTTCCCGTATTATGGATTATTATATTTCCCGCCATACGGATACAAATTTTGATTCTATCGTATGCTGTGGTCTTGGCGCGCGGGTAAAGGGGCTGATGCTCCTTCTTACCAATGAGCTGGGACAGCAGGTGGACGTATTACAGGAGTTTAAGAATTTTGCCCTGCCTGCAGGCGGGGACGCACAGGAAGCCTGCCTTTACGCTGCAGTTCTTTCACCGGGCACTTCAGGTGTAAACCTGATGGACAAGGTCAACAGAAAGAAGAAAGAAAAGAAAGAGACTTTGAGCGGTGCCATCATTATCTGTGTGGTCGGAACAGTGGCAGGAGTTGTGCTGACAGTTGCAGGATATGCAAACCGTATTTATCAGCAGCATGAGCAGGAGCGGCTGAATCAGAGAATCTCAGAAGAGAGCTCCATTGAGGAGATTTACAGTGCTTATACCAGTGCAAAGGCACAGTATGACAATTATCAGAATATGTATCAGTATACAAATACCCCCAATGAGGGACTTAAGAATTTTATCGAAGAGCTGGAAGAGAAAATGCCTTCGGATATTACAGTGGAGAACTTCAGCTCTACAGGAACGCAGGTCAGCTTTTCCATGCGTGTAGGCAGCAAATCGGCAGCAGCGAACACGATCATGCAGCTTCGTACCTTTGAGAGCCTGTCTACTGTAACCACTACAGGAATTGACGAGGCTGAGGATGGAACCGTATCCTTAAGTGTACTCTGTACATATTCAGATCCGGCACCGCTGGACAGCTCAGGAGAGTAATAGGAGGCAGGATTAATTATGGACATGAATATTTCTATGCGTGATAAAAAAATACTGCTGATGTTTCTTGGAGTAGGTGTTTTTGCAGCAGGATATTTCTTCGGATACAGACCGCAGATGGAAGAGGCACAGAGCATCCAGGCATCAACCGAGCCTTTGAAGACAAGGTTGGATGACCTGCTGAAGTTGGCTGCAGACAGGGATTTTTATCTGAAAGAAACAGAAGATATCAATGCAAAGGTCAGCGAATATACATCTGCATTTCCGGCAGATATCCGTCCTGAAGACGGAATCGTACTTTCCATGAATATGGAGAATTCCCTGGACATGCAGATCTCCAATGTAGGTCTGGGCACAAGAGAGTTTGTGGCTTCTCTGGACGGAAGTACAGAAGATCCTCTGGCAGGTTTGCCTGACCAGACTCTCTCAGAGCAGGCAAATGAGCAGACTCAGTCTCAGCTTGATGAAATCGAGGGCACAGATGTAATAGGAGAAAAAGAACGTCAGGCTGCCTCTGATGCAGAAGTGGAGAATTTGAACAGTGTGTTCACCAGTCCTGTACTCTACCGGACACAGGATACCATGCAGTTTACAGGAACTTATGCCAGCCTTAAGAATATGGTTGACTATCTGGCTGACCAGACAGGCAGGATGACACTTGATAATGTAAATGCCTCCTTTGATTCCTCAACAGGAAATCTTTCGGGCAGCATTACAGTAAACCTGTTTTTCATGGCAGGAACAGGCCAGACTTATACAGAACCGGATGCAGGAAGCGTAGCATACGGAACAGATAATATTTTCGGAACAATAGAGTCAGGCAAAAAGAGCAAAAAAAGCAAGAAGAACAAAAAGAAAGCCGCTGAGACAAACACAGAACAGGCGGCTTCCGACACCGGCGCTGACGGCCAGACAACAGACAGTCAGGAAGGAGCAAACACGCAGGACGCAGCCGCTGCTGAGGCGACTGGACAGGCGCAATAGGGAAAGTATGTTAGAGGGGAGAGAAATCAGAGCCCCTCTAACTGTGTTTAAAACTAAAATAAGCTCAAATGCAAATAAAGTAAAAGAGGAGAACTGTCATAATGAAAATTGGAAAAAAGAAAGATTCTGATAGTGGAATGACTCTAATTGAAGTGATTGTGGCAGTTAGCATCTTTGCAATTACAGCTGCTGTACTTTTACAAAGCTTTGTTACATCCAGCAGAATTAATAAAAAATCAAGAATTTATCTGGAAGCGACCACTGTAGCACAGAATATTATGGAGGAAGTTAAGTCTAAGGATTTTGCAGAAGTTTCTCTTGCCTTTAATTATCCTTTATATAGAGATATTTCTACGGGCAAAACCGCAATGCGTCTTTCTTTTTTGACTCCTCAGATTAACGAATACACAAATGGAACAGTGTTAGTAAAAGAGGTATTACCTACCTCTGGAGGCTTATATACACCGGTAAGGCTGTATAATAAAGATTCTGACAGTACGTTTACAGACAATGAACTGGCTTCTATAGTAACAGCATCAGTGATTTCTAGAGATAATGGAATTACATATAAATTTAATCCAAGAAAAAAAGGAATAGATTCATCAAAATATTATTTTGAGCTAACCAATATAAAAAGTGGAACAGATTCAAATGAATCCTATGACGCGTTGGTTGAATTTGATGGAAGCCAAAGTTCAGGGTATAAGAATAGTAACACTATACAGGGTGGGATGAAAAATGATTATGCAATTGCGAATATTATAAAATTGGATACGAAGACAGATGCATTGATTGCGCTGAAGGAAAACCAATATTTTAAGGAATTCAGTGAACAATTCAGTGACGTAAGAGATGAAAATGATGAACCTTTGACAGAAGATATTATCAAAGATATTTATGAGAACTCTGAGAAAAAAGTTGTTATAAAGCTGGAAAAGGAAAGCAGCGGAGTGGTAAATGTTGCTGAAGATTATACCATTACGAGCAGCAGATATCTTACAGATCCAATTAAAGTATCAGTGACTTCTGTATTCAGAGCAGAGGCAGATTCTGAGTTGAAGAATGTTTGTATTTTCTATTATCCAAACTATAATTCAACTAACAGTACTAAACCACTAGATATTATCGAATTTGAAAATAAAAATAATTATCCTGTGAATTTATACGTAGTAAAGCAAAAAACGGAAGATCCATACCTTTTTAGAAAAGAATATTCATACAAAATGCGTCTTACGGTTACCGAAGATACCACAAATCAGAAAAATCATTCAAACTGGTATACAAACCCAAGTCTGTATCCTGGAGTTACTAAGCTTCGTACAAATCTGGGATGGAATATCGGCTCTGAAGAAACAGAGCAGAGACAAGCAGTTAATAATCAAGTAAATTTAATATATAAAGATTTGAAGGGTAATGTGGTTAAAAATGCAGGAGCTGTAAAAGTATTGGATGCTAATACTCTGGATGCTAAAGAAGTAAAGGATCGTATCTACAAGGCAAAAGTTAAAATTTATAGATCTGGTGCTGCGGTCAGAGGATTCCCTGAGGATGATCTGGTTGTGACTCTGGATGGAGCCAAAGAGAATTAAGAAGGTTAATATACAGGAGAAGTTTAATGAAAGGTAAGAAAAGATTAAATGGACAATCAAACAGAGGATTTTCTTTGTTTGCTGTGATCATTGCAGTCTCCTTTATTGCTATTTTAGGCTTGTTAGTTACCTATATTGCCATATCTAACTTTTACATGAAAGTGACAGACCTGAAAGGAAAAGACAGTTTTTATACTGCTGAACAGGGATTGGAGGAAATAAAGGTTGGACTCCAGCAGGATGTAGGAACTGCAATGTCTAAGGCATTTACTGAGGTTATGGAAAATTACGACAGAGACAGTGCTTCTGGTAACGCACAGGATGCGGATCGTCAGGAAAAATACAGGGAACTATTTATTGATTATCTTAAGAAGACATTAAAAATTTCAGAAATTCCGGGACAGTATGATTATAAAATGTTTGAAGACAAACAATATCTGAACAAAGAAAATGTTCTGACTGATGAATCAAAGGAAACGCTTATAGTAGTAAGTGATAATCCTGATGTAGAATATGTAGATGATAAAAACAATGGTATTATATTAAAAAATCTTAAGGTGATTTATGTTGATCCTAAAGGCAGAGCATCGATCATAAAAACCGACATCAGCCTGGGTACCCCGAAAGCAAAGTTTCCTACTTCCTCGACATTACCAGACCTTATGAGTATGGTTGTGGTTGCAAATGGAGGCATTGTATGTGAATCGCCAGATAACATCAACACTGATAATGATAGCAATGTTATTACTTTAAGGGGCAATATTTATGCTGGGTTGATTCAGGATGATTCTCTTTGCAGACAGATTAACAACAGGTATGGTAATTCAAAGGCTGATTACGGTCATAAGACCAGTATCTGGATTAAGAATGGTGCACAACTTAATGTGGAATCAGGAGAAAAATTTGTAAGCAGGGCAGAAATAAATGTAGATCACAGTTCACTGACAATTAATTCAAAAGTTGGTTTTTGGACAAGAGGAATTACGATAGGTTCTTCTTTGGATAAACAGGCAAATGTGAAACTTCTGGGAACAAGTTATGTAGCAGATGATCTTACTATTGCTTCTGGAAGTAACGCATATGTAGATATTGAGGGAAATTATTACGGATATGGTTCTGAGGCATCTGCAAAGGAACTTAAAACAAATCCAGAATATGAAAGTCTTGGATGTTATGAGCAATATACTGATAAAACACAGCAGGATTCTTATTCTACATCAGATTTAAGCAGCTCAATTGTTATTAATGGTAAAAATGCTACATTGGATCTTTCAAAAGTTCAGAAAATGGAATTGTCTGGCAAAAGCTACATATCAACTTCTAAATATAGTAGTGATAATGGGACTAATAGTGATGTGGTCACCGGAGAAAGTGTTACGGTAAAGGGATCTCAGCTTGCATATCTTGCTCCTTCTGAAATTCTGGGAAACGAATTTGATGTTGACGGATTTACTAATCCCATTGAAGTAACGGATGAAAATAAAGATACTATAAGCATTTTAACAGACGAACATGTTCCTGTAAAATGGGATGAACCGGTTCAGGCATGGGGAGGTAAGACTCTGCGAGATTTAGCAGGGTTGGGTATTGAATTTAATCAAACTGATCCTGTACAGAAAGTATTTTATCCTGCTTCAGGAAGTGGAACTTATGCTTATTTCTATCTGAATTTTGCAACAGATTCTGTAAATACAAATGACACTAATGCTTCCAGATATATGCAGTTTTATTATCAGAATAATGGTGACATGAAAACAAAAATGGATGACTATTTTTCATTTTATTTCAATGATATTAATTCTGGAATAAAGGTAAATGATGAAGAAGCTTATGTAAGATATATTACGAATGGTAATGTTTTGTCGTATGAAACTAAGGATAAAGTTCATAAGGGAAAACTGTATGCGCCTGTGGAAAGTAATACTTCTGATGGTCTAAAAAATAAGTCAGTAGTATATCGCTTGATGTGGTATGCATTAAACCGAAAAATGGTAACAAACTGGGATGAGACATATCTGAACAGTAAGAAACCTGATCCTGATTCACCGAGCGGATCACATAATGAAGCTGCATATGATCGCAGTGTGTTTGATAATCTGGTCAATGAACCGAAAATGACAGCTTTTTTGGAACAAAATTATCCGAATATAGATGATGGTGAAAAATGTGTTTATCCATCGGCTGAATCAGGAGAAATGCCGAAGGTTATTATGTGTAATAATCAAGGTAAAAATACATTGAAAATTACATCTGATTTACAAAAAGATTTACGTTTAGTAATCTGCACCGGTGATGTAGAAATTGAAAAAAATGTACAGTTTCAGGGAATTATTATGGCAAAAGGCAGCATTACTTTGAATTCTGGTTCATCATTGCAGGCTTCACCGATTGAAGCAGCAAATGTATTTCAGATGCAGATGGGAGAAAATTCTGATTTGAAGCCACAGGATTTCTTCTGGGATGGAGATAACTATATACGAGGCAATAGCACTTCAGATAATGATACCACTGGAAAAGCTTCATCAGATGTACTGGATCTTTCTGATTATGTATTTTATCAGAACTGGAAAAAACAATAGGATGATTAAAAATGGCTTATTATGAAGGAGGGACAGGGCTTGAAAAAAAGAAATGGTGGTTTTACACTTGTTGAATTAATGGTCGTACTTTCTATTTTTACACTGCTCCTGGTGATTATTGTTCCGTCCCTGAATTCTATTCTGGGTTTTCGTGTACAAAAAGCAACTAATTCCATTGGGGCAGCCCTGAACCAGACTAAAATAGAAGCTTCCAGCCGACTGGTGGGAGCTATGAAACTGGAATATCGTTCCAATGATGGCTATTATATCAGTTATATTCTGGATAGAGGAAAAGTAGAAGTTAATGGCGAAGACATTATAAAGGTTGACCAGAATGAAAAGAAAATTGCATCTGCAAAAACCATTATTTCCTATTTTGTAGGTGGACAGGAAAAATTTCTGGATGCCAGTAGGGGAGAAAGCGATTCAAATGCTATTGTGATTACCTATAATCGTGCAACAGGAGCCTTTTTACCGCTTATGCAGACTACTGGTTGGGAAACATTTTCTGTTTTAAAAGTAGTTGAAAAGCCACATGGAAATAATTCGTATTTGTCAGATATGCAGTTAGGTTCAGATAAATTTTGCAGTAAGATAGTTGTAAAAGGTGGTTCACGTACCAGAACGATTACGTTGATGCAAGATACTGGAAAGTACAAAATAACAGCAGGAGAAACAAATTGATAAATCAGATAAAAAATATCAATGAGGTTTTCTTTGAAAATGTATTTTAGGGATATAAGTGGAGGTAAGTGTAAATGAGCCAACCAGGCAGAAATGGAAAGAACAATCGGGGATTTACATTAATAGAAATGATTGTAACTGTGGCTATTATTGCCATTTTTTCCGGTGTTGTACTGAAATTTATGATTACAGGTTCAAATATATTCCGAGGCACTTCCAACAGCGCTGAAGTTCAGATGGAAACGCAGAATACGTTCGATAAAATTGAGGATATGATCATCAATACTAATCGTGGTTTTTATTATGGATATGGAGAGAATTCTCCTATTAATTACGATGATATTGACTCTTCGATTCCAAGTACAGGAGGTAAGATTTTTGCAGTATATTCTACAAAAGAAGATACGAACAGTACTCAGACAATGGCTTTGTCAGATGAACCTGTACACATGGTAGCGAATAATGATATTTTCAGTGTTCAAGGCGAAAGTGCAGAAAATATATTTGTCCGAAACAATGGAGTAGGAGCTGCTAACTTACAAAATAGCAGTAACTCTATTTTTTCTTCTGGCAACACTGAAATTCTGTCCAGTCCTGGGGATACTATGTCCCTGATTCAATGGAATAAAGAGAGTGAAGAGATTACATATCATGATTATCAATATGAAGGTGGAAGATGGCAGGAAATCCCGGCATCAGACAATAATAATCTGCTTGCATCAGGGGTAACAGATTTTCGTGCAGATCTGACCAAAGTTCAATCTGGAAATATTGTACGTTTTGTATTAACGTCAAAAATCGGTACAAAAGAAATCCAAACTCAGCACAGTATTAGTCTGAGAAATCAAATAAGTGTTTTTGATTCAATAGATGTACCGCCGTCACCGACTAAAACACCGACACCAGCAGCAACAGCAGCACCGACACCAACAGTAACAGCAACGCCGACACCAGCAGCAACAGCAACGCCGACACCAACGGTAACAGCAACGCCGACACCAACGGTAACAGCAACGCCGACACCAACGGTAACAGCAACGCCGACACCGACAGTAACACCGACTGCGGAAATTGTATTTTTAGGAAATGCAGATAGCTTATCTGCTGGTGGAGAATACTCTTGTGGATATATGTCAGCTAATACTGCCCTAATATATATTAATAAAGGTCCTGATTATAGCAATGATGAAAATTGTAGTATTAAATATAAGATAGTAGAACCGGGATCAGATTCTGATACTAGAGTAGAGCCATGTGAATCGGCGTATGATAAATTGATTGTTGGATCAAATGAGAAAGGATTTGTATTAGGAGCTGAGTTAAAGGTTTGGAAAAATCAAAATCCTAACAATATTACTATATATAGAGCAACGAGGAATATTAAAGTAGTACAACAAAAATTAATAATTACAAGTCCTCCCAATATTGTTCAAGAGGGACAGACATATAATATAGAGTCTGATGCTGTTGTAAGTTATTTATCAAACCTTGAAGTTGTGGGAGATGATAGATTTTCTTCAGAAAATATTAGAATTGAAAATTATAATACTGGTGTTGTTATTAGTGGTCCTAGTTATCAGACTTTTCCTTGGAAAGTTGAAACTCCAGATTGGGTAATTGCACAAGGTAAAGAACTAAAATATAATATTATGGCAACAACTCAGGAAGTTCCAGGTATGCTGCAGGGAGGGTTTAATAAAGGACATATTCTTTTCAAAGGAGAAAAAACAGTAGAAGTATATAGGTAAGAGGCGGTTGGAAGGCAGTTAGGGGCGCACTTAATGTCAGAAAAATAAAGAAACGAAATTTGTTTTAAAAGTTCTCTAAAGAAAGTATAAAAATCTAACTGAGCCACAGACTGGCACCCACCCAGTCTGTGGCTTTCTTCATTCCCTGGTTGACACACCGGCCATCATTTGCTACACTAAAATCACATATCTGGGAAAGTTCTAAGGCCGTTCGGTCAATCTGATTCCACATATGAAACTGAAATAAATATGGTGGAAACAGTACAACGGCACATATAAATTCTGTAGAAACGATGCTGCTTCCTCCATCATAAGGAAAGGAGCATGCAGATGCAGAATGAAAGAAAAAAACTGGAAGAGCTAAACCTGCTGGATGATTTTCTCTTCAATGCCATGATGACATATCCTGAAATGGGAGAGAAGTTTACACGAAAGATTCTGAAACTTCTGTTTAACAAGGAGTTTCGAAATCTGAAAGTGATCGCACAGAAATCCTATGGAGGATTGAATACGGATCTGCGTGGAGCCCGGCTGGATGTTTATGTAGAAAGCGATGACAGTGCTGAGATAGATGCGTCAGAGGATGCATCCATCTATGACCTGGAGCCGGATAAGAACGATAAAGCAAAGTATATTGCCGCATTTCCACAGAGGATCCGCTTTTATCATGCTATCATAGACAGCCGCAGCCTGAAATCAGGAGAGGATTTTGGAAAGTTAAAGAGAGTATACGTGATCTTTATCTGTAATTATGATCCTTTTGGTTATGACAGAGTGAAATATACGATACGAAATATGTGCGTGGAAGAACCGGAAATGCCATACGATGATGGTGCTCAGACAACCGTATTGTATACCAAGGGTACAAAGTGTAATGACATATCCGAAGAACTCCGGCAGTTCCTGAACTATATGGAGAACACAACTCAGACAAATGCAGTAAATGATACACTGAAAGATATCCAGAAGATGGTGGATATTGTAAAGCGGGACGGGGAGGTGTCTTTAAGCTATATGAAGGGATTTGAGAGAGATACGATCATGTATGAAAAAGGTCAGGAAGCTGAACGCAAGAATACAGAGAAGGAACGTCAGAGAGCGGATTCTGCTGAAAAAGAAAAAATAGAAGCACAGAAAGAGACTGCTGAAGCACTTAAAAGAGTTGCTGAACTGGAAGCGCTTCTGCAATGTAAACGGACTGAGACTAAATAAAATTTCTCTAAAAAAGTCACAGACTGGTCCACCCAGCCTGCGGCTTTCTTCATTCCCTGGTTGACACGCCGGCCATTATTTGGTAAGTGCTTCAAATAAGGCGTAGTGTAATATGATGGCTTTTCTGCTATGATATCTGGTATTGTAAGATAAGAAACTCCCTACAACATACCCATATACTAAATAAGTCGTGTTGTAGAGAGCCATTTTTGTTATGCAGTTTTTTGCACGGCCAGAGCCTTGATTTCTTCTAAGGTTAGGTCTGTAAAAGCGGCAATGTCTTCATAGGTGAGTTTACCGGAAACCAACATACGCTTAGCAATTTCAATGCGTTCAGCCTTTCTCATATTTTCCATTTCTCTGCACATAGTCAAAACTCCTTCCTTATCTTCAAAAACTTTGCTCATGAAATCATCATCTAAAAGACGGAAACCCCTAAGGCGTTGTAAATCTTCTTTATGCTTTTGTTCAAAATCTAATGTTTCTCTTGCATTACTCATTGCGAAAAAAACACCTTCTTTCCTTTGATATTGGAGATAATGAAAATGAATTTTTATATCATCATTTTAACATGGCAGATAATAATCCTCAATACCTGAAATTTGAGATGTTGCTGATTTCTCATCGGTTGGGGACGCCCCTGTCGGGATGCCAGCTCTGGGGGCTTCCTTGTTTGTTACGGTGAACTATTCCGTTTAGACTGTTGCTGTCTATCGTCTGCTGTCCAGCCATTTGCATATGTAGTAGCTAACTACGCCTGCTATAACAGAGACAAGAAATGTGGTGAGAATTTCTTCCATTACTGGCGGGGTCGTGATATTGGGGTCGCACCCCTCAAGAACTGTTTTTGAGGCGCTCCCTTTATGAAATTAAGAAATTAGGAAAAAATATTATTGTTGTACTGCATGATGAGTAAGTGGTATAATAATACAAGTTTATATTGCGGAAAAAAGCTGTTGTTCGTGAGAGGCTGGGAATAATGATTGAGTGGAAACAAATGACGATGCAGGAAGCAGAGAATAAAATGGAGGTGCTTCGGGAGATTTTTGATGTAGTTCGTCTCCTGAAAGGGAGTGATCTGCAGGCTGCCGGAATGGAACGTAAGCTTGCAGGAAGAGAAAATCTTTGCCAGTGTTATGCTTTCTGGAATAAAGATAAAAGATGTGAGAATTGCATTTCCCTTAAAGCACTGGAGGAAAAGAAACAGACATCCAAAATTGAATTTCTCGATTCTGATATGTATCAGGTATTTGCAAGGTATCTGGAGATTGACAGTGAGCCTTATGTAATGGAAATGCTGAAAAAGCTGGACGAAAACACACTGACTGATGAGGAAGGATATGAAAAACTGACGGAAAAGCTGACTGTATATAGCGAAAAGCTGTATAGGGATGTGCTGACAGGGGCGTATAATCGCAGATATTTTGAGGAAAAAGTCAAAAATATGTCTTTGAATGCCGGAGTTGCAGTTATCGATCTGGATGATTTCAAATTGTTCAATGACACTTATGGTCATGATGGAGGAGACCTGGTACTGACAACCGTAGTGAATGTAATTCGGCATTATATCCGTCGTACGGATATTCTGGTGCGCTATGGAGGAGATGAATTTCTGCTGATCCTGCCCGGAATTGAGAAGGAAGTCTTTTCACAGAAGCTCCGTATGATCCAGGAGAAGATCCATGCGACGCATATTCCGGGTTTTAATCGTCTGAAGCTTTCAGTGAGCATTGGTGGAGCTATGTTTACCCATGGCAGATTGGAGGAAGCACTCACCAAAGCAGACCGACTTATGTATATGGCCAAGGGACATAAAAATATAGTAGTGACCCGGTGGGAGCAGAAGCAAAATACAGACAAGATGGAAAAAAGGAACCTGCCCCAGCTTCTGGTTGTTGATGATTCTGAAATGAACCGAGAGATACTTAAGGAAATTCTGGGAAAAGAATACCGGATACTGGAGGCCTGTGACGGGGAAGAGGCTCTGAAGATGTTAGAGCAGTATGGAACTGAAATCTCATTGGTCCTGTTAGATATTATTATGCCCAAAATGGATGGATTTGAAGTACTCGCCTATATGAACAGAGATAAATGGATCGAGGATATACCGGTGATCATGATTTCCAGTGAAGGATCAGAGAGTTATATCCGCCGTGCCTACGAACTGGGGGCTTCAGATTATATAAGCAGACCATTTGATGCTAAGGTGGTATATCAGCGGGTTATCAATATGATCAAGCTTTATGCCAAGCAAAGGCGTCTGATCCATCTGGTAACAGATCAGATTTATGAGAAAGAGAAAAACAACCGTATGATGACCGGGATTCTCAGTCAGATTGTAGAGTTCCGAAATGGTGAAAGCGGGCTTCATGTGTTGCATATTAATATTCTGACTCAGCTTTTGCTGGAGAAATTGATGCGAAAATCAGAGAATTACGATCTTTCCTGGTCTCAGCAGCATATGATCGCCACAGCTTCCGCACTTCATGATATCGGTAAGATTGGAATTGACGAAAAAATTCTGAATAAACCCGGAAAGCTTACAAAGGAAGAATTTGAAGCCATGAAGCAGCACACGATCATAGGTGCCCGGATGCTTGACAGGCTGGAAATGTATCATGATGAAGAGATGATGAAATATGCCTATGAAATATGCCGCTGGCATCATGAACGTTATGATGGAAAAGGATATCCGGATGGCCTGAAGGGAGAAGAAATCCCTATATCTGCCCAGGTGGTATCACTGGCAGATGTGTATGATGCCCTGGTAAGTGACCGGGTATATAAGAAAGCATATTCTCATGAGAAGGCAATGGAAATGATCCTGAATGGAGAATGCGGAATGTTTAATCCTCTTCTTTTGGAATGTCTGGTGGAAATTCAGGATAAAGTGTGCAAGGAACTTGGTATTAAAGGTGTGAATGAATGTCTGGAATATCTGGAAGAGAGAAACAGATAAAATCCCTCTGAAAAGAGCTTAAACTCAGCGATGAATGGGTGTACATTTCTGTAGATCTGAATGGATTAAAATGGGAAGACAGAGTGATCAAGTTGAACGTGCAGCCTGCAGCAGTGGGAAATCAATAAATTTCTATCAGATCAGAAGGATGCAGAGAATGTTGCGGCTTTGAAAAATAATAAATGGTCATTACAGAGATCGATTCATGAAATGCAAAAATATTTTGTAAAAAATTTTCCTGAGTATCTTGACAGGGAATAAATAATCTTTTATAGTATAGCACAGATTTGGTGTGTTACTGGACAGGCAGGCATTAACCGGTCATAAATGTTATTTTTTAATGTTTATGGGGGTTAGTGCCTTTTTTTGATGTATTCTTTGTGGTAAAACGCGGAATAATCATATGTCAGAAGGTTTTAATCTCCCGGAAACAAGACGGTTTATTCGCACGAATAAGGAAAAGGAGACAAAAGAACATGAAAGACAAGATTTTTGGAGTTTTGCAGCGTGTGGGAAGATCTTTTATGCTTCCGATCGCAATTCTCCCTGTTGCAGGTTTGCTACTTGGTATCGGCAGTTCCTTTACAAATGAAACAACCATCGCTACCTATGGATTGCAGAAGATCCTGGGAAGTGGAACATTACTTAATTCTCTTCTGATCATTATGAACAAGGTTGGAAGTGCTGTATTTGACAATCTGCCGCTGATCTTTGCTGTTGGTGTTGCCATTGGTATGACAAAGAAAGAGAAAGAGGTTGCTGCTCTTTCTGCGCTGATTGCATATTTCGTTATGAATGTGGCTGTCAGTGCCATGCTTCTTATCAACAATGAAATCACAGCAGACGGTCAGATAGCAGCAGATGTACTGGAAGGAACCATTACTTCTGTATGCGGGATCCAGTCTCTGCAGATGGGTGTATTCGGCGGTATTATCGTAGGTCTTGGTGTTGCGGCACTTCATAACCGTTTCCACAAAATTGTGCTTCCGAATGCGCTGTCATTCTTTGGCGGCTCAAGATTTATACCGATCATTTCCACGATCGTATATATGTTTGTGGGAATCCTGATGTATTTTGTATGGCCGGCAGTTCAGAACGGTATTTATGCTCTGGGCGGTCTGGTAACAGGCAGTGGATATCTGGGAACTCTGATTTTTGGTATTATTAAACGAGCACTGATCCCCTTTGGGCTGCATCATGTATTTTATATGCCATTCTGGCAGACAGCAGTGGGCGGAACTATGGAAGTTGCAGGACAGGTGGTGCAGGGCGGACAGAATATCTTCTTTGCACAGCTTGCTGATTCTGCAAATATAGCACATTTCAGTGCGGATGCAACCAGATATTTCTCTGGTGAGTTTATCTTTATGATTTTTGGTCTTCCGGGAGCAGCGCTGGCTATGTATCGCTGTGCAAAACCTGAGAAGAAAAAAGCGGCAGGCGGACTTCTTCTTTCCGCAGCGCTGGCATGTATGTTTACTGGTATCACTGAACCGCTGGAATTCTCATTCCTGTTTGTAGCTCCGGCATTGTTCGTAGTTCAGGTGATCCTGGCAGGTGCGGCTTATATGATCGCACATATGCTGAATATTGCAGTAGGACTTACTTTCTCAGGAGGTTTCCTTGACCTGTTCCTCTTTGGCATTCTGCAGGGAAATGCAAAAACAAGCTGGCTGAGGATCATTCCGGTTGGTATTATTTACTTTATCCTGTATTATGTGATCTTTACATTTATGATCAGGAAATTTAATTTCAAGACTCCGGGACGTGAAGATGATGATACAGAGACAAAGCTTTATACAAAAGCTGATGTAAATGCAAGAAAAGAAGCCGGAAAGACAGCCGGTGCAGCTGCAGCAACCTCCGGTGATCCGGTAAGTGAACTGATCACCAGAGGCCTTGGCGGAAAGAAAAATATCGTAGATGTTGACTGTTGTGCGACCAGACTTCGTATCACAGTTGCAGAGCCTGAGAAAGTTCATGATGAACTTCTGAAACAGACAGATTCCAGAGGAATCGTAAAAAAAGGACAGGGCGTACAGGTTATCTATGGACCTCATGTAACTGTTATCAAGGCGAAGCTGGAAGAATATCTGGAGACTGCTCCCAACGAATTCGCAGATGAGACACCGGATAATGTACAGGTACAGGAAAATGCTGCAGCAGGAAATGCAGATGGACAGAACAGTGCAGAGGTTGAGGACAAAAATGCAGGTACAGCACAGTCCTTGGCACCTGTAAAAGAAGAAAAGATCAGAAAAACAGCAATCATTTACAGCCCTGTAGACGGAATCGCAGCAGATCTTTCTACTGCACCGGATGAAGGATTTGCAGGAAAAATGATGGGTGACGGTGCAGTGGTGACACCAACAGAAGGTACTGTATATGCACCTGCAGACGGTGAAGTTGAGTTTATTTTTGATACAAAACATGCTATAGGTTTCCAGACAGATTCCGGTATCCCTATGCTTCTTCATATGGGAATCGACACTGTAAAACTAGAAGGAAAAGGCTTCGAAATCCTGGTAACAGAGGGTCAGAAAGTGAAAAAAGGTGATCCGATGATGAAACTGGATTTGGAGTTCTTAACTGCTAATGCTCCGTCTATCACTTCCCCTATCCTTGATACTGAACCGGAAGACAACCAGAGGATCAGACTTCTGGCAAACGGTGAGATTAAGGCCGGTGAACCGTTGTTTGCGGTGGAGACACTGGAATAATATTGTTATCAAAAAACAGTTGGATGATCAAAAGAGATGACATCTTGATTATCTGACTGTTTTTTTACGCACGTGAATTGAAAAGGATGACCTTTTTGCAGGGGGGATCTGGAAATCAAAAGTGTTGGCTTTGGAAAAAAGGTCAGCCAGCGTTTTGATAAGCCGGAGGGATGCACTACATATCGTCTGGAACAGGAGACAGAGCGTGGATCTGCGAAGGAACTGGTAAAGGGAATAGAGCCGGAGTATCTGGAGATTGCAGATGCAATTCTGACAGAGTCACAGAAAGTGTTTGGAGATTCCATAGACAGAGGGATTCTTTTTCCACTTGCTGACCATATTTCTTTTGCAGTCGCAAGAATCCGCAGAAATGAGCAGATCAGCAATCCGCTGACAGAGGATATCAAGGTTCTTTTCTACAGTGAATTTAAAGTTGCGGAAACACTGAAAACAATTCTGAGAGAAAGACTTCAGATAGAGATTGATGATCATGAGGTTGGATATGTGGCATTGCATATTCATTCTGCAATTGGTGACGAGAAGGTATCTGTTGCCATGCAGACTGCAAGAGCAGTGAGAGAGTGTATAGATATGATCGAGAAAGCAACAGGTAAACCAATCGATGTACTGTCACTGTCCTATAATCGTCTGATGAACCATATGAAGTATATGGTAGCGCGTGCATCTACAGGAGAGAAGCTGAATCTGGACATGAATGAATATATGCTGGATCAGTATCCCCAGGCTTATAAGGTTGCCACTGACATCTGTAAAAACCTGGAAGGATGTATTGGACATAAGCTGAATGAAACAGAGACAGGATATCTGGCAATGCATATCCAGAGAGTGTATAAGGATGCGGTATGATAATCAGTGAAGAAAGAAATTCCCTGCCCGACCGGAAATATTTTATTTCTGGTCTGAGCAGGGAGTTTTTTATGATTTCGGCAGAGTATCCTTATATTCCACATATTTACCTTCGGTAAGTAACTTTTCATATGCATTGTAAGCGGCTTCTAAAGTAGAATATTCTTGTCCTTTTTTGAGAATATTCTGAAAGTCACTGCCGGATACGAGGTGATCTGAAATTGCGACATATTCATTTGTTTTATTGCCAGGATTGCGAGTGGCAGTTGTTGTTTCGGAAATATAGAAATTGTTACCTTTATTAATAAGCACGGGGATAGTCTTATCTGCTCCAACGTCATCAGTATTGACGGAAGTCCAGAACAGATAGCTGTCTTGAGTGCCGGGGCGTTTCAGATATGCCCAGGTACCATGTTGTAGTAAGCTATCATCTCCTATTTTTTCTTTGACTTTATTAACCATATCATTCGTTGACTTTTTACAGCGAGAATCAATTTCATAGTTAGTCTTTGGATCCAGTAAATTTAATACATTACTCTTGAGGAGAGGAGCCTGTAGGTCTTCGCCAATATTAAACGGATATTTTTTCCCGCCACTCTCATTTCCACCTGACCATGTAAATCTCACACTGTTATCATCATTAAGGGAAATCTCACATGTTCCATTGGCGACTGGAATCCCTTTCCAATTGGCAGTATCTTCGTCACCTACAGTATGGGAAATCCCGGCGATGGTGATAGTTTCTGCAGACTGCCAGTCATCTATTTTCTGTTTCAGCTTAACTGTTCTCTTAGCCTTTTCGGGATCTTTGCCATCCAGATTTATATCTGCCATCATTTCACCATACTCAGTGCGGACGTTTGCTAGGTCTGTTGATTCGCGGCTTCGTTCCACATATTTTGTGTAAGAAGGCGCCAGAAGTCCGACAAGAATTGCCAGGATTGCGACCACGACTACAAGTTCAACCAGGGTAAAGCCTTTATCTCTTTTTTGCATGTATTTTACCTGTAAATAAAAATGTTAAATAATAGTTATGCCGTGAGTAAAATATATACTTTAATATATACTTTACCCCTTAAGCTTTTTTAGAATGATAGCACAGAATCTGTGACTGTGCAATATTTGCAGAAAAATATTTCTTTACAGAGACAGGGCAATCGTATGGATCATTTTTTCCACATCCAGTGGTTTGGCCAGATGTGCGTTCATGCCACAGTCCAGTGCGTGGCGGACATCTTCTGCAAAAGCATTGGCGGTCAGTGCAATGATGGGAATGGAAGAAGCATCCGTCCGGTCAAGCTTCCGGATCTGGCGTGTGGCTTCGTATCCGTCCATCAGAGGCATCATAATATCCATAAGTATCACATCAAATGTCCCCTCAGGGTGACTGGAGAAAATACCCCAAAATAGCAATAAGCAGCTTCTTTTTTATTCCCTGTAAAATATCTTTAAGTAAAGTATATACTTTACTTTATATTTTATAATATTCATGTTATAATGGTTTTGTAAAGTCATTACTTTCATTTTTGTTAAATATTTTGAAATATTAAATATAATATATAAATTTAACAACCGTAGCAAGAATTCCCTCACCTATAGGTGATGGGATGAATTGCACATTCGAGCATATCTGTTCAAATTCATAAAAAATCGCAAAAACACTTGTTCTGATACAATAAATATATTATAATAGAAAAAGAACAATATGCTCTTGAAATTTGGACGGTCGAAATAAGCAATAAGTGAGTGTACATAATGAGTTTAGATAATAATTCTCATTCAGTGTTTTTGT